>PPYE01758465.1_pt1 | contig 522470 bp, 330 predicted proteins | sample 1559881 | NCBI WGS metagenome assembly PPYE01 (sample SAMN08240022, study PRJNA423297) | Human gut metagenome, whole genome shotgun sequencing project.
GTAATATAGTAATAACCAATAATATAATAAAGAAACGGAAAAGGAGAATGTAGTAAAAAATATAATGCGTCTGCCCTGTATTGATAGAGCATCTCCATCGTTCCACTAGAGTGACGAGGGCTGTTCACTAGGGTGCATAAATTCGTTCACTGGAGTGAAAGGACTTGTCTACTGGAGTGGAACGATTGAGATGTCAGTCAGATAATCCGGGCATGTCGGTTGGAAAACATGAAGAGATAGGTTATATCATACATAAACTATAGCTTTAATACATTCAATATATGAATAAACTAATCACAATCTCTTCTGCACTTCTTACAGCTGCTGCTGTAAAAGCGCAAACGCCCAATATCGTATTTATATTGGCGGATGATTTGGGTTATGGAGACATCTCGGCCTTCAATCCCGAATCTAAAATCCATACTCCTAACATTGACAAACTGGCCGAGCACGGGATTGCCTTTACGGATGCCCATGCTTCTTCCGCTTTATCCACTCCTTCCAGATATTCTCTTCTGACCGGAAGATATCCGTGGCGAACTAAGCTGAAACGAGGTGGTCTTGATGGCGATTCGCCTGCAATGATTGATCCTGAACGTCGCACAATCGCGCAAATGTTTTCTGCAAATGGCTATAATACCGCTTGTATCGGTAAATGGCGAAACGGGCTATGAAGCAATATGTAGAGAATGGCCGTTCTACTCCTGGTGAAAAAGTATCGAATGATACGAAGAATAGTTGGAATCAGGTAAAGAACTTCATGCAGGAAGAATAAGCATTTCTGAAAAAGAATATGAATATAAAAAAACAGCACCCTGAATAGACGTCAGAGGTGCTGTTTTAGTTTCAACAAGGAAAAGAGTTATTCTATTTATTATTTATTCAGAGAGTTACAAATCTGTTGGTTGATTTCTCTGACTTTAGCTTCATTCATCTTGATAACTTTACGGTCATAAGTCATCAGACCGTTGATTTCACCTTCTACGTCTGTTGTCTGGGTATATACGGCAGCAGAGAATCCTTTCTGGATCAATTCCAACAGATGTTTGCCATATTTAATGTATTCGTTCGTTACTTCGTCCGATGTATTGAACTTCACATAACCCCAGTTTTTCTTGTCATTCACCCAAGTGTTTCCTTCTACTACCAAGCCGATACCTCCATATTCACCCAATACGGTAGCGCGTCTCGGATCGTAAAGGAACATGTTCGGGCCCGGATAGTGGTGAAGGTCGAGAATATCGCCACAAGTATAGTGATTACCACCGCTGGCAGGATTCACCAGGCGGCTAGGATCGTATTCTTTGGTCCATGCTACGATTTCCGGAGTCTTGAATTGTCCCCATGCTTCATTGAAAGGAACCCATACAGCGATACTCGGATAAGAATACAAACAGTCGATGATTTCTTTCCACTCTTTGCGGTAGTTAGCTTCCGAAGCAGCGGAACGAATCACTTCTCTGCCGTTAAAGTAGTTGCGTGCCTGCCACTGTGGGCTAGGACCACCGTTCGGCATATCTTGCCATACGATCAATCCTAATTGGTCGCAATGAGTGTACCAGCGTGCAGGTTCTACTTTGACGTGCTTACGTACCATGTTGTAGCCGAAGTCTTTCGTCTTCTTCAAGTCATAAACCAATGCTTCGTCTGTTGGTGCAGTATACAAACCGTCAGGCCACCATCCCTGGTCGAGCGGACCGAACTGGAAATAGTCTTTGTTGTTCAATTGCAGGCGAGTGATACCATTCTGACCTTTGCGGATAGAATATTTACGCATAGCCGTATAACTCTTTACCTGGTCTATTGCTTTTCCGTCCTTATACAGAGTCACTTCCATGTTGTAGAGGAAAGGAGAGTCCGGAGACCACAGTTTAGCATTAGCAGGCATTGCCAGTTCAACAGGTACTCCGTTCAACGCTGCGCCTTTGGCTACAAGGTTCTTGCCATCGAATACTTTTACTTCCACTTTGTCTGCAGAGGTCGTATTGGCGGCAACTTCTACCTTAACAGAATTATTGTCAATATCAGGAGTAGTTTTCAGATTAGTGATGTATTGTGTTGCAACCGGTTCCAACCACACTGTTTGCCAGATACCTGTAACCGGAGTGTACCAAATGCCATGAGGATTTGCTATTTGTTTTCCTCTGGGTTGTTCGCCACGATCTGAAGGGTCCCATACTTTTACTACCAAGTCATTATTTCCTTTATTAAGTACAGAAGTAATATCGAAATAGAAAGGAGTAAATCCGCCTGTGTGTTCGCCTACTTTTACATCATTCACCCAAACTTCTGCTTTCCAGTCTACTGCTCCGAAATGCAACAGGATTTGTTTACCACGCCAGGCAGAAGGAACGTCGAAAGTACGTTGGTACCACAGTTCTTCTTTCTCGTTTATCATTTTGCCTACGCCTGATAAAGACGATTCTACGGCAAAAGGAACAAGAATATCACCTTGGTAAGCGGCAGGTGCAGGAGTACCTTTGGGAGTGATTGCATATTTCCAAAGCCCGTTCAGGTTTTTCCAGTCGTTGCGCTCCATGATAGGACGCGGATATTCCGGCAATACGTTTTTAGGGTCAAGCTGTTCTCCCCACGATGTCTTGATTTTGTCACCGGCAGGTTTCCATTGAGCAAAAGTCGAACTGCATAAAGCCAATGCAAGCAGCATTGTTAGAAAATTCTTTTTCATGTTCATGGTATAAAAATATAGTTAGTTATTAGATATAAATTCCATTAAAAGGATATTGCAAAGAAAGGGGAATTAAAAGAGAATAAAGGAAATTTGCCGTTCAAAAAACAGCAAATTCTCTTCTTTTTGATCAAATAATGAGTTTTTTCGCTAATAAAACGGACTATTGACTAATTTTTATTCTTTATTGGACCGTTAGTTTCATGCGATATTGGAAATTATGTACATCTTTGTAATGCCAATATCGGGTAACGAAAATATAATAACTTCAAAAGTTTTCTTTATGTGAAATTTTATATATTTTTGCAATAACGATTGTGGTAGCTTATCTATATTTATCTGATATTTATGCAGGAACATAAACAAAAATATATTTGGGGCTTTTGGATAATATCCTTTGTTATTACTTCTATATTTTACATGGGTTGTTCAGGTGAAGAACCATTCGGAAATAAAGAGGAAATAGCTGGGCAAATGTCGCTTGCTCTACAACAGAAGGATATGTATTGCCAAAAGAAACTGGATCGTATCGATTCTATTCGAAACTTCTTGAATGTGAATGAAAAAAGGAGGACGGACGAAGAAAAGTTTCAGATCAATGCAAACTTGTATAATGAATTTAAACTTTATTCTTTCGATTCTGCCTTTCATTATGCCACACAGTTGTGCAAGATAGCCAGTAGCATAGATAGTGCTGCATATATGGTAAATGCTAAAACCAAGCTGGGATATATTTTAGCACGCGGAGGTTTCTTTAAAGAGGCTATAGATTCACTTTCTTCCATCCGGATTGAGAAAGAGACATTACCTGCTCAAGTGTTGGCGGACTATTATATTAGCTTTGGGCGTGTTTATCATGATTTGGCGGATTATGCAAAAGACGATGTGTTTTCATCCAAGTATAACCAAATAGGAAATGAACTCTTGACGGAAAGTCTGTCTTATCTTTCTGATTCGTCAACAATCTATTATGTGAGAGGAAAAATAGCCCTTAAAGACGATAAGTTAGCTGAGTCCAAACAACTTTATAGGCAGGCTTTAGAATTATGCGATATGACTGACACGGAAACACTTTCCGTACTCCTGTCGACATTGGCATTTATCGATCGTAGGTTGGAACTGAACGATGAGGCTATCTATTACTATGTGAAGACGGCTGTGAATGATATCCGCAGTGCCACCAAAGAGTCGGTCTCTATGAGAGGATTGGCAACGATGCTGTATTATCATAAAAATGATGTAAACCGTGCATCTGAATATATAAATGAGGCATTTGAAGATGCAACTTTTTATGGAACCCGTCACAGGATTAATGTCATCGGAACTTTATTACCTGTATTTGTCGGAGAGAAACTCGATATAGAGCAGGTTAAGCGGCAGACTTTTCAGGATAGTCTTATCTTGACTTCTATTTTTGCGATTATATTAATAGTGGCCATCATTTATATTCTAGTACAGATGAAGCACTTGCGTCGTTCCCGTCAATTGTTGGAAAAGCTGAACTTGAAATTGTCGGAAGCAAACCGTATTAAGAATTCGTATATAGGACACTATCTGGATGCTACTTTTAAATTAGTTAATCAGCTTGATAATTTTGTATTGGTAGGGCAGCAGAAGTTGGAGAATAAGCAGTATGATTCTCTTTCTTCGATGATTCATAATTTAAATTCGGATTTTAACAGGAAAAGTGCTTTTGCTGATTTTGATAGGACATTCTTATCCTTATTTCCAACATTTGTCGAAAATTTCAATTCATTGCTTCAACCGAATGATAAATTTGCATTGGAGAATAAAGATGCGTTAAACTCTACCTTACGTATTTTTGCCTTGATCCGGTTGGGAATTACAGAGTCTGAACAAATATCAGAAATCCTGGGATATTCCGTGAACACCGTTTATAATTATAGAGTTCGCACTCGAAATAAAGCTGTTGATCCTGCTAATTTTGAAAAAAATATCAGAAAAATAGGTCTGTAGTTGTTATATAAGTACGTATAAATCCCTATATTTTCACCTGTTTTTAATTTTGTAATCATTTGATTATTATTTAATTAGTTTTCTAATTCCCCTATATTTTTGTTATATGGCGGATATATCCCCTCTTTTTCCGGTTGGTAATTCTTAATTTTGCCTATGCTTCGATTAACAAAGAGTATAAACGACTTAAATCAAAAAGAACCGTGAAAAGTATGAAGAACTACAACCGATTATTTTTATTGAATCTAATTGCTTTATTTTTTCTTTCCACTTCGTCTCTGGCAATAAATTCCATTTCTTCTTTAAAATTGGAAAAAGGTAATTTTCGGATTTTGTTATCCGGGCATGAAGTAGAACCTGTAAAGCTGGCGGCAGAAACCTTATCTAAAGACTTTGAGAAGGTAATGCATTACAAACCTGTAATCTCACAAACGATTGATGAGGCAAATAGTATTGATATTGTTATCATTAACGAAGAGACGGGCGGTTCTTTGCTTCAGCCTCGATTCATTCGTCCTTTGGATGGTTTCGAATCTCATAGGGTATATTGTAGTCCCGATGAGAAACGTATTTATCTTCATGGAAAAGATATGCGTGGTGCTATATATGCTATTTATACTTTTAGTGAATTATTTCTTGAAGTGCCCCCGTTGTGGTATTTTTCTTCTTGGGAACCGCAGTATAAGAAACAGGTGGAGATACAATCGGACTTTGACTATTTTCAGAAGTCACCACAAGTCAGGTATCGTGCTTGGTTCCCTAATGATACCGATTTGTTCAGCCCCTGGAGACGCTTGTCGAAAGAGAACAACGAATTGTGGCTGGAGACTATGTTGCGGTTGAAGCTTAATACTGTCGAATTGGAAGCTACGGTTACATATCCGGATTATAAACTGAATGGTCAGGCTGCTTTATTACGTAAATACGGACTGGTACTTACTTCTCATCATCACGTAGCCTGCAACAATAATCTGAAAAACTGGGAAGGATACTGGCGACGAGTGCGCGGCATGAAAGCACCGGAGTTACTTTTATCGAATGAAAAAGCTCTTGTTGAGTTTTGGCAATATAGCATAGAAACGGTGTGTCGTGATAAACAGGAAAATCTGTGGCAGATTGCTTTTCGTGGTGTAAACGACCAGCCTTTTTGGGCTGCTTTTGCCGATGCTCCGGCGGGTGATAAGGAACGTGCAGAGGTGATTAACCGTATGATCCGCATACAATTGGCTATGATAAAAAAAGCAACTGGAGAGAATGATCCTTTTGTACGAATGACCTTCTACGATGAACTTTCTGACTTGTTGGCTAAAGGCTATTTACAACCTCCGACAGGTAAGAATATGCTTTGGACTTTCGTTGCCGGACGGAGAGATCACTATCCTTACGATGATTTGGTTACATTCGATACGACAAAGCAAGTGAAACTAGGATATTATATGAATCTTCAATTCACTTCGACCGGTGCTCATCTGGCTCCTGCAGAAGGACCATGGAAGATGGAAGCAAACTATCGTTATGTGAATACACGCGGTCCGCTGACTTTTTCGGTGGTTAATGCTGGCAACTTAAGAGAGTTTGTCATGGAAATGTCGGCCAATGCCCGTATGATGTGGGATATGAAGGCGTATAATACAGATTCATTCCTGATTGATTTCTGTACTCAATATTTTGGAAAGGAACATGCAGCAGAGGCTGCCAAACTTTATCATGATTATTACTATGCTTATTGGCAACAGAAGCCTTCAGAGTTTCCGGGGATGGAACGTCAGTTTATCTTTCAGGATTTACGCTATTCTCGTGTTTTTGAACAAATCGGAAAACGTTTTGATGACTTTTCTCCGAATCCTTTGTATGAGATCGGATTTGAACGGGTGCCCGGTCGTTCATTCCGCATTGACGGAAATAATCAGGTTGATTCATTGATTGCGGGAATGAAAAAGACAGCTGTACGTTTTGAGGAGGTTTCACGACATTGTGAAGATTTTCTCAAATCCTTGCCAAAACAAAATCAACGGTTCTTCAGAGATAACTTGGCTGCTCCTTGCCATTATATGGCAGCATTGAGTCATTCATTATATCATTTTGTATCTGCTTATAAAGAAAAGGATCGTAGTAAACGGACTGAACATCTAGGAGTTGCTATCCAGGAATTGGAAGAGGCGCGTGATGCCCTGTATGCAACGCAGGAAGGAGTATTCTCCACTTGGTATATAGGTGATTCCATGAATGGTAAATTCAATATTCCACAGCAACTCAAATTATTAAATAAACTACACAAAGAACTTTAGTAACAATTTATATTAATTACCTAATTGAATCTAATTTATGAGAAATTTAGACTTTAGCACGAAGGTATTTCGTCTGCTGATGCTGGTTCTCCTACTCTTTTCGGTACAGATAAGCCGTGCTGATGAAGGGTGGCCGAGAACTCTCAAAGGGCGAATTGTTGACGCGAAAAGTGGAGAAACCCTTATTGGAGTGAATATCCAGATCTTGGGAACTACCACAGGTACAATTTCAGACTTTGACGGAGGATTTCAATTGGTGGTCAAAGCCAATTCCGTTATCCAGTTTTCGTATGTGGGATATAAACCCATTGAAATCAAAGCTGAAGAAGCGGTAAAGAAAACTGTTTTTCAGATGGAAGAGGATGCTGGTGTACTTGAAGAAGTAGTGGTAGTGGGGTATGGTACCCAAAAAAAGGTGACTAGCGTAGGCTCTATCACACAAGCTGATGGAAATAAGTTACTAAGAGGAGGTAGTGTCAATTCAGTAACCGAAGCATTACAAGGAAAATTGAACGGTGTAGTAGCTATTAATTCCGGTGGTATGCCGGGAGGGAATGATGTTTCTATGTATATCCGTGGTAAGAGTACATGGGGAAATACAGATCCGCTTGTATTGCTTGATGGTATTCAGAGTGATATTAAGGATGTGGATATGAATGAGATCGAATCTATCTCTGTATTGAAAGATGCTTCGGCAACTGCTGTATATGGTGTACGGGGAGGTAATGGCGTCATTTTGATTACTACTAAGCGTGGTACAAATAAAGCACCTACTATCAGTTTTTCGGCAAATTATACCTATAAGTCACCGACTACCAGTATGGAACTTGCTGATTATGTTACGTCCATACGGGCTTATAACCAAGCTATGGCTAATGATGGGAGCTGGAACAAGTTGATTCCCAGGTCTACACTTGATGCATGGGAGCGTGCTTATGCCGAAGGAAATTATGGTGCGTACAATGATGTATTTCCTTATGTAAACTGGTGGGATGAGTTGGTCGGGTCAGGTTTTACCCAGAATTATAATGTTAATATTCGTGGTGGTACGGATTATATGAAGTATTTTGCTTCGGTTGGTTACCAGGGTGACGGTGATATTTATAAGTTAAAGAAAAATGACTCATTTGATCCCCGACATAGTTATAAACGTTACAACTGGCGGTCGAATTTTGATTTCAATATAACGAAATCCACAAAACTTTCTATTAATGTGGCAGGTAAGATGGCTTATCGTAATAAAGCACTTGATGACAGTAATCCGTTCTATGCTATATTGACGAGCCCGACGAGTGTCTATCCTGTGAAATATTCTGATGGAGAATGGGGAGATGATACTTATACTAATCCGGTAGCTAATATGAATATGGAAGGTGCCAATCTGCGTAAAACATTTCAAGGGTGGTATGATGCTTCTCTTGAACAGAAGCTTGATTTTATTACTAAAGGGTTGAAAGTAAATGCCAAGGTTTCTTATTCTTCATCATCTACTACTTCTACAGCCACTTATCTGGGTACGGAAGCAGCAAGTCAGGCGTTTAAATATATTATTCGTTATTCACGTACATACGACTATGCTAACCCGATTATTGGTGAAGATGGACAGTTAACTTATCCGATGTTGGAAAGTAAGCGTCTTCCTTATGAAACATCAGTGTCTAATCCTCCTTTTGTTAAGTATTACGATCAGCTGGATGCTTATAGCCGTCGGTTTTATTACGAATTCTCTATTGCTTACAACCGTTCGTTCGGGGATCATAATGTAAGTGCACTTGCATTGGTGAATCGTCAGATCTTTGACTCAAAAGATGGTGGCGATATTCGTTTCCCGAACTATAATGAGGATTGGGTTGGACGAGCTACCTATAACTGGCGCGAACGTTATCTGGCGGAGATGAACATTTCATATACAGGTTCGGAGAAGTTCGCACGTGGACATCGGTTCGGTTTGTTCCCTTCTTTCTCATTAGGATGGCGGTTATCTGAAGAATCGTTTATCAAGAAACATTTGGGAGACGTACTTACAAATGCCAAAATTCGTTACTCGTGGGGAAAAGTAGGATCGGATGCCGGAGCAAGTCGTTGGAACTATATTCAATCGTTTACCTCCGGAGACCATCTGACTTTGGGCACTGATGCTACCGGACATAATTGGGGACCGCTTTATACAGAAGGTTCTATCGCTAATCTGGGCTCTACTTGGGAAAAATCAACCAAACAAAATTTAGGTATCGAAATTGGTCTGTGGAATAAATTGTCATTAACGCTTGACTTGTTTGACGAAAAGCGTAGGGATATCTTAATGACACCCAATACCACATCTTCTATTGCGGGAGCTACTTTTAATTCGTTGAATATTGGAAAAACGAAGAATCATGGTATCGAACTGGAGTTGCGTTGGGATGATAAGATTGGCAAGGATTTTCATTATTATGCCAATTTTACAATGGCGTCAAGCGAGAATCGTATTGTATTCCAAGATGATCCGTATAAAGCTCCAGACCATTTGAAAAAGGCGGGAAAGCCGATCGGGCATCAAGCACGATATTTGGCAATAGGTAACTATGGCTCTATTGACGATGTATTTAATTATGCTCAAAGCGGTACTATCAATTCCATATCACCGAATCAGGTGATTCCTGGTGACTTGGTATATATCGATTTTGATGCTAACGGTATTCTGAACGGTCAGGATAAGGTGGCGGTCGATCAGTTGAATTATCCGCTTCATACCTATGGTCTTGATTTGGGATTTAATTGGAGAGGGTTGAGTTTCAGTGCTATGATATATGCTCCTACAGGTGTATGGAAATTGGTGGATACAGTTTATGCATCTTCGTTTAAAGGCGGAAGAGTAAATGCACAACCTGGAGCGTTAAATACTTGGTCGCCTGAAACGGCTAGTTCAAGTGGCATTCAGAGACCTTCTTTACATTTAAAGGATGATGGTGGATTTAACGGTACTGAAAGCACTTGGCGCTACCGGAACTTTTCATATCTACGTCTAAAGAATGTGGAGGTTAGTTATCAGTTACCTAAGCGTTGTCTAACTCCAATGCGTATCTCTAGTTTACAGGTCTACGTTACTGGTAATAACTTGTTGACTTTTTGGGGAGGTGACAATCGCATAGATCCGGAAGGTAATCAGACAGGTTATCCTATTCTGCGTTCGGTAACATCGGGAATCAGACTTTCATTCTAATCTTAATAAAAATAATGATCATAATGAAGAATAAATGTACATATATACTTGTCGGTCTCATGCTTTTCCTGACTGGATGTGAAGATTTTCTGGATAAGCGTGAAGATGCAGGCGGACTTGATGAAACTGCTATTTATGCCAGTTATGAGTCTATACGTGGCTTTTTGGATAAAGTATACAGTAAACTGGACACTTATAACTGTATGGTGAGCCGTGATGCAGGAAGTTACGGTCGTACGTATGTCGGCGCAATGGCTGATGAGATGGGAGTAGTATATAATAATACGGTTTTTAATAAGTTCTTTTCAGGAGCATGGTTGCTGACAGGGAAGAGCGAGAATGTTACCGAGATAGGTAATGGAAGCTTAACTCCGATTGGCAGGGCTTATCCGGCTTTGCGTATAGTGAACCGTGTTATTGAGAATATAGATAAAGTTCCACTGACGGAAGAACAGCGGAATGAAATATTGGGACAGGCTTATTTCTATCGTGCCTGGTTCTATTTTCAAGTTATCAAACGTTATGGGGGAATGCCGATTATTGATCGTGTATTTGCCGGTGGAGACGATGATCTGCCTCGTGTAACTTATCATGAGAGTTCGGAATGGATGGTTAGTGATATAGATAAAGCGATTGCAATGCTGCCTGATACTTGGGAAGCTATGCATTATGGACGTCCTACTAAATTGGCTGCTTTAGCTTTCAAAGAAATGGCACTTCTGTATGACGCGAGTCCGTTAATGCAAAATGACCTGGATGCGGTAGTGGTGAAAGAATACGATAAAGAACGGGCTAAGAAAGCAGCACAAGCAGCTTGGGCAGCTATCAGTTATATGAAAAAAAATGAATCGCTTACAGGAGTCCGGTTGGCGACAAAAGAGGAATATACGAATACTTTCTGGTTTCCCGATACGGAACTCAAGAGGGCGGAACATATATGGATGTGCCGTAATATACAAGGTACGACTAATCGCTCTATGTGTATTCGTGCATTTTGGCTGTATGGAGATATGACCGGGCAGACTGGGGCGGAATCTATGGCTATGTCATGTCCTACCTTGAACGCTGCTAACATGTACGAGCGTCAGGGTGAGGATGGTATCTATTATTCGATTGACGATCCGAGATCCGGTTACCAGTTTGATCCCGAACATGCTTTTGTCCGCCGTGATCCTCGTTTTTATAATAATATCCTGATTCCGGGTGATGAATGGGGGACGTATAAGGATGGAGCTCCTCATTATATCCGTTTGTGGGTAGGTTGTTCTGCTTATAATCAGTATTTGACGAATTCTAATACGAATGCTCGTGAATTGTCAGGTTTTATGTGTCGCAAATTCTTATGGCCGGAAGCAAACCAGAAACATACAGGAAGTACGAGTGGGGCGGTTACTTATATAGGTAAAATAGCACAAACGGTATTTATCAGAGTTTCGCAACTTTATCTGGATTTCGCCGAAGCCTCTTTTGAAGCTACGGGAAGTGCCACGGCTAAAGTGGAAGGATGTGATATGTCTGCTGTAGAAGCGCTGAATTTAATTCGTAAACGTATCGGGGTTACAAATTTGCCTTCTGATATTGTGAATGATCCAGTTAAGTTCCGTGAAGCTTATCGCCGTGAGCGTGGTGTGGAGCTGATGTTCGAGCATCATCGCTGGTGGGATTTGCGTCGTTGGATGGTTATGCACGAGGTGTTTAAAGCACCGTTCCCGCTCAAAGGGGTACGCTTCCATCCAGTAGGAAGTTATGGAGATAAGGCAGGTAACTATACTCGTCCGGCTAGCTTTACGTATGAAGAATTTGAAATGACTAAAGAGGTACGTAACTTTTCTAATATGCGTAATTACTGGTATCCGCTTCCTCAACATGACGTTGATGCTCTTCGCAATCTGAAACAGAATCCAGGTTGGTAATGAAAAACACTTAATAGTTGATGTTAATGAAAAACAAATATCATATATTCTTTACTGGTATGCTGTCCATTGCTTTTTTCATGGGAGCTACCGTAGACACGAAAGCTCAAGATTCGATAGCAGTCGTTAGTCGTGTCAATATTGAACACCTGAAAGCAATGCCCGACTTGCAACTCTCCAATACATTGCAAGGGCAAGCGGCAGGTTTGATTGTTATTCCTAATACGGGAGGTATCGGTTATGCCAACTCGACATTTTATGTTCGGGGACAACATAGTAACGGAACTAATAAGGCTATCGTAATTATAGATGGCATTGAACGTCCGATAGATGATATATTGCCTGAAGAGATTGAATCTATTGAGGTATTGAAAGACGCATCTGCCAAGATTCTTTATGGTGCGCAGGCTACGAATGGCGTTATCTTAGTGCGTACTAAACGTGGTCAGGCTGGTAAGCGGGTGATTCGTTTTGGTGCCGAATACGGGGTACAACCTGTGACTCGCTTACCCGAATATCTTGATTCTTATAATTATGCGACACTCTTTAATGAAGCTTGTGTCAATGACGGCTTGCTTCCTTTGTATTCCGACGCTGATCTTCAAGGGTATCGTAATTCTACCGGGGTGAATGATTTACTTCATCCCAATGTTGATTATTATAAGGAATTTTTGCGCAGCTCAAGTACGTTCCGTAAAGCGACACTGGAATTGAGTGGAGGTAATGCAAGAGCTAAATATGCCGTTACGGTAGGTTATACAGGAAGTTCCGGTTTGGAAAAAGTAGGCGATCGGTCTGACTTGAATCGGGTGAACGCCCGTGGTAATCTGGATATACGTATTACCGATTTCCTTTCGGCTTCGGCAGATGTGGCTGCCCGTGTGGAAAAAAAGGACTGGGGAGCTAAAGATGGTGGCGGGATGTTTAGTGAAATATCGACACTCCGTCCTAATGAATATCCTTTTATGATTTCGGCTGAGGATATACATGGTCATAATGGTATAGCGGCAGATGAAACGTCGTTGTTATTTGGAGCCAGTTCACGTAAGTCAAGCAATCTTTATTCGGATATGCTCTATGGCGGTAATACGTCGGAACGTTATGTCAATAGCCAGACTAACCTCGGTCTTAATTTTGATTTGAATGAGTTTGTGGAAGGACTGGCTGCGGAAGCGTATATTACTTTTGATAATTATAGTTATCTGCGTCAACAATTACGGAATGATTATCCCACTTATTCTATTGATCGTTACCTGAATGCTGCCGGAGATGAGGAAATACGTTTTACAGAACGTAAGAAACTGAATTTGCCAAAGAAACAGTCTATTGCGTCTAACAGCACTTATCGCTATTTCGGATGGAATGCGCGTGTAAAATATAATCGTTCGTTTGGATTGCATGATATGGGAGCAAATGCTGCTTTTCGCTATACGGCAGAGGAAGCTACGGGTAGTTCACAAGATTTGAAAGAAGGTAATTTCACTTTCCGTGCCAATTATGCGTATAACAAACGGTATATGCTTGAAGCTACATTGGCGGCAATGGGGTCTAACAGATTTCAGGGAGATAATAAGTATTTCTTCGCTCATTCGGTAGGAGGTGCATGGATAATATCTAATGAATCTTTTTTAAAGGATATGAAGGCTGTAAATCTTTTGAAAATGAAGGTGAGCTACGGTCATTTAGGATATGCAGGGGATACAGACTTTTTTCTCCATAGAACCAATTGGAAGAAAGGGGATAAGGAGGAATTCAAACCTAGTACGGGGGGCAATACAACCGATTTGATTCGTTTAGGTAATCCTGACTTGAAATGGGAGTATTCTAATGAATTGAATATCGGTATTGAAGGTCGTTTCCTGAATAATCGTCTGTCTGGTGAGGTTAATTACTTCCGTGAGTTACGTAAGAATATAATTGGTATCAACTCTGCTAAATATGCAACGATAGGAGGAAACTTCATTCCTTCTGAAAACATAGGTGAGGTATTGAATCAAGGTATTGATGCCTGTGTAAACTGGAATGACAAAGTAGGTGAAGATTTCACGTACAATCTTGGATTTAATATTACTTTTACTAAAAATAAACTTCGTAAAACGAATGAACTAAATAATATTGAAGACTATCGAAAGAGTATTGGACAACCTACTAGTGCCATTTTTGGCTGGCAGTCACAAGGTTTATTCGGAAAAGATGTGGCTATTGTCGGGCATCCCTTTCAGAGTTTTGGGAACTATCAGGTAGGAGATATTGCTTATGCTGACTTGAATAATGACGGAATGGTGGATAATAATGACCAGACATGTATCGGACAGAGTTTCCCGAAGACTACGTTGGGAGTGGATGTAACTTTAAACTACAAGGGATTCGGACTCTATATATTGGGTACGGCAACAACCGGAGTCACTCAAATGTTGACTAGTACTTATTACTGGAACAAAGGACTTGACGGTTATTCCGTACTTGCCAAGGAGCGTTATCATCCGGTAAATAATCCTACTGGTACACAGCCTCGTCTGACTACCACTTCGGGAGTGAATAATTATCGCAACTCTACGTTTTGGACGAAGAACGGTTCATTTTTCCGTCTCAAGAATGTTGAATTGAGCTATACCTTGAATAATAATTCGAAAAAAGGCATAGGCAAGAATTATAAATTCTTTGTGAGGGGAGCTAATTTGTTTGTATTGTCGGGTATTAAGGAACTTGATCCGGAACAGATGCTTGCCGGTATCAGCAATTATCCTGTGTACCGCACGATTACAGGTGGAGTATCTATTAACTTCTAAAGTTGACGCAATTATGAAAGTATTGAAATATATATTTAGTATGATGCTGTTGGGTGGCATCATCAGTGCTTGTGCCGACCTTGACACTAAGCTGACAAACGAATGGTCGGAAAGTGATACATGGAGAGATGCGGATATGGCGCAAGGTGTTTTGTTATCTGTTTATCAGGATGTCATGATTGCGCCCGATGCTTGGGACGGCAATTTCCTGGATGCTGCTACAGATAATGCACTGACCCGGAATTATGACTCTAAGGTGTATCGTGCCAGTCAGGGGGCATTTAGTCGTTCTACTAATCCTCTTGGCAATTGGAGCAGTTGCTATGATCAGCTTCAACGGATTCATTTGTTCTTGGATAAAGGGCTGACAGACAACGTGAGTTATGATGTAGCAAATGCAAATAACGACAAAAGAACCAAGCGTCGCCTTCAAGGTGAGGCACTTTTTCTGCGGGCATGGTGTAGTTTTCAGTTATTACAAATGTATGGAGGAAAAACCGATGATGGAGAAGTGCTGGGATATCCGATTGTGACCCGGTATATTACTCCGGAAGAATCTGCCCATCCTGAAAATTTTAAGCGTGATACTTATGAGGATTGTGTAAAGCAGATATGCGATGACTGTGAAACAGCTATGTCTCTGTTACCATTAACCTATTCGGGAGGGGATGCTATCTTGGGTGATATATCTTTTGGTAGAGCGTCCGGATTGGCTGCTGCTGCATTGAAAGCGCGTGTATTGCTGTATGCGGCGAGTCCGGCTTATCAATCTGACCGCGTCGTAAAATTGAATGGTATGGGGGATTATACGATTATCGATCAGGTTGCCTATAAAGCAAAATGGGAACGTGCAGCACTCTATGCGTATGAGGTGCTCCAGATGCAAGGGATGGCTACTTATGCTGCGTTGATACCCAATGAATTGTATGACGGCGGTGATGCACAATCTGCAGAATTTCTTTTTAGAACATTCGTAGGTCGCAGTCATGATATTGAAACAAGGCATTATCCTCCTTACTATTATGGGAATGCACAAACTATTCCATCCCAAAATCTGGCTGCTTCATTTCCTGCTAAAAATGGTTTCCCGATAGATGATCCTCGTTCTTTATACGATAAGGATAATCCTTATGATTGCGAACGCGATAACCGTTTTTTAGTGAATCTGTATTACCAAGGACGTCAGTTTGGAGCTAATGCATCTTATATTGACGTAACACCTGGAGGTAAAGATTCCGGTTATCTGGATGTGAAAGCCAGTCGTTCGGGGTATTATCTGGCAAAGTTTATCAATGCGGATGTGGCTAATTTCCTGAAACCGTTGGAAGAGCAAGATTCACGTCATTATTATCCGATGTTGCGTAAAGGAGAGGTTTGGTTGAACTTTGCTGAGGCTTCCAATGAAGTGTGGGGGCCGAAGGTAGCAGGCCCCGGATGCTCCATGTCTGCGTATGATGTCATTCGTGTGATTCGTGAGAAATCGGGAGGGATTACGAATACGACCTATCTTGATGAAATGGCTGGTACACCGGAGAGTTTTCGGAAACTGATTCAGAATGAACGCCGGATCGAGTTTGCTTTCGAGAACCAACGTTTCTGGGACTTACGTCGTTGGTTGCTGCCACTAAATGAATCAATTTTAGGTATGGAGGTTACTCGTAAAGAGGATAGTAGCGAAAATTTTGAAGTAAAATTGGTGGAGGAACGGCCGCTCAATGATATCCGCTATTACTATCTTCCTTTGCCGTATGATGAATTACAGAAGAATCCGAATCTGAAAAATAATAAAGGTTGGTAATAATCTAATTAAAAGAAAATAAACACATGAAATTAGTAAAGTTTTTATTCGTATCGTTCGTTGTGCTGGTTAGCTTTACCTCATGTTATGATGAGTATACTAACGATTATGAAACTCCCAATATGGGTTTTGCTGTGGCTAACCCCTTGCGTACAGTGATTGCTGATAGAGATATGCCTATATATATAGGCGTATCTATCGGTGGTAAACGTGAAGTGGATATGTCGGATTGGGCAAAATTTGAGATTGATCCGTCATTGGTAGAAGAGACTGGCAAAGTATTGCTTCCAAGTAATTACTATACATTATCTGACCAGGAATATTTTCGTGTACGTAAGTCTAATCTTCCGGTTGCTGATGTCCGTATAGATTTTACGGAGGCATTTTATAACGATCCGCTTTGTCTGGAAGCGCACTATGTATTGCCATTTCGTATGACAGAAAACTCTTTGGGAGCTTTACGCGAGGGAGCTGAAACAACTGTTGCTGTTATTAAATACATTAGCACTTACGCCGGAACTTATTATCGGATGGGAAAGGTGACAGAGGTGGATGCTTCAGGGATTGCCATAGGACAACCGGTAAGTTATGGTGATACGTATGATATCATCAACTGTAGTACCGTTGCTTTTAATAGCAAGGCTCCGCGCATTGTGGTTTGTCCTGGTGTTGGTAATGAAAAAGAGGGGGTTGGTAGTGTAACGCTCTCAATGGATGCGGACAAGAATGTGTCAGTAACTGGTGTGGATGGAAAGGCGGCTATCAGCAATGCTTCAGGAAGTTATAAAATAGAAGGAGACTATGAATATGTTGCTGATGTCACTAAACGCGCTCCTCAATTTGATTTGGAGTATACTTATGAGAAAGCGGGCAAATATTATCATGTAGTAGAAAAATTGGTTCTACGTCAGGATCCGCTTTATGATTTGCGCGTTGAGACATGGTGATGAGTAATAGATATGATTGAAACATAATATTAAGCAAAGATGAAAAAAAATATATTTCTCGTGCTATGCATTTCTTTTATTTGTTTTGGCTGTAGTGCAGAAGCGGAATGGGAAAAATTAAAAGTAAAAGAAGTAGTGAAGACGGATCCTGTTATTGATTGGTCGGCTACTGCTGATAGTTGTACCTATGTTCTTATTGAGCAGTTTATGAATAAAGAAAAAGGAACTTTCTGGAAATCACCGAAAGATGTGAGTGGAGGCTCGTATAATATTTATTGGCAACAGGCACATGCGATGGATGTCGTTATATATTCTTATGAGCGTATAAAGGATAAGAATCCGGCATTGGCTGCCACATACAAGAATTATTTCAAATTATGGTTTGATAATAAGGCGAATAATTATCATCATAGTGACAGTGATGAAACTGGATTTTTGAATCCTTTTACGGATGATATGTGTTGGATTTGCCTTACGTTGATACATTTGTCGGAAGCTACCGGTGATGCTGTTTATATAAATATGGCAAAAAATATTTATGATACACATATTATAACCCGGGCATGGACAGATGCTAAAGGAACCGGATTGCCTTGGAAAAGCGATGATAAGAGCCGAAATGCTTGTACAAACTCTCCTGGTTGTTTAGTTGCTGCCAAGCTGTATAGGAAGTTTGGAGGAGAAAATTATCTCGAAGATGCGAAAATGTTATATAAATATATTGTGGGTAGTTTACTGAAAAGTGACGGAAGAGTGGAAGAGCCTCCTTTGACATATACACAGGGGACTTTTGGAGAGGCATGCCGACAATTATATCATATTACGCAGGAACGGGAATATATGAGAAAGGCTGAATTGGTAATAAACTATACAATGACTAGTGATCGTTGTTTGCAAAACTGGATTTTGCGGGATGAAGGAACAAATATGGATGGAAGTATTTTTAAAGCGGTATTTGTGCCTTATGCTGTAAATTTGGCTTTGGATGATGATACTTCTGATTTTGTGAAAAAGCGTATTAAAACTTTTTTGTTGGACAATGCCGAAGCATTGTGGAAAAACATGGATAGAAGAAAATATCCTGCTATGTATTGCAATTATTATTGGGGTAGTATGTTTCCTTCCAATGAAATTGCATCCATGGGGGCACAGGCAAGTGGTAGCTCTTTAATGGAAGGAGTTGCCCGAATGATGGTGACTCCGGAAAAATAAAGTTATTTTTGTAGCCCAATATAATTAAATCGAGCTTATGAATCATCGGTTCCGTTGTTCTTGCATTATCTTGTTCATTTTTTATTTTTGTATTAGTCATCTTTATGGGCAGGTGCAGGCAGTATCTACCGTTGATACAGGGTATGAACTTTGGTTGAATTACAAATCCGGCTCCAATTCCCGATTGAAGCAATCTGCTATTCGGTATGCCAGTCAGGTTCGTTTGGCGGGAAGCCAGTATGATGAAGTAATAAAAGAGGAGTTGGAGCGTGCTTTAAAAGCATTACTGGAAATTACACCGGGTTTTGTTTGTTGTGAAGAGGCTGGAATTCAGATGAGTTTCTGTACAGATAAAAGGCTGGGTAAGGAAGGATATATCATCCGTAGTGGTAAAAAGAGGATAACACTTCAAGCCTATTCCGATGCAGGGTTTCTTTATGGTACGTTCCATCTGATTCGATTGATTCAATGTGGTGAACCACTTGTACAACTGAATATAAGAGAGATACCTGCATTGGAATTTCGACAACTTAATCATTGGGATGATTTAAATGGAAATATAGAGCGGGGATATGCTGGTAAGTCGTTATGGAAATGGGAGGAGTTGCCGGAGAAAGTCGATAGTAGATATACTGACTACGCCCGTACTAATGCATCTATAGGCATAAATGGAGTCGTGTTGAATAACGTTAATGCCGATCCTCGTATTTTGCGCAGGGACTATTTGAAGAAAGTAGCTGCCTTGGCAGATGTTTTTCGTAAATACCATATACGGGTTTATCTTACAGCTAATTTTGCAGCACCTTTAGAACCGTCGGCAACTCCGGATGTGATGAAGCAATGGGGAGGGATAGGTGACCTTGATACAGCTGATCCGCGAGATCCGCATGTACAAGCGTGGTGGAAAGTGAAAGTTGATGAGATATATGAGATGATTCCTGATTTTGGCGGATTTCTAGTAAAAGCCAATTCGGAAGGTATGCCCGGTCCTCAAGACTATCATTGTACGCATGCGGAAGGAGCAAATGTGTTGGCCCGTGCTTTAAAACCTCATGGAGGTATTTTGATGTGGCGGACTTTCGTTTATAATCCGGAGATTGATAAAGATCGCATCAAACGTTCTTATAAAGAATTTCTTCCGCTTGATGGAAAGTTTGATGATAATGTAGTTTTACAGACGAAAAACGGTTCACTTGATTTCCAACCAAGTGAACCTGCCCAACCTTTGTTTGGGAGCATGAAATATACTTCTTTGATGCCGGAACTCCAGATTACTCAAGAATATACAGGACATTCTACATATCTGGTTTATCTATTGCCTATGTGGAGGGAATTCTTGGATTTTGATACCTATAGTGAAGGAAGAGGAAGTACAGTGAAGAGTATTATTACAGGTAAGACTGCTTCTTATCCCTTTCGTGCAATTGCAGGTGTGGCAAATACTGGAGATTTACAGAACTGGACAGGACACCACTTTGCGCAAGCCAACTGGTTTGCTTTTGGGCGTTTAGCATGGAATCCCGATGAAGAAACAGAAAAAATAACTTCTGAATGGATAAAGTCTACCTGGAATTGTGACGAACAAACTCTAAAGGTTATTGAACAAATGATGATGCCGACCTGGGATCGCTTTGTTCGTAGTCATTCGCCTTATAGCCTTGGATTAACTACTCTGGTAAAATGTCATTATAAAGCAGGGTTCGGAATACGTGCCAATAAAGAGTGGAAAATTAGTAAAGAAAGTATTGGCAATGATCGTACTGTCGATGGGTCTGATTATGTATCTCAATATTGGGGGCTTAATCGTTCAATCTTTAATGATATAAACCTGTGCCCTGAATTGTATTTGCTCTGTTTTCATAATGTATCGTGGGAGCATAGAATGAAATCCGGTTTGACTCTTCGTCAAGAATTAACCGCTAATTTGAAACTGGGAATAGAACAAGCTGATAGAAATATCCGGCTTTGGAAATCAATTCGTCATAAGATTGATTCCCGGAGATTTGCAGAGGTAATGGAAAGTCTTTTGAAAGAACGGAGAGATGCTGAAACATATTACAATGTTGCTATTCATTTTTTTGATCTTTATAAGTAAAATCTGTATTGGATGAGTTTTGATGTGAAAATGGTTATTTTTTGTCCTTTATTGAATGGCTATTTTCGTAACTTATTGGAAAGATTGCCGAACTTTGGGTGTGAGTAATTCATACACTTCTTGTTACTAAACTTATTACGATATTATGTTATGAATAGAAAAGTTTTATTCTCAATCTCTGCTGTTTCTGGTATGATAAATATCATCCCAATGTCGGCACAAGCACCCAAACCCAATGTTGTTATCATCATGACCGACCAACAGCGAGCTGATTTGTGTGGTCGCGAAGGTTTTCCGATGGCTGTCACTCCTTTTGCCGATTCGCTGGCATTGAGTAATGTCTGGTTTGATAAGGCGTATACGGTAGCTCCTGCTAGTATGCCTGCGCGTTGTTCCATGTTTACAGGACGTTATCCGACTGCTACGCATGTCCGTACGAACCACAACACTCTCGATATGTATTATAAGAAAGATATGCTCGAAGTGTTTAAAGAACAAGGATATAAGACGGCATTAGTGGGAAAGAACCATGCGCATGTGAAAGGGAAAGATTTTGATTATTGTGAGGAATATTTTCATTGGGGAAAGAATCAGCGTGATACGCAGGAAGATAAGGACTTTGCATTTTTTCTGAATAATAAAGCGAGAGGTCAATATTTGGAAGCCACCCCTTTCCCGGCAGAAGCGCAGAATCCGGTGAAAATGGTTACCAAAGCTTTGGCTTGGGCGGAGCAGCAAAAAGATTCCGCATTCTTTATGTGGGTTTCAATGCCTGAACCGCATAATCCATATCAGATATCAGAGCCTTATTTCTCAATGTTTTCTCCGGAAAAGATACCGGCAACTTTGACTAGCCGGAACGATTTATCTAAAAAAGGAAATAAGTATGAGATTTTGGCGGAATTGGAAGATACAGCCTGCCCGAACCTGGCAAAAGATCTTCCTCGTTTGCGTGGAAATTATTTAGGAATGCTTCGTCTGATTGATGACCAGACCAAACGTCTGATTGAAGGATTCAAAGCAGCCGGGCTTTATGAAAATACCATTTTTGTAATCCTGTCAGACCATGGGGATTATTGTGGGGAGTATGGCTTGATTCGTAAAGGTGCAGGAGTGCCTGAATGTTTGACCCGTATTCCGATGATTTGGGCAGGATATAACATTCATCCGCAAAAATCTCCTATGGATGCACATGTTTCTATTGCTGATGTATTTCCTACTATTTGTACAGCAATCGGTGCAGATATACCTCTTGGAGTGCAAGGACGCAGTTTATGGCCGATGTTGACGGGTAAATCGTACCCAAAGAAAGAATTCTCGAGTGTAATTGTACAACAGGGATTCGGTGGTGAAGATTTCACCCGGGATGAACCGTTGACATTTGCTAAAGAGGGGGCTTTGCAACCCAATAAAATAGCTCACTTTGACGAACTGAATACCTGGACACAAAGCGGAACTGAACGTATGGTTCGCAAAGATGACTGGAAACTGGTACTCGACAATTATGGTCGTGGTGAACTGTATAACTTGAAAGCCGATCCTTCCGAGATTAATAATCTTTATAATAAAAAGAAATATGCTTCCAAACAAATGGAATTGCTGGAAGAATTGATGACTTGGGAACTGCGTGTACAAGACCCATTGCCGGTGCCAAGAAATCGTTACCATTTTAAGCGGAATCCATATAACTATCATTTTGAAGATAAAAAGAAATAGAACTGAATAACTAGAACTACTGTATCAATGAGAATCTTTTCGCTATTAATATTATTGGTAGTGGCATCTGCCCTGCAATCACAAGTGGTTGTGAATGAGAATGTAAAACATAGTAAATATACTTTCCCATTAGTCGCATCGAAAATAAAGGCGACCGTGTGTTATGATGCCAATGATTACCCGGTTGTAAAGAAGGTTGCCGAGCTGTTTGTGTCTGATATTGAAAATGTCACAGGACAGAGATTAAAATTGGCAGATGAATGGAAGAAAGGAAGAACAGTGGTGATTGTCGGTACTATTGAAAAGAATCAGGCAATTCGTCAGTTAGCCTCCAATGGGAAAATAGATATATCTCCTTTGGAAGGGGCATGGGAACGTTATCTGATCCAGACAGTTAATCATCCTTTTCCAGGAGTAGATAAAGCGCTGATTGTAGCCGGAAGTGACAGGCGAGGAGCTTCTTACGGTTTGTTTTCTCTTTCGGAAATGGCAGGTGTGTCTCCCTGGTATTGGTGGGCGGATGTCCCTGTGAAGAAACATAAAACACTTTATGTGGATGCTCCCACCACTGTTTCCAAGACCCCTTCCGTGAAATATAGAGGTGTTTTTCTGAATGATGAAGATTGGGGACTGAAACCTTGGGCCGCTAAGACTTTTGAGAAAGAGCGTGGCAATATAGGTCCCCGTACTTATGCCAAAATATGCGAATTGTTGTTACGGTTGAAAGCCAATCATCTGGCTCCTGCCATGCATCCGGTGTCGACCGCATTTTATAAGATACCTGAAAATAAGTTGGTGGCAGATACTTTTGCTATTGTAATGGGGTCCAGTCATTGCGAACCATTATTGTTAAATACAGCTAGTGAATGGAATTCAAAAACGATGGGGCCTTGGGATTATGGTAAAAATAAGGATAAAATTAATGAAGTTCTAGGAAACCGTGTAAAGGAAAACTGTGCTTATGAGAATGTATATACATTGGCTTTGAGAGGATTGCATGATGCGGCAATGGGAGGAGGTGATGTCCCCATGAAAGAAAAGGTCAAAATGCTGGAGAGTGCGTTGAAAGACCAGCGTAATTTGATTGCAGAACATATTGATCGACCGGTTGAAACAATTCCACAGGCATTTACTCCATACAAGGAGGTGTTGGAAATCTATTCGAATGGATTGGAATTGCCGGATGATGTAACCATTATTTGGCCGGATGATAACTTCGGCTACATGAAGCGCTTAAGTGGCCCGCATGAACAGAAGCGCTCCGGGCGTGCAGGTGTTTACTACCATGTCTCTTATCTGGGAGTTCCCCATAGCTATTTGTGGTACAGCACTACTCCCCCGGCTCTGATGTATGAGGAACTCCGAAAGGCTTATGATACGACGGCAGACCGTATCTGGCTGGCTAATTGCGGTGATTTAAAAGGAGCCGAAATGCAAGTGTCTTTATTCCTTGATATGGCTTATGATATAGATAGCTTTAATGCGAATAATGTGGTTACCTATCCCGCCCGTTGGTTGGCAAAGATGTTTGGGGATCAGTATTATAGCGTATTTGAAGATATCACTTCTTCGCATATCAATCTGGCCTTTTCCCGGAAACCGGAATATATGGGTTGGGGATATTGGAATAATTATTGGGGCGGGGGAGAGAAACGTACGGATACGGAGTTCTCTTTTGCCAATTATAATGAAGCAGAAAATCGTCTGAACGAATATAGCCGCATTGGGAAGAAAGCGGAAAATCTTTTGGCATCTTTGGATAAAGACAGTCAGCCGGCTTTTTATCAGTTATTATACTACCCGGTGAAAGGTGCCGAACTGATGAACCACATGACTATAAAAGGACAATATTATCGGCAGTATGTTCGTCAGCAGCGTGCCGCCGCTAATTTGATAAAGGAGAAGGTAAAGAATTACCATGATAGTCTGCAAATCATAACTGAAGGGTATAATTCTTTGTTGAACGGGAAATGGAAATATATGATGTCTTTGAAACAGAATTATGAAGGTTCCAGTTCTTACTTTATGCTTCCGTTGATGGAAGAAAGTTATACACCGGTTGGTGCTCCTAAATTAGCTCTTCAGGCAGAAAGTGAAATTTTGGATAAAGGTGGGTTGAGCTATCATAGTTTGCCTGTTTATAACACTTTTTCCCGTAAAAGCCATTGGATCGATGTGTATAATCAAGGAAGTGGAGATTTGAGTTGGACTGCAAAGCCGTCGGACGATTGGATTATAGTGTCTCAAAAAGCTGGGAAAACTCTGACAGAGGACCGAATCAGGGTATCTGTTGATTGGGAGAAAGTTCCGGTTGGAGAGAGTATTAAAGGTGCTGTGGAGTTTAGTTCTAATGATCAAAAAGAATGTGTATTGGTTTCTGTTTTTAATCCGGCGTCTCCTGTGCGTGATGAGATGCAAGGAGTATATATGGAAGAGAATGGGTATGTCTCTATTCCGGCTGCAGGGTTTCATCGTAAGTTTGAGAGTAATGACATAAAAATGAATATTCTTCCCGGGGTTGGGGTTGAAGGGTGTGCTTTGCAATTAGGGAATCCTATATCTCCCTTACAGATGTATCGTGCTGGTGATGTACCTAGAGTGGAATATGATTTTTATACGTTTAATGCCGGGATTTATGATGTGTATACCTATGTTCTACCTACATTCCCTTTGCACGCAGAGCGAGACTATAAATTGCCGGAACATACTAATTCGGACACAAAGTATAGTGTCCGTATAGATGATGGTTCTATTTCTACTCCATCTACTTCTGCTATTGAGTATTCTCAAGTTTGGTATGATAGTGTACTGAAGAATTGTAGAGTGAATAAATCTACTTTGTATGTGAAGAAGCCGGGCAAACACACCCTACAGATACGTTGTGGTGATCCCGGGGTCGTCATTCAGAAAATAGTCATCGACATGGGAGGATTAAAACGTTCATACCTTGGACCTGAAAGTACAAAATGTAATTAGCCTAATTGATTGGAGAACCAGATGGCTTTGCCATGGGTTCTCCTTCTTTTTGTGGTATTCCCAGTATAGGCATCCCATCTTTGTCCCACTCTATTTTTTGTAAGCGGGGAGTACGTGAATCCATTGCACCCGGAGCATCATTCGGTATCTGACGGGCATGATAAAGCATATAACATTCCTTTCCATCCGGTGAAGAGACGAAAGAACTGCCGCCGGGGCCAAAAACTTCATTCTCCGGTTTCTGCTGAAATACAGGTGTCGGATGTTTCTTCCAGGAAGCAGGGTCCAACAGGTTGGCATTGGCGTCTGCTGTTAGCAATCCTACACAATAATAGGGAGTCCAGCTACCGCTGGCGGAATAAAAAATGCATACTTTATCTTTATTCTTCGGCTGGAAGAAATGAGGTGCTTCGTTCACATGGATCGGATAGGCTGTTTTGCTGCCATCGGGATTCACCCATTGACACTCCCATTCATATTCAGGTTTGGAAATCAGGACTCTATCAGAAGAAAGAGTCCACGGATTTTCCATCGAAGCGATGTAAATACATTGTGTCTCGCTGTCAATCCTTCGTTTTTGCCATCCGCACCAAATCATGTAACGCTGTCCGTTGTGTTCGAAAGTACTCGCATGAATTGCCCAGTTGTTATCTTTGTCGGTCGGTATGCGCCCTTTCATAACAAACTTACCCTCTGTAGGAATATCAGCCTCGTTTTCAATCACATAAATCTGGTGATTATCCATATTACCATCGTCTGCTGCGAAGTAAATATACCATTTGTTGTTGATGCGATGCATTTCGGGGGCCCATAAGTGATGGGAATTGCTTGGATCGGTTGGTATCCATACCGGCTTTCTAAGACTGTCATTCAAATTTGTAATATCACTGGTCTCCCAGAGCATGATTCTGCTTTCAGAGCCTTGCGTATAATAATATTTCCCTTTATAAAAAACAGCCCATGGCTCTGCTCCTCTTTCACGTAGCGGATTTGTATAAGTAGCTCCTGTTATGGCTTCCTTTTCCGGCTCTGTTTTCTTCTTGGGTTGACAGGATGCACAAATAATGACTAAAAGTACGGCTAGTAATAACAATCTGCTTTTCATGGTATTTTTCATTTAATAATGACACTGCAAAGAAAGCACAAAATCCTGATAAATCATCTTTTTTTTGCAGATTGGTTAGTATTTATCCTTAATTGGTTTGTATTTATTGAATTTCTAGTTGTTTTTTCTCATCTTTGTGGCACGAACTTTAAAATTGATATTGTATGAAACTGAAGCACCTTATTCTTCTTAGTGTTATTTGCTGTTCCCAGTCTGTATTTGGACAAAAAGCCAATCAACAACCGAAGACGAGTGGCAATCCTGTATTTCCTGGATGGTATGCCGATCCGGAAGGAATTGTATTTGGGGATGAATACTGGATTTATCCTACGTATTCGGCGCCTTATGACGAACAGACTTTCATGGATGCCTTCTCATCTAAAGACCTGGTGAACTGGACAAAGCACCCGAAAGTGTTATCAAAAGAGAATATTAGTTGGTTTAAACGTGCTTTGTGGGCACCTGCCGTGATTCATGCGAATGATAAATATTATATATTCTTCGGTGCGAATGATATCCAAAGCAATAATGAACTGGGCGGTATTGGTGTAGCTGTGGCCGACAATCCTGCCGGACCATTTAAAGATGCGTTAGGCAAACCTCTGATTGATAAATTTGTAAATGGTGCGCAACCGATCGATCAGTTTGTTTACAAAGACGATGACGGACAGTATTATATGTATTATGGTGGCTGGGGACATTGTAATATGGTGAAACTGGCCCCGGACTTGTTGAGTATCGTACCGTTTGAAGATGGTCCCCTTTATAAGGAAGTAACCCCCGAAAAATATGTAGAGGGACCTTTTATGTTGAAACGTAACGGAAAATACTATTTTATGTGGTCAGAAGGCGGTTGGACCGGACCGGATTATTGTGTTGCTTATGCCATTGCCGACTCACCGTTCGGACCCTTCAAAAGAGAAGCAAAAATATTACAGAGAGATCCCAATATTGGAACAGGTGCCGGTCATCATTCAGTTGTAAAAGGGCCGGGAGAGGATGAATGGTACATCATTTATCATCGCCATCCATTGGGTGAAACGGATGGAAACGCTCGTGTGACCTGCGTTGACCGTATGTACTTTGATAAAGATGGAAAAATAAAACCCATAAAGATGACTTTCGAGGGAGTAAAGGCAAGCCCATTGAAGTAAAATCTGAAAAGTTCAGCCCATCCGTAATTAATATTTTAATAAAGATGGGCTTTTTTTGATTTATTGTTTTATTTTTGTCCTTGTAAATCAAACATACTTATTACAATGAAACCAGATATACACACTCTTTCCGACTCCCTTTTGTGGAAAAGGTTTCTCGAGGGAGATTCGAGTGCGTATACCCAAATCTATAATCGAACGGTGCAAGATCTGTTTCGATTCGGACTATTATATACTTCAGACAAAGAATTAATTAAAGATTGCATACATGATGTGTTTGTGAAAATCCACATGAATCGTGCAAAGTTAGCCCCAACAGATAATATTGCAGCTTATTTGACGGTAGCGTTGAAAAACACTCTTTTTAATGCGCTAAAAAAAACAACAGATTCTCTTTCGTTTGATGAAATAGGTGAGAGAGAAGAGACGGTTGAGGAATCCCCCTCCACTCCGGAAACTATATATATTAATAATGAACAGGAAAAACAAGTTCAGGCAACCGTGCATACTATGATGTCTGTATTGACGGACAGACAGCGTGAAATTATTTATTATCGATATATCAAAGAGATGAGTATCGATGAAATCAGTAAGGTGACAGACATGAATAATCAATCTGTTTCTAACTCTATTCAACGGGCTTTGGGACGTATCCGGGACTTATTTAAGAGAAAATAAGAGAGAATAATCAGCCTATTTTTCCTATCAATCAAACAAAAGTGGAAAAAACTTCGGAAAAGGTGAGTATAAAATGAAAGTACAACTGTTATTCATACGTAAAGACAATGAAAATGATGAACTCTGAACAAAAACATACAGATTTTTCCCTATATACTTTTGAAGAATTCCTTCAGAATGATTTCTTTATTTCTTCCATGAATTATCCTACGGAAGAAACACAGAAGTTCTGGGATGAATTTGAACAGATGAATCCTTCTAATATAGATGAATATATAGCAGCAAAAAGATATTTGGAGGTTTTTTCAAAAGAGAAAGAAGAAGTACTTTCAAACGAGGAAACGGATGATTTATGGACTCGTATTCAGGCAACCAATATAAATAAGGAGAAGGCGAAACGTAAGAACTATTTCTTAATAGGATTGAGCTCGGCGGCTAGTGTTGCTATTCTTGTGGGATGTTTCTTCTTATTAAAGAGTTATTCTTCGGTGCTGGATCCGGATATTGCCACTTTTGCAGTGAATACCAAAGCTGATTTGCCTCTGACGGAAGAAACACTGTTGATTTTGGCGGAAGATAACGTAGTGAGCCTGAAAGAAAAAGAAACGGAGATTACGTATAATTCCGTAGAAATCAAAACAAATCAGGAAAGTATACAAAAGGAAAAATCGGCTGCTTACAATCAATTGGTCATTCCGCGTGGAAAGCGATCGGTATTGACGTTTGCCGATGGATCTAAAGTCTGGGTGAATGCCGGCACGAGAGTGATTTATCCGGTAGAGTTTGAAAAAGATAAACGTGAAATCTATGTGGACGGAGAAATCTACATAGAAGTAGCCAGAGATGAAAACCGCCCTTTCTATGTGCGGACCAAAGATATGAATGTCAGGGTGCTTGGTACTAAATTTAATGTAACGGCGTATGAGTCGGAAGCAATTAGAAGTGTAGTGCTGGCGCAAGGATGTGTTCAGGTAGAGACAGCCCGGACTCCGAAAGCGATTTTGGCTCCTAATCAGATGTTCAGTTCTGCCGATGGAAAGGAAAATATATCACAAGTAGATGTAGAACAGGCAATATCGTGGATAAATGGACTCTATTGTTTCCAAAGTGCCGATTTGGGAATAGTCTTGCAACGCCTGTCTACCTATTATGGTGTGAATGTAGAATTTGACCCAGCGCTAAGTAAAATAAAATGTTCCGGAAAAATCGATTTGAAAGACAACTTTGAAACAGTTATTAATGGATTAACCTTTGTTGCACCAATTTCTTATGCCTATGATGAACAATATAAAACGTATCGAGTAGTAAAGAAATAGATATAAAAAAATAAGATAATAAACTAATCTAACTCCCGTATTTTATGGTAATTATTGAAGAGAGTGGATGATACGAACTATCATCCAGATGGGACTTGTGTGCCTATAAATGTTTAGATACAGAAAATAATATTATGAGAAATTTTTAACATGTTTAATATGAAAAATGCAATTAGAGAACGAAAGAGTAAGGTTCTCGGGTTATTCCTGTGCTTTTTACTTCTCGGAATAGACTACTCTTTCGCAAGTTACAACAATTATTCTCAATTTAAGACTCTTTCGGTCAGCATGAGTAACTCGACGTTGAGAGAAGTGCTTAAAACAATAGAGAAAAGTAGTCAATTTGTTTTCTTCTATTTAGATGACGCTGTCAACTTAGAACGTAAGGTATCTATCGACAGTAAGAATAAGAATATAGAAGAAATTCTTTCTGAACTTTTCGAAGGTACTTCGTGTACTTATCGGATCTCTGACAGGCAAATATTTATTTCCGGAAAAGCCCCTGCTTCAACCGAACAGCAACAGAATAAGCGGAAAATATCCGGACGTGTCACTGATATAAAAGGAGAGCCGCTTATTGGGGTGAACGTCACTGTGGATGGAGATGCAAACGGTTCGATTACGAATATGGATGGTTTGTATGAGATATTCGTAACCAAGAAGAGTGTAGTGCTTAAATTTACCTATATCGGGTTTAAAACTTCTGAAATACGAACCAATGCTTCGACCAACATTTATGATGTCACCTTGGAAGAACAGGTCAACGAATTGGAAGAGACTGTTATTGTGGGTTATGGTACCCAGCGTAAAATAAGTAATATCGGTGCACAGTCTTCCATGAAGATGGAAGATATTAAGACGCCTTCTGCCAGTTTGACAACTACATTGGCGGGACGTCTGGCGGGTGTTGTGGCTGTACAACGTACAGGAGAACCGGGAAAAGATGCTGCTGATATCTGGATTCGTGGTATTTCCACTCCCAACACTTCTTCTCCGCTGGTATTGGTGGATGGAGTGGAACGTTCGTTCAATGACATCGATCCGGAAGATATTGAATCGTTGACAACGCTGAAAGATGCATCAGCAACAGCTGTGTATGGTGTACGTGGTGCCAATGGCGTAATTTTGATTAAAACCAAACCGGGAAAGGTAGGAAAACCGACAGTGAGCGCGGATTATTATGAATCGTTTACCCGTTTTACGAAGATGGTCGATTTGGCAGACGGTATCACTTATATGAATGCAGCCAACGAGGCAATGCGTAATGACGGTATTGCTACGAAATATACAGAAGATCAAATACGTAACACGATTGCCGGCAAGGATCCTTATCTATACCCGAATGTGGATTGGTTGAAAGAAATCTTTAATGATTGGGGACATAATCGTCGTGTGAATGTAAATGTACGCGGTGGTAGCGAGAAAGTCGCTTATTATGCATCAGTCAGCTATTTTAATGAGACAGGTATGACGGTGACTGATAAGAATATCAACACCTATGACTCCAAAATGAAATATAGCCGTTATAACTTTACTACCAATTTGAATATCGATGTAACTCCTACTACTAAGGTCGAGATCGGTGCGCAAGGTTATCTGGGAGAAGGAAATTATCCGGCCATCTCTTCTGCCGATTTGTATAATGCGGCAATGTCTATCTCACCGGTTGAATATCCGAAGATGTTCTTTGTTAACGGAGAAGCCTATGTACCGGGAACTTCAACCAATAACAACTTTAACAACCCTTATTCGCAGGCTACACGTCGTGGCTATGACAACCTGACGAAAAATCAGATTTACTCTAATTTGCGCGTCACACAGAATTTGGATATGCTCACGAAAGGACTGAAACTGACTGCTATGTATGCATTCGACGTATACAATGAGATACATGTACATCAGGACCGTGCGGAGTCTACCTACAACTTCCTGGACACTAGTGTTCCTTACGATATGAATGGGCAGCCTATTTTGCAACGTATTTATGAAGGAAGTAACGTGTTAAGCTATAAACAGGAAACGAGTGGTAACAAAAAGACCTATTTGGAGGCTTCCTTGAACTATGACCGGACATTCAACGACGATCATCGTGTCAGTGCGTTATTCCTGTTCAATCAGCAATCCAAACTATTATATCCGAAAGGAACACTGGAAGATGCGATTCCGTATCGTATGATGGGTATTGCCGGTCGTGCCACTTATTCATGGAAAGACCGTTACTTCGCAGAGTTCAACATCGGTTATAACGGTGCCGAGAATTTTTCGCCCAAACATCGTTTCGGAACTTTCCCTGCATTTGGTGTAGGATGGGTTGTTTCAAATGAGAAATTCTGGCAACCTCTGTCGAAGGCAGTTTCTTTCTTGAAGATACGTTATACGGATGGTAAAGTGGGTAATAGCGAAGTTTCCGACCGTCGTTTCATGTATCTGGATCAGATGAAAGAGAATGGAGACTATGGCTATAAATTCGGACCGAATGGAACTAAGTGGGCCGGTTATGAAACAGTGAATATGGCTGTTGACCTGATCTGGGAAGAATCTCGCAAACAAGACTTGGGTATTGACCTTAAGCTATTTAATGACGACCTGTCTATTGTGTTCGACTTGTTTAAGGAACGTCGTGAAAACATTCTGTTGAAGCGTGAACATTCTATGCCTTCATTCTTGGGGTACAACACATCTGCTCCTTACGGAAACATCGGTATCATAGAAAATAAGGGATTTGACGGAACAATCGAATATAACAAGCGTATCAATAAAGACTGGGTAATTGCGCTTCGGGGTAATGTCACCTTTAATAAGGATAAATGGATTCAGGGAGAATTGCCGGAACAGAAATACGAATGGATGAACCAATATGGACGTAACATCAATGGAGCGAAAGGGTATGTTGCCGAGGGACTGTTCACTCAGGCTGAAATAGATGATATGGCACGTTGGGAATCTTTGTCGGCTGCCAATAAAGCCATTACTCCCAAACCGTTTGCTTCACAGTTTGGAACAGTGAAAGCCGGAGATATCAAATACAAGGACTTGAACAATGACGGTCAGATTGATGCGTACGACCAGACTTACATTTCTCGTGGAGATGTGCCGACAACTGTCTATGGTTTCGGATTTACAGTAGGCTGGAAAGACTTGTCTGTGGGCATGATGTTTCAGGGCGTAGCGGGAGCCGAACGTGTATTGAACGGTAGCAGTATTAATCCGTTTAATGGCGGTGGTGGTAGCGGTAACCTCTACTCTAACATTGACGACCGTTGGACAGAGGAAAATCCGGATCAGAATGCCTTTTATCCGCGTTTGTCTTATGGAAGCGAAACAACCAGTAGCATTAATAACTTCCAGAAAAGTACCTGGTGGGTGCGTAACATGAACTTCCTGCGTCTGAAGACATTGCAGCTCTCTTATAATCTGCCGAAACCCTGGGTGAATAAAGTTCATCTGAAGAATGCGGCTGTATATGTAATGGGAACTAACCTGTTCACTTTGAGTCGCTTCAAATTGTGGGATCCGGAGTTGAATACCGATAATGGTGCTTCTTATCCGAATACGACTTCTTATTCAGTTGGTATTAATTTCACATTCTAAACAAAAAGATAATGAAAAAATATAATTATATAATCGTAAGTTTGCTGGCGTGTCTCTTGACGACATCTTGTAATGACTATTTTGACCAGGTGCCTGATGACCGTTTATCACTCAAGGAGATTTTCACAACCAGAGATGGAGCCTTGCGGTATCTTTCGAATGTATACACATTCTTACCGGATGAATTTAACCAACGTCAGGTGCATGAAACAAGTCTGTACCGTACTCCCGGTCCTTGGACGGGCGCTAGCGATGAGGCGGAGTGGACAAATGACAAAAAGGAAAAACTGATAAATAACAACTCTATCGATGCGACTGAAGGAACAATGGTATTATATCGCTGGAAGAGTTGGTTTTCAGGTATTCATGAAGCGGCAGTATTTACAGAAAATGTAGATCAGGCACCGCTGACTGTTACAGAAAGAAATCAATGGAAAGCGGAGGCAAGAGCTTTGCGGGCGATCTATTATTTTTATTTAGTACGTACTTATGGTCCGGTTCCTTTGCTTGAAAAGGATTTTCCGATGGATACTCCGAGTGATGAGTTGCAACTCTCGCGCAATACGGTAGATGAGTGTTTTGATTTTATCGTATCAGAACTGAAAGGTGCACAAAACGATGGTTTATTGGACGATGCTTCTACCGACAAAGTGTCCGGATATGGCCGTATTGACAAGGCGATTGCACAGGCGTTTATCATTGAAGCATTGACTTATCGTGCCAGCTGGTTGTTTAACGGAGAGTGCACTTACTATTCAGGCTTGGCTAATACGGACGGAACAAAGCTGTTCCCTAACAAACCGGATGAAGCTACCAAACGTGCCAATTGGCAGAAAGTGATTGATGAATGTAACACTTTCTTCTCTAATTACGGAAGTCGTTATCATTTGATGTATACCAATAAGGACGGTGTTGCTGTTTCCGGTCCGGACTCGGAAGGATTCAGTCCGACGGAATCTTATCGCCGTGCAGTAAGAACCTTGTTTTCTGAAATGGGTAACAATAAAGAAATGATTTTCTACCGTTTGGATAATGCTGCCGGAACCATGCAGTACGACCGTATGCCGAATAGATCCGGTAATACGACCAACTATAGGGGTGGTAGCTTGTTGGGAGCAACCCAAGAAATGGTAGATGCCTATTTCATGTCAAACGGAGAATCCCCTATTTCCGGTTATAGTGCTGACGGTGTCACTCCGATTATCAACGAAAAATCCGATTATGTAGAAGAAGGAGTCTCTACAGCAGAATACAAAGGAATAGACGGTACTTTATATGCACCGGTAGGAACCAGAATGATGTATGTTAATCGTGAACCTCGTTTCTATGCAGACATAACCTTTAGTAATTCAAAATGGTTTGAAGGAACAGAAGGCGGTTATATAGTAGATTTCACTTATAGCGGAAGCTGTGGTAAGGAACAAGGTAGCAATGACTATACGAGTACAGGTTATTTAGTACGTAAATGTATGGATTCCGGTGACCGTAACCAGAATCTGGTTTGTGTGCTCTTGCGTCTGACTAATATTTATTTTGACTATATCGAAGCGCTTGCTCATGTCAGCCCGACTCATGAAGACATCTGGACGTATATGAACATGATCCGTAAGCGTGCGGGCATTCCGGGCTACGGTGAAACAGTCAATCTGCCTAAACCGACTACAACGGAAGAAGTCATGGAGCTGATTCGTAAGGAGAAACGCATTGAGTTGAGTTTTGAAAACTGCCGTTATTTTGATGTACGTCGCTGGGGATTGGTAAATGAGTATTTCAACAAGGCAATTCACGGTATGAATGTCAATTATGACGGAAATGAATTCTTCAAGCGTACGGAGATTGTGAAGCGTATTTTTGACCGTCAGTACTTCTTCCCCATACCACAGGGCGAAATTGATATTGATAAAAACTTGGTTCAGAATACAGGATTCTAAATACTGATTATAAAATAGAAATGATGATGAAACAATATATTTTCTCTGCAGTTTGTCTCATGTCCGGTGTCCTTTGTATGTCCTCTTGCAATGAGGATAAACAGGCAAAGCCATATACTCCGGATTACGAGATTGTACCGGAGTATACCAATGCGGATACCTGGACTGCCTATGAAGCATTTAATGATAACTTACTGGACCCCGATAAGAATATTTATAAAACAAGTACCGCTTATACTGCTGCTACCGACCGTAATAACGGAGCTGCCGCTATCTGGTGCCAACCGATCTATTGGGATATGGCTATGAACGCATATAAACGTGCAAAAGCGGAAGGAGATACGGAAAGAGAAAACAAATACAAGCAGTTGTGTGATGATTTGTTTGCCGGAAATAAAGCACATTATGTAAACTTTGATTTCGACGATAATAATGAGAATACCGGCTGGTTTATCTATGATGATATACAGTGGTGGACCATTACTTTGGCACGTGCTTACGAATTATTTAAAGTGGAAGAGTATCGCAGTCTGGCAGAAGCAAGTTTTGCACGTGTATGGTACGGTTCTCCCCGCGTAGGTGATACGGGTTCTTATGCAGATCCTGAAAAGAATTTGGGTGGAGGTATGTTCTGGCAATGGCAGCCTATCGGCAATCCGAATGAAAATGCTGCCGGTGATGGTAAGATGGCTTGTATTAATTTCCCGACTGTGGTAGCTGCATTGACCCTTTATAACAATGTTCCTGCCGATCGTGTGGCTGATCCGAATCCGGAAAGCTGGAGTAATAAGTACGGTGATTTTACCCGTCCGCATTATGAAACGAAGGAAGTTTATCTGGCAAAAGGAAAAGAAATCTATGAATGGGCTGTGAAGAATTTGGTAGACAGCAATACCGGAGAAGTTGCCGACAGCAAGCATGGTGAAGGCAATCCGGCATGGTCGGACCATGTATACAATCAGGCCACTTTTATCGGAGCTTCGTTATTGCTTTATAAAGCTACCGGTGAGAAAACATATTTGGACAATGCAATTTTGGGAGCTGACTATACAATGAATACCATGTCCGGAACGTATGATTTACTGCCGTTCGAGAGTGGCGTGGAACAGGGTATTTATACCGCTATCTTTGCGGAATACATGGCCATGCTGGTAAATGATTGTGGCCAGACCCAGTACGTACCGTTCTTGAAACGTAACATTAATTACGGCTGGGCTAATCGCGACCGGACACGTAATTTGTGTGGTGGCGAATATCATAAGGCACAGATAGAAGGCGCTACTATTGACAGCTATAGTGCATCCGGAATACCGGCATTGATGTTGTTGTTTCCGGCAGATAAATAATTGTAACCCATAAAAAAGAAGAATAATGAATACGAAATATTCAAATTGGAAAATGTGGTATTATGTGTTATGCATGGTACTGACACTTCAATTGGCGGCTTGTTCTGAAGAAACGCATGACGAGTATACTGCGGCTCCTGAAATAGAAGATACCTATATCGACCAACTGGATGCATTGATTGCTGAAATGACCGATTTGCAGCAAAATTCAGACTACGGAGATAAGAAAGGACAGTACCCCACCGAAAGCCGGGCAATTCTGACAGATGCGATAGATGATGCCAATCGTGCGGTACTTTTAATCAAATATCAGCAACCCTCTCCGTCGGAAAGTGAGAAACAACGCTATGTGGCAGAAGCCAAGGCGTCTATAGAACAGTTCAAGAGTACGATCCGTACAGAAGATGCTGAAACAACACCGGCTGAACTGTTTGTGGACGGACGTGGTGATGGTGGTTCTTATATCGATTTCGGACGTAGCGAAGAATATGTCAATTTCGGAACCGAAGGAAATCAAGCCTTTACTGTTGAGTTTTGGGTGAAAGTAACCAAAGGTGGTGGAAAAGACCAGAATGTGTTCCTGTCAACTTACATGGGCGGTGACGGATGGCGTAATGGCTGGATGATGTACTGGCGTAATGCAGACGGTGGTATTTATCGTGCAACTTGGGGCGAAACAGGAGGAAATATCTGTGAACCGTCACTAAAGGCACCGGAAGATGGAGAATGGCAACATTTCTTGTTTGTGTACAGTGATAAAGGCTTGCCGGGCAGTCCGGAGCTTCGTGCGAAGTTGTATGTGAACGGAGAAGTGAAAACAACCGAGGGAAGCGTGGGTAGCAGGTTCTATAATTCGAGCAACTATGCCAACTATAATGCACCGATGACCGCTTTCGGACGTTATATGCGTACTAGTGATAATCTGTTTGAAGAAGGCTTTGCCGGTTATATGAAGAAAATCCGTATCTGGAAAAGCGCAAAGGATAACGAATATGTTCAGAATTCTTATAATGGAACGGCTGAAGTGACGGGTAAAGAAGCAGATTTGGCGGCAGCATGGGATTTCATGACCAAACCTTCCGGTTCAGGTAATGAAGTAATAGACCTGACAGGCCGTCATACTGCTAAGATTATCGGTACTTACGAGTGGCAACGTATTGTTGAATAATAATGTAAAAACGATGAAAAACATGAAATGTTTAACTAATAAATGGAGAGAGGGAGCAATGCTCCTCTCTTTCCTCCTGATTTCTTGTCTGGCAGGGATATTTACCGCTTGTGACGATATTGAAGACGAGTATATAACAGATACACAGTTGAGTATCTTGCAGGAAAATCGTGCGTCATTGAACTATTTATTGAAGAATTCAACCTACGGAACTGCTCCCGGGACATATCCTGAAACCGGAAAGGATATATTAAATGCCGCTATTACCGAGTTGGATGCACTGATAACACGGGTAGAAGCTGGTGAGGAACTGGATGAAACAACTTTGGAAACTGCTGTAGCAAAGGTAAATCAAGCGATTGACGAGTTTAAAAATTCAAAATATTACAATCTGTCTCCGGAAGCACAGCAATATATCAATAATTTACTGGCTAAGGCGGATGAAATACTTGCGATCGTTAATGATGAAACGAAGTGGGGAAATCATCAGGGACAATATCCGGTAGAAAATAAGTCGGTTTTGGAGAGTGCAGCTAAAGACTTGGAAAGTCTGGCTGAAAGAATCAAATCCGGTTCCATCACAGATATGACGCAGGAGATTTATGATGAGACTATTGCTGCTGCCGATAAGAAAGTAGAAGAAGTTGAAGATTCTGCATGGCCGGATAACAGTCAGATTACCTGGAATCTGTTTGTAGATGGAAATGCCGGTTCCTATATAGACTTTGGTTATAGTGAGGATTATGTGAAGTTTGGAGAGGATGACAATCAGGCATTTACGATTGAACTTTGGGTGAATATCAAAGAATATTGCAATAAGCAGGGAGAAGACAACTGTACTTTCCTTTCTACCATGACAAACGATCCTCATTGGAGCGGATGGCGTGCCCAGGATCGTACAAAGGGATTGTTGAGAACAATGGTTGCTCACTGGCAAGATAATAATCACACAAATCCACAAGAATGGGAACCGGGATGGAAAAAGTCGGACAACTGGACCAAAGATCGTTGGACGCATTATGCATTCCTCTTCAGGGATAAGGGATTGCCGGGATTTGATACTCCGACAGATGTGAAGTGCTATTCCATGATTGATGGTACGAGACAAGGTGAAGTCATTCGTGTGGGTGAGTCCTGGAGAACGTATATCAATAAACAATCCATAGCCAATCAGATTAAAATGACCGGATTCTGTATGATGGACAATAATGGAAACCGTAACGAATGGTTCTCCGGTTACATAAAGAAGATACGTATCTGGAAAACAAACCGGACAGAAAATCAGGTATATGCTTCTTATATGGGGAATGAAGAAGGTGTAAGTGCCGATAATCCGAATTTGGTAGAAGCCTGGGATTTTGAAGTGAAAGGTGATCAGCCTACTCAAAGTGCTACCAGAACAATTACAGGTTTGAAAGGTCATACAGCAACATTAGTTGGTGATAACTGGCAATGGATTGAATCCACAGACATTACAGATAACAAATAATTGTTTACCGGGATGAGTTTTCAATAGGTAGATTAAATATTCCCCTTATCTCTGTCATAAGGACAGAGTAAGGGGAAATTATTCTCCAATAACCCTTTATTAATCCTTTATTTTTATTGTAGAAAAGTGTTTTGGTCTGTATTTGTTCTTTATTGAATAAATATTATCGTTTTTTTTCAGCTATTTCTGCAATCTTTGTAACAGGAAAAATACTATAAACTTATAAATTATCATGAAAAGCAAAATTCTTTTGGCTCTGACACTACTATTGGGAGTATCAACTACCACATGGGCAGTCGGTAATTTAGGAAAAGCAAACCAGAAGAAGCATGCGTATACGAACGAAGATGTATGGGCAGCTTATGAAGGATTTAATAATACACTACTAGACTCCAATAAATATATTTACAAGACAAATTCGTCCTATCCAAGTGCTGTTGACCGTGGCAATGGAGCAGCGGCTATCTGGTGTCAGCCTATTTATTGGGATATGGCAATGAATGCCTATAAACTGGCAAAGGCACAGAAAGACAGAAAGAAGACAAGTTATTATAAAACACTCTGCGAGAAAATATTCGCAGGGAACAAAGCGCAATATTGCCAGTTCGATTTTGATGATAACAATGAAAATACCGGCTGGTTCATCTACGATGACATCATGTGGTGGACTATCAGCCTGGCACGCGGCTACGAACTTTTTGGAGTGGATGAATATCTGAAACTCTCGGAAGCCAGTTTCAAACGGGTATGGTATGGCTCGGAAAAAGTGGGTGATACCGGTTCGTATGACAAAGAAAACGGAGGTATGTTCTGGCAATGGCAACCCATTCAAAATCCGAAACCGAATAAATTCGGTGATGGAAAGATGGCATGTATCAACTTTCCGACAGTTGTTGCAGCATTAACCCTCTACAATAACGTACCTGAAAATAGAAAAGAATCGACCGACAAACGGCCGGATTATCAGACGAAAGCTCAATATCTTGCCAAAGGTAAAGAAATCTATGAATGGGGAGTGGAAAATCTCTTGGATAAAGCAACAGGAAAGATTGCCGATAGCCGTCATGGAAATGGCAATCCCGCATGGAAAGCGCATGTCTATAATCAGGCAACCTTTATCGGAGCGTCCATACTGCTTTATAAGGCGACCGGAGAGAAACGTTATCTGGACAATGCTATTCTGGCAGCAGACTATACAGTGAAAGATATGTCTGCAGAACATAAAGTGCTACCTTTCGAAGGTGGTATTGAACAGGGTATCTATACTGCTATCTTTGCGGAATACATGGCATGGTTGGTGTATGATTGCGGACAAACCCAATATCTCCCGTTCCTGAAACGTACCATCAAAACAGGTTGGGCAAACAGGGATAAGACACGGAACGTATGTGGAGGCGAATACTATAAAAAGTTGCCGGAAGGTGCGGAAATCGACAGTTATTCTGCTTCCGGTATACCGGCATTGATGCTTTTGTTTCCGGCTAAGAAATAAATAGAAAACGACGGAATTTGCGTAAAATAGATTAAATAAACAGGTGATTTAAATTATGAAACAACAACTGATGATGCTGTTACTGGGAACAGCTTCTGTACTTTGTAGCTGTGAGACCCAGGTAGAACAGCACGAGAAGAATGAATTACGTGCTCCGGCATATCCGCTGGTGACAATTGATCCTTATACTAGTGCATGGTCTACTACGGACAATCTATACGACAGTCCTGTAAAACATTGGACAGGCAAGGATTTTTCTTTACTTGGTGTTGCAAAAGTAGACGGACAAACCTACCGTTTCATGGGAACGGAAGAGCTGGAACTAAGACCTTTGGTGAAGACATCCGAACAAGGTAGCTGGACAGGAAAGTATACTACTCAACAGCCTGCTGACGGATGGCAGAATGCCGGATTCAATGATAAAGCATGGAAAGAAGGCGAAGCTGCCTTCGGAACGATGGAAAATGAACATACAGCCAAAACCCAATGGGGAGAAGAATTTATCTGGGTACGCCGGGTAGCTGATATTCAGGAAGACTTGACAGGAAAGAATGTATATCTTGAATTCTCTCATGACGATGATGCTATTATTTATATCAACGGCATCAAGGTAGTGGATACAGGCAATGCTTGTAAAAAGAACGAACGGGTGAAACTGTCGGAAGAAGTAGTAGCTTCTTTGAAACCGGGTGAAAATCTGATTGCAGGTTATTGTCATAACCGGGTAGGAAACGGACTGTTGGATTTCGGATTGCTGGTAGAACTGGACGGTTACCGTTCTTTCCATCAAACAGCGCAACAAACTTCTGTAGATGTACAACCCATGCAGACTTATTATACATTTACTTGCGGTCCGGTAGATTTGAAACTGACATTTACCGCTCCTATGTTCATGGATAATCTGGACTTGTTGTCACGTCCGGTCAACTATATTTCTTATGAAGTAGCCTCCAATGACGGAAAGAAACATCAGGTTGAGCTGTATTTCGAAGCATCTCCGCAATGGGCAATCGACCAACCTCACCAGGAATCTGTTGCCGACAGCTTTACTGACGGCGATTTGTTATTCCTTCGTACCGGAAGCCGCAATCAGGATATTCTGAAGAAAAAGGGTGATGATGTTCGTATCGACTGGGGACATTTCTATCTGGCAGCTGAAAAGGAAAACAGCACATCTGCAATCGGTGACGGTAGAGAGCTGCGCAAGAACTTCGTAGCCAATAAACTGGAAGCTCCTACCACAAACGGTTATGATAAACTGGCTTTGGTACGTTCATTGGGCGAAACACAAAAAGCTGATGGCCACCTGTTGATCGGATATGATGATATTTATTCTATCCAATACTTTGGTGATAACCTGCGTCCTTACTGGAATCGTGAGGGTAATGAAACGATTGTTTCCCAATTCCAGAAAGCAGAGAAAGAATACAAGACACAAATGAAGAACAGCGCTGCTTTCGACAAGAAACTGATGGAAGAAGCTACTGCTGCCGGTGGACGTAAATATGCCGAACTTTGTGCATTGGCTTATCGTCAGGCATTGGCTGCACATAAACTGGTACAGGCTCCGAATGGCGACTTGGTATTCCTTTCTAAGGAGAACTTCAGTAATGGTTCCATCGGAACAGTCGACCTGACTTATCCGGGAGCTCCGTTGCTTTTATACTACAATCCGGAATTGGTGAAAGCTACCATGAACCATATCTTCTATTATAGCGAAAGCGGAAAATGGGCGAAACCATTTGCTGCACATGATGTCGGTACTTATCCATTGGCTAACGGCCAGACTTATGGCGGTGATATGCCGGTAGAAGAATCGGGTAATATGGTAGTGTTGGCTGCTGCCATTGCCAAGGTAGAAGGTAATGCAGATTACGCACAGAAACATTGGGAAACCCTGACTACGTGGACAGACTATCTGGTAGAGAACGGACTTGATCCGGCCAACCAACTTTGTACCGATGACTTTGCAGGTCACTTTGCACACAATGCCAACCTTTCTATCAAAGCAATCATGGGTGTTGCTTCATACGGTTATCTGGCAGATATGCTGGGCAAGAAAGACGTGGCTGAAAAGTACACACAGAAAGCGAAAGAAATGGCTGCCGAATGGGTGAAAATGGCGGATGATGGTGACCACTATCGTCTCACATTTGACAAACCGGGAACATGGAGCCAGAAGTATAACTTGGTGTGGGATAAACTGTTGGATCTGCAAATCTTCCCTAAAAATGTTGCAGAAACGGAAATAGCTTACTATCTTTCGAAGCAAAATAAATATGGTCTTCCGTTGGATAACCGTGAAACATACACAAAGACCGACTGGATCATGTGGACAGCTACATTGGCAAATGACAAAGCTACCTTTGAGAAATTTATCGAACCCGTATATCTGTTTATGAACGTGACACCTAACCGTGTTCCGATGTCCGACTGGGTATTTACAGACGAACCGAATCAAAGAGGCTTCCAGGCACGTTCCGTTGTAGGTGGATATTATATCAAAATGCTTGAAGGAAAACTGATTAAATAAAACAAAATACCATGAAGAAACTAGCTCTATTCGCTTTTACGTTACTTAGTGCATGGGCTATGACTGCAAAAACAATTACCGGACCGGTGGACTATGTTAGTCCGCTGGTTGGTACGCAGTCAAAGCACGCATTATCTACCGGAAATACTTACCCTGCCATTGCGCTGCCTTGGGGAATGAACTTTTGGGTTCCGCAGACTGGTAAAATGGGTGATGGATGGGCCTATACGTATGACGCTGACAAGATCAGAGGATTCAAACAAACCCATCAGCCAAGTCCCTGGATCAATGATTACGGTCAATTTGCCATCATGCCGGTAACCGGTAAGGCAGTATTTAATCAGGATGAGCGTGCCAGTTGGTTCTCTCATAAAGCTGAAACGGCTACTCCTTATTATTACAAAGTATATCTCGCCGATCATGATGTAGTGACCGAAATTGCTCCGACAGAGAGAGCGGCTGCTTTCCGTTTCACTTTCCCCGAAAACGACCACTCTTATGTAGTGGTAGACGCTTTTGATAAAGGCTCGTTTGTGAAAGTAATCCCTTCGGAGAACAAGATTATCGGTTATACCACTAAAAACAGCGGTGGTGTTCCTGCCAACTTTAAAAACTACTTTGTACTGGTATTCGATAAACCGTTTACTTATACAGCTGCCGTAGCCAGTGGTGTGATTGACACCAACAAACTGGAAGCGACAGACAATCATGCCGGTGCACTGATCGGTTTCAAAACCCGAAAGGGCGAACAGGTAAATGTGCGTGTGGCTTCCTCTTTTATCAGCCCCGAACAGGCGGAACTGAACCTGAAAGAACTGGGTACGGACAACGTTGAACAGATTGCAGCAAAAGGGCGTAAGGTATGGAACGACGTTCTGGGACGTATCGAAGTGAAAGACGATGATATCGATCATTTGCGTACCTTCTACTCCTGCCTGTATCGTTCGGTATTATTTCCCAGAAGTTTCTACGAGATAGATGCCAAAGGAGACGTGATGCACTACAGTCCTTATAATGGCGAAGTGCTTCCGGGCTATATGTTTACCGATACCGGTTTCTGGGATACGTTCCGTTGTCTTTTCCCATTCCTTAACCTGATGTATCCATCCATGAACACAAAGATGCAGGAAGGATTGGTGAACACTTATAAAGAAAGCGGATTCCTGCCGGAATGGGCAAGTCCGGGACACAGAGGTTGCATGGTTGGAAACAACTCCGCTTCCGTCGTTGCCGATGCCTACCTGAAAGGATTGAAAGGATACGATATCGAGACATTGTGGGAAGCCGTGAAACACGGAGCGAATGCAGTACATCCGAACGTTGGCTCTACCGGACGATTAGGACATGAATATTACAATAAATTGGGATATGTACCTTATAATGTAGGTATTAACGAGAATGCAGCCCGTACACTGGAATATGCATACGATGACTGGTGTATCTATCAATTGGGTAAAGCCTTGAAGAAACCGAAAAAAGAGATTGAAATCTTCGCAAAGAGAGCGATGAACTATAAGAATCTGTATGATAAGGAACACAAACTGATGCGTGGAAAGAATGAAGACGGTACGTTCCAGTCTCCGTTCAATCCGTTGAAGTGGGGGGATGCCTTTACGGAAGGCAATAGCTGGCATTATACCTGGTCGGTATTCCATGATCCTCAAGGTCTGATCGACCTGATGGGTGGTAAAGACGGATTCAACCAGATGATGGATTCTGTATTTATCCTGCCTCCGATTTTTGATGAAAGTTATTATGGAGCCGTTATTCATGAAATCCGTGAAATGCAGATTATGAATATGGGTAACTATGCACATGGCAACCAGCCGATTCAGCACATGCTTTATATGTACAACTATTCCGGCCAACCCTGGAAAGCGCAACATTGGATTCGTGAAGTGATGGACAAACTTTATACCCCTGCTCCCGACGGTTATTGCGGTGATGAGGACAACGGCCAGACTTCTGCCTGGTATGTATTCTCGGCAATGGGATTCTATCCGGTATGTCCGGGTACGGATGAATATGTTTTGGGTACTCCCTACTTCAAGGAGATGAAGTTGCATCTGGAAAACGGAAAGACGGTGACTATCTCTGCTCCGAATAACGGAGACGATAAACGTTACATTTCGTCGATGAAATTGAACGGTAAAGAATATACCAAAAACTATCTGACTCATCAGGATTTGTTGAATGGCGCTAGCATTTCTTTCAAGATGGATGCGAAACCCAATCAGCAACGTGGTACCAAAGAGACCGATTTCCCTTATTCTTTCTCTAACGAATTTAAAAAGAAGAAGTAATCATGAAGAAACAGATCAAATATATCAGCGCAGGTATGCTGGCAGGTATGCTTCTCTGTGGCGGGGAGCTGCAAGCCTCCAACCGTATGACGGAAATGCATGTATGTCTGGCGGATGCTATTCAGAAAGATAACCGCCCGGAAATATCCAATCGTTTGTTCCGTTCCAATGCGGTAGAGAAGGAGATTCTCCGTGTACAGAAACTTTTGAAGAATGCGAAGTTGGCATGGATGTTTACCAACTGTTTCCCGAATACGCTGGACACCACTGTACATTTCCGTAAAGGAAGCGATGGCAAACCGGATACGTTCGTATATACGGGCGATATTCACGCCATGTGGCTGCGTGACTCCGGTGCACAGGTATGGCCTTACGTGCAATTAGCTAATTCGGATCCCGAACTGAAAGAAATGTTGGCAGGTGTTATTCTCCGTCAGTTTAAATGTATCAATATCGATCCGTATGCAAATGCGTTTAATGACGGTGCCATTCCTGACGGTCATTGGATGAGTGACCTTACAGATATGAAACCTGAGTTGCACGAACGTAAATGGGAAATTGACTCCTTGTGTTATCCGTTGCGCTTGGCCTATCATTACTGGAAGACTACCGGAGATGCAAGCATATTTAACGAAGAATGGATTCAGGCAATCACTAATGTACTGAAAACATTTAAAGAACAACAACGCAAAGACGGAGTAGGTCCTTATAAATTCCAACGTAAGACGGAACGTGCACTGGATACTGTGAGCAATGACGGTCTGGGAGCACCGGTGAAACCAGTCGGTTTGATTGTTTCCAGTTTCCGTCCTTCGGACGATGCTACTACGCTTCAATTCCTGGTTCCTTCCAATTTCTTTGCCGTATCTTCTTTGCGTAAGGCAGCCGAGATTTTGGAGAAGGTAAACAAGAAGACAGCTTTGTCTAAAGAATGTAAGGACTTGGCGCAGGAGGTGGAAACAGCTTTAAAGAAATATGCGGTGTATAATCATCCTAAATATGGTAAAATCTATGCATTCGAGGTAGATGGTTTTGGAAATCATCATCTGATGGACGATGCCAATGTGCCGAGTTTGCTTGCGATGCCTTATCTGGGTGATGTGAATGTGAACGATCCGATTTATCAGAATACCCGCCGTTTTGTGTGGAGTGAGGACAATCCTTATTTCTTTAAAGGCAAGGCAGGCGAAGGAATCGGCGGACCGCATATCGGTTACGATATGGTGTGGCCTATGAGTATTATGATGAAAGCCTTCACAAGTCAGAATGATGCTGAAATCAAGACTTGCATTAAGATGTTGATGGACACGGATGCTGACACCGGCTTTATGCACGAATCTTTCCATAAGGATAATCCGAAGAAATTTACCCGTGCATGGTTTGCCTGGCAGAATACTCTTTTCGGTGAGTTGATTTTGAAGCTGGTTAATGAAGGAAAGGTAGATTTATTGAATAGTATACAGTAATATGCTGACATAGTAAATTGAACGCGGATAACGCGGATGATGCGGCTCTTTTTCTGATGCAAAATTAGAAAAAACGCGTTATCCGCGTCGTCTGCATCTAAATATGAATAGCTGAAAACTAATATTAAAAAAACAATTGTATCATGAAAAAGTTATGTGTATGGGCAGTTGCCGCCCTTTTAATGGCAGCTTGTACTCCGAAAGCTGAAAAGGCTACAGATTCCGGTTTATTGCAGAGTAAATTCCAGACAGAAGTAGATGGAAAGAAGACTGATTTGTTCACTCTGCGTAACAAGAACAACATGGAAGTTTGTATCACGAACTTCGGTGGACGTATTGTTTCAGTGATGGTTCCCGACAAAGACGGACAGATGCGTGACGTTGTTCTCGGTTTCGATTCTATTCAGGACTATATCAGCAAGCCTTCGGATTTCGGTGCGACTATCGGACGTTATGCCAATCGTATCAATCAGGGACAGTTCACCTTGGATGGTGTAGAATATCAGCTTCCCCGCAATAACTACGGTCATTGTTTGCACGGCGGACCGCAAGGATTCCAATACCGGGTGTTTGATGCAGAATTGTTGAATCCGCAGGAATTGCAGTTGACTTACCGTGCAGAAGACGGTGAAGAAGGTTTTCCGGGAAACATCACTTGTAAGGTAGTGATGAAACTGACGGACGATAATGCCATCGATATTCAATACGAAGCGGAAACAGACAAACCGACGATTGTAAATATGACCAACCACTCTTATTTTAACCTTGAAGGCGATGCAGGCAACAATTCCGGTCATCTGTTGATGGTGGATGCGGACTATTATACTCCGGTGGATAGTACTTTCATGACAACTGGCGAGATCGTTCCGGTAGAAGGAACTCCGATGGATTTCCGCACCCCGACTCCGGTAGGCGAACGTATCAACGATTATGATTTCGTACAGCTGAAAAACGGTAACGGTTACGACCACAACTGGGTATTGAACACGAAAGGCGACGTAACCCGTAAATGCGCTTCTTTGAAATCACCGAAGACTGGCATCGTACTCGACGTTTATACTAACGAACCGGGTATTCAGGTATATGCAGGTAACTTCCTCGATGGTTCGCTGACAGGAAAGAAAGGCATTACTTACAACCAACGTGCTTCCGTATGTCTCGAAACACAGAAATATCCGGATACTCCGAACAAACCGGAATGGCCGTCGGCTGTACTTCGCCCGGGTGAAAAGTATACAAGCCAATGTATCTTCAAATTCTCTGTTGATAAATAATGGATTAATGAATCAGCTCCCTGCTCTCGGTTGCGGGAGTAGTGGAGCTTGATAAGCCTGTTATCAGACAGCTCTTGTCAGAAGGTAAAAATAGAAATAAATTATGAGATATTGGAAAACATGTTATATCACCTGTTTTATTTTTGTGCTGATTCCACTTACATTGTATGGGCAGGAGGATGTTGAACAGTTGCAGAAACTGGACAAGTTAATGTTTAGCGGAAGATATTTTGAATCAAAAGAATTACACAAAAAAATATCAGATACAACGACGATCCCTTCTGATTTAGAGTTATACTATAAATTTCGAATGGCGCAATTTTTAAACAAGACAGACAGTGTCGCCTACTATTTAGAGCAGTTTATACCTCACCATTATGCAACTTTTGGGGAGGAAACACTTGTTTTTTATTCTAATTTGTTTGATGCGTACATCGAACTAGGGGATATGGATAAGGCATTGGATACTTATCTGCAGATGAAACGAATTTGGAATGAAAGTCTTACAAAGACAACTACAGGCGGAAAAGAATATGAAGAATGGCGAACTGCTACAGAGAATTTCTTATCTTATGCTGAATATGCAGTGACCTTGCCTCCTATAAAAATGAAACGGAACGATACACTTTCTTTTGTTGACATAGAAGAAGGCGACAGACTTGTTTTTCAAGCAAAATATAATGGAATATTACAGCGCACTATCTTTGATACAGGGGTGGGACCCTACTGTGTCCTGAGTAGAAAGTTGGCGGATGGGATGGGGGTTAGATATGACAGCATTGACGAGAATAAAGTAACGATCAATGAGGACTTGATTTCTGTCCGGAGTATCATTGATTCTATTGAAGTTGGAAATATAACTTTTTACAATATTCCAGCCTTCATTTACTCGGACACCGCGAGTGTTCCGTTTGTATCCGGTTCATCAATTAAGAGAAGAAAGAAGAGGAAGAAAGCGCAGACTGTTGTAGATTCGGTGCGTACATTGTTTACGGATTGTGTGTCTCTTGGACTGCCGGTAATGAAATTGATAGGGAAAATACAGACTGATTACGAACATAACAAAATGTGTTTCCCCGTCTCTGTGGCCAATGCTCACCTTCCTAAAGCTCCCAATATTTATGCATACAAATACGATTTGTATATGCGTATAAAACTCAATGGAGTTGCTTTTACAGCTAATCTGGATACGGGTTCTAATGAATATGTTACAGTTGATTCTGCATTTTATGAGAAACATCAGAAAGAACTGCCGATTGCTTCTACCTGTAAAAAGAATACATTCGGGGTAGTTATGCTGCATCAGGCCCGGGCGATCACATATAAAACTTTAAAAGATCCTGCAATAATATTTGATGATAAATTAATGCAGCCTCCTGGACCGGAAGCTGTAAAGACATATCCTCTTGGCCAAATCGTTCCCGGTATATTCTTTGATGGAGTTATAGGCAATGGCTTTTATCGGAGAATAGGAAAGAAAGTGCTGCTGGACCTTGATAATATGCGTCTTGAAGCAGTGCAATGAGAGTTGAAATAATCTAAATGAGAATAGAATAGACGAAATGAAAAAAAATAAAACTAAAGGACTTTTTGCATCGATAGTGCTTGGAGTGGTGGTTACAGCTTGTGCGTCTGCTTCCTCCAGTGGTACGGTGACAGTAGTGGACCGACCGGACATACAGTCCGTCAATACCAATTACATCGGGTATCGCGCTCCGCTTCGACCGTTGAATTTTATAAAGTTGCCGGTAGGCAGTATTCAGCCCGAAGGCTGGGTGAAGAAGTATCTCGAATTGCAGCGCGACGGTCTGACCGGACATTTGGGGGAGATCAGCGCCTGGCTGGAAAAGGATAATAATGCCTGGTTGACAACCGGTGGCGATCACGGTTGGGAGGAAGTTCCTTACTGGCTCAAAGGGTATGGCAATTTGGCATATATCCTGAATGACCCGAAGATGATTGAAGAAACCAAATATTGGATTGAAGGTGTATTTGCCAGTCGCCAGCCGGATGGCTATTTCGGTCCGGTCAATGAACGTAACGGCAAACGCGAACTTTGGGCACAGATGATTATGCTCTGGTGTCTGCAATCTTATTATGAGTATTCTCAAGATCAGCGTGTCATTGACCTGATGACGAATTACTTCAAGTGGCAGATGACTGTTCCCGATGACCAGCTTCTGGAAGATTATTGGGAGAAAAGCCGTGGCGGTGATAATATCATCAGTATCTACTGGCTTTACAACCATACCGGGGATGCTTTCCTGCTCGAACTGGCCGAGAAGATTCACCGTAACACAGCCGACTGGACGAAATCCACCTCCTTACCTAACTGGCACAATGTCAATATCGCCCAATGTTTCCGTGAACCTGCCACTTATTATATGCTGACCGGAGATTCGGCGATGCTGAAAGCCTCTTATAATGTCCATCATCTGATTCGGCGTACTTTTGGTCAAGTTCCCGGTGGTATGTTCGGTGCGGACGAAAATGCCCGTCTGGGATATATTGATCCCCGTCAGGGAGTGGAAACCTGCGGACTGGTTGAACAAATGGCTTCTGATGAAATCATGCTTTGCATGACAGGAGATCCCATGTGGGCGGAACACTGTGAAGAAGTAGCGTTCAACTCTTATCCGGCTGCCGTGATGCCGGACTTCAAGGCATTGCGTTATATCACTTGTCCGAACCATGCCATCAGTGATTCGAAGAATCATCATCCGGGCATTGACAATCGTGGACCGTTCCTTTCGATGAATCCTTTCAGTAGTCGTTGCTGCCAACACAACCATGCACAAGGCTGGCCTTACTTCACCGAACATCTGGTATTGGCAACTCCCGACAACGGAGTGGCAACAGCTATTTATGCAGCTTGCAAAGCTACAGTGAAAGTGGGTGACGGCAAGGAAATCACTCTTCACGAAGAGACAAATTATCCTTTTGAAGAAGCTATTGCCTTTACTGTTTCTACCGGTGAAAAGGTCGCTTTTCCGTTCTATCTCCGTATTCCTTCATGGACAAAAGGAGCAGAAGTGCGCGTGAATGGTAAGAAGGTTAGTGTAACTCCCGTAGCGGGAAAATACCTTTGCATCAATCGTGAGTGGGCGAATGGTGATCGTGTGGAATTGACTCTTCCGATGTCTTTGTCTATGCGTACCTGGCAGGTTAATAAAAACAGTGTAAGTGTAGATTACGGACCTTTGACTTTGTCTCTTAAGATTGCAGAGAAATATGTAGAGAAAGACAGTCGAGAAACAGCTATCGGTGATTCAAAATGGCAGAAAGGTGCTGATTCGAAGAAATGGCCTACTACTGAAATCTATCCGGATAGCCCTTGGAATTATTCATTGGTATTGGATAAGAGAGAGCCTTTGAAGAACTTCAAAGTAATCCGTAAATCCTGGCCGGCTGACAACTATCCTTTCACAGCAACCAGTGTACCTTTAGAAGTAAAAGCTATCGGTCGTCCGGTTCCTGAATGGAAGATAGACGAAACAGGACTGTGTGGCGTATTGCCGGAAGAAGATGCGATGAAAGGTGATAAAGAAGAAATAACATTGATCCCCATGGGTGCGGCACGGTTGAGAATCTCTGCGTTCCCGAACACAAAAGAATAAATTAATAACTAGAAAACTTAGAATAAATGAAACGTATTGTTTTTTTAGATTACATCCGTGTGTTTGCATGCTTTCTCGTCATCCTTGTTCATGCCAGTGAAAACTTCTACTGTGCTCCCGGAGCCACTGATATGGCAGGACCGCAGTCTTTTTTGGCAAATGAAGTAGACCGGTTATGGGTATCAGTGTACGACGGTTTTTCACGTATGGCAGTACCCCTGTTCATGATAGTCTCTGCCTTCCTGCTTGCACCGATGAAGGAAGAGCAGTCTATGTGGCAATTCTATCGCCAGCGCTGTCTTCGCATCCTTCCACCGTTTTTCATATTCATGATACTGTACAGCACTCTACCTATGTTGTGGGGACAGATAGACGGAGAAACATCTATGAAGGACTTGTCGCGGATATTCCTGAATTTTCCGACGCTAGCCGGACACTTGTGGTTTATGTATCCTCTGATAAGCCTTTATTTGTTTATCCCAATTATATCCCCTTGGTTGAGAAAAGCCACGGCTAAAGAAGAGCGTTTCTTTATAGGACTGTTTGTGTTGTCAACCTGTATGCCTTATCTCAATCGTTGGTGCGGTGAAGTGTGGGGACAATGTTTCTGGAATGAATACCACATGTTGTGGTACTTCTCCGGTTATCTGGGCTATCTTGTTCTGGCGCATTACATTCGTGTACACCTTACCTGGAACCGTTCCAAACGTTTCATTATAGGAACTATTTTAATGGTGATCGGTGCTGTATGGACTATTTATTCATTCTATGTGCAGGCTATACCCGGCGAACTCCATTCCACACCTGTAATAGAAATAGGATGGGCTTTCTGTACGATTAACTGTGTGCTTCTCACAACGGGTACATTCCTTATGTTTACATGTATCAAACGTCCGCAAGCTCCCAAGTTGGTGACGGAAACATCGAAACTTAGCTATGGTATGTATCTTATGCACATATTCTGGCTCGGACTGTGGGTGACTGTGTTCAAAGATACATTGGCGCTTCCCACTGTTGCTGCTATACCATGTATCGCAGTGGTTACGTTTATCTGTTGTTTTGTAACAACTAAGATAATCTCGTTTATACCGGGCAGTAAATGGATAGTAGGATAAATATCCGGAAACAATAAGATTTTGAATAGATAATCAAGTTTTTCCTGATTTTCTATTCAAAATCTTATTGTTTATAGCTTATTTCCCTCTTAATATCCTCTTTCTCTTTTCACCTCTTTCACCCCTTTGTAAACAGTTCTTTCCCAGCTTCTTACGGGTGAACCCTCCCTCTGTTTGGAGCTTTATGCCGCTTTCATCGGTTTCACCAAATATATATTCCCATATTTGGTATGTTTACGGGTGACCCCTGCCGCAAGCAAAACTTGCGCGAACGTAGCCGGATTACTTCCACGCATGGCAGCGGGGTTATACATCTTCAGTCTCCTGAATATGTCCGAAGCTGAGAGCCGTTCGCTTCCCTCTTCGTCGTTTTCAGCTATCCGGAAGCAGGCATGAAAGACTTCCTCTGCCGGACACGGATGATAAAAAGCAGCATTGTGGCGTTGCAGTTCCCGTTCCTCTTCTTTTGTGAACCAATAGCGGATGCCGGAGAGTAGTTCAGCTTTCAGTTGGGCATAGATCTGATCGTGCATGATACCTTCGCAATCGATCAGATGTTCTGCTTCAATGCAGATGAATCGCCGGCTACCGGTGGGATCAGTGAGCAAGTCAAAGCGGTTGCTTGTACCGATGAAAGAAGCGATGCGCGGCAAGTTGCGGAAATTCTTTTGATAAGCTTTGCAGATATTCAGGTTTGCCATTTGCATCAGATTCTTCAATAATGGCATTTGCTGCGTTCCGTATTTGTCAAATTCATCCATGTTCAGAAGTCCCATTTCGGCAAGTAACCTTTCGGGTTTTCCTTGTGCAGACAGTTTCAGGTTGTCCATGTAATAACGTGACAGTGCCGGCGGCATCAGTGCCTTGCAAAATGTGGATTTTTGTCGTCCCTGCTCGCTACTGACAAGTATGGGGGCTACGCTGTTGGCATGTATCCCCGTCATGCCCATCCATTGGGCGGTGAGTCCCAGCATCCAGGTATGGAAGCTTTTTATCCAGAGCTGATTGTCAGAGACACGCTGTGCCAAAGCTTCCAGTCTGTCTGTCCCATCCCAGCCAGGCAGTTCTTCCATGTAAAGCCGGAAAGGATGGTATTCAGGAATACAAGTGGAATAAATGTAACGGCTCAAGTCTTTATCCCAGCAGGATATGCCCTGGTCGTGTGCTTCCATGCAGAAAGTGTTCAGTTCCCGCTTACTTACAGGTTCGAAAGGAACGGCACGCTTGTTGGCAGGACGATATTCCGTTTCTTCCGTCAATAGGTTGTAACGAAAATCATACTGTTTTTGCAGGAATGTACGTACTTCTTGTGTCAGGCGGACCGGTTGTTTTTGTTCCGTCTCTTTCTTTTTTCCAGTAGGCGGTGCAGTGTCCGGCAGGGGAGCAGTATATATATGTTCATGACCTTCTGATTCTGGCGTTTTCAGTTGCTCTTCCTCGGTTTTCTCAACTGCATCTTCTTTGTTCTCCTTCATTTGAAACAATTTTAGTTCCTTCAATACCTGTCTCCATATCAATGTTATTGCATTCATTATTTTTTCTATTTTTAAGTGATTAAAATCGGTTTATTGTTCAGCGCTGATACTGCGAATGTACTATAGGATGAGGTCGGTTTGCAAGTATTTCTCCGGAAAAAATATTAATTTCTACGTATCTGAAGAAGTCGGCTTCTTATCATCCTTTTCTCTATTTTTTATCGTATCTTTGACGAAGAGTTATTGATGATTCACTTTCGTGGTCCAATCAAATGACAAGAGTGATCTAATTGGATAACGACTGTGATTTGAATGAACCACGATAGTGGTTTAATAATAAACTTAAAGTTTTTACATGAAATATATTCACTATCAAAACGTTAACTACTAATGGCTATACTTTACGATTGGTATGAGAATCCCGGTGAGTCCGACGATTCGGAAGAGAAAGGTTTGCATCCCCGCATTTTTTTGAATGGTAAGGTGGGAACGGATAAACTGTGCCGGATGATTCACGGACGCAGTTCGCTTTCCGTAGGTGATGTAAAAAATGCGTTCGAGATGCTTGCCCAGATTTGTGGTGAAGAACTGCGCGAGGGGCGTGAGGTGCATATTGAAGGACTTGGCTATTTTGCTCCAATCTTGCGGAGTACACAAAAAGTGACTCGCAGCACTAAGAACAAATGGTTGAAAATGGAGTTGAAAACAATCGGTTTTCGTCCTGATGCCCGTTTGCGGGGGGAGTTGGTAGGTGCTAAAGTCAGCCGGAGCAAGTATGCACGCCATTCGGAATCCTTGTCGGAGGTAGAGATAGATATGCGGTTGAAGGAATATTTTGTCGATCATGATGTAATGCTTCGTTATGATTTTCAGGAAGTATGCTGCATGACACGGACTACGGCGAATCGTCATCTCCGGCGATTGCTGGAAGAAGGTAAATTGAAAAATATAGGTAAACGTATGCAGCCGATTTATGTGGCTGCAGCGGGTTATTACGGGGTATCTCGTGATGTGCTCCGGCGGTAAATGGAAACGATTTGAGTAAGCGTCGATTTGAAGTGTGTCGGTGAAAGTGGTGAAAGCGTGATAGAAGGGCTTTTGCATACTCGCTTTCACCCGCTTTCCTGCTCTGGACAGAGGTTTCGGGAAGAAAGTGGAAGCGGTGAAGGCTGTAATCATTTCGTATGATAATATAGGGCTTTTTTGTTTTTCGGTAAAAATATAGAGGTCGATTAATGATGTAAAGATACTTTTTTCTTATATTTGTGATTCAAGAGCACAAGATAAAGAGAATGATGAAACAGTCTATTTATTCTTTTAAACAATTACTGTCGGGAGGCTTGCTTTGTTGCGCGATTCTGTTGGCTGCTTATATATTTCAGGCATTTTTCCCTGAAATGTATGTTGATGCGTTTTCATCTTCCATACATCTTTCAATGTGGCTGACACTCTTTGTGGGAGCATTATTGTGGACATTCCGTGAGAGGGAGGCACATGGTATACCTTCCGAAATAACGGACTGGCAGTGTATCGCTGCTTTTCTTTTAATTACAGCAGATCAGATATATGTCGTTATGCCAAAAGAAATACATCAGGAGGTGGCACTGGCATTGTCTACCTATACAATTCCTACTTTAGTGGTTGTTGGCATATTGATAGCCGGTATAATTAAGTATTCGATTTCGTTATATCAAAAATTGCAGAATGAACGGCAACAATCTATTATTCAATCTCAAAAGTTACAGCAATTGCTAGCTTCTCCTTTATCTACCCAAAGAGGTATTTCTTTAGTTCGTAAATTGATAGAGAATAAATCTATTGCTCAATTGTCTGCCCAAGACTATCTATCATTGGTAGAAGGGTGTAGAACGATAGATCCTGACTTTTTTTGTTGGTTGAAGTCGCAAAACTTTCAGCTTCCTCCACGAGATATTGTGTTATGCGTATTGATCCGAATGTATAAAACAAAAGAAGAAATTTTGTCAGTTCTATGTGTAAGCGACGGATCTTATCGTACTATGCGATCACGTGCCCGGAAACGTTTAGGGATTGTAGATAAAGAATTGGAGGCTTTTTTACTGGAGATTGATTAACTCTTCTCTTATCTTTATGTGTCTAATATTTCTATTAGTTTGACGAAAGACTTAATTGCTGCAAGCATTCCTGACATCGCTGCACAATAAAACCATACTCGTTTATTAGAATATGCTTTTTCTGGCATACATTTGATTGCGCCTATTGTTAGTATGATCCATGAAAGAAAATCGAAGAAATGAATGAGAAACAGCTGAAGAATAGAATCGATGTTATCTATAAAAAGATCTAGATAACACATGATAATGCAGACAGCGCATGTACTGCAATAAAGTATAATATAGCGAATCATTGTTATTGATTGTTTATACAATTCTCATAATCTTTATTTGCTATTCTTATATTTGCTTTATATACTGTTGTTTCTTTCAAGTAACATGGTGAGAGAGGTCCCATACCTTTACAGTTTGTAGCTATGGCATTATCATACTCCGTTTTTGCTTGTTCGTATGCTGCTTGTCTCAATTCTTCACATTTACTGTTTCCATTTCCTTCTTTGCGTGTTTTTAATATCTTTCTTTTTGCTAGCCCACGACTTTTGGCATATTGCCTGAATAATAACAACCGTTCCTCTTCACTCAATCTTAAGAATACCGTACGTTCAAGCAAGCCTTTTTTAGCTTCATCCATTTGTCGGAGTTCTTCTTCCAGATTCGCTTTTTTGATGAAATCTTCCATATACTCATCATCATTCAGACTTTCCATGAGTTTGTCATATTCTTCATTATTTAGTTTGGATGTATAAGCACTAAACTTGTCCGCTAATTGTTCGCTACATCTTTCAAATTCATAAAACTCGTCTGAATTGGCAACGGAATCTATCAATACATTTCCTGTATTCCAAGTTTGAGAGACCAAGCTGCGTGTTTTGGCAATTGAGTTTACTTCTGTTGCTGTCTCATTTGTATAGTTGTATTCATCGGTGCTACAACTATAAATAAGGAATGTGGTCAATAATATTCCAAACAGTGTAATTATGTAGATACTACTCTGTTTTTTGTTCTTGCTTTTCATGTCTTGTTTATAATTTAAATTAGGAAAAACAAAGAAAGGGATTTTACAGCAATTAGATGGAATGTTTTGTTCAAAAAATGAAATAATTTGTTCAAATAGCTGTTTGATGACTATAATAACTCATATATTAATGTTACAATTTAGATATAAAATGACTTTTTTAGGGCTCTATATGCCCGATAAATGCCTATATGACAGGGATAGGAGTGTAACGCTCTCTTGAATGGCATTTGTTATGCTCGTATCTTTGTGTAAAAATAATATTATGAAAGCAATGACAAAGCTGATTCCTATTATTTGCCTTTTTGTTATTATAGGCGGTTCTCTTTTTTATTCTTGTTCACAAGAGAAGAAAAAGGAGACTGCTATTGTACTTCCGTTGGAGGCAGCTTTGTCACAGGCTGGAGAAAATCGTGTTGAACTTGAGAAGGTTTTACATCGTTATCAATCCAATCCATCGGATAGCTTGAAATATAGGGCAGCTTGTTTTCTGATAGAGAATATGCCATCTTATACCTATTATAAAGGTAAGCTGCTGGAACAATACCTCACTTTCTTTACTCTCTTGCAAGAAGCGCGGAGTAAAAAGGTATATCCACAAGCAATGGTGGATTCTATCAGAAGGATGTATGGACCGTTTTTTTTAGATTCTTTGCAGTATTGCAAAGACGTTTTGACAGTCGATTCTGCTTATTTATGTAGTAACATCGACTGGGCATTTAAAGTTTGGCAGGATCAGCCTTGGGGGAAGAATGTCTTTTTTGCCGATTTTTGCGAGTATATTCTTCCTTATCGTATTGGTGATGAAATATTAAGCTATTGGCGTGAGGATATTTATCGAAAGTATAATCCTTTGCTTGATTCGCTGCGTGCTTCCACAGTTCTTGATATAGAAGATCCGCTTGTTGCCGCCCGTTGTTTGTGCGATTCTCTTCGTAAACGTAGCCGCTTCTTTACAACTACGGTTCCGCAAGGACTTCCTCATGTAGGGCCGGAGATTGCTCAAAGCGTTTCGGGCAGTTGTCGTGAACTTTCCGATTATGTCGTTTATGTTTGTCGTGCGTTGGGAATTCCTTGTGCCATAGATTTTATGCCTCTTCATGGAGGTGGAAATGATGGGCATCAGTGGGTGTCGTTCACAGATAAATATGGTACGCTTTATTTTCAGGAGTATCCGGATAAGATAAAAGAAGTCCGTAAGGATAAGATGTGTGGAGCTTCGAAAATAAAGGTTTATCGGAATACGTTCAGTCTTAATCGTATTATGCAGGCAGAAATGCAACGCTTGGATACGACTGTTGTACCTTTCTTCCGAGATCCGCACATCGTTGACGTAACAGCCGATTACGCAAAGACATACAAAAAGGAACTGGAGATTCCTGCATCTATGCTTTATTCGGGAAAGCCCCGTTCGCGTATCGCTTATCTTTGTGGCAGTAGCCGCATGGATTGGGAGCCTGTGGCATGGGCGGAATTTGATGGTAAACATCTTGCTTTCAGCGATGTCCAGATAGAACCCGTCATGCGGATAGCAACTTATGAACGGGGAAGGCTTCGTTTTTGGACTGATCCTTTTGAAATGACTGTTTCCGGTGAATTTCATGTTTTTACTCCGTCAGATAGTGTTCAGGATGTAACGCTGTTTGCTAAATATCCTTTGTGGCAAGATGAGAAGTATCAGAAACGTATGATAGGAGGTGTTTTTGAAGGAAGTAATGATCCGGATTTTCGTCAGAAAGAGGTGCTTTTCCTGATAGAAAAGCAACCCGAACGGTTGCGGACGATGGCGTATTCCCGTTCTTTGACGCCTTTTCGGTATGTCCGCTATATAGGACCGGAAAAGGGACATTGCAATGTGGCGGAAATAGAGTTTTATGAAGCAGGTGGACTGTTGCCATTAAGCGGTAGAGTTATAGGCACTCCCGGTTGCTATCAACAGGATGGTTCGCACGAATATACAAATGCATTTGACGGTAATACAGAAACGTCTTTTGATTACACGGAACCCTATGGCGGCTGGACAGGGTTAGACCTAGGCACGTCGAAGGTGATAGATAAGATAATTTATACGCCTGCCAACCGGGATAATTATGTTCGGTCGTTGGATGACTATGAGTTGTCATATTGTACAAAGAGAGGGTGGAGGACCTTAGGACAGCAAACGGCGATGTTGGATTCGTTGGTTTACAGGGGTGTTCCTAAAGGGGCGTTGCTGTTGTTGCAGAATCATACACGAGGGAAGCAGGAACGGATTTTGGTGTATGAGGAGGGAAAGCAGGTGTGGAAGTAGTAAGTTGCTTTACATATTTGTTAATTTTAAAAGTACATTGTTATGAAAAAAGTATTGTTAGTTTTAGGTTTTATTTCTTTTATCCTTGTTGGATGTAGTTATGAAGTTGATAGTTTAGAGACTTCGGATTCTGTGAATTCAAATATCATCGGAGAGTATATAGATGTTTCTCCTGATTTAATAGATTTCAGTAATGTACAGAGGTGTAAGGCTGAAATAAATCATTATATGAAAGCTTTTGCAAGATACCATGCTTATGTGGATTCTGATGGAGACAAATTAATATATAAAGGACCAAATTCTACTGATTTGAATATTTCACAGCGATTGTTTACTCATCTAGAACAGGGCTTAAGGCAAACAAATGATGATATTGCGAAAGGAGTTATTTGTTTGATTAAAGAAAACGGACAATATAAATTGGTATCTCCAAAATCGTTAGGTAAGAGAAAGAAAATATCTCGTGTGATGTTGAAAACACGTGGGGTAGAAGCTGATGGAACACCTTTTAAGCCTGGAGATTTAAGTGGTTCGGAGGAGGAAATCGGAGAATCTGTTGTAAATGGATTGAAACAGTTCTTTACCAATGTTAATAGTGAAGAAAGTTATTATGGCTATATAGGAGATTACGTGGATCTAACATCGCGTGATTGGTCGCAAGATGGTTCAATGATTGATGGCTATTTTAGATTTAATGAACAGCCCTGTTATTATTCAGTAGTAAATTTGAATGCTGGAATGAATGATAATATAGGGTATAATGAATTATGTACATCTGAAATTGTCGAAGATAATATAAATAACGTATATCAGATTAAAGCTATAGCTTGTTATCAACAGACTTCTGCTATTGTGATTACAGTTTATGATTATGATACTTTTCAGGCAATGAGGAAGTATTTAGGTTGCTAATTTATTGTTACTAAAATGAAACAAAAGATTTGTTTATTCCTCTTGGGAGTCATATTGTTTGTTTGTCAGACAAAAGCATCTACAATAAACGATGTGTCTGCTATAGAGACAGAAATGATTAACTTTTTCCGTTCTACATTGCAACGTAACTACGGCAGTTCTGACGGAAAAGCAGTAAAGTTGATGATGGATGCTCTTCTGCATTATAAATTTCATTATATTATTGATGTGGATAAAGAGGCTTTGAAAGCTATTAATGACAAACTTTATCCGGATATGTTTGGTAGCTATTTTGTAGAGACTAAAGAGCATCCGATTGATTCACTTCATACGAATTGGAAACGGTACGATCCTTATCATATTATTTGTGGCTATGAATTCAAGAAACAAGTGAATGGAGAAACTTATTATCAGAAGGAACTGTCACAGGCTACATCTCCTTTATTTAAGGAAATATGCAATGCGTATGAAGCAACCGGCAGTTTACCTTTTACTGTCGTTTTGGGAAAGTTCCGAGCCAACAACCATCAATGTTTGGATGCTTTTGAAACGGATAGGGATGTTCAGATGCTTTTCACTTTTTTCTTTTGGCGTTATTTATGTTATTGCGTGAATATTGATTTTATGACAGGGAAGGATAAAACGGAATTGTATATAGATATGAGAAGATAAGAAGCATAAATTTAATTTCATCAATAGACGGTGATAAATCATTTTTTATAATATGAACAGACAGAAGATTTATTTGGCATTAGTCTTGGCATTAATATTCATGTCAAGTTGTGGCTCTTCTGCTAAGTTAGCAAAGAATCATGATGAAATGAAGAGTGATCCAAGAATATGGGATTATCTTAACGTCAGTGATAGAGAACGTACATTGGTTGATTCTATTGTAGCATTGGATGAATATGCTGTATTTCTTGATTCATACAAAAAGTATCGGACAAAGAAAAATGCTATGCGTGAGGGCGAAGATGTGGAACAAACGAAAGAGTTTGCGGAATATGTGGCAGCGTGTTCTAAAATATTCAGGATTATTGATAAGTTGAAATTAAGTAAAGATGCGTCTATCGCTGTGTTTGAGAATCTATATAGAGTTGCTAATAATAAATTGAATTGAATCACTATGGCATCTGTATAAGAGTAGATAGAACAAGTGAGACAATAAAGAATATGATTCAGGAAGATAAAACGTCAACTAAAAAGATGTTGTCGACTAAGAATAACATTTATATAGGACTATGTATCTTATATATATTGTTATCAATGATAAACAGGAAATATCCGATAGGAGATGTAACGCTGCATATCGTTTATCTTTCAACTTGGTTTTTTCTTTTATTATGGGAAATTGTAGATGTACTTATAAATAAAAAGAAAGATTTTGGGTGCATAATTATAATTTCGATGGTGCTGGTTACGTCCATTGCAAATATGTTGAGGTAGATAGAAACAAGATGATAAAAGATATAAATTTAATATATGCGAAAATGAAATATACACGGACATTATTAATTATTGTATTTGCTTCTGTTGTCCAGCTATTTTACGGGCAAGAAAGATACACAATCAGCGGTGAGTTTCCAGATCGTTCTTTGGATGGTGAGTATGTGTTTCTATATGAACATTCGGCTCTTGTTGAAGAACCTGAACGTATGAAGCAAGCATTCAAAGATACCATATTGGTAGTTGGTAATACATTCCATTACGAAGGAACGCTCAACCGGAAACCTTTTTTGGTTTCTCTCTCTTGCAGTAAAGGTAGACAGTTTCGTTATAATACCTCTTTCGTTATAGAACCGGGGGATATTCAACTTCGCATTGTTGATTGGGGAAGTGAGGGGAATGTTTCCGGTGCTCCTATTAATAATGATTATAATGCGTACATTATCGAATGTAAAAAGCAAGTAGACAAGATGCTCTATTTGATGAGAACCAAGCGGGAAGAGGAAGTGATGAAAAGTGATGCACGTCTAAATGCGTCGTTTCGAGATGCGTATATACGTTCCACAGAAGGTTGTTTGCTTTTTGGAGAAAAATATACCCAATATCCCGATGTTATCCGATCTTGGTTGGCTATGTATATAGACCCTATTAATCAAACTGCGGGAGATGAGGCTATTTTATCGCGATTCTTGCATGTTGTCGATTTAATGCCTGAGGCAGAACGCGATATTCTTTTAGCTTGGCGGGAGTATAGAACCGAGTTGCAAGAACATATGGCAAAGGCTAGGGCCTTGAAAGACAGTCTGGATGCTAAAAGGCCTCGCTTTATTGAGGTTGTTCCTAATCATTCATCATCAACAACGGAAAATGAATAGAACTAATATACATTTGAATATGAGAAAAAAACTTAGAAAATCATTTTTCTGTTTGTTGTCTACTATAATTATTTGTTTATGGTTGTTTAGTTGTGACGAGCATATATGTAAAATATACAGTAATCGATCATTTGAAGATATTCGCTCAATTGCATATAACACTAAAGAAGCTTTTTGTATAGTCTTGGTAGATTCCACTCAGGAGTTGTCTCGAGAGTATTGTTTGAAGAATAAAAAAAATATAGATGTCAATAAAACTATTTATAATATTGTAGATATTAATATCTCTTCAAATGAATGGTATATGAAGTGGCTTTGTCCTTTGTCGTTACCTTTGACCTGCGTGTTTTCAGAAGAAGGCACACTCATTGATTTGATTCCAGGTGCAACAAAAGAGACTTTTTTATATACAGCCAAAGCTATTTCTGATAAAAAAATAACTAATTATCATTATCCTAACCGCTTTAAACTTTCTAAATGTACCGCCATCTCTTTATTAAACCAAGTCTTGGAATGTAAGATGGATTTAGATCAGGGAATATATGTTCCAACGGTTCTAAGTAATCCAATTGATTCATTAAAGTATCCATACTCCTTTTATTGGGGAATTGTAGGAGAACTAATGGAAAATGATACTGTTGAATCCAAAATATTGGCAAGGTCAATGCTGGAATTGGAAACCCCTTATTATTTGCAATTGTTTAAAAATGAATTTATTACAGCGAAAAAGGTCCTGAATCCGGATTTTGAAATAAATGATGAACCTAGCATTAGAATAGACAATGATATAGTATCTCTTTCTGATTGTAAAGTTGGTGAGAATGTATCTTTTGTGATTCCCATTTATAATGACGGAAAATATCCTTTAAAGATCTCGAAGATTTTTACAAGTTGTTCTTGTTTGAGTCTAATAGACCATACGAAGGAGTTTGTTGTTTCTCCGAAGGATTCTGTAATGGTTAGATTTAACTTTAGATCAGAAGAATCAGGAGAAGTCACTAGGGACGTTTTTATAACTTCCAATTCGATAAATAGACCTATTCTATATGTGAAAATATTGGCTGATATATATTGATTATTAATTTAAAAACAAAAATGATGAGAAAATTATTATTTGTCGTAATTGGTGTTACTTTTCTTGTACAAGGTTGTTCGCTGAATGATGGTTTTATAGACGAACAAATAGCTTCTGAAAAAGAGATTGTGAGAGAAGATATTGATTTTCCAAAACAGGTTGAGGCTTTCGGGAAAGGAGTGGCCAAAGAAATTGAAGTTACAGTAGGAAAATTGAATGATCTGAATGTGGACTATTCGGAAATTGCAGGCTCTAAGAATTTTCGTGAGAAGTTTTATGATGATTGGTATAATGCGAACCCTACAATAGCCAAAAGCCGTACTGTAGGAACAACTCACCCGCTTGATATGATGAGTGCAATTGAACTAATAGAAAGATACAATTCTTTGACAAATAAGCAGTTGGATTTTATTCGAGAAATCATTAGTGAATGCAAAAAAAGTAAATCCGATCAAGATTTATTGGATAGGTTGATAGACTTGAATGAAGAAATTCATTCGCAAGTTCCGGAAATAGAACAAGAAAGATTGTTGAATATTATTGCAGTTCTATATTATGGACTACAAAAAGTGTCTTATCTTGAAAACCAAGGTCTGATGTTGAAGACTCCATATAATAGTATTAAAATTACAAAGGTTAAAACGAGATCGGGCGATGTGAATGTAGGAAGTATATTGGGATATTGTCGCGATTTGACTGGAACAGTTTGGGGAATTGCTCTTGCTGAACCGACGCCATACGGTGAAGTTGGAGCTACTATTGGAACCGCTTTAATTTATATTGGAGCCGCTGCTACAATAATATATGAAGTAGTTTCATGTGATGAATATGAAGAGGGAGGGACCATAACGGGTACTAACACTCAGTATAATATAGGTGAATGTATAGAATTTTATGATCAATGTCAACGAATGGGTGGGTGGCAGTCGACTATATGGAATGGTTCTTCAGAATGCAAACATTGCTTAGACGATTGTAGGTCAAATGGAACATGGAATTGTCAAGGAAATTAACTAATGTTGTATATGAAAGGCTTTAAAATTATTATTAATGAAGCAGAAGTTGTACTTGCTGCAATTCCTGACGGAATTCTCAATTTCATTCTTGCATTAGATAATTCTGGTGTGCTATTGTTTGTAGGCGGAATCGATCCTGCGACAGAATCGCATGTCTATTGGTATTATGACCGTTGTCTCAACGTCAATGATAACCTGACTCTACAAATAGAGGATTTTGATCAGTGTTCTCCTATTGTACATATCAAACCAAGAAGTAAAGCTTCGCTTATGGCAGAATACAATACACTTAAAGAACAACTTAGTAAACAAGGATTAATATGAAAGGGATACTATTAAAATATAATGATTACACCTATAAAATAAGTGTTGCTTCTGCTGCCTCCATTGTGGTTGGCCTAAATGGAATAAGAAACTTTGAATGTCATTTACAAGCAGGTGCTTTCGACCCGCAAAGAAACAGCTTCATTCAGTGGGTAGGAGAATTTGTACCATTGGATGTTAAATTGTCCATAACGGTTGGTAATATAGATGCCGTTTCGGAACCTATTAGAGTGGATGAACGCACGGAAGATCGTTGCTGTGTCGCTGATGATAAGATTAATGATTCCGAGGACTGGGAAAATAAGTTACGCCGTTTCAGACATCTTGAAGCCATTTTAAAAGAGAAATAGATTATGATAGGATTTAAAATATATATTAATGATGAGAAACCTATAATAATGGCTTCAGATAGCATTATATCTGTGATACTTAGGTATGGTTATCCTTCGGAGGCCATTATTAGTTTGATTGGGAGGGATTGTTCTAACGATCTTACTTGGCTTAAAGGTAAGCCGGAGATTGGTGATAAGATAATAATAAAAGTCGTTGAGACAGATGAGGTATCGCCATGTAAAAAAACGAAAAGTGACAGGGAACGGATGATACGACAGTATGAACGACTCAAAGTTAAACTTCAAGAGAAAGGACTTATATAGGATGAAGGGGCTTATTGTAAAATACAAAGATAAGGTATGTAAGGCTAGTGTTCCTCTCGGTGGAGCACTTCTTACTGCTGATGTTACTTGGCATAGTGGTGCATATTGGAGCGTTGGAGGTTTGAAAATGCCTGAAGAGGTACACTTTATATGGAATAGTGGTATGTTAGAGGTAGGAGATGTAATAGAAGTGGAAGTTGCAGAATTTGATGAAGCCTCAATGCCTGTTGCAGATGAAAAGCACAGTTCTTTGATGAAAAAGATGTCGGAGAGGGTAGAGGATTATTCAAAAGATTTGGAATTTTACTACCGGTTGAAAAAGGTATTGGAGGATGAGAACTTGATTTAATACTAAGATAAAAATGATAAGACTCTTTCATATTTTGTTTGCCGCAGCATGTATAGGCAGTATGTTTGTATATTCCCACCAATTTACAGACGCATATATTGTGCCTAAATGGTGCTGCGTTTTGTTTGTGCTGTTATGGATGCTGGTGTATGCTGCATTTCTGGCATTGCAGCGTAAATCCATAGTGGCGGATATGGCGATATGGGGGAGTATTATAGTTTTCAGTTGTTGGTTGCAGGCTGTTTATGGAATATTGCAATACGTAGGTTTATTTTCTTCTCATGTAACTTTTCGTGTGACCGGTAGTTTTGATAATCCGGCAGGATTTGCAGCTTGCCTTTGTGCCGGATTGCCTTTTGTCGTTTTTTTGATCATACATAGAAATAAGTACATTCGATATGCCGGATGGATTGCAGGGGGAGTGATGGTGTTGGCGATATTTTTATCTCATTCGCGATCCGGTATGGTAAGTGTCATTGCGGTATGTGTCATGTATTTGTGTGGAAGATTCGTTCATGGGAGATTGTGGAGATATTTATTATCGGTATCTATGATAGGATTGTTAATAATCGGCTCCTATTGGTTGAAAAAAGATTCGGCAGATGGTCGGTTGTTGATTTGGCGGTGTGGCTTGGAAATGGTGAAAGATGCTCCTTGGACGGGGCATGGCATCGGAAGTTTCGAGGCTAAATATATGGACTATCAGGCGGACTACTTCAAAGAATATGGTTCGCAAAATCGCTATGCAATGTTAGCGGATAATGTAAAGCAGCCTTTTAATGAATATTTGGGAGTTCTGATTAATTTCGGTATTGTCGGATTGGCTTTGCTTTTGGGTATTGTGGGGGCGCTTGTGTATTGTTATAGGCAAAATCCTACACAGGAAAAGAAAATAGCTCTTTATGCTTTGCTATCAATAGGCGTATTCTCTTTCTTTTCCTATCCGTTTACGTATCCTTTCACGTGGATGGTGACATCTCTTGCCGTTCTCATGTTGACTGCTGATTATTTGAAGCGGATAAAGATAGGTACATGGGGCAGGAATATAATGTATTCCGCAGTGTTGATGGGCTTCTTTTTGGGACAGGTTAGGCTGGGCGCACGTACACAGTCGGAACGCAGTTGGCAGGAGGCTTCAGTGTTAGCTCTTTGTCATTCGTATGATGAGGCTCTTCCGTACTATGTAAGTCTGAAACACCGATTCGAAGATAATCCTTATTTCTTGTATAATTATGCTGCTGTTTTCACGGAAGCCAAAGAATACGAGAAGGCTTTGAAGGTAGCATTGGAGTGTCGCAAGTATTGGGCAGATTATGATCTTGAATTATTATTGGGTGATATCTATAGAGAAAAAAAGGATTATAAACAGGCTGAAGAATACTATATGAGTGCTTCGTATATGTGCCCTAGTCGTTTTTTGCCTCTTTATCAATTGTATGAACTGTATAAATGCATAGGTAACACAGAGAAGGCTTCGGAATTGGCAAAGATACTTTTGGAAAAGCCTGCAAAAGTAAATTCGGCGTTGATAAAGAGAATACGATATATGGTGAAAAAAGATGGTTTAATTAATAGTGTACGAAGATGAAAAAGAATTATAAGATCATACTTCTTTTCTGCTTATTGCTAGGCGGAATGCTCTCTGATGCTTCTGCAAAGAGAAAAAACTCCTTCGTAAGAAAGGATGAAATATTTTCTTATTATTCGAAGTTTGTTTCCGAGGTTTGGGACATCTCGTGGAAGAAACCGAAAGGCTTTACGGATTTGATGAAGAGCGAGACGTGGGCGTTCGGCAAGAAAGACCCTTATTCTTTATTTTATCGGCTGACCGTTGAGTCAGTCGATAAGGATTGTCTCATCATGTATCCCGAACTGAAGATGGTGACGCCTTTCCCTGATATTGCATGGACGGAAAAATGTGGAAAACCGGAATTTCTGAGAAATTATGTTATGATGGAGGTCGGTGATTCTTTGATTGAAGAACGACTGACGGTGTTTTCCGGAACTGAGGCTCCGATGAATGCAGATACGGTGTTCGTGTTCCGCACTGCATTGAAGAACGTTTATAAAGGATATTCATATTGTACAAGCATCTATGCCTACAAGGAAGGTCGACCGCCTATGATATTCCGTTGCTTCTTTACAGAAAAGGGAAAGGCAAAAGAAAAGCGATATCTTTCAAAGTTCTGCAAGTCGGTCAACTACGGAAACAACAAGGAATGGAAAATGGATGCTGATAAAATGCGTGAGGCTTCTTCCCGGATATTCTATTCGTTTACGAACGCAGAGCGGAAGGGGCTTTTTAGTGAGTATCAGGTGGAGTGTGAACGAGACTTTCATATAAAATTGAGTATGCCGGCAGGATTTGAGACTATTGATAAAATGGTCTCATTCAGAGTAAATGAAGGAAGAAACATTGGTGTATTTTATAGTTTGTTGTTGGAATCAAGAGATAAGGACTGCCTGATGCTATATCCGCTTTTTATTGAAAATCAATCTCATGGCATTGCTAAAAATATGACTTATGGTGAAGTAAAGGCTGCATTGAATTTAGCACCGGAAGAGAATGAATGTATGAGAATGAATTTGGTGAATGGCAAGTTTACGCTTGGTAAGAGTAAAGTACCCGACCGTTCAAAGGAAACGGTACAGTTCGACACTGCCCGCTATATGAGAGTGATCGCAGAGGAGAATATGGAGAATTATTGCAATGCCGATACGGTATATGTGTATGAAGTTCCGTTATTGAAACCTTATAAAGGAGTTTATACGAAGTGTATCGGGATAAATATGGTGAAAGAGGGGCATCCGTATGGAATGGCAAAAATCCTTCTGATGGAAGGAGACAATGCGAAAGATAAATACATGAAACAGTTTCTCGAAAGTATACGTTACAGTGATAGTATATTGGGAGAAAATAGTGAAAAAGCTTGCAAAGATAAATTCAATGTTAATCAAGCGGATAAAATATCAACTCAAAAAGGAGTGTGAACCTTTAATATTATGAATATAGTATGTAATTATGCGGCATTCATAATGTTTTTCCTTAATGTATACCTTTATATTTGGAATCCTTTGGGGAAACATTATGATTTAATTAAAATAGTGTTTGGTTGGGTAATTGCTTTGTTTGTATTTAATTATTTGTTTCGGCATAGCAAAATAGAAAGGATAGGATATGTTATATCTATAACGCTTCTTGCCTTAGCTTATTTTGTGATTCCAACATAGGCTCTGTTTGGTTATAATAGTTCTCCTTATGGTTCGTTTAAGGTGCTTTAGTTACTATATGTCGAGATATTTTCTATCAAGAATGAGAAGAATTGAGCAGATATGTATCTCTCTGTATCCATAGCAGTCGTTATTAACTGCAAAACTGTAAATTGAAAGTTAGTTAGGACTAAGTGCCTGACAATATATTATTTGTAATAAAAAACAATTATGAGAAAGTATATCCTTTATTTGTTAGCTATCCTGTTGGCAGCCTGTTCGAAAAGTGTTCCTTATTCTGACGAAACTATTAAAAACGACTTGCGTGTACCTGCTTATCCGCTACTGATGCTCCACCCACATCTGCGTTTATGGTCGACAACAGATCAGCTGACAGAGAAGAATATGATTTTTACTAATGGGAAAAATCTTCCTTTTGTCGGTTTCCTGCGGGTGGACGGAACGATGTATCGCTTTATGGGTAGACGTGAACTACCTATGCAAGCCATTGCAACAATGGCATACGATTATGAAAGCTGGGAAGGAAAGTACACCTCTCTTAGACCGGATGAAGGCTGGGAGCAACCGGATTTTAATGATCAATATTGGCAGGTAAATGAAGGTGCATTCGGTACACGCGACAGACGTGAAACGAGAACGCAGTGGCTTTCAACTGATATATGGGTGCGGAGGGAAATCGTGGATATTGATCCATATTTGCTTGAGAACAAGAAGATTTATTTGCGTTATTCGTATGATGACATAGTTCAATTATATATTAACGGAAAACTAGTCGTAAGTGCGGACCGCGCAGCGGCAAATTTAAAAGTCGAGTTGCCGGATTCTATCTTGAATACAATGAAGGAAGGGAAAGCCCTTATTGCAGCTCATTGTGAGAATAAAAAAGGTAGTGCATTGATTGATTTCGGCTTATTTGCAGAGGAGCCGGGAATATTGGTAGAAGGCATAGCTCCTGTTTCTAATGAGAAGGAATGGATTGGGAAATATACAACAGAACAACCGGAAGAGGGTTGGGAAATGGCTGCTTTCAATGATAGCGCATGGGCACAAGGAAGCGCTGCTTTTGGCACGGAAGGCGGACCGAGTGTTGGTACTCCCTGGAATACCAATAGGCTATGGATTAGAAGGGAAGTCTCATTCGATCCTTCCTTAGTGAAAAACAGACAACTTTTTGTGCGTTATTCGTATAATGACGGTATGCAACTGCTTATTAATGGAAAGGAGCTTGTTCGTACGGGAACGAAGGCACGCAACGATGTGAAAGTGCAGATCCCGGATTCTATCTTAGAAACAATGAAAGATGGAAAAGCCTTGTTTGCGGCCCGTTGTGTGAATTGGGGAGGTACTTCCTTTGCAGATTTCGGGTTGTATGGTGAGCTGAAAGAAGCCGGGCAAAAATCAGTGGATGTGCAGGCTACCCAAACACATTATATTTTTGATTGTGGAGATGTGGAATTGAAACTGACATTTACGGCTCCTTATTTATTGGATGATTTGGAACTGTTAAGTCGTCCGGTTAATTATATTTCTTATCAGGCTAAGGCTTTGGATGGTAAGGAGCATGATGTCGCTATTTATTTTGAAATGGATCCTCATAAAGCCTTTCGTGCCGGACAGTCTACGGAGATGTATGAAAAAGACGGTTGGGTGATGATGAAGACCGGTCGGGAGAATCAGAAGTTATGGGTGGATAAGCTGAAGGATGCTCCGGCCTGGGGATATTTCTATTTAGGAGCGAAAGAGAATGTTACTTGTGCACAAGGGGACGCGGCAGAGATGCGGGCGCATTTTATGAAAGAAGGTGATTTGAAAGAAATGCGTCGGTCGAATGAAAAACGTTATGCGGCGATAGCACAGAAGCTGGAAATGAATAGTGAGTTTCCTCAACATCTGATTGCGGCTTTCGATGGATTGTATACAATGGCTTATTTCGGTGAGGACCTACGACCTTATTGGAATAAGGACGGAGATAAAACGATAGAAGGGTTATATGAAGACGCGGAAAAAGTATATAAAGAAACAATGGCAAGGTGCTATGCTTTTGACAGGCAATTGATGGAAAATGCTTGCCGTGTCGGTGGTAAAGAGTACGCAGAACTGTGTGCTTCGGCATATCGTCAGGCCGTTTCGTCTTTCCAGATGTCTAAGAATTCGAGTGATGAGTTGCTCTATTTTACCACGTTGGTGGGTTCGCTGGATATTTATTATGCTGCTTCACCGCTATTTCTTTGTTACAATCCCAATCTGCTGAAAGCAATGTTGAATCCTTTCTTTTATTATAGTGAGAGTGGTAAATGGAATAAGCCTTTCCCGGCTCATGATTTGGGCGGTTATCCGTTTGTAAACGGACAAGCGAAAGGGGGAGATTTACCAGTTGAACATGCCGGAAATATGCTGATTATGGTGGCTGCTATGGCTAAAGCGGAAAAAGATGCATCTTACGCAAAGGCTCATTGGGAGACTCTCTCCAAATGGGCGGGTTATTTGATGGAGAACGGGGTTGATACCGATAAACAGATTGATACTGACAGCTTTGCTGGCCGCTACTCTCATAATGCTAATTTGTCTGCCAAAGGAATTTTAGGTATTGCATCGTATGCTCTTCTGGCAAAAATGCTAGGTAAACAGGAAGATGCTGAAAAATATTTGGCAGCAGCAAAAAGAATGGCCGAGGAATGGGAGAAGCAGGCTTCTGACGGGGACCATTATCGTTTGGCTTTTGACCAGCCGGATAGCTGGGGGCAAAAGTATAACTTGATTTGGGATAAACTCCTTGACCTTCATGTTTTTCCGGATAGAGTAGTAGAATTGGAAACTGCTTTTTATAGGACTAAATTGAATACTTACGGTTGTCCGTTGCATAGTAAAACTGATTATGCGAAAGCTGATTGGACTGTATGGACGGCTGCATTGCAAAATGACCGGCTTATGTTTCGTGAGTTTATTCTTCCGCTTTACAATTATATGAATGAAAACAAATGGCGTGTACCAATGGCGGACACTTATAATGTTGTGAATCAGAAAACAAGAGTTACATCATGGGGAAGACCGGTAACAGGGGCCTATTTCATAAAGTTATTAGAGTAAAATGTAGGTTGGCTCTATTGTAAGTATAGAGTATTGGATAATTGTTTGAGACATTTTTAATAACTAGTTATTAATTGGCACTTTTATTTTAACATCGAAATTGATAAAGGAAGGGGGTTGTTAGCAAAAATAAAAATGATATTTAAGATTATAGTGGTTCTGTTGCCGTCGAAGTGATAGATGCGACTAAAAGTAGTTTTAATAATTTAATACCTAATTGAATATGAATAGTACTATATTAAAGAACGGAGTAACAATATTTAATATATTTATGGCTTCCACTTTTATTTTCTGGACGATTGGATGTCAGTCTGATGATGAATTGGAATCTGTAAACAATAGTTCCGTGGTGGCATGCACTTCAGAACTAGAAGATTTTATTATTGCTGCAACTGATTTACAGCAATCATTAATAGTTTTTGAAAAAGAACTTATAAAAGTGAATTTTGCAGATCTTGAAACTGAGATCAATGCGGATGGAAATAAGGTTACACATTTACCGGCTATTATTCGTTCGCTTAATATTGAGCAAAAAATATTGTTAATGAATCAGAAAAAGGATGCATTACGCAATAAATACCCACAGTTTGCTTCCATGGATTTCAATGAGATTGCTAAGAATATTGATTATTGTATTGATAACTCAATGAGGATTAGTGAGTTTTTTGATGATAAAAATATCAATATCCATTTGCAAACTACTAGATCATTTTTTAATGAATCATATAACAATATGAATGAATTAGTAGGGCATTTGTATAATTGGGCACTTTCATCCGATTATGTAGAGGTTCATATTCTTACATTTAGTGATGGTACATATACAGTAGTTGAAACTAGTGGAAATACTGCAAATAGTGCTAGCTTATATGGGCTAATGCTTGATACTACCAATAAAAAGTATTATTATAATGGAAATCAAGTTGTAGCTATTGCTCATACGCATCGTAATAGTTCTAATCCAAGTCAAACTGACCTTGATAATAGACTTCCTTATTGTGAAAATGCAATATATTATAATGGATCTTTTAATTCTTTTTAAAAGATAGATTCCTATGAATAAAAGTTTCATTGTATTTGTGTTAATAATGTTTCTTAATGAGAATATATTTTCTCAAGAAGCAGAGCATATAAATGGTGGATCTTTCTCTAAAAAGATTGAATATAACATAATTGTTGCAGGGAATGATCATTGCTATAATCTTGAAGGTAAATCAATATTAGACAGAATATTCTTCGGAATAACTAATTCACCTGTTGAGTTTGTTATCAAAAGCTCTTTTGATGGGGCTTCTGCTTTTCGTATTGTAGATAATTCTTCCGATAGTTCATCTTTGATAGAAATAATGTATTTGCCCGATAGTGAGAAATTGTTTGAGATGGAGCGAATATTATCTGCGCAAGTCAATCGAATACTTATTCCGGGGGAGTTACTGAATTCAACTTCATTAACTATTAGTGACATGGAAAAAATCAAGAAACATAATGATGTAGCTGAACTTTCATTGTATCGTGATGATTTGTATAAACCTTATCGTCCGCAATCTATATCATTCAAGATAAGCACTGATTTATCCCAAAAACTATATAGTAAAATGGTGATGTTGATTAATAATTTTAGGGCCGAAGGTATCCCTCCAATAATTTCTGATGGGCATGCAGTTACATTTCGTTGTGTGGTTAAGGATGAATTATGGACACTGAATATTAGGATCCCTCAGAATAAGGCTCTGCTTTTGTCGGAAATATGCGAGCAAATATTGGTTGACGTAAAAGCAAATGAGTTTAATGAAAGTAAGTATTTTAAATCTCTTGATCAATTAGATTTTTGAATTAATTCCTAGAATGAATATCTCCTGCTTGAAAGAAATACTCAAGTAGGGGATATTCATTATAACTTAAATGAAATCATCAGTTACTATATCATCTATGTGGAGCATGCTACAAAAACATTCTGTTTTAATAATAATGTTAATTGTAATGTTTGGGACTACATTTTGCAATTTCAGTGAGTTTATTGATTATGAATTGAAATCCAAATGGTATTGTCTATATTTGATGATATCCATATTTATACCGTTGTTTTTATTGGCTAGCTATAAAAATAAGATGGCACAACAGATTTGTGTATCTAAATCTTTATTGACGCTATTACTTTTATATTTTTTTATAAGGATTGTTTTTGGACAACTTTCTCTATCAAATGTTGCATTCTGTTTATTATTCATTCTTTTATATTATTTACTTGCTAGTATACAGGTTGGTTGGTCGTTTGTTTACATATCAAGTTCAGTTATTGTAGTTTCTTTGTTTATGTCTTTGTATGGTATAGCTCAATATATCGGTTTGATATCTTCTAGACATCTCTTCATGGTAGTCGGAAGCTTCGATAATCCAGCTGGTTATGCATCTATGTTGTCTATGAGTATTCCATTTGTATGTTATTATATTTATTCTGATAAATGTAATAAAAAAACTCCCCTATGGTTTATTTATTTTGTGATTGTTTTAGCGATTACTTTGTCTGCCTCTAGAACTGGAATATTAATATCAATTATTATAAGTGTTACATATATTATCAAAAGATATAAAATAAATTTTTCTAATGTCACTTTGTGGCTTAAATTTATAATGATGTTGTTGGTAATTGCAATTATATTAGGGTTCTATATATTTAAGAAAGATTCCACAAAAGGCCGTGTAATTATATGGAGATGTACATGGGAAATGATAAAAGAAAAACCTTGGTTTGGGCATGGATATAAAAGTTTTGAAGCAAAATACATGTTATATCAGGCTGATTATTTTGAACAAAATAAAAAAAGCGACTATATCTTATTGTCTGACAATGTAAAACATCCATTTAATGAGTTTATCCTCTTAATTGTAGAGTTTGGTTTCTTTGCTTTTTTTCTGTTCTTGTTGTTTGTGATACAATTAATATTGTTGTACCGAAAAAGGCAAACAGACGAATCGTTTTCTTTGATGTTGTCATTATTGGCTATTGCTATTTTTTCCTTTTTCTCTTACCCTTTTCAGTATCCACATACATGGCTCATATTTTTTATGTGTGTACAATTAATATTATTTGATAATAGAGAAAAACAATGTAAGATATATTGGCCATCAAAATTTATAGTTGTGTTTTCATCTATTTTATTATTTAGTATAACTGTTAAAGAGATGTATTTTGAGAACAAATGGTATTTAATAGAGCATAAAAGAAAATTTGGAAATATTCAGGAAGTTATAGCTACATATGAAACTCTCTATCCTCATTTGAAAAAAAATGCTTATTTCTTATATAATTATGCTGCGAAGCTTAATTATTTCGGTTATTATGAAAGAAGTTGTTTCTTAGTTGACAAATGTAGGAATTATTTTAATGATTATGATGTTCAAATGCTTATTGCTGATAATTTATTCCATTTGGAGGAATGGAATAAAGCTAAGAATCATTATAGTAAGGCTTTTTATATGTGTCCCAATCGATTTGTCCCTTTAAACCAGTTACATAAAATAGCTATATTAGAGAATGATAGTAATATGGCACGAAAAATAGCTTGTTTAATCATTGATAAACCAACAAAAGTACCATCTGCTACAGTTTATAAAATAAAACAAAAAATGCAACAATATTTAGAAACTGATATAAACTGTATTGTTAAATAGACATCTTTAGTATATCGGATGCTTACGAATACTTACGGTTGTCCGTTACATAGTAAAACTGATTATGCGAAAGCTGATTGGACTGTATGGACGGCTGCATTGCAAAATGACCGACTTATGTTTCGTGAGTTTCTTCTTCCGCTTTACAATTATATGAATGAAAACAAATGGCGTGTACCAATGGCAGACACTTATAATGTTGTAAATCAGAAAACAAGAGTCACATCGTGGGGAAGACCGGTAACGGGTGCCTATTTCATAAAATTATTAGAGGCGGTTTTGGATGAAAAAGGTAATAATATCGTTTCAAAAGATGAAATGAATTGTTCAAAGTAGCCTTGATAAAATAGGTGCTTGAATGTTATAATTATAGATGAATAGGGGATATTTCGTTTGTCTGTATCTTACAGAGAGCGTGAATGGTAACCTTATGGATTGTAATATACTATTGAATGATGTTGATTTAATGTATATCTTTGTATAGCAATACAAGATGAAACATGGAATCAATATAAATCCCATAAATAAAATCAGATAATTATGAAAAACATTTTCCTTCCCAAAGTAACGATGTGTATAATTGCACTGCTTGCTTTAATTTTACCAGTTTCTGCACAAAATACAAATGTGACAGATGAGTACAAAGAAACGTTGAAGAAAATCATGGATTTTTCTGGTACTTCGACTACTACGGATGACTTTTTCCAGAAATTATCATCTATAATGAAATTAAATGCGCCGAAAAAGGATGAGGCTTATTGGAATGAGTTCTCTAAAAATTGGAAAGAGAAAGTAGAAAATAAGGTGTTTGAAATGTATATGCCTGTTTATGAAAAGCATTTAACATTGGCAGAATTAAAAGCTGTTGCTGCATTTTATGAATCTCCCGTAGGTAAGAAATATAAAGAGGCTTCATTGATGGTTATGCGTGAGACAATGCCGCTGCTAGTGGAGCAACTCCAGACAGAGATGTCCAAAGAGATAATGCCGGAGAAAAGTGAACGAGTAAAAAGAGGTGAACAGCGGTTGAAAGAATATGAGCAAAAGCAGAAGCGTGATAAAGAATTATATGCACAAGCCTATATGCTTCCAAGCGATAGTATAGTGATAGTTCCTGAAGAAGTGTATGAGAAAGCGTATGAGAATGGGAGGTCTACAAGGCCTTCTTTATATTCGATTGAAAGGAGAAAGAATGATACTAAAGTGACATTCATACAACCTATTTATTGGAATTGGCAATGGTTGTATTATAGTCCGGGGTTTAAGATTGTTGATAAGAAAAGTGGCGATGAATATAATGTGAGAGGATATGATGGTGGAGCTCCGATGGGTAGGCTGTTGGCTGTCAAAGGATTTAATCATAAATATATTTATATCAGTCTTTTATTCCCGAAACTGAAGAAGAGTGTGAAAGAAATAGATATTCTTGAGTTGCTACACAAAAAAGATAAAGAACAGTTGCCTTCTAATGATGATGGAAAGTCTAAATCATATTTTAATATAAAGGTGAAAGATTATCAGACCATTTCCGATAAGAAAAATAAGAAGATCTATTATTAGTTTAAATGATTATCAGAATTTGAAATGATAATAGCAGGTATTGAACATGAGTGTTTACTGTTTTTGATATAAATTTATTCTATATGAGAAATCGAATTATGATTTTATGCACGTTTTGTGCTATTGCTATATTTTCTTCTGCCCAAGAGAAATTCTCTATCCAAGGAATTGCTAATGAGGAATTGAATAATCAATTGTTGTATTTATGTCTGATGGGAGATAGAGAGAAAGCCAAAGAAGTCGTTTTGGACAGTACAACAGTGGAAAAAGGTAAGTTCTCTTTTTCTGGTGTACATCAGATGCCGGATATTGCAATCATCAAGGATATGGATGGAGAAACCTATCCGTTGATTTTCGAAAAAGGAGAAATATCAGTAAATATTGCTGCGAATAAGAGAGGGGGAACGCCTTTAAATGATTCATTGAATATAGCTTTAAATCGTATGCAGCTAATAATGGATAATATGTTGAAAACATCGAATGATATTTATAAGTTAATGCTTGGGATGAAACCGGAAGTATTTTCGGATAAGATGAGGAATGATACTGTATTTAAAGCGGAATTTGATCGGAATAATAAATTATTTCTTGCACAAATGGATTCAGTATCACATTGTATAAAGGATTATAAGAATAGTATAGTGGGTGTATATCTTTTCTCCGTTGGAGGTATGATGATGCCTTTTGATGATATGAAGATTCTGATGAAAGAAGCTTCGCCTCTGTTTTCACAAAATAATTTGGTGAGAAATATTGTGGAAAAGAAGAACCAAGCAGAGCTCCGAATGAAGGCGGAACTTGAAAATAAAATGACTCCGGAACAGCGTGAAGAACAAAAGAAACGGCAGGAAATGGATGCCAAGATAAAGATTGGCGAACGTTTCCCGGATGCTAAAGTGAAAGACAATGCTGGCAACATGAAGCTCTTGTCTGATTATGTGGGTAAAGGAAAATATGTCTTGATTGACTTTTGGGCTTCATGGTGTGGACCTTGTCGGCATGAAATGCCCAATGTGAAAGCTGCTTATGAAAAATATGCTTCTAAGGGATTTGAGGTGATTAGCATATCCACAGATCGGAAACTGAAACCTTGGAGGGCTGCTGTTGAAGAACTTGGAATGAATTGGGTACAATTGTTGGATGTGGATGCTTCTGATATATATGGTATCTATGCTATACCCAGAACTTTTCTTGTAGATCCTACGGGAATTGTTATAGACAAAAATTTAAGGGGTGAAAAACTGGAGGAAGCTTTATCGAAGTTGTTTGAATAATCGTTGCTTTGTTTTTATTGTATGGGTGAATTGATAGTTGAGAACTATATAATAGGATAACCACTATCAATTCACCAATGACTTTTATTAAATCAGAAGTCCGTCCAATAGCTCTAAATAAAGTCCGATCGCTTCTTCTATTTCTTTTAACATGATATATTCTTCTGCCGTGTGTGAACGTGACGAACGTCCCGGACCAATTTTTACCGATGGGAAGGACATTAAGGCCTGGTCGGACAATGTTGGAGAACCAAAAGGAACGCGTCCTAACTTCATAGCTTTCTGTACAAATGGGTGCTTTTCGTCAATTCGTGAAGAATTGAGACGGAATGAACGGGCTTGGGGTTCACAGGAAATATGCTTTTTGATTTCAGCAAACAGTTCTTCATTTGAGTAAAGCTCGTTACTCCGGACATCGACGATGAAAGTACATTTGTCGGGAATCACATTGTGTTGTGTACCGGCATTGATGACAGTGACACTCATCTTTACGGGACCCAACAAGGGTGACTCTTTCTCAAAACGATAGTCACGGAACCAGGCAATATCATCTAATACTTTGTAAATAGCATTGTCTCCTTCATTACGCGCTGCGTGTCCCGCCTTACCTGTGGCAGTAACATCCAATACCATTAATCCCTTTTCGGCAATGGCGGGTTGCATCTCTGTCGGTTCGCCCACTATGGCAAATGAGACTGGAGGAAGTCCCGGCAATACGCTCTCAATTCCGTCTTTTCCAGAAACTTCTTCTTCACAAGAGGCCAGATAAATCAGATTATACTTCTGCGAAGTGCGACATAGTTGCAGGAACACCTGTAATAACGAAACAACGCTGGCACCGGCATCGTTACTTCCTAATCCATATAACTTACCGTTTTCTTCACGTGGAGTGAACGGATCTTTCCGCCAACCGTTAACAGGTTTCACTGTGTCTATGTGGGAGTTAAGTAAAATAGTAGGCTTCTTCAAATCAAACATAGGACTAAAGCACCACACATTATTTCCTTTACGTCCCGTCTGCATACCTGCCATTTCAATATAGTTTTGCAGGAAATCAGCAGCTTGGGTTTCTTCCCGGCTGATTGAAGGAATACTAATCAGTGATTTAAGCAGGCTTACAGCCTCTGTTGTCATATACGGAATATCATATTTCATAGTGCAAATCTTTTATCTATACCTTAATATTTGCACAAAGATAGTCGTTTTGAGCAATAGTTTCAAATAAAACTAATACCTTTGTACCATATTTACTAATACAAAGAGTATGACTTATCATCATTTATCTGTCCTGGTCCATCGTCAGGCCGAAAAATATGGCGACAAGGTAGCCTTAAAATACCGTGACTATGAGACAGCTCAATGGATTCCTATTTCATGGAAGCAGTTCTCCGGAACAGTACGGCAAGCAGCTAATGCTTTCGTGGCATTGGGAGTGGAAGAACAAGAGAATATCGGTATATTTTCACAGAATAAACCCGAATGGTTCTATGTAGACTTTGGTGCATTTGCCAACCGGGCGGTTACCATTCCGTTTTATGCAACGAGTTCACCTGCGCAGGCGCAATATATCATTAATGATGCGCAGATTCGTTTTCTTTTTGTCGGTGAGCAATACCAGTATGATGCCGCTTTCAGCATCTTTGGTTTCTGTTCTTCTTTGCAACAACTGATAATCTTTGACCGTTCGGTGGTAAAAGACCCTCGTGACGTATCATCTATCTATTTTGATGAATTTATGGCGACGGGAGAGGGATTGCCTCATAATGATACGGTAGAAGAGCGTACCGAACGGGCTTCTTATGATGACTTGGCAAACATTCTCTATACATCCGGCACAACGGGTGAACCGAAGGGCGTCATGCTTCATCATTCCTGTTATCTGGAACAGTTTCATACACATGATGACCGTTTGACGACGATGTCGGATAAGGATGTATCGATGAACTTCCTTCCATTAACACACGTGTTTGAGAAAGCATGGTGTTATCTCTGTATTCATAAAGGAGTGCAGATTTGTATCAATCTCCGTCCGGCAGATATACAAACAACCATTAAGGAAATTCGCCCGACACTGATGTGCAGTGTTCCCCGTTTTTGGGAGAAGGTGTATGCAGGGGTACAGGAAAAAATAAACGAAACAACCGGGTTGAAGAAGGCACTGATGCTGGATGCTATCCGGGTAGGTAGAATCCATAATCTGGATTATCTGCGTCTGGGAAAGACTCCTCCGGTGATGAATCAACTGAAATATAAGTTTTACGAGAAGACTATCTATTCTTTGCTGAAAAAAACAATCGGTATTGAGAATGGTAACTTTTTCCCGACTGCCGGTGCTGCTGTTCCCGATGAGATTAATGAATTCGTTCATTCGGTAGGAATCAATATGGTGGTAGGATATGGACTGACGGAATCTACGGCTACTGTATCTTGTACACTGCCGGTTGGCTATGATATCGGTTCGGTAGGTGTTGTACTGCCGGGGATTGAAGTGAAAATCGGTGAAGACAATGAAATCCTGCTTCGGGGTAAGACGATCACAAAAGGCTATTACAAAAAAGCGGAAGCCACAGCTGCCGCTATTGAGCCGGATGGCTGGTTCCATACAGGTGATGCCGGTTACTTTAAAAATGGACAGCTTTTCCTGACGGAACGTATTAAAGATTTATTCAAAACATCAAACGGCAAATACGTCGCTCCGCAAGCTTTGGAAACGAAGTTGGTCATTGACCGTTATATCGACCAGATTGCCATTATCGCCGATCAACGTAAGTTTGTCTCGGCTCTGATTGTTCCTGTATATGGATTTGTGAAAGAGTATGCCAAAGAAAAGGGTATTGAATATAAGGATATGACGGAACTGTTGCAGCATCCGAAGATTGTAGGATTGTTCCGTGCGCGGATCGATACACTTCAGCAACAATTTGCGCACTATGAACAAATCAAACGTTTCACTTTACTGCCTGAGCCATTCAGCATGGAACGTGGAGAATTGACTAATACACTGAAACTGAAACGGGCGGTGGTTGCCAAGAATTATAGTGAGCAGATAGAGAAGATGTACGAAGAAAGTGAGAAATAGGCGATAAGCGGTTTATCGTTAAAAATGAAACGATAAACCGTAAATGATAAATCGGAAACAATAAAGAGTGTATTGGAGCTCTCTTTAAAAGTATTACCCCTGTTACAGTTCAATTTGTAACAGGGGTAAACTTTGTGTTTAGGGGGGCTTTTGACACCTGCTAATTATTTATGGCCGGCTCGTTTCTTTTTAGTATCCGAAAATCTGTTCTTGGGTCAATTCTTCAATAGGACCTACAGCTTTCAATTTATCCAGCTCCAAATCTTTCTTATCTCCCAGGATGCAATAAACATACGTACGTCCTTTTACCCATTGCTTTTGGAAATCGACAATATCTTTTAGCGACATGTTCTGTATGTCGTTGTAGAGCTTGATGCGCGGGTCTACGTTTTGCCCTAAATCTTGTGCATTGATATAACTCCAGATAATGTCACCTTTGATGATACGTTCGGTGCGCAGACGGTTGGTTAATCCGTCTTTAGCCAGTTTGAAAGCAGCTTCGGATTCCGGCATATTATTGATGATGTCATTAAATGTAGTGACGGCATCAATCATTTTGTCGTTTTGCGTGGCAATCTGTGTACGTAGTACATAGGGATACTTCAAGTAGCTCGGCGGCATTATGCTAGCCCAGGCGGAATAAGCCAATCCACGTGTTTCACGCATTTCCTGGAAGACGATAGAGTTCATGCCCCCTCCGAAGTATTCATCATATAATGCGCGGATAGGTTCAATGGCAGGATCATACTTCTTATCGAGATTGGATATCTGTGCCATGTATATTTGCTTGGCGTCATAAGGAGCTACTAGAACTTTAGTGACGGGAGTTTCGAGATAAGAATACTCGTTTCCGGCAGGAATATCCTTCAGGGCTGCCGGAACCTGATGATATTGGTTGATGGTAGCCAGTAAATCTTTGCTGCTGCTTGGGCCGTAGTATAAAATACGGTGCTTGTAGCTGTTCTGATTGTGAATCCGGTCTACCAGTTCCTGTGGATTCATATTTGTCAGTTCCGCCTCCGTCAGTAGATTGGTGGCAGGGGATTTGGGACCGTACATGGCAAAGCTCATCAAACGGGAGAAGTTCTGTCCCTGATTCAGTTTGGCGTCCGAACGGGCTTTCAGTATATCGCTGGTCATATTAGTATAGGCTTCCTTATTAACCTGCGCATCTGCCAGTAGCTTTTCGAATAATTGTACGGCAGCAGGCATATTCTCATTCAGTCCGGAAAGTACGACATACGTGCGTTCGTTACCCGGAGAAACATAGAAAGTACAAGCCAGGCGATAGAATTCACTTTTCAGTTCTTCCGGTGTCATGTCCGAAGTACCGAGATATTCGAGATAATCGAATGCTGTTCCCAAAGCTTTGTCATGGTTGTTTCCCATATCAAAGACATAAATCAATTGGAACAGGTCATTGGCTACATTCTGTTTGTAAAGAACCGGAATATCCGATTTTGCCTTTAATTGGCTCATATCCTTTTGATAATCGAGAAACACTGGTTCAATCGGTTTGACTGCGCTTTCCTGTACCTCCACAAGGAACGGGCTGGTTACATCACGATTGGTTATGATAGGAGTAATCTCCGGTTTCGTCATCTTCTTTTCGTTCGGGTCTTTTCCTTGCTTTTTGTAGATAACGGCATAATTATCTTCTTTCAGGTATTTGTTGGCGAACGCTACGATGTCTTCTTTGGTCAGTTTGGCCATGCGGTCGATGGCAGTAACTTCATTTTTCCAGTCTGTGCCGTTGATAAATGAGTTGACAAACATATCGGCACGTCCTTCGTTGCTTTCCATGTTTTGCAGTTCACCGAGCTTGAAATTGTTGATGTTCGCTTCCAGCATTTTCTCGTCGAACTCTCCGGCACGGAGCTTCTTGATTTCGCTGAGTAGCAAGTCTTTTACCTCTTCCAGTGTTTGTCCTTGTTTAGGAAGTCCTCCTAGCAGCAATGCAGAGTAATCTGCCAGTCCCATCGGGTAACCGTAACTATTCAAGACCTTCTGTTGCTGGTTCAGGTCAAGGTCGATAAGTCCTGCCTTTCCATTGTATAATACTTGCGAAACGACTTGCAGGATTTCAAAATCCTTGTCGGATACACCGGGGAATCTCCAAGCCAATGCGACGCTTTCGGCATCCGGACCTAACACCTCTTTTACAACAGGTTGCGTGATTGGCGCCTCTTTCGGAAGGTCCAGTTTCGGGAGTTCCGGATTGGGTTTCAATCCACCAAAATATTTATCGATTAATGCAATTGTTGCATCCGGGTCTAGATCGCCAGACATACAGATTGCCATATTGTTGGGCACATACCATTGTTTATAGTAGTTCTTGATATTCGTGATAGAAGGATTCTTTAAGTTCTCCTGTGTACCTAACACAGTCTGCGTTCCATAAGGATGCTTGGGAAAAAGAGAAGAAAAAATAGCTTCCTGTACTTTGCTGTTGTCACGGGTGAGTGACATATTTTTCTCTTCATATACAGCTTCCAATTCAGTATGGAAACCACGAATTACATTGTTTTCAAAACGATCTGCCTGAATCTTCGCCCAGTTTTCTATCTGGTTGGAAGGAATGTCTTCCTGATAGACCGTCTGGTCATACCAGGTATAAGCATTGCTGCCGGTAGATCCGATGGCTGCCATTAATTTGTCATATTCATTAGGGATAGCATACTTGGAAGCTTCGTAAGAAAGGCTGTCGATGGTGTGGTAGATCGCCTTACGTTCCGCTTCATCCGTAGTCTTACGATAAATCTCGAACTGTTGTTCGATTGCATCCAGTAGAGGCTTTTCGGTCGCGTAGTCTTGTGTGCCAAACTTGTCGGTGCCTTTAAACATCAGATGTTCGAAATAATGGGCAAGTCCCGTCGTTTCTGCCGGGTCATTCTTCCCGCCCACTCTTACTGCGATAAATGTTTGTATGCGCGGAGTTTCCTTGTTTACGGTGAGGTAAACCTTTAGTCCGTTGTCCAGTGTGTAAATGCGGGCTTTTAGCGGGTCATTGGGCACTGTTTCGTAGCTATACTTCTTTTGTGAGCTACAGCTGCAAATCACTAATGCCAGGAAGAGTGACAAGCAAGAAAGTTTCAATCGTTTGTTCATAATATGACAACATTTTAATAACAAAAACAAAGGTAGCAGAATTTTGCTTATCTTTGTCCCCGATATCTGAAATTTGTAAATAATAAAATTGTAAATCAAATGATTACTATTGAACAACTTAAAGACGTGAAAGAGCGCACTGATGCGCTGAGGAGGTATCTTTGACATCGACGGGAAGCTAGTGAAGCGGTAGAGGCACTCGAACTCAAAAATATGCTTCGTGACGAAGCCGACCAGATGGATTGTGTGTTGAAAATCAATTCAGGTGCCGGTGGTACGGAAAGTCAGGACTGGGCTTCTATGCTGATGCGTATGTATCTGCGTTATGCCGAGACCAACGGTTATAAAGCTACCATTGCCAACCTTCAGGAAGGTGACGAAGCCGGAATCAAGACCTGTACTATCAATATCGAAGGTGACTTTGCTTATGGTTATTTGAAAGGAGAGAACGGTGTGCACCGTTTGGTTCGTGTTTCTCCCTACAATGCGCAGGGTAAACGTATGACCTCTTTTGCTTCTGTGTTTGTTACTCCGTTGGTAGATGACAGTATTGAAGTTAATATTTTGCCTGCCAATATCTCTTGGGATACGTTCCGAAGCGGTGGTGCCGGTGGACAGAATGTGAATAAGGTGGAGTCCGGTGTCCGTTTGCGTTATCAGTATAAAGACCCTTATACCGGTGAGGAAGAAGAAATCCTGATCGAGAATACCGAAACCCGTGACCAACCGAAGAATCGTGAGAATGCAATGCGTCAGTTACGTTCTATCTTATATGATAAGGAATTGCAGCACCGTATGGCAGAACAGGCGAAGGTGGAAGCCGGTAAGAAGAAAATCGAATGGGGTTCTCAAATCCGAAGCTACGTATTTGATGACCGTCGTGTGAAAGACCACCGTACCAACTATCAAACCTCGGATGTGAACGGCGTGATGGATGGCAAAATAGATGGTTTTATCAAAGCTTATTTGATGGAGTTTTCTTCACAAGAATCATAAAAAATAAAATTAGCAAGAATTATTTTTGGAAAGTTAATAGATTTGTACTTACTTTGTTAGCGTTGAACTTTAAAGCTAACTATTATGGGTAAGGTGAAGAAAAAAGTAGCAATTAGTAAGAAAGAAGAAGAACAAGCCCAGAAGGTTGTCAAAATAGTGTTCGTCTCATTAATTATTTTGGCATTGATTATGCTGATCGCATTTTCCTTTTTCGGCTGATAAGTTCGCCACAAATTATACGGTTAACCCAGATTGTTTGGTTATTGATAGGATAAATATCAAATCCGATCTGTGTTAATCTGCGTAATTTGTGGCGAACTCTTTGTTTTGTAATGCATTTGTGTTCTCTGTAATATAAATGTAACTTTTCTGTCATTTTCCCGTAGTTAATTTGTCATCTCCGTGTATCCTCACAGTTGTACTTTTGCCGTGAATTTAGTAGCAGACAACTGAAATGAGTAGAATCAGAACAACCGTCGTTATGCTTTTGCTGGCGACAATGGCCTTTGGACAGGCAAAAGAAGATGCAGGGGATGGTAAGATGCTGGATAAACAGACCATGGAGTTTAAGGATTATCTGCCGGAGATTCACGGAACAATCCGGGGAAAGTACGAATACCAGACAGAAACAAGTGAAAGCCGTTTTGAAGTACGTAATGCACGCTTCAGTGTTTCGGGAAATGTGCATCCGATAGTTGCTTATAAAGCGGAAATCGACCTTTCCGATGAAGGCTCTATCAAGATGCTTGATGCGTATGCACGTGTTTTTCCGGTGAAAGACCTGAATTTTACGATCGGTCAGATGCGCGTTCCTTTCACGATAGATGCTCACCGCTCACCACATCAGCAGTATTTTGCCAACCGTTCATTCATTGCCAAGCAAGTAGGAAATGTGCGTGATGTCGGTTTGACGGCTGGTTATACGAATAAAAAAGGTATCCCATTTATTCTTGAAGGGGGATTGTTTAACGGCTCCGGTCTGACAAATCAGAAAGAATGGCATAAAACGCTGAATTACTCCATAAAAGCGCAGTTATTGCCCAATAAGAACTGGAATCTGACACTTAGCACCCAAATGATAAAACCGGAAAATGTGCGGATTAATATGTACGATGCCGGTATCTATTATCAGAATGACCGTTTTCATATTGAGGCGGAATATTTATATAAAATGTACGGTCACGAAGCATTTAAAGATGTTCATGCAGTGAATAGTTTTATTAATTACGATTTACCATTAAAGAAAGTATTCAATAAAATCTCCTTCCTGGCTCGCTATGATATGATGACCGATCATAGTGATGGCAAGATGGATGAAACGACAAAAGCTCTGATTATAAATGATTATGCCCGACATCGTGTGACGGGTGGAATCACGCTAAGTCTTTCCAAAGCTTTCATTGCCGACCTCCGATTGAACTTCGAGAAATATTTCTATAAGAACTCCGGCGTTCCAAAAGAATCGGAACGGGACAAAATCGTGATTGAGTTTATGACGAGATTCTGAAATAAATTGAGACTTGAAAATTGAGAATTAAGAATTGTAGTTTTCTGATACATGATGTGAGATGTCAAACTATCATTTTTTAATTCTCAATTTTCAATTTTTAATTTATCTTTGTGCCATGGCACAGGAAATAGAACGTAAATTTTTAGTTATCGGTGAATTCAAGTCTTCGGCTTTTGCGCAAAGTCACATTGTGCAGGGGTATATCAGTAGTGCTCGCGGGCGTACTGTCCGGGTTCGTATTCGGGATGATAAAGGTTATCTGACAATAAAGGGAGCTTCTAATGCTTCCGGTACCAGTCGTTATGAATGGGAAAAGGAACTGGCCTTATCAGAAGCAGAAGAATTGATGAGGCTTTGCGAACCGGGGATTATTGACAAGATCCGTTATTTGGTACGTAGTGGCAAACATGTATTTGAAGTCGACGAGTTTTATGGTGAGAATGAAGGACTTATTGTGGCAGAAGTAGAGTTGGAATCGGAAGATGAGGCTTTTGTAAAGCCCGACTTTATCGGTGAGGAGGTAACGGGCGACATACGCTACTATAACTCACAGCTAATGAAAAAACCGTATAAAACGTGGTGAGCGTTAACAAATAAACCGTATATTTGTTCTTATATAAAAAAGAGAGCAGTATATGGATATGGAACAGTTGTACAGTTATGTGCCGCGTGAATTGGTTACTTTTGTTTTAGTAACCTTGTTTTCTTTATTAATCGGACTTTCGCAACGTCGAATCAGTCTGAAGCGTGAGGGGGAAACTACTCTTTTCGGAACCGACCGCACCTTTACCTTTATTGGTATACTGGGTTACTTGCTTTATATCTTAGACCCTACGGATATGCGTCTGTTTATGGGAGGTGGAGCGGTATTGGGATTGCTGTTGGGATTAAACTATTATGTAAAGCAATCACAATTTCATGTTTTTGGTGTAACTACCATCATTATTGCCCTGATTACTTATTGTATGGCTCCTATCGTAGCTACCCAACCTTCCTGGTTTTATGTTATGGTAGTTGTGACTGTGCTTCTGCTGACTGAACTCAAACATACTTTTACGGAGTTTGCGCAACGGATGAAGAATGATGAAATGATTACGTTAGCCAAGTTCTTGGCTATCAGCGGTATCATATTACCGATGCTTCCGCATAAGAATCTGATTCCGGATATTAATCTTACTCCTTATTCTATTTGGTTGGCAACGGTAGTAGTATCCGGCATTTCCTATCTCTCTTATCTATTAAAAAGGTATGTATTCCATGAATCCGGCACGTTAGTTTCTGGTATTATTGGTGGATTATACAGCAGTACGGCTACGATCTCGGTACTTGCCCGTAAAAGCCGAAAAGCATCAGAGCAGGAAGCGACTGATTATGTTGCTGCCATGTTGCTGGCTGTTAGCATGATGTTTCTGCGATTTATGATACTGATACTTATTTTCAGTAGAGAAATCTTCCTGTCTATTTATCCATATCTGTTGACTATGGCTGTAGTCGCGGCTATTGTTGCCTGGTTTATCCATTCCCGGCAAAAACGACCGGAAGACCAGTCTGCTGAAACAGAAGAGGATGATAGTAGCAACCCGTTGGAATTTAAAGTTGCTTTGATTTTTGCCGTACTCTTTGTGATATTCACTTTCTTAACTCACTATACGTTAGTGTATGCGGGCACAGGCGGATTAAATCTCTTGTCTTTTGTTTCCGGTTTTAGTGATATAACTCCTTTCATCTTAAACTTGTTGCAAAATACAGGTAGTGTGGCTGCATTGATAATTACTGCTTGTAGTATGCAGGCTATCATTAGCAATATAATGGTAAATATGTTCTATGCTCTATTCTTTGCAGGGAAGGGAAGTAAACTTCGTCCTTGGATTTTGGGAGGATTCGGTGTGGTAATTGCTTGTAATCTCGTTTTGTTGCTGTTCTTTTATATTTAAGAAATAGAGTAATAGGTTCTTTTTCATAGGCTCAAATTCTAGTAATTTATTATTTTGTCGAATATAATCGATAAAATAGAGATATTTTTATCGATTATATTCGATAAAAATAGTCTATATTTGTCGAATATAATCGATAATGTAAAATGGATAAGGAACTGATAAAAGGATTGATAGCTGAATATCAGCAGTTTGTAAAGAGCGTGTCATTCGTGAAACGTGCGGTGACTCTATCTGATAACTTCAATTATGTCTTTGTAGGTTTACGTCGGGTTGGGAAGTCTTATTTGATGTATCAGCAGATACATCATTTAATAGAGACAGGTATTTCACCGGAAGAGATTCTTTTCTTTAATTTTGAGGATGAGCGAATAGCTGGTATGGATACAGAACATCTTGATATGATAAAGAGATGTTATGAAGAGATGTATTCTCATCGTCCTATATTTTTTTTAGATGAAATACAGATTGTACCGCATTGGGAACAATTTGTCCGACGGCTTGCCGATCAGAAGTACAGGGTTTATGTAACAGGGAGCAATGCTAAGATGTTGAGTAAGGATATAGCTACTACTTTAGGGGGACGTTTTATGATTCAATACGTCTATCCTTTCTCGTTTCGTGAGTATTTGTCATCTAACGGTGTTCAATTAGATAAGCTTTGGATTTATAAGAACCGTTCGGAGGTAGTCCGACATTTCGATACTTACTTTCGTTTTGGTGGTTTACCCGAACTGTTAGTGGCCGAGGGACAAGAGAAACGACAATGGCTGAGTAGTCTTTTTAATAAGATATTCTTCGGTGATTTAGTGGCTCGTTATTCTATTCGAAATGATATGGCGTTAAAGGTACTCATTCGAAAACTGGCTGAAAGCGTGAAGCAGCCTTCTTCTTTCACTCGTCTGGCTAATTTAGTATCTTCCACAGGCAAGAAGATTACCACTGATACTATTATAGACTATTTGAATTATCTGGAAGATACCTGGATCATGTTTTCTTTAGAAAACTACGCTAGTAAGTTAGCCGATAAAGTGTCCAATAAAAAATATTATTTTATGGATAATGGAATACTTAGTCTGTTTTTAATGGATCCGGAAACTTCTTTATTGGAAAATCTCGTGGCAGTTACATTAAAAAAACGGTATGGCGATGATTTATATTTCTATCATCGGAATATAGAAGTAGACTTTTATCTGGATGAAGGGCATAAGGCCATACAAGTATCATATAGTTTAAAAGATCCGGAGACTCGAAAACGAGAAGTGAATGCCTTACTGAAACTTGCAGAAAATGTGGCAGTGGATGATCTGTGTATTATTACCAGAGACGAAGAGGAAATGATCGTAGAAGGAGAGAAGACGATTCGGGTTGTGCCGGTGTGGAGGTGGTTGCTGGATGATGAAGGATGAATAAGCTATTCCTGATTTGTAAAGATGCCTGGATAATAAAAATTCAGGACTAAATATTAAAAGAGGGTATGCCAGATTAATGTGCACCCCTCTTTTTTATTATATTTAAAAATCACATGAAATCTTTTATCTAATGATTGCTAGTAACGTGTCTTGTTTTTTACCACTGCCAATCATTTACATTATAAGTTGCTTCTACTGTATTTTCGATATTGTCGGGTAGATTATGGAAGAAATCTATGCCAGTTTCTTGTTCCAAAGCATCAATCGACATGAGATATTTCTTTGGGTCTTTTTTGTCAGGATCATCTTTAAGATTTTCGTGAGGCATATAAAATCCTATTGCTTTATAATTATCTCCGCTACGGAAAAGTACTGCCATAAAGAAATATTTTGGAATAGCTATCTCATTTTTTATATATCCTTTTATCATGCCTTCTCCAATAGTTCCTCCTTTTACAACATATAGTGTATCTGTTGATCTTGAAATGTTATATCCCCATGCTTGTACTTTGTCTTCTCCCGTATTCCAGGCACTTCCACTTTGATTGAATCCGTTACCAGATTGCGGGCTTATGTTTGACATATAGAATGTTTGTTGATTGGCCTCTTTGGAGTACTGTCTGTCTGATGATGCGCATAAATGCCCTCTAGTATATCCGGAATTTGTATAGTCGTTGTGCTTTGCCGCATATTGTGATGGTAATTCAGGATCGGGTTTGTATGCTTCATTACGTCCAACATTTCCGCCTGTTGTATTGTCGAAACGATAAGCTATCCAATAAGAATGTTTATACTTGTAACTGTATTCCAAACTATAAGTTGGGTAATCTTTGCCATTCCGTTTAGTTGTATGAGTGATAAATTGGTTCATACTTCCACCTTTTAACGCTGGAATCTCAAGCATGCTTGCATATCCCGAAGGTTTTTCCGGATCTGGAACAGGATTTGAACCATTGCCTGCTAATTGTTTGAGTGTGAATTTGGCCTCCTCTTTTCCGGCTGTGATTGTAATAATGACACTTCGTTCAGCTCCGGTATTTGCTTTCATATATCCACTGATAGAGCCATTTCCATTGCCGGATGTTCTACTCAATGTACACCAAGTCTCACTACTTGAAGCCTGCCATGTGCCATCAGCTTTTACACGAATGATAAATCCGCCTCCATTGGCATTGATTTGTGTTTGGTCAATAGAGGCAATTCCTTGATTGGTATTGCCTGAGTTGTCTGGAAGTTCAGGCGAATCCTGTTCACTACATGAGATTGCAGTGCTACAAGTTATGAACAGGATGAATAGTTTAAATAATGCTTTTGTCATTTCACTTCTTTAATTAGATAAATAATAGTAGGCAAGTGATCGCTATATCCGTTTAGCCATACACCACCTGCCTGTGTCCGTTTAGGATATCCTTTATATTTTCCTTCTTTTTGGAACATAAAATCACGGCTGAAGATTTCATGTTTATAGAATTTCAGTGTACTGCGGTCAGTGCCCAACAAATTTCCGGTGAATACAATTTGATCGAACAAATTCCATTTACCTTTGTACATCAGAGTTCCATATCCTTTCTTCAAAGTATCCCACCATGGATTGTACAAGTCTGTAGGACCTGCATCAACAGGTTTCCGTTTAGCTCCAAGTGCTACAGCCATACTTTTATCCATCGGGTCATCGTTCATATCCCCCATGATAACAATTTTGGCTGCGGAGTCTTCCCTTAACAGTGAATCTTTGATAGCTCTAACTTGTTCTCCTGCGCGTTCACGTGCTGGAGAAGCGGCAGCTCTCGAAGGCCAGTGATTGACGATAAAGTGCATTTTCTCATCTGCGATATTGCCGCTGGCAATCAGGAAACCACGTGTCTTATGCACTGTATCATTGATATATACATAAGGTACGAGTTTACTATTTGTCAGTTCAAACAATTTGGGATTATAGAAGAAAGCACAGTCCACACCACGTTGATCTTCTCCTTCGTAGTGAACATATCGGTACCCTCTGTCCGCTAAAGCTGGTTGCTTCAGTATGTCTTCCAATACTCTGTAATTTTCGATTTCAGAAACGCCGATAATGGCGGGACCCATTGGCAACTTGTCGGTACTTAACAGGCTTAATATTTCCGACATGTTTTTCAGCTTAGCCTTATACTTCATCGTATTCCACTGATTAGTACCGTTAGGAAGATACTCGTAGTCATTCTTACCTTCATCGTGAATGGTATCAAACAAATTCTCCATATTGTAGAACGCTACACTGTAGAGGGCAAATTTCTTTTCCTGTCCATAGGCCATGAGGACGAAAAGAGCGAGTACACCTAAAGTCATTAAGCTTTTTTTCATCTTTGAAATTGATTTTAAAAGTGGGTAATTTGTCATTTGTATGACAAATATCTAAAAAGAAAACGAAAAACCCACCCTTGCGAGTTACTTTTTTTGTAAAAAACATTGTTATTTATAAAATTCTTTGTTATTTTGCGTAACAGCTTATTTCATTTGTATTGCAAAGCGAAAGACCAATTAACATTAATATAAATTAAATTATGAAACAACGACTAGGGTTAGCGATCGTGCTATTTTGCTTAATGCCAGCACTTTTTGCTCAGCAAAAGGCAAAGCAAAACGCCCGTGAGGACAATGCTTCTTTCATGTTTACAGAATCACAATTGAATGAGGATGATGATGCAGCACAGAGCACATCTGCATTGGTCACTTCTAACAATGATGTTTATCTGTCAAATGTAGGTTATCTGTTTAGCCCAATGAGATTTCGTGTGAGGGGATATGATTCCCAGTATAGTGACATGTATATCAATGGGGTACAGTTTAATGATGCAGAAACAGGACGTTTCAGTTACGGATTAATAGGAGGATTGAACGATGCTACCCGTAATAAGGAGGGGATCGGTCCTTTTGAAATTAACAACTTTACTTTCGGAGCCATAGGGGGAGCTTCCAATATCAATTTACGTGCCAGCCAATATGCGGCCGGTTCAAAACTAACCTTATCAGGTAGTAACCGCAACTATATCTTGCGTGGAATGTATACTTATTCTACAGGTCTGATGAATAATGGATGGGCCTTTACCGGTTCATTGGGATATCGTTGGGGTAACGAGGGAAATATTGAAGGAATCAAGTACAACTCTTTTTCTTACTTCCTCGGTGCAGAGAAAGTATTCAATGATCGCCATAGTCTTTCTTTGGCAACTTGGGGAACACCTACAGAGAGAGGGCAGCAAATGGCGGCAACTGAAGAAGCCTATTATTTAGCAAACAGTCATTATTATAATCCGAACTGGGGATATCAGAATGGAGAAAAAAGAAATGCGCGTATTGTACGCCAGTTCGAGCCATCAGCCATCGCTTCATGGAATTTCACCATTGATGATAATAAGAAACTGGTGACGAGTGCCGGATTCAAATATTCCAATTATGGTAAAAGTGCTTTAGGCTGGAATGGTAATGCAGCCGATCCGCGTCCGGATTATTATAAAAAATTGCCTAGCTCTATCTTCGACGTGTGGGAATCCGTTCCTACTGCCGATGAACTGCAGCAGTTTAATGAGGTTACTGATAATTGGAAGAATAATAAAGCTTATCGCCAGTTGGATTGGGATGCTCTTTATTTTGCCAATAAACAAGCGAATGCATTAGGTAAAGAGACGCTTTATTATGTGGAAGAACGTCACGACGACCAGTTAGCTTTCAACTTGAGTTCTGTATTCAATCATCAATGGAATGAGCGCAATAGCTATGTTGCTGGAATTGCAGTGAATACAACCAAAGGTATGCATTATAAGAAAATGAAAGACTTGCTGGGTGGACAGCTTTATACGGATGTCGACAAGTTCGCAGTACGTGACCATGGCGCTAGTTCCAGCATGGTGCAGAATGACCTCGATAATCCTAACCGTCGTATTGGTGAAGGTGATAAATTTGGTTATGACTATAACATCTATGTGAATAAGCAGAGCGCATGGGTACGTTACCAGGGTAATAATGGTGGATCATTAAATTATTTTGCTTCCGGTAAAATCGGATCTACACAAATGTTCCGTGATGGCTTGATGAGAAACGGACGTGCGCCATTGAAATCACTAGGTAGTAGCGGTACGGCGAAGTTCCTGGAAGGCGGTATAAAAGCTGGTCTGAATTGGGCTATCAATGGCAATCATTCCTTTACGTTGAATGCCGGATATGAAGAACGTGCACCGCTGGCTTACAACTCTTTCATCGCTCCGCGTATTAAGAACGATTTTGTGAGAGATTTGAAAACAGAGCGTATCATTGGTGGTGATTTGACTTACAACTTCAATACTCCTTGGGTGATGGGACGTTTAACGGGTTATTACACTCGTTTCCAGAATCAAGTAGAAATGGATGCTTTCTATAACGATAGCGAAGCACGTTTCACTTATCTTTCTATGAACGGTATTGAAAAGGAACATTGGGGAATAGAAGCTGCTGCTACCTTTAAATTGACAAGTGAGCTGTCATTAACAGCTATCGGTACTTGGAGCGAAGCTAAGTATACCAATAATCCGGATGCTGTGTTGACGTATGAAAGTGAGAATGAGTCAAACCTCGACCGTGTTTATGCTAAAGGTATGCGTGCCAATGGCACTCCGCTTTCTGCTTATAGTCTTGCTTTGGATTATAACGTAAAAGGTTGGTTCTTCAATTTGACAGGAAATTATTATGATCGTGTATATATCGATTTCTCAAGCTATCGTCGTCTTGGCAGTGTATTGGATAAGAATGGTGCCGGTGTAGATGCTAACGGAAATCCGGTTCTCAATGTACCGGGTCAGGAGAAACTGGATGGCGGATTTATGTTGGATGCTTCTATTGGAAAATATATCCGTTTGCGCAATGGAAAGAGCATTAGTCTCAATTTAAGTTTGACTAATATCCTGAACAATACAGATTTGCGTACAGGTGGTTTCGAACAAAACCGTGATGATAATTACAAAGACGGTGACGCACGTGTTTACAAGTTTTCCAAGAATTCTAAGTATTTCTACGCATTCCCGTTCAATGCTTTCTTGAACATTGGTTATAGATTTTAAGAATGTGTAGTTATCAATCCAAAACAAAAAGAAAGGAAGAAACAATTATGAAGAAATTACTATCTATATTATGTATCGGATTACTGCTATGTGGCGCAGGTCTCACTTCCTGTGAGAACTATGATGATCCGGTGACGGGAAATGCTTATGGCAATAATTCGATCCCGGAAGGACGTACGATTTCAATAGCGGCATTGAAAGAGAAATATAATGATTTCATTGATACGAGCAAAGATACTTATACGACTATTGAAGATGAGACACGTATTGAAGGGGTAATTACCTGCGATGATGAAAGTGGAAACTTGTATAAGAAGCTCGTGGTGGCAGATGAAACAGGAGCGATCGTTATTGGTGTTAATGCAACCGGATTGTATGCATTCTGCCCGGTAGGTCAGAAAGTCGTGATTGACTGTAAGGGTTTGCAGATAGGTAGCTATCGTAAACAGGCACAGATCGGAACTGTTTATAATAATGCAGTAGGCCGTATGCCGGAATATGTATGGAAACAACATGTACGTCTGATTAATGAACCTAAATTATACTATCCAGAACTGACACCGATTGAAATTACTACTCCAGCTGATCTTGCTGCTATAGACTTGAAAGAAGCTCCGGTACTGGTTACTTTCAAAGATATAAAACTTTCCGAAGCAGATGGAACAGCGACTTATGCTCCAGGAGATGAAGGTTCAGTAAAACGTTATTTCACTTATGCTGACGGTACGCAGAGTGGAAGTAATCTATTCCTTTATACCAGTGCTTATGCAAACTTCTCAATGGAAGTAATGCCGCAAGGTAGTGTAAATATTACAGGTATTTTGTTGCGTTACAATAACCAGTGGGAGGTTGTTGTTCGTACTTTAAGCGATATCAAACGAAATAATTAATTCAATTAACACATATAATTATGAAAAAGATTCTAAATGCTTTATTCTTGACACTGCTTACAGTGTTCACATTTAGTTCATGTAGTGATGTACCGGCTCCTTATGATATATTGGGAGAAGGTGATGTTCCGGGACTGACGGGTGATGGTACGAAAGAGAATCCATATAATATAGAAGCTGCACAACAGAAACAAGACGGTTCCATAGCTTGGGTGCAAGGATATATTGTGGGTGCTATAGAAAATGTATATGATGATAAAGGGGAATTTGCAGGCAATAAGGCCAGCTTTACAGCTCCTTTTACTATAACATCTAATGTGCTGATTGCTGAAAGTCCAGATGAAACCAATGAAAGTAAATGCTTGCCGGTTAAAATAAAGAATGGAAGTGAACTGTCTACTGCTTTAAACTTGAAAGACCATCCTGAAAATAAAGGAGGAATCTTGTTGATTCAAGGTGAGTTAAGTGCTGGTTTTGGAAAAGCAGCATTGATAAATACAACAGCTGCAGTATTTAATAATAAAGAGATTGGCGAAGAACAAGGTGGAGAAGATTTAGATCCTGATAATCCTCTGGGATTAGATACTTCAGTAGCTCCATTAGTAGATTTATCTAATAATTTTGACGATGTTCAACATCAGGCAGATTATTCAAAAGCTGGTTGGATTAATAAGGCTGTTAAAGGAAATAGAATTTGGCAAGGTGCTATTTATGATCCTCAAAAATATTTGGCAGCTTCAACTTATGGGGTAAATAGTGGTGAGACAGCAGAATATTGGTTTGTGACTCCTTATTTTACAGTTAATGCCGATAAGCAATTTACTTTTAAAGCTACTGTAAATAAGTATTCTGAAACAATGTCTCTGAAGGTATTCTTCTTGCAGATGAAAGATGGTAAAATGGAACGCCATGAAATATCTGTTACTGGTATCCCTACTTCTGGTACATATCAATGGACAAGTGATTTAAAGGTAGATTTAAGTACTTATGCGGGGCAGAATGGTTTTGTTGGTTTCCAGTATATGGCAATGCGAGGTGAAGAGGTACAGACTTATGGAATTGATGATATTTTGTATGGTGAAGGAGGCGGAGAAGTTCCTGGACCGGGAGAAGGTACTGAATTGTTAACTAATGGAGGTTTTGAAAACTGGGCTGATGGATATCCGACGGGTTGGAAGTCTGTATCTACAGCAAGCAGTGCAACTCTAGAACAGTCTACTGATAAGCGGAGTGGTACATCGTCTGTTTTAGTAAAGGGAGACCCATCAAGCAATAAGCGACTAGGTAGCATAGAAATGACATTGAAGGCTGGTACTTATGTGTTTTCTGCTTATTTTAAGGCTGCTACAGCTGATAAGACTAGTGCTCGTTTGGGGTATGTTCCAATTGATGAAGCTGGTAAACCTGGAAGTTATGTATATGATGAATATGTAAATGAGATCACTAATGCGGATTGGGTTACAAAAAGTTACACATTTTCTTTGACAGAAGAAAAGAAGATATGTTTGGTTGTTATGAATCCTAAAAGTCCGGGAAAAGATTTGTTGATAGATGATGCAAGTTTGAAAACTGAAGATGGAGGTATTGTAGGAGGTGGAGGAGTAGACCCGGAGCCAGAACAAGGTAATTTGGTGATTAATCCAGGATTTGAAAATTGGACTGCGGCTTTACCTACGGCATGGGATAATGCAACTTACAATACAGGTATCACCAAAGAAGCATCAATAGTGCACGGAGGTAACTTTTCCGTGAAACAGGATGCAACAGCTACCAATAAACTTCAACAGGAAATAACAATTGAAGGAGGAAAAACTTATCGAATATCATATTGGTATTTGGATAATACTCCAAATGCAAGAACTCGTCCGTGGATATTCTGGGTAGATGGAACTACTACTTTGAATGATCATGTTAATGATTTACGTCCTAGTACTTATTCTGTTGATAATGTAGAGTGGCAACAGTATTCTAAAACATTGCTAGCACCAGCTACAGCAAATAAATTACGTTTTGAAGTGAGAACTTATAAAGAAGGCGATAATTCTGGATTTATTTATTTTGATGACTTTGAAGTTGTTGAAGTGAAGGAATGACATACATTTTATGACAATAAGTTAATTGCAATCTTTTAATCTAAGTTTAACATCTCTCTTGTTCTATTCTTATCCTGGAAAGAAGAATGAGAGAGATGCTAATTTTATGAGTTTCTCATATTTGTTCGTGAAGCTTGTATGGCTTATTTAAATGAATTTATTTGATAGATATAATTTCGTCCATTTTGTTTGATTATAATAATACAATATATGAATTATAGATTTTTATATTGGGGGTTGAGTCTGTTATGTATAAGTTTCTGTGCTTGTGATAAAGATGATAATAACGACTCCAATAATTTTGCCACTGGCATCGTAGAACTACCTGCACTTCGCAATGGTGCAAACGATGTGTTTGTAACACACTACACCACTTTCAATGGGCAGAAAGTAACCTCTTTCAGTATGGAATACGATAAGAGTAAGAAGCATTCCCGTTGGGTTGCTTTTCGATTCGATAATCAAACTAGACTGCAAGGGGCAACTCGTGGCGATAATTTTATTCCGGACCCTTCTCTTGATACGGAATATCAGCGTACTCAAGTAGATTTTGGGAAAAAAGGTTATGATAGAGGGCATCTTTGTGCTTCTGCCGACAGACTTTATCGACAAGAAGCTAACGACCAAACCTTTTATTACACGAATATGAGTCCGCAACGGAACAATTTTAATACAGGTGTTTGGTTGGCATTGGAAGGGCAAGTACAGTCATGGGGGCGTAGCTGTACAGCTTCAGATACCTTGTATGTAGTAAAAGGCGGAACGATTGATAAGGAAGAACAAGTCAAAGAATATATAGGTGGCGACCGTAGCAAGCCTGTTCCTAAATATTATTATATGGCTTTGTTGTTTAAAAAGGGAGATTCTTTCAAAGCAATTGCTTTCTGGATGGAACATACGGACAGCAAACCGTCAAAAACAATAAAACTTGTTGACTATGCATTATCAATAGATGAACTGGAAGAAAAGACAGGAATTGATTTCTTCCCAAATCTGAATGATAATCTGGAAAATGCACTTGAGGCTACGTATTCAACAAAAGCGTGGCCGGGATTGGAATAAGATCACCACGTTAATAATAACAGTCTCTTTTCAAGGCGGGGTATACTTCAGGATTCTACCACCCATTTTTCGATATTACGGGTTTTCTCACTGAAGTTAATTCCTATCTTGAATAGTTTCCGTCCATCCGCTTCGAAAGGTAGCGCATAGCGTTTGTCATTAATTTGCTGCAAAGCCTCTTCTGCTGTTCCGTTTAGCTTGAATTCCATTATATAAATGAACTTCTCTGTCTGTAGTACGAGATCTATACGCCCGTCATTAGTGTGGTATTCCACCTTGGTATAGAAGCCAACCAGCTTGAAAACGATGAAAAGTACGTTCTCATAATGTAGTTCCTGCTCCCGGATTACTTCGTAAGTCGTATCGGCAAAGAAACTCTGCAGGCGGTGGAAGAAAGAATCATAATCTCCCGTTTCTACTTCACGGACGAATTTTTGAACTTCAAATGGGGATTCCACCTTATTCACATTCGCGTAAAAAGGAAGCAGAAAGCGAATGAATCCTTCTTCTACTTCACGGTTGGGGAAACCTAAACGGTATATGCCAAAACGTTCGTCATATCCTTTAATGGTGAGGTATCCGCTTTGGTAAATCACTGGAATCGGGTTGGTTGATTCGGAGTCGATGCTATTCAGTACTTGTGCATCAGTTTCTTCGTGTGCCATCCGTTCCAGATCATAATGATGCTTTTTTAGTAACTTAACCAGATAGGTAGGTGTGCCCGTTTCAAACCAATAGCTACCGAACTCTTTATATTTGAAAGCATTGAGCAGACTAAACGGATTATATATGCCGATAGAATTATGCGTAAAGTGATAACCGTCATAACAGTCTTTTAATTCTGTACAGAGCCTATCATATGTTATTCCGCGTGCATCTGCGAATTCATGAAGTTCTGTTTCCAGATTTTCGTGAATTTCCTGGTCGCTGACACCGCAGATTTCAACATAATCCTTCCGCATTGATATGTCATCCAGATTATTCAAGTCGCTGAACACGCTGACTTTGCCGAACTTGGTGACACCGGTCAAGAACGCGAACTTTATGCACCCATCCATTGTTTTAAGTGCCCCATAAAAAGGTTTTAAAGTATCCCGGAATTTCTTTTGTAGCTCTTCGTTACCGATGGCTTGCAGCATAGGTTTATCATATTCATCTACCAGAATGACTACGCGCTGTCCTGCCTGCTTGCAGGCGCGTTCAATGATGCCGGCGAAACGCAGGGAAAATGACCGTTCGGATGGCTCGGCTCCATAGAGCTTTTCCCAAGCAGTCAGCGATTTTTCGAGTATATTATCCAGGCTCTCCAGAGTGTCATATTTCTCGATATTAAGGTCCAGATGTAGTATCGGATATTTAATCCAATCCTTTTCCAACCTTTCTACAGCCAGTCCTGCAAACAGTTCTTTTTTTCCTTGAAAATAGGCTTCAAGAGTAGAGATGAGCAGACTCTTTCCGAAGCGGCGCGGGCGGCTTAAGAAATAATAACTACCGGTTTTTACCATTTGATACATCAATGCCGTTTTATCAATATAGAAATAACCGTCATTACGAATCTTTTCGAAATTCTGTATACCAATGGGATAAATTTTAGTGCTCATATACTCCGGTTTTATAAATCAATTACACAAAGGTAATAAATTTCCGGGTACTTCATAGCTTTTAAAAAAAGGAAAGTATAAGTATAGTTGCTTTTAACTGAATGAGGTGTAGAAAACAGTACGTACTGTTTGTGCAGAAATGAGTTAAACGTTGCGCTAATGAATGGGTCAAGGGTGAGGGATGGTGAGGGTAGATTTATAACCTTTTATTTTATTATTTTCTATACTATCTCCTTTTTTATCTATAAAAAAAAATACGAAAGTTATAAATCTACCCTCACCATCCCTCACCTTTGACCCATATCTTATAATAAAAAGATAACGGGGAATCTTAAAAACTCAATCGTCTTTTTCAGATTTATCACAACGTTTTCAGAATACTCCATTATTTTATTCAAAACAGTCTGGAATGAATCAAATTTCAGGGATATGGCTGTCCTGAACCAAATCTCCCAGGAGTTACAATTGGGCCGGTTTGCTGAATATACATAACTTCCAGCATTTATTCCCATATTTCCACCACATAAAAAAAATATGTATATCTTTGTCGTACGCTTTCTGCTCATCAGCGTGATGAAACTAGTAGAAGGCGCTATATATTACTTAATTGAGTATATGTGTATTATCTCTCTCTTCCTAAAATTAGCAACTTTTGTACGGAGAGATGATTCGACAGATACTCCACGTTAACGACTGTATATCAACATATCCGGTAAAGATGTGTTATATATAAACGATTGACGTGGGTGTCTGTTGTTATCATTGTCTAGTACAAGGGTATTGCTAGCCTTAGGAGGTAGATAATGGTGCAACAGCATCCACGTCTTTTTTGTGTCCGGTCGGTTATGATTACCCCCAAAAGTCTAACCTAAACAATTTCCCGTCCGCCCGAAATACAGAAAACGTGAATGCCCGTTGCTCCACATAAACAAAATAATATTCAATCTTTATTGTGGAACACATTAAAACAAAAGCATTATGCCAAAATGGATTAGCGTAGAAGAAGCGGCGGCCAAGTATGGAATCAACAAAGAAGTAATCTGGCTTTGGGCGGATATGAAAAGATTCCCGATGTCGTATGAGAAAGGTATCACCACTGTCGATGAAGAAAGCCTTATCGGATTCCTGCATCAGAATAAGGATCGAGTTACAGCCGAGTATATCGACACATTAGAGGACCTGTGTATTGGAAAGACAAAGATTTGTATTTTATATGCTGAAATCATTGGTTATCAGGATAAAGAACTCCTGAATCAAAGGGAGCAAATCGCTCGAATGAAAGAGATACAAATAGTCATGAAAAGACAAAATAACCGGATTCGGGATTGCGAGAAACTTTTTGCAAAATATGAGAAAAACTTTAGTGTTTGTTGGATGGGAAGGTTGTGTGCTGGCTTGAGGCGCCTGATACGATGACAAAGAATGGAGGCAAGCATCTGATAAAAAGTATATCGGAGTTGTACCGGAAATTTCCAATAACTATTTTTCAGGTACGGATTACACAGTTTTAGCCAATCAAAAGACCGCATAATCCGTATCTGGTAAATGTTTCATGTTTATCTTACCCGGAACTTAAACCATCTGTACGTGGAAGATGATAAATATTATAGGTGTAACTTATCAGATGTTATTTTATTTTGCTTGGAAACTTTTTGTTTGTACATCACGGGAGTTCGGTCCTACCATAACATCAAATTCTCCGGGTTCGTAAACATAATGTAATTCGGAATTATAGAATTTCAAGTCATCTTCCGTAATAACAAACTTAACATCGCGACTTTCCCCGCTCTTCAGGAAGACGCGTTCAAAACCTTTCAGCTCCTTCACCGGACGGGCGATCTCCGCATAAATATCATGAAGATACAGTTGTACAGTTTCGTAACCATCGTAGTTCCCCTTGTTTGTTACAGTGACAGACACAGTCAACTCACCATTTTTAGGCAAGGTTTCCGAGCTAATCTGCAACTCACCATAAACAAAGTCCGTATAACTCAAACCATATCCGAACGGATACAGAGGCTCATTGCTCTCATCCAGATAATTGCTGGCATAGCGGTTGAATATATGACTGTCGGGATCAGGACGACCCGTATTCAAATGATTGTAGAATAACGGCAGCTGTCCCACCGAACGCGGGAAGGTAGTTGTCAGTTTGCCACTTGGAGTGATCTTGCCAAACAATACATCGGCAACCGCGTCCCCTGTTTCGCTACCGCCAAACCAGACATTCAATATGGAATGAACATTCGCATCCTCCCAGTTTAAGACTAAAGGACGTCCCGTGAACAGAAGAAGTACGACAGGTTTGCCCGTCTTCACTAAAGCCTTCAATAAATCCTGTTGTGCATCGGGTATCTCAAGACTGGTGCGTGAAGCCGATTCACCGCTCATTTCCGCACATTCACCCAAAGCGGCAACAATGATGTCTGAACGGGAAGCCATGCGTAAAGCCTCGTCCAACAGTTCCCGGTTGTCTCCACGTTCCAGCGGGCGAATGCCCGTAGCTGCTTTTTCTGTTTCCGCATCATAATATATGTTGCTGCCTTTCGCATATAGAATTTCAGCCTTGTCACCCGCTGCCGCACGAATTCCTTCCAACAATGTTCTGTGACGAGACGGCGTACATGTCATGCTCCACATACCGCACATATTATTACGTGCGTCTGCCATTGGACCGATCAGGGCAATCCTGCCTTTTTGTTCAAGTGGAAGCAGGTTGTTGTCATTCTTCAACAGAACAAATGTTTCAGCTGCAATCGCACGTGCAGCAGAACGGTGTTCAGGCGTATAAAGTTTCTCTTTGGCACGCAGGGCATCGCAATATTTATACGGATTGGAGAACAGTCCCAGTTTATATTTGGCTTCCAATACACGGCGACAAGCCATATTAATCTGCTCTTCCGTTACCTTCGCTTCTTTCAGGGATTCCTCCAATGTATTGAGGAACCCGCATGAAACCATATCCATATCCGTTCCTGCCTGTAAAGCGCGAATGGATGCTTCCTTCAGAGGGGCGACACCATGGGAGGACATTTCGGCTATCGAATTGTAATCTGTTACCAATAGTCCTCCGAAGCCCCATTCATTCCGGAGCAGGTCGGTCAGTAACCATTTGTTGGCTGTGGCTGGAATACCGTCAACGATATTAAACGAGCTCATGATGCTGCCTACACCAGCGTCAACGGCAGCTTTATAAGGAGCCAGATATTCGTTATACATACGTAGTCGGCTCATATCCACTGTATTGTAATCGCGTCCCGATTCGGACGCCCCATAAAGTGCGAAATGTTTCACGCAGGCAAGTATTTCATCGTTGCCTTGCATATTGTTTCCCTGATAACCACGCACATACGCTTTTGCCATTAAAGAACCCAGGTAAGGATCTTCTCCGTTCCCTTCTGCGATACGTCCCCAACGGGCATCACGACAAATATCGACCATCGGGCTGAATGTCCAGTTAATACCGTCTGCGCTGGCCTCAATGGCGGAGATGCGTGCCATACGTTCGACGGCCAGCGTATCCCAACTACAGGACAGTGCCAATGGGATTGGAAAAATAGTTTCGTAACCGTGGATAACGTCTGCACCTACAAGTAGAGGTATTTTCAACCGGCTTTCTTCTACCGCAAGGTGTTGCAGGGCATTAATTTTCTGGATCCCCTTGACATTGAAGAAGCCGCCTATTTCCTGTTTGCGAATCATATCGCTAAGTTCACCGTTTATCACCGAACCTGTCACGAGATCACCGCCCGAAGGCAGGTTTAATTGTCCGAGTTTCTCACGGAGAGTCATCCGGTCCATTAAGTCGGTAATGAAACGGTCCATTTCCCTATCTTTCCCTCCCCCGGATGGTGAGCAGGCAAAGAGAGTAAGCCCGCAAAGGGCGCAAGATATAAGATTTCTTATCTTCATTTTTCTTGTTATTGGGTTATTTATACTTGTTGTCCGATTTTTCTTTCCACACCACTACTCCCGCAGGTTCAAGGCGTGCACTGCCAATCAGTACTTCTGCCTCATCGGGAATGACTATTTCCTGAATGTCCGACGTATAATTCAAGGCGATGTAAAAACCGTCACGCCATTCCTTCACCACTCCGTACAGTAAATCTTCAGTTGGTACGCCGGCTTCCGTATATACACGACGTACTACTTCTTTCTCCAATTTGCCGTCATCGGTATCCGTTCCGATATAGGTGACCGTTCCTTTACCCAGCCTACGGTGTATCACGGAAGCAGCTCCCTTATAAAACTGGTCTGTATAGACAGCCCACACATCTGTTCCGGCAGCCGGGGTTAGTACGTCCGCCCAATTGTTCCAGGCGTATTCCTCACTGCCGAAATCTACTTTTCCGTAGAGACTGTGAGGCAGATGGTCATAGTACAAGCTGTTTATTCCGGCCAGTTGATGAATAGGAGCCGCTAAAGGAGCCTCCCACAATTTGGAGTCACGGTCTTTCTGACCGGTACGGCAGGTCAGAATCAGATGTCCCCCATTCTTCACGTATTCAGTCCAACGTTTTACCAAATTGTTATCAAGCAACTGATAAGCCGGCGCAATCAGGAAGGGATAATCTGAAAAATCCTCCTTCTCCGAGATCACATCGACGGGAGCGGCGAAGGACTTTAGCAGGTTGTAATACTTATGTATGTGCGGCATCGTCCGCCACTGGTCTGTCTGACGCTGGAACTCCATTTCCCAATAGTTGTTCATATCGAAAAGCAGTCCAATGCGTCGGGAAGCCAGCTGTTTGGGCATACGGCTTTTCTTATCGTAGGCGGCACGAAGCTTTTTCATCTCCTGCGTAATACGTACATATTCTTCACCGCCCGGAGAAAGAGTCACCCCATCGGTCATTATCATGCCGTAATGGTATTGCTCACTGCCTTTCAGAGGTTGACGGAAACGGTAATTGCACACAAACTTCCCACCACCTGCAAAAACGTGATACACCCACATACGCACAGCGCCGGGTAAGGGTTGAGGGTTATACACTCCCCAGTTTACTTGACCGGGCTGTAGTTCCATCACTCCGAATGTTTTGCCGACACGGTTACGAAACTGGTCATTTGAAAATCCGAGATCTTCGGGAATCCCCATCCGGAAACCTTGGCTACCTATTCCCTGATTATGTCCAGTCACCAGATAGCGGGTGTAGGTCAGGAAGTCCGTATGATCGATCCGTACCGGATCAACCGGATTGAAAACAGGAATCAGGTTGGTAGTGATCCATTGGTCTTTGTGGATATGCCGCCGGAGGATGTCTGCCTGCATATTAACAAAGCCCGCCAATTCGTCCGCCATAAAACGGTTCAGGTCGAGCATGGCATGAGGATTGGGCTTTTCAGGTACCTCCTGCTGGTTGGGAAGGCGAACCTGCTCGAAGTTCTGATAGGTTTCGCTCCAGAAAGAGGTGCCCCATGTATCATTCAGTTTGTCGATGGTGCCGTATTTCTTCTGTAACCAGACACGGAATTTTATTTGTGCATTTTCACTGTAATCCACTACTCCGTAATGTCCCGGCTCGTTGTCAATCTGCCAGCCGATAACAGCAGGGTGATTGCCATAACGCATTGCCAGACGGGAAACAATGTTTTCTACATAACGATGGTAACGGTCGCTACTCCAGGAAGCATGCTGACGCCGTCCGTGTTGAATAGAAACTCCATTATCCCGCTGAATCAGTATGTCGGGGTACTTTTTTGACAGCCAGACGGGAGGTGTGGGAGTAGGAGTACACATAATTACCTTCAGACCATATTTCTCTGCTAAAGAGACGGCACGATCCAGCCACTCAAAATCATACTTTCCTTCTTCCGGCTCCATCATGGCCCAGGCGAACTCCGCAAAATGGGTGAACTTGATTCCCATCTCCGACATTTTCTTCAAATCACGTTCCCATTGGGAGGAATCCCATTGCTCGGGGTAATAGTAAGATCCTAGAGCAAACAACTCTTCCGGAGGAAAAGATTTATCGGCCGGAGATTGAGCAAAGGATACCAATGAAAACAATAAAGCTAAGACTAATAAGGACTTTTTCATGGATATTATTTTAAGTTTCATCGCTATAATAAATAACAGGTTAGCGCAATGGTCTGGCTTTTATTCCGCCGGAGGTCATTTTTACAGGTTTGATAGTACCGTTTTTATTAAAATACATTCGGTCAATGCAAGTAATGCGGTAGTTCCCATCGGTTTCACCCAAAGGGCGGCGATGATAGACAATATACCATTCATCCTTTCCCGGACCTTTGATAATGGAATGATGTCCGGCACCATTAGCTATTTTAGTGTCCTGCTCCAGAATCTTTCCGACTCTTTTGAACGGACCAAAAGGCGAATCCGCAATGGCATACGCTACACAATAATCGGGTCCTGTCCAGTCGCCTTCTGACCACATGAAATAATATTTGCCATTGTGTTTAAGCATAAAAGGTCCTTCTATATAATTTTCCGGAGTCACTTCTTTATAAGTTGTTCCGTCTTCAAAAGGTACGATACTGATTAGATCAGATCCCATCTTCACCATATTGCAATGTCCCCAACCGCCGTAATACATATAATACTGACCGTCATCGTCCTTGAATACAAACTGGTCAATAGGTTGCGCTCCGTTCACGATCTTGCCAATCAGCGGCTTTCCGAGCGCATCCTTGAAAGGACCTTCCGGACGATCGGCTACAGCCACACCTATACCTCCCACTTCACTCTCATGATATATGTTGTTTGCTCCAAAATAGAAATAATATTTCCCATTTGCTTCTATCACGGCAGGTGCCCATAAAGCATTCCTTAACCAGCTGATATTTTCGACAGAAAGGACTTTCGGGTGTTTTCTCCAGTGTACCAAATCTGGGGAAGAAAAGGCATCCATGTACAATTGTTGTTCGAAAGGAGCTGAATAAGTCGGATAAATCCAGTATTTATCACCGAAAACGACTCCTTCGGGATCTGCATACCAACCGTCAAAAACCGGATTAGTACTTGTCTGTTTTTTGCCCGTATTTGTTTGAGCAAATAAGGTTACTGAACAGCAACACATAATCATGAAAAAGAATACTATTTTGGAATTCATGTCTATAAATATTAAAGTTATGCCACAAAAATGATGAAAAATCAATGAAATAAAGGTTGATTATTTGCCAATAAATAGCGAGAATCAACCAAATTGCCGGAAAAATAATTATTTCATATATTGCTGCTTGTAAAGGGCTGTTTTGATTTGTTTTTTCACTTTCTTTGTTTGCAGGTTCAACACTTTTGTTATATATTGCCGTCCCATTTTCGTTGTATCTGTCTTGAATTTCTTAATTGGTCATTTAACAGGCTATTATTTATATATATTATAAGTATTACTATGCGAATTTTATTGTATTTTCTCCTTATTCTTTTAGTGGGTTGCTCATCCGGTCAGAATAAAAAAACACATGAGCGGGTAGACCTCGATTCCGTACCTGTTTATACGAATCCGCTTTTGTCAAGAGGAGGAGACCCATGGGCGGTATTCCATAACGGAATATATTATTATACCCAAAGTATGAGCGACCGCATCACTTTATGGGCAACAGATGATATAACCCGGTTGGCGGAAGCATCCCAGAAAGATGTGTGGGTACCTCAAAATTCGTCAAACGCATTTCATCTTTGGGGACCTGAAATACATTACATTAATAATAAATGGTATATTTATTGTTGTGCGGATGATGGAAATATTGATAATCGTCAGATTTATGTGCTTGAGAATGAGTCTGCTGACCCGATGAAAGGGGAATTTGTCATGAAGGGAAGAATATCAACTGATGAAGATAATAATTGGGCAATTCATGCCAGTACTTTTGAACATGGAGGAAAGCGTTATTTAATCTGGTGTGGATGGCAGAAACGTAGAGTTTATCAGGAAAATCAATGTATTTATATTGCCGAAATGGAGAACCCATGGACACTGGCTTCTGACCGTATTTTGATTTCCGAACCAGAATATGAATGGGAATGCCAGTGGATCAGTATAGATGGTAATAAAACTGCCTATCCGATTCGTGTCAATGAAGCACCGCAATTCTTCTATTCTTTGAAGAAAGATAAGTTATTGATTTATTATTCGGCAAGTGGTAATTGGACTCCTTACTACTGTGTAGGACTGCTGACTGCCGATACTGACAGCGATCTGCTGAATCCGGCTTCTTGGAAAAAGGCACCGGAGCCTGTGTTTAAGCAAGCACCGGAAAATCATGTATATGGACCCGGTAGTATCTGTTTTATTCCTTCACCTGACGGTAAGGAATGGTATATGCTTTATCACGCCCGTAAGAGTTTGTATGATATGCTTGTTTTGGATAGCCGGACGCCGCGTATGCAGAAAATAGAGTGGGATAAGGAAGGAATCCCTGTTTTAGGAATTCCGCAGAAAGAAGGATTCCCGCTTCGCAAACCGTCAGGCACTCCTGAACGCAAATGAAAATAGGGGGCGTACTTTTTGCAATACGCCCGTTTTATTCAAAAAGAGCCCGTTTCTTTCTTTTCTTATTTAAATGGTCTTCTTTTTCACGAAAAGAAAAATTCTCATCTTTTATTGAATGTTTTTTTTCCTTTTTTTTAGTGCGTATTACTTATGTTTGCAACGTAATCTATTAAATAAATCAACTAATGTAAAACGCGCAATGAGAAATGAAAATCTATTGTCCTTTCTTCTTATAAAGAGAAGAATTTTAAAATTACTGGCTATAAAATATGCATACAGTTTAATTGTTTTATGCGGAATTAGTTTTATGGCATGTTCAGATGATGATCCCGTAAAAAAGAATCCTTATCTGCAAACGAGCACCCGTGCTATGCTGAAAGAGGTAGTGGAAGTGGTGTTTAACAATATCGACAGTAATACTGACGTTACTGTCGACTTTGGTGACGGAACAGTCAAGGAAGGGAAAGCAGCTACGCCTATCACTCATGCTTATACACAAAGTGGTGACTACACGATGTTAGTGACAGCGGGTGAGCATGCAGTACAGAAAAGGATCCGTATTTACGACTTATTGGCACTGACAGAAGCCATGAAGCAATTCAGGGATGCAGATAACAAAATGGTATGGGCTATGACGCATCGCTCTCATACAACAGACAAGACTATTCCCGAAAATTCGGTATCTGCTGTAGAAGCTGCCATCAATGCAGGAGCGGATGTGATTGAATGTGACACTCATCTCACAAGCGATGGAGTAGTTATGGTGTGCCATGACCAGACAATCAATGCTACGACTAACGGCACAGGGGATATTACGAAAATGACTTATGCTGAAATTCAGCAATATAATCTGTTGGACCGGAATGGAAGGGTGACCGATGAGAAGATGCCCACATTGGAAGAGTTTCTGAAAGCAGGGCGTGGAAAAATATATTTCAATCTGGATTATTCTCCACGTACAGCCTCTACCCAAGAAGTGATGAATGTTGTCAAGGAACTGGATATGATGGAACAAGTCTTTTTCTATTGTAACAGTAGCCAGAAAGCAGAAGAAGTGTTGTCTATTTCTAAAAAGGCACACGTGTACACATGGGCACAAAGCGCTTACAAACCTCTGGTTGGGCTTCCGGGCAATTACTTCGTGCAATATTCTTATGCTCCCGACGGGCAAAGTACTCCTATAGGAACTGCCGTCAGTGAGGGAATGATTCCTACAGTCAATATGCTTCATGTATTATCCGGATTGATACCTGAATATGATATAAATACGACTTATCTGGATGAGCTTCTTCAGATTTATCCTGAAGTACGTATGATACAGACAGATGCACCGGAAGTATTAATCTCCGCTTTACAAGCAAGAGGATTGCGTTAACTTTATCATCTAACATAAAATCATTTATTTATGAAGAATATTCATTTCAAAACGTGTACCTGTCTGTTAGGTATGCTGCTGATACTGTTTTCCGGTATACAGGTAAAGGGAGCTTCTTTGGAAGTTCAGCAGGAAAGTAAGATATCAGGTACGGTGACGGACGAAAAGGGCGAACCAGTTATTGGCGCTTCCGTAGTAGTCGTAGAATCGAAACAGGGTACTATTACAGATATAGACGGTAAATTTCTGGTGAACGTACCTAAGAATGGACACCTGAAAGTGTCTTATATCGGTTATGAAACACAAGAAGTGGCTGTTAAAAACCGCCAGTTATTGAAGATCGTATTGAAAGAAGAATCGACCGCTTTGAATGAAGTGGTAGTGGTGGGTTACGGTACGATGAAACGGAAAGAAATGACTTCGGCTATTTCGCATATAGGTGCGAAAGATCTGAATCAGATATCCAGCCTCGATGCCTCCATGCTTTTGCAGGGGAAAGTTTCCAGCGTTTCGGTTTCTAACACAGCTCTGGCCGATCCGAACAATCAAGGAAGTATTCAGATTCGTGGTGTCTCTTCCCGTAATGCAGGTTTAGGACCGTTAATTGTGGTAGACGGAGTGCCGGGAGGTGATATGACGAATATTAACCCTGCCGATATTGAATCGATTGATGTATTGAAAGACGGTGCTGCTTCTGCGATCTATGGTACGCGGGGTAGTAACGGGGTTATCCTGATTAATCTAAAGAAAGGGACCAAAGATGGACAGGTTCATACAACCTATAGTACTTCCGTTACTTTTAATAAAGCTAAAAAAGAACTCGACATAATGAATGCGGAAGAATACCGTGCTTATCGCACAGTGTCTAATCCGCTTTCCGATATGGGAGCTGATTCAGACTGGTTTGATGCCGTTACTCAATTGGGGGTGACTCACATGCATACATTGACATTTTCCGGCGGTAATGCGAGAACCAACTATCGGGTGACCGCCGACTATCGTAATGCCCGTGGTATTGATTTGCGTTCCGACCGTCGTGAATATGGAGCACGTGCCAATATTAACCATACAACCAAAGACGGGCTATTCACGTTCTCTGCTAATATAACTCCTCGTGTTATCGACCGGAACAAATCAGCCAATGTATATAGCAATGCTATTAAAAACAATCCGACAATGCCTATTTATGATTCGGAATCGGCTAATGGGTACTATCGTTTTCCCAGTGGAACGGAAGGTTCTAATATCGTAGAGCAATTGAATGAAGAAGAGAATGGTACGGAAATTAAGTTGCTGGAATGGAATGCTACGGCTGCCGTTAATCTGCTGCCTCTGTTTAATCCGAAGAATCCGGACATGGTATTGAAGTCGCAGGTCACTATTTCTCAATATCAAGTTGATAAATTTAACGGATGGTTTACACCGTCTACTTATGGTTCTAACGTAAATGATGGTGTCACCGGAAAAGCCAGCCGTGACTTCGACAAAAGTACGACTAACAATCTGGAATGGGTAACAAATTTCTCTACACGTATCAAGAATCATCAGATCCGTGCAATGGTGGGGTATAGCTATAATTATGGTGTAAATTCCGGAATGTCTGCTGAAAACTGGAATTTCTCTTCGGATGGATTGACGTATAATAATCTGGGTTCCGGGCTGGAAGCGGCAAAAGATGGAAAAACAATGATGGGCTCCTATAAGAATGACCATAAGTTAATCAGCTTCTTCGGACGTGTTAATTATGATTGGAAAGAGCGCTACCTGTTTACTTTCTCTTTACGCCACGAAGGGTCTTCCCGCTTTGGCGAGAATCATAAATGGGGCAATTTTCCGGCTGTATCTGTCGGTTGGCGTATCTCGGATGAGAAGTTTATGAAAGGACTTTCATGGATTGATGACTTGAAAGTACGTTATGATTATGGGGTGACAGGTAATCAGGAAATAGGAAATTATAATTCTCTGGCTACTTACCGGGCTTTCGGTTGGTATCAATACAATGGTAACCGTTTTCATGTATGGGGACCGAGCAAAAATACGAACTCGGAATTGCGCTGGGAGAAGGGACATAATCAGAATGTGGGTTTGGACTTCTCACTCTTCTCACACAAAGTGACCGGTTCATTTAACTATTTCCATCGTAAACAAAGTGATTTGCTCGGAGATTATTCTGTACCGGTACCACCTAACTTGTTCTCCACCATCTATACCAATGTAGGTACATTGCGTAATACCGGTTTCGAACTTGATGTTACAGTAAATGCTGTCCGGACAAAGGATTTCACTTATAGTTTCACATTAGTGGGGGCTACTAATAACAATAAGTTTGTCAGTTTTTCCAACGATATATATAAAGGACAAAAATATTACTCTACCTGTAGCATGGCGAATCCGAATAATCCGGGATATTTGCAGCGGATTGAAGAGGGGGAACGTATTGGTAACTACTTTACATATCGTTATGCAGGAGTGGATAAAAAAGGTGACTGGCTGATTTATGATAAAAAGGGGAATGTGATTCCTGTAGCCCAAGGTACGGAAGAGGATAAGTCTGTGACCGGAAACGGTTTGCCGAAATTCACCGGCTCTATGACGCATAACTTCACTTATAAGAACTTTGATTTGTCTGTTGCCCTCCGTGGTGCTGCCGGGTTTGACATATTCAACGTGCATGATTTCTATTTCGGATTGCAGAGCATGACTACCAACCAGTTGACGACCGCTTATTCGAAGAATGCACATATCACGACAGGTAAGAATGTGATTACCGACTACTTCATTGAACCGGGTGATTATCTGAAGATAGACAACGTCACTTTAGGATATACCATGAACCTGAATAAGAAATATATTGAAAAGATACGTTTGTTCGGTACGGCCAACAATCTTTATACGTTTACGAAGTTTACCGGTGTAGATCCTTCTACCTACGAAGTGAACGGACTGACACCGGGTACTTTCGGAGGAGGATATAACTATTATCCGTCTGCTTTTCAGTTTATTTTAGGATTACAAGTAAGTTTCTAATAAAAGACGATTATGAAAATAACAAAATATATCATTGGATTAGGGATAATGGCAGGTACAGTCATTAGTTTGCCATCCTGTACAGATCTGTCGGAAACGGTGTATGATCAGGTCATGTCTCAAAACTATTATAATACCAAACAGGATGTTATCAACGCCGTTTTTCGTCCGTTTGAGCATATCTATGAATCCATTGTCAGACGTCATGAACACGAAGAACTGACAGGGGATCAGTTGATAACGCCTACTCGGGGAACTTGGTGGTATGATGGCGGTAAATGGGAAAAATATCATTATCATCAATACGATGACATTAATCAGGAAGACTGGACAAACGAGTGGGAAGGCATGTATGGCGGTATCGGTCAATGCAATCTGGTGTTGGATGATTTGTCTCAATTGAATCCTTCTAAATTTAATTTAAGTGACAGTGAGTTTGATAGTTTTAAAGCGCAACTACGTTGTATGAGAGCTTATTGTTATCTTCGCCTGCTTAATAGTTACCGTAATTGTATCTTAACTACGACTTCTGACCAAGCGGTCAATGAACAGCCGGAAAACCGGAAGCAGGTATCTCCACAGGTTATGTTTGATTTTATCGAAAGTGAGTTGAGAGATGTCTGTCTGGTAGCTTTACCTTCCAAAATCGGACAATCTGGTAATGGCGGTCAACAAGGACAATTTACCAAGGCGGGAGCTGCTGCATTGCTGGTACGTCTTTATTTGAATGCGGAAAAGTGGATTGGACAGCCCAAATGGCAGGAATGTATCGATATGTGTGAGCGTATCACCGGAGGAGAATTCGGTTATTATGCAATCGCTAATAACTGGTACGAACCTTTTGACTGGAATAATGAAATGTGTAATGAAGTAATTCTCGGTTTTCCCGGTTCTTATGGATTGACTAGCTGGCATCTGCAAAATGACAAGAGAACTGTTTACGGACGGGCCCTTCCTTATGGTTGTGAGAAATACCTGAAAATTGAAGGAAATGGCAGCCGAAATCCCAAATATGCACTTTCGCCAAGTTATAATAACCAGCAACCACGTGCATTGTTTGATTATGAATTGGGCATGGTTACGCAGAAATTCGCCAAATATGCAGGCGATAAACGTTATAAACAATATGTAAATACGAGTAATAATACACGGGAAGGTATGTTCTTCATGGAAGGGAAAATAGCTAATTCCAGTATTAGTGGGGGATATGCCAAGAATCCGGATAATCAATATGTCCTTTACCTACTTGATCAAGTGGGACGTTTTGAAGGTAACGCAGAATCCGGTTATATTGCTAACCCGAATTATCAGGAGTCTAAACTGGGAAACGGAGATTTCAACTCGGGGCTTTACTGTGTGAAGTATCCTTTCTATCCGTTTGATGGAGGATATTTTATAGAGTCGGATTATACGGAAATCCGTTTGGCGGAGATTATTTATTCGCAGGCGGAATGCCTTCTTCGTCTCGGACAGGCAGGCGAGGCCGGCAAGCTGTTGAACAGCGTGCGTAAACGCAACTATGAAAACTTTACTGCAGATATCGCTTATCAGCCGGAAGGTAACGTGGTACTTGATCTAAAAGAAATGCTTGATGAATGGGGGCGGGAATTTCTTGCGGAGAGCCGTCGTCGTACGGATTTGATCCGCTTCGGAAGATTTCAGGATGCATGGTGGGACAAGAAACGGGATGCAGATACTCATTATGAATTGTTCCCGTTTTCACAGACCCAATTGGAGCAGAATGAATATCTGAAACAGAATCCCGGTTATCCGGATATTGCCCGTTAAGCGGTGAACTGTAATTATTTCAATTTAGTGTACAAGTTTAAAATGAAGAAAAATGAAAAATAAGTTGCTCACAATATCAAAGATTGGGCTTTTGGCCTTCACTATTTTAGTGAGCCAGGCGTGTCAGGAAGATTATGAGATGGTTGATCCTCCGATGATTACTGATTATGATGATGATCTGGATGAAGAAGTTGTCTTGCAAAAAGGACTGGAAAGTTATTTTGTAACTCAATTCGGTGAAGGGGACATGGATGGTACTTCATGGGATCAGGCAATGGATGTAGCTGGTTTTCGCAAATTATTGAGTGGATCTATCGATCTGTCCAAGAGTACTATTTACATGAGCCAGGGAAAATATGTGATGTCCGAGACCGGAGGACTCGGGGTGATTATCCGCAAAGACATTAAAGCGATCAAAGGAGGATATAGTTTGTTGAGCGAAGGGACAGATCTGACTAATCGTCGTATTGATACGTATAAGACAGTGATCAGCGGAGATGTAAACGGTAATAATCAGGCTGATTCCGGTGATTGCGGACTATTGTTGGTGAAAGGAGGGATTATTGGGATTGAAGGAGTTACTTTTCAATATGGGTACCTTTCTAATAATGATGCCAAGTCTAACGAGTGTGGTAGCGGAATTTATATCAATGGTAACGTCAATAGCACCTCTGTCGAATTAACGGATTGTATTATCAGGGATTGTAAAACGGAAGCTGTCAACGGGCAAGGAGGAGTAGCGGGAGGTACAGCTATTCTTATTGCTTCCGGGAGCTCAAAACTGAACAATGTGAAGTTCCTGGATAATGCGGCGGATAGCCGTGGCGGAGCAATACGGTGTAACAGCAATAAGGCTGTTGTGTTTATGAATAATTGCCTGATAACTGGCAATTCAGTAAGAGAACTTTTTGGGGTCGGTATTCAGATATCATCGGGACATATTTGTATGAATAACACAACCATTGTCGGAAATCCGGGAAAAGGTGCTGCTTTAAACGGGGGAGGTAGTTTCATGCTCGCTAATAGTACGATTGTAGGGCATGATATTGATCAGGAGTATGGCGCCTTTCGATGTGAAACCTCTATTGATGGTGATACTAAGTTTATTAATAACCTGTTGATTTCCGAGAATTCTACCGCTCCAAGCTTCATTTTGAACGGAGCGAATAAAGAAGCTTACTCCATGGGATATAACTTGTATCAGCGAGTTAATAATTTCACAATGGGCGTTTCTGATACTGCTTATCCTACCCTTGTGAATGGCAACCTGACGGAAGAGGGTGTTTATAAGTGGAATATTGACCAGATCGGACAGGTGGGTGGTTATGCTACCAAACAAGCTGTAATCAATGCTGTGAAAAGTTTCAATCCTGCTGCTTCTCCTATGGTTAATTTAGGTGAGGTATTCGTGGAATGGATGGGTGAAGATGCTTTCGGATTGGATCAGCGTGGCGTGACACGCAATCCTGATAAGATGCAAATGGGAGCTTATGATGCTGTATTGTCCAACTGAATCTTTAAAAAGTAATTGTGATATGAAAAACAAATTTTATATAATGACCGCTTTGGTCATTAGTCTGACAGGCTGTTCAAACATTGAAGACGGGACGCAGCCGACCGGCAACTTTCCCGAAGATCATATAATCCGTGTTGTAACAGAAGTGAAGGCTCCTGTGTCGCGTGCCGGATATGATGCAAGTAATCTGGAGAGTTTTGGACTGATCATTCATAACAGTGAAAACATTGCTTATGATTATAATTCGCAAATGGTAAAATCTAATAATGACTGGAATACGGCGGACGGGCAACAAATGCTTTGGGATAATGCAAGAACTCCGGTAACAGTAGTGGCGTATGCTCCTTACATTTCGGAAGCTAGTTTAGACACTCCGTTAGCTATCAACATACAAAGCAACCAAACTACTGAAGAAAATGTGATTGCTTCTGATTTCCTGTTGACTAAATCAATGGTTGATCCGAAACAGGATCTCACCGCAGATGGTAGATTGAAAGTTACTTTGGATCATGCCATGAGCAAGCTGATTATAAAAGTGACGGTAAATAATGGTATGGAAGATGCGGCGATCAGTAAATTGGGCGATATGGCTGTAAATGGTACAATAGTGGGTGGTATTTGTGATTTGTCAGTGCCGGAACCGGTAGTCATTCCACGGGAAGATGCTGTAGCTACAACTATCGCCCCTTATAAGGGTACGGATGGGTATGAATGTATTCTTCTCCCGCAAACAATAATAGAAGGCTTTTCTGTCAATTTCAGTTATGACGGAAAATTGTATATATGGACTGCCGAAGAGCCCATTGAGTTGCAAAAGGGAGTAGAGCATACGCTGACACTGAATGTAAATGAAACGGCACGGTTGGCTACCATGCAAATGAAATATCGGGCAACCGGTCAGATTATCTATCAGAAATAAAAAGGAGGAGATGAGTTATGAAAATTACTAAACATATATTGGCTGCATGTATATTAACGGGTATGGTAGCTTGTGATACGGATAAAGAGATAGCCGTGTTCAATGAAGACTCCGGTGCAATCAAGATCAATGCTGTTATTGATGCTGCATATACCCGTAGTAATCCTACAGGAACAAATGAACAGCAAATGCAATTTAATAATGGAGACCAGATTCTGTTGAGTTGCGAAGATGGTAGTGTGACTTATATGTTGTCTGGAGGGCAATGGGCTCCTACGGATAACTATTATCTTAGGTGGGGAAATGAACCTGTTACTTATTCTGCCTTTTATCCGGTGACTGAAGGAACAAGCGTAGCCAACTTCTCTCTTCCTATTAATCAGCAGAGTTTGGAAAATCTGGCGAGCGCAGACTACATGACTTGCACAGTAGAAGATGCTATAAATGAGGGATCAGGTGTCCTTCATCTGAATATGAACCGGAGAATGGCGAAAGTTATCATGACATTGGACGATATAGACTCACAAAGTAAAGCTCTAGGAGTTAAAATCGGTTCCTATCAGGGATATACGGACGGAAATGTTTCATCGGGAACTGCACTTGTTTCACCGTATGTCACCATTCCTGAAGGAGGGAAAGCCGGACAAAGCGGATGTAAATATACGGCGATCGTAGCTCCGGGAGCTGCAAATCCTAATAGTACTTTCGTTTCTTTAAATTACAAAGGGGAAGATCTGGTATTGCCGGGCATTCCTGCAATAAAGGCCGGATTTTGTTATGAATTTACTTTGAAAGTAGAAGGTTCGGTCATTAGATTGAGTGAACCGATTGTCACTCCATGGGAGACTGGTACAATCAATGGGGGAGATGCAACGGAATTGCAATTGGACGCTTATTATGTGAAAGAGCATGCTACAGGGAATGCTACCGGTATGGATTGGGATAATGCAATGGGAGTAGACGGGTTACGCAATCTATTGAGAACTAACACTAACAGTGCGATCACGACTGCGAATGCTAAGAAATTGGATGGTAAGAATATCTATGTGGCAGGCGGTACCTATTTGATAGCAGATCAGGAAGCCGGTCTGAAAATAGAGTATAGCGGATATAGCAAACAAGTCGAAATAAAGGTTGTGTGTGGATATGATCCTCAAAGTACCCGGAAGGATTTAAGCAAGCGTGATCCTGTCCGGTATCTGACTACTTTCACAGGAGATGCAAATAATAACGGCATTGCGGATGCGGGTGATTATTCCTTGTTTACATTAGGAAACCAGATAGATATTACATTTGAAGGTTGTACGTTCTCTTGCGGTTATCATCCCAATGAGAAAATAAATGGCTATAGCGGTGGATTCCTGATTGCGAATGGTAGCAGTGGCAATGCAACATTACAGTTGAATCATTGTATCATTGAAAAGTGCTATAATGCGGGAGTAAATGGTTCAGGTGAGGCTGGTGGTTCCGGTATATTCATGTATAAGGGGACAGCCAAACTAAATCATGTGCAGTTGAGAAACAACAAGGCATCTTCGCGTGGAGGCGCAATTCGCGTCAATGACAGTGGGAGTATTCTTTTTATGAATAATTGCTCCATTACAGGCAATGAAGGCGGACAGTTCGGTTATGCTATTCAAATGTCAAACGGTCATTTATGTATGAATAATACAACTGTTACCAATAATAGTGGTAGAGATGGAACCATTAACGGCGCGGGGAGTATGTTGATTGTAAACTCTACCATTATCGAGGATGGTGCTCAAAATAGCGGGGCTGTTATTCGTTGTGAATCCTGGCCGGCCCGGCAATCATTCTTGATGAATAATATCATCCTGAATAAAAATGCAGCTAATCCGGTTGTTGAAATGTCCGGTGATGATACTCGCCATTTGACATCCAAAGGGTATAATCTGATGGGCGGTACGATCATGCCTGCATCAACCAACAAGTTTACAACATCAGAGTTTGATAAGTATAACAGTACGATTAGCTCTTTAAATGTCGTATGGGATGCCAATCGTTCTGTCTATACTTGGGACGGGAATGTGAATGAGTTTACCCGGACTGCTTCCGACGCTGTTAAGAATGCGATCACAACCGGCTTTAAACCGGATAGTTGTCCTTTCCAGAATTTAGGTGAGGAGTTTGGAAAATGGTTGGAAGAGATGGATGCTTTTTCCACTGACCAGTTGGGGAATCCGCGTGATAAAAATGCGATGTGGCCGGGAGCTTATCAAGAATAATGATACAATTTATTTAAACGAATGACAATGAAAAACTACAAACTGATATGGTTAGGGATATTCTGTTGTTTGCAACCTCTTATATTGTTTGCACAACGGGGAGAAACGATCCGTAAGGCATTTTTAGATCCGAAGTCCGATCAGGTGTTAGTCGTGGCACACCGGGGGAACTGGCGGAGTGCACCGGAAAATTCCGTAGCGGCAATTGATAGTGCCATACAAATGGGAGTGGATATTGTGGAGATTGATATTCACAAGACTAAAGACGGACAATTAATATTGATGCACGATGACCGTGTAGACCGGACAACCAATGGTAAAGGATTGATTAAGGATTATACATTGGCAGAAATCAAGAAGTTGAAACTGAAAGATAAGGATGGAAATCTGACAGAACATATTGTTCCAACATTGGAAGAGGCATTGTTGGCAGGCAAAGGTCAGATTATGTTTAACTTGGATAAGGCGTATTCTGTGTTTGACGAGGTATACGCTGTGCTCGAGAAAACCGGAACTGCCAGTTTGGTGATAATGAAAGGAGGCCAGCCGGTGGAAACTGTCAAAAGTGAGTTTGGAGATTATCTGGATAAAGTGATTTACATACCGGTGATAGGACTTGACGGAAAGGATGGCGAAAAGAAGGTCAGGGACTATATGACACAGCTGCATCCTGCTGCCTTCGAATTGGTTTATTCGGATTCTTCCAGTCCTTTGCCTCGAAAAGTGAAATCGATTATTCTGGGAAAGAGTCGGATTTGGTACAATACGTTGTGGGCTTCTCTTGCGGGAGGGCATGAAGACGATCAGGCTTTAAAAGATCCGGATGGAAACTATGGATATCTGATTGAAGAGCTAGGGGCACGGATTCTCCAGACTGATCGTCCGGGATTCATGCTGGATTATTTGAGAAAAAAGGGATTGCATGATTAATCGTCTGAAGACAATGAGGTAAAATGTATTGTTTGGCACACAGATAACGTCGATGATATAAACAGACGTTATCTGTGTTGCTTTTATCTATTCTCCAAGTGAAAATAAATTTGAGATTTGGCTTAGGTTACTAAAATAGCTATATTTGGCTCACTGAATCGACATGAGTATATAATATGAAAAAGTCAATAATAGCATTTATCAGTCTTATTACTCTTTGTATTGAGCCATTAATGGCATCTGCCGAGTTTTCCTTTAAGAAATATCAGGTAGAGAACGGACTGTCTCATAACACAACCTGGTGTGCAATTCAAGATAGTTATGGCTTTTTATGGATAGGGACAAGTAACGGGCTGAACTGCTATTATGGTAGCGGAAATAAGATTTATCGGAATGTTTTAAATGACAAATATTCTTTAGGGAACAACTTTGTCAGTTCTCTGATGGAAGAGGGTGAAGACCTTTGGATAGGAACAAGTTCCGGACTATACATTTATGATCGCTCTGACGATCATTTCTTGTATTTTGATAAGACAACCAAATATGGAGTGTTTATTAGTTGCGAAGTCAAGAAAATTGTAAAAACGAAAAATGGCTTGATCTGGATCGCTACCTTGGGGCAAGGCATCTTTATTTATGATCCGGCAAAAGATGTTTTGACTCAAAATAGTATTCGGACTTTTTTTGCTTGGGATATTTGCCAGGGTACGGATTCTCTTGTCTATGTTTCTTCTATGCAGGAGGGGTTACTTTGCTTTGATGAAGAGGGAACTTTTCTGCAGAACTATCCGGTTTCATCCGAATTGAGTATTGGCAATCAAAGGATTAACTGTCTCCATAGTATTGAACATGAGATTTGGTGTGGCGTGGGGACGAATTCGTTAGGGTGTTATCAGGAAGGAAGTCGGGAATTAAAAATATATGATACATCTGCAGAGAGTTTCAGTTCTATTCTTTGTCTGATGGACTATAGCGAGAAAGAAATGCTGGTTGGTACGGACAATGGCGTTTATTTGTTTGACCGTGAGCGTAAAACATTTCGTAGGGGAGACTCTCCGTTTGGTTTATGGACTTTGAGTGATCCGACTGTACACGCGATGATGTGGGATAATGAAGGCACGCTTTGGGTAATGACTAATTCCGGCGGAATAAATTATATGTCTAAACAGTCGAAGCGTTTTTCTACTTATTCCCTGTCTTTGACGGGGATGGAAAAAGCAGATAGGGGGATAGGACCTTTCTGTGAAGATCGGGAGAAGAATGTTTGGGTGGGAACCCGGAATGGATTGTGGTTTTTCAATTCACAAACTCATTCTTTTTATGAGTATTCTTTGAAGAAATCGAATATAAGATACGATGTACGTAGCTTGTTGTTGGAGGGCGATAATCTTTGGGTGGGAACTTATGCTGAAGGATTGCATGTATTGAATCTGAAAACCGGGAATATTAAAAGTTATACTTATTCCCGTAATATCCCGAATACGCTTTGCAGTAATGATGTACTAAGCCTTTTTAAAGACCGTAAAGGAGAAATCTTTATCGGAACAAGCTGGGGATTATGTCGCTATAATCCGCAATCGGATAATTTTATAACTGTGATTAATGTCGGTGCTATGGCTTCTGTAACTGATATCTATGAGGATATGTACAATAATCTTTGGATTGCGACCTCAAATCGTGGCGTTTTCTGTTATAATACAGTTGGTGAAGAGTGGAAGCATTTTGAACATATCCGGGAGGACCTGACTACTATTACGAGTAACTCTGTGATAACATTATTTGAAGATAGGAAAGGTACGATGTGGTTTGGGACCAATGGTGGAGGATTATGCTCTTTTTCCAAAGAAACAGAAACTTTTGTTGATTTTGATCCGGAAAATGTCTGGTTGCCGGATAAGGTTATTTATTCGATAGAGCAGGATCAGGCAGGTAATTTTTGGATTTCCTGTAATTCCGGGTTATATCAGTTTAATCCGATAAATAAGAATGAGAACCGGCTTTTTACTATAAATGACGGTTTGCAGGGAAATCAGTTCACGGCGCAATCTTCATTGGCCTCATCGACGGGGAAGTTGTATTTTGGAGGAGTGAACGGCTTTAATGTTTTTGAACCGAAAGAATTTGCAGATAACACCTACCTTCCTCCTGTTTATGTTATGGATATCAGTTTTCCTAATTTGAATAATGAGCGGGAAGTGAGGCGGCTGCTCCAGCTGGATAAGCCTTTTTATACAGTTGATAAGATAAGATTACCTTATAAGAATAACAGTCTTACCATCCGTTTTGCGACACTTAGCTATGAAGATCCTCTTAGAAACCGTTATGCGTATATTTTGAACGGAGTAGATAAGGAATGGATTAACAACTCTTCTAATAATACGGCTTCCTATACCAATCTTCCTCCGGGGGAGTATGAGTTTTTGGTTCGTGGTTCGAATAATGACCATTATTGGAATGAAAAGGCAATTTCTTTATGGATTGTGGTTACTCCTCCCTGGTGGCGGACTACTATTGCTTATGTCGTATATGCATTGTTATTACTTGCCGTCATCGTATTTCTTGGTTGGCGTTGGAATTTGTATGTCAGGCGTAAGTATAAACGTCGGATGGAGGAGTATCAGACTACCAAAGAAAAAGAAATGTATAAATCGAAAATCAATTTTTTTATTAATCTTGTACATGAAATACGTACTCCGCTAAGTTTGATTCGTTTGCCGTTGGAGAAATTGAGAGAAGAGGAAATCAAAGGGAAAGAGAACAAGTATATTTCTGTGATAGAAAAGAATGTAGATTATCTATTGGGAATCATCAATCAGTTACTTGATTTTCAGAAGTTGGAAAGTAGTGCTTTGCAGTTGAATTTGAGGAAATGCAATGTTAATGCATTGGTAAGTGATATTTTTAATCAATTCAGCGGTTCTGCGGAGTTGAGAGGACTGACATTACATCTTTGCTTGCCTCGTGAAGAAATTAATGCGATGATTGATTCGGAGAAGATAAGTAAGATTCTCGTAAATCTGATGGGAAATGCGATGAAATATGCGAAATCCAGGATGGAATTGAAAGTATTATCAGTAGATGACGAGGTGAGGATAGCGGTTACTGATGATGGCCCCGGCATCCCGGAGGACCAACACGATAAAATATTTCAAGCTTTTTATCAATTGCCTGACGACCCGGTGGCATCATCTAAGGGTACCGGAATTGGTTTGGCATTTGCAAGATCCTTGGCAGAAGCCCATCATGGGAATTTGTTTCTGGAAAATAATTCCGAGGAGGGGGCTTCATTTGTGTTATCTTTACCATTGGGAGTTGTAGAAACGGAAGATGCATCTGATGGATTGACTGAAACGGATGTTGTAGGTGTTGGAGAAGAAGTGACTTCTGTTTCTGAATTCGGTAATAGGAAATTCACAGTTTTATTGGTGGAGGATAATATTGAATTGTTAAATTTAACTCGAGAAGCTTTAAGTGTTTGGTTCAAGGTGATACGTGCCGGTAATGGAAAAGAAGCACTGGAAATACTTGCACACCAGGGTGTAGATGTTATTGTCAGTGATATTATGATGCCTGAAATGGATGGACTTGAACTTTGTAATCATGTAAAATCCGATATGGCTTATTCTCATATTCCTGTTGTTTTGCTGACTGCAAAAACGACATTGGAATCTAAAGTGGAAGGACTTGAAAGTGGTGCTGATGTATATCTAGAGAAACCGTTTTCTATTAAGCAGCTCCATAAACAGATCGAGAATTTATTAAAACTGCGATTGGCGTTTCATAAACAGATGACGGACATCACAATTGGTTCATCCTCTTCACTTTCGGATTTTGCCATTTCTCAAAAAGATGTAGAATTTATAGACAAGATCAATGCAATTTTATTGGAGCAGGTTGTTAATGAAAATTATTCAATTGAAACATTGGCAGATCAAATGAATATGAGTCATTCTAATCTTTACCGGAAGATGAAAAGTTTGTTTGGTATGCCTCCTAATAACTATGTTAAGAATTTCCGCTTAAACAAAGCAGCTGAATTAATAGCAAATGGTGTTCGAATAGCTGAAGCTGCAGAACGGTTAGGCTTTGCTTCTTCTTCCCATTTTGCAAAATGTTTTAAAGAGAAATTCGGAATGTTGCCAAAAGATTATAGATAACAAGTCTTTTCATGATGGGAAAAATAAGGGGAGGGTAAATGAAGTTTAAAAATACTAGAAATATACTGTAGTAAGATTTTTTATCCATTCGTTTTATATTCTTAACTCCGAAAAATTCGTAAGTGTAGATAAACCAACTACTTTTGGCTCTCGAATTTGCAGCATTTTTGGATGTCTTGCGTCTAATAAACATAAACTAATATATTCTAGTCATGAAACACAGACTGTTACTACTAATTCTATTCGTATTTGCTATCTCCGTGGCGGGGTGGGCACAATCCACAGCTCCTTCTTATACAGTCAAAGGAGTACTTATTGATTCTTTAACACAAGAGGGAGAACCGTATGCTACCATCAAAATAGCAAAGAAAAATGCTCCGGATAAAGCAGTCAAGATGGCGGTGACTGGGGCGAATGGTAAATTTCAGGAGAAACTGAATGTCGCTGCGGGCAATTACATCATCACTATTTCTTCGATTGGTAAAGCGCCGATAGTAAAGGAATTTACTCTAAAACCGTCCGTGAAGGAGGTTGACTTGGGCACAATGATTTCTTCAGAGGCCAATAACGTATTGAAAGGAGTGGAGGTAGTTGCACAAAAACCTTTGGTAAAGGTAGATGTGGATAAGATTGAATATAATATTGAAGATGACCCGGACTCAAAATCGAACAGTATATTGGAGATGCTTCGGAAAGTGCCTTTGGTAACGGTGGATGGAGAAGACAATGTACAGGTGAACGGCAGTAGCAGTTTCAAGATACATGTAAATGGAAAGCCCAATAATATGATGAGTAATAATCCGAAGGAAGTTCTGAAAAGTATGCCGGCAAACACGATCAAATATATTGAGGTGATAACTTCACCGGGAGCTAAATATGATGCGGAAGGTATCGGAGGTATTCTGAATATCGTCACAGTAGGTTCCGGATTTGAAGGATACACGGCTACTTTCAGAGGAAATGCTAATAATAACGGAGTAGGTGCCGGCACTTACGCAATGGTGAAACAAGGTAAACTGACTGTTTCTGCCAACTATAACTACAATTATAATAATAGCCCGCGCAGCTATTCCGACAGTTATCGCGAAAACTACGAACCGGATAAAGAGAATGAAAAATATCTGGAATCGGAAAGTAGCTCCAAGTCGAAAGGGAATTTCCAATATGGCAATTTGGAAGCCAGTTACGAGATTGATACGTTGAGGCTGCTGACCGTGGCTTTCGGAATGTACGGTAGCAGTGACAAAAGTAACAGTGGCGGAAATACGATTATGCACGGAGCTGACCGACAGAATTTTGCGTACCGTTATAGAACCGACAATCATGGAAAAGGGTCATGGTATTCTATCAACGGAAATATAGACTATCAGCGTACTTCCCGAAAGAATAAAGAACGAATGATTACGCTTTCTTATAAAATCAATTCCCAACCCCAAACGAATGATTCATATAATACTTATCTGGATATCGAGCCTGATGAGAATAAACTGGATATCATCAAAGAATTGTCATTAAAGAATTTCCATTCGGACGGAAAGACAAATACGATGGAGCAGACTTTCCAGGTGGACTATACTACTCCGATTGGAAAGCTGCATACAATTGAAACCGGTGCCAAATATATTTTCCGACGTAACTCCAGTGATAATCGGTTTTATGAAGCCGAGGGAGCAAGTGAAAACTATGCATATAATGAGAATCGTAGTAGCGAGTACCGTCATTTGAATCATATTCTCTCTGCTTATGCCGGATATACGCTGAAATACAAGGGATTTACTTTCAAACCGGGATTGCGTTATGAGCAAACCATACAAGAGGTGAAGTATCTGGTGGGTCCGGGCGAGAACTTTGATTCGAATTTTAGTGATCTGGTTCCTTCCGTTTCCTTGGGAATAAAACTAGGAAAGACGCAGAATTTGCGTGGTGGATATAATATGCGTATCTGGCGTCCGGGTATCTGGAATTTGAATCCTTATTTCGATAATCAGAATCCGATGTTTATCAGTCAGGGAAATCCGAACTTGAAGAGTGAGAAGAGTCATTCGTTCGACTTGTCTTACAGCAGTTTTACGTCCAAGTTCAACATCAATCTTTCTTTGCGTCATTCTTTCAATAACAACGGAATTGAAAGAATCAGCCGCTTGATTACTGATAAAGACGGAGAAATCTTTGAAGGCGGGCATAAAGCTCCCTACGGTGCACTGTATAGCACATACGGTAATATCGGAAAGAGCCGGGAAACAGGATTGAACTTTTATTTGAACTGGAATGCTTCTCCTAAAACGAGAATTTACGTCAATGGACGTGGCAATTATAGCGATTTGCGGAGTCCTGCCCAAGAGCTGCACAATTATGGATGGAATGCTTCTGCTTATGGAGGAATTCAGCAGACCTTACCGGGAAAAGTTCGTTTGAGCCTGAACGGCGGAGGTAGCACACCCCGAATCAGTTTGCAGGGAAAAGGTTCAGGATATAGTTATTATAGTTTGGGATTGAGCCGTTCTTTCCTGAAAGAAGAACGTCTTTCTTTGAATATTTATTGCAGCAATGTTCTGGAGAAATACAGAACTTACAATAATCACACAGAAGGAGCTAACTTTATTTCGAAGAGTTCGAGCAAATATCCGAGCCGGTATTACGGTTTCAGTATCAGCTATCGGCTTGGAGAGTTGAAAGCCAGTGTGAAGAAAGCCGCACGAAGCATCGACAATGACGATGTGAAAGGTGGCGGCGGCGGAGGTGGAAACACCGGTGGTGGAGGTGGCCAGTAGACCACTTCCGCACACCGAGATTCCCTCTTATTTCTGTCTCACGTCTTGCTTGTTGGTGTTAAAACCAAGTTTGGTTAATCCGGCTTGTACGTCGGGATGGCTCATGAAGAGTTTCCACAATAATCCGCTCCGGTAGTTTTCGATCATGACAGCAATAGGACCCTGGTCGATAGCCAGATAACGTTGCGGATACCAATTGTCCGTTTCGCTGAAAGCATCGTAGAATCCGAAAGGACCGAACACTTTATCTCTCATACTATATAGATGGCGCATCACTTGCATGGAATATTCCGGTGTATAGACAATGGATGAAAGCGCGGCGGTAGGGGAGATTACTCCTTTGTCCTCCTGCTCATTGGGCGAATGAGCCGCATATCCATCGACGGAGTAGCTGGCAGTCAGTCCCCAACAATCCGGTCCGAAACCTTTGTAATGTTTAGGGTTGCGGATGCAGTAAGCACGGTTGACTAGTGTCAGGTTGCGCATTTCGTGGAAGTAGCTGGGGCAGTATTCATCTTTCAGTCCCACTGGGTCAAGTCCGAGGAAAGAGTATTGAGCCCAGAAAAGCGGTCCGGCTTCGGTGCCCTGATAGCGGAGGTGCAACTCGATTCCTTCCACTTTATGCGGAGAAACGATGGCTCCGTTCTGTGCCCAACCGTCATGATAGACAGCCGCAGGTACTCCATGGGTAGGAGAAGCGGCGGCAAGAATATACATAATCATACATTCGTTGTAGCCGTGTACAGGGAAATTCATTTCCCAGCCATACGTCGGACTCCAATGCCAGTAAAGAACGTTTTGCCCGCCTTGCCGATACCAGTTCCAGTCGACATCCCGCCAAATCTGGTCGATCCGTTGGGCGAGGGCTTTCTCTTTCTCGTTTCCGTTGACGTAATATTGGTGTACGGCCAGCAGCCCTTGGATGAGGAAAGCGGTCTCTACCAGATCGCCCCCATTATCTTTCTGGCCGAATGGTTTCACTTTGCCCGTATCACCATACCACCAATGAGGGTAGGCTCCGTGGAAACGGTCTGCCTTTTCGAGGAAAGAAACGATGCGTTCCATTCGTGCCAGTCCCTCTTCGCGGGTGACGTAACCGCGGTCGATTCCCGCAAGGATAGCCATGATGCCGAAACCGCTGCCGCCGGAAGTGACTACGTTGGCATCGTTTTCTGGATAAACGCCGTCCACATGATAACGTTCGGGAGCTAAGCCGCTATTCGGCTCGGCACCTTCCCAGAAATAGAGGAAAGTCCGTCGCTGGACGGTATCCATCAGGGCGTCGTCCGATAACGAGTCGGTGGCTGTGGAAAGGTTGTTGCTTTTGCTTTTCCCTTTACAGCTCTGGAAAGTCAGGGCAACGGCGGATAGAAATAGTAACATGAGCGGAAGTGCACTCATTTCTATTATTCTTTTATATTTATCGTTCATAATCAAGGTGATAAAAGTTTAGTTTAACGTGAACTTCGCGGTTTTCACATCACGGCTGTTCGTACCGATCATCACTTCAAAGTCGCCCGGTTCGGCAACCAGTTGCAAGTCATAATTATAGTATCGAAGCATTTCCGGAGCAATCTTGAAACGGACAATCTTCATTTCTCCCGGTTCCAGGAATATCTTTTGGAAACCTTTCAGCTCTTTGACGGGACGGGTACTGCTACCCACAACGTCGCGGATATAAAGCTGTACCACTTCCGAGCCGGGCCATGTTCCGGTATTGGTAACCTCCACTGCCGCGGTCAACGAACCGTTCATGTCCATGGAAGAATGACTCAAGTCGATGTCGCTGTAAGAGAACGTCGTATAAGAAAGGCCGTAACCGAACGGATAAAGCGGATCATTATCCACATCGAGATAGTTGCTGCGGAATTTCTCGAACCATTTGCCATCTTTCAATGGGCGTCCGGTATTTTTGTGCGCATAATAAAGAGGTATCTGGCCGACATTCTTCGGGAAAGTCATAGTCAGTTTACCACCCGGATTGACGTAACCGAAGAGGGCGTCACCAATGGCGTAAGCGGCTTCACTACCTCCGAACCATACATTCAGAATGGCAGGCACATGCTCCTGTTCCCAGTTCAGCGTAAGCGGACGTCCGGTGAATAACACCAGTACCACCGGTTTGCCTGTCTTTAAAAGTTCTTTCAACAGATTCTGTTGTACGTCGGGAATATTCAAGTCTGTACGACTGCTGCTTTCACCGCTCATTTCAGAAGATTCGCCTAGCGCTGCGATGATGATATCCGACCGACGGGCTACGTTCAATGCTTCGTCCAACAACTGCTGGTCGGTGCGGTTGTCACGGTTCAGGGAACGGCCGAACATCGTTGCCCGTTCTTCGTAACTTGCGTCACTAATCAGGTTGCTTCCTTTAGCGTACATGATATTCGCTTTTCCGGCTGTCATCTCTTTCAATCCTTCTACCAAAGAAGGGCAACGGTCGAGCACAGCTGCTACGCTCCATGTACCCGGCATATTGCTACGGCTGTTTGCCAACGGACCGATAACTGCAATATTTCCTTTTGGGTTGAAAGGCAACAACGGATTTCCGTTCGGATTACCGTCGGGACTGTCATTCTTCAGAAGAACGAAACTTTCTGCTGCAATTCTGCGGGCTGCATCACGATGGGCTTTGGTAAAGATGTCGCGTGCCGGACGTTTCGGATCGCAATATTTATAAGGATTATCAAACAATCCCAGTTTATATTTGGCTTCCAGAATACGACGGCAAGCCGTATTCAATGTTTCCATAGAGACTTTTCCTTCCTGAACGGATTTCTTCAGTGTCCCTACAAAACCCTCGCTTACCATATCCATATCCACTCCGGCGTTGATGGCACGGGCGGATACTGTCTGAAGATCACCGATACCGTGATCGATCATTTCTGAAATGCCCGTATAATCAGTTACCACAAAACCGTTGAATCCCCACTGTCCGCGGAGAATATCCGTCATCAGCCATTTATTGGCAGTGGCCGGAATACCGTCTACTTCATTAAAAGAAGCCATCACGCTACCTACACCCGCTTCAACGGCTGCTTCATACGGCAGCATATAATCATTGAACATTCGTTGGCGGCTCATATCCACGGTGTTATAGTCGCGGCCGGCTTCGCCTGCCCCATATAACGCAAAGTGTTTTACGCAGGCCATGATTTCGTCATTCCGTTCCATGTTTTTCCCCTGATAGCCGCGTACCATCGCTTCGGCAATCATGGCACCGAGAAACGGGTCTTCGCCACTACCTTCGGATACGCGTCCCCAACGAGGGTCGCGTGAAATATCCACCATCGGGCTGAAGGTCCATGAGATTCCATCGGCACTTGCCTCTACGGCTGCAATGCGGGCAGACTCTTCAATGGCTGTCATGTCCCAGGTGCAAGACAAACCGAGCGGGATAGGGAACATCGTTTCGTATCCGTGAATAACGTCCATCCCGAACAATAACGGAATACCCAGCCGGGAATCTTCCACAGCCTGTTTCTGTACTTCACGTATTTTCTCTACTCCTTTCAGATTGAACAATCCTCCCACTTCGCCTTTCTTGATTTTTGCGGCGATGTCGCTGCTTTTAGCTTGTCCCGTAGTGATCTCTCCGGTGACGGGAAGGTTTAACTGTCCGATTTTTTCTTCCAGCGTCATTTTATTCATCAATACGTCGATGAAACGATCCATATCCTGTGGCGACTTTTGTGCCGACGTGGTTAGAAAACCTGCAGCAAACAACAGGACGGATAGACTTAACTTTTTGTATATCATATTATTATAGTTAATTTTATCTCTATTCATATAAAGTCCTCCTGATGCGTTGAATGTTCGGCACCGAGGAGGACATTGTTCGACACCGAGGAACAGTAGTTTCGGCACCGAGGAAACAACCGTTCGGCACCGAGGAACTTTCTTATTGGTAGTCGGGGTTCTGTACTAACACTCCCTTAGACTTGTCGATCTCTGTCTGCGGCAGTGGAAGCAGTGCGTTTTTGTCCTGATAATTGGTTTTACCGGCTGCGTGCAACACTTCTTTTGCAATGCCCCAACGAACGAGGTCATAGAAACGGTCGAATTCCAACCCTAATTCCACACGGCGTTCGTGGCGGATGGCCTCACGCAATTCTCCCTGATCGGTAGTCGTCACTTTAGGCAATATATTGCTGTTGGTGCCTCTGGCGCGTGCGCGTACTTGTTCCAAATAGTCGATTGCTTCACCCGGAATACCTTTTTCATTAGCTGATTCGGCTCCCATCAGCAGTACATCTGCGTAGCGGATCAGACGAATGTTTACCCAGAATCCTTTGTTGGTATATTCTTTACGCAAAGCCGGGTCGGTATAGGCTTTCTTGTTAAAGTAAGCACCTATTGCCGGAGAAACCGGAGATTCACCGTATGGCTCGTTGGTATTTTCCGGAGTGATAGGATCGCTGTCCGAGTGGCGGAAGTAGAGTAGGGTGGAGTTTTTGCGTGGATCACCCTGTTCGTATGCTTCCGCCATATACTCTGTTGCCATGTGCCATCCCCAGCCCAAGTCCCATTGACCTGCTCCGCGTACGCCTTGTACTTCACAGAACTGGCTACCGATAACGGTACTTTGAGGAAGAGCGGCAGTAGCTGTACATTGCAACTCGAATATGGAACCTCCGTTATTTTCACCATCATCCGTGAAAATCTCATTATACGGAGTCTTTAAGTTGTAGAGCCCCTTTTTGATGACATCGGTGGAGGCTGTGTACATATTGTTCCAGTCGTTGCGCATCATATAAGTACGCGCGTGTAAGGAACGGGCAGCTCCCCAAGTCAGTCGTCCGGTGTATTCGCTGCTCCATGTTTCCGGCAATGACTCTTCTGCTGTTTTCAGGTCCTTGTCGATTTGCTCATAGATTTTATCAGCACTTGTCTTCGGGATATTGGCTTCCGAAGCATCGTTGATTTTATAAGTCACCAAAGGAACTTCGCCGAAAGCTCTTACCAGATTGAAGTAGCAATAAGCACGGAAGAAAGAGGCCTCTCCCTTATTGATGATGTCTTCAGTTTCTGTTTGTCCGGCTGTTTCTTTTTCTGCAATGGCATCAAGAATCTCATTACATTGGTAGATGATGGCATAATTCTGTCCCCAATAAGCACCCAGTAGGCCGTTGGTCGGTGTATACACAAAATCATCATACATTTCGGCTACATCAGAGCCATCGCTGGCAATACTTCCTTTTTCCGAATCTTCCGAACGAAAACAGTGGATGGCAAAAGCAGGAGGGCCGGCTGTCACATTATAGTTACGCATCATCGTATAGACATTATAAATCTTACCGTTGACCAGAGCGTTCGGATTGTCATCTTCCGTGAACTGTCCTTGCGGACTACGATCCAGAAAGTCACTACAGCTACCTAGAAATAATGTAGTTGAAGTAATAAGGGTTGCAAATATATATTTATTCAGTTTCATATAATGATAGTTTTAAAGATTAAAGTTGTGTTCCGCATGGAAAACTGGCAGTGGCACCTTGTCACTAGAATGTTAGGTTAATGCCGAAGGTGTAGACTGCAGGTACAGGATAACTACCGTTATCTACTCCGAATGCGGTGGCAGTTCCTCCAAGTTCGGGAGTATATCCGGTGTTATGTTTCCATGTCTTCAGGTTCTGTATGTTGACATAGACTTTCAGAGCTTGCAGACGTATTTTGGCAATTAAGCTCTTGTCGAACGTATACGCTAACTGTACATTACGGATACGGAAGAAACTACCGTTCTCAATGTAATAGTCGGAATTCAAGTTATTGATAGAATGTTTGGTGTTCAGCAACGGTTGGGTGTTGGACGTACCTTCTCCGTGCCAGCGGTCCAAACGTTGTTCCAGGTAGTTGAACTGGGCAAAATTGTAGTTATCCCATGTACGGAAAATCTTGTTTCCGCCTTGTCCCATCATGTCGATGCCTAACGACCAATTCTTGTAGTCTACTCCGAGAGAAAAACCGTAAGTGACCTTTGGAGTCGGGTTGCCTATCATGGTACGGTCTTCCGGGGTGATTTCTCCGTCACCGTTCACATCGGCGAATTTCAGGTCACCGGGGGTAACGGTAGCCAGTGTATTTTTGGGTGATGCGTCAATATCCGCTTGTGACTGATAAACGCCTGCCACTTTGTAACCGTAGAAATATCCGATAGGATAACCTGCCATTGTGTAACTTTGCTGCTTATCTCCGGCAATGATGGAATATCCTTCCTGAACAAGACTTTTTACCTCATTCTTGATAGTAGTCAGGTTGGCACTGACGGAATATCCCCAATCACCAATCTGATCGCGCCAGGTTACAGCCATTTCCACTCCTTTATTCTGAATCTCTCCCAAGTTTCCGATACCGGGGATAGTTCCGGAAATTCCGGGAACTTCGGCTAACAAATCTTTGGTATTCTTCTTGTAGTAAACACCCTCAAAATGCAAGCGGTTGCGAAGCAGGTTCGTTTCAAATCCGGCTTCCCAGGCTTCTACTTTTTCCCAACGCAGGTTAGGATTAGGAAGATAGGCAAGCTGGTATCCGGGATAAATGATGGACGGTTTACCGAATACGGCCGAATAAGCATTGGTCAATAAGGGTTCGGCAGGATAGGCTTTATCCAGGTTCTGGTTTCCTAACGTACCGTAAGATGCTTTGATTTTCAACATATCCAGCCATTTGATGTCTTTCATAAATTCTTCTTCGGACATCAACCAACCTCCACCCAGCGAGAAGAAGTTCTGCCATTCATTTCCTGTATAGGAGAAAGCGGAAGAACCATCCCGGCGGAAAGAACCGTTGAACAAGTATTTGCCTTTATAGTTGTAGATCACGCGTGCAAGTACGGATAATGTACTGCGTTCCCATTGAGTACTTCCATTGGTAGCGGTAGCTGCATCGCCGATGCTGACAAACCATTTGTCCGGATTATCCGGAATAACCAGTCCGACCCCCTGCTTGCGTGCTCCGTCCAATCGGCTCAACGAATTATAATAGGTAGTAAAACCGGCGGTAGCTGTCAGGTTATGATTTCCATTATCAAAGCTGTTGGTGTATGTCAACAGGTAGTCGCTCTGAACTTTGGTTTCATTCTCTTTAAACTGGCTGACCTCGGTCTTGCCTGTTCCCAAAGTAGAGATCCCTCCGTTGACAGTGGCATCGTATACTTTTACGATCGGTGTATACGTCCGTCCGTTGTTCGACGCATAATCCATGGAGAACATCGCTTTGAACGTGAAATGTTTCAGGAAGTCTACCTCACCATAAATATTACCGGATGCCCGGTAGTTCTCCGCTTTGGTAGTATTCGCTTTCAATTCGACGTCTACCATCGGGTTGTTGATCTGCGCTTTCTGGAATTCGGGCAGAGCCGTATATAATCCGTATTCGTTGTTATACACCGGAGCGATAGGAGTTGCACGCAGGGCATTCAATACCTGTTTGGAATCAGCAGGAAGCATACGTGCACCGTTGAATTGGAAACCGACTTTCAAAAAGTCCGTAATCTTATAATCATTACTTGCGTTGATGGTTACCTTACTGAATTTCTCATGCTCGATGTTGCCTTGTTCGTAAGAGTAGCCCACTCCCAGGTAGAAACTATGTTTGGGCGAAGCCCCTGTAATACTGATGTTATTGTTTGTAATGAAAGCAGTCTGGAAAATTTCGTCTTGCCAGTCGGTATTGGCATCCCAGCCGGTATAATCGAAAGGGTCATCTTTCTGATTGGCGAGCTGTTCGTTATATAGTTCCTTGAATTGTGAACCATTCACCAATTTCACTTTATCTACCACTTTCTTGAAACCGAAAGAAGTATTGATATTGACCAGTGTCTGTCCCTCTTTGGCTTTTTTTGTGGTAATGATGATAACACCATTCGCACCGCGAACACCGAAGATAGCCAGAGATGACGGGTCTTTCAGGATTTCCATGGATTCGATGTCCTCCGGATTCAGGAAATTGATGTTGTCATTGAATAATCCGTCGACAATGTACAGCGGTTTATATCCGTTGATGGAGTTTGTTCCGCGAATACGGATTTCCGGGTCCGATCCGGCTCGTCCGGAGTTTACAATCTGCACACCTGCCACTTTCCCCTGAAGGGAAGATAGCGGATTCATTGCCGGTTTGTTGGCTAACTCTTCTCCTTTGATATTGGTGATAGAACCTGTCAAGTCTCTTTTCTTTGCACTACCGTATCCGATAACGACTGTTTCGGCTAGTACTTGTGAATCTTCTTTTAAAGTGACATTGATGACGTTCTGTGTCCCCACTTTAATGGTTTGCGAAGTCATCCCCACGTATGAAAATGCCAGTACGTCCTCCGGAGTGACAGAGATTGAATATTTACCGTCCATGTCCGTGATGGTTCCGGTGGAAGTTCCTTGTACGAGTACCGATGCGCCGATCAATGGTTCATTGGCAGCGTCCGTCACTGTTCCTGTCACCGTCTTTGTCTGTGCAAAGGCTGATGCAGAGGCCAGTAGCAGGCAAACAAGCGTCATGATGCTCTTTGACCTGATGGCTTTTTTCTGAAGATGTTGTAAAAGTCTAGTCCTCATTGCATTAAATTTTTCCATTTGTTATTATTTAGGTTGAAGTCTTTTTTCTGCCGTCTTTTGGCAAGAGTAACAAAGGAAACAAACGAAATTCAAAAAAGATTTTGGAAAAAAGAGGGAATGGTTGATTTTAACACTAAAAGAGAGGTGACTGTTGAAAAAAGTCAGGCACGAACCGGTGTTGTTCGTGCCTGAATAATGGGATGAGGATTACCCGTCGGGGGAGGTATATCCTATATATACGCTGTTCGTTTTATGATTTCCTGTTTTAAAACATCTGTTCCGCAGTGGTCATACATTGAATGACATCTTCTTTGCTGCCATTGAAAGGACCTGATTTCTCTATTTTTAAAGTTGACATGGCTGCTGCAAAACGTCCTGCTTCTTCGATGCCGGCACCCGATACCCGTTGGTATAGATACCCGATGGTGTAAGTGTCTCCACACCCTGTTGCATCTACCACTTCTTTGGGTTTATATGCCGGAATACGATAGAAGTCTTTTCCGTCGAAAATAAGTGATCCCATGCTTCCCAAGGTGACAAGCACTTCTTTCACGCCCCATTCATATAATTGACGGGCAGCTTCATGCGGATCGGAAAGACTTGTCAGCACTTCCATCTCGTGCTCGTTGACTTTCAGAAAATGGATATATTGCAGAGCCTCCCGCTTATCTATCCAATCCACCGGATAGACGTGGGTGTCACGTACTTCACGTAAATAGCCTTGTGAGTCTACTGCAATCAACCCTTTTTGAGATAGTTCTTTGATTACTTCCAACGAGAAGTCGTCTGCCAGCAGAGAGCCGAGATGGTAGATTTGCGCATCTATATCTTTCAGCTGACCGGCAGTGAACGGATCGGCTTTCGCTAATACACGTTGAGTACGGTCGTCCGGATTGGCGCCATAGATATTCTCGAAGTATACGGAATATTTGCTTGGCAGGGCGGTTACATGAATACCCATTTCACGTAGTTGCTCCACGACGTTCATTTCAGTGACACCAACTGCTGTTACTAAAGCGTAATCGATGTCGTTAAAATGGCGGATGGCATGTGAACAATAAAAAGCCGTTCCTCCCGGCATATAGACAGTGTTTTGGGGAGTGACTACTTTGTCTAATGTGATGTGACCGATGCAGCAAAGTTGATGTTTATTCATGTCTAACCAATTAAAAAGCCTCCAAGATAGTATCTTGAAGGCTTCTAGTTTATTTTTAGTGCGGCTGATAGGACTCGAACCTACACGTCTCACGACACCAGATCCTAAGTCTGGCGCGGCTACCAATTACGCCACAGCCGCATGTGTAGCTTTTTTGTTTAGCGGTGCAAAGATAGGAAGATTTTCTGATTTGGCAAATAATTTGGCAATAAAGTTATTCACTTAAGATTTCGAATGCCTTTTCAATCAGTGGATCTTTCTTTTGTGATTCTATGTCACCCTGCTCTATCCCTTCTTCCAGAATCTTATCCATGTTTACGTATACATCAGGTTTTATTCCATCTTCCAATGACTTTCCATACTTATCAAAATGGGGGCTGGCAGAGAAGCGGACGCTCCAGCCATTGGGTAATTCTGATGAAAATGGCAGCCCTGATCCTCCACCAGTCTGGTCGCCCAGCTGGATGATTCTTTTATCTTCGTTATCATTGTTTAAGCTGCGCATTATGTTAACAAAATCATTTGTGGCACTATAACATCGACGATTGGTTAGTATCACGACCTTTTTTTGCCAACGAATACTGTTGGAGGGTTCTAAATAAATGGGTTCCATCTCTGAGAAATCATTGTGTCCCGGACCTGTCTTATGTTGGATATATCCTGTTAATGCCAGTTTATCAGTGAACCGGGCAGCTATGCGTGAAGAATTGGTTAGATTACCTCCTCCGTTATCACGGACATCGATAATTAGTCCATTGCAGATTTGTAAATAGTAAAGGACCTCATCCAAATTGCCATCTCCAACTCCGGCACTGAAACTTTCATAACGTATGTATCCTATGTTATTGTCGAATATTTTATATTTAAGACCAGCGGATGTGCGATAACCTGAATTGGCACTACCCAGATAATAGTTATAAAGAATATCTTCTCTATAATTCCAAGGGTAGCCCTGATACCATGCATCGTAATAAGAAATACGACTGGCAGAAGATAGATTGACATGCCCGTCTTTCAAGATATAAAGCATTTGGCTTAGGATGTCGAACAGGTCATCATTAGACATTGACGGAATAATCAGTTTGCTGTATTCGTCATGAACAGCATCCCAGTCAATACCTTTCGTATCCAGGAAACAATACTGTTCGTCAATGATCTTCCATAGTTGTTCGAAATTACCTTTGGGATCATTGGCGTAGTCATCTTCCCCAATGCAACCAGTCAGCACCGGAAGGCAGCAGAGCAGCCAAAGTATTTGTCTAATCTTATTTCTCATCATTAATTGATCTCTCACTTGAAGTTTCAACATTAAATTTTGTTCTCTTAGTAAGCTCTAACCGATGAAGGAAGAGCGGTTGCTTTCTTATTTCGGATACGGTATAGGTCTTTCACAAATCCTACCATGAATACGTGTGAGTAGGTATGTGTCTTGATATTGTTAACGTTGGATTGCTGCAAGTCAGCCAGGTAGCTGAAGCGCATTTTGGTATATCCTATCGGCAGGTCGACGGAGAGCATCTGTCGCAACGAAGGTTGATTGTGCAGGGAGGTAAATTTTATTACTCCACTCGAATTTCCCAAAGAGAATATCTCGTAATAAGATTGTCCGTAGTGGGGAGAGAACATCACTCCCATAACCGGCAGATTGACCTGATAACGAAGCACCATTGGATACCGTTTGATTTTCAGGTGCCAAATAGCCATTCCGGAGGCATCCAGATTGACGTATGCCCGTGCGGATGCCGGATTGTTGGTGTTCCGGAGATTATAGACAAAGCCTCCGTTGACATCTATCAATCCTCCGGCTAATAATTTGAAATTATCTGTCAGGCGGAACTGGTAATGTAATCCATAGTTCCAGTTGACTAATCCGGAGAAAGTGTTATTGTTATCGGCCCGGTTGTGCGTATAGCTGATGTTTGCCTGAAAGAAGTTCTGCACAGATACATTTCCATCAAACAACTTGGTCATCCGAATCAATTCACGGGAAACACGGAAGTCGATTCCTTTGTATTCCTGCGGTGAAAGATAGGTGTCGAAAACGTTAGTAAATCCGACACCATACATGGTGGCACGTGTTACATACCGATGGGCTTGCAGACTGTCGATCTGCGCTTGTAATCTTGTGCAAAGGGCGAACAGGATGCAACCTGTCAGCCCCAAGTATATTAGTTTTTTCTTCATCAGAATAATTTCATCTGCCCGGTGATTTCATCAATAATATCGCCTTCGCTCTTGCCGCTGTCCGGATCCAGATTTTCCGGCTCCTCTTCAGGAACTTCCTGTTGTTCTTGTGAGGGTTCGGGGAAGCGAGTTGGTTCAAGCTCATTGATCGTCTCCACTGCATAGGTAGTGATACGTTTTCCCTTGGCTTTGAAACCTTTGACAGCAATGAATTCATCCGCATCGATATTCAACGGATCACGGAAATTGTCGTGTCCGCCAAATATGACTTCCAGACGAGGATAGTACTCGTCGGTCAGCAGGATCAGACGGTTGTTCTTATTTTCTCCCAAGTAGTTCTGTTTACGGTTGGAGGCCTCAAGACAGAAACGTTTCAGATACGGATAATTCTGTTGGTCGGCATCGTAAAGCGCGGCAGTCCATATCTTGTTAGGATCAAACTTCTCCACGATGCTTACATTATCTTCATAGTGGTTGCTCAAGTCGAAGTTGGTAGTATAGAAATCACCGTTGTTCAGAACAATCAATATGCTGTCGTCGCTTTGGAATTCACCCAGATATTCACCTCGTCCGTCATAGTTGAGGCGGAGTATGTCACGGTCAAACCATACTTTACGTCCACCGAGCGTGGAACCTCCTTTTTGTTTCAGGGATATCTTATGTACCGGCAAGCGGGTAAGAATCACGCCTCGTGCCTGACGTCCCTTGATGCTGACCTCACTGAAGTCATGCTCGAAAATGATACGGCGTACACGCGGATTCGGTTTCAGTGTCACCTTGATGATTTCGGCTTCTCCATTCGGGTTGGCGCTGAAATAGGTAATCCGTGATTCGGGAGTTCCCTGTGTGACATCATATTCGCGGTCGCGAACTACAGAGGTCACGGCGAAACGTTTTACGTATGTCGTTCCTTCTTTTCCGTCGCGGTAGGCTACATTGTAGATCGTACGTTTATCGTTCTTCTTGAATACATTGACATAGAGAACGTTTTTGCCGACGAACTTCTTGTCGGCAACAGGAGTTACGATATACTTACCGTCGCGGAAGAAGATAATGACATCATCGATATCCGAACAACATGCTACGAACTCGTCTTTTTTCAAGGCTGTTCCGATAAATCCTTCTTCGCGGTTGATATAAAGTTTTTCGTTTGCTTCTACTACTTTGGCAGCTTCGATGGTGTCGAAGTTACGCAGTTCCGTACGGCGCGGGAAGTTCTTGCCGTATTTGTTTTTCAACATCTGATACCAGTTGACGGTATAATCTACGATGTGAGCCAGATGATTATCAATCTCGGCCACTTCTTCTTTCATCTTGGCAATCAGTTCATCCGCTTTGTCCGAGTTGAATTTCAGAATACGCCCCATTTTGATTTCCATCAGTTTGAGAATATCCTCTTTGGTTACTTCGCGGATAAATTTCGGATAATAAGGCGTCAGGCGTTCGTCAATATGAGCACAAGCTGCGTCCATATCTTTGGATTGTTCGAACTCTTTGTCCTTATAGATGCGTTCTTCGATAAATATCTTTTCGAGCGAAGCAAAGTGCAACGCTTCCAGTATTTCGTTTTTCTTGATTTCCAGCTCCTGCTTTAGCAAATCCAGCGTGTTGTCTGCCGACTTTCTCAAGACTTTGCTGACAGTGAGGAAATGAGGTTTGCTGTCATCAATCACGCAGCAGTTGGGTGAGATACTTACTTCGCAATCGGTGAATGCGTACAATGCATCGATTGTTTTGTCCGATGATGTACCTGGTGCCAGATGCACTAATATTTCTACGTTGGCAGCTGTGTTGTCATCTACCTTGCGAATTTTGATTTTTCCTTTATCAACAGCTTTTAGGATAGAGTCGATCACTGTTGAAGTGGTTTTCCCATAAGGGATCTCTGTGATTGCAAGTGTTTTGTTATCAATCTTGTTGATCTTGGCACGTACTTTCACTGCTCCGCCACGTTCTCCGTCGTTGTATTTGGCTACATCAATCGAGCCGCCTGTCTGGAAATCGGGATACAGTTGGAATTCTTCCCCACGCAGATAGCTGATGGAAGCATCACAAAGTTCGTTGAAGTTATGCGGCAATATCTTGGAAGAAAGTCCAACGGCGATACCTTCCACTCCCTGCGCCAGTAATAACGGGAATTTCACAGGAAGAGTGACTGGTTCCTTATTTCGTCCGTCGTATGACAATTTCCATTCAGTAGTTTTGGGATTGAAGACAACATCCAGCGCAAACTTGGATAAACGTGCCTCGATATAACGGGGAGCAGCCGCACCGTCTCCGGTGAGGATATTACCCCAGTTACCCTGACAGTCAATCAACAGGTCTTTCTGTCCCAACTGTACCAAGGCATCCCCGATAGAAGCATCCCCATGCGGGTGGAACTGCATGGTGTGTCCCACAATATTTGCCACTTTGTTATACCGCCCGTCATCCAGACGTTTCATAGAATGCAGGATACGACGTTGCACAGGCTTTAAACCGTCATTGATGTGAGGTACGGCACGTTCCAGAATAACATATGAAGCATAGTCCAGAAACCAATTCTGGTACATGCCTGTTAACTGATGTTTTACGCTTTCGTCCCGCGCGTCCGCCGGTTTGTAGTCTGAATGTTCTTCCGTTATCTCGTTGATTTCGTCACTCATAAAATTCGTATATACTATAATTTTAACGCATACGCACGCAAAAATACAAAAATAAAAGAGATTTCGATGAAAAACGGTGAATATTCCGTGTGTTAAAAGGGTATAAATCAGCTTTACGGAAGGAAAACAGAAAGGCATATCCTATCAAAGACATGCCTTTCTGTAAAATTATAACCTGATGAAAAAACGAGAAATGGGTACATGATTTAAACCCGTATTTCCCAACCTTTTTCGTACTCTCTTCCCCAAAGTTTATTAGCTTCCAAATCGTTAAGAATTCGTCCGCTTCCCGGATCAATCTGTAATGAATGTCCGACACGTTGGGCAATATTACCTAATTGTACCAACTGGGTACTGATACAGGCATCTACAATTCCGGAATTTAACTTTGTTCCTTTGCGAATGGCATCAAACCAGTTTCGGAAGTGAAAGGCATCCAGCTTTTCGGATGGATTCAACAGATTGCCAGTCTCAAATTTTAAATCACTTTTTACCTCTTTAATCGTTTTACCTTTTAAATCTGCAATTTTATATTCATTGCCACCGCCAATGAAGAGAGTTCCGGTTTCTCCATAAAATGCAGTTCCTACTCCATATCCGTCTACCGGCATCGTATTACAACTACGTCCTTCCCATGAAAAAGATGCTTCGTCACCAAATTGGAAGGTGATAAGTTGTGTGTCAGGAGTTTGCCAGTCGTCCTGAAAACGATACCGACCTCCGATAGAATCAACCTTTGTAGGATAATCTACACCCAATCCCCAGCGGAGTATATCAACAAAGTGAGTTCCATTGTTGAGCGCTTCACCTGTTCCCCAATTCCAGAACCAATGCCAGTTATAATGGATGAAATTATCTTTGAAATCAGCAACACGTGGGGCAGGACCTTGCCATAAATCCCAATCCAGATAATCAGGTACAGGAACAACTTTCCCTGTTCCAATGGAAGGGCGATTATTGACATACCAAGATTTGGCATATCTCACTTTTCCGATAGAACCGGATTTTATTTCTTCCATAGCTTTAATTACATTGGGAAAGGAACGGCGTTGGTTACCCACTTGAACAATCCGGTTATATTTCAAAGCGGCTCGAACCAACATTTCATTTTCTGCCGGATTATGACTGGTCGGTTTTTCCAGATAAACATGCTTTCCGGCCTGCATAGCCATAATGGCTGCTTTGGCATGCCAATGGTCAGGGGTAGCAATCACCACTGCTTCAAAATCGTTCGACTCTAACATCTTACGAATGTCTTTTTCTCCTTTGGGAGTACGTCCGGTAATTTTGTGGATAGCAGCCTGACATTTTTCTAATGCTCTTGAGTCTACATCACAAATGTAAGTAACTTCACAATCTGGAAGTTTGGCAAATCCTTGCGCCAGGGCCTTACCTCTCGAATTCACTCCAATGACTCCGATACGTATTTTTTCGTTAGCTCCCAGAATATCTTGATAACGGCTTGAACCGAATCCTGGAAGTATGCTTCCTAATGAGAGTGCAGCTGTACCTGCTACTGTTTTTTTGATAAAATCTCTTCTTGTTGTCATAGTATCTATTTTTCTCCAAAATTAGGTTGTTATTAGAATATGTGAATGAGCTTTTCCGTCAATTCTCCTTCAAAAAACGTAAATCTCTTATTTTTTTCTTCGGAAAAGGTGACTCAAGAATATCAGGATTCCTCGGGGAATCCATAATATAAGATAGATGAAAAAACTAATCACGATGACATACCCGATTTGGGATATTATTTCAATCCATGGGCGGGAATAGATAATGATTGCAATTACATTGATGATAAATGCAAGCAGGAAACTTAGAAGATAGATATTCCTTTCTTGTTTCAGCTTTTTTGATGTGATAATAATATCTTTCATGGCTTAGAATTTCATATAGGGTATTTTATATTCGTTGGGGAAGAGGATATGGCGTTGTTCATCCATTGCTTGATTCCCAAGTAAGCAAAGGACCGTAGAACAATAAGCCTCTTCTACTACATTCTGTGCTTTCTCTCCAGTGATACAAGATTGGCAGAAAGAGGATAGAATGATATCCGATCCGTCTTTATCTGCTCCGATCATACTTAAACCACTGTTAACGTGAATATCTCCGTCAATGATAAAATGTGGAGTGTATTCCATTTTTGTTTCCGGTCGCCAACTAGGTCCCGCTGTTGGTATAGCGGCAAAAGCTTTGTCTTTTACCTGGTCAATCAGTTGGCGGATGCCCGAAGTAGAATGGTCTTCTTCCAGGTAATAAATACCTTTAGCCATATCCATCGTACCTTTACTTCCCAGAATTTGGTCTTCCATTCCGTTGAACTTGTTGGCGATTAATGATTCATATGCAATCTTGGTTCCGTCGGAATATCGATAAGTCACATTTACACTATCGTATACTTCACGACCGTCTTTCCAGTAAACAATATCACCCATTCCCATGATACTTACCGGCATTCTTTTTGCGGCCCAGTTACATACTTCCAATTGATGGCAAGCTAGTTCAGTCATTAGTCCGCCCGAACTGTCTTTATATAATCTCCAATTGATTTTGCGCTCCAATTCCGGTGAAGGAGCAGGACGACGCCAGTCTGCATTTCTGAACCAATGACAGCGCATTCCTACCACATCTCCGATCAATCCGGAATGAATCATTTGCATCCCTTTGATATACTTCTCGTCGTACATTCGTTGCATACAAAAGTAGAGTACTTTTTCAGACTGGTTGTAAGTGTCATAGATAGCCTTGCACTCGTCAAGGGTGCGTGCCATTGCTTTTTCACAGAAGACATGTTTGCCGGCAGCTAATGCGTCCAACACAATAGGTGCGTGCCAGTTTAGTGGTGTGGATATGATGACTCCATCGATGTCTTTCGATTCCAGCAACTTACGGTAATCTGTATAGGATTTGGCATCCGGGCAAAGCTCCAATGCTTGCTGAAGATTGGGAGCATAATTGTCACACACGGCTACAATTTGTGCATGAGGTATTTCCTTGAGGTTATGGATGTGGTATTGCCCTCTGGAACCTGTGCCAATTAAAGCGATTCGTGCTTTTTCATGCTTGATCTCTTTTAGCTTTTCAGGGGTACAGGAAGTAAGCCAGGGAGTGGTCGCTAATAAAGCGGTTCCTCCGGCAACATATCCCAGACTTTTTATAAATTGTCTGAGTCCTAAGTCAACTCCTTTTTCTTTATGTTCTTTCATATTATAAGTCATATATGGTTGCTTGTATATTTTTAAAATTCTCTGTGAGTAATAGTTGCTCTTCTTTATTCGCAATCATCCATACGGTACTTAGAATTTCAGCTTCTAACGGATCTGCTGATATGATAGAGCTTGCTTTTCGTTGTTCATTAAATAGACCCGTAAGCGGATTCATAATGTGTCCGGTATAATGTATCGTATTACCGGAGGTGGATAATGTTGTATTTTCAAGATCGAATTCATTTAAAAGAGACTGATTATAAGGATTCAGAAAACTCACTTTCCAACTGTCTCCATACGGGTGGTGTCCCATGCCCAGAATTGAGCTATTGCCGAAATTGACAAACGCATGATTGACATCCTTTTGCTCTATGAGTCTTTTGATTTTCTTCAAAGCATACCCTTTGGCAAAGCCTCCGAAATCGAGTGAAATATCAGGAGACATAAAGGAAATGCGTTGATGGTCGTGAATTTGTATTTTGGAGAAATCTTTTAATGTAATGTCAAATAGATGAAAGGTGTTTTCATAATAATATTGGCAAAGTTGCAATATTTCCTCCAGTTCTTTGCTAATTTGAATATAACTTAGCAAAGCATGTTTATTAATTCCGGAGACCTCACTGTGGGGATCAAAACGGTTCAAGATCTTATCCAAACGTTCCAGCTCGTTGATGATATGGCACCAAAGTCCGTTTAAACGTTCTGCATCAGAATGAATAAGCAAGATATCGAATCGTGTCCCCATGATATGAGGAATGAAGCCATGAAACATGGCTTCATCTTTATAATATTTACATCCTGTCTCTAACACCTATTGTCTTATTTATTTTCTTTCTTTGCCATTTCTACAGCAGTTGTAGTAATGTAATATTTGGTTAATGTATTTGCGTTTTCCCATTCCGGGATGTTTTTGTTACGTATATAATGCAGGAAAGCTTTTGCTACTTTACTGAAGTGCTCTTCATGTCCTAGTCTGTATTCCTGTGGTATATCAATAAGATAAATCCCGTTACTTTTATTTTTGACGGATAAGAACGGATAGCTTTCTTGAAGTTGTTCTATCGTCTTTTGCAATTGAGTCTCAAAAGTATGGCTGTCAATGTTTGGCTTTTTCTGAATATACAATTCTTTCACAAAACCGTTCTTCTCATTTTGAACGATTTTTAAAGTTGCTTTGCTACCTTTTTTGATAGAAGTAAACGTATCTCCTCCATGAACTGGTGGCATATAATTCCATGTGACTTTCATTCCCATACAAATTCCTTTGACGGTGTAGTTGAGACTTCCGTTTGCCATAACTTTCAATACATCATTTTTTATGTATTGTTTCAGATAAATAGGGAAAGAGTCTGTTTGCGTTGATTGGCTGAACTCTGCCAATGTGATCGGGGTTGGCCAGTGTTTGGCCGAAAGTACTTTGACATCCGATTGATAATGAATTGCTTCATCTGGAAAACATTGCCAGTTGATAAGATCTATCAAATGTGTTGTTACATCTGCAATTCCTTCTCCTTGTTGTGCTATATCATAGTACCATGCAGGACGGACCAGCGGTTTTCCGGAAACCTTTTTAAAGAAATGATGTACGCTTTCCATTATTACAGAAGGGTTGTCCGGTGAGCCTTTTTGTAATTCTCCAAATAATTCTGTTTGATGTAAGAGCTCTTTTTCTATGATGTTGAGAATATCATATCGCTCCGTCATCAAATCATATAAAAGGAGCCCCTTTTGTTGTGCTAGCTGATAAGCCTCTGTCAATAATTGGAAGTCCTGTGAGTTAATAGCCAGTGGCTTATCTGCAAGAACATTATATCCGGCTTTGATAGATTCTATAATATATCGTGTCTTCTTCTGATTATTTCCAGCCAGAATTACGACATCACCTTTATGATCTGAAAGCATTTTCTGGAGATAATCTTCGCCTGTATATACCTGTTTCTTCCACGTGGTGGGAGACTCTGTTCGATGGTTGTAAGAGTCAATACTTTCCAGATATTGATTGACGCCTATTCCTTCGGGAGCGTATATCCGGATGGTATCATTAATAACAGCTAATGCATCTTTCTGAAGCAGACTGGCATGGAAATGTCCTGGATCAAGAACGACTACTTCTATTTTACATGAATCATTGGCTTCCGCCTTATTCATAGTCTGTTTCTTGGAGAAAGAACATGAAGCAACTATAAATAAGATTGATATAAGCCCGATTCCTTTATATATAAATTTCATTTTCTTATTTATTATAGATTTTGATTAATTTCCGGGCGTCTTTCCATCCTTTTTGGTAAGCTTCTTCCAATGTGACAATTCTTCCATTCTCTTCTTTACTCATATTGGATGCTTTCATGAAAGTGAATATTTCAATTGTTTCTTCTCTGGAGATAGGAGAGATTCCTGTTTGGAAAAAAATCAAAATTTGTTCAAGAAGTACTTTATATCCTTGATAACCTCCTACTTCAATAGCCTTTTTGGTGCCGAACGCTGTTCCTCCATAAATGGCAGGTCCTTTTTTTATTCCTCTGAAAGTTCCGATCCGTCCATCTTTCCAACGTCCGACCACAATATCTGCATTTTCTGAAGACATTCGGTTAACTGATTCACAGCCGGTTCCCATAATCGTATATAGAGTCTCTATTCCATGTATTCCGTAAAAACCGAAATCCGGATGTGTAGGTTCCACTTTATGCGGAGAGTAGCAGTCGGCTCCTATAATATCTCCAAATTCTCCGTTTCTTAATTTTTGATTTTGTGGAGAATATCTTAATGCTGAAGAAGAAAAAATAGGGACCTTATATTTTTCTGCCATCTCGAAGATAGCAATGGCTTCGCCTAATGTTGAACCGATCGGTTTATCAATATAGCAGATTTTTCCTGATTTGAAGACTTCGATAGCTTGTTCGAGATGAAGCCTGCCATCATTTGTTTCTAAAAGTACACAATCTACTTTATCCAATAACTCGCTGATTGAAGACACAATCTCTACTCCTTGTTGTTCTACTTTCTTAATATAACCCGGAATACGCTTAGCACTGGATTCAATAGTTTTTGAACCATACGGATAGGCCGCAACGATTCTAAAGCCTTTGGCAAAAGCATTGTCTTTATCTCCATTAATTAAATCTGTAAAGGCTACAGAATGGGAAGTATCTAGACCGATAATTCCTATTCGTATAGATTTTTGTGCATGAATATTCAAAACGAAACTTGATAAAATAAGAAGTAGACATAGTTTGTTTTTCATAATTCTTTTCAATTAAAATATTAGAAGTTATAAATTGAGTAACTGTGCACTTTCTGTGTCCAAATATAACGAAGATTTTTCTTTTCTCCGCAATATACTGGCCGGACATTTTTCAGAAATATCTCCATGGATTGTGCGATAGACAGCTTGAGACTTATTCTTGAAAGGCACGATGCAAAACATCCATTTGGCTTTTAATAATGCCGGTATAGTAAGAGTTAAAGCTTCCGTAGGCACCTGTTCAAGTGTCTCAAAACATTTTTCATTGACTTGTTGCTGGCGGCACACATGATCAAGTTTTACTATCTTTACTAGTTTGTGATCGTTGAAATTGGCAACATCAGGGTCGTTGAAAGCAATGTGTCCGTTTTCACCGATTCCTAAGCAGACAATATCAGTGGGGAATTGTGACAATAAACTTGTGTATCGTGTACATTCCTCTTCCAGATCAGTAGCATGCCCGTTTAAATAATAGACATTCTTGAAAGGTACCTTATCAAAAATACGTATTCGGAGGAAGTTTCCGAAACTTTGCGGCGCATCAGGCAGCACTCCAATATATTCGTCCATGTGAAAAGCATTGATTCTGTTCCAGCTAATTCGCTGATCGCTGATCAAGTGATGTAGAAATTCTTCTTGTGAAGGAGCTGCGGCAAATATCATATTGATTTCAGCTTTTCCTTCCAATAAATTGCATATTCTGTCAGCTACTTCTTGAGCGGCGGCTTTTCCCATTTGCTGGACGGTTGGGTAGATTTTGACAGTTAATTGATTTTGTTGAAATACTTTAGTTTCAGTTTCATTTACTATAGATAACATGGCCTTCTGATATTGTGTGAATGATATTAATTTGATTGTCGAAAATAACGATGTCCGCATCTTTCCCGGCCTCCAGTGAACCTTTTGACTTGTCGATATGGAGGATACGGGCAGGAGTAAGTGTCATCATACGAATGGCATTGATGAGACTGACGTCGGCCAGTTGTACCATTGTTCTGACCAGACGGTTAGTGGTGGCTACACTTCCTGCAAATGCGGAACGGTCAGGCATTTTGGCTACTCCGTCTTCGATGATTACTTTTTGTCCGTTAGCCAGACTTCCTAATATGGATTCTCCGTCAGGCATACCTGCTCCCCGCATGGCGTCAGTACAGAGAGCTATCTTGTCAGCTCCTTTAAATTTGTAAACAAATTGCAGTAATGGTTTAGGGAGATGGATACCGTCGGCTATGATTTCCACTGTCATATCATCAATTAGGTATGCAGCTTCTACTACTCCTGCATAGCGAAAGGCATTTCTGCGTGTGACAGATGACATCGCTGAATATAAATGGGTTATATGCGTATAACCGGCTTTATATGCTTGTGTTACTTCTTCATAGATCGCATCGGTATGGGCAATAGAAGGAAGTATGTGGTGCTCTTGTAAAACATGTCCCATTTTAATAGCTCCCTCCAATTCAGGAGCGACACTCCAGCGTATAATATCTTCCGAAGATTCTAGAATAGCGTTATATTCTTCCGGTTGTGGCTTCTTCAAGTATATAGGATCTTGTGCTCCGCTTTGTTTGGGGGAGAAGTAAGGTCCTTCTAAATGTAAACCGATGAACTTTGCTCCTTTTGTGTTGAGGACTTTAGCTTTCCGATAGGTAGCAAACATATTCATTAATTCTGTGTCAGAGCATGTCAGTGTAGTGGGAACCATGGAAGTGGTTCCATATTTCGCATGAGTTTCTGCTATGCCTAGAAATGCCTCTACGGTGCCATCCATGAAGTCGTGGCCGCCACCGCCATGAATGTGCATATCGATGAATCCTGGTGCTACGTAATTACCGGCAGCATCTATTATTTGGTCATCGGGTTGAGGCGTGAATTCATTACTCGCTACAATTTGCCTGATTTTCTGATTTATACATATCAGTATCTTATCAGTTTCTATGCTTGTAGGTAAAATGATTTTTCCGTTGGTAATAATAAGTCTTTTCATTGTATGAAGTATGTCTTTTTATCAATAGTTTCGTTTCCAGGAATTGATTTTATGGCCTTTGGTTGCAAAGAATATCAGATAAAGGAAACACGGAATTAATATCCAGTAGCCAATGCGCAGATCATATACTTCAGCAAAATAACCGTATATCAATGGTAAAATGGCATTTCCGCAAAGTCCCATAATTAGTAGTGAAGAACCTGTTTTGGTGAACTTGCCCAGTCCGTGGATGGATAAAGGCCATATCCCGGCATAAATTAAAGCATTCGGGAAGCCGAGTGCACAAAGCAGGAAGATGGAGATATTTGCTTGATGTCCGAATAGAGTGACGTTAAAATCAGCGAATACAACTCCGAATGAAAGTAACAGTCCTAATATGGTACATATAATCAACGCCTTTGTCTGTGAGACATATTTAGGAATTATAAGGATGCCTAATACATAACCAATCATAGTACAAGCTAGTGTATATGAGGGGAATACTTTTGCTTCAAGCAAGTCTATTCCCATTGAATTGGCGTAATTGATGATGGTATCTATAGCAATTACCTGTGTCCCTACATGGAAGAAAATAGCTAAAGCTCCTAATATAAGATAAGGAAAATCGAAAATACTTTTTTTAGAGTTATGCCCGTTCTCTTTCTCGTCGGTTGCATTTTGTTCATCTGTATTAATCTCCGGCAATATGGAATAGCGGATTCCGATTCCAGCTAATACTAATAGTCCCCCTAGTATGGCATAAGGTACAATGACACGTTGTATCAACTCGTCAAGCATGGCACTTTTAGTTATTGCATCCAATGTACCAGATTCTATGAGGCTGAAAAGTTCACTGTCGTCTGCTTTTAAAATTAAAGCTGCGAAAATGAGTGGAGAAATAATCCCGGCGAACTTGTTGCATATTCCCATGATGCTGATTCGTCGGGCGGCGCTCTCAATAGGACCGATGATCGTTACATAGGGGTTGGCAGCAGTTTGTAAAATAGCCAAGCCTGTTCCAATAGAAAATAGGCCGATCAGGAATATTTCAAATTGTCGAACTAAAGCAGCCGGAACAAAAAGAAAAGCTCCTAATGCCGTCAACATAAAACCATACATGATTCCTCGTTTGAAACCTACTTTCTTCAGGAGGATTCCTGAAGGAATAGCCATGACAAAATAGGCTATATAAAAAGCAAAAGCCACGAAGTAGGATTCGAAATGGGTTAGTTCGCAAGCGATACGGAAATAAGGAATCAGGATGGAGTTCACCCATGATACAAATCCGAATATAAAAAACATTCCGGCTAGGATCGTCAGCGATATGAAATATTGCTTTTGTTTACAAGAGTTTGGCATTCCTTTTCTATTTTATAAGTATGACAGTTTTGTTTCTATTATTGAAGACTGATTTGCATGGATAGTCGTGATGCATATACTCCTCCAGTGTAATCTTGTACTTTGAGCGTAAAGGTATCTGTTGTACCTTGACCGTTGTGGATGTACTTCACTATACCGGCTGCTATTTCGGCCTGTGTGAATTGTGCCGATTTGCCTATTGGAAGCCCGTTGTGTACAAGTGTGCCATTGATTGGCAATTGCTCTATGATAAAAATAATATTGTTGTCATCGTATGTATATTGTGCACTGGGGCCGGCAGACATCTGCAAGTGCTGTTTGGTCAATGTGATGATGCCGCCGATACTCCCTTTTATTATTTGATTATGATCTAGTTGAAGCTCACTGTCGGTGGCACCTTGTAATTTGATATAGGCAGCATTAGGACTATTATTTAAGTTTGTAGAAGATGTTTCACGCGGATGTATTTCTACTTGAGAATTACTGATGGCCTGACCGTTCAGTAGTTTTAAACCGAAAGAGACTTCTGCTTCTGAATTATTATAAGCATTTTTGATATATTGTGTGATATTGATTTCATTCCAGTCAGCTGACAGGTCAGCGATAGAAACTTCCGCTCCGAATTCCGGACGATTACTATAAGTCAATGTTTTTTCCGTCCATTCGTTTGACGTTGCGTAAACACCGCACGAAGGAACGAATGAGCCTACTATTCTTTTGATATTAAAACATAATTTGGCCGAAAAAAGATTGTCGATAAGGTCTACTTGAGATAAGGCGAATTTGAAGAAAGAATATCTGTAACGCCCGGAACGGCTACATAGATAGTTTAATTTGTTATACCCATTGTAGTTGCCATTGGAAGCGCCGCTATATACATTGGCGTCTTCAGTCACAGGCAGATTATAGGTGGGAGCTTGTGAGTGGTCGACACCTTCCGGAACAGGATCTGTTTCTTTCACCTTTTTGATATATAAAGGTAATTGGTCTACGACATGTGCTGCACCATCCTTGAAAAGGTAGTCTTGCCGGATGACAACAATAGATTGATTGTTGATTTCTTCGCTATCATTTACATAGAGAAGAAACTTGTTACTTGTACTTTCTTTACGAGTTAAGAAAATAGGTTCTCCGGAGTCACTGATACCTTTTATACTTTGGTTGGTTTCCATTTCAATGGAACGGTAGGAACCGTCAAAAGTCAGATAGGAAAATAGGTAGCGGATGACCCCTTTGGACAGTTGGTTGATTTGTTCTACTCCGACACTGGATAATACACTCTTTATGGCATCGTTGGTCGGAATAATGCGTGTTCGGTTTCCGGTAGAGATTTGTTCTTCCAAACCGGCATATTTAATTGCTTCCAAATACATTGTAAGCGAACTTTCTTTCCCTTCTTCAAGGTACTCTATCAAGGACATCTCTTTCAGATAATTCGGATCGGTGTCTAACTTATAATCGGTTATCAAATTACAACCGGAAAAAAGTAGAGCTGCAATTAACAGCATATATTGAGTCAGTTTCATATTTTCAGCTTTTAATAAGTAAAATTATTTATAATATTCGTTCTGCTCGATCAATTTGCTTCGGCGTAATTCATTGAGGTGAATCGGCCATACCAACGCTTTTGGATGTAGTTCGATAGCGGGAGACTCATCTTCTCCGATATCATTACCTCTATTTTTGACAGCTTCGAAAACTTTACCTGTACGGATAAGGTCAAACCACCGATGTCCCTCATAGGCTAATTCATACCTGCGTTCATTGAGAACGATTTCTCTGATTCCTTCCTGATCATATTCTTCACGGTTGAGAAACTGTTCTTCAGGAATTTCATAACCGCTTCCGGCAGCTCTTCTCCTTATTTGGTTCACTAACTTCATTATCGCCTTCCGGTTTTCGTCGGTGTCTTCTTGGTTGGCGATTGCTTCGGCCTTTAATAAAATTATATCTGCGAGGCGAAGCATTACAATGTTACGACTGTCGGCAGTATAATCGAATCCAATAGTGAATTTGGTAACTTTGTATTTTCCGCTAACTGCCTCATGTATTGCGGCTGATCTCCAAGAACTTCCTTCTGTGTCGATAGCTTCTCCGAATCTTGTGCGCGGGCGTAGGATAGGGTATGTGCCGGATAAATAAGATGTCAGGTTCTTTTGGTCATCTCCATCGGCAACACTGCTTGCCAATTCGAAAATTGACTCTTTACTGCGTCCGGCATTAAATATTTGTGCGTATTCACTGGCCTGCACGAATGCTTTGAAGTTTTTGTCTTTGGGATTATCTGTTACACCGGTATATTTTTCATCGTATAAGTTTGCCAAAGTATAACCGGTATTAGCCAGTACTTTATCTGCCATACTGATTGTTTTCTCATATTTGTGTTCCCAAGCATATACATGAGCATCAATGGCATAAGCAGCCGTCTGGGTGAAAGTAGTCCGTGAGGCCGAATTCTTATCAATCATTTTTGCGGCATTTTCCAGATCAGAGTGTATCTGCTTGATAATTTCGGCTACACTAGTTCTAGGGCGGTCAAAATTATCGTTGGAATCCATATAAGGCTCCGTTACCAAAGGGGCATCTCCCCAAATACGAATAATCCAAAAGTAAGCGAAAGCACGCAGGCAATAAGCTTGCCCCATTACGTCGTTTGCTTTTTCTGTGCTTATGCCGCCTGCTTCGAGCACTTGCGGGGTGAATTTAATAACAACATTTGCTTGTTTGATAGCGCGGTAATAATTATACCATGAAGCTTGAGATATATTATTGTCAAGTGAATTATTAACCACTTTATCAGTATTTACGTTAAATGCATTATTATAGAAAGCATCACCTCTCATTTCACCATAGATCAGGAAGTTAATACTCAAATCAGATTGAAGAGTATTGTATCCTCCATACAGGATGCCATATAGATGTGATTCCTCTTTGGGGGTGTTTTCTGTTGACCATGATGTTGTCGGTTCCAGTTCAAGAAGAGAACAGGCAGAAAAACCGGCGCTTATAAAACATATTAGATATATATATAGCGTTTTCATATTTGATAATATTTACAGGTGATTAGAATGTGAGGTTGACTCCTAGATTGTAAGAACGGCTTTTGGGAAACGCACCGTTGTCTACTCCTCGGATAAATGCCGATGTAGCAGTATTTACTTCCGGGTCGTATCCGCTATATTTGCTCCAAGTAAGGAGATTCGTTCCGGATATGTATACATTGGCAGATTTCAAGAATGCTTTTTTGCACCATTTGCGAGGGATATTATAGCTTAAAGTCACCTCCTTGATACGTAGGAAAGAACCATCTTCCATGTTGAAAGAAGAAGGACGGAAGTTCTCCATTTTGTCCTGGTAACGAATCATGGGGAAATTGGTAATGTCTCCTTGTGCTTTCCAGCGTGCTAATGCATCCTGTCCCAAATTACCGGTGGTTCTCATGGCATTGCGCGTACGTCTGAACTCATTCATAACTTTATTCCCATAAGACCATTGCATCATGATATTGAGAGAAATCCCCTTGTATGAGAATGTGTTGGACATACCGCCGATAAATTTAGGATTGGGGTCGCCAATGATGACACGGTCATTGTCATCAATGACTCCGTTTCCGTCAATATCCTCCCAGATCATGTCTCCACCTTTAAATGGGTCACCGGTGGAGGCTCCTTTGCGTATTTGATCTTTTTGGCCGTTAGGCAGTATATACACGTTATCCTCATCTTTGGAATAGACACCCAGTGCTCTGTGGGCATAGAATACCCCCATTGGTTCGCCAACCCTTCCCAGCGAAAAGTTTCCTATGATGATATCCTCATTGTTGGGCAGTTCGGTGATTTTATTCCGGTTCATGGAAATATTGAAAGACGTTTTCCATTTGAACCTACCGGTCAGGTTGACTGTTTCGAGTAGAAACTCCAACCCTTTATTTTCTACACTGCCATAGTTTCTGGGGACAGCGGAGAAGCCGGTATAGTAGGAAACGGGGAAGTCGAACAACAAATCCTTCGTTTTCTTTACATATGCATCGGCGTTGAATACCACACGACCTTTGAAAAAAGAAAGATCTAAACCGATATTATATTGAGTCGTTTTTTCCCATCCGATGATGTCGTTGGGCATTGCGTTGTAGAGAATTTCCACATTTCCGTCGTATTTGTTGGATGAGGCTGTATAAGATCCCAATGCCGCATAATTAGAAATAGTCTGATTACCTGTTACGCCAATACTACCACGGATTTTAGCGTCACGTAAGAAACCTTTGGCAAAATTCATAAATTTCTCATCGGAAAAGCGCCATCCCATAGAGACTGACGGGAATGTACCAAAACGTTTATTCTTACCAAAACGAGAGGAGCCGTCGTTACGGATAGTGGCTGATGCAAGGTAACGTCCTTTCCAATCATAGCTGACACGCCCGAAAAAGGAAAGTAGTGCTCTTTCCGATTCGCTTCTGGATATATTGGTATAAGTGGATGCATTTTGAATGGTGATCACAGATTTGTCAATGTATCCGTTTCCGTTTAATGTGATGGTTTCCGTTTTGTCTTGCTGTAATGATTGCCCGAGTACCACATTCAAACGATGTGATTTGAATTTTCCGTTATAAGATAAAGTGTTTTCATTTAAAAAAGTTTGTCCCTCACTCTGCCGGAACTTGCCATTGTCGCGGGCTGGCGTATTGGAGTCGAATTCTTTAGGCATGAAGCTGTCTTGATTGGTTCTGCTGATGTCACCAGACACGCTCACTCTCAAATCGAGCCCTTTCATCAGATTTATTTGTATATATTGGTTCATCGTGAACCAACGGCGTTTAAAGTGAATGGGCACTTTCGTCGCTACGGCCAACGGGTTGCGTTGTTCTCTCACTCCTAGCCAGTCTACCAATTCACCACTAAGAGGATCATAGGGAGAGAAACAAGGATTGGTGAATAGGGCGGCTCTTAATGCACTGTAATTATTGCTACCCGAAGAAAGGATACGGGTATAATTCATATTACTGAATGAGACTTTGGTTCCTCCTGTGATGCGTTTTCCTACCTTATATAAGAAGTTTGTTCTTAGATTGAGCTGATTGTATTTCGTGTTGACTACTACTGGTTTAAGATCGCGATATCCGGCTGATACACCGTAAGAGAAACTATTGTTTCCACCACGTACACTTATGTCATTGCGGGTTTGATATGCTGTTCTGAATATGACGTCCTGCCAGTCCGTCGTGCGGTTATAGTAAGGGTGAAATGGGTTTACAATCCAGTTTTGTTCGGCAGTCTGATTATTATTTTCACGAGCTTCTTTATATGCAGCACGAAATTGTTCAGCATTCATCGCATCCAGTTTGCGTGAAATGGAAACGATACTTGACGTATGGCTAAGTGTAACAACCGGTGCCATTTTTTCAAACTTATTACCGCCTTTGGTTGTAATAATGACGATACCGTTGGCAGCACGTGAACCGTAAATAGCGGCAGAAGCTGCATCTTTTAGTACCTCGATAGATTCGATGTCATTGGGATTAATACCTGCAATGGGGCTGAAGGTAGCATCACCGTCAATAGAGGATATATTTCCGCTTTCAATCGGTGTACCGTCTATAATATAGAGAGGTTCGCTACTCCCGTTTATCGAAGAAGCACCACGGATTTGAATCAATGATCCGGCTCCTGGTTCACCGGACGTTGATATGATTTGCATACCCGGAATTTTTCCCTGCAAAGCAGTATTGATATTTCCTCCGGAATTAGAATCCAGGTCTTTGGATGAAATAGTCGTAATGGAACCGATAACATCACGTTTGGCCTGAGTCCCATAACCTATAACTATGACGTCTTCCAATGAATTGTATTCTTCTTCCAGTTCAATCACGTAACTGGATTTGTTGGCTTCCAGTTTGATTGTTTTCTTTTGCATTCCGACATAACTTATTTCAAGTTCTTTGTCAGATTGTCCGACGGAGATAGTAAACTTACCATGGGTGTTAGTTACTGTTCCCCGTCTCGTCCCTTTAATGATGACATTTGCTCCAATGATTAGTTCTTGGTCGTTTTCTCCTTTTACAATGCCGGATATTTTCCGTTCTTGTGCAAAAAGGTCCATAGAGCAGAGGATGACCCCGATAAAAAATAGAAGGACTTTGTTTTTCATACTATAAATTTGAATTAAACGATTTAAGTGCTTTATGTATCTAGCATAAGTTTACAACAAAAATAGAGGATTTGCCATTTCTTCATCAGTGGAAATACGCAAATTAGTCCTCATTTCGCGTTAATAACATCTTACGGTTTCCTCATTTCTGGCAAAAGGGTGGAACCTGGTACTAATAATTCCATAGCCCATAGGGCGCTTAAAGCTGCATATTTTGATACCGTTAATGATTCTCCGTGTACAGCTTTAGGATAATTTTCAGATAAACGTTTCATTGACCCGAATGAACTTTCAGAACCGAATGCCCAGATATATTTTAGTAAAATGGCTCTGACCTCCGGTGAATCTTGAATGTTGCGCTTGTAATATAGTAGTGGTAAGGCATTTAATGTACAACGCCCTCCTCGGAGATACATCTCATTCTCACATCCTTTTAATAGAGGAGGAATGAAAGTCCGCTTTAGATTGCTATCTATTATTTCATTCAGGTTGTGATCGTTTAATACAGACCGGACCCAGAATAAGGCTTCAGCTTGATAGTAGCCTGAAGCGGGATACACTGCTTTTACATAATAGTTGGCATTTCTTTTGGCAATTGCTTGGTATTGTATTCGGGTCGCATCTTTTTGTAGTGCTCCCATACAAAGTTGGACTGCCAGGATATCTGCTCCGACCCAGGAAGGGCCTGTCAGTACTTTTTTTCTTCCATATTCTCCCAAACCATACATTCCTTCGTAAGCATTCCCTTTTTCAAACTCTTGAGGATCACTTATTTTTAATTGGGCGGAGCGTATGCTGTCTATATAAAACGTTTCTGCCCAGTTGAGGAATCGTGAACAGAGTTTCTGATATTTTTCTTTTCGGGCATAATCAGTTATATAAGGTAAAGATTGTGCGATAGCCAGGGTTATTTGTCCGCCGTCTGCAACATTGTATCCGTCTGAATGTTCCAAATATCCCATAGGGAGTTTGCCATCTTCAGTTTGCCTGTCAGCTAGCATATCGTAAAAACGAAATGCGCAATCTTCTATTTCTTTCGGAGTTATGAGCTGGAAGTCATCATTACTTTTTAAACAGCTCATTCCATTTTGTAAGAAATGTAGATAAGCGAACATAGCTCTTACTCCGTAGGCATCTCCAAAATAATGGTGGCTGATACGTCCGTCCGGGTAGAATTGCTGGTTACGTACTAGATGCCTGAAGGCATAGAGCATCGCTTTCTTTACATCTACCGAATCACAGAACACATCTGTCTCATTTCCATTGTTTTTTAGTGTTATTTGCCAGGTAAAATGTTGGAAAGGAAAGTCTTCCGGTATTTCGGGGAGAGGTATGTAACATTCTTTGACTTCCAGGGGAGCAATGGTAAGATCAGCTTTTTGTGATAGTTTTCCGGCAATTTCGATATTCAGTTTGCCCCTCACAGTTTGCGATAAAGGGTTTTTGACAGTAATATGTAATTGTGGTCGTATTTTCTCATTGATTACGCAGGTATTGATCTTGGTCGCAATTATTTTAGGTTTCTCCAAGAGGTAATGTATGATGTTGGAAAGTGCTTGCTGACTTTCCGGCTTCTTGAGAGTTACTGTTGGCGGAAGATCGAATGTTGCAACTGCCGAACCTTTATATTCTCCTCCGGCATATAACTCTAAATTACCGATAGGTTGCTCTGCTTTTTTGGAAGAAAGTTCTGACAGGATTGGAATGATACGACTTTCGCGTTTCTGTTTCGTATCATATTTGGCGTTGTGGTCACTTCCCATTTTGCTACCAGGATAAGTGGAGTAGTTGTTCCGTTCCCCCCGGAACGGGTCAAATAGCCATGCAGGGAAACATATATTATTTTCTTTAAAAGGAAGTTCCATTGGCTTCAAGGCAGAGGTTGGAGCATAAATATCTTTTTTATTTTTCGCTAAAGATAAACAACTGATTCCCCAGTACATTTCTTTTTCACGCCATACAGTTAGCAGGTTAACTCCGATAGATATGGTCCTGATATTTTCAGGGCGTAGCAATGGATAAGCTTCATTCGGATTATTATAATCTTCGGGTATAAAATCAGCAAATGAAAGGGTGTATTTTTCCCATGTATCAGTTAGTTTTGTAAAGTTGTACCATTTCTTGCCTGTATGATCTACTATCTCCAACGCTAATAAATCCATATAGGGAGAACCTTTTGCGTTGAATGTCAGCAGTGAAAGTTCCGGTTTTACTTTATCTTGAGCGGATATTTCTACCATCATACTGTGCATGGCCTTCTTAGTCGTAAAAAGTTCCAGAGCTTCTTTGTTATCAGGTGATGTTGTGACTTTGATTGTAGCCTTTTCCCGATAGCCGGGCAGTTCTTTCTCTTTGCGATTTATTTGGTAAGAAGACCGATCGGAAAACTTAACCAATGGAACTTCATCCGTAGCTTGTGGAGCGTAGTCAAACCCTTTATCGCCGACAACGATTACATTTCCTCCGGCTGATAAATAACGGTTAATCGCAATTCGGCTTTCGGGCGGCAGCGGTGTGCTACCGGACAATAAGAGTAATTGTCCGTCGGCTGTGGATATTGCATTTAATCCTGCTCGGGTTAAATGTATAGTTTCGAAGCCATTAACACCCCGTTTGATCTTTTTTGCCAGACCCTTGAGCTCGTCACCATATATTGCAATTTTTTTCTTATCATGTTGGTGTGAGTTTGTCGACCGGTCAGTGGGATACATACGTATCGTCTTTAGAGCTGATGATTGTCCGGATATAAAGAATAATAAGCTGATGATAAAAAGTATTCGTTTCATAATATTAGGACATTTGATGTTCGTTAGACAAAAGTGCGTAATTATCAGGATATTACTCATTGTAAAACCGAAAAACAATATTCAAAAAACGCATTATTTCAGTTCCTTGATCTTCACGTTTTTGAACCAAACTTCATCGCCGTGATCCTGAAGAAGTATATTTCCTTCTTTGGCATTTCCGAAATTAGGCCAGTCTCTATATTTGCTATATGCTACTAATGCATTCCACATATCGCTGTTACGAGTATATTCTATCAATTTAACTCCATTCAGCCAATGTTCCACATGGTTGCCTTTTACAATAATGGTAGCTGTATTGAATGTTTTTTTATTGAAAGGTTTATTTTCTGGGGCCGGAATCAAATCATATACCGATCCTAATTTCCTGTTTCCTTTCACACCCAATTTTGCGTCCGGATGTTTAGCGTCATCAAGTATCTGGAATTCACAGCCGATAGCAGAACCTTCGCCTTTATTCAAGTCCGGATTAACGAAATACTTAATTCCGCTATTCGCTCCTTCGGTAATTTTGAAGTCTACTTTCAGAATAAAGTTCTTATATTTACGAGTAGTCACAATATCACCACCGTTGGCCGATTCGGCACCATCGCTTTTTATAACTTTCAAGAGCCCATTTTCTATTTTCCAGCCTTTTGCGGGGAAAGTAGAGAGTTTAGCTCCTCTCCATCCGTCAGTTGTCTTACCATCCCATAATAGGTTCCATCCTTCTTTTGCCTCGTTGGGCGAAATTGTATTGACAATCAGATTCACTTCAGGTGCAGATACCGGTGTCTGATAACGTTCTACATCCGTCGTACAAATGCGGATATTCTTCCAGCTGACTGTTTTTCCTTCATCTGCCTCATTTTTAATAGCATGCACTTGCAAAGCTATAAATCCGGAAGGCGACATATCATCCCAGATGTTAGCGCAAGGCACTCCGTTTATCCAAGTACGGATAGAATTGCCGACAGCTTCAACACGAGCCTTATTCCATGCATTGTTTTTGAAAGCGGTTTGAGCTGACGGGTTTAGCGTCAGAGGATACAGCCAGCCTCTACGCGCTTCATCGTAGATACCACCCGACCAGGCTCTTTGGGAAGGATCAATCTCAAACTGATAACCATGTACACGTCCCTTTTTAAACTCCTTTTTGCTTTCACTGCGAAGCTGTACACCGGAATTTAAACCGTCATCTATCTTGAAGTCAAATTCAAGAATAAAGTCTCCATAGTTTTTGGATGTTGTCAGAAAAGTATTGGGAGTCCCCATTTTAGATATGCCGACAATGGCGTTATCCACAATCTTATACTCGGCTTTGCCGTTCAGTTTCTTCCATCCTTTCAGATTCTTTCCGTTGAAAAGAGGTTCCCAGTTTTGTGCACCCAAAGAAGCGGCGCAGAATAAAAGCAACGTTAATACGATATTTTTTTTCATCTATTTATGTTATTATGATAATAAATATTTTTGTTATTTCCTGTTGAATCAGCACTACAGCTTATAGAACTCATCCCAACCTTTACGAGGGGGAAGGCCCGTCAACATTGCGTTGGCAAATGTATTGTTTGTAATCTGCTTTGTGCGACTGTCAAAGAACAGCTGTGTGTTGAGTCGCTGGGCCATTACCCCCAATGAGAACACCTGGCTCAAGACGCCGTTGATCTCGAAAGGCGAGCGTGTCTTTTCAACTCCATTACAAGCCAACAGGAAGTTCTCGAAGTGGTTGGAAGGACTTTGGGGAACTTCCGGCAGTTTACCCGCCATTTCTTTGGCCTTTTCTTCGGGAATAATAGACAGGGTGCTTCCGTGACTGCCACCTTTGAAAATCAGATCTTTGGTATAAATGATCTTTCCCGGGTTCAACTTTGATTTGGGTGTATTCCCTTGATTTGTTACAGGAATGTTCGGATCCAGCCCTGAAACTCCATAACCGGCAGGGATCGGAGGGAGATTGTCCAGACCGTCATACCAGGTAATATCTACCGGAGGCATTCCTTTACGTTGCGGGAAGCGGAAGAGAATCGTGGAAGAATAAGGGAAGAAATAATCATTGTGCCCTTCTTGATACTGTAAGGTGACTTCATAAGGTAGTCCCAGTTCAAGGAACTCGTGCACTGTATCCAGGATATGTGCTCCCCAGTCACCTAATGCCCCCATTCCGAAGTCATACCAGCAGCGCCATTGTCCCTGATGATAATCCTTGTTGTATTCGTGGTAAGGAACAGCCCCGAGCCAGGTATCCCATTCTAAGTCCTTCGGTAGTTGCTGCCCGGCGGGAAGTTTGTAAATGTTTGTATCCCATTTGTGCCAACGGCGCGGATTGTTCATGTGGGCGTCGACAGCAGTCACATCTTTGATGATACCTGCATCCATCCAAGCCTTAAACTGGAAATAGTTTGCTTCAGAGTGTCCTTGGTTTCCCACTTGAGTAGCCAGGTTGGGACGTTTGAGCGCGGCCTGCATCAACAACTCCGCTTCATAGAACGTACGTGCAAGTGGCTTCTCCACATATACATGTTTCCCGGAGGCCAGAGCCAGCATACTGATCGGGAAATGCGAATGGTCGGGAGTGGCAATTGCCACGGCATCAAATTCATTTCCGACTTTGTCAAACATCTGACGGAAGTCCCGGAAACGTTTCGCTTTTGGATATTTAGCCATCACCTTTTGCGTGTGTTTGGCTCCCATATCTACATCACACAAGGCTACTACTTCTACCATACCTGTCCGTTCAAAATCGCTGATGATCTGTCCCCCGCGGTTTCCGATGCCAACATAGGCTATCTTTACCTTTTCACCCTTTGCTTTTTTGGAGGAAAGAGTTTGAGCATTCAGTACATCACCGGCTCCCATTGCCAACCCGGCAGAAGCCATCGACATTGTTTTCAAAAAATCTCTTCGTGTTACCATTGTTTCAGTTGTCTTTTTATAAAATCAGATATTTCATTCATATAGTTGAGTGCAACGTAATTGTATTCGGCATGTCCTCTGTTTTTCATGATATAAAGCATTGAATTTGTATTTCCAATATCTTTCATTCGTTGTTGAATGGCATATCCGTATTTTACACTGATTAATTTATCCCGGTCTCCGTGAAGGGTAAGTACCGGAGGTGAGGGAGCAGTTATAATTTCAGGATTTTCTATTGCTCCCCATAGATTAATTACAGCTTTAATTTTGATCGTTTTCGGTTGCCGGACGTAAACAGTGTGAAGTGCTGTTATAGCACCCGCAGATCCTCCGCAGAGTGCTACGGAATGAGAATCCAAATGATATTTATCTGCATTCTTTTTTAACCATTTCAATGCTTTAACGGCATCTGCCGAGGCATCTTCGATAGATTTTTGTATTAACGGATGAAACTTCTTGTCAGAAGGGAGTCCGTTGCTCATTTGCGATTGGCATGAAAGACCACTTATCTTGTGGTACTTCATTCTTAGGTAGTAATTTATAGAGACTACAGCAAATCCTCTGTCTATCATTGCTTTACAAATAGGACTAAGACCTGATTTTCCATATTTATCTCCACCTGAAAAACCGCCGCCATGGATGAAGATAAAAACGGGAAATCCATTTTGAGGTGGTTTCTGATTTGGGAGATAAATATCTAGTAATCTGTCAGAGGAACGATCTTTGGGAGAAATATCACTTCTTGGGTTTCCGTAGCGGATGTCTTTGATATATCGTCCCGGTTCTGTATATGTTCCGTCTGCTTTCGTTATTCCTTGTGCAAAACAATTGGCGGTGCACGTTAAAAGAATAATGAATAGAGAGGCAGTTAACCTGGGTTTCCATTTAGTGTTTTTCATTGCATGATATTTTTTTATATTAAATTGTTGATTTGGGAATTTTAATTTCTGGTAATAGTTTCTTTAGAACGGCTGACTGGTTAATGATACAAAAGTATCCCGTTTCAAAGACAATGGCAGTGGCAAAAACGAAAATCTATCTTCAAAAAGCGACTGATTTAATGCAGTTTGAAGAACTCTCTATGACTATGTACACTTTTGATAGGAAAATGATCGCCTATAAAACGATAAATTGCAAGTACATTACTTTTCAGGTATCTGTCTTGCTTTAGTTGTTTTGGCCTTTTTCTCACGGTATTCCAGAGGAGAACACCCTTTGAATTTCTTGAAAATACGCGAGATATTGTTATAGTCTTTGAATCCTGCGTCTGTTGCGATGTCTGCCAATGGGCGGTTGGTCGTAAGTAGTAAGTCTGCCAGATGATCTACTCGGCAATTCAGGATATATTGATAAATAGAAGTATTCATCGCATGTTTGAATTTCACTTCAAAGTTTCTGCGGGATAATGGAATGTTGGCAAGTAAAGATTCTATCGTCAGGTCGGAGCTGTAATGTGAATCTATATATTTCACTACTTCCAGAATATAAGGGTCTTTGATGTTGTGTTTCTCCGTTGATTGGCGTAGTTCGATGCGGATGGGGTTGATAACAATATTGAAAGTGCCTCCATGTTCTTTCTTTATTTGTTGGTGGATAAGCCTGCCGATAGAATAACCTCCTCTTTCTACTTCAAGCTCTATGGATGAAATCGGCGGGTCGGAAATATTACACATCAGTTCATCGTTATCCACACCCAATAGAGCGATTTCTTCCGGGATATGAATGTTGTTCATCCGGCAAGTTTCAGAAATGAATAGGGCGTGCGCATCATCACAACAAAATAGAGCGACTGGCTTGGGGAGTTGCTGCAACCATTGACTTACTTCCATTCTTATCTCATCTTCCTGCTTATCCGATTCGAAACTGAAAAATTCGCCTCCGATGCGTTTTACCTCCTGCCGATAACCTTCGCAGCGTTCGTCAGACCAGACTACTCCTTTAACACCGAAATAAGCAAAATTGCGAAACATCCGTTTGGCAAAAAACTGGGCTGCCATTCTTCCCGTTCCTTTATAGTCGCCTGTCAGATTGGAGTAAGTGACGCTCCGGTGATGATAGTTTTGTAGTACTACCGGAATATTCAGCTCCTTCTGCAAATCGATCGTATCATTATTCCACTGACCGATAATAGCGTCGGCTTTCCATTCTTTCGCCCATTTCAAAATGCCTTGTTCACCATGCATTGCGCTATAATAAGAAGGCAGTCGGTAAAAGAGCCAGGGGCCGTTTTCTTTGGAGTATTGGACAAGTCCCCGTAGCAGTTTCCTGTCAAATTCGCTTGAATAGTCTATCAATAGAAGAATCTTAATCATAGTTCTATGTTTTTCTTTAGTATAATGTAGGGATGCACAAATATAGAAGAATTCCTTTGTTTTCCTATAATAAAGACTTAATTTTGTAGCAAGAAAAACTTGTATGACACCCGGGTCTCGTGCTGTACGACACCCGGGTGTTGTTGTGTTCGACACCCGGGTCTCAGTATGCATGACACCCGGGTGTCGTACAAATTATGATAACTAACTTAAAAAGAAAGGAGCGTAAGATTATGTCTATCCCTTATGTAGTGAGAAAGAAAGCGGATTTATCATCCGGAGAACGGAAAGAGTTATGGTATGGTGTACCTAGTAAAATGCAGCGAAGAGGAGGAGTGAAAAATAAAGAACTTGCAGTACGGATGGCAAAGACAACAGGCTTTCATCGTGGGCAGATAGAAGGAATCCTGTCGGAGTTGGTTGAAAGTATTCAAGACCTGCTTTCCTCCGGTCATTCGGTGACCATTGAGGGATTGGGAACCTTTCAAACGGCACTGACCAGTCAGGGATGTGTGCTGCCCGAACAGGTAACGCCGGGGAAAGTTGCTATTTCACGCGTATATTTTGTGGCAAACTCAAAATTCAGCAGGGAACTGAAGAAGACAAAGTGTACCCGCATACCTTTTAAATATTATATGCCCGAAAGTATGCTAACGAAAAATATGAAGAAAGCAGACCGGGAACTGGAACAAACAGAATACGACATAGAAGAGCCGGAAATCGACGAATAGTTGAATAAAAAGCAATATTGTCTTGTTAATTGAACAGAATTAGATTATATTTGTTCAGTGGTTAGAACAATATCTTGAAATATGATTAGAAGAGAAATACTAAAAGAAGTTCTATTAGATAATAGAAATGAGGTGGTCAAACATCAAGTTATACCTCGTAGCTTTCAGTTTGAAGAGTTTGGAAATTATGTATTTGTAGGTATCCGGCGAGCAGGAAAATCATTTTTACTTTATCAACGGATACAGGAACTTTTGCATGATGGGCATACTTGGAATGAAATGCTATATGTGAACTTTGAAGATGAACGTTTGATTGGAATGACGGCGGCAGATTTAAATCTTATACTGGAAGTACATGCCGAGATGTCAACAGACAGGCCGATGCTTTTCTTGGATGAAATTCAGAATATTGATGGTTGGGACAAGTTTGTTCGGCGATTGGCTGATAATAAATATAGGGCTTATGTGACAGGAAGCAATGCTAAAATGCTTAGTCAGGATGTAGCTACCACTTTGGGGGGACGATACATTACAGTACATGTATACCCTTATGATTTTAAAGAGTTTCTTTATGCTAATGGGGTTGAAGTTACAGAGAATTCTTTGTTTGCAACAGAGAGCCGGGCAGAAATAAAGCGTATATTCAATGATTATTTTCGTTCCGGTGGTTTTCCGGAAGGGGCATCGCTTGCCGCAAAACGGGATTATCTGACAAGTGTTTACCAAAAGATATATTTAGGAGATATTGCTGCAAGACATTCCATCGAAAATACTTTTGCTTTACGCATCCTTTTTCGCAAATTGGCCGAAAGTATAAAGCAACCGGTTTCGTTTACTCGTATAACTAATATTGTAGCTTCAACCGGAGTGAAAATATCGAAGAATACTGTCATTAACTACATGGAATATGCCAAAGATGCTTGCTTGCTGATTCCTATACAAAATATTGCGGATAAATTGGTGGAGCGTGAAACTAATCCGAAATATTATTTTGCGGATAATGGCATTCTCAATTTGCTTCTTTTGGATGCTGATACCTCGTTGCTTGAGAATTTGGTTGCTGTGACACTATTGCGGCGTTATGGGACGGACGATGCTGTATTCTTTTATAATAGAAATGTAGAGGTTGATTTTTATTTGCCTGATACAGGAGTGGCTATACAGGTCTGTTATACCATGAATCTCTCTGATGAGACTTTCCAACGGGAAGTTCAGGCATTAGTAAAATTGAATAAGGTATTTGAATGTCGGCAGTTATTGATAATAACGTATGACGATGAAGAACGGATTGAGTTGGAAAAATGTGCGATTGAGGTAATACCGGTTTGGAAGTGGTTGTTGGGTAAATAAGATAAATTAATACCCTCCCTGTCTTATTTATGAGATAAATCCCTATCTTTGTGGCACTTTTTACGAAAAAAGCAAATTCAAATTAATAGATATAGAAAAGAAAATGGCACAAGAAGACGTTTTTAAGAAGCTTGTATCGCATTGCAAAGAGTATGGTTTCGTATTCCCTTCGAGCGATATCTACGACGGACTAGGCGCTGTGTATGACTACGGTCAGATGGGCGTTGAATTGAAAAATAACATCAAGAAATACTGGTGGGACAGCATGGTGCTGTTGCACGAGAACATTGTCGGTATCGACTCTGCCATCTTTATGCACCCTACTATCTGGAAGGCTTCCGGACACGTAGACGCATTCAATGACCCTTTGATTGACAATAAAGACTCTAAAAAACGTTATCGTGCTGACGTGTTGATCGAAGATCAGCTGGCAAAGTATGACGATAAAATTAATAAAGAAGTAGCGAAAGCTGCCAAGAGATTCGGCGAATCTTTTGATGAGGCTCAATTCCGTTCTACTAACGGACGTGTGTTGGAGCATCAGGCAAAACGCGACGCTCTTCACACTCGTTTTGCTAAAGCATTGAATGATGGTGATTTGGAAGAATTGCGCCAGATCATTATTGATGAAGAAATCGTATGCCCGATCTCCGGTACTAAGAACTGGACAGAAGTTCGTCAGTTCAATCTGATGTTCTCTACTGAAATGGGTTCTACTTCCGAAGGAGCGATGAAGATTTACCTTCGTCCGGAAACTGCACAGGGTATTTTCGTAAACTACCTGAATGTACAGAAGACAGGTCGTATGAAAGTTCCTTTTGGTATTGCACAGATTGGTAAGGCTTTCCGTAACGAGATTGTTGCCCGTCAGTTCATCTTCCGTATGCGTGAGTTCGAACAGATGGAAATGCAATTCTTTGTAAAACCGGGAACTGAACTTGACTGGTTCAAGAAATGGAAAGAAATCCGCTTGAAATGGCATAAGGCGCTTGGCTTCGGTGATGCAAGCTATCGTTATCACGATCATGATAAACTGGCTCACTACGCAAACGCTGCTACTGATATTGAATTCCTGATGCCGTTCGGATTCAAAGAGGTGGAAGGTATCCACTCTCGTACTAACTTCGACTTGTCTCAACACGAGAAGTTCTCCGGCAAGAGCATTAAATACTTTGATCCGGAACTGAACGAGTCTTATACTCCGTACGTAATCGAAACTTCTATCGGTGTTGACCGTATGTTCCTTAGCATCATGAGCGCATCTTATTGCGAAGAACAACTGGAGAATGGTGAAAGCCGTGTAGTTCTGAAATTGCCTGCTGCTCTGGCTCCGGTGAAACTGGCGGTTATGCCGTTGGTAAAGAAAGACGGTCTGCCTGAAAAAGCCCGTGAGGTTATTGACAGCCTGAAGTTCCACTTCCACTGCCAATATGACGAAAAAGATAGTATCGGTAAGCGTTATCGCCGTCAGGATGCTATTGGTACTCCGTACTGTGTAACAGTCGATCATCAGACATTAGAAGATAACTGCGTGACATTGCGTAATCGCGATACCATGCAACAAGAGCGTGTAGCTATCTCTGAACTGAATAACATTATTGCAGACAGAGTAAGCATCACTTCTCTATTGAAAACTTTACAATAAACCTTTGACGAATGAGTAAAAAGATCTATTTATTCTCCTTAGTATTGCTGGCTCTTGCGTTCACTGCTTGCAGTGAAACGGAAGAGACGAGTCGTTATGATAATTGGCAGGCACGTAGTGTGGCTTTTATAGACTCGATCGCTAGTGTGTATGATAGTCCTAAAAATCAAGCTTTGGATGATGATGATCCGGAGAAACTTCATGCTTTTCCAGATCCGACGAATAGTCAGACTATATATGTAAAGAAGATAAAAAAAGGGGAAGGTACAGAATCTCCTAAATATACTTCTACAGTAAGTGCACATTATCGTATGTCTTATTTCAATGGAGATGTAGTTCAACAGACTTATACAGGAACAGAGCCAACAGAGTTTGATTCTCCGACAAATTTTACATTGAATGGTGTTATTCCCGGTTGGTCTTATACGCTGATGTATATGAAAGTTGGTGATTTTTGGACTTTGTATATTCCTTATCAAAGTGGATATGGTTCAAGCACTAATGATGGTAACCTGCAAGCTTATTCTGCATTAGTATATAATGTTAGGTTAGAGAAGATTGTAGAGAGATAATCTTATAACAATATAATAAATATGAATATAGGTGTTGGGTCTAAACGATGCAACACCTATATTTTTCATAATAATAACCGAGTTGCCTTCTTAGAGATTATGCAATATCGTTTTTCTAAAAGTATATAAGGAATTATTCCTTTTGTTTTGTTCCTCCTTGCTTAAATTACAGAAGATTACATTTTTGTTTTTTTTATACTACTCTCCCTAATCTGCAAATGTGTCGGAATCGTTACCTGCTTGATTGTCTTATCTCCTTTTATCTGATCGATAAGTAGTTGGCAGGCAGTTTCTCCCATTTTATAAGTTTGATGTGATACAGCAGATAATTTCGGTTCCACATAATTAGCATGCTGCTCGTCTGTATACCCGATGATTGCCACATCATTCGGAATCCGGAGGCCATGGTTTTTGACGACTTCCATTGCTGCGAAAGCCAATGTGTCATTCATGGCAAGAATAGCATCCGGAGGCTGTGGAAGTGACAGTAAAGTTTCTGTGGCAATCTTGCCTTCCTCATAATCAATCTTCCGGCAGACTACCAGCTCTTTTTCGATCGGAATACGATTCTCACGCAAGGCTTCCAGATAGCCATGTTTTCTTCTCTTTACAATATCCAGATGATTAGCTCCTCCGATAAAAGCTACCCGTTTACTTCCATTATCCAGGAGATGTTGTGTAGCCATCTGTGCGGATTGTGCCCCGTCTGCTATCACCGATGAAAATTGGTCGGTCAGGCAAACACGGTCGAACAGGATAAGTGGCATATTAATGTCTTTCAAGGCGGAGATGTGGGAGAAATCGGTTGTTTCTTGAGACAGACAGGCGATGATACCTTCCACGCGCATATTGACCAGATTCTCAATATTTCTTTTTTCGTGCTCGTAAGACTCATGTGAGGTCGTGATAATCACGAAATATCCGTTGGCAATAGCCATATTCTCTATTCCATTCAGAATTGATGCAAAGAAATGAGTGACAATATCCGGGACTACCACTCCAATGATACGTGGCGCATTTTTCCGCAGGCTCATGGCAAAAGGATTGGGACGGTAGTTCATCTCTTTAGCCAGTGCCTTTGCTTTAGTACAAAGTTCACGGCTGATTTCCGGACTATCTTTTAGTGCCCTGGATACAGTAGGAATTGATACCCCCAATGCTTGGGCGAGATCTTTGAGTGAAGTATGTTTCCGGTTTTCCATTTGAAAGTCTGCAACTTAGATTCTTTTTACAAAGAAAGCACATTCCCGGAAAATTAAGAGCATCTGAAGCAATATTTTTTACGTAAACCGTTACGTTGGTTTTTCGACCGCTCTCTGCTGCACTGAAACTATTACTGACCTATTTTTGTCGCATACAAAATGATTTAAAACCTAAAAGTATGCAATACCATGAAATCGGAAAGACAGGGATGAAAGTATCATCTCTTAGTTTTGGAGCTTCTTCTTTGGGAGGAGTTTTCCATGATTTGAAAGAAAAAGAAGGAATTCAAGCAGTGTTTACTGCTGTTGAAGCAGGAATGAACTTTATAGATGTGTCTCCTTATTACGGACATTATAAAGCGGAAACTGTTTTAGGGAAGGCGCTTAAAGATCTTCCTCGCGACCGTTATTACCTTTCTACCAAAGTGGGACGTTATGGAAAAGATGGAGTGAACCTGTGGGATTACTCTGCAAAACGTGCGACAGAAAGTGTATATGAGAGCATGGAGCGTTTAAATATAGATTTTATCGACCTGATAAATGTGCACGATGTGGAATTTGCCGATTTGAATCAGGTAGTTAATGAAACTCTGCCTGCTTTGGTCGAACTGCGTGAAAAAGGAGTGGTAGGACACGTTGGAATTACCGACTTGCAACTTGAAAACCTGAAATGGGTAATTGACCATTCACCAAGCGGTACGATTGAATCTGTGCTTAGCTTCTGTCATTATTGCCTGTGTGATGATAAATTAGCAGACTTCCTGGACTACTTCGAATCCAAAGAAATCGGCGTGATTAATGCTTCTCCCCTTTCAATGGGACTGTTGAGTGAACGTGGTGTTCCTGCCTGGCATCCGGCTCCCAAACCCTTGGTAGAGGCTTGCCGTAAAGCAATGGAACATTGCAAAGCTAAGAATTATCCGATTGAGAAGCTGGCTATGCAGTTCTCCGTCAGCAATCCCCGTATAGCAACGACTTTATTTAGTACAACTAATCCGGAGAATGTGAAAAAGAACATCGCTTTCATCGAAGAACCTATTGACTGGGAACTCGTTCGAGAAGTACAGGAGATTATCGGAGAGCAGAAACGTGTAAGTTGGGCAAACTCATAAAACAGCGTCATTCGTATGGACTATACAATTATTGATGCGCACGCCCATCTGTGGTTACGGCAGGATACTGTTGTGGACGGATTGCCTATCCGGACTTTGGAAAATGGCCGTTCGGAATTTATGGGAGAAATCCGGCAAATGGTTCCGCCCTTTATGGTAGACGGTGTGAATAGCGCGGAAGTTTTTCTTTCGAATATGGACTATGCGCAAGTGGCTGCGGCTGTCATTACTCAAGAGTTTATTGACGGTATTCAGAATGATTATTTGTCGGAAGTCGTTTCCCATTATCCCAACCGTTTCTTTGTTTGCGGAATGTGTGAGTTTCGTAAACCTGGATTTTTGGAGCAGGCGAAAGAGCTTATAGCCAAAGGTTTTAAGGCTATAAAAATCCCTGCCCAGCGCTTGTTGTTAAAAGAGGGACGGGTAATGCTGAATAATGAGGAAATGATGCAGATGTTTCATTCTATGGAAGAACGGAATGTCATGCTTTCCATCGATTTGGCTGACGGAGCAACACAGGTTTCCGAAATGGAAGAGATTATTCAGGAATGTCCCCGCCTAAAAATAGCTGTCGGACACTTCGGAATGGTGACACGTCCGGGCTGGAAAGAACAAATCCGCCTGGCACGTCATCCTAATGTGATGATTGAATCCGGCGGAATCACCTGGCTTTTCAATGATGAATTTTATCCTTTCAAAGGAGCAGTGAAAGCCATTCGGGAAGCGGCGGATTTAGTTGGCATGGAGAAACTGATGTGGGGATCGGACTATCCGCGCACCATTACAGCAATCACCTACAAGATGTCATACGATTTTGTGGTGAAGTCTTCCGAGTTGACGGAAGAGGACAAAAGACTCTTTTTGGGAGAAAATGCCCGGAACTTCTATAGATTCACGGATCTCCCCGTACTTCCTTACATCAAGAACATGTCCGAATGATAGAGAAAACATCCTTATCGTAAAACTAGATTTATACCATGAAAAAGAATACATATACAATACCTTTAGCGTTGGTTTTCTGCCTTTTCTTTCTGTGGGCGATAAGCAGCAATCTGCTTCCCACAATGATCCGGCAATTGATGAAGACATGTGAACTGAATACCTTTGAAGCCTCCTTTACCGAGACTGCCTACTGGTTGGCTTATTTTATTTTCCCCATCCCCATAGCGATGTTTATGAAACGTTACAGCTATAAGGCGGGAATTATTTTCGGACTGGTATTGGCTGCAATCGGAGGCCTGCTTTTCTTTCCCGCCGCCATTTTAAAAGAATATTGGGCTTACCTCTGTATCTTCTTTATTATCGCTACGGGAATGTGCTTTCTGGAGACAGCTGCCAATCCGTATGTGACGGTTTTAGGAGCCCCCAAAACAGCTCCCCGCCGATTGAATCTGGCGCAGTCTTTCAATGGACTCGGAGCTTTTATCGCTGCCATGTTTTTGAGTAAGCTCATCCTTAGCGGAACTCATTACACGCGAGAGACCCTTCCTGTAGATTATCCGGGAGGCTGGCAGGCCTATATCCAATTGGAAACGGATGCCATGAAACTTCCTTATCTGATATTGGCTATACTGTTGATTGCCATAGCTGTTGTCTTCGTCTTTTCAAAATTGCCGAAGATTGGGGACGAAGGAGAAACGGCTTCTTCCGATAAAATGACTTCTTCGGGTAAAACGAAAGAGGGCAGCCAGAAAGAAAAATTGATAGACTTCGGTGTATTGAAGCACTCACACTTGCGGTGGGGAGTGATTGCGCAATTCTTCTATAACGGTGGACAGACGGCGATAAACAGTCTGTTCCTGGTTTACTGTTGTACTTATGCCGGATTGCCGGAAGATACGGCGACTACTTTCTTCGGATTGTATATGCTCGCATTTCTTTTGGGGCGTTGGATCGGTACCGGATTGATGGTGAAATTCCGTCCACAGGATATGCTACTGGTTTACGCCTTGATGAATATTCTTTTGTGCGGGGCAGTGATGATATGGGGAGGTATGATCGGGTTATACGCAATGTTGGCTATCTCTTTCTTTATGTCTATAATGTATCCCACGCAGTTCTCATTGGCGCTAAAAGGACTGGGGAATCAGACAAAGAGTGGTTCGGCATTTCTGGTAATGGCTATTGTCGGCAATGCCTGCCTGCCACAGTTGACGGCTTATTTCATGCATGCCAATGAGCATATCTATTATATGGCCTATTGTGTACCGATGATTTGCTTTGTCTTCTGTGCATATTATGGTTGGAAAGGTTATAAAGTAATCGATTAATAAATTTATTTATCAAACATATCCAATGAAAGCAGTTCAAATTGTCAATCCCTCCGAAATGAAGGTGGTTGAACTGGAAAAACCGACCGTTGGTGTCGGTGAAGTATTAGTAAGAATCAAGTATGTGGGTTTCTGTGGCTCCGACCTGAATACCTTTTTAGGACGTAACCCAATGGTGAAGTTACCGGTAATCCCGGGACATGAGGTAGGAGCGGTGATTGAGGAGGTTGGGCCGAATGTTCCGGCCGGCTTCGAAAAAGGGATGAACGTGACATTGAATCCATATACCAATTGTGGTAAATGTGCTTCCTGTCGTAATGGTCGTGTCAATGCCTGTGAGCATAATGAAACGTTAGGGGTACAGCGCAATGGAGTGATGTGCGAATATGCCGTATTGCCTTGGACGAAGATTATTCCGGCTGGTAATATCTCTCCTCGCGATTGTGCGTTGATTGAGCCGATGAGTGTCGGATTCCATGCGGTATCTCGTGCGCAGGTGATCGATAATGAATATGTGATGGTTATTGGTTGCGGTATGATCGGTATCGGTGCCATTGTACGTGCTGCTTTGAGAGGGGCAACGGTCATTGCTGTCGACTTGGATGACGAGAAACTGGAACTGGCGAAAAGGGTAGGTGCTTCTCATGTGATTAACTCCAAGACAGAAAATGTACACGAACGGATGCAACAGATAACGGAGGGCTTCGGTGCCGATGTGGTGATTGAAGCTGTCGGCAGTCCGGTCACTTATGTGATGGCGGTGGATGAAGTCGGTTTTACAGGACGGGTCGTTTGCATTGGCTATGCCAAAAGCGAAGTAGCTTTCCAAACGAAATATTTCGTTCAGAAAGAACTGGATATCCGTGGTTCCAGAAATGCGTTACCTGCCGATTTCCGTGCGGTTATTAATTATATGAAAGAAGGCAACTGTCCGGTGGAAGAACTGATTTCGAAGATTGCCAAACCGGAAGGAGCTTTGGAAGCTATGCAGGAATGGACGGCTAATCCGGGAAAGGTGTTCCGCATACTGGTTGAGTTCTGATAAGTTCTTGTAATAAGAATAGTTGTTGATGCCTGTTGTTTCGGGTATGTAATAAGTGAGAGGAGGCTGAATACAGTCTCCTCTCTTTGGGAGATAGGGTGATGTAACATGAGTAAATATAGATGTAACATTCTTCATTCGATATGTAGCATCACAAAGAAATCATGTAGCATACTTTGGGCAATATATCTGTTTGCATTTTCTATTTTTGTGATGTGGAAGATAACAAGAAACATTTTAAATAATTAGCTTTCAAATAATAGATAATGTAGCCAGTTAATAAAAAACGATGATTATGCTGAAAACAAAAATCAACACTATTCTACTGTGTACTCTTTTTACATTGTTCTTTCCGCTATCAGCCGGAGCACAATACCGTAATCCTATTCTTTATGCTGACGTGCCCGATATGTCGGTGTGTCGCGCAGGTGATTACTTTTACATGGTTTCCACTACTATGCACCTGATGCCGGGAGCGCCTATCATGCGTTCGCCGGACATGAAACATTGGGAAACTATCAGCTACGTATTTCCCCGCATTGACGATGGTCCCCGTTATGATCTGCTCGAAGGCACTGCTTACGGGCAAGGACAATGGGCATCATCTATCCGCTATCATGACGGTAAATTCTATGTATGGTTTACAGCCAATGGTGCGCCCGGACGTGGGTTTGTCTATACTGCGACAGATCCGGCCGGTCCCTGGAAACTTCTTTCGCGCCCCCCGCATTTCCATGACGGTTCGCTTCTGTTTGATGATGACGGGCGGGTGTATCTCTTTCACAGTACAGGACAGCTTACGGAGTTGAAACCCGATTTGACCGATGTACTTCCCGGTGGTATCAATCAGCAAATATTTGAACGGGATGCTGACGAACAAGGGCTGTTGGAAGGTAGTTCCGTCATCAAGCATAATGGGAAATATTATTTGCTGATGATTTCTATGGATTGGAGTATTCCCGGCCGTCTGCGTCGTGAAGTATGCTATCGTGCCGATAAGATTACCGGACCTTACGAAAAGCGTGTCATTCTTGAAACGGAGTTTGACGGGCATGGCGGTGTTGGTCAGGGATGCATCGTAGACGGGAAAAACGGTGAATGGTACGGACTGATTTTTCAGGATCGTGGTGGCGTAGGGCGTGTGCCGTGTCTTATGCCTTGTACATGGACGGAAGATGGTTGGCCTATGCTGGGAGACAAGGATGGGCACATTCCGAATGATACCACTTTATCGTATATGTCAATGGATGGTATCTGCGGTTCGGATGATTTTTCCGCTTCCGGGCTTTCCCTCTATTGGCAGTGGAATCATAACCCCGTCGATCAGGCATGGAGTCTTACCGACCGTCCCGGATTTCTGCGTTTGAAAACCTCTCGTGTGGTAGATAACCTGTTTGTTGCTCCCAATACGTTGACTCAACGTATGGTAGGACCGAAATGTATGGGCACTGTCAGTCTCTCTCTGGGGGGCATGAAAGATGGTGACCGTGCAGGATTATCGGCTTTTAATGGTGACAGCGGTGTGCTTACGATTGAAAAGAACGGAAATAAACTGTCTCTTGTGATGAGTGAACAGAAAAGTGTATTTGAGAAAACGAAGCGTGCCATTAGCCGTGTGGATATGACCGAACAAGCCCGTATACCTCTTAACAAAGAGCTTGTCTACTTGCGTGTGGAAGGTGACTTTACCAATGGACGGGATGAGGCTCGTTTTTCTTATAGTCTTGATGGGAAAGCATGGATACCTGTCGGTCTGCCTGTCAAGATGAAATTTGACTACACCCGTATGTTTATGGGCAGTAAGTTTGCCATATTTAACTATGCTACACGTTCTGTGGGCGGTTATGTAGATGTGGACTCTTTTGATTATTCGTTCTGTGATGCGTCAATGTAACACACAAATATGTATTTGTAACCAATGAAACATTGTTTTATTGGAAAATAGGCTATTTTTGTTTCCAAATTAATCATAACTAATAAGTATAATATTATGAAAAGAGGTTGGATACCGATTATGGGTGTTTGTTTGGTGTTATCGTTTTCGGCATGTAAGCAATTGCTGCCTTACCAGGACACTTCTTTAACGGCGGAACAACGGGCGGAGGATTTGTTGCCCCGGTTGACTTTGGAAGAAAAAGTATCATTAATGCAAAATGCGTCACCTGCTATCCCTCGACTGGGAATTAAAGAATATGAGTGGTGGAATGAGGCGTTGCACGGTGTGGGACGTGCCGGATTGGCTACTGTTTTTCCCCAGTCTATCGGTATGGGAGCTTCTTTTAATGATTCATTATTATATGAAGTGTTCAATGCCACTTCCGATGAGGCTCGCGTAAAATCGCGTATTTTCGGTGAAAGCGGCGTGCTGAAACGCTATCAGGGATTAACATTCTGGACACCGAATGTCAATATATTCCGTGACCCTCGTTGGGGACGCGGTCAGGAAACTTATGGTGAAGACCCTTATCTGACAGGACAAATGGGAATGGCTGTAGTCCGTGGTTTGCAAGGACCGGAAGATGCCAGGTATGATAAGCTGCACGCATGTGCCAAGCACTTTGCCGTTCATTCAGGACCGGAGTGGAACCGGCATAGTTTTGATGCGGAGAATATAGATCCCCGGGATTTATGGGAAACCTATCTGCCTGCTTTTAAAGATTTGGTACAGAAAGCGCATGTAAAGGAAGTGATGTGTGCCTATAATCGTTTTGAGGGAGAGCCTTGTTGTGGCAGTAATCGCCTGTTGATGCAAATATTGCGGGATGAATGGGGATACAAAGGCATTGTAGTCTCTGACTGTGGAGCGATTTCCGATTTCTATAGACCGGGAACGCATGAGACTCACCCGGATAAGGAACACGCTTCGGCCGATGCTGTGCGGGCAGGCACAGACCTTGAATGTGGAAGTGAATATGCTTCACTGGCGGATGCTGTAAAAGCCGGTTTGATTGACGAAAAAGAAATAGATATTTCATTGAAACGTTTGTTGACAGCACGTTTTGAACTGGGAGAAATGGACGAACAACCGGCCTGGGCGGAAATTCCAACCTCTGTGTTGAATAGTAAGGAACATCAGGCACTGGCTTTGCGTATGGCCCGTGAATCATTGGTGCTCTTGCAGAATAAAAACAACATCCTGCCTCTGAATACCCATCTGAAAGTAGCCGTTATGGGACCTAATGCCAATGACTCCGTGATGCAGTGGGGAAATTATAACGGTATTCCGGCACATACGGTTACCTTATTGGAAGCTGTCCGTGCCAAACTACCGGAAGGACAAATCATATACGAACCGGGTTGTGACCGTGTGGACGGAAAGACACTCCAAAGCCTGTTTGATGAATGTAGCATAAATGGTAAACCCGGTTTCTTGGCAGAATATTGGAATAATCGTGATCGTGAAGGGGAAGTGGTTGCTACCGATCAGATTTCCACTCCGTTCCATTTTGCGACAACAGGGGCTACTACGTTTGCGCCCGGTGTGGAAATTACTAATTTCTCGGCTCGTTATGAATCTGTCTTTCGTCCTTCGCAGTCGGGTGATGTTGCTTTCCGTTTCCAACTGGATGGTGAAGTGACTCTTATTATAAATGGTGAGCAAGTGGCTCAGAAAATATATGTTAAGAATCCGACGAACCTCTATACGTTACAGGCGAAAGCTGGAAAAGAGTATCATATCGAGATTTTATTCAAACAACGGAATGAAAGGGCTACACTTGATTTTGATTTGGGCAAAGAGGTCGGGATCGACTTGAACTTCGCAGTGAAGAGAGTAATGGATGCTGATGTGATTCTTTTTGCTGGTGGAATTTCTCCAAGTCTGGAAGGTGAGGAAATGCCGGTAGAAGTTCCCGGATTTAAGGGTGGTGACCGTACGGATATTGAACTTCCGGACGTTCAACGTGATTTGTTGAAAGCTTTGAAGAAGGCTGGTAAAAAGGTTGTCTTTATCAATTATTCCGGTTCAGCTATCGGACTAGTGCCCGAAACGACTACTTGTGAAGCGATTCTGCAGGCATGGTATCCGGGACAGGCGGGTGGTACAGCTATCGTTGATGCTCTTTGGGGAGAGTATAATCCCGGTGGACGCCTGCCGGTCACTTTCTATAAGGATGTGAATCAATTGCCGGACTTTGAAGACTATTCTATGAAGGGGCGTACCTATCGATATATGCAACAGCAACCACTTTTCCCATTCGGTCATGGGTTGAGTTATACTACGTTTACTTATGGAGAAGCTAAATTGAGCAAGAATACAATCGCGAAAGGTGAAAATGTAGTATTGACTATTCCGGTAAGCAATGTCGGGCAACGTGATGGAGAAGAGGTGGTTCAGGTTTATTTGAGACGTCCGGGTGATAAGGAAGGTCCCCGTTATACTTTGCGTGCTTTCAAACGCGTTCATATTCCGGCAGGGAAAACTGAATCAGTAGCTATTCCTCTTACCGGTGAGAACTTTGAATGGTTTGATGCAGAGTCGAATACGATGCGTCCGTTGGAAGGTACTTATGAATTACTGTATGGAGGAACTTCTGATAGAAATAAGTTGAAAACGATTGTAATGAACGTACAGTAATACCGCTTTGGAATTTTGTTTATTTTTACAGATAGACAATCCGGATTTATTTATTGAATGAATAAAGAAAGAACGACCTTGTTCCTTTAAAAGGAACGGGTCGTTTCTTTTAAACCAAGCCTCCGTTTCTTTTAAACCAACGGGGGCTTTCCTTTAAAGGAAAATGAATATTTGCTAATATTTGATATTCAGTCTTTTACATGATGGGGAATAAAAGTGCTGAAATAATAGGTAATGTAGTTATTTATCTTACCATTTTTCTGTTTTGAGGCTTTTTGTTACATCAGAAAAGAATCATGTTACATGTCTGTGATAAATGTAACCTGTATATAGATGCCTGTATCATGATTGTACATATATGATAAAACCGAATCGATACATTTGCAAACACTACTATGGAACAGGAAATTATAGAAAATAAAAAGTGATAATATGAGAACATTAAAATTGATTTTGTCGGGCTGGCAATCCGTGGGTCTTGTCGTATTTTTTATGCTGTTTTTTAATATGGAGGTGAGTGGTAAGGGTAAAATAACAAAAAATGCTCCTGTCTTTACGCAATTTATTTATCAGGGGGAGGATGCTATTTATCAAAACAATCCTTTAAAGCCGGGTGAGTTCTATAATCCTATTTTGCAGGGTTGCTATCCCGATCCGAGTATAACGCGGAAAGGTAATGATTATTATTTAGTGTGCTCATCTTTTGCTATGTTTCCCGGGGTGCCTATTTTCCATTCTAATGATCTGGTCAACTGGAAACAAATCGGTCATGTGCTGGACAGAACGTCACAATTAAAGGTTGAAGATTGTGGTATTAGTGCAGGTGTATATGCTCCTGCTATAAGATATAATCCCAATAATGATACGTTTTATATGATAACCACTCAATTTTCAGGTGGCTTTGGAAATATGGTGGTAAAGACAAAGAATCCGGAGAATGGCTGGAGTGATCCGATCAAACTACAATTTGAAGGCATTGATCCTTCTCTCTTCTTTGATGATAATGGCAAGGCATACGTGGTACATAATGATGCTCCTGCTCAGGGAGAAGAACGTTACTCAGGACACCGTGTCATAAAAATATGGGATTATGATGTGGAGAATGATAAAGTGGTTCCGGGAACGGACCGGATCATAGTAAACGGTGGCGTCAATATAGAAGAAAAGCCGATATGGATTGAAGCTCCTCATATCTATAAAAAAGATGGACGTTATTATTTAATGTGTGCCGAAGGAGGAACCGGAGGTTGGCATAGCGAAGTCATTTTTGTAAGTGATCATCCGAAAGGACCTTATCTTCCGGCAAATAATAATCCTATTTTAACTCAACGTTATTTTCCTGCAAATCGGGCGAATAAAGTAGACTGGGCTGGTCATGCAGACTTAGTGGAGGGACCCGACGGAAAATATTATGGTGTATTTTTAGGAATACGCCCCAATGAGAAGAACAGAGTGAATACCGGACGCGAAACTTTTATTCTTCCGGTGGACTGGAGCGGAACATTTCCCGTTTTCGAGAATGGGCTTATCCCTATGAAACCTACATTGAAGATGCCTTCGGGAGTAGAGAACCAAACAGGAAAAAACGGTTATTTGCCTAGTGGCAACTTTGTCTTTAAGGATGATTTCTCTGATAAAACATTAGACTTAAGATGGATCGGTCTTAGAGGTCCTCGTGAAGATTTCGTTGATATGACCGATAAAGGGTTGCGGATCATCCCTTTTACCTCAAATATTAATGAAGTGAAACCTACTTCTACTTTGTTCTACCGTCAGCAGCATAATCAATTTACCGCGGCAGCAACCATGGAGTACAAACCAAAAAATGAGAAAGATTTTGCCGGTATAACATGTTATCAAAATGAAAGATATCACTATGTTTTCGGTATCACTAAAAAGGGGAAAGACTATTACCTGATGCTGCAAAGAACCGAAAAAGGACAAGCGAGTGTCCTGGGTGAGGTGAAGATAGAAACAGAGAAACCTGTGACACTGCAAGTAACAGCCAATGGAGATGATTATCGTTTTAATTATTCGATTGATGGCAAGAGTTTCCTAAATTTAGGAGGAACCGTTTCCGGCGATATTCTTTCTACTAATGAGGCTGGTGGCTTTACAGGAGCAATGATTGGACTGTATGCAACATCTGTTGGTTATTAATTAGAAACCTTATCATTCTATAATTATGAAAATACATCATCTATTTTGGGGTATATGTTTATGCTTCAGCACAAATATCTTATTCGCACAGAACTATCAGAAAACATCGTCCGGTATCAAAACCACTGTAAATGCAGTGGATATAGAAGTACAATTCTTTGCGCCTGCTGTGGCGAGAGTAATAAAGTCACCGGAAGGTGTTGCCTATGAAAAACAGAGTCTTTCTGTAATTGCCAAACCTGAAAAGGTGAGTTTCAAAGCTGATATACAAGATAATAAGATTGTATTGAATACCAGTGAACTAAGTGTCAGTGTGGACACCGGGACGGGAATTGTTTCTTATTTCTCAAAGGATGGCAAATCATTATTGGCAGAGAAATCCGGTATGCAGTTTATCGATTTCGATGATGCCGGGACAAAAACTTATCAGGTTTATCAACCTTTTATATTAGATAAGGAGGAAGCCATTTATGGTTTGGGACAATTGCAAAATGGAAAGATGATTCAGCGGAACATGACTAAAAATCTGATACAGGGAAATGTTGAAGATGTGTCACCTTTCTTCCAGTCTACTAAAGGATATGGTGTGTTTTGGGATAACTATTCGCCGACTCTTTTTACGGACAACGAAGTTGAAACATCTTTTCGTTCTGAAGTAGGTGATTGTGTAGACTATTATTTCATGTATGGGAAGGATGCCGATGGTGTAATAGCACAAGTACGCAGCTTGACCGGGCAAGCACCGATGTTTCCTTTATGGACTTATGGTTACTGGCAAAGTAAAGAAAGATATAAAAGCCAGGAGGAAGTGGTAGACGTTGTTCGTAAATATCGTGAATTGGGTATTCCTTTGGATGGTATTATTCAGGATTGGCAATATTGGGGGCATAACTATTTGTGGAATGCGATGGATTTTCAGAATCCGACTTTCAATAATCCTCAAAAGATGATGGAGGATGTCCATGCGATGAACGCACACATGGCTATATCTATCTGGTCGTCATTCGGACCGATGACCAAACCTTATAGAGAATTGGACAAAAAAGGTATGTTGTTTAACTTCACTACCTGGCCGCAATCGGGATTGGAGTCATGGCCCCCCAACATGGAATATCCTTCCGGTGTAAGGGTGTATGATGCTTACAATCCCGAAGCACGTGATATTTATTGGAAATATCTGAATGATGGAATTTTCAAGCTGGGAATGGATGCCTGGTGGATGGACTCTACCGAACCCGATCATCTGGATTGGAAGCCGGAGGATATGGATACCAAAACCTATCTGGGCTCGTTCCGTAAGGTGCGCAATGCTTATCCGTTGATGACTGTCGGAGGGGTTTACGACCATCAGCGTGCAGTGACTTCGGACAAACGCGTGTTTATTTTAACCCGTTCCGGATTCTTGGGGCAGCAACGTTATGGTGCAAATGTATGGAGTGGTGATGTCGCTTCCACATGGGAGAGTTTTAGAAATCAGATTCCTGCCGGATTAAACTTTTCTTTGTGTGGTATGCCTCACTGGAATAGTGATATTGGTGGCTTTTTTGCAGGACATTATAATAAAAGCTGGAATGATGATAGTGCTTCAAAAAATCCATTGTATCAGGAGCTTTATGTGCGTTGGTTGCAGTTTGGAACGTTCAATCCGATGATGCGTTCGCACGGGACGGATGTTTATAGGGAAATCTATAAGTTCGGAAAGAAAGGCGAGCCTGTATATGATGCTATCGAGAAGATGATAGGTTTACGTTACTCTCTGTTGCCTTATATTTATTCTACTTCTTGGGAGGTAAGCAATCGTCAATCGAGTTTTATGCGCGCTTTGATGATGGATTTTGTAGATGACAGAAAGGTGTGGGATATCAATGACGAATATATGTTTGGAAAATCGATCCTTGTGGCTCCGATTACTCATGCACAATATACACCGGAAGCTGTGGTAAAAGTCTCCGAAGAAGAAGGATGGAACAGAGATGGAGCGAAAAAAACAAAAACTGACGTTGCTGTGGATTTCATGGAAACGAAATCTACTAACATATACTTACCGGCAGGAACGCTATGGTATGACTTCTGGACAAACGAGAAACATGAAGGCGGAAAGGAAATTACCAAAGAGACTACACTGGATGTTATTCCATTGTATGTAAAAGCGGGTAGTATTATTCCTGTTGGTCCACAAGTTCAGTATGCAACTGAAAAACCGTGGGATCATCTTGAACTGAAGGTGTATGCGGGTGCGAATGGAAACTTCATTTTATATGAAGATGAATTTGATAATTACAACTACGAAAAAGGCGTTTATACGGAAATTCCAATCTCGTGGAATAATACATCTCGTAAATTGACGATAGGGGCAAGAAAAGGTGCGTATGAGGGAATGTTGAAGAACCGTAAGTTTACTGTAACTCTTCAGGACGGGACTCAAAAAAACGTCGATTATAATGGGAAAGCGATTTCTGTAAAGTTTTGATTGTAATAGAATGTGTGATTATATCAGTAGAAAAGAATCTAAAAAGTAGAAATATGATGAAGTTTTTTATAGTAATGGCTATGCTATTGGGGAGTAGCGTTGCAAGTGCAGAAAATAAACAGATAACAAGTCCTGATGGAAAGCTGGTAGTAACAGTTTCAGATGTGGATGGAAGACCTTCTTATTCTGTTAGTTATGACAATGTTCTTTTTTTGAAGCCATCTCCATTGGGGATGATTGCAAATATAGGAGATTTTTCATCGGGGATGTCGCTGGAGAAGAATGTTTCAACCAATAAAATAGATGAAACATACGAGTTAGCTTCTATTAAGCAGAGCAAGGTTCGTTATGTGGCAAATGAAGCTGTATTTTCGTTTACACAACAAGGGAAAACAATTTATGATGTTATATTTCGCATAAGTAATAACGATGTTGCTTTTAAATATAAGATATATCCGCAAGGTGAGACACTAAGTTGCGTGGTTAAGCAAGAAGTCACAGGATTTGCGTTTCCTGACGGAACCACCACTTTCCTTTGTCCGCAAAGTAAACCGATGGGAGGATTTGCCCGTACTTCTCCAAGTTATGAGACATCTTATACAGCAGATGATGTCGCAGGGAAAAATGGCTGGGGAGAAGGATATACATTTCCCTGTCTGTTCCGTAATGGAGATAACGGTTGGGTGCTTGTTTCCGAAACGGGAGTAAATGGTGGATATTGTGCGAGCCGTCTGTTGGGACACAAAGGAGGAGTGTATACCATTGGATTTCCGCAAGAAGGTGAAGCAAATGGGAATGGTACGGTTTCTCCGGGGATAGCATTACCGGGCGAGACGCCTTGGCGTACTATTACTGTGGGCAAGACTTTGGCTCCAATAGTGGAGACAACGGTTCCTTTTGATGTTGTAAAACCGCTTTATCCGGCAAAAGGAGAGTATACGTATGGACGGGGTTCATGGAGCTGGATTATCGGTATGGATGGAAGTACTAATTATAAAGAGCAACTCCGGTATATTGATTTTTCGGCAGCAATGGGGTATCAGTCCGTGTTGGTGGATGCCTTGTGGGATAAACAAATAGGACGTGAAAAAATTGAAGAATTGGCTAAATATGGGAAGGACAAAGGGGTAGCTCTTTATTTGTGGTATAATTCGAATGGGTATTGGAATGATGCTCCGCAAACTCCGAGAGGTATTATGGATAATGCGATAGCCAGACGTAAGGAGATGAAATGGATGCAAAGCATTGGTATTCGTGGAATAAAAGTTGACTTTTTCGGAGGTGACAAGCAAATGACTATGCAGTTGTATGAGGATATCTTGTCGGATGCAAATGAGTACGGTCTTTTAGTTATTTTCCATGGATGTACTTTGCCTCGTGGCTGGGAACGTATGTATCCTAACTTCGCATCGAGTGAGGCTGTATTGGCTAGTGAAAATCTTCATTTCTCTCAAGGCAGCTGTGATCATGAGGCCTTTAATGCTACTTTGCACCCGTTTATTCGTAATACTGTGGGTAGCATGGATTTTGGAGGTAGTGCATTGAACAAATATTATAATGCGGATAATGCTCCACGGGGAAGCCGGCGGGTGACATCAGATGTCTACGCACTGGCTACGGCGGTTCTATTTCAAAGTCCGGTACAGCATTTTGCTCTGGCACCGAATAACCTGACCGATGCTCCATCGTGGGCAATTGATTTTATGAAAGAGGTTCCAACGACTTGGGATGAGGTACGTTTCATTGACGGTTATCCTGGGAAATACGTTATTCTTGCCCGTCGTCATGGAGATAAATGGTATATTGCCGGAGTAAATGCGCAGAAGGAAACACTGAAACTTAAAGTTAATTTGCCGATGTTCTCCAATGGAGAAAAGGTAAGACTGTTTAGTGATGATAAGGCATTGCAGGGCGGTGTGAAACAAATAGAAATAGGGAAGAAACAAGAATTACAGTTGGCTATTCCTTGTAATGGTGGAGTATTAATAACCAGATAACCATTTAAAATAAAAGAATATGAGAAACTTAAAATTTTTAGGCGTGTCGTTTTTGTTGGCAATGACTGCTGCTACTTCGGGGGTGGCACAAAATCCTATTATCCAGACAAAATATACCGCTGATCCGGCTCCGATGGTATATAATGATACCGTTTTCCTTTATACAACTCATGATGAGGATGATGCCGAAGGATTCAAAATGTTGGACTGGTTACTTTATACTTCCACTGATATGGTCAATTGGACCGATCATGGAGCGGTCGCTTCTCTGAAGAGTTTTGATTGGGTGAAACGTGATAACGGTGCCTGGGCAGAACAAGTCATCGAACGTAATGGCAAATTTTATATGTATTGTCCGATTCACGGTAATGGTATTGGCGTATTGGTCTCCGACTCTCCTTACGGTCCTTTTAAAGACCCATTGAACAAACCGTTGGTTTGGCAGAAGGAGCATTGGTATGACATTGACCCGACCGTATTTATTGATGATGACGGACAAGCGTATATGTATTGGGGCAATCCGAATGTTTATTATGTGAAACTGAATGAGGATATGATTTCATATTCGGGGGAAATTGTACAAGTGGAAAATAAACCGGAACATTACCAGGAAGGTCCGTGGGTGTATAAACGGAACGGGCATTATTACATGGCTTTCGCTTCAACTTGTTGCCCGGAAGGGATTGGCTATGCCATGAGCGACAAAGCTACCGGACCATGGAGTACAAAAGGATATATTATGCGTCCAACAGAGCGGAGTAGAGGAAATCATCCTGGAATTATCGATTATAAAGGTAGCTCTTATGTATTTGGCCTAAATTATGATTTGCTTCATTTGGAAACATTGGATCATAAGGAACGTCGTTCCACGTCTGTTGCAAAAATGCATTATAATCCGGATGGAACTATTCAGGAAGTTCCTTACTGGCAGGAGACGAAACTGGAACAGATTGAAAACTTTAATCCTTACCGTAGAGTGGAAGCTGAAACGATGGCTTGGGGATATGGTCTTAAAGCTGAAAATCATAAGAATGGTGGTTTGTATATAACCGATATTGATGATAATGAATATCTGTGTGTGCGTGGTGTCGACTTTGGCAAGAAGGGAGCAAAGAAATTCAGTGTAAGCGCAGCTTGTGTTGAAAAAGGCGGAATGATAGAAATTCGTCTGGACAGCACTGAAGGTCCGGTAATAGGCAGTGTCAGTATATCACCGACAGGAGGACTGGATATATATAAACAGATGTCATGCCGGATAAAGAATGCAAAGGGTGTACATGATCTTTATTTCTGCTTTAAAGGAGAGAAAGGAAACAAACTTTTCAATCTGGATTATTGGGAATTTGAATAGCTTTTATTCAAAAAAAATAAGATTGTAATGTGCTTATAATCAGTGTAATTATTAGGGCGTGCTACAAGGGGAAAGATAGATGTAACATTGAAAATGAAGATGTTATTTAGGAAAAGAAGCCCGTAACATAATTATGTTTGTAGTTTTATAAGCTGGCATATCTTTGCAGAAAAAGATCAGTAATTCATATTTGATTATAAAGAAAATAAGAGGTATTATGAAGAATACACAGGTAATACAATTAATGTCAATCGTCCGGCTCTCCATATTTATGTTGGGGATAACAATGATGTCATGTAACTCAAAGAAAGAACAACAATTACCGGCTATTGGAAAATCTGTGGCTCTCTTTGATTATTTTTCTTATAAAGGAAATGATGATTTTTATATTTCCAATCCTCTGTCAGATGAAGACTATTTCTATAATCCTATTTTGCCGGGATGGTATTCTGATCCTAGTGTTTGCACAAATGGAGAAGGTGATTATTTCCTGGTAACATCTACATTCACTTATTTCCCCGGTGTTCCTATTTTTCACAGCAAAGACTTGGTGAATTGGAAACAGATAGGGCATGTGTTGAACCGTGCTTCGCAATTAGTGAATATGGAAGGACAGAAAGTGAGTGGCGGTATTTTTGCTCCGGCTATTTCTTATAATCCGTATAACAAGACATATTATATGGTAACAACCAATGTAGGAGCCGGAAATTTCTTTGTTAAGACGCAAGACCCGTTTGGTGAATGGTCGGAACCTGTCATGTTGCCGGAGGTCGGAGGTATTGATCCTTCTTTCTTTTTTGATGAAGATGGTAAGGCATATATTGTTAATAATGATGAGGCTCCGGATAATAAGCCTGAATATAGCGGACACCGTACTATACGTATACAAGAGTTTGATGTGAAAACAGATAAGACGGTCGGTCCCCGTAAAATTCTTGTAAACAAAGGAGCTCAACCGGCAGACAAACCAATTTGGATAGAAGGCCCTCATTTATATAAAATAAATGGAAAGTACTTCTTGATGTCCGCCGAAGGTGGAACGGGAAACTGGCACTCGGAAGTGATTTTCCGTGGTGATTCTCCGATGGGTAAGTTTCTTCCATGGAAAAACAATCCGATTCTGACGCAAAGACATTTGAATTCTGACCGTCCTAATTCGGTAACCTGTGCTGGTCATGCAGACTTGATTCAAACAAAAGAGGGAGATTGGTGGGCTGTTTTTCTGGCTTGTCGCCCTATTAATAATCAGTTTGAGAATTTGGGACGTGAAACATTTATGATGCCGGTGAAATGGAGTGAAGACGGATTCCCGTACATGACACAAGGCGATGATTTAGTACCTATGATTGTAAAACGTGAAGGTGTGAAACGCGATACGACAGTTACTTATGGTAATTTCGAGTTAGTAGAGAACTTTGATTCTCCTGTACTTGATATGCCATGGATGACTTTAAGAACTTCTGCATCCGATCTATATTCTTTGTCGGAAACACCCGGATACCTGACCTTGAAGTGTGCAGATATTAGCGCTACGGAAAAGAAAACTCCGGCATTTGTTTGTCGTCGGTTACAACATCATAAATTTGAATGTGCTACACGTATGTTGTTCAATCCTTCTAACGATAAGGAAACAGCCGGAATGCTGTTGTTTAAAGATGAGACACATCAATATTTCTTCTGCTTGAATAAAGTGGGTGAGAATAAAAATATTTCTCTGAAACAAATCGGTGAAAAGGAACAGACATTGGCTTCAGATGAAATAGACGCAGATACAAATGAAGTATATTTGAAATTAGTATCTCAAGGAATTGGTTACGATTTCTATTATTCTATTGATGGTGAAAAAAGCTGGAAACTGCTTTGTAAAGATGTAGATCCCAGTTATCTCTCTACTACAACGGCTGGTGGATTTACCGGTACTACAATTGGATTATACGCTACTTGCAAATAATTATTTTTTTTATATAAATCTAATACTAGTAACTATGAGTGATATTTATAATGATAGCTAATGCAATTAAAAAAAGAATGATGATTAGAAAACAATGTAGTTAATTAACATCTTAAACTAATGGTAATGAAAAATGTAACGAAGAAAATTCAAAAAATTCCTTACCTGTTTCTCCTTATGTTGTTTAGTTTTGTAACAGCATCAGCACAGAAAGGGATAACGGTGAGGGGAACGGTTCTTGACAGTAATGGTGAGACAATCATTGGAGCCTCGGTAACTTTAAAAGGTAATAATTCAGTAGGTACGATCTCAGATATAGATGGCAATTTTGTGTTGACTGTGCCTAGTGAGAAGTCCGTCCTTATTGTTTCGTATGTAGGAATGAAACCACAGGAAGTGAAAGTATCTTCCAAAGGGATGATAAAAGTGACGTTGGAAGATGATACCAAACAACTGGAAGAAGTAGTAGTTGTAGGTTACGGGCAACAGAAGAAAGCGTCAGTGGTAGGTGCTATCACGCAGACAAGTGGCAAGACACTGGAACGTGCCGGTGGTGTAACTAGTCTTGGTTCAGCATTGACAGGGTCTTTGCCGGGAGTTATTACTTCTGCTTCTTCTGGTATGCCTGGTGCAGAAGATCCTCAGATTATCATTCGTACACAGAGCTCGTGGAATAATAGTGAACCTTTAATATTGGTGGATGGTATTGAACGTGAGATGAGTTCGGTAGATATCTCGTCTGTAGAGAATATTTCAGTGCTAAAAGACGCCTCTGCTACGGCTGTTTATGGTGTGAAGGGTGCCAATGGTGTAATTCTTATAACTACCAAACGTGGTAAGGAAGGAAAAGCTAGTGTGCAAATCAAAGCTAATGTAACAGCAAAGGTGGCATCCAAACTACCGGAGAAGTATGATGCATACGATACTTTTTATCTGTTGAATAACTCTATTGAACGCGAGGCTTGTCTTAATCCTAATGGCTGGAATGACTATACTCCGACTTCCATTATTGATAAGTATCGTCATCCTGCCAATGCGGAAGAATGGGATCGTTATCCTAATACTGATTGGGAAAAAGCACTGTTTAATAGTACAGCCATGTCTTACAATACCAGTGTCAATGTTTCCGGAGGTACAAAAATTGTCAGTTATTTTGCAGCGGCTGATTTTGTAAGTGAGGGTGACTTGTTTAAAGTATATGATAACCGTCGTGGCTATGATTATGGTTTTGGCTATAATCGTATTAATGTGCGTAGTAATTTGGATTTCCAATTGACTAAAACTACAAAGTTTTCTACCAATCTATTTGGATCGAATGCTCAGCGTACCGTACCATGGGACTATAATGACCAAGATGCAACTTTTTGGGCAGCAGCCTATAAAAGTGCTCCTGATGCCATGCGTCCGATTTATTCTAACGGTATGTGGGGATGGTATCAACCTCGTGATGCCGATGTGCCTAACTCCGTATACAAACTGGCTGTAGCAGGGTCGGAGAAACGTACGACTACAAAGATGACTTCAGATTTTATCCTTGAGCAAGATTTGCATATGCTTACCAAAGGGCTGAAATTCAAAGCTAATTTCTCAATGGACTATACATTCGTTGAGAATAAGCGTGGCGTCAATGATATGTATCATAATTCTCAGCGTATGTGGGTTAGACCTGATACTGGAGAAATTATTTTGGAACAACCGGAGCTTGGTACCGGTTTGGATGCTATTATCAATCCTATCTATTGGGAACATCAGGCTGGTAGCGTGAATACTGGTGCTACTTATCGTAAGCTTTATTATTCCATGCAAATGGATTATGCACGAAATTTCGGTAAACATGAAGTGACTGCTCTTGCTCTTTTCAGTCGTTTGAAAGAAGCGTCGGGCAGTGTGTTCCCTATTTATCGTGAAGATTGGGTGTTTCGTTTAACTTATAATTATGCTATGCGCTACTTCTTCGAAACTAATGGTGCCTATAATGGTTCAGAGAAGTTCGGTCCTGATTACCGTTTTGCTTTTTTCCCTTCTTTTTCATTAGGATGGATGATTAGCGAGGAAAAAATTGTTAAGAACAACCTGAAATTTCTCGATATGTTGAAGTTACGAGCTTCTTGGGGTAGAGTGGGAGATGATGCGGTGGTTCAGCCTTGGCAAAGATTTACAGATGGTCGTTTCTTATATAAAAATCAGTTGGATTATGGAGGTAACACACTAATGGGTAATATTAAGCCTGCCAATACTCCTTATACTTACTACACAATCAGTCGACTGGGGAATCCTAATATCTCATGGGAAACTGTAGAAAAGAGAAATTTAGGTATTGATTATGCTTTTTTAGGAGGGGCGGTTGCCGGTTCGGTGGATATATTCAATGACACTCGTACTGATATTTTAGTGAAGGGAAGCGATAGAGCGATAGCTTCTTATTTTGGAACTGATGCTCCTTATGCTAATCTCGGTAAAGTGAGCAGTCATGGTTATGAGTTGGAGTTGAGATTGAACCATACTTTTAATAATGGTATTCGTGCTTGGCTCAATACTAGCATGACTCATGCTGTCAACAAAGTGAAATTCCGTGATGATGCACCTTTGAAACCTGATTACCAGAAAGGGGCGGGACATGCCATTAATCAGGTATATTCTTATATTGATCATGGTAATCTTGCTACATGGGATGACGTGATTGGAAGTCCGGTTTGGACAACGGGTAATGATGCAAAACTCCCTGGGGATTATAACATTGTCGATTTTAATGGCGACGGTGTAATTGATGCTGATGACCGTGCTCCCTATCAGTATTCTACGATGCCTCAGAATACTTACAATGCTTCAATCGGAGCAGAATGGAAGGGATTTAGCATTTTTGCACAGTTCTATGGAGTAAACAATGTGACTCGTGAAGTCAATTTCCCGACGTTCCGTAGCACTGCTCATGTAGCTTATGCTGAAGGTGATTATTGGACTCCCGATGGGAGTGCTACTCTGCCCGCACCGCGTTGGGGGACCACTATTGATCAAGCAGCATCAGGCACTAGATATTGGTACGATGGTTCTTATTTGCGTTTGAAAAACGTTGAATTGTCCTATACTTTCCAAAAATCAAACTGGTTGAAGAAGATGGGGATCAAAAACTGCCGTATATATCTGAACGGTGATAATCTTTATATGTGGACTAAAATGCCGGATGATCGCGAATCTAATACCGGATATAGTTCTTCTGATGGTGCTTATCCGACAATGCGCCGTTTCAATCTTGGTATCGACATTACTTTATAAATACTAAGTAAAGACTATGAATAAGTATATTAATAAAATATTCCTTACGTCGGTCATCACTTTGGCCGGTATGTTGGGAGCTACTTCTTGTACTGACTATTTGGACAAATCTCCATATAGTGACATTGAAGAGAATGATCCATATAAGAATTTCAAGAATTTCCAGGGATTTACCGAGGAACTCTATAACTGTATACCTGTTGTATCAAACAGTGAGTATCATACTAGTTTTAATTTTGGTGAGGAAGATTATTGGGAGCCACAGGAGCTTCGCCTCTTTGCCCGTAATATTGACTATGGTGATTTCTGGGGATGGACTACCTGTTATTATTCTTATCCTTCTTCTATACGTGGTGGAAAGGCTAATTCACAGGAACGCAGTGATAAGGGTAATCTGTGGAAACTTTGCTGGTATGGTATCCGTAAGGCTAACATTGGTATAGCTAATCTTGGTAATTTGGTAAGTGCTACAGAAGAAGAACGTAATCTTATTGAAGGACAACTTTATTTTTTCCGTGGATGGTTTCATTTTATGTTGATGGAATGGTGGGGTGGAATGCCTTATGTTGACCAAGTATTACCGCCGGATGTTGCTCCTGCATTATCCAGGCTTACCTGGCAAGAGTGTGCTGAAAAATGTGTGGCTGATTTTGACCATGCTATTCCTTTGCTTCCCGTTGACTGGGATCAAACAACTGCTGGTAGAGCTACTCTTGGTTTGAATGATACTCGTATTAATAAAATTATGGCCTTGGCCTATAAAGGGAAGACATTGCTTTGGGCGGGTAGTCCGCTAATGAACTGGGCTTCCGGAGGTGACAAAGAGTATGATGCGGGACGTTGTAAGCGTGCAGCTGAAGCTTTTGGCGAAGCTTTGAAGATTGTTGAGGATACTAAACGCTATGAATTAGCAGATATGGAAAATTATAACGACCTGTTTGTCGTATACAATTCCGGCGGTAAACTTAACGGGGTGAAAGAAGCTATCTTCCGCGAAAATTTAGTGCAGTATGATGGTCGTTGGAACTATAACATGAATACGGATTTTCGTCCGCGTTCTCATATCAATGCTGGTATTAAATGTTATCCGACTGCTAATTATGTAAATTATTTTGGTATGGCTAATGGCTATCCGATCAAAGATATGACAAAAGCCGATGCAGAATCAGGATATGATCCTAAGTATCCTTGGAAAAATCGTGATCCGCGTTTTTATAAAGACATCATATTTGACGGTGAATGGTGTGGAGAAACTGGAAACGGACAATATTGCCAGTTGTATACGAATGGAGCGGACAGTGAAGAGAAAGATCCACAGAAAGGGTGTTTTACAGGTTATATGAATAGTAAGCTCTGTCTAAAAATAGTGAATAATGCTAACGTCAGAGGTGCTCACTACGCTGTTTTAAGTTTGATGCGTTTAGCGGATGTTTATCTGATGTACTCGGAGGCAACGGCTGTAGGTTATGGCTCTCCGCAAAGTAAAGCTTCTAGCTTCTATATGACGGCTGAAGATGCTATCAATGAGATTCGTGATCGTGCCGGTGTGGCTCACGTACTTGATCGATTTACTGGAAATACGACAGACTTTCTTGGTGAGATTCGCCGCGAGCGTGCCGTAGAACTTGCTTTTGAGGGCTTTCGCTTTATGGATCTCCGTCGTTGGATGCTTCTTGATAAGAGTCCTTATACCTTGAAGACAAAGATTGAGTTTGACCGTGTCCCTACCGCAAGCTATAACAAAGAGCATCCGGAGGAGAATGAAATCATGAACTTGAAAGAAGTGGTACTGGTGGAGAGAAAGTATACCGACAGACACTATTGGCTGCCATTACCCAAAGCAGATGTTTACTTGTATGAAGGCTTTGGCCAAAATCCGGGATGGTAATCATGACGTATTAACTAATAATGACGCGAAATATGAATAGAAAGTTTATATATATCGGCTGTACTGTTTTTGCCATGTCATTGCTTAGCATGACAGGTGTGCAGGCACAGGAGGAAAGCAAGGACAGCTTAGTGAATGTGGCTTTCGGCAAAGTTGCTCAGGAAGATTTGACTCATGCCATTTCTACTGTCAACACGTCAGAGCTGACAAAGAAGACTGCTAACAATAATAGCCTTGTGGGCCTTGAAAGTTTTGTCGGTGGTTACAATGGATCATCCCTTTGGGGACAAGGACCGTTGGTACTGGTAGACGGTGTGCCTCGTAGTGCATCAAGTGTAAAGGCTTCGGAAGTGGAAAGTATATCTATGCTGAAAGATGCGGCAGCTGTGGTACTCTATGGTAGCCGTGCCGCGAAAGGAGTAATTCTTATCACTACCAAGCGAGGCAAAGATTCACCCATGCATATCGATGTTCGTGCCAATGTAGGGGTGAATGTCCCGAAGGCTTATCCTAAGTACTTGGATGCAGATTGTTATATGACCATGTACAATGAAGCTTGTCGTAATGACGGTATAGCAGAAAGGTATGATGCCGGTACTATTTATAACACAGCAATGGGTACTAATCCTTATCGTTATCCGGACATAGACTTTTATAGTTCAGATTATTTGAAAAAGTTCTATACTAATTCAGATGTTACGGGTGAAGTGTATGGAGGTAATGAAAAGACTCATTATTACTTGAACTTCGGTATGAATTATGCTAATAGCCTGTTGAAATACGGTGAGTCAAAGAAAGCTTATGATATGAGTTTTAATGTACGTGGTAATGTGGATATGACACTGGCTCCATGGCTTAAAGCAACTACTAATGCTGCTATTATCTTTGACAATAGTTATCAAGGCCGTGGTGACTTTTGGGGAGCGGCTTCTACATTGCGCCCCAACTGGTTTGCACCATTATTACCCATTGATATGATGGATCCTAATGTTGCATATATACAGGAATATATAACCAACAGCAATCATCTTATAGACGGTAAGTATCTGTTAGGAGGTACTTCGGCAGACACGACAAACCCGTTTTCCGAATTGCTTGCTGCTGGATATACGAAGGAAAAAGCACGTAGATTTATGTTTGATGTGGCTGTGATGGCGGATCTTGGAGGCTTGTTAAAGGGCTTATCTTTCAAAACTGCTTATAGCGTAGATTACACTTCTTATTATTCAGAAGCTTATGCTGAAAAGTATGCTATTTATGAGCCTAAATGGTCTAATGTGAATGGTAAGGATATGATTATCGGACTTACCAAATTCAATGATGATACAAAATCAACTAACGAATATGTAGGTAAATCGACTTACGACCAGACCATGACTTTCAGTGCACAGTTTGATTATAACCGTACATTTAAGACATTCCATAATGTATCTGCGACCTTGTTGGGATGGGGATATCAGACACAAAGTTCGGCTGATGAAGGTCATGAGAGTAGTGATTATCATCGTACCAGCAACGTAAATCTGGGATTGCGTGCTTCTTATAATTACGATCATAAATATTATGCAGACTTTAGTGGTGCTTTGGTACATTCAGCCAAGCTGCCGGAAGGAAATCGCAACGCTTTTTCTCCATCGGTCACTTTGGGATGGAGACTTAGTAAAGAGAAGTTTATGGAAAGTGTAGGCTTTGTGGACGATCTGAAGATTACGGCTTCTTATGCCAAGTTGCATCAGGATCTTGATATTTCTGATTACTATATGTATAAGGGCTATTTTTCTGACAAAGGCGGTTGGTTTCAATGGTATGACGGAACGGTGGGTGGTAATACGACCGGTTCAAAACGAGGTGACAATCCGAATCTTGACTTTATCACTCGTGAGGAAGTTCGTGCAGGTATAGACGCCACTTTATTCAATAGACTGTTGAGAATTAATGCGAACTATTTTACTCAGAAGACTAGTGGACTTCTAACTCAAGGTGCTTCTACTATTTATCCTTCGTTTTTCGATTTAGGCACAGATCTTTCATTTTTACCTTGGATCAATTATAATGAAGACAAACGTACTGGTTTTGATTTTTCACTAAGTGCAAATAAAAAGATTGGTGATTTCGACGTGACTCTCGGGTTTAATGGAATGGTATTTTCTTCAAAAGCTTCTATTCGTGATGAAGTGGCGAATGAGTCTTATTTGTTGCGCCAGGGGCGTGCACTTGATGCAACTTATGGATATGTTTGCGAAGGTTTCTTTCAAGATCAGGCTGATATCGAGAAACATGCCAAGCAGACATTCGGCACAGTTCGTCCCGGTGACCTGAAGTATAAGGATATCAATGGTGATGGTGTAATCAATAGTGATGACCAGATTGATCTGGGTGCAGGCGGGTGGTCTACATCACCATTTACTTTTGGTTTGAATTTGACATTGAAATACAAGAACTTTACTCTTTTTGCAATGGGATCGGGACAAACCGGTGCGGTGGCTTTTAAAAATAATTCTTATTACTGGAACAGAGGTACGAGCAAGTTCTCAGAAATCGTTATGGGACGTTGGACTGAAGAAACGAAAGAAACAGCTACTTATCCTCGTCTTTCTACCAGCAATGGTGATAATAACTTCCGTAATTCTACTTTCTGGATGTACAAGAATAATGTTTTCCGTTTGAGTAATGTGCAGCTTACTTATGATTTTCCTACAGATACTTTCAACGGAACTTTTATACGTGGGCTTAGCTTGTATTGTGGTGGAAGCAACTTACTTACAATAGCAAAAGAACGTGAGTATATGGAGATGAGTTTGGGGGCTCCCCAATACCGGAATTTCTATCTAGGCTTTAAGGCCGCATTCTAAATCTAACTAAAAAAGATAGTACATAATATGAAAAAGAAAATAATATTTTTGGTAGCTGCTGCCTTGATGCTGAATAGTTGTGATGACCTTTTCGAGCCGGCCATCGAGAACTTCAAGGATGTGGAACAGATGTACGACGATGCTCAATATGCACAAGGCTTCCTGGTGAATGTGTACCGTTGCGTTCCGGGATACTATGATAATAGTGAATATGCAACAGATGATGCTGTCATTAATCAGAAGAACAATGCATTTCTCACGATGGCTACCGGTGGTTGGACTTCCCGGTTATGGACGCCTATCAATCAATGGACCAATTCGTTCAGTTCTATCCAGTATATCAATCTTTTCCTGGAAAATGTGGATAAGGTAAGGTGGTCGGATGATGCAGAGAAAGCACAATTGTTTGCTCGTCGTACCAAGGGGGAAGCTTATGGACTTCGCGGTATGTTTTTATACTATTTGCTTCGTGCACATGCTGGATTTGGAGAAAACGGAGAACTGCTCGGTGTACCTCGTTTGACGGAGTATCTTACTATAAACTCGGACCTTAATTTACCTCGTGCTTCGTTTGCTGATTGTGTACAGCAGATATATAGTGACTTGGAAAAAGCCGAAGAATTACTTCCTTGGGAGTATAATGATGTGAATGAGGTACCTGCCGATTTTCAGAGTATTACTCAGGATAAAGGTAAATATAATACTGTAATGGGAGAGAAGTCCCGTCAGTTATTCAATGGTCTGATTGCACGTGCTTATCGTGTTCGTACTGCTCTTTTGGCTGCTAGTCCGGCTTTTCAGGATGCCTCTAATCCTGCTTCATGGGCCGATGCTGCTAATGCGGCTGCCGCTGTACTCAACTACAATGGAGGATTGGGCGGATTGGATGATAAAGGAGTGGAATATTATTCAAAAGAAGTAGTAGAGAACTTGCAAAAAGGCATTAATCCTAAAGAGATTATTTGGCGTGAAAATGTTAGTAATAGTGAGGCTGCCAACTCACAGGAGGCAAATAACTTTCCGCCTTCTTTGAATGGTAGTGGCAATATGAATCCGTCACAAAACCTTGTTGATGCGTTCCCTATGGCTAATGGGTATCCTATCTCGGACATTGCTAACAGTAACTATAATGAGAATAATCCTTATAATGGACGTGATCCTCGTTTGGCAAAATATATTATCTATAACGGAAGTGTAGCTGGAGTAGGCGATGTACCTATATATACAGGGCGCAAATCGGGCACTGATGACGGTATAGATGTGAAAGAGCAGAGATCTACACGTACCGGTTATTATATGAAGAAAAGACTGCGTATGGATGTGAATCGTGCGCTCGGATCGGTTACGAATCAGCAGCATTATATTCCACGTATTCGTTATACAGAGATGTATTTGGCTTATGCTGAAGCAGCTAATGAAGCGTGGGGACCTAAAGGAGATAATGGAAATGGTTATTCGGCTTATGATGTAATCAAGGCTATTCGTAAGCGTGCCGGTATAGGCGGTACTTCTGATCCTTATCTGGAACAATGTGCGGGCGATAGAGACAAAATGGCTAATCTTATCCGTAATGAACGTCGTCTGGAACTTTGTTTTGAAGGTTTCCGTTTCTGGGATATACGTCGTTGGAAAGAAAACTTGAACGAGCCGGTACGTGGTATCGACTGGGACAGAGATGGGCATTCTTTTAATGAATTCGTTGTCGAAGAACGTAATTATGAAGATTACATGTATTATTGCCCGATTCCAAATTCTGAAATACTTAAGTTCAGCAACCTTGTACAAAATAGAGGGTGGAAATAATTATAGAATTATATTTAATTAAAAGTACGTTATGAAAAAGAACTTAGCATATATCGGACTGGTTTTATTGATCCTTACTTGGACGTCATGTGAAAGTAGTGACAATGAATTTCCTGATTTCGATTACCAGACAGTATATTTTGCCAACCAATACGGACTTCGTACCATAGAGCTTGGTGAGAGTGAATTTGTGGATAATACTCTTGACAATCAGCATAAGATGGTAATAAAAGCTGCTTGGGGTGGAGGATATACTAATAGAAACAATGTGGTGATAAACTTTAAAGTGGATGAGTCCTTGTGTGACAATCTTTATTTTAAAGATACAGATCAGCCTCTTGTCCCTATGCCGGCTTCTTATTACACGTTGGCTTCCGATCGAATTGCGATTCCTAAAGGGCAAATAATGGCGGGAGTAGAAGTGCAGTTGACGGATGATTTTTTTGCTGATGAAAAATCGATCAGTGAGAATTATGTCATTCCTTTGTTGATGACTAATGTTCAGGGGGCGGACTCTATTTTGCAAGGGAAGCCGGTTGTTGAAAATCCGGTGTTAACTAATGCCAGTGATTGGAGCATATTGCCACAGAATTTTGTCTTGTATGCAGTGAAGTATGTGAATCCTTGGCACGGAGAGTACTTGCGTCGTGGCATTGATCATGCTACTGTAGCAGGTACATCAAAAGATATTATTCGCCATGAACAGTTTGTGGAAAATGATGAAGTTGTGAATATTTCTACTAAGAGTATGAAAGACAATCTTTTGACACTGAAAACCAAAGATGAAAGTGGTAAGGATATTAGCTATACTGTTCGTTTGTCATTTGCAGAAGATGGTTCGTGCACTGTACACTCTGGTTCGCAGAATGTAGTGGTAAGCGGTAGTGGCAAGTTTGTCAGCAAAGGTGAGAAAAATAGTCTTGGTGGAAAAGACAGGAATGCCATTTATCTTGACTATACAGTCAATTTGACAGACAATAACATTCAGCTTGCAACAAAAGACACTTTGGTGTTACGTACACGTAATGTGTATGGTGGCAAGTCACTCGAAGTAGTGAGAAAATGATGTTTTGATATGAACGTTAAAATCAAGAGTATATGAAATACATCAATAACAAGATAATTGCTTTTACACTGATCGCTGCGTCGATAATGTCGTGTACAGACGAATATGATTGCCAGCTTCAAGTAGAGAAACCACAGAATGCAGCTATCAACGAATATTTAGCTCAATTTGACCTGCTGAAGTCGTATATTGACCGTAGTGGTACACCTTTTCAGTTGGCTGTAAATGTACCGGGAAGCGAATTTGTAAAGAAAGAAATTGCATTCAGTACAGTGTTTACCAATTTTGATGCAGTGGATATGAACGGTTCTTACGATCCGCTAAATGCACTAAAGGAGGACGGTACTTACAATTTTGGTGGCATGCAAACGGCTGCCGATGTAGCGGCGGAGGCTGGTGTGACTCTTTATGGAGGGGTACTTTGTTCAAACCAAGGACAGCGTGCCGCATATTATAATAAGCTTATCGAGCCGATAGATATTCCGGTAGAAGTACAAAAAGGAACGACTAAGTTGTTTAATTTCGAAAATGATGCTATCGGTACGACTTATCCGATGACAGGTAATAGCTCGGCTACAGTTGAGGAAGACCCTGCCGGTGAAAGCGGTCATGTTTTACATGTGGGAACAAATGATGTGAAAGCTGCTTATTCCTATCCTAAATTTCACGTAGTTTTGCCTGCAGGAAGAAAACTCGGAGACTACGTTAGATTGAATATAGATTTGCGTTTTGTAGGAACTGATGGGATTTGGGGACAAGGTTTACGAGTCTTGATCAATGGAACGGAGTTTAATGTAGGAAAAAATGGAGATGGTTTCTGTGACGGAGGTGACAAATGGAAACGTGAAGGAACAATTAATCTGAAAGATGATACCGCTCCCGGATTGGTAGTACCCGAAAGTTTAGGAAGTCTGACAGAATTTGATTTAGCGATAGGTTCTGCATCCACTAGTGCACAATTTTATATAGATAATATTTCTATGGACTATGAAGTATCAGGAAAAGGTACCACGGTTATCAATTTTGAAGGGGATGAACTAAATAAAACCTATCCTATGACTAATGGTGCAACAGCCACTGTAGTACAGGATCCAGCCAACGAGAGTGGTAAGGTACTTTTTATTGATCATGCAGCCTATTCATTCCCGAAATTTACAGTAAAACTAAGCGAAGGTAAGACACTAGGAGATTATAGCGGTATGTCTATGGATATGCGCCTCATTGCAGGTAAATATGGTGGTGGAATGAGTGTGGTAATAAATGGTCAAACTTTCCCTCTTAAGCAGAATGCGTTAGCATATGGTTGTGATGACAATAATACGTGGAAACGTGGAGGCATCTATGTGACCTTTGTAAAGGAAGGTACTTACCCGAAGAAGGATGAAGTTCCAGCTACTATAATTGAAATACCCGATGCAATGAAAGACCTGAATGAGATAGAATTTTCAATTGGATCCAGTTCTACTAACTGGACAGCATACATCGATAATTTGATTTTTACATGGGAAGCCAAGCCGCAACATATCGAAAAGACTCCAGAAGAGAAAAAGGAAATCTTCACTAAAGAAATGGAAAAATGGATTGGTGGTATGGTGTATGCAGGTGTGAATGAAACGAAGAGTGTAAAAGCTTGGAATATAATTGGTAATCCTTTGGATAAGACTGTTAATGATAATACATTTAACTGGGGTGAATATTTGGGTGAAGTAGACTATGCACGTACCGCCGTGAAGATTGCCCGTGATACAGTGAAGAATGCCAATGTAGATCTTGAGCTTTTTGTCAGCAACACATTTGGTCAATATGATGAAATGGGGAATATGGCTGATGAACTCATATCTTTAGTTGATGCTTGGGAAGCAGACAACGTTACCAAAATTGACGGGTACAATATTCTTCTCAATGCAATTTATTCCAAAGATGTTGTTTTCCAGGAAGGCAATAAAACGATGATCACCAATCTGTTTGATAAATTAGGTAAGACTGGTAAACTGATACGGGTATCCGATCTTAGCATGATGGTTGAAGAACTGGATGGCAACTTTATTGCGATTAATAAATTAACAGAAGAAGATAGAGCTGCCGCTGCTTCTTATATGGCTTTTATCATGCAGGAGTATCGAAGACTTATTCCTGCAGACAAGCAATACGGAATCTCTATATCGGGTATTACAGAGACCAATACTGGTTATAAACTGTGTCCTTGGACATCGGACTATAACCGTAATGAAATGTATGAAGGTATAGTGGACGGATTGAAATAATCCTCTCCTCTGGATTAAAAGGACTATTTATATATGAAGAATATTACATTATTATTTTGTCTCTTTCTTGCGAATATCCTCTTGGGGGCTTGTTCGGGAGGGGAAGATGAAAAAAAAGAAATGGATGAAGGAAAGGGCGCGTATGCGCTCTTTCTTAAAAAATCCATTACTGTGAGTACTGGGGAAAGTCAGACGGATGTTGTGGTGGAATGGGCGAAGACTTCTTGGGAGATAATTCTTGGTGAAGGGGATATTGTAAAAAGCGTCACTCCTACATCAGGTGGCAGTAATACTGGGGAAAAACAGTACACGAAGGTTCGTGTATCTTGTGGTGCGAACAGTACGATGAAAAAGCGTACACAAACCATTCACTTATTCGATAAAACTAATGAAACAACTGTTGATTTGCTGGTAGAACAAGAACCGCCATTCAAGTCGGTTACACTAACTGTTGATCCTTCGGTGAAATATCAGCCGGTTGTAGGATTTGGCGGTATGTACAATCCGAAGATCTGGTGTGGTGACAATCTTATTTCTGCACCACAATTAGATAAAATGTATGGTGTCGGCGGATTGGGATATTCTATCCTTCGCTTGATGATTTATCCCAACGAATCAGATTGGAGTGCAGATGTAGAAGCAGCAAAGGCAGCACAAGCTAACGGAGCAATTATCTTTGCATGTCCATGGGATTGTACAGATGCGCTTGCAGATAAAATCACGGTGAATGGAAAGGAAATGAAACACCTTAAAAAAGAAAACTATGAAGCGTATGCAAACCATCTTATCCGTTATGTTACATTTATGAAGGGAAAAGGGGTGAACCTCTATGCGATTTCCGTCCAGAACGAACCGGATATGGAATTCACGTACTGGACTCCTTCTGAAGTAGTGGATTTTGTAAAACAATACGGAGCAAGGATACGGGAAACAGGAGTGAAGCTGATGTCACCGGAAGCCTGTGGTATGCAGCCTGAATATACTGATCCTATTATCAACAATGCCGAAGCATTTGCTCAAACGGATATTCTAGCCGGACATCTCTATCAAGGGTTTACAGATTTGAGTAGCGGATATGTTAAGAACCGCCACGATTACATCTGTGGTGTGTATTCACGTATTCAAGGAAAGACATGGTGGATGACAGAACATCTTTTTAATGACGGTGAGAATTCTGATGATTCTTCGAAATGGGAATTCCTGAAATGGCAATACAGTCTCAATCATCTTGGTAAAGAGATTCACATGTGTATGGAGGGGTATTGCAGTGCTTATATATATTGGTATTTGAAGCGCTTTTATGGTTTGATGGGCGATACGGACAAACGGAGTCCGACGAGTGAAGGAGAAATCACAAAGAATGGTTATATTATGGCTCATTATGCTCAATATGCAACAGAAACAACTCGTATTAAGGTAGTTACAAATAATGAAGAAGTCTGTGCTACTGCTTATTTGGATGAAAAGACCGGTGAAGTGACCATCGTATTATTGAATCTGAATGGTGCTTCTCAATGGCTGGAAATACCATTAGCAGGAATAAAAAAAGCAAGTGCCGTTGAAACGAACGAAACAAAAAATATGGAAGTGATCGATACTGGTTTGATGGAATCTGCTGAAGGTATAACGGTGTTGTTATCTGCTAACAGTATAACTTCAGTCAGATTGACATTTAAATGATAATAATAACTAGTTGGAATATGATGAATTTGTTAAATACGAAAAGTAAGCTATCATACCTACTTTTTCTCGGAATAGTATGCTGTGCATGTATTCTTGGTTCCTGTAAAGATGACGATGTCATTGATCCTGACGCTCCTTCCGTACCGAAACCCGGTACGGCTGTCGAGAATATTAATACTAATGTCAAGGCATTACGTAAGCTTATTGAGGCCAAACAACAGGACCTGGCTGTAAAGACATACAATCCGGTGAATAATGGCGCGAGTTATACGATTGAGTTGTCGGATGGTACAAGCTTCAGTATGTATGCTCAGATAGCAGCATTGGAAGGCGGAGGAGAGGATGTAGTTTATTCTCCAAAAGTAGGTGCCAAAGTAGAACATGATGAATATTATTGGACTCTTGATGATGCCTGGCTAACGTTTGAGAATGATGAAAAAGTCAAGGTGTTGGATGAAAACAATACAGTTGCACCGATAGTAGATATCAACACTGACGGCTATTGGACTGTAAAATACGGAGCTAAGTCTCGTACCCTTGACAAGGCGGTGAGCGGCAAACTTACCAGTCAGTTTAAACAAGTGAGTGCTATTGGTGACGAATCTGTCAGTTTCACTTTTACCGACCGGACACCTGTCATCGAACTGAATCTTTTTAAAGGAGATAATCCCGAAATTCCTCCGGTAACGGGGGCGTTACGCCGTCCTATTTCTCCTGAACAACCGGCATGGTTTGTTCATATCGATTCATGGAATTATGCCGATCCTCAGAAAATCATAGACCTTATCCCTGCAGATATTCGTCCGTTTACCATTTTTAATATCTCGTTGTCTGTAAGCCATGATGAGGCTACTGGGATCTATAATGTAAGCGAGTATGGTTATGAGATAGCAAAGTCGTGGTTGAGGACGTGTGCTGAAAATAATGTGTGGGCGATGGTGCAGCCTTCAAGCGGCGGTTTTAGTCATTTTAAGGATGTCAGCTTATACAGTCAATTTGAAAGTGACGATAAGGTTCGGGTATATGATGAGTTTTTCAGAGAATATCCCAACTTTCTTGGTTTCAATTATTGTGAGCAGTTTTGGGGGTATGATGACCAGTTCTCTGTATCGTGGTTACAACGAGTGGCTCACTGGAATCAACTTTTGAAACTTACTCATAAATATGGAGGATATCTGGTAGTTAGTTTTTGTGGTAATACTTGGTCGGCTAATATCAATCCTATTGCTCTTGTGAAGCGTAATTCTGATTTTGCCCAAACTGCCAAGTTGTACTCTGAAAATTTCATTATGTGTGAGAAATACACCACGCAAAGTGGCTTCTTTAATGTCGAAGGAATTTGCTTAGGCACGTGGCTCTCCGGTTTTGCAGGTCAGTACGGTATCCGTTTCGACCAATGCGGCTGGACAGAGGAGAAAGGACAGAATGGCGATAAGGATTTCCCACCGGCTGCCGGTGCGCTGCCTATTATAGAGCATGTGATGCTGACAGGTCAGACTGTTATCGACGGACCTGAACTTATATGGCAGCAATGTTTTAAGGAGACAAATGTAGTCAGTGTAGGTGATGGTTATCAGAGCCGTAATTGGGAATGTTTTCCGCAATTTGTCAATATCAATATAGATATGTTCCGTAAGATTATTGATAAAACAATTCGTATTCCTTCCCGGAAAGAAGTTATTGACCGCACGAAAGTGGTGATTCTTCAAGATGTCTATTCCGGTGATGATAATGCTAAATACAGCAGCCCGAAGAATTTGCATGAAGGGCTTTACCTTCGCGATGATGATGGCAATCTTTGGGATAATCATTGTTACTTTAAGAAAACGGGCCGTTATCCTACGATTCCTGTTGCGTTCGAATTGTGTGACGATGTAGCTAATTCATTCCAGTATAAAATCAACCAATCAACTTTCGAAGGATCCTGGAGCGATGTAAATACTAAAGTTGGAAAATTCAACCGTTGGTTCCCGCAAGAGTATACGGGAGAACTTTATGCAGGACGTATAGAAAATGGTTGGGTGGTTTATAACGGACTTGCCGGAATACGGAATGCTGCAATTCCGTTTAAATACAATACATGTGACAAGATGGAATTGGCTTACTCCAAATATACTGTAAGTGTTATAAAAGAATATGCCAATAAGCTCACCTTCTACATGAATAACTATGACCCTAGTGGTTCGAGCAAGACGGAGGTAATCAAGATATATGGATGTACATCCAAACCAACTCATTCTGTGTCTTCCAGAGCCAATGGTACTGCACAAGTTTCCGAGAATTGGAAAGAAGATGTATATACGCTGACTGTCACTCATAACGGACCATTGGATTTGACGGTCAATTGCTCAGGAAAAGCCATCGATCGTTTAACTGTATCTACTGCAGCATCTATCCAGATTCCCGCTTCTCCACAAATTTATCAGGGCGCTTATCAGTATGAGGCTGAATGCTTTGATTTTAAGAATGTGACTAAGAGAGTGACAAAAGGAGATTCGGAGCCGATACGTAACTACACAGCACAGGGATATATAAACTTTGGTGCTAGTTCTGCAGCTGCCGTACGTGATGCTGTTACTGCACTGGAAGATGGTGTATATACAATTCGTATCCGCTATCGTGCTCCGTCGGCTACAGTCAATACCGTAGATATGTATATAAACAATACCAAAGTAGGTACTCCGGAGTTTGCACAAACTGATAATGACAATACTGTATGGAATACAGCCTTAATGTCGGTTTCCTTACGAAAAGGGGCAAATACGTTTGAATTGAAAGCCAATTCATCAGGTGCCGGTGACTTGTATCTCGACAACATTGTTATCGAAAGAAAATAAGAATTCTCTTAAATTCGATTATCCGCATTTTACAAGTAGTATCTTGCGGATAATTGTTTTTAGGACAGTATGTAACTAGAAAATAATGAAGAACATGTTTTTGAGTCGGATAATAATTATATTTCTATTCTTATGTGTATCTGTTTTGAATGCTGCGGAACCATTTGTCACTTTTATATCAGCGGATGCCAAGTTACCTTTGGTTACACCACAAAACAGATCGTTCTCTATTTGGTGTGATGATGCAGAACATCGTGGGGTGCTGTTAGCGGTGCGTAATTTACAAACGGATTTTGAAAAAGTGACTACTGTAAAACCCGAATTATCGAATATTGCGGGAAAAGAAGTGCGTATTATCATAGGTTCGTTTGACAAAAGCCCACTTATACGTCAATTAGTAAAAACAGGAAAACTGGATGGTAAAGAATTGAGAGGTAAGAATGAAAAATATATAATCACCACTCTTCATGCTCCTTTGGAAGGTTTACAGGGAGATGTGCTGCTGATTGCTGGAAGTGATAAGCGTGGAACGATTTATGGTATTTATGAATTGTCAAAACAAATAGGGATTTCTCCTTGGTACTGGTGGCTTGATGTTCCGCCGGTAAAGCATCAGGCTATTTATATTAAAGAAGGTGTTTATACTGATGGTGAACCGGCTGTAAAATACCGTGGCATTTTCATTAATGATGAATGGCCTTGTATGGGAGGTTGGACAACTGAAAAGTTCGGAGGATTTAACAGTAAGATGTATGTGCATGTCTACGAACTTCTCCTCCGTTTGAAAGCTAATTTTCTATGGCCGGCCATGTGGAGTGCAGCATTTTATGCAGATGATCCGATGAATAGTCCTTTGGCTGATGAAATGGGGATTATAATCGGGACTTCCCATCACGAACCGATGGCACGTAATCACCAGGAATATGCCCGTAATCGTAAGTTGTATGGTGAGTGGAACTATCAGAGGAATAAAGAGGGAGTAGAACGTTTTTTCCGTGAGGGTATCAAGCGAATGAATGGAAAGGAAGAAGTAATTACTATCGCTATGCGTGGTGACGGTGATGCTCCGATGGGACCCGATACAGATACGCATCTATTGGAGGATATCGTAAAAGGACAGCGTAAAATAATAGCAGATGTAACAGGTAAACCTGCTTGTAAGACTCCACAATTGTGGGCACTTTATAGTGAAGTACTGGAATATTATGATAAGGGAATGAAAATACCTGATGATGTCATGATTTTGCTTTGTGATGATAATTGGGGGAATGTACGTCGTTTACCAGATTTAAAGGATAAACGGCATCCTGGTGGATATGGTATGTATTATCATGTAGATTTACATGGAGCACCACGTGCCTATCAATGGCTGAATATGACACAGATCCAGCATATGTGGGAACAATTATATTTGACTTATTCTTATGGTGTGGATAAAATGTGGATTCTAAATGTGGGTGACTTGAAACCGAATGAATTTCCTGTTGATTTTTTCTTGAATATGGCATGGAATCCTGGACACCTTACGGCTGATAATTTACAGGAATATACTTGTAGTTTCTGTAAACAACAGTTTGGGGATAACTATGCAGTAGAAGCCGCTCGCATCTTAAATCTGTATTGTAAATATGCTGCTCGCGTAACTGCAGAAATGTTGGATAGCCAAACTTATAATCTTTCCAGTGGAGAATTTAAGGCTGTAACAGATGAATTTCTTGCTTTGGAGGCGCATGCCTATCGTCAGTTTATGACTTTACCGGAAGAATTGAAGGATACATATAAAGAACTCATTCTTTTTCCTGTTCAGGCCATGGCAAACCTTTATGAGATGTATTATGCGGTTGCTATGAATCATAAGTTAGCATCTGAGGGTGATCCACGTGCCAATGAATGGGCAGATAGAGTGGAGTATTGTTTCAGGTATGATGCGGAACTTTGCTATGACTATAATAACAATATAGCTGGTGGAAAATGGAATCATTTAATGGATCAGACGCACATCGGTTATACAAGCTGGGATGAGCCTAAAGGAGGAAATATAATGCCCGAAATCATAAGAGTGGATGTCTCTGCATATAAGCCGGGAGGATATGAGTATAAGGAGAAAGGTGGGGTGGTAGTAATGGAAGCGGAACGTTTTGCAGAATGTACACAAGGGAATAAGACGGAGTGGACAGTTATTCCTGACTTGGGACGTACTCTTTCTGGTTTGTCGTTGATGCCCTATACACAACCTGTAACAGGAGCTTCATTGACATATCGCATGAAGCTTAATTCAGAGATGAAAAATATACGTGTAAGATTAATCTTGGATAGTACTTTGCCTTTTATAAAAGGAGGACATAGTTATGCTATCAGTTTGGATGGTGGTAAAGAACAAATAGTAAATTACAATTCAGAGATGACTTGGGCTAATTGTTATACGAAGATGTATCCCGCCGGTGCTGCGCGGTTGATAGAGTCGGTGGTAGATTTTTCCAATGTTAATCTGAAAGAAGGAATACATGCATTAATTATTCGTCCGTTAAGCCCTGCTATTGTATTGCATAAAATTATAATTGATTGTGGTAGTGATGAAGTCAGTCGATTGAATCTTCAGGAAAGTCCTTATCGCAAGGTTACGCATTAATTAATATTTATGATATAGATACGCAAATGAAGAAGATTATTGTCTTAAGTTGTTTATTATGTGCAGGCATATTTGCCTTTGCACAAGACCCTAATTTCCATATTTATCTTTGTCTGGGACAATCCAATATGGAAGGAAATGCAAAGATTGAAGCGCAGGATACGTGCAATGTCAATGAACGCTTTCTGATGATGGCGGCTGTTGATTGTCCGTCTTTGGGACGTGTCAAAGGACAGTGGTATAAGGCTGTTCCTCCGTTGGTACGTTGCCATACAGGGTTAACACCGGCCGATTATTTCGGACGTACGTTAGTGGAAAGGTTGCCTGATAATATTAAGGTAGGTGTCGTCAATGTAGCTGTTGGTGGTTGCAGGATTGAGCTGTTTGATGAGGAGAATTGCGAAGAGCATATTGCCTCTCAACCGGAATGGCTGAAAAATACAGTGAAAGCGTATGGTAATAATCCTTACCGTAGACTAAAGGAATTGGCTGTAGAAGCACAGAAAGCGGGTGTGATTAAAGGTATCCTCTTGCATCAGGGCGAGTCTAATACCGGTGATAAAGAGTGGCCTCAAAAAGTAAAGAGAGTCTATGAGAATCTGTTGAGGGATTTGAATCTTCAGGCAAAAGATGTTCCCTTGTTGGCGGGAGAAGTGGTGCATGCCGACCAGAATGGCAGATGTGCAAGCATGAATGAGATAATCAATACGCTGCCGCAAGTGATTCCGACCGCATACGTGATTCCTTCTTCGGGCTGTCCTGCCGCAGAAGATAATTTGCATTTCACGGCAGAAGGATACAGGAAATTGGGAGTGCGGTATGCCGAGAAACGACTCCTTTTGTTGGAGAAGGAACTAAACTCCGGGATTACTACCGAACCGGTATCCACTAATATTCCGGGATATGACTATCCCCGGGTGGATAAAGAGGGGCGTGCTCATTTTCGTTTCTATGCTCCGCAGGCTAACAGGCTACAAGTGGATTGTTGCGGAAAGAAGTATGATATGTGGAAAGATGCCGGAGGACTCTGGACGGCAACGACCAACCCTCTGCCTGTAGGATTCCATTATTATTTCCTGATTGCAGACGGGGTGTCGGTAACAGATCCTTCCAGTTATACGTTCTTCGGTTGTTGCCGTATGGCAAGTGGCATCGAAATCCCTGAAGGTGAGGAGGGGGATTATTATCGTCCTCAACAGGTACCTCACGGGCAGGTTCGTTCCTGTACGTATTACTCCGAAACGCAGAGAGAGTTCCGTCGGTGTATGGTATATACGCCGGCAGAGTATGAAACTCATCCGAAGAAGCGCTATCCGGTATTGTATCTGCAACATGGCATGGGTGAAGATGAAACCGGCTGGAGCACGCAGGGAAAGATGAATCATATTATGGACAACCTGATTGCATCCGGTCAGTGTGTGCCGATGCTCGTGGTGATGGATAGCGGTGATGTGGAAGCTCCGTTCCGGCCGCGTCCGGGAAAAGATGTGAACGAGGAGCGGGCTTTGTATGGCGCCACCTTTTATGACGTTATTCTGAAAGACCTGATTCCTATGATAGACCGGACATTCCGTACGAAAACCGACCGCGAACACCGTGCTATGGCAGGACTCTCGTGGGGAGGACATCAGACTTTCAATACGGTTCTGCCTCATCTCGATAAGTTTTCTTATATCGGAAGTTTCAGCGGGGCGATTTTCGGTCTGGATATGAAGACTTGTTTTAACGGAGTGTTTGCGGATGCGGACAAGTTCAATAAGAAAGTGAATTATTTCTTTCTCGGCTGTGGCACGGAGGAACAAATGGGAACAAAGAAGATGGTGGATTCACTCCGGAAACTGGGTGTCGAGGTTGATTATTACGAATCGCAAGGCACAGCGCATGAATGGCTTACGTGGAGACGTTGCCTGAAAGAATTTGTACCACATTTATTTAAACACTGAAAATAGCATGAAAATGAAATCTACATTTATCGCAGCTACATTGTTGCTCGTTTCGGTTATGACCGAAGGAGGACTGTCAGCGCAAAACCCGATTGTGCAAACTTGCTTTACTACAGACCCGGCTCCTATGGTGCACGACGGCACCTTGTATGTGTATACGGGACACGATGAAGACAAAGCGGATTTTTTCTGGATGCAGGAATGGCGTGTATATTCTACCAAAGATATGGTGAACTGGACCGATCACGGCTCTCCTCTTGCCATCGAATCATTCGACTGGGCGGACGACCGTGCCTGGGCAGCACAATGTGTAGAGCGTAATGGTAAGTTTTATTGGTATGTCTGCCTGCATTCCAAACTTTCCAATACGATGGCAATCGGTGTGGCGGTAGGCGATTCGCCTGTCGGTCCTTTTAAAGATGCCATCGGCAAACCGCTTCATGACGGAAGCTGGGACTATATTGATCCTACGGTCTTCATTGATGATGACGGTCGTGCTTATCTGTATTGGGGAAATCCGAATATCTATTGTGCAGAATTGAATGACGACATGATTTCCTTGAAAGGTGAAGTGGGCAAACTGGAACAGACTGTTGAGAGCTTTGGTGCACCCAATCCGGAAAAGCGTGTCAAAGGTGTTAAGTATAAAGATACTTATACAGAAGGTCCATGGCTTCATAAACGGGAAGGAAAATACTATCTTCTTTATGCTGCCGGAGGTGTACCCGAACATATTGCCTATTCCATGAGTGGCGGACCTCTTGGTCCGTGGAAGTATATGGGAGAAATCATGCCTTTACAAGATACGGGCTCGTTTACTAACCATTGTGGAGTGATAGACTATAAAGGCAATTCTTATTTCTTCTATCATACGGGTAAGCTGCCGGGTGGTGGAGGCTTCGGGCGAAGTGCGGCGGTGGAGCAATTTAAGTATAACGCTGACGGCACTTTCCCGATTATTAATGCTACCCGGGAAGGGGTGTCACCGGTAGGTACGCTCAATCCTTACGAAAGGGTGGAAGCTGAAACAATCGCTTTTTCTGAAGGTGTGAAGTCTGAACCAAATGTGAAAACCGGTATATATATATCTGAAATTCATAATGGAGATTATATAAAGGTACGTGAAGTGGATTTCGGCAATAAATCCCCCAAACGGTTCACTGCTACCGTTGCCAGTGCCCTTCGTGGCGGAACACTTGAAGTACGTACAGACAGTATAAGCGGACCATTAATTGCGGAACTGACTATTCCTTCAACGGGAGGTTGGGAATGCTGGAAAACATTGCAGACTGATATTGTAAAACCGGTCACAGGAATACAAGATATTTATTTTGTATTCAAAGGACGTAAAGGCTGCAAACTGTTTAACTTTGATTGGTACAAGTTTAACAGATAAACATGCTAGAGAGCAGTTGGGTTACTCTTCTTTTTTACTCAACTGCTCTTTCATATACATTGAAGGCGGCATTCCATACAATTCTTTGAATGTTGTCGAGAAATTATTAGGATCAGTGAATCCTGTTAACATGGCTATCTCGGATATGGTATGCTGTTTTTCGGACAATAAACGAGCGGCTTCTTTTAAACGTATATTACGTATAAAGTCACGGGTTGTCTGGTTGGTGAGCTCTTTGAGTTTCCTGTGAAGATGTACGCGGCTAATACCTACCTCGGTGGTGATTGTCTCTATTGTCAAGTTAGGGTTACTGATGTTTTCATTGATCACTTTCATAATACGTTCCATCAATTTCTCATCGGGTGATTTCACTTCCAGTTTCTGAACCTTGTTTTCCAGATTTTGCTGGCCTGTAAATACTTTGCGTAACTGCTGCCGTGTATTAATCAGATTTTCTACCGTCTTTTGCAGAATTTCGATATTGAATGGCTTCATGATATAGGCGTCGGCTCCTGTATTCAGACCTTCAAGGTTGTCTTCTTCCCTCGTTTTTGCAGTAAGCAAAATGACTGGGATATGGTTGAGGTTTACATTCTGCTTGATCTTCCGGCATAAGGTAAGTCCGTCCATTTCGGGCATCATGATGTCACTAATGACTAAGTCCGGAGCCTTTTTAAATATTTGCTCTAATGCTTCTTTACCATTACGGCTTTCCATGATATGAAATTTGTCCCCAAACTCCTTCGCTATATAATTTCGGATTTCTTCGTCGTCTTCTACAATTAATACGCGATATTTAGTTTTTACCCTGACTTTCTTTTCTTCCTTATTTTCTATAATGGGAGAGATGACAGGAACAGTTGGTACGGCTACTGTTACCTTTTGCTCATTGTTGTCAACTTCTTCAGGTCGTAGATGCTTGTTACCCAACGGTAATCGGATAATAAAACGGCAACCCGGTTGTTCTTTATTATTTTCTACATAGATAATTCCATGATGTAATTCCACTAATGAACGAGTAAGATGTAATCCTATTCCTGTTCCGCCTTTCGGATTCTGTTGGCTGTTACGGATCTGATAGAAACGTTCGAAGATATGTTCTTTTTCCTGTTCATCGATGCCTGTTCCGGTATCCGCGATAATTATTTCGGCATATTGTTTCAAGGGATCGGGCAGTGTATTATCTTCTCCCGTACGGATGGTAATATCTATGTTTCCTTTTTCAGGAGTAAACTTGAAGGCATTAGACAGAATATTCAGGATAATCTTATCAAAATTACCTGTGTCTACCCATACATTCAGTTCCCGGAGCGTACTGTGAAGTTGTAGCCGGATATTTTTTGTATTTGCCTGTTGACCGAACGTTGTACATAAATCCTCTATAAAAGGAATAATATTGGTCTCCCGGAACATCAGGAACATTTGCCCTTTATCAATTTTCCGAATATCCATTAGTTGATTAACAAGATTCAGAATACGTTCCGCATTTCTGTAGATAATATGATATATTTTCAGGCGTTCATTGTTCTCCTCATTCTTAATCAGTTTCTGTAGAGGGCTGATGATTAGAGACATCGGAGTGCGTATCTCATGAGAGATGTTGATAAAGAACTGCAATTTTGCTTCATTGATTTGTTCGGCATGGATATGTTGCAGCATTTCCTGATGCATTCTGTACCGATGTCTGATCTGAAGAATAATGATAAATATAATGGTCAGTAATAATAAGGAATAGATAACTTTGGCCCACCATGAAGCATACCATGCAGGAGATATAAAGATGGTAATTTCTTTTATATTTGAATACACGGTGTTGTCTTTTGCTCTGATTTTAAAGTTATAGGTACCGGGTTTCAGATTGCTGAATGAGATACGGTTTACACCTTTGGGCAAACTAATCCATTTTTCATCGTTGATAGAATAAAGGTAGTTGATGTGTTCGGGGGCATTTAATTCCAGAGTGGCAAACTCGATACTGAACACATTGTCTTTATGGGATAGATAAAACTCTTTTGCGTTGAATACAGGGCAGTTGATAATATTGTGAATACCGGATTTCATTCCTTTTCTAACCGGATTGTTATGCAGGAAAAAGTCGGTAATCCGGATATTCCATGTTTTTGCCGGATTGATAATGTCTTGCGGATTGAAATAGGTGATACCATTCATTCCGCCAAACCAGATAATACCTTGTTTATCTTTGAAGGAGGCATTCTTGTAGAACTCATTTCCCTGTAATCCGTCGCTGACATAATAATTGATAAATTTGTTGTTTTTCTTTTGGAATTGGGAAATTCCGGCATTGGTGCTTATCCAAAGAAAATCTTTTCCATCTCCTTGTATGGCATATATTGTATTACTGGGCAATCCGTCTGCAGTAGTATAAGTGGTTAGTTCTTTCGTATTTTTATTCCAACCGGATAATCCTTCGGAACTGCCCAACCAGACAACTCCTTCGTCATCTTCAAAGATTGAATAAATAACATTTTGTGAGAGTATCTTATGACTTTGAAAATCAGGACTGTCAAGGTCTATACAGTTGATGCCGTCATAAGTTCCGACATACAGTTTATTATCATCGGAATAGTGCAGACAACCTATCCATTCGTTGATTAGAGATGTCCGAGATTGTATGGATGTAAATTCTTTCGTTTTCAGGTCATAGTAGAACAAACCGAATCCCATTGTCGCAATCCAAAGACGCTTGTTTTTATCTTCTGCGAAATCATATACACGTTGTATATAGTTGTTGTTCTTATCTACCAGTTTGTACTGGTAATCGCATAATCCTGTCTGTTTGTTCAGCTTTCCCATACCGTTTATAAAGGAGCCGACCCAAATGTTGTACTCGGAATCTTCATATAGTTTTATAACTGTTGAAGGCACAGAATTAGGGTGATTAGTATGCGAGAAATGTTTAGCCGGTTCTAACTTTTCTGTCAGGGCATAAATTCCGTCATTGTCTGTTCCAACCCATAACATACCGTTGTTGTCTTTGCAGAATGAGGTTATACAACTGGAACCGATCATGTTTTTATCCATGGATTTATGTCCTATATACTTGAAACTGTTTGTTCGGGCAGGTATCTGCATGACTCCTTTCTGATGAACAGCCAACCATAAGTTACCGGAATTGTCTTTTAGGATAGAATGTATTTTTGAATTTTTTGAATCAAAATAGTTGTTGTCAAAATTGTATTCGGAGATTTCATGAGTTTGGTTATTGTAGACACTCATACCTTTACCATCAGTTCCGATATATAATTCATTTTGCGGTCCGGAATAGAGGAAACAGATAGGAAGTTCTCTCTTTTCTTTAAAATCAATAGGTATAAAGGAGTCTTGTCTTTTGTTATAGACGAATAGTCCTTTTCTCATACTTCCTACATAAATATTCCCACGTGAATCTTCACATATACTTTTGACATATCCGTTGTCTTTAGATAAATATAAAGTAAGTTGGTTATTAGAATCAAGACGATATACTCCTTCTTCGTCTTTTGCTATCCAGACATTCTGTTTCTTGTCTTCAATCATAAATCCTGTTGATGTCATGGGGATATCAATTTTTTGAACAGTCAACAGGTAATCTTTGATATTCAACCTGCACAACATATTTCCGGATACCCATATTTCTCCATTTCTCCTTTCGATAAAGGAAACAATATTACTTTCAAATATTTCTCCATTGTCTTCCCTTATTGCAAGTGGGGTAAAATTGTCTGTGGCCGGATCATACATTTGAATTCCCATATATGTACCGATAAACAAATGACCTTTGCTGTCCTCAAAAACAGTACGAACAAAATTGTGGGCTAACGAATGTTCATTATTGGGCTCATGTTTGTATATGGTAAATTTAGCACCGTCATAACGGTTCAGACCATCTTCTGTTGCAATCCAAATGAAACCGTTCCGGTCTTGATATATTTGATTAATCAGACTACTGGAGAGTTCTTTGTCAGTAGTGAATAACTTAGGAGATTGCCCGTTGCATAACAAAGAAAACAATAATAATAGAAAAGTGAATACATTTTTCATAGTTATAGATCGTTGTTTGTTGTACAAAGAAAACTAAAAACCTAAATATAACCTAATAAAAAATGAATATTTTCATTAGGCTCCGGGAGTACAATCGGATGTTGTAACATCGTTTGTAAATAATGTAACATGAGAAAAGATTTATCCCTTCTTCTGTATTATTGTTTTCCTTCGATTGTATTTACAATATAGGTTTTACCCGCCTTTGTTTCGATGTCATATTCGTAAACCTTCTGCAGTTTGGGAGACTGCGCACTTACTCCTTTGGCTACAAGAGGTTGCTTGATAGGAGTGGTGGCGAATAATCTATTTGAGCACTCTTTCCCGTTTACTTGTTTTAAGCCTTTCCCTTTTAGTGGGACATAAGACCGGATGCGGAGCGTACTGCCTATATTCGATCGGATGATCGCTTTATTTAACACATTGTTTTTCCAGTCCATATCGACAGTAAAGTTTCCACGTGCCACCAGCCCCTTCACACTCCCTTCTTCCCATGCATCAGGCAATGCCGGCAATAAATGTACGGCACCGTCATGACTTTGGAGCAACATTTCCGCTACTCCGGCTGTATAACCGAAATTACCGTCAATCTGGAAAGGCGGATGGGCATCCAGCATATTGGGATAGGTACGCCCGTTCGGATATTCTTTAGCCAAGTGATCGTTGGGCAATAGTTGAATCATATTTTTAATGATTTGGAAGGCATGGTTTCCATCCAGCATACGTGCCCAGAAATTGACTTTCCAGCCGATACTCCAACCGGTAGCCTTATCACCGCGTTGAAGCAATGTGTTTCTTGCTGCCTGGAATAACTCGGGATTTGAGTATGGAGAAATTTGATTACTCGGATATAGCCCGTACAAATGTGAAATATGACGGTGCTCGTCCTTGGGATTGTCAATATCTTCAAGCCATTCTTGTAGTTGGTTATGCTTTCCTATTTGCATAGGTGGCAACTTCTCTAGTGTTTGTTTGAGGGAGTCTTGGAAAGAGGGGGCTTCACCTGCGATGTATGAAGCCAATAAGGTATTATGCAGTGCATCAAAGGCAATCTGATTGTCCATTGTGCAACCGGCCGTGATGGGACCGTGTTCCGGCGACACAGAAGGCGACACTACCAACCATTTATACACTGGATGTTCTACCAAGAAATCCATGTAGAACTGCGCTGTTCCTTTCAGGATGGGATAATACTCTTTCAGGAACTCTTTATTTCCTGTAAAGAGGTAATGTTGCCAGATATGTTGAGCTAACCATGCGCCGCCGCTAGGCCACATGCCGGCTGCTGCAAAATCGACTACACCACAGATTCTCCATAAGTCAGTGTTATGATGTGCCACCCATCCCCGACAATCATACATGGTTCGGGCTGTTTCTGCTCCTGTGACGGATAAATCTTTCAACATAGAGAATAACGGACTATGTGTTTCACTTAAATTAGTGACTTCTGCCGGCCAATAGTTCATTTCTGTATTGATATTGATGGTGTATTTGCTATCCCAGGGTGCATGAGTACTGTTATTCCATATACCTTGCAGATTAGCCGGTTGCCCACCCGGTTGCGAAGAAGAAATCAGCAGATAACGTCCATAATGGAAAAGTAGAGCTGCCATTGCCATGTCTTCCCCATTTCCGAAGTTTTCAATTCGTTTGGGAGTCTCCAGTTGGGAAGCTTTGCCTGCCGGTAATGTAAGGCGTACACGGTCAAATTGTTTTTTATAATAAGCGATATGGTTTTTGAGAGCTTTTTCGTAAGGTATTTGCATTGCTCTTTTCAGATATTCGCTGGTTCGGTGGGATTCATCGGCGCTGACATCCTGGTAGTTTACGTAGTTGGTTGCTGCCGATATATAAAGGGTGGCTTCTGTTCCTTCATTTATTTGGAGCGTATTTCCTGCCGGGCGGAGAGTGCCATTCGTTTTTACCTGGATTTGACATTCTGCCCGTAGTGCGGCTTTCAAACCTTCCTGCTCTTTCCCTTGACAGGTGACGGTCAGCTGATCGTTCTGAACATTCACCTTATGTACTAGAGGGCAGTTATATGCAATAGTAAAGTTCAGTGCGTTTGCTTTACTTGCTTTGATATGCATAATAATGACATTATCAGTAAATGAAGCAAAAGTGGTGCGGGTATAAGTGACGTCATCCACTTGATAACGGGTAGTTGTCGTTGCATTCTCCAGATTCAGTTCGCGGTAAAAGCCGGATCCGTTTTGGTGTTCCGGAAATTCCAGGTAAAGACTACCTAATGTCAGATAGCTCATTCCGTGTTGCTGGGTTAAGAAGTTGGCGTCAATGAGTCTTTGCGCTTCCTTGTTTCTCCCTTCAAAAATCAGTTTGCGTACAACCGGTAGCACATGTACGGCATTCGGGTTATTATTATTGTATGGAGAACCTGCCCAAAATGTTTCTTCGTTGAGTTGTAATTCTTCGCGTTCGATTCCGCCATATACCATGGCTCCAAGACGGGAGTTACCAATAGGGAGAGCTTCCGACCAATTTTGTGCAGGTTGACTATACCACAGTTTCAGGTCCTGTCCTGAAACAAGGTTGCTTATTAATAGGAATAATACAAAAAAAGTGTTTCTGTTCATATTATATGGATTTGTAGCAAAGGTAGCTCATTTCCCAATACAAAAGGCAAAAAACTGTTTCTGAAATCTACCTTGGAAGTAACTTCTTTCCATATTAATGTTACTAATATATATGGTGTATGTTCCACAGGATAAAATAATAACTGCCGGCTTCTTTTTACAAGCACCGGCAGTTATTATTTAAGCAACTAGCAGATATACTGATCTATGTTACTTTTTAGCAACTAAAACTATATTATTGATATCTACTTTTTTGTTTTTTCCCATCCCAATGGAAACTTTGGTAATAGAACTTGGATCAATTGCAATTTTACCGGCTTTTTCATCTTTAAAAGCACTGAATTGCACCTTCTTCTTGCCTTGGGTATAAAATCCCATAGAAACTTTTACCGTTTCACCATCTTGGGTATATTCTATTTTTAATGAACAGATGGCATTTGTGGCATTTTCATCTAATTTTTCGAAGTTGGTCGCTTCAAAGTTTATTCCGGTGTAATTAGTGTAATCATTTTCAGGAAATACCAAGTTTCCATAACTGGTGGAAATTAAGGTCTGCCCTTCTACTGTCAGTTTATTATTGGCTTCGCATTGACTGACTTCGATAGTCTTGTCTACTTGTGCATTGACACTTAAGATTCCCAGACATGCAACTAATGCTGCTACTAAATACTTTTTCATGTTATTTTCTTTTAGAGGTTAATAGCTGATTTATTTTCTATTGGCAAAGTTAGGATATCTTTTCGGAGAGATAAAAAATCTGTGTTTCAATAGTTTTTGTATATGTTTCATTCTTCTTTTGGTGCAAAGGGGACTAAATTTAAAAACAAATGAAACGAATTAAATAGTCCGATTTTGAAAAGAATTACTTTCTTTGCATAAAGAAAGGACTGTTTGCTATGAAAAGACTATTACTGTTGATGATTGTATTTTTTGGGGGAATTGTACAGGTGGTCGCCGAGAATACATTGTTCTATGATTCCAAACAATTAACTTGCGATCTGATTACTTCCATTTGCCAGGATAAAGATGGGTTTATCTGGATCGGGACAGATTATGGCCTTAATAAATTCAATGGCATACAATTTACTCATTATTATAATAATCCCAAGGATAGCACCTCGTTATCCGATAACTCTGTAAAAGCCTTGATGCTCGATAATGAAGGCACGTTATGGGTGGGAGGTATTGGCGGATTACAATATTATGTTCCGGAAGAAAATGCATTTCGGACAATTAAGTTTGAAGAAAGCTCATCTTTTCATATCATGTGTATCACTCAATTGCGTTCGGGCGAAATATGGGTTGGATCTTCCGGAAGAGGAATATTCCGTATTCGGAAAGATACAGGAACAGGTGAGCAAATGACAGATATTCCTGATGTATCCGAACATGCTCATTATGGAGTCATATATGAAGACCGTCATGGGAGCATCTGGATTGGAGTAAACGGTACCGGTTTACTTCGATATGATCCTTCTACACGAACGAGTAAGATATACACACGGGCAGTTTTAGATGGCGGTTCTACAATTTCCGGAATGGCCGAGGACCATTCGGGAAATTTTCTCCTTTCCACGGGTACTACTGCTTATTATTATGATAGAGAGAATGACCGCTTTACCAAAATAGAACATAATGAATCGTGGCTGCCGGCACGTTCCATACTCGTAAGTCAAAAAGGGACACGTTATTTGGCAACCTTTGGCAAAGGGCTGAAGGTTATTCAACCCGATTTGAAAGAACTCCGTTCCGAGGTGATCACTCTCCCTTTTATTGATGTCGATAATGCTAAAATACGTGCTATTTATGAAGATCATAACCAAAACTTATGGATAGGATGTTATCATAGAGGAATGGTTATGGTGTCTAAAGAATCTACACCTTTCCATTTTTGGAGTGTTCCTACCCGTGAATATCCGCAGGCTGGTGTGATAACTGCCTTGTATAAAGATGATGATGGACATATCGTTAGCGGTGTGGAAGGCGAAGGAGTGTTTAAAATTACTTCGGAAGGAAATATAACCGATCATTTGTTTTCAGGTAAAACGGTTTCATCCATCTATAAGGATTATAGTGGTAATTTGTGGTTTGGAGGCTATTATTCCGGGCTTTATATGCAGGATGCCAAAGGGAACGTACGTTTTATGTTACCGGAAATTAAATTGAAGGATATAAAGAAGATCACAGGTGATGATAAAGGGAACCTATATCTTTCTTTATTCGGTTCCGGATTCATACGATATCACCTGCCCACTCAAACAGTCACGGAATATCAAAGTTCCTCCGGTGGGTTAAGGAACAATTGGATTTATACTCTACTTCTTGATTCCCGGGAAAGATTGTGGATAGGCCACTGTAATGGAGTGGATTATTTCGATCCTGTAACGGAAAAATTTACCCCTGTATTGAGTCAATCGTTGGGTAATTTCATCACTTACTCATTATTGGAAGACGTACGTGGAAATATTTGGGCGGGAACGAATAAGGGACTTATGTGTTATCATCCCGGAACAAAAGAATTTCATTACTATGATGAAGAAGACGGACTTTCTAATAATTTTGTATATGGGTTGGCAGAAGATGAGAGGGGGAATATCTGGTGTAGTACCCTGAAAGGCATTAACCTGATAAAAGTCGCAGAGAATAAGATTGCTTCCTATTATTCCGAACGTGGATTGGTGGATAATGAGTATACTATTGGTGCCAGCTACCAGTCAATGAATGGCCTTATCTATTTGGGAGGTGTGAAGGGAATAACGACTTTTCATCCGGATAGCGTCACTGCGCAAAAAGGGAAGTCGACTGTGATATTATCCAATCTTTATTTGGGAGGAGAAGCAGTGACCGCTAAAAGTAAATCCGGTGGAAAACCCATTTTGGACACTTTTGTAACACGTGCCGACAAAATCAGCCTGGCTTATGAAGACAACACGTTTACGCTTGAGTTTTCCACATTGGATTATCGTAATTCTGGAAATATTTTCTATGAATATCGTATCAGAGAGTATGAAAAGAACTGGACCTCTACTCAATTGGGAATCAATCAGATTACATACAATCATTTAAATTCCGGTAAGTATACATTTGAAATACGCGCCTGTGAGAACGGGCAGTATACCCCTGTGAAGGTGATACGGATTGATATTGCGGCACCGTGGTGGCGTTCGTCTCTGGCTTATGTCTGCTATGCGTTGATATTGCTTGCTGTTGCATTCCAGATTTATTTGAGTGTTCGTCGCCGGCACCAGAAAGAAATGAATGAAGAGAGAATCAAACTTTTTATCAATCTCTCGCATGAGATTCGCTCTCCAATGACTTTGATTGTGAGTCCGTTGGAGAATTTGTTAAAGAGAGACTATGATGCCGATACGATGAAGATGCTGCGTCTGATGCAGAAGAATGCGAATCGTATTATTAATCTGATGAATCAGTTGCTTGATATGCGTAAAATTGAAAAAGGGCAATTGAATATTCATTGCGTTGAAACGGACATGGTGGATTATATCAAAGAATTAATCTCTTTATTTACTTATCAGGCGGAGAAAAGGAACATAAACTTGTGTTTTGATTATGAACAGGAGGAGCTTCCGGCGTGGATTGATCCTAATAATTTTGATAAAGTATTGGTAAACCTGCTGTCGAATGCTTTTAAATATACGCCGGATGGAGGTGAAATAAAAATCAGCCTGCGCGAGAAGGTGAATGAACTTACTGTTGGAGATTTGCAGCATTTTATTGAGATTGAAGTGATTGACAGCGGATCCGGCATTGACGCCAATAAACTGGAAAAGATATTCGAACGTTTTTATCAGGCGCCTTCCAATGGTTTCAATGGAAGTATCGGTTTTGGTATAGGACTGAATCTGTGCCGGATGATAGTTAAATTGCATCACGGCACTATCAATGCTTGTAATCGGCAAGATGCACAAGGAAGTCGTTTCATTATTCATATTCCTTATGGGAAAGATCATTTGAAGAAATCCGAATGGGTGGATGCGGAAAACAAAACTACCTCAAGAGTCCCTTCTGTCTTGGGGCTTTCTCAAGAAAGTGAAGAAGAAACGGCTAAGACAAGAAACCATAAAGCGAATTATAGGATTGTGATCGTAGATGACGACGACGAGATTCTTCGTTTCCTGGAGGCGGAATTGAGCTCGCAATACAAGGTATACATTTGCCGTAACGGGAAAGAGGGTTTGCAAACCATTCTGAAACAACAACCGGATCTTATAATTTCTGATGTCGTGATGCCTGAAATGGATGGTATCTCACTTTTGAAAACGATTCGCAACAATCCGAATGTGAGTCATATACCGTTTATCCTATTGACTTCAAAAGCGGAATATAAAGACCGTATTGAAGGATTAAGTAAAGGTGCGGATGCATATTTAGGAAAACCGTTTGTCGTTGAAGAGTTGAGAGTACATATCAAGAATCTGATTGAGACAAGATTGTTATTGAAAGGAAAGTTCTCTGGTGTCAGGGATCAGGTGGGAAAGATTGAAATTGCTGAAAATAAATCCGGAGATGAACGATTGATGGAACGGGTTATGAATGTGATGAATAAGTTTCTGGATGATTCGGAATTCAATGTAGAAATGCTTGCCAGGGAAGTCGGATTGAGTCGTGTACAGCTTCATCGTAAAATGAAAGATATTACAGGAGTTTCAACATCTGTCTTTATCCGGAATCTACGGATGAAGAAAGCGGCAGCACTACTTCAGGAAGGGAAGCTGAATATTTCAGAAATAGCGGATGCGGTAGGCTTTGATAGTCAGGCTAATTTTGCGACTGTTTTTAAGAAGTTCTATGGAGTATCTCCTTCGGAATATGCTGCGTCTATCAGAAATAAAGGCGAATGATACAAATTTAAAACTGCGTTATACATATAACTAACTTTACGTTACATTTTACCAAACGTTTTGAAATACAAGATTGTAATTTTGTGCTGGTTGAGGGCGATCTAAAGAATCGACAGATGCAAAAGTACAATCTTGTATTTTACTCTTGACTCCTTTTCCTATATTTTAATAATGAATGCATGAAAACACAAAGTTGTATGAACAGGCTTTTATGGATTACTTTATTGGTAATCGGTTTATCTGGATGCTCGGAAGAGAGTTCATCGTCAGAGGAAAATACGGAATCTGGTACGATCCAAGATGGGGATCATACTGATAATGCAACGGTTATTCAATTAAATTCTTCCGATCAATATCAGACAGTGGAAGGGATTGGCGGCGGGATAGCCAATTATGAGAATTGGTATTGTCAACACCCCAATAAAAAAGAATTGTTTGATCTGATTTTCAAAGATTTGGAGATTTCCATGATTCGTATAGGAAACTGGTACGAAAAGAAGATATCGGGTGAGAATCCCGATATTCTTAAACAGCAAAAAGAGATAATGGATGCAGCAACTCAAAGACTGGGGCGTAGCAATTTCTCTGTAATGATGTCTAATTGGCTGGTAGCACCCGATTTGATAGATAGGCCGAAAGAAAAGGGAGCGACACTTAAAAGAAATAATGAAGGGAAGTACATGTATAAAGAATTTGGTGAATGGTGTCGCATGACATTAAAAGCTTATCAGGAAGCAGATATGTCACCGGATTACTTGAGCATGATGAATGAGCCGGATGGGGATAACAGTGCAGGAACCAAAATCCGCTTAGGCTACGGTATCGACGACTCCCAAAAAGCGAATTACGGGAAAGCATTGGACGCCACTTATGAAGCATTCAAAGAGGTGTCTAAGCGTCCCAAGTTAATCGGCCCGGAAGTGCTTGGAATTGGCTATGGTACTTTTAGTAACTATTACAGAGACTTGAATCCTGACCTATTGGATGCTGCTGCTTTCCATTGTTATCATGGTGGTAAGACTTCCGATTATAAAGATAACGACCGTTATTCTTCCGCCCATGCTTTTAAAACTGAATTTCAAAACATAGTCCGGCAAGTTGGCAACAAATCAATTATGATGACGGAGAACTGTTCTTATCATCCTGCTGTTCCCGAAGATGCTGTGAATATTGCACATTTTATATCAAACTCCTTCCGTTATGCAAATGCCACTGTTTATTTGCACTGGGCACTATTATGGGGATATGCAGATGCTGATGAATTAAAAAAGGGGGGTGACGGTTGCATCGCTGTCGAGTGGCCTTGGAGTAGTTCCCGCTGGACGACGGAAAAAGGCTATGTGGTAAGGAGTGAGTTCTATGGGCTTAAGCACTTTACAAAGTACGTCAAACCGGGTTGGCGGCGGATCGGAGTGGATTATGAACTAAAAGAGGTGGAGGTAGTTGCTTTTCAAGACCCTGATGAATATCAGATAGCTGTCGTTTTAGTCAATTACTCCGAACAGGAGGAGAAAACGGTCAGGTTGGAGAATATTGGCAGTAAGGAGGTATCCTCCATAAGGAAAGTAATACAGACTGATACTCAAAAAGAAAGTTGGTATCAGGAGCTGAAAAACACTGATCCATTTGTCGAATTAGTATTACCAAAAATGAGTGTTACCACTGTTTATTTCAAATTCAAAACAAATTGAAACGTATTTAAAAAGCGAATAAACGTATGTGCAACTTGATGTTACATTTCAAATAGTGTAGTAGAATGTAAGTTCATACTTTTGTGTCGGACATTTGCTAAATATGGGTGTGAAATTATAAAGCAATATTTTATAAATGTAATATATATGAAGAACAATTATTTTTCAAGATGTGTGCTGCTAGCCGGATTATGTTCGGTTATTATGGTTTTTGCAGTCACTCCTGTTTATGCGACCGGAGGTGCATTTTCTCCTCTTCCACATGCTGTCTCTGAAGGAGACATTACTGTTACCGGTAAAGTGGTTGATGATGCCGGAGAACCTTTGATAGGTGTTAGTATTCAAGTGAAAGGTACTAGTAAAGGTGCTACTACTGATGTGAATGGTATTTATACACTAAATATAGCATCAGGTTCTACCCTTGTATTCTCATATATCGGAATGAAGACCATTCAACGGAAAGTGACGAAAGGCGGTAAGCTGGATATCACGATGGAGAATGATGAGAATATGTTGGACGAGGTGGTAGCTGTAGGATACGGCTCTATGAAACGTTCGGACTTGACAGGATCGGTCGTTTCCATCAATGCCAAGTCCATAGAAGAATCAATGGCTTCTACCATTGACCAGGCGTTGCAAGGACGTGCGGCAGGATTGCAGATGACGCAGAATTCCGGTGTTCCGGGTGGAGGTACATCTATTCAGATTCGTGGTGTGAATTCATTAAACAGTACCAATGAACCTATTTATGTAGTAGACGGAGTTATTATCTCCGGTGAAACAGGCTCGAATACAAGTAATGCTATGGCAGGTATTAATCCAGCTGATATTGAAAGCATTGAGATCTTGAAAGATGCTTCGGCTACTGCCATTTATGGTGCACAGGCGGCTAATGGGGTCATATTGATTACGATGAAAGCTGGTGTAACAGGCAAGCCTCGAATTAACTTCCAAGCCTCTGTGGGAAATCAGGAAATACCGAAAACAATCGACATGATGAATTTGCGTGACTATGCCCGTCATTATAATGAACTATATGCTCTTATAAATGCCAGCAGGGTGAAAGATGCGTTTAGTCATCCTGAAACTTTAGGTGACGGTACTAACTGGCAGGATGAGATATTCCGCAATGCTCTGTTGCAGAACTATAACCTGTCAATTCGTGGCGGTACAAAAACGGTCAGCTATAATCTGTCCGGCGGATATTTGGGGCAGGATGGTATTTGCATCGGTTCGGATTTTGAGCGTTACACCTTCCGTATGGGAACAGAGATACAGGTTACTCCTAAGGTTCGTTTCGGAGGTACGGTGAATGTTTCTTATACCAAGCAAGGTACAGGCATGGCTAGCTGGTCTATCATTCCCAATGCACTTTATCAGGCACCGGATGTTCCCGTACGTGATAAGAATGGTAACTTTTCCGGACCGGAAGAGGACGACCAGCAGAATTTAAGCAATTACAGTAATCCGGTGGCGTTGGCAGCGTTAACACAGCGTAATAATGAAAAGGGAGGTGCTCGTGCCAATCTTTTCATGAAAATCAATCCATGGAAATGGCTGACTTACCGTACTGATTTTACGGCAGACGGCAATATCGATAATTATCAATATTTCCTTCCCCAATATGAATTGGGATACTCAAAGAATCCTTATCCTACTAATGAACACTCCAAAAACTACGGGCTTTACTGGGGATGGAAGAATGTAGTGACGATGGAGAAGACGTTCAAACGTAAGCACAAGACGAGTTTGATGTTAGGACATGAGATGACTTCCAGAAGTTCAGATTATCTTCAGGGAAAACGTACACATGGTGATAATCTGCTGACAGACTTGGATGCAGGTGATGCTGCGTATGCCACCAATAGTGGAAGGGCAAGCAAGACAACGTACCTCTCTTATTTCAGTCGTCTGTTTTATAGTTACGACAACCGTTACCAGTTAACGGCTACGGTACGGCGCGACGGGACATCCCGTTTTGCCAAAGGAAATCAGTGGGGGACATTCCCATCAGTAGCTGTGGCATGGCGTCTTTCCGAAGAGTCATTCTGGCGTCCGCTGAAAGATGTGGTTAATAACTTCAAGTTGCGTTTGAGTTATGGTGAAGTCGGTAATTCCAATGTCAGTGCATTTGCTTACCAACGGATGGGAACGTATGTGCAGTCTATCTGGGGGACGAGTTTGCAGACCGCCAATATTGCTAATCCCGATTTGACATGGGAGAGTACCCGTTCCTGGAATGCAGGTATCGACCTGAACTTTTTTAATAACCGTGTCGAGTTTATTCTGGATGCATATATCAAAAAGACAAGAAACCTCTTGTTGCAACAAGATTATCCGGGATATATGGGAACTACGGGCAATGGTGCTGCAACAGCTCAATGGGCGAATATAGGCTCCATGGAGAATAAAGGTTTTGAATTTACATTGAACACGGTAAATATATCCAATAGGGATTTTCAGTGGCGTACAAATGTTACATTCAGTTTGAACCGTAACAAGGTAGCAAGTATGAATACAGAGAATGCCTTTATCGACAAGACTTATCAAAATAGTGGTCAGACGGAAGTGATTACCCGCACTGCAGTCGGAAAGCCTGTCAGCCAGTTCTATGGCTATAAGGCAATCGGCCGCATCAATAGCGCTTCCGATTATTTGATAGATAATGGTGATGGAACTAGCACGGTAAAGATTGCTACTCCAGTATTGCGGGTAGGTGAACAGGTGGTTAACTCGGGTACGGATAAAGGTAGCCTTATCAAACAAATTTATATTGGCGATTATATTTTTGAGGATCTGAATAATGACGGAGTGATTGACGAAAAAGATCAGACATTCTTGGGAAGTCCGTTGCCTAAATTTACCTATGGCATTAATAATACCTTTAATTATAAGAATTTCGATTTGACTATATTCTTATATGGTTCGTATGGAAACAAAGCGATGAACTATTTGTCCCGTCGTATTACTAACCCCAATTCGAGTGGTAATGTACACGCGTCCGTTGCCAACCATGCCCGTTTGGGATACCTTGATGGAAATTCGGATAATACCGATGTCTGGAATATGTATATATTGCCCGGCTCTAACGGTTTGTGCCGTATGTCTGTTAATGATGCCAATGATAACGACCGCATCAGTAGCCGTTATGTGGAGGATGCTTCTTTCTTGCGTATACAGAATATTGCTTTGGGATATACGTTACCGAAGAATTGGTTGAAAAAACTGAAGATAGAGAATGCGCGCATTTATGCGAATATTAAAAATGTATATACATTCACAGGCTATGACGGTTACGATCCGGAGATTGGCTCTACACAGGCGCAATATTCTTATTCCGGTCAGAGTATGCTGATGTACGGAGTGGATACGGGACGTTGTCCTTCTCCCCGTATTTATACATTTGGTATTGATTTAACCTTTTAAATAGAAAACTTCCATGAAAAAGAATATTATATTATCAGTGGTTTGTGGAATGGTCGCGATGGCAAGCCTCACTTCCTGCAATGACTTCTTGCAAGTAAGTGCCACCAACCAAAAAGAAATGGACAAATCCTTTACTACTTATGACGAGCTGCGTTTGGCAACAGCTTATCTTTATATGAAACCTTGGTTTGGTTTTCACAGTACCCGTCTGTTTGCGATGGGAGATGCACGCGGAAACAATATCTATGGTGACAACAACAACGAGACAGGTTATGCTCCTTATTGCCTCTTTACCGACAAACCCAATACACCCGGACTTGCCGATGCGTGGAATTCACTTTACATTGTTGTTACGCAGGCAGACTACATCATTAACGATTATGCACCACAGGGACGCCAACATTTCAGTGAAGCACAAGCGAATGCTTGCGAGGGAGAAGCACGTTTCATGCGGGCGGCGGCTTATTACTATTTGGCTTCTTACTGGCACGATGTGCCCATTATGGAGAATCCAATTGCTCATACGGAAGCTTTCAATATGGCTCCCACACGCTTCGAGGATGTGATTCGCTACGGTATCCGCGACTTGGAGTACGCTGCGGAGTGGTTGCCGCTTGCCGACGCGGACGGTCGTGTGACTCGCTATTCGGCTTTGGGACTACTGGCACGCTATTATGTAACGCTGGCAGCGTATGCGCGTGGCGGACACTGTACACAGGCTACTATGGATTATTATGAAGCCAGCGGTTCTCACGACTTGGCTGACATTCTTTATGATTTGGCCAAGGAGGCTGCCGGAGAAGTGATTCTTGCTCAGAACAGATATGGATTGATGGAAGAATATGAAGAAATTTTCCGGGTACAGAACAATAATTGCAAAGAGGTATTGTTTGCTTTGCAACCGCTGCAAGGTGTCGACTCCTACGGAATGGGTAACAGCAACGGAAGCGGTTTGTGCTCTTACACAGAATTGCTGAACGGTTTGAGTGCCTATAACTCCTCTTATGTATCTTACGACTGCCTGCGTATGCTGATTAATTCCGGCGGACGTTCCCGTCTGCGTGGTAATGTGCTTTGTCCGGGAGAGTTCTATGACTATATCGGTACACATTTGGTGGATGGTGGTTGGGCTGCCGGATATAAAGGCGGACAGAAAGCTGCCGGATTAGAAACGAACAGAAAAGTTGCCTTCAAGAAACAGGTAGTGGGTAGTGCTGAAGACACGAATAATATCGCTATTGCCGGGAACTCCGGTTTCTGCACACCGATGTTGCGCCTTGCAGAAGTGTACTTGTTGTATGTGGAGGCTTGCATGGGCACCAGTGATGAGCTGACCGACCGGGATGCCTTGAAATATTATGACGATGTCCGGAAACGCGGCTACAAGATGGAGATAGAGAGTGGCGAACTGACCTACTATGACACCAACTATCTCACCCGTAATGATTTGTTGAGAGAGTTTCGTGTAGAGTTCTTTATGGAAGGCCTTTGGTGGCCTACGCTGGTACGCCGTTCGCTTTACGACACAAAGTGGGTGACCGATTTTATCAATAACGAGTTGGTTATTATGACCGAAGGTGATGAAGGAGAACAGGTACGCAGTGACGAATGGGACAGCAACAGATGGTATGCTTACTATTATACGATAAACAAGAACACTCTTCAGGCGGCATTCAGTTCTGACAGTCCCCGCCAGTCCGACGGAGCCAAACTGGCGGTACGAGCTACTCATACTCCGTTGGCGGAAGGAGATTACGTACATTCGAATACCTCTGATGATAATGTATGGGCATTTTCTTATCCGGAAGTGGAAAGTACCCGTGACCCGTTATTAAATACAGCACCTGTTGCTTATGATTTTAACAAATAAGATGACTACTATGAAGATAACAGATAAGATATTAACGAATTTGTGTTTGAGCACTTTATTGCTGTTCTCGTTGTTTAGCGTATTTTCTTGTTCTGACGACGACGATGATGTCCGCATATACAGTGTGTGGAGCAATATGCTTGCTGAAGAAGCCAGACAGATAACCTCTGTTTATACCGGAACCTGGATTCGGGTGGACGGTAGTGGCTTTAGTGGTTTGCAAGCTATTTATTGCAACGGTTTGCAGGTGACGGAATACAACTCTACTTACATGAGTGACTCCCATCTCACGTTTAAAGTACCCTCCAGTGTTCCGATGGCACATGAGATAGAAGATGAATCAGTGAAAAATACCCTTAGGGTGGTGACTTCCCACGGTGAAGGAGTATACCGTTTCATCTTTAAAGATGTGAACAAGATGCCCGGCATTACAGACGTGTCATACACGTTGCCCCATCCGGGCGATCACATCACCCTTATAGGGAAGTACCTCAATGGTGCATCAGCCGTTTACTTTCCAGGCAATGACGGCAATGAAGTGCAGGTTCCCTATATCGATGGCACCGGAGATATGGTAGTGTCCGAAGATGGAACGCGGATAACTGTCAAGGTGCCTGATGGAGTGGGCGAACGGAGTGGTTCCCTCCGGGTGGAGATGGCAGAATTGGGTGAGAACTATTACACTCCCAATTATATGTTTTACGACAAAGCAATGTTTGTGCACGATCATGAAGGAACCACAGCTTTGAACTATGGTGTGTCCGGAAGTGTCATCTCTCCACAGAAATGCGCCTATTACTCAATCAACGCGGCAGATGCGCCGCAAGTACCCGCAGGTGCCAGAGCCTATATCTTCAGTATACCCGAAACTGCTCCGGCCACTCTTCCGGTGGTGAGCGATAATAATTCGCCTTTCGGTTATTTCCGTTTCAATACCGGAATGCAATTACAGTATCTGATAGACAACAGTGACGGAGAATGGGCCAGAGAAACGGATGCTCGCAAGGCGGCTTTGCAGGCGGACATCTATATGAATCATGATTGGAGCACCGGCGTGGTAGGCTGGCGCATGAACAAGAATGGAGGAAAGGGTAATGGTGAAAGTGCGTGGAATGTGGCTTCGTGGACTAACAATAAGCCATACGCATTTAACGGCAGCTGGAAGACGCTTACTTTCGAGATACATACCAAGTATGCCAACTTGGGCGAGGCGATTGATGCTTGGAGTGCGAGCGGTGTGCACTCACTGTTCACTATCCTCAACTTCGATGTCCTGTCGGCCGGATTGACAATGAAAGAGGGAGCGGATTTCCGTATGTTCATCACTAACTTGCGTTTGGTTCCCTATGTGACTCCGGAAGAATAAAATATAAACATGAAACAGATTAGATATGAAAACTTTTAAATCTATACAATCGGGAATAATTGCTTGCCTGATAATAACCTTTGTAATGGGATTATTTTCTTGCAGCGATGACAATGAAACGGTAGATAATTTGCTGCCTCCTACCATTGTAAAAGTATGTGTTTGGGATGAAGACATTGAAGAATGGATTATTCCTGGAGCAGAAAGTAAAATTCGGATTGGTACCCCTTTGCGTATTGAGGGTACTAACATGGCGCAGACGATTGCCGTCTATATCAATGGTGGGCTCATTTCTGCTTTTCATGCAGAAGACAATGCGATAGAGCTTGTTATTCCGGACATTCCTGTAGATGAGGGAGAGATTAAAGAGATGAACCTCAACTTGATCCGGGTAGTGAATAAGGCGGGAGCCGCTACTTGTACGGCCGAAGATTTTCAATTCTTTGGCAGGCAAATTACTGTGACCGGTTTTTCGCTGACTGAAAATGAAGGAAGAACGTGGGAAGCCGTGCAAGAACTGCCGATAGGTGGTAAGATACGTATTGAGGGTAACGGACTGAAAACAGCCAATGAACTGTATATTAATGGTACTTCTGTTGATTTGACCGGTATTCCTGCCGAAGAAAAGAACGATGCCTTCCTGATTGTGACTATTCCGGAAACTTTGCCTTTCGGGAATGCTGTCGAGAATCCGGACAGCCGGAATAAAATGCGCCTTGTGACGGCTTATGATGATCGCACGCTGGATTGTGTTATTGCGGGCAAGCAGGTAGAAATCAACCGAATTACAGATGCAAATGGTAATGCCATTACGGAAGCCGGGCGCAACTCGGTGGTGGTCATTGAAGGAAAATACTTTGCCACTTTTCAAAAACTGTCTTTTAACAACCAGGAAATAGAGCCGACAACGATAGAAAGCAATCGTATCACTTTCACTGTACCGGTAGATACGGAAGATTTTACAGTGGGCGACGGAGAACTGACTGTTGTCAATGCGTATGATGAAATTGGTGTTAGCCGGGAATTTACTCTTTTAGGTTTTGTCCCTAGTGTGACGGAAATTTCATATACGATGCCTAAACCCGGTAATGTGATCCGGCTTACAGGTGTCAATCTGTACGATAAGGCGAAAGTCTTTTTCCCTTCTTCCACAGGTGAAAAGGAAGGCTTCGTTCAGAGTGCCTCATCGGATGCGACTTCCATGGATGTACTTGTGCCGGAAGGTGTGGGAGATAAGGCAGGATATATTCGTATAGAGAGCGAAGGTGCTGATGTTGAAGTGAAAGGAATTGTCATGTTCTACAAACAGGGAGTGTTCTTGCAGGAGTTCACGGATGAAGAGTTGAAACTGGGAGTTTCGTCGGGGAATTTGACGCAGAATAAATCAGCACTGTATAATCCGGAAAACCGTCCGGCAAATGATATGAATCCGGTGAATCCCGATTACTTTATTTACTTCAAAAATGCTTCTATTCCGGTAAGTACAAGTACCGGTAACCATGGGGCTTATTTGAGGTTTTCGACATATGAGCATATCAAAAAAATATTGGCAACGAATACCGAAATTTCAAATTCAACTTTAATTAAGAATGTTGCAATGCAAGTAGATGTTTATATGCCAAATCCTTGGAATAGTGGAATGTTAGCATGGCGTATGGATAAAGATGGTGGAACTCTGAATTCTAATCGTATCATGAATATTGCTCCATGGACAGTCGGTAATCCCTTTGATTTTGACGGAGAATGGCATACATTTACTTATAAACTCACAGACTTTGTTTTGAGTACAGAAGTGAAAGAAACCTATACTTTAGAAACTTGGTTGGCAGAGTATGCTATGAAACGAAACTCTACAACCGGAATTTGGAGTCCGTGTATTTCCCTGTTTACTTTTGCCAATGGTAATTTTATGCGCAATAATGGGAATAACACACCGGATCCTCAGTGGGCTTGCGTAAATATCGTTAATTTTGAAATGGGGCTTGCCAACATGCGTTTGGTTCCACTTACACCTGTGGCTTTTGAATAATCATTTAATTGTGAGATAATAATGAGAAATCTTTTATTAGTTTTTTGTCTGTTCGCCGCAATAGCGGCGAACGCAAAAGAAGAGCCTATTCAACTTTTCCCTCGGACGTATGGGTATTTCTCCAGAGGAGACAGCGAAACACAGACGATTACTTATGACCATGCTTACGGACAGTACGGCTGGAAAAACACAAAAAATGTGGATCTTTCCGTTTATAATCATATTGTTTTAGAGATAGAGGCTACAGACTCTCGTGTGGAAATCTATGTACTTTATGAAGGGCTTGAAAAGAGCACTTGTATAGGGGGGATAGATGCCGGAAAAACGAAAGCCGTTTGTGAACTTGAACATATAGATAAGGTGCAGGCGATTTACATAGCTAAATCAAAGGTAGGTATAACCAAGATTGTCAAGTTTGTGCTGACAGATGAAATAGATTAAGTATTTATTTGTTGAAAAAACAGCCCTCGCTACGGAGTTATTCTCCGCGCGAGGGCTGTTTTGTGTATAATCTATCTTGTGTTCAGGTAATACATCGCGATTGGTGTTCTTTTTATTATCAGCTTTGTTTTCTTGTCAAGTAGCTTGTTTGCAAGCTGATTAAGTAGGGAGGTATAAGAAGAGAAGCAGGTATAGTTGCGTTGGGATACCGGTATTGTTCCATTAAAGTACCGGTATCATTAATTTCCCACGGCCGTGACAAGATCTTCCCACGGCCGTGGTAGGAACTCGTCACGGCTGTGGGAAGAAGCTACCACGGCCGTGAAGAATTAAGTATACCGGTATCCTGATCGAACAATAGTTATTGAATGATATAAGTATGCTGGTTGTATGACGGATGTTTAATGGCGGCTTTTCTTGAAAGGTAAGTAAAGCTGGAAGGATAGGAGATATGGGAGAGCAAAATCATAAAATAATAGGCTGACAATAAAACTTATAAAATGTTATTGTCAGCCTATTGTCAGGGCTTATTGTCAGCATCTAAAGGGTTGAAAATCATTTATCTAATGAATAGGAATGACGGCTGACAATAAGAACTGCAAAATTTATATGTAAATACAATCAGTGATGTAGTTATTAACTCATCTTTGCATTGATTGGATTGAGCTTTTTTATCTACTTTCTCTCTTACTTTTCGATTCGTTCATAAACAGATAAGATTTCTTATAGCCTCCGTAGTCTACGACTAACTTTTCCAGCACGATACCCGGATCAAGAGGTTTGAAAGTGATTGTTTGCATACCGTCTGATGTATTCGGTACATTCAGTTTTGCTTTTTTCTCAACGATGCGTCGTGCGACTGTCGGATAGTATATGCTGTATACATTTTCAGGAAGCTCGTTTAAGTTATGATTGAAATTGATCGTCTGATCCTTTCCTCCTTCAAATCCGATACTATACTCATGTCCTTTGCGATCGTGGAAAGCAAGAGTTGATTTTACTATCACATGGACAGTCACCTTGTCAATTCCTTTAGGCAACTTTATCTTGTAGGAGATAGAAGCTCCGTCAGTTGGTTGTGTGTAAGGCATCAGAGCCATGCCACTAAGGGTACGCCCCATATAGGGAATCACTGTCCATTCCGTATCAGGCGCTGCTTTAGCGCTGTAGTAATGTTCGGCTTCTATGGCTATATATCCGTCTTGTCCGGTGAATACGTATCCGCCGACAGCCTTTTCCGGATTTTCGATTCGGTAGATTTTAGGCAGTGTATCAGCGGGGAAGTTATCATTCCATGAGGTATAACCGATATGTTTCTGAATCATCATATTCTTCCATTTGCCGCCGGACATAATGTTGTTATAATCGTCACTCAACGCTTTATCCCGTGCAAAAGCCTGTTCCACTTTATCTGCCCATTCGTTAGCTTGCGGATTGTTTTCTTTATACAATTTATGGTTCATGGCTTGTGCATAATACATTTCGTACAGGTTTGCCATGGCTTGAACGGGGAAGAGGATTAATTGCTTGTAGGCATCTTTATATTCCGGTTTCAGTGATATGTATTGTCTCAAAGCTTCCGCTTCCAGTTTCAGATATTCATCAGATACTTGTTTCCATTCGCCGGTCTCCAGGTTATAAGTATTCCGGTCGAGCATTTCTCCCGTCACGCGGCCGTTGTATTTGCTGTACAGGTTTAAGATTCGCATGGCTTCATCCGCCTGGTCTTCGCCAAACTGCTGTGCGCAGAAACGACGGGGATGATCCAGCAAGTTGGAGACGTTGAATTGCTTGGGATTCCATGCCATATCCATGAAGAGCGTGATCGGATATTCCATTGGTTTCAAATCGCCTACATTCAGTATCCACAGCTTTTCTACTCCATAATCGTATGTGAGTTGAAGTTGCTCCCACATATTTTGTATAGGGGTTACGTTCAGCCATTTAGAGTTTCTCGGAGCACCTACGTAGTCTACATGGTAATACATGCCCCAACCGCCCGGATGCTTGCGTTCTTTGGCATTTGGCAGGCGGCATACATTGCCCCAATTATCATCACACAATAGCATGATAACATCATCGGGCACACGCATACCTTTATCGTAATAATCCAATACTTCTTTATACAACGCCCATACTTGCGGAGTCTCTTTGGCCGGACGTTTGGTGACTTCTTCAATAATCTTGCGCTGATTCTTGACTACATTCTCCAGAAGTTTCACATTGGTGCTTTTACTCATGGCTGCGTCACCGTCTCCGCGCATACCGATGGTTACGATATCTTCTGTACCCTGCATCCGTTCGATGCCTTCACGGAAAAACTGATCGATCACTTTTTGGTTAGTTGTATAATCCCATGCACCATATTCTTTGCGCTTGCGTGACCATTCCTGATGGTTGCGTGCCATCGGTTCGTGGTGGGACGTGCCGATAATGACTCCCATTTCACTTGCTGTTTTACTATTCTGCGGGTCGTCAGCATAGAAAGCCCAGCTCCACATGGCCGGCCAAAGGAAATTACCTTTCAGGCGTAGTATCAGTTCACACACCCGTGCATAAAAACGATGGTCGCCGTAGTTGGTGCCGTATGTGTGTTTTACCCATCGGGTAAGACACGGCGCTTCATCATTCAGAAAGATACCGCGATAGGTTACGGCCGGCTCTCCGTCCGAGTATTGTCCGGGTTTAATATATACATTTGCTTGTTTCATGACGGGAACATCTGCCCACCAATACCAGGGAGATACTCCCATCTGTTCAGAAAGCTCGTAGATACCATAAATAGTGCCGCGTCTGTCGCTGCCGATGATAACTACCGCTTCATCTATTCCCTCGCAAGGATTGGCGATGACTTGCAGGATGTATTTTTCATTTTTTCCATCCAATTCCTTTTTGTCTATTTTGCCTGCTGACATCAGCTTCTTTATAAAAGGAGTGCCATAAGTACCTGCAATGATACACCGTTTCGAACTTGTGCTTGTTAAGAGTTCGGGCTTTTTTCCGCATACTTGCAGTATGTCTTGTTGAAGATTGCCGGCAGCAATCATTACCCCTTTGTCTTCGGAAGAATCTATGTATATCGGACAAGGAACTCCGTTGGCAACCAACGGAAAATGATTACCGGCCGGTGTGAATATTACAAATTGTTCAGCGGCAAATGCCGCTATACTCACAACAGAGAGGTAGAAGAATAGAAATAACTTTTTCATGGTTTCAATATTTAGTAATTTGTTGTTAATCATTGATCTTATGTTTCACAGTAACCGGATATTCTATTTGTTGATAATTGCTAATTGGAAACTGGATGCAGGAAGTCCTTCTGTATTATAGATGGAAGAGGGTGGATTGTTTTCCCATGCATAGCGGATGCTTGCCGGTATTCCTTTTCCGTTCCATAAAGCAATTACTTTATCCCCTTCGGTATAGGCCTCTACAAATTTATATTTTCCATCATTGGCAGCAATGGCAATGCCTTCTAATGATTTAGCTTGCTTTAAAGAGCCTGTTCCTTGCCTGAAAGAGATAACGATCCGACCGTTTTCTTTTAATTCGGCAGCTTCAGCCATAGGCCCTTCCGCTACGATATTCTTCTCACCGAAAGAAAGTTTATTCATTTGAAGCACACAACGGTGTGCCAAGTCTTTTTTGTTAAGTGGATGAATATCATTACTTTCACCTAGATCAATGGCAGTGGCCAGTCCGACATTCTTTAACTGGAGACTTGCCTTGCGTTGTGCTTCACGTACTTGTGCGTTGCCACTTTCTACAGGCACTTTGCTTCTTTGTTGGTAATTCGCAAGTTGCACAATGACGAAAGGCAGGTTTTTATTGTTCCATTGGGTACGCCAGTCGTTTACAAGATCAATCAGATGTCTTTCATAATGTTTGCTACCTTCAGGACCCGTATCCGACTCTCCCTGATACCAGATTATGCCTCGTATTCCGTAGTTGCGTAGCGGATGAATCATACTATTATATAGTCCGGTGGGTTCATTTTGGAATCCGATAGTGGAAGGAATACGCTTCATTGTACAGCCTATTTTATGCTGCCACATAGCGGTCAGCGGAATTGTCTGACCGGCTATTTCCAATTGGTAAGGCTTCCCTTTTACAAATTCCGGACGTCCGGCACTGCTGACAAGGCGGATGACAATCTCGTTTTCACCGGCACGGAGTAAGTCTGTCGGGACTTGGTAAATACGCGGAGGATATTGATAACTTGTTCTTCCTACACAGATACCGTTTATATAGGTAGCATCCGAGTCTTTTAGTGTTCCCACGCGTAAAACAGCTTGTTGTCCGGCTAATGATTCGGGTATGTTAATTCGCTGGCGGAAGTAATGGACTCCATTAAGAGGAGTGTTCCAGCTACCTCCCCAATTGGAGTTGAATACATCCACTTTTTTCCAATCTGAAGCGTCGAAACCGTCACTTGTCCATTTTTCTTTGTTCCCAAGGTCATTTGCCGATTGCTGTCGATGCCATTGATTCACTTGTTCTTTTTGGGCGTTCTTCACAGAATCCGGATAATCAGGATGGAAGTACTGTGGGGACTGGAGCTTTTCCCGGAATCTGGCATATTTCTCGAGTGACTGGCGGGTAGACCATGATGCTATGTTTGTCCCTCCCCAGCTACTATTGATAATGCCAATTGCAACTCCTTTTTCTGCCTGCATTTCTTTTGCAAAGAAATAACAGAGGGCTGCGAAGTCCAACGTATTCTCCCGGGTACAGATTTTCCATTCATTATTGCTATCTTGTTGAGGCTCGATAAAGTTGTAAGCGTACGACGTTTTGGTATAACGGATCAGATTGTTTTCATACGACATGATTTCATCCCTGTATTTATCCATGACACGCTTTACGGTAAGTTCCATATTCGATTGTCCGCTGCATAGATACACGTCGCCTACGTATACATCTTGTATTATTTTCTGGTTGACTCTCAATTCGTAGGGACCTCCGGCCTTGTGCTTCTGCAGGTTGACCGCCCATTCTCCTGTTTGGGAAGCCCGGGTTTTGTATTGCTTTCCGTTGAATTCAATAACAACAGTTTCTTTAGGATCTGCAAAACCCCATAATGGGATAGGGGTGTCACGTTGTAAAACCATCTTGTCGGAAAAGATTCCGGGAAGTCTTACTTCTGCCTGCATTCCTATTGTATATAACAGCAGGCTCAAAATGATGCAAATGTTCTTCTTCATAAATATTATATTTAGCGAGATTATCTTCTTTGTGTCTCAAATTCCAGGAATGGTTTATTTTTCGTCTGTACTGTGACACGATGCAAAGATAGTTGGTATTGATAAGAACGGGCTTTGGGTATGTTTCAATTATTTATTCTGTTGATACCAATCTACTATTTCTTGAAGTTTTTTTCTTTGGGGATAAAATGAAGAAGTGTGAACAAACCGGTTTGTTCAATAAATGTTTTTGATTTTGTTTCAAAATCTTTTTGTATTGTATCTATGAGACTGTCGGATGAATAATAATGGTTAATGTGTCATATTCCGTATTAATAAGATTGGTATATGATGCGTATAATAAACTCTTGATTAAACAAGAGTAAGTAGAGATTTTAATGATCTTGAGAATATCGGTAAGCGTCGATCGCTTGTTTTACAGAACCGTGTAACAGCAACAATTTTTGTGCATGATCATGATCTAATCCCAGTTCCTCCATAATCATCCTGGTTCCTCTTTCTACCAGTTTATGATTACTAAGTTGCATGTTTACCATCTTATTTCCTTTTACCCGTCCGAGTTGAATCATCACCGACGTGCTAATCATGTTCAGAATCATTTTCTGTCCGGTGCCTGATTTCATTCTCGAACTTCCTGTGACATATTCCGGACCGACAATCATTTCGATGGCGACATCTGCTTCTGCCGCCATCGGAGAATTCGGATTGCTGGTGATGCAACCTGTCAGGATGCCATGCTTGCGGGCCTCCCGTAAGGCACCGATTACATAAGGAGTAGTGCCCGAAGCGGCAATGCCAATCACTGTATCTTTTTGATTGATATGATATTTCGTAAGCTCTTCCCATCCTCGGCTCATATCGTCCTCGGCACCTTCTACCGGATTGCGCAGGGCCGTATCCCCACCGGCTATCAATCCGATAATCCAGGTAGGGGGCATTCCGAAAGTAGGAGGGATTTCGGAAGCGTCCAGCACTCCCAAGCGCCCACTGGTACCTGCACCCATGTAAAAGATACGTCCACCCTGTTTCATGCGGGGTACAATTTGGTTGACGAGCTGTTCGATTTGTGGAATGGCTTTTTGTACGGCTAACGCTACCTTCTGGTCTTCCCGGTTAATGTCTTCTAATATTTCCCGTACGGATTTCTTTTCCAGATTGTCGTAGAGCGACGGTTGTTCGGTTATCTGCATATTGATAATGGCAATTGACTAAAAATACAAATTACAAGGATTGAGATGAAGCGGTATGATATAAAATTAGCCCCTCCATCGGACTTTGCAGAATCTTTCCGATTCTGATTCCTGTCTCTTGTGCAGCTTCTTGTAATATCTCCCTGTAGCAGTGAGCCACTGATCCGATAAAATGTACAGGGTACTGCGTGTAATCATATTGCATTACATTTCTTCGGAAGAAAGCAATAAAACTATCAAGCACTAATTGTCGTATCCCCGGCTCTTCCAGATGTTGCGCTATAAAGGGGGAGAGACTTGCCAGAAAACGATTCGGGAAGGGTTGGCGATACACCCGGTCGATGATTTCGGGAGCCGTCAGGTCGAACTGTTTTAAGAAAGCTTCTTTGATGGCGGGTGGAAGCTGGTTCTTCAGGATGTCTCCTACCAGTAATTTGCCAAGGACAGCTCCACTTCCCTCGTCGCCCAAGATAAAGCCTAAAGGGGAGATGTTGTTGACAATCTCTTCGCCGTTGTAGAAACAAGAATTGGAACCTGTGCCGAGGATGCAGGCAATCCCAGCTTCATGTCCGCATAGTCCGCGGGCAGCGGCAAGCATATCCGAGTTAGTTTTGATATTTCCGATCACGGGCAGGCTGTCGGCAATGGCCCGTCGGAGAACGGGAGCTCTTTCGGGAGTGCATCCTGCACCATAAAAAAAGACGGAGTTGATCGTTCCTTCCGGTAGTTGTGGCAAAAGGGAATGTGTCAGCTCTTGTTGAATCTCTTCTTCTGATTGGAAGAAGGGATTGATTCCTTTCGTTCCAATTCGTTTGATTGGGGTGTCGTTGAAAACGATGCACCAGTCGGTTTTGGTAGAACCACTATCTGCAATGAGTATCATATCTTAATGTATATTTTCTTTTTGTATAATATATAGCCTATTGACCAGTTAAGTAAGACAAAGAGGATAGCATAGGCAAGAGAACCTCCTTCATCCCCGAAAACAGGTTGGAGGGCACATCTGTAGACGACTTGTTGGATGGGGACACTTTCTCCCTGATAAGTGACGGTGATAGCGCCTACCAAAACGGCGATGACACCTGCCATTACATAAATAAAGAGAGGATTCACTCCGAAAGATTCAAAGAAACGGCTCCATTTTTTACATCCTTTGATATCGATAATCCAGACGAGTAAAGCTAATAGGCTGGAGCCTAATCCGCAAGTGACCAGCACAAAGGTGGGCGACCATATCTTTTTGTTGAATGGGCAACCATAGCTAAATAGGAAACCTGCAAAAGTCAGGATAGTACCGATAAGGAAAAGCCGTTCCAATTTTTCATGTATATCTTTTACTTCCATGAGTAGTTTGCCGACGCAAAATCCGATCAATACGTGTGCGATAGAAGGAATAGTGCTAAGAAGTCCTTCCGGGTCAATGTGGTTGTCTTGATACATATGAGCGTCTCCCAAGATGCTGCGGTCGACGATGGAAAGAATATTCGTTTCGTTGTAGGCAAAACCATTACCGGTAATGAGAATAATGAAATAACCTACTAATAATACCACAATCAGATAAGGTATATACTTGTGTTTCAATAGCAAGGCAATAAGTGCTGAAGCACCATAGCAGAGCGCAAGACGCTGCATGACTCCCAAGATGCGAATTTGCTCAAATGGGAGAGGATTGTGGGTGTAACACAGTAAGGCAAACCAGTTGAGGGCTATTCCGATAAGGAAAATAACAATGGTTCTTTTGATTATTTTCAGGGCAGCCGGAGTACTGAATGTAAAGTTATACTTTTTAAGTGAGATGTAGGTGGAGATTCCCATGATAAACATGAAGAAAGGGAAAACTAGGTCTGTGGGGGTAAGACCGTTCCATTGGGCATGTTTTAGGGGAGCGTATGCATGTCCCCAAGAGCCCGGATTATTAACCAGAATCATTCCTGCGATAGTAATGCCTCGCATTACATCGAGTGCCAAAAGGCGTTTGTTACTTGTTGTATTCATGACTGTCACTTTTTAATGTGTTAAGTTAATAAGTAAGTTTATTGTTTCTTTCCGAAAGAATCTTCCAGTCGGTTGCGGATCATTAATGAGGCGACGATACCGGGTAGGGTACAAATACAAACCCAAATAAAGAAGTTGGTGTATCCAAGATGCTCCTGTATCCATCCTGCAGGCATCCCCGGAAGCATCATACCAAGTGCCATAAACCCGGTTCCGATAGCATAGTGCGCCGTTTTGTGTTCGCCTTCCGCAATATAAATCAGATATAGCATATAAGCGGTAAAGCCGAAACCATAGCCCAGTTGTTCGATAGCTACGCAAATGGCTATAAATATAGGATTATCCGGAGTGGCGGCAGCCATCCATACATATAATAGATCAGGAAGGTTGATAGCTAACGCCATAGGTAATATCCATTTTCTGAATCCGTCGCGGGAAACGAGGAAACCACTGATGATTCCGCCAACTAATAAAGCTATGACGCCTATAGTTCCATAGATCATTCCGACAGTTGCGGTAGATAAAGCTAGCCCACCTTTATCGGTAGCATCGAGCAGGAAAGGAGAAGCTATTTTGGCTAACTGTGATTCTCCCAACCGGTAAGTGAGAAGGAAAAAGAACATGAGACCCAGGTTCTTTTTCTTGAAGAAGGTGACAAAGGTCAGAAGAAAATCTCCCAACAATTTACCCGGTGTGAGTCCGGGACGTTTAATGTCCGAATCAGGATGGGGGAGAATCAGACGATGATAGATAGTAAGAGCAAGAAACAATCCTGCAAGAAGGTAGAATGTAATACTCCATGCCAAGGGAATATTGTTTTGTGATGTTTCCAACCATCCTGCCAGCATGACAAGAATTCCCTGCCCGAAAATGTTGGCAAGCCGATAGAAGGTATTCCGGATACCGACAAAGAAAGATTGTTCCTTATTATTGAGTCCGAGCATGTAGAAACCATCTGCAGCGATGTCATGTGTAGCGGAGCTGAAGGCTAGCAACCAGAAAAAAGCAAGAGTCAACTGTACATAATGTGCAGTTGGGATAAAGAAGGCTATCCCTGCAAATCCGGCGGCGATGAACCCTTGCATGGCAATAATCCAAGCCCGTTTTGTTTTCACCAGATCGACGAATGGACTCCATAGAGGTTTGATAGTCCAGGGAAGATAGAGCCAGGAAGTGTATAAGGCTATTTCCGTATTGGATAATCCCAAACGCTTGTACATGATAACAGCAATCGTCATTACCGCTACATAGGGCAGCCCTTCTGCGAAGTAGAGGGTTGGTATCCAGCTCCAGGGATTTCTTTTTATAGTGGGTGTTGTCATGGCATTGTTCTTTTTTTCATTGATATTGTTTTTCGAGCGTACTGCCGGGGTAATAGTGAGACAGTATTTCTTCATACTTATAACCTTGCTCTCCCATTACGGCAGCACCAATCTGACAAAGTCCTACTCCATGTCCCCATCCGGCTCCGGTAAGGATGAATCGTGAAGGAATTTTATCTTTTTTATGTCCCTTTTCTTCATATTCCTTGTCTATTACGAAGGCGGAACTATAAAGATGGGAAGTAGATAGGGTACGACGTATTTCCAGCTCTTTTCCGATAATAAGTGTCCGCAAGGTTCCTACAATCTTCAATCGGACAAGGCGTCCCGACGTTCCCCGTTCTATAGGAATTAAGTCCAGAATTTGCCCGAAATCAATCCCCGAACGTTGATGAATCAGGGTTGAAAGTTCTTGTTGGGAGTAGCAGACTTTCCAACGATAGAAGTCTGTCGTTTCCTGGTCATAGTTGTTTAAAACCTGGCTTAGAATCTTTTTGTCCTGCGTGTGGCAGAATGCGACAGGAGAAGTACGAATCCATTTATCAGCCTCCGTCTCTATTGTCAAATCGGGTAGTTGGTCTTCGATCTTACAATCCCGTTGACCGATGAGATAGGGGTGCTTTACGTTTTCCCAACAATTCTGGAACTCTTCAAAAGCCCCGCCGCAACATTTAGAGAAACGGGCATCACAAATCGTTCCTGCATACATCAATACTTCGCCCCGGGTAGCAGTGACTGCTTCGATAGCTTGTGGTGTTGAGGCACGTGTGATTCCTTGATACCGTTGGCAGTGATCGTCTGCGCATACGTCAAAGTTTTTGTGCGCTTCGTGGTCATACCATTTGATAAATTGAGAATCCGAAACGAAAGATGGAGAACAGGTTGCGCTATCCTTCTGTATAGACTTTCCTGTTTTCTCGTTCTTCATTTCCTGTTTTCTACTCTCTGTCTTACACTTATTCAACAGCCAACTTCGGGAAATAACAGCATGTGCCTTTAGTAGTTCTAAAGAAGCAGTAGCACTCATTTCTGATGAAATCACACTGATGAGATATTCTTCGATGGAAATAATATTGATAGCAGTAAGTTGTTCCCCTTCGACGATGATCTTTAACTCCCCTTTGAATTTCTGGACTTCTTTGCGTTCCCAATGGAAGTTGATTCCGATGGTCACATCTTTCAGTTCAAAGAAAGCAGGTGCACCTTGTTGGGGAGTGAAAGATAATTCATTATATTCTTTCCCTTGCCAATGAATCTTCCCATCCCGGTAAATAGCCTTTTGCATACCGGAGCTTTCCGTTCCGTCGGAGGAGATAAATTTTATAGGGAAAGAAAATTCAATCTCTTTCCCGGAAAGAATACCAACACTTATTAAGGGGACTCGCATATTACTTTATTACTATTTCTTTTTGAATAATTGATCGCATAGAGTATTTAATTGTTGGGGAGATAAACTTATCTCCTTGTAAATCTCTGTGAGTTTTTTGGCGTTTAATTTATCCATGTCTTCTTCTCTGACAATCGGGAATATGCCACCCATTTCTGCAACAGCCGGACTTATTAATAGCCCTTTTTCTTTTGGGGTATAATAGCAATCGGGACGATGTTTTGAGCGTAGGAAAATGATGCAATTCCATACTTCTATTTCGTCACCTCCGAAATGGCTTATTTTATCGAGACCATACCAGGTTATCATGTTGATTAAAGGTTCCTTATCCGAATAAATGATGGAAAGATTTTGGTAGACCTTTTCAAATTGTTGCATTAAGTCAACTTTCAGACCTGATGTCATACCTATGCAAGTTGTGAATACATTGTCTACATAAGTTGTTACGCCGTTTTCATTTTCTAATATACTCTTCAAGAAATTCAGCGCAAAAGGGTTAGTCAGTTCTTCTTCTTTTCCTGCTGCCTGGAAATGCATGTGGTCAGGGGCGGAAGCACCGCACTCCGGTCCGTTATAGAGTATATAGAACTCGTTCAGGTTTTCAGCTAAGTGAAGCATATCTTCAAAACGTCCTTTCATGCTTTGTGGAGTGTGTTCCTTGTCGATGATTGTCAAGTGACGCTGAAAAATGGGGTAGGGGTTGAGGCATACCTCATAATGTCCGAATGCTAGATATGTTTGCTCTGCGGGGCGGTTTTTCCCGCATAAGAAACAAGGCCTTTCCTGGATAGAACGACTATCTGTTTTTGCCATGGTCGAGAGGATGCGTTGAGGATTCGGGAAAATTCTAACTTTCATCTCTCTATCTTCTTCCTTCAGTTTCAAGACTTTTTTCTTTTCCAGATTTTCTTCCAACGCTTCATAGTTCCTTTTCGCAAGTTCCCAGTTTTCTTTTTGGTTTTCTATCATTTCCTCTACAAGTTCTTGAAACTCTTCATCGATAGTATGCATCTGGATTCTGCCCTTAATTTCCCATGTGCGGATTCGGTCTTTGTAGAAGTTGTTCCGATTGACTTTTTCTGTGCTTAATGCGGCGTCAGAGTTACCTTCCCAACGGCGACAGAGGTATATTACATCATAGATACGTCCGATCTTATACTCCCGTGAGATTCGTAATCCTATGGCGTAATCTTCACCATAGCTGGTATTCGGCAATTTGATATCACGAAGAATAGGAGTGTAGAAAGCTCGTGGAGCACCCAAACCATTGATACGTAGAGCGTTGTTCTTTCCATTTTCCGGTGTCCACTCTTTGTGGTCAATGATACCGGGGGGGATTTCGTTCAGTTGGAAGTCGGTCATTAGATAGGTACCTATAACCATTGCGCAGCTTTCCTTATAAAAGGTGTCTACGATTTTCTGTAAAGTGGATTCATCTTTATATAAATCGTCGCTATCTAACTGTATAGCGAACTTTCCGCATTTTTCGTGACATATACCCTTGTTCCAGCACCCTCCTATACCTAAATCATTTTCTTGGGGGATGATATGGATCAATCTTTTATCGCTACTTAGTTCCTGGAGAATTTCCGTCGTTCCATCGGTGGAATGATTGTCGATAACAATAATGTTAAAAGAGAAAGTGGTCCGTTGGTTTAAAGCCGAATTGACAGCATCGCGGATTGTATGAGCACGATTGCGTACAGGGATGATGACAGATGCCTCGAATTCAAAGTTTTCGCTGTGAAGATTTACAGGCCGTGAAGAAGTAGGCATGAAATAAGCATCAATACATTTCAGGTATTCGGTGCAGGCAGCTTCCATTTCAATTTGTACTTCCCGATTTTTGGGGTTTACATAGTCGAATTGTTTCTCTCCGCTTTTTCTGGTATCTGTTTCAATTTCGATGTATAGATATTCATTGATGTGCACAATTGAATATTTGTAAGAGATGAATAGACGCATAGCATATAGTCCTGCGTATTTGTACTCTTCACGCAAAGCATCTGCTATTTTAGTGAAGGCAGAAGAACTGAATAGAAGCATGGAACCGAAATCGAAATCATCCCGGACGCTTCCTAATTGGTAGTCAATGACAGGTGCTTGTTTAAGTTCTCCGTTAATCAGCTGATAGTGGTCGGCATAAACTATTCCATTCTTTTTATCGTTCTCCATGATTTGCACCATGCGTTCCAAGGCATACAGTCCCAGTTTTAATGGAGTTTGTTTCAAGTAGAACAGAGTATATTCCGTATTGGCATTGGCTGCAATTGTTTTCATTGTGTCTGTGGAATAGAACCCTTTAACAGAGAGATATTCACAACCCGGAAGAGCTTTCTTACCGGGCTCCGAACCTAATAAATAGATCTTATTTACTAGCTCTGACACTTGTAGTTCCTTTACTGTCTGCATGGTATCTTCCGGGGTGCCGAAAGGTATGAAGCAATTAATTTTCTTCTTCATCTTCATCTTAATATTAAAGAACTGTCGTATTGTCCATCGTTGATTTCTTTCGAATGAGGAAGCAAAGCCCGATGAAAGTAAATGCAGCGTTAAATAATAGCAGCTCGTAACTAATTTGGTAACCGTTGAACCATGCTTCCGAATTTCGTTGCAGGATATAGCAAAGAATAGGAGAAGCGATAGCTACCAACGGAATATATTTATCATAAACTTGTTTCTTGGTGAAGATGCCGAAAGCGAACAACCCTAAGATAGGACCATACGTATAACTGGCCAATGTGTAAATCGCATCAATCACACTGGTGTTGTTCAGCAAATTGAATACAAAAATGACTGCCCCCATCACAACTGCCATACCGATATGTACCTGTTTGCGTATCTTGCTAAGTGCCGCCTCTCCTTTTATCTGTGCATGTAAAATATCTACAGTAAAAGAAGTGGTCAGTGCCGTCAAGGCAGAACCCGCTGCAGAATAGGCGGAGGCTATCAGTCCGATAATGAATAATATTCCGACTATGCCGGGAAAATAATTTCCGGTAGCGATCATCGGAAACAACTCGTCGCTTTTTCCCGGATTCTCAATGCCTTGCTGTGCTGTGAACGTATATAGCAGTACTCCCAGCATCAGAAAAAGCAGAATGACAAAGAACTGTGAGATTCCACTGGTAATCATATTTTTCTGCGAGTCCCGGAAGTTCTTGCAGCTAAGATTGCGCTGCATCATATCCTGGTCGAGCCCGTTCATGGCAATAACGGTGAATACACCTGCCAGGAATTGTTTGAAGAAATATCGTTTGTCGTTGACATCGTCAAAAAAGAATGTCTTGGAAAAGTCACTGTCTGAAATCGTACTAACCAGACCGCTGAAATTCAGATGCAGGCTGGAAGCAATATAATAGATGCAAAGTACAACCGACACTACCAGGCAGAATGTTTTTAGAACATCCGTCCATATCAATGATTTCACTCCACCGCGGAAAGTGTAAAGCCATACGATAAATACCGTAAGGATCACGTTCAACAGGAATGGGAGATGGAAAGGATCGAAGATAAGAAACTGCAATGTCAGGCATACGAGAAAGAGCCGGACGGCTGCCCCTAGCATCTTTGAAATAAAAAAGAACCAGGCTCCCGTCTTGTAGGAAGAGCTTCCGAACCTGTTCTCCAGATATTCATAAATGGAAACCAGATTCATGCGATAAAAGAGGGGAACAAGTACAAATGCAATGATAATTTGTCCTACTATGAATCCCAGCACCATCTGCAGGTAAGAAAAGCTACTTGCCTGTACCATACCCGGAACGGAAACGAAGGTGACTCCGGAAATGGTGGAACCGATCATGGCAAAGGCAACGATATACCAGGCTGATTTACGGTTTCCTACAAAGAATCCTTCATTGTCGGCTTTGCGTCCTGCTATATAAGAGATAGTGAACAGGATGATAAAGTATGCCACAGTAGTAATAGATATAACGGCTGGACTCATATCTGCTGTTTAAATTCGTTTGAGGATGAATATCCGGAACTTGTTTACTTTGCCTACAAATGTAGGGAATTTATCATAGATATACATACTCTTACATATTTTTTATTCCGGGTGTGCCTCCGGTGGCATGTTTGGAGGAACGCCAGTTTTTGTTGAGCGAGGACAACTCCGGAGATTTCTTTTCAAGCGAAACGCCGGTTATTTTATCAATGGTGTGCATTTCATCTCTAAAACAACAAGTGTCAAAAGTATGTCCTGGTGCAGTCTCTTTACTACTTGAAAGTGCCAGATACCCGCCATTATTGTTCAGTGCCGGGAAGTTCGGTATAATTATTATATTTTCTCCACCGACTTTATGTTTCTGAACAACTCTGTTGAAGTATTTCGTGAAGCAAAGATATGCTTTGGCAGGAATGGTTAGGGGAGTAGAAGGACTTTCATTTTGAAGGATGGTAGTATTGTATATTGCCCCGTCTTTATACATCTTATATAGATAAAGTGCCGGTAAAATGATAGACTGTTCAGTCGGATTGTAGATTTCTATATATTCTGCACCATCAGTGGCATTATTATACATGATTTCATTGAAAAGAAGCATACCTCTCACATCTTTCGGTAATTCGGGGGTGTTCGGATTATCTGGAATGTCTGTTCCGGGATGATCGGGTGTTTCATCAGGTGTAGTGTCCGTTTCTACGTTATTAGATAGCTGTATGTGATGAAATGTAAATCCTTTACAGCGGGTTTTGGTGTAAATGCAGTATATACCGCAGTAGCGGGAAGTTTGTATATCGGTATCTTTTATTTGTTTTTCTTTTACGTATTCATTCTCGGATTCACGTCGTGTCCAAAAAGTCCAGTAACCATTATTGTCACGTTCTACTTTTATATATAGTTTCGGTGAAGAGTCTCCTTTCATCAACTCTCTTCCCGAAGCCAGTAGTTTAGATTGGTCTCCGTTTTGACGATAAAGAGTTACATTATCTTTGGCTCCTCCTATCTGAATATAATAACCGTTTAAATTACCGGAAAGAATGTTTGAGGAAGAAGTCAGATAAAATCGTGCATAATTGTTAGCGGAAGGATTAAAGGTGAGGTGAACTCCAAATTCCCAACGGGTATTTTTTACAGAGGTGGAAGGAATGGTGACATAAGCTGTTCCGGCGTCTTCGTATGGATCATTCAGATGGATTCCTTCTTTAGAATTGATGGTGAATTTGTCCATCTCTCCTTCCCAGGGAAGTTCGGAGGTAACTGTATCCTCTCCCTCTGAATCTCCTTTTTCTTCGTCATTAGCAGGGAGCGAACAATTATAGAACAATATGATGAAGATACTTAGGAAAGCAAATGCTTTGTAAACTTTCATACGGTTTTTAATTTGAGTTTTTTCGTTTTACCGTATTTGTTTGTGTATAATGCAGAAGCAATTGCGGTCTGAATATTTGAATGAGTCGGCAAAGATAAACTTTCTTGCCGGAAAAAGCCTATACTTACAGAAGAAAAGATTGTAATTCTTTTTGTTTCCTATACACGCATGGGAAGAAAACTGTAAGGGACTACCCTAAGTCATATTTAATAGATTGACTTTTGATAGTCCCTTACAACTGTTACATTCAATATGGGAATACTATTCGAAACGTGGTATTACATATTTATCAGTATAAGATGTGAAAGTAATACCGGGCATGGAATGAGTAGACGATGCGTTCTCTAATTTTTTAATCAATGAATAATCGTCGGCATTCAATGCGTAATAATTATCAGAGGTCGGAGTAGTCACACGTACCGTCCAATCGAACATATTACCGATAATGGTTAGTGCATCCGTTTCGGGATTGAATACCGGGATTCCTGTTTTTACGATTTCATACGTCCGATTCTGCAACACATAGAAGGCGTTGTTGACATCGGTCATAAAAGCAAGCGTCTTTTTGTTTCTGAACTCGGGCAGATACAGATGCTTTAACGTCAGTCCTTCAGGCAAGGTGATGGCACGGACATACGGACGCCCTTTCACCTGTTTCAGATGAAACAGACGGCGGTCGGCATCCAATAGAAGGTAACCTTCGTCATACTCCTTTTTCACCGTCGGATTTCCTACAATCTCCGTTGCCGGGAAACGAAAATCTTTCTTAGTCATAGCTTCGGTAAACTGAAGGCTTTTATCTTCCTTCACGCTGTTGGTAGCCATGTCGATGAATTCGATCCCTTTGGAGGTGATGCGGAATACATCATCCGGCATTTTTAAATCCACACGTCCTGACATGGATTCCATTAGCGGGTAAAGTCCGATAGAAGGCGCATTGATATCCGAAGGAACGCTGCGGAAGTTGAAGTTTTCCGTCTGCACCATTTTGGGAGTCACTGCGATTCCTTGAATGGTATCTGGAAAACGCTCGTCAGACATCAACTGGCGGAAGTAAAACATAGGCAGGATGCTGTCGAAAGCAGCTTCCGAATAAATGTTTCCTGCCAAGTCGCGACGCACGCTTCCCTTTCCCTCTTCCTGTCCCATCTGTGCGAAATCGCCAATGACGAAACTATATAGGGTAAAGGGAGTCTTCTCCGGCTTTACGACAAAGAAATTGTAACACCAAGGCAACTGCCAAAGAAGCAGGAAAGCGATGGTTACATATAATAGTATGGTACTGAAACGTCTCATTTCTCAATCTTTTAATTTTTAATCTTTAATTTTTAATTGTTTAGTCCTGCTTTCCGGCCTTAAATCGTACGATAGAAAGCCACGAGAAAGAAGCTGTCAACAAAGTATAAACCACTAAATAAGGGAGGAACTTGTTGTATGCTTCCGGTGTGGGCGACAGAAAGAAGATCCGGAGTAACAATACAGCGATAATGAGATTCAGAATACGACGTTTCCATGCCGGTTCAAGGCAAATCCATGCTACGAGCAGATAGCCGGAGATGCCGGCGAGATACCACGTTAAGGCTGTAAGCAGTATGTGGTTTTTGAGCTCATGGGCTAGTATTCCGTTTAGATAGATCTCCATCAACAGGAAATTGGAAGCGAAGCAGACAAGAAGCAATATGAGTCCGGAGAGTAACATATTGCCTGTCATTTTCAGTTCCGGATAAGGCAGGTGGAGAGTCAGCTTCAGACATTTGCGTTGCATCTCGGGGACAAACTGCACGATTGCCATCAGGATTCCGGCAATCAGAGGGATATATTGCAACATATCAATGAAGATGACATCCCGTTGCAGCATGACTTCCCATACATGGGCAGCCCCTTTCATTTCTACCACCCGGTTGATGCGGAGCATACAGTAGCCTGTAAAACCAAGTGTGGCGACCACGGCAAGTAGAAAATACCACCGTGTCTTTATCCATTCTTTATAAAATATAGCGTACATTCTTGAGGATTTATGATTTATGAATGATGATTTATGGGTTACGAGTTGCCAACTCTTATTCTTAATTTAATCAGTATTTCCCGGTGAGGCCGATAAAGGCATCTTCCAAATTGACTTGCTCACAGTGCAAGTCTGTGTAGGGCACTGACATTGATTTCAGTTTGGCTTCTGTTTCTGCCGGTTGCAGGAAGGAGAAAGTCTCCAGCTGGTTCCGCATGATGGAAGGATGGTAGAGATCATCCGATGCAGGAAGCTCGTAACCTTCGGGAATGGTGAAGGTGTAGCGGCGTCCTTTTTCCAGTAATTCGGTGATTGGTTTCTGAATCAGTATCTTTCCGTAGTCCATAATAATGCAGTCGTCAACGAGACGTTCCATATCCTGAATGATATGCGAGGTCAGAAAGACGGTTTTACCTTCCGAACGGGCATAGTCGCGGAGATAGTCCACAAACAGGCGGCGGTAGCCGGGATCGAGTCCGAGCGAGAAGTCGTCCAGTACCAGAAGTTCCGGGTTTTGTGCGAGGATCAGTCCGAGAGCTACTTGAGAGCGCTGTCCGCAGGACATACGTGAGATGCGCTGTCCGGTAGCTACTTTCAATTTATTCATCAGTTCGTAGTACGCTTCTTTTTTCCACTGGCCGGGGTAGAAGGCTGCGTAGAATTTTTCTATTTCGGTGATGGTCATGAATTGGTATTGCACATGACCTTCGATGAGCAGTCCGATATTGCGGCGCAGAGCCGGTGCCATGGTCTGTATCTCCTGTCCGAAGATGCGACATTCTCCCGAACGGGGTTTCAGGTAACCGCTCAAGATATTGATAGTGGTGGTTTTGCCCGTACCGTTCTTTCCCAATAGTCCCAGGATACGTCCTTTGGGCACTGTGAAACTAAGGTTTTCGTAAATCAACCGTTTGCCATAGTAGTGCGTCAGGTTGTTACATTCGATAATTTGTTCCATTTGATTTTATCTGTTATTTCGATTCAAAAGAAGAAAAGGAAAAGAATGGGAATCATGATTCCGACTATTAGTTCTATTCCTCCTCTGCCGATAATGCCCTTGTTCCCTTTCAGCATGATGATGCCGGAGAGAGTAATGATAATAAGGGCGATAGCGAAAATATCCGCGAAGTAAGTCCACCATTGTCCCGGATTGTAATGTAAACGGGACATCGCTCCGATAAGCGGGCGACGGGTGACGGATTCATATACCGCGTCTCCTGTCTTCACGTTTACCAGGAGGTTGGAGCCGCCTTTCAGGAAGACTTTCATTACGTCCGTTTTCGGGAAGTAAAATTTGGTATAGTTGCCGGTTTCTCCCAAAGGTTCCAGTAGAGTAAGTACTTTCTCTTTACTCATTCCTGCTTTGTCCGGTAGCTTTTCCGCTATTTTATATTCTTTCCGTGTGATGGAGAAGTTCGGATTAATCGTGTCACGGTGATTCATTACAATTCCGGAAATGGCATATATCAATACCATTCCGGAAAAGAAAAATGACAGGTCACGGTGTATGAGCCGGCTCCATTTACGAACAGTACTACTCCACTTCATACGAGTTGGCTTCCATAAAATAGAAAGATAAATACTCTTTTCCTGTTTCTGCTTTGCGGTCGGCTATTTTTGCGCGGAAGTCTGCGATGCGGGCTTCGGGACTGTTGGCTGTTTCGCCGCGTGCTTTCTTTTCAGAATCGCATCCGGCTTCACCGGTTCCGTGTTTTTCGGCAGCTTGTGCTTTGAGTTGTGCTTCCCAGTTCTGGAGGTAGGCTTCGTCAATGCGTTGTTCTTTCAGTGTTCCGGTAACACGAACGATGGAGTTCACGCATTTAGGATCGAATGCTCCCAAAGTGCCCGCTTCTACACGGATCACTTGGGTATCGTCGCTACCCATCAGGAAGATTTTCTTTGCGCCATGTTTGCAGGTATGTGTGCAGACGCCTTCAATGGTCACTTCTTGTCCTGCAAGGCTTTCGGCATTGGCAAGAAGAGAATCAATTTCCAAGGCGGAAGATGCAGACTGTTCTGTAGTCGCTTCTGATGCGCTTTTCTGTTGTTTGTTACCACATGAAGTTCCGATAAAAGTCATTGCCACGATGGCAATTGCGATTGTTAGCTTTTTTGTTTTCATTGTTATTGCTTCGTTTTTATATAGTTTGTAATCTGTTTTTCGTTTGTTTATAGCTTATCGTAGTTCGCCTTACGGGCGAGGGGGGTAGCCTTACTTGAAACTTTTAGTTTCCCAGTGTGAAACTGGTAGTTTCAAACCTTGAAACTGTTGGTTTCTCACCGAGAAACTAAAGGTTTCAAGGCATGAAACAAATATTAGTCTTTTAGTTGCCGGCTTGATCCCTTATGCAACGAACTTGCATACCGGCTTTAAGGCTAACATAAGATAATGATAATCTGCCTTCCGGATACTTGGTTGCATTGATTGTACTCATTAATCCAAAGAACTGTATATTGGTTAGTAGGCCGCTGGTACTATTGTATATGGGCTTGTAGGCGGTCGAAGTCATGAGATAATTCATTGCCGGTTTTCCATGCCACGCAGCTTGAATCTTGGCGTCATCTGCTATTGCAGTTTTTTGGTAGCTGCCGGCGCCTGTAAGACTTGTTGCCATACGAACACCGGAGAATTGGTAATTGAATCCTGCATCCATCAGTGATGATATTTTGGCTCCATCATAAGCTGTATCATAAAAAAGAGCTTTATCACCATCAGCCGGTACCTTGCCGTCGGCATCATTCGTTGTTTTTCCTACCAGATTAAAGTACTCCAGACGTGTCGGTATGTGCCATCCTTTCGGGCAGATTCCTTGTGCTCCTTCAAAGGAGGTCAGATTACTATCAGTAATTTCTTTACCACCCAGTGCAGCCTGGAAATCATATAGATAACCTAATTCTTTTATGGCACTTTCTTTTGTTGTAGCTACGGTTGCACCGTCGGCTGTGATTTCATACGGATACCAAACATGGCTATCAGCAGTTGGATCACTTGAAGGAGTATACCCTTTCGGTAAATAAATAAGCGGTTCAGCCATCCATGTCGTACCGTTTGAGAGAGTTACAGTCTTATATTTTACATTATCATACAGGAAATAGTTCTGATCGAGATGTTCCTCGAAAGGAATCTCATTATCAGCTCCAATTTCACCCTCATCTGTCCAGTTTTCAATGTCACCACTAAGTTTGACTTCTATATCGTCAGGTAACACGCGAATGTTCACACTGTATTGTCCTCCTTGTGCCAAAGTGGTAGATGTGAGCTTCTGTGACAAGGTCTTGCCGTCAGATGTTGCTACTTCAAGCGTCAAGGCTACTGTTTGGGGAACGATAATGGCGCGGTATGTCTCATTCGCTTTAACGGCTTGTGCAACAATGCTTGTTGCGGAGGCGTTTGCATCAGCAGTCACTGTGAGAGCACTCAAATCAAGAGTTGCAGTCGGGATGGAACCTTTCAATGCGATAGACGAGATGTTAGCTTCTACTTCCTTTGTTACATTAATCACTAATTTAGTAAACATGTGTTTGAAGTTCATGCTTATAACGTTGGTAGTCGGAAGTACATCCGATTTCTTTGCTGCCATAAAATCTGACGCTCCATATCCACTAGTCTGATCGGTTTCAACAGTAAATGAAGCCGGAGTATTACTCTCTTTATAGGGATAATAGGCTACTATTTGCGATTTGTCATTTCCTTCCGGGTACCAGAGTAAATCGCCTGCAAATACTCCGTCATTGTATGTCATCTGTTTATTCTCTGCATATACGAAGTCACCGTTTTGGGTGATTGTAACACCGATTTTATCTCCGGTTTCAAAGTTAACTTCCGTAGCACGTGTAATAATGGGAGAGATAGTAATGCGACTGTTTGCAGGAGTCGTAGCTTCGTTCTCTTCCTGCTGACAAGAGACCAAAAGCGCTGCTGCGAAGATAAATGTCAAACTCTTTTTCATTGCTTAATAATTTAGTTTATTTATATTCATTGTTCTCAAAAAGTATATCCTAATTTGATAGTCTCGTTCCAACGGTTCGAACCATCTATATATTGCAGGTTGAAACCGTGCGTATAACTACCCTGTACTTCCGCATAAATTCCATAGTTGAAATGATAGCGCAATCCGAGATGAAATGTCGCTTGTGGGGCGGTTGCATATTCATTTTTCAGATTGTAATAATCAGTCAGCCGATAAGGCGGATCACCCGGTTCCGTATCTGTTGCCGTAGTCCTGTTTTTCTCGGTAAAGTTTCCTATGGCAAAGGATGCAGCCGCTTTCAGGTCGAGTTTCCCCAGATGAAATACGCTGGAGATATAAGTCTGGCTACAAATCATCTTTTCCGAAACCACATAAGGATACATCTGTGTGGTCAGTCGTCTGAATGTTGATATATTCGTTCCCAGGCGAAGTTCCGTGCGGGGACTAATCAATTCATATTCGGGATGGACGGAGAAAACATCCTGCTCAAAAATACGATTGGAACCGTGTACGTGAGTGGTCGTTATCCCGTTCACAGTTTCTTTGGTTATCACATTTTCGTTGTTGACCAGATGTGACCATTGCAAGTTCAGTCGCAGAAAATGCTCTTTCTTTTCCTGTTTGAAATGATAACTCAAATGGGAGGTAATTCGGTGGGTTGGAAATTTAAACCAGATAGCATCTCTTTCACCGGCAGAACCTGAAGAATACGTGTATTCAGCATCTCCGTAAAATCCTTTCCATTGAAGTTGCAAGGCTCCCCCGTTCGACAATTCTTTGATGGGGAAACCGTTGACACCCGATTCACTAAGATGGATTCCACTCCCGTCCCATGCCTCGTAAGCTCCATACATAAGTCCTTTATCCAGAAAAGCATTGTAAGAGTTTTCGGCTGTACCGATGACTTCTGCTTTCACTGATTCACTGTTTTTACCGAGAATATAGGAAAAGCCGATCGCCATATCTCCCGAATGATACATGACGCTGGGGGCTATTTTCAAATCCAGTCGGTAATTGGTATGCCGCAAGTCCTTTCGTTTGGAATAGTTGGAAGCGGCAAAGTCTATCTTTCCTCCTAATCGCCAGTTGGGTGAAATATCAGTTGCAATACCACCCATGAAAGTGTAAGTTTGCAAGTCTTTACGTCCGGGTGTGAACTCCAGGAGGTCTACGGGATAAAATCCTGGGTGGATAAACATCGAACCGCTCATATCCTTGCCTGAAGTATGATCGAATGAGAATGAACCCGTCAGTGAATAGCCTTTCAGATGAGTGATGGACTTTGCTACCGCTCCGGCACTCCATGCTTCTTTTGCTTCGTAATAGTTGTGGAAATCACCGTGGTTATTCTTTCCGTACAGTTCGGCATAGGAAGCAGAAATACTGTCCATCATGATACCTGTGACATTTGTCCCGGCATTCCAGGAGTTACGCCGTTCGATGATGTCATAAGTCTGCGCCGAAACTCCGGATGTCAGACATAGGATCCAAAGGCCTGTTATATATATTTTCTTCATCTCACTCATGCAAAGATTGTTTTTCCCGTTCATAAAAATCGGTAGAAGAGTTGTTTGTATCTACCAGTACTTCGTAACCCGCTTCCTGTGTCGCTTCTTCATCCACATGACGGTATAAACTGCGTCCGTTGTATGTGGCACTTTGAGTGACATATCCCGCATCGATGGATGGAGAAATACGCTTTTTATTGTTGGAAGAACCGCCATAATATACTTCCGTGCCATCAATCACCCAGTCAAGTGGTATCGCTATCACCTGATCCGTAGTGCTTCCCGGTTTTTGTATGACGCTTCCCTCTTTTAGAACGAAGTCCTGTATCGTGGTATCCTTGGCTTTAAAAATAACCGCGGCAGGAGAAAATATCGAGAATGAATAGGCGTTCGCCTGACCAGTCTTCAACACTACGTTCAGGTAATGATCCGGTGTGATCTGGTCGCCCGGAGCCGGATGATACTGTGTGTTCGGAAAATAAACATTATTATAGCATACAAAATATCCGGGTTTGTTCAGGTTGACAGATTGCGGATATTGTGCCGCATGGTCAACCGCTCCGTTGATGGCAATCACTGCATCTTCTCCCGGCTGAAGCGGGAACGTTTTACCGGTACCGCCAAATTGCCAGATACACTGAACGATGGGAGCAAAGTCCTTGAAGATAGTTGCTCCGGTTGCTTCATCCTGTGTCACCCATACATTAGTGGCTTGTGAATTGTAAGGGTCGAGTGCTCCGAAGCATAAACTATCCAGATATTGCACTTCCGAGTCGTTATTATGCAGGATAATGTACTTGTCGGATTGATAATTTCCTTCCAGCGGTAACTTTGTGCATCCTCCGCAGTAAATCTCTTTAATAATGATCGTCCCGGCCTTGGAATGAATGAGTGGGAGATTAAGAGATATGTCTCCGCTGGTTAGTTTGACATTATCAGCTAATCCGTTGAAAATATCCTTTCCGCCTTTGTCGCTGACTTGTACGCGGTATATACCTTTGGTCAAAGAGAATTGCGCCACTCCATTCTTGTCGGTTTTAGCCTTGTAAGAATTTCCACGGTCGACATCTTCAATCTTTACGGTCACTCCTTCCCGGAGATGATCCGTGTATCCGTCCGGATATACGGCAGTAACCTGCAGGCTGTGCAACTGGTTGTCATACGGATTCTCTTTATCGATATCTGTGCATCCCGCAAAGATGCCAGTCACTGTTAGTAATAATATGTAGATGAATTGTTTCATATAGTTAGAATTTGATACGGCAAGTAAGTCCATAATAGAAATCCGGGGTGAAGAGAGCGCTTACACCCGTTGCATGAGATTTTACATAAGGCCGTGAGTTGGTGAAATTAATCGCATTGAGAGAAAGAGATACATAGTCTCCAATCTCTTTGGTGATATTGATATTGGCAGAAAAATAAGGATCATATCCGTCTGCTGCAAATGTATAGGCATTGCCCGATTTGCGTATCAGGTAGGAGAATTCCGGATTCGCGGCTTCCGCTGATGTGAAAGGATGCATCTCATTATTCAGGTCGAGGTATGCTACCGGCCAGATAGCGGTATAAGAGTTACCGTCATAGATACTTCCCCCGGTTTGGGTATTACTGCTTTCGCTCACATTGAAAGCATATTCTTTTCCTTGATACTCGGAGATGTTCTGCGAACGCTTCACAAGCGAAGCTTCCAGTCGGCACGAGATAATCAGTCTGGCTTTCGGAATACGGGTGATGGCTGTGATATTGGCATCCAGCGAGTGGGTACGCTTGCCGTTGGCAGTAGTCGATAAGTTGTCGCCGTTGGCGTAGATACCTACATATTGGTAAGAACGATTGGCAAGACTGGTGTGCGACCATCCATTCTGATAATAATACGATAAAGAGTTGTCGATGTATTTCGTATAAGTATAAGCGGCATCTACCCGGAATTGCGTGCGAATCGGAGTAATTTCCGGGAAATCAACAATCATTTCCGCTCCGCGACGAATCACGTCCATTCCATTGTCGGGAGAAGTTGACTTTACAAAAGTCTGGTCGGTCACTTTGACATCCATAGGAGTCCAGTAACTGGATGCATTGTCGCGTATGTAAACCATCCCTGTCTGGTTATCTACATTGATTTGCGGGTTAGTCGGCATAGTGAATCCATCCGGCAATTGGAGCACATCATAGGAGAACGGAGTATAAGTACTTGCGTATTTATACGGCAGCTTGGTACGGTTGAAATAACCGACTAATGAAATTCTGGTACGGGCAATGTTGACGTCCAGACCGATTTCTGCGTTCTGATTCCGTTGCCAGCGTAGGTTTTCATTGTGCAATAACGTGTAGGGCTGACTATAATATATATAAGATGATTCAATCTTATTATAGGAAAAGCCGAAGGTCTGTATGTCCCGATATTCCTGTTTGGGATACAAGGTGTAGAAAGAGGGCAGCTTTTCGGTAATTCCCCAGCCGCCACGGATAGCGATATATTCGTTCAACTGCCATCTGGCATTGAAACGCGGAGATAGAGTATTCAGATTTTTATATTTCGTTCCCTTGATAAACAAATGTTCCCAACGCACCCCTGCCATCAGTCTAAGCATGGTATTTCCCACAGGAAATGACAGACTTTCTTCTGCATAAAGCGAAACATTATGCATATATGGATAAGTAGTGTAAGGACGGGGACGATAACCGTTCGGAGCCAATGACGGGTCTTTGTAATATTCTCCTTCACCCACATTGCCTGTTGCTTTCCATTGAACACCCGCTTTCAGGTTGCTGTTTACAGTCTTAAACCGTCTGTTCCATTCATATTTTAACGATGCGGCATAATCCAGTTCTTTGGAGTCGATGATTTGGTCGGCAAAGTAAGTATATGGCAGTTTGTTTGCCATAAAATATCCTTCCTCCGTGGCATGGACAGCCGGTTGCTCCGATGCATAGGAGTAGAACGTATGCGCGTGGGAGTTGTTATCATTGTAGTATATTGATGCGTCGAACTTAAGGTTGGTTATCCACGATTTGTTGAGCAGCCAGGCCAGTGAAGTGTTTGTCCGGAATACGTTATCTCTCACTTTGTTGTATTCTCCCGAATAGGCATCAGGATCATCTTTGGTATTCATTCCTCCGATATTGCCTGTAACACCGATGTCGAATCTTAATACGTTGCGGAACGTGTTGCTATATCCGGCAGAGAATCCTCTTCTTGTATAAGAAGAATAGGGAGATACCAACTTTTGAGTAGCCTTGGTCCACTCACCGTTTATGTTGATGACTCCTTTATCGTTTCCTAAATCCAATCCTTTAGCAAATGAAACCTGTTCGGTGCGAGGATTGATAGACAGCAATATGTTCCAGGGTGTTTTCCCTTTCCGGGTGTGAATCTTGACCATACCACTATTCAAGTCTCCATATTCTGCCGAAGGCACTCCGGTGATGACTTCCACCGATTCAATATCTGCAACAGTGATATTCCGGGTATCCACTCCGCTCATATTGCCAAACGAACCATTGTTTCCAATACGAACTCCATCCACTTCTACGGCTGTTCCAAATGCGGCATTGCCGGCTGTTGACCCTCCGTCGCGTAATGAGAAGATATTATTGGCGGTAAGATCCGGCACTTTAGTCTTTCCTCCCGGAAGGAGAGCGGAGATATCGCTCACGTTGGATACCTGTAGATGCTCCAATGCATGATTTCCGATGGTGAGCGTCGTGTTTAATTCATTTTTAGGTGCTTGTGCAGTAACGACTACATCATCCAGTGCAAGTGTATTTTCTTTGAGTATGATAGGAAGGTTATTGATATTGCTGCGCACATTTACGGGAATTGTTGCCGGTACATAACCCAAAAAAGAAACCTCCAGATTATATTTCCCTTCCTGTACTCCTTGTATCGTAAATTCTCCTTTCTGATTGGATACGGCCCACAAATAGGTACCTTTAATGAGAATAGAAGTACCAGGCAGGGGAGAATTCGTTTTTGCCTCGGTCACACGTCCCGAGATTGTATAGATGTTTGAATTAGCTGCGGCCTCAAATAAATTGAAAAATAGTAGCCCCCAGAATGCTATATTAAAAAGACAATACTTCATAGATAAGTTTTGCGCAAAATTCGATAAAAAACGAGTTTGTATCAATCGCTATAAATAGTTATTTTGGCAAATCCTGATACCTATAACTAGTGACTCGTTACCTACGAATAGGTATTTTCCCTCTAATTGCAGCTTGGAGAATAAAAAACCGGCTTGCATTGCGATTACTATCACATTGCAAACCGGTTGATTTATTTGGCTTATCTATCATTGACCGGATATTATATCCAGTCTATTGTATTAGATATTTTTTACTTTAATCAGATATTCGGCAATCTGCACAGCATTCAGTGCAGCGCCTTTCTTGATCTGGTCACCTACAATCCAGAAAGTCAATCCGTTTTCGTTTGTCAGGTCTTTGCGGATACGGCCTACGTATACCGGATCTTTACCTGCCAGGAACAGCGGCATCGGGTATTCTTTTTCGGCAGGATTGTCCTGCAGAACCAGACCTTCACCGTTAGCGAATGCTTCACGAGCCTCTTCTACGGAAATCGGACGTTCAGTTTCTACCCAAATACTTTCAGAGTGAGCACGTAATGCAGGAACACGTACGCAAGTTGCGCTAACTTTTACGTCAGAATGCATGATCTTGCGTGTTTCATTATACATCTTCATCTCTTCTTTCGTATAACCGTTTTCTGTAAACACGTCGATCTGCGGAATCAGGTTGAAAGCCAACTGATAGGCAAACTTCTCTACAGTCACAGGTTCGTTTGCCAATACCTGACGATATTGTTCGTACAATTCGTCCATGGCAGCGGCACCCGCACCACTTGCTGCCTGATAGGTAGACACGTGCACGGTTTTTATATGAGAAAGCTTTTCGATGGCTTTCAGTGCAACTACCATCTGGATAGTCGTACAATTAGGGTTGGCGATAACGCCGCGCGGACGTTCCAATGCATCCTCTGCATTTACTTCAGGCACCACCAAAGGCACATCGGCATCCATACGGAAAGCGCTGGAGTTGTCGATCATCACAGCACCATACTTGGTAATTGTTTTCTCGAACTCCTTAGATGTTCCTGCACCGGCAGAAGTGAAAGCAATGTCTACCCCTTTAAAGTCATCGTTGTGTTGTAAGAGTTTCACCTCGATCTGTTTACCGCGGAAAGTATATGTTGTTCCGGCACTACGTTTAGAACCGAACAAAACTAACTCGTCCATCGGGAAGTTTCTCTCATCGAGCACGCGCAGGAACTCTTGTCCTACGGCTCCGCTTACGCCAACAATAGCTACTTTCATCTTTTTCTACACAGCCTATGAACCTGTTTGATCTCAATTTAACGCTGCCGATTTCTGATCCGACCTGGGTGTTCTTTTTGGTACTAATTATCATTCTTTTTGCTCCGATGATTTTGGGGCGTCTCCATATACCTCATATTATAGGCATGATTCTGGCGGGTGTGCTGATTGGCGAACACGGTTTTCATGTGCTCGACCGCGACAGTAGTTTTGAACTGTTTGGTAAAGTAGGACTCTATTACATCATGTTCCTTGCCGGTCTTGAGATGGATATGGAGGACTTTAAGAAGAACCGGACGAAAAGTTTCGTGTTCGGCTGGCTCACTTTTCTGATTCCTATGGCGTTGGGAATATGGAGTAGTATGAGTATGCTGGGATATGGTTTTCTCACGGCGGTGCTGTTGGCAAGTATGTATGCTTCCCATACCTTAATTGCTTATCCTATTATTAGCCGTTACGGATTGTCTCGTTTGCGCAGTGTCAATATCACCATTGGTGGTACTGCTGTCACCGTCACCCTTGCTTTGATTATTCTTGCCGTCATAGGAGGCATGTTTAAGGGGACTGTCGATGGCTGGTTCTGGGTATTTCTTGTGGCAAAAGTGGCTTTCCTCGGATTCCTGATTGTATTCTTTTTCCCCCGTATCGGACGCTGGTTCTTCCGGAAGTACGATGACAGCGTGATGCAGTTTGTGTTTGTGCTGGCGATGGTTTTCCTCGGAGGAGGATTGATGGAATTTGTAGGAATGGAAGGAATCTTAGGAGCTTTCCTGGCGGGCTTGGTATTGAATCGCCTGATTCCTCATGTATCTCCTTTGATGAACCGGTTGGAATTTGTGGGAAATGCACTGTTTATTCCCTATTTTCTGATTGGTGTCGGAATGATTATTGATGTAAGAAGCCTGTTTACCGGAGGTGAAGCATTGAAAGTGGCTATTGTGATGACAGTGGTGGCAACCTTTAGTAAATGGCTGGCTGCCTGGATCACACAAAAGATCTATCGGATGCAGTCGAATGAACGGAGCATGATATTCGGTTTAAGTAATGCGCAGGCCGCAGCTACACTGGCAGCAGTGTTGATCGGTCATGAAATCATTATGGAGAATGGAGAACGGTTGCTGAATGATGATGTATTGAACGGTACGGTAGTGATGATACTTTTCACTTGTGTCATCAGTTCTTTGGTAACCGAACGTTCGGCACGTCGTTTTGCTCTGGATGAAAATGTGCAGGCGGAAGAAGAAGCTAAGAAAGTAAATACGGAACAAATCTTGATTCCGGTGGCTAACCCGGAGACGATTGAAGATTTGATTAATCTGGCTTTAGTAATAAAGGATGCTAAGCAGAAAAATGCATTGGTGGCATTGAACGTTATCAATGACAATAATAGTTCGGAGAAGAAAGAGCAGCAGGGTAAACGTAATCTGGAGAAGGCGGCTATGATTGCCGCTGCCGCTGATGTGCCTGTTACGATGGTGAGTCGCTATGACTTGAATATTGCTTCGGGGATTATCCATACAATCAAGGAGTATGAAGCTACGGATATTGTGATCGGTCTGCACCGGAAAGCAAATATTGTCGACTCTTTCTTCGGACATCTGGCCGAAAGTCTGTTGAAAGGTACGCATCGTGAAGTGATGATTGCCAAATTCCTGATGCCTGTTAATACCCTGCGTCGAATCAATATTGCCGTTCCGCCAAAGGCTGAATATGAATCGGGATTCTCTAAATGGGTGGAACACTTCTGCCGTATGGGAAGTATCCTGGGCTGTCGGGTGCATTTTTTTGCCAATGAGCGTACATTGATGCGTGTTCAGCAACTTGTGAAAAAGCGACATGCAGGTACTCCGACGGAATTCTCCATATTGGAGGAGTGGGAGGATCTCTTGCTGTTGACAGGGCAGGTGAATTATGACCATTTATTGGTAGTTATCTCTGCCCGTCGCGGATCTATCTCTTATGATCCCTCTTTTGAACGTCTCCCGGCACAATTAGGAAAATATTTCTCTAATAATAGTTTGATAATCCTGTATCCCGACCAGTTTGGCGAACCGCAGGAAATTGTGTCATTCTCCGATCCTCGTGGACATAATGAGTCTCAACATTATGAGAAGGTCGGCAAATGGTTCTATAAATGGTTAAAGAAAAACTAATGGAAAGATACGACTGGCAACAGAGAACGGAACTCCTGTTAGGAGAGGAAAAGATGGAACGCATCCGGAACGCGCACGTATTGGTCGTGGGACTGGGTGGAGTAGGTGCTTATGCCGCCGAGATGATTTGCCGTGCAGGTGTCGGGCGGATGACGATTGTAGATGCCGATACAGTGCAGCCTACTAATATGAATCGTCAGTTGCCGGCCATGCATTCCACGCTGGGGAGGACGAAAGCGGAAGTGTTGGCAGCCCGTTATAAAGATATAAATCCGGCGATTGAGCTGACTGTCCTTCCTGTTTACCTGAAGGATGAAAATATACCGGAACTGCTGGATGCCGATAAATATGATTTTATAGTAGATGCTATTGATACGATCAGTCCGAAATGCTTTCTGATTTATGAAGCGATGAAACGTCGTATAAAGATAGTTTCCAGTATGGGAGCAGGGGCGAAGAGTGACATTACTCAGGTTCGTTTTGCCGATCTTTGGGAGACGTATCATTGCGGTTTGAGTAAGGCTGTGCGAAAGCGTTTGCAGAAGATGGGAATGAAACGGAAACTTCCGGTGGTATTCAGTACGGAGCAAGCCGATCCGAAAGCGGTATTGCTGACGGAGGATGAACAGAATAAGAAATCGACATGTGGAACAGTTAGTTATATGCCGGCCGTGTTTGGGTGTTATCTGGCTGAATATGTCATTAAACGATTATAAGGCTATTATGATAAAACTAGAAGGGATTACGAAGAGTTTCGGCTCATTACAGGTGTTGAAAGGCATTGATCTGGAAATCAACAAAGGAGAAATTATTAGTATTGTAGGCCCGAGCGGTGCGGGTAAAACTACGTTATTGCAGATAATGGGCACTTTAGATGAACCGGACGCAGGTGTGGTACAGATTGACGGAACAGTGGTGAGTCGGATGAAGGAGAAAGAACTATCTGCATTTCGTAATAAGAATATTGGTTTTGTTTTCCAGTTTCACCAACTACTGCCGGAGTTCACGGCATTGGAAAATGTGATGATTCCCGCTTTAATCGCCGGGGTATCTTCGAAGGAGGCGCACGAACGCGCTATGAAGATTCTGGATTTTATGGGACTGGTTGACAGGGCTTCTCATAAACCGAATGAATTGTCGGGAGGCGAGAAACAACGGGTAGCGGTAGCGAGGGCTTTAATCAACGATCCGGCAGTTATTCTGGCAGACGAACCATCCGGTAGTCTGGATACACATAATAAAGAAGATTTACATCAACTATTCTTCGATTTGAGAGACCGGCTGGGGCAGACTTTTGTCATTGTGACGCATGACGAGGGGCTTGCCAAAATTACGGACCGGACCGTTCATATAGTGGATGGTATGATTAAAAAAGATTAATTAGAGAACCTAATTTCTAAAAATGTATACCAAAAAGGTAGAGCCTTGCAAGTGTTCTATCTTTTAGCTATATATTTATAGTCGCTTCTCTACGGAAGTCTGTGAAGATGATAGTAGAGTGTTTGTTTTGTTTGTGTGTGATGCATTCTTGTCTGGTGTGATAGGAATGCATCTTTTTTTTATTAATTATAACAAATGTAGGGCTCTAGCCGTTCAAGATCAATAGGAGTGAACTCCTCATAGAGAGATAATTGCTTCAGACTTTTTAAGAATCCTTTCTTTTTCCGATATTCTATGATAACCTTTGCTTGGTAGTAGTTTATGTATGGATGATGCATCATTCGTTCCATACCGGTTTTATTTACATTGATGCGGCGTGTCTGATGGGTGTCAATGGAAAACCACGGACGGAGTTTCTCTGCCTTTAGATGAATCTCCTGTAACTGCTCTATTCGGAAAAAGCCTCCCAGCCGTTCGCGGTAATTCACAATCATCCGGGCAATGCTGCTTCCGATTCCCGGAATCTTCTTCAGTTCGGTGGTATCTGCGGAGTTGAGGCTGATGATAGTTCCCGGGAGATATTTCACAAGGGTGTCCCGTTGTATGCTTGGTGTGGTTAACAATCGTACCGTGTCTTTATTTGTCGAACTGAAATCTTCTGTAATTTGTATATAAGGACGAAGAGTCTGGTATTGTTCTTCCGTGAGTCCATATATCTTTCGGAAATCTTCCGGGTGGCGGAATTTACCTTGTTTATAGCGATAGTGCAGGATATTCTTTATCATCCAGGATGGTAACCCAAGCGAAAGAAAAGTAGTAGAGTCTGCGATGTTCGGATCGAACACCGCAAGTTTGATTTCCCTTTGAGGGGATGATTGAAAAGAATGACCGGACTTTTGGTGAGGTTGGGTTTCCCGGAGGGAGGAAATAAAGTCGTTGTATTCCTTATCGAACTTCTCGTTCTCTCTGCAGTCGGTATCTTCAGCGTGTGTGAAAAAGGAGAAGAGTTTAGGGGCGGCATATACTCCTAAAATAAGAACGACAAGGACGATAATGCCTTGTCGTTCAGTTTTAGTATAATAAAGGAAGTCTTTCCACATTATAGCTTGATTAATCCCAGTTCATTGATAAATATCAGTGAGATGGCGATTGGTGCCATATATTTTAATATAAAGATAATGAGTTTGTATACCGGTACCTTTAATGAACCGTCATTGGTAATCTCCGACCATACAATCTTCTTGTCCAGATACCATCCGGTAAAGAGGGAGATGCACAATCCGCCTAGTGGTAACATGATTTTAGCTGTAACAAAGTCGAAGAGGTCGAACATGCCCAGTCCGAAAACGGTAAATCCTTTCATGACTCCCAGTGATAATGAACAGAATATTCCGAGGAAGACACAACCGCCGGTGACTAACCTTGCTGCTTTTCCACGGGAGAGGTTGAACTCCTCATGTAAATAAGCGGTTACTACTTCGTGCAAGGAAATAGTAGAAGTTAAAGCAGCCATTGCCAACAACGCGTAGAACATGACAGAGAATATATATGCCAGTATGGGAACTCCGCTAAATGCCTGTTGGAATACATTAGGCAGGGTGATAAAGATCAGACTCGGACCAGAATCAGGTTGTATGCCTACGGAAAAAGCTGCCGGGAAGATGATAAATCCGGCTAGTATCGCCACAAAGGTATCAATGATTCCTACGCTGAAAGCTGTTTTAGTCAGGTTGGTTTCTTTGCTGAAATAGGAGGCGTACGTGCAAAGGCATCCCATTCCCAAACTCAATGAGAAGAACGCCTGTCCCATGGCACTCAAAAATACATTTCCGTCCACTTTGCTAAAGTCGGGCTTGAGCAGGAATTCGATACCTGCACCGGCTCCCGGCAGAGTGACCGAACAAACAACCAGTATGAGGATAATGATAAACAAGGTAGGCATCATGATCTTGGAGGACTTTTCGATTCCTTTTTCTACCCCTTTCACAATGATGAAATGAGTAATCAACAAGAATGCCACCAACCATACAACCGGTCTCCATGGGCTGCTGGAGAATTGTTGAAAAGAGGATATGAACTCTCCGGAGGTTTTTCCGGCAAAGCCATTAGTAGCAGCTTCAAAAATATATTCGAGTGTCCATCCTGCTACTACAGCATAATAACTAAGTATCAGGAAGCCTGCCAATACCCCCATGCGTCCTACCCAACGCCAATGTGTTCCAGGTGCTAATTTCTGATACGCTCTAGCTGTGTTAGCTCTTGAACGGCGTCCTATCAGGAACTCGGCAATCATAATAGGCAATCCCAGAAGAAGAATGCAGCCTAAATAGATCAATATAAAAGCAGCGCCTCCATGGTTTCCTGTTTCATAGGGAAACCTCCATATATTACCCAATCCGACTGCAGAGCCGGCAGAAGCGAGTATGACTCCTAATTTACTGCCGAAGTTTGCTCTATCATTTTTTGCCATAAATCTTGTTTTATCTTACAAATCGTTATAAAATATACGTTTTAGAGCGCAAATATAGAAAATGATACTTATATTTGCACGAAAATTGTAATATTATTTAGATATGCTATCTTATATTAAGAAATATCCGATCTCGCTTTTTATCATTCTGACAGTGATTTATCTGTCGTTCTTTAAACCGCCTAAGACGGATTTAGATGAAATTCCCAACCTCGACAAACTGGTTCATGTTTGTATGTATTTTGGTATGTCGGGAATGCTGTGGCTGGAATTTTTGCGTGCACATCGCAGAGACAATGCTCCGATGTGGCATGCATGGGTAGGCGCATTCCTTTGCCCTATACTTTTTAGTGGTTGTGTGGAATTACTGCAGGAATATTGCACTACTTACCGGGGTGGAGACTGGTTGGACTTTGCAGCTAATACTACGGGAGCGATTCTGGCTAGTTTAATAGCCTATTATGTCGTACGCCCCAGAATGATGAATAAGCAGTGAATGAAAAATAGAAACGGTGAATAATGGTTGCATCCAATATTCACCGTTTATCATTTACTGTTCACTAGTTTATTTTTCCGTTTACAAATACTCTACCGTTGAGCTAAGTTTGATTCCGTTAGAGCCTTTGATAAGAATGGTATACCCTTTGGGTTTGTCAGCTTGCAGGTCCTTTATAACTTCCTGCGCATTGGCGTACGTTTTGAAAGAATGTTCGCTTGCGGCAAACAGTTCTCCTACGAGCCATACTTTCTCAAAACCACTTTCTTTTATGTAGTCAACGATTTTCTGATGTTCGGCCGGGCTTTCAGCACCCAGTTCGCGCATATCTCCTAATATGAGCATCTTGTGGGGGACTGTCATGTTCCGGAAGTTTTGCAAAGCAGCCATCATGCTGGTTGGATTTGCATTATATGCGTCGATGATAAGCGTGTTATCTTCTGTCTTTTTAAGTTGGGAGCGATTGTTCTGTGGCGTATAGCTTGCCAGAGCCTCATCAATCTTCTTCGCTTCCACTCCGAAGAAACGTCCGATAGTGATGGCAGCCAGGGCATTCGGGAAATTATATTCTCCGATCAACTGTGTGCGAACCTGATGGCGTTCACCGTCCTTACCGGCTTTCCATTCGAAAGCGAGATAAGGCGAATTGTCAGTAATCTGTCCGTTGACATAGAGATCATCTTCAGTTCCATAAGAAATCAGGTTCAATCCCTGCGCGATATTCATCAAATAAGCGTTATCGTGATGAATAAAGGTGATGGCATCTTTCTTACGGAGGAAATCATATAACTCTCCTTTAGTCTTAATCACCCCTTCGAAAGAACCGAATCCTTCCAAGTGAGCTTTACCTACATTGGTGATAATACCATAATCCGGTTCGGCTATTTCACAAAGAAACTTGATTTCTCCCGGATGATTGGCACCCATCTCTATGACAGCAAGGTCATGCTCCGGTTTCAAACGCAATAGGGTGGTCGGTACACCGATGTGGTTGTTGAGATTACCTAAAGTATAAAGCACGTTATGGGCTTGGCAGAGAACACTGGAAATTAATTCTTTGGTGGTCGTTTTCCCATTAGTGCCCGTAATACCGATCACACGCGTTCCGAGTTGGCGGCGATGATAGTTGGCAAGTTGCTGCATTGTCTGCAAGCAGTTGTCTACAAGTATATATCGTTTATCACCTTCTACGGCATATTCGGCTTCATCAATAATGGCAAATGCGCATCCAGAGTCTAGCGCTAGTTTTGCGAATGCATTACCGTTGAATGACTCACCTTTCAAGGCGATAAACAAAGAACCGTCCGGGCAGTTCCGGCTATCAGTAGTTACTGATTGGCAATCCAGAAAAATCTGGTAAAGAGCAGAAAGTTTCATAACCTGATCTTTTATTTAAAACGCTGCAAAGATAGGCTATTCTTTCGGATTTGATGGGAGTTCGGACAGATTTTTACTTAGGCATATACCAAAGGAAGAGTCAGTATCATCCGGCATCCGTCCGTATAGGAAGAGTCGATCCGGAGGCTGCCTCCTAACTTCTCGGCAATGCTCCGGCATATCGGCAGTCCGAGACCGGTGCCTTGTGTGAAAGAATTCATTTTGTAGAAACGCTCAAATACCGCCTCCTGCTGATCTTTCGGAATACCAGTTCCTGTATCGGTGACACTGATTTCAATTTTCTTTTCAGCTTCCAGTACGGAATAAGCTATGCGGATACTGCCATGAGTTGTAAATTTGGCGGCATTATGTGCCAGGTTGTTCAACACCTGTGATATGCGTTCCGAATTACTGCGTATGAGCAGGTTTTCTTTTGCAGGTTCGAACAGAACTTCCACATCCTTTTGCCTGTTGTCTTTGGCCACTTCAGAGGCAAGTTGACAGATCGTATTCATATCTGTTTCATCATCTGTGGGCAGTTGCTCATATTGATCCAGTTCCGACAGAGCGAGCACGTCAGTGACCAGTCGGAGCAAGTCGTTACTGTTGCTCTTGATAATATTGACAAACTCCTGTGTTTCCGGACTATTGCTGTAGTGATCGCTTAACACCTGCGAGAAGCCTACAATAGAGTTGAGCGGTGTACGGATTTCATGGGTCATGCTCTGGATGAACGTTGTCTTCATCCGGCTGCTCGCTTCCGCTATGTCTTTGGCTTTACGTAATTCTTCCCTCGACACCGTAAGTTCCTCATTCTTTGTTTTGAGTTCGGCTTCCGAAACTTTCAGTTTGCGTTTCAGGAAATTTTCTCTATAAAGGAATATGAATAAGATACCTAATAAAATAATCAATGAAATAATCAAGGTTGTTTTATTATGCAACTCCTTCTCTTGTGCTTGAAGCATGAGTTCTTTCTTTTCGGCATTGAGCTTTTCTACATTTAATAAGGTGGCGAATTCGCTGCTGGACACTTGTTCATTGGCTATTTTCAAAGAGTCATCCGTGTTGATGTACATTTGCAGATATTTGACCGCCAGGTTCATATTTCCCATCTTTTGGTAGATTTCTCCCTGTGTGCGGTAATGGATGCTGCTAAGTATGCTTTCGCTTAAACGACGTTCTTCTTTTTCCTGCATCTTTGCGGCTTCCAGCGCTTTCTGATATTGTTTGGTCTGCTGGTAGTATAAACATTCTATATTATACAGTCTCTTTTTGATAGACTCCAGTCTTTTGTCCTGTTCAAATGCCGCCTGACACTCCTTCAGTAATTTTTCGGCAGCTTGAAAGTCGCCGAACTTGCTGTAGTAGTTTACAAATTCCAACTTGGCAGATATTTGTTGCGTAGAGGAATTGGCAGTCGCAATGGCTTTTTCCACAGCAGCTAATGCTTCTTTTTGCTTTTTCTGGTTGATGTAATAGTTGGCTATCTGGGCATAGGTCTGGGAGATGTTGTAGTTTTCGATCTTGTATTTTTCAGTCAGTTCGATTTCTTTCAATCGCCACTCGAACGCCATTGAATCGAATCTTTTGATGGTGTAGATTTGCGACATGATGTTATAGCAACGGGAGAGGCCGGTCTTATCATCCTCTTCTTGAGCTTCTTTTAACATGTTTTGCACTTCATAAAGTGCTATGTTTGTTCTGCTTGTTTTTAGGTAATAGGTGATTAATCTGTTCGCCCATGCGAAGTAATAGTATTTAGGCTGATGAGTGGCCTTGGCGAATTCTTTTACTTTGTTGGTATAGTGGATTACGCTGTCTTCATTGGTTCCCTGGAAATAATAATAATCCAGTTGAGTGGCTATGGCTACTGCCTGCATTCGTTCGTCCTGCCGTTCGCCGGCCATTCGGAATAAAGTGTCGGACATATTAAGTACAACAGGCTCTAATAAGCATTCTTGACAACGTTGATAATATTCATAGAGAGTAGAGTCAACATTGAAGGTTTCAGCCTCTTTTTGAGCTTTAGCAGTAGTGGTAAAGAACAAAATGAGGAAAAGAAATCCTACGCGAAATAGGGTTAATCGGCTCATGGTATGAATTTTTCGGGTTCTTCTATAGTTTGCAAATATACGTTTATTTCTTCTTTTTAGTACGAATACTTGCTTTTTTTATCTACATTTGTAGGCGATCTAAAAGGAATGTTGTCAATGATGAAACCTATATCTCCTATTTATATAAATGTAAAAGGGCGGTTGCTCGATCTTGCTACTCCGCAGGTGATGGGAATTTTAAATGTTACTCCCGATTCTTTTTATTCCGGCAGCCGGATGCAGACTGAAGAAGACATTGCTGCCCGGGCCCGGCAGATACTTGATGAAGGTGCTTCAATAATTGATATAGGAGCCTATTCTTCACGGCCGAATGCCGAACATATTTCTGCTGAAGAAGAGATGCGAAGACTGCGCACCGGTTTGGAGATTCTGAACCGTAATCATCCCGAAGCCATTATTTCCGTTGATACTTTCCGGGCTGATGTGGCGGAAGAATGTGTGAAAGAATATGGAGTGGCTATTATTAATGACATAGCTGCCGGTGAAATGGATCACCGGATGTTTCAGACAGTAGCCGACTTGGGAGTACCTTATATAATGATGCACATGCAGGGAACTCCCCAAAATATGCAGAAAGAACCGTCTTATGATAATCTGATAAAAGATGTTTTCCTGTATTTCGCCCGTAAAGTGCAGCAACTTCGCGACTTGGGAGTGAAAGATATCATTCTCGATCCGGGATTCGGATTCGGAAAGACACTGGAACATAATTATGAACTATTGGCACATCTGGAAGAGTTTCATATCTTCGAACTTCCTGTTTTAGTGGGAGTTTCACGGAAATCAATGATTTATAAATTGTTGGGAGGAACCCCGCAAGATTCATTGAACGGGACAACCGTATTGGACACTGTTGCGTTAATGAAAGGAGCGCATATCCTGCGGGTGCATGATGTGCGTGAAGCGGTGGAAGCCGTCCGGATCACAGAGAAATTAAAAATAGAGAGTGGATATGACAAATAAGAGGAGGGCGCATGTTTTTTGAGTTTGGCATAAAAGATTTTATCGATATTCTGCTGGTAGCTTTTGTTTTGTACTATACCTACAAACTGATGAAAGCTTCCGGTTCTATCAAGGTGTTCACCGGAATTCTGGTTTTTATCCTGATCTGGCTGGTGGTGACGCAAGTGCTGGAGATGAAACTGTTGGGCTCTATTTTCGACACATTGATGAATGTGGGTGTGATCGCGTTGATTGTTCTTTTTCAGGATGAGATACGCCGTTTCCTCTTGACTTTGGGATCTCACCGACATGTCAGCGCACTGGCCCGTCTTTTTAACGGTTCGAAAAAAGAGTCGTTGAAGCATGACGATATCATGCCGGTGGTAATGGCTTGTTTGAATATGGGGAAGCAAAAAGTCGGCGCATTGATTGTCATTGAGCATAACGTTCCTTTAGACGAAGTTGTCCGTACGGGCGAACTGATTGATGCGGCGATCAACCAACGTTTAATCGAAAATATATTCTTCAAGAATAGTCCGTTACACGATGGCGCAATGGTAATCAGTAAAAAACGTATCAAGGCGGCAGGATGTATTCTTCCTGTATCCCATGATTTGAATATACCGAAAGAACTTGGCTTGCGACATCGCGCAGCAATGGGAATCTCTCAACAGTCGGATGCTCATGCTATTATTGTTTCGGAAGAAACAGGCGGTATTTCCGTAGCCTATCGCGGACAATTCTACCTCCGCCTGAATGCGGAAGAACTGGAAAGTCTATTGACAAAAGAAAACTGATTTTATTGTAATCACATACCGGACAAATGGTCGGAAGATGAGCATGGTAAAATGCCTCTCATCTTCCGACCATTGTTGTTTTATCTGCTATTTGGCGCTATTTTGCTTTATTTCCAACCCTTTTTGAATGATAATTATGCCCTCCTTTTTAGGTGAATCGCCTACCTTTGCCGTATACTATTAAAATTCTATTTTTGAATAAACCATGAAAAACAGATTGATTGCTTTACTGGTACTTTTTACAGTTATTTTCTTTAGTACTGCACAGGCGCAAACTACTGCACGGAAGTTTGAGGCAGGCAAGAACACATTCTTGCTGGATGGAAAACCGTTTGTGGTGAAGGCTGCCGAGTTGCATTACACCCGCATCCCGCAAGCTTATTGGGAACATCGCATTGAGATGTGCAAGGCATTAGGCATGAATACTATTTGTATTTATATTTTCTGGAATATCCATGAACAGGAAGAAGGAAAGTTTGATTTTTCCGGTCAGAATGATATTGCAGCTTTCTGCCGTGCGGCACAGAAACACGGTATGTATGTCATTGTCCGTCCTGGTCCGTATGTATGTGCGGAGTGGGAGATGGGGGGACTTCCCTGGTGGCTGTTAAAGAAAAAAGACGTAGCCTTGCGCACGCTTGATCCTTATTATATGGAACGGGTAGGTATTTTTATGAAAGAGGTCGGTAAGCAACTGGCTCCGTTGCAAGTGAATAAAGGAGGAAATATTATCATGGTTCAGGTGGAGAACGAGTATGGCTCTTACGGAACAGATAAACCATACGTATCTGCCGTACGTGATTTGGTTCGTGAATCGGGTTTTACTGATGTGCCTCTGTTTCAATGCGACTGGAGCAGTAACTTTACCAATAATGCACTCGACGATTTGATTTGGACTGTGAATTTCGGAACTGGGGCTAATATCGACCAGCAGTTTAAGAAACTGAAAGAGCTTCGTCCCGAAACTCCATTGATGTGTAGTGAGTTCTGGAGCGGATGGTTTGACCATTGGGGACGGAAACATGAAACACGTCCTGCGAAAGACATGGTACAGGGCATCAAGGATATGCTCGACCGGAATATCTCTTTCAGTCTCTATATGACTCACGGAGGAACGACTTTCGGTCATTGGGGAGGTGCAAACAACCCGGCTTATTCCGCTATGTGCAGTTCGTATGATTATGACGCTCCGATCAGTGAAGCCGGATGGACCACCGAAAAGTTTTTCTTGCTTCGTGATTTGTTGAAAAACTATCTTCCGGCAGGTGAGACGTTGCCCGCAGTGCCCGCAGCTCTGCCTGTTATTGAAATCCCCGAGTTTCACTTCCATAAAGTGGCTCCGCTTTTCTCAAATCTGCCGGAGGCAAAACAAACGGTGGATATTCAACCGATGGAACAATTCAACCAGGGATGGGGAACGATTCTGTATCGTACCACATTGCCCGAAACGACTCTTGCAGGCACCACTTTGAAAATTACGGAAGTGCACGACTGGGCGCAGATATATGCCGACGGTAAACTGCTGGCACGCTTGGACCGTCGTAAGGGAGAATTTACAACGACCCTGCCCGCGCTGAAAAAAGGCATACAACTGGATATTCTTGTGGAAGCAATGGGACGTGTTAACTTTGACAAATCCATCCACGACCGCAAAGGAATCACTGAAAAAGTGGAACTTATTTCGGGTAACCAGACTAAGGAATTGAAAAACTGGACTGTATATAACTTCCCGGTAGATTATTCCTTTATAAAAGATAAGAAATATAGCGATACAAAGATATTACCGACTATGCCTGCCTATTATAAGAGCACCTTTACACTGGATAAAGTAGGAGATACTTTCCTGGATATGAGTACATGGGGAAAAGGTATGGTCTGGGTGAACGGTCATGCAATGGGGCGTTTCTGGGAAATCGGTCCGCAGCAGACTCTCTTTATGCCGGGGTGCTGGCTGAAAGAAGGAGAGAATGAAATCCTCGTTCTGGATTTGAAAGGTCCTACCCGGGCTTCCATCAAAGGTTTGAAGAAACCAATTCTCGATGTGCTTCGTGAAAAAGCTCCCGAAACACACCGCAAGGATGGAGAAAAACTGAAACTGACGGGTGAGAAAGTGGGCCATGAAGGAGCTTTCACTCCGGGTAACGGCTGGCAGGAAGTGCGATTTGCCACTCCGGTGAAAGGACGTTATTTCTGTCTGGAAGCACTTTCTCCACAAGCAAATGATAACATCGCAGCGATAGCAGAGTTTGATGTCCTGGGAGCTGATGGTAAACCGGTATCCCGCGAACATTGGAAGATTCGTTATGCCGATAGTGAAGAAACGCGTAGTGGCAACCGTACAGCCGACAAGATATTCGACTTGCAGGAATCCACTTTCTGGATGACAGTGGACAATGTTCCTTATCCTCATCAATTGGTAATTGACTTGAGCAAAGTGGAAAATGTGACCGGTTTCCGCTATCTGCCTCGTGCCGAAAAAGGGTATCCGGGTATGATTAAGGAATATCGTGTATATGTGAAACCTGCTGATTTCAACTACTAAACAGTGAATGAACAAGAATAAAACAATGGATGAAAAAGCATTGAAATGATGATGAATATGAAGAAAAATATAATTCTTTTCGCATTCCTATTTGTGGGAGTGTTGACTGGGTATTGCCAGCAATCTGCTTACCTGTTTGTTTACTTCACCGGCAATCGCATGAGTGAAGAAGCCGTCCGGATGGCTGTTAGCCTCGATGGATATAATTATAAAGCCTTGAATGGAGATCAGCCGGTACTTGATTCCCGTGTGATTAGTTCAACAGGTGGAGTACGTGATCCCCATATCTTGCGCTGTGAAGATGGGAAGACATTTTATATGGTGGTGACAGATATGGTGTCCGGCAATGGATGGAGTTCTAACCGTGCCATGATATTATTGAAATCAAAAGACCTTGTACACTGGACTTCCAATATCGTGAATATCCAGAAAAAATATCCCAATCAGGAGGATCTGAAACGTGTGTGGGCTCCACAAACTATTTATGATAGGGAAGCAGGAAAGTACATGGTTTACTGGTCCATGCAACATGGCAATGGTCCCGATATCATTTATTATGCTTATGCCAACAAAGATTTTACCGATATAGAAGGAGAACCGAAGCCACTGTTTCTTCCGGAAAACAAAAAATCATGTATTGACGGCGACATTATTTACAAAGATGGACTCTATCATTTGTTCTACAAAACGGAAGGGAATGGAAATGGAATTAAAAAGGCCACTACCTCCTCTCTAACCTCCGGCCAATGGACAGAATCGGATGACTATAAACAGCAGACGAAGGATCCGGTAGAAGGTTCGGGTATTTTCCCGCTGGTTGGTTCCGATAAGTATATTTTGATGTATGATGTATATACGAAAGGTAAATACCAGTTTACCGAAAGTTCCGATCTGGAACATTTCAAAGTGATTGACCATGCTATCAGTATGGATTTCCATCCGCGCCATGGCACTGTCATACCGATTACCCCAAAAGAGTTGAAACGCCTCTTCAAGGCCTATGGCAAACCCGAAGGTTTCTGAACTAAAATATCTCGTGGGACAGGAGAAAAACACCTGTCCCTGATTTGTTAAACCAATTGTTTTTCAGGCGGGTAATCTTCGCTTCCCAGTGAGTATTCCCATCCTTTTGTTTTCTTTTGAGTTATTCTGATAAGATGGATTCAACTAGTTGTAATCCAGGAAAACAGTATACGGTATGGGGAAAAGTGTATATTTTACCCTTGTTTACTTGTTTCTTATATATTTTTAAGTGTATAATTACCAATTATTATATGAAACACGCTTGTTAGAATGATGAAAATCTTAACTTTGCGATTGATAATCTTAATGCAATATATACCATGAGAAAATTATTCCTCTTTTTAGTTGTCTTGTTTTTGTCGTTCCAGCAGCTCACTTTAGCTGCAATCAAAGAAATGACGAGTACACCCGATTCGGTTTATCTGTTTTCTTTTGCAACTTCCGGAGACGACGGACGCAGCGGACTCCGTTTTGCCTGGAGTACAGATAAAGAAAACTGGTTTGAAATTGGCCGGAACTACGGATATCTCCGGTGCGATTATAGCCGCTGGGGATCACAGAAGAAAATGCTCGATCCTTATTTGAAACAATCGTCCGATGGCGAATGGATTTGTACCTGGAAACTGAATGACCATGATGGATACGGCCAAGCTACTTCCAAGGATTTAATCAACTGGACCAGTCAGAAATATCCCCGTACTACGCCGGATTTTGACGGAGTGAGAGTGAAAGCTATTGTTGCCGGAGAAGAGCAGAAAGGAAATATCAACCGGGTAGTTTGGACCTTGGTGGATGGATTGGATAAAAATTATGGCTGGAATCAATATCGGAACTCATTACATGGAGAACGTCCGGTACAGGATGGAGAACGTTTTGCCGGTTTGAAGCCTGTAAAAGCAACGGTCACTGTACAACCGGAAGGCGCAAAAGCCATTAGTGATGTATTGCTGGGCGCTTTTTTTGAAGACATCAATTATTCGGCAGACGGAGGACTCTATGCAGAACTTATCCAAAACCGCGACTTCGAGTACGACCCTTCGGACAGGGAAGGAGATAAGAACTGGAACAGCACTCATTCCTGGGCACTGAAAGGAGAGAAAACGACTTTCACTATTGATACTACCGACCCTATTCATATCAATAACCCACATTATGCCGTGCTGAATGTAGAACAACCGGGAGCTGCATTAGAAAATACAGGTTTTGATGGAATCGCACTGAACACCGGAGAGAAATATGATTTTTCCATCTTCGCCCGTGTTCCGCAGGGTAAATCAAATAAATTGCAAGTTCGTCTGGTAGATGGAAAAGGAAATGTGTGTGGAGAAACTTCTCTAACAGTGTCTTCCCGTCAATGGAAAACATATAAAGCGGTGATAACTGCTAAAGCTACTGCGGACACTCATCTCGAAATCATCCCTCAATCTGTTGGTGAATTGAATCTGGACATGATTTCCCTATTCCCGCAGAATACATTTAAAGGACGTAAGAACGGGCTTCGCAAAGATCTGGCTCAAGTGTTGGCTGATATTCATCCCCGTTTCATCCGTTTCCCCGGTGGCTGTGTGGCTCATGGTGATGGCTTGAAAAACATTTATCAATGGAAAAATACAGTAGGTCCGTTGGAAGCAAGAAAAGCACAGCGTAATCTTTGGGGATACCATCAAAGCATGGGATTGGGTTATTTTGAATATTTCCGGTTTTGCGAAGATATTGGCGCGGAACCGCTTCCAGTGCTGGCGGCCGGTGTTCCTTGCCAGAACTCTGCCTGTCACGGCGACTTGAGAGGAGGACAACAAGGTGGTATCCCGATGAGCGAAATGGGAGCTTATATTCAGGATATTCTTGATCTGATAGAATGGGCAAACGGTGACGCTAAGAAGACCAAATGGGGAAAGGTACGTGCCGAAGCCGGGCATCCGAAACCATTCAATCTGAAATACATCGGTATCGGAAATGAAGATCTTATCACTGATATCTTCGAAGAACGCTTCACGATGATCTTCAATGCCATCAAAGAAAAATATCCTGAAATGATTGTTGTCGGTACAGTGGGACCATTCAATGAGGGTACAGACTACGTGGAAGGATGGAAACTGGCGGACAAACTGGGTATTCCGATGGTCGACGAACATTATTACCAGACTCCGGGATGGTTCCTGAACAACCAGGATTTCTACGACAAATACGATCGTTCGAAAAAGACAAAAGTATACTTGGGCGAATATGCAACTCACATACCGGGACGAAAGGCGAATATCGAAACAGCACTGACAGAAGCTCTTTATCTTGCAGCCTTGGAACGTAATGGAGATGTTGTACACATGACTTCCTATGCCCCTCTTCTCGCTAAAGAAGGACATACCCAGTGGAATCCGGATTTGATTTACTTCAATAACCGGGAAGTGAAACCTACCACCGGCTACTATGTTCAGAAACTCTACGGACAGAATGCCGGAAACGAATATTTGCCGTCAAAGATCACTCTTGATAATAGAGACGATCAAGTACGGAAACGCATTGCTTCTTCTATTGTCCGTGACTCGGCAAGTGGCGACGTGATTGTGAAGCTGGTCAATTTACTTCCCGTAGAGGTGAATACGAATGTCGACCTTTCCGGAATCGGTGCTATACAGTCTTCTGCAAAAAGAACCGTACTGACCGGCAAACCGGCCGATACCCCGCTACCTGTTGAAGACACAATGGAAGTAGCAGAAAAGTTTGACTATCAATTACCTGCCTATTCTTTTACGGTGATCCGCATAAAGAAGGCAAATGAGAAATAACAGAAAAAAGTGAAGATAATAACGATATAAATAATATGAAGAAGATAATAAGTACCCTGCTGGCTAGTTGCTGTCTGACTTCTCTGATAGCACAGGAAGTGGTAGTGAAAGGGCCGGATGAAAAACTGCAATTGATTGTATCTGCTTCTCCAGCCGAAAAGCCGAGTTATTCGATTACCTACAATGGAAAGGCAATGTTGGAGAAATCTCCTTTGGGTATGAATACGAATATCGGTGACTTTGCAAAAGGGATGAAACTGACAGGACACGCTGTTACTCCGATCGATACTGTCTATCATCAGGATCGTATTAAAACCTCCAAAGTGCATTATCAGGCAAACGAACTGATTTGTAATTTTGAGAATCCGAAAGGGCAGAAAATAGATGTAGTCTTTCGTGTCAGCAATCACGATGTAGCTTTCCGCTATACTCTTCCGCGTCAGGATGGAAAAGGAAGTGTAACGGTAACTGCCGAAGAAACCGGCTTTCGCTTTCCGCAACAGACAACTACTTTCTTATGTCCGCAAAGCGATGCCATGATAGGTTGGAAGCGTACAAAGCCCAGTTATGAGGAAGAGTACAAAGCAGATGCTCCCATGAGTGACCGTTCACAGTACGGGCATGGTTACACGTTCCCTTGTCTGTTCCGTATCGGTGATGATGGTTGGGTGTTAGTCAGCGAAACGGGTGTAGACAGTCGTTACTGCGGTTCTCGTTTGAGCGATGTAAGCGAAGGTAATCTGTATACGGTTGCTTTCCCGATGGCAGCAGAAAATAACGGTAACGGCACTTCTGCTCCGGCATTTGCCCTTCCCGGTGCTACTCCCTGGCGTACCATAACTGTTGGCGAAACCTTGAAACCTATTGTGGAAACAACCGTTATCTGGGATGTCGTACGTCCTCTTTATGAAACGAAGCATGACTACCGTTTCGGACGCGGCACATGGAGCTGGATTCTCTGGCAGGATGGTAGTATTAACTATGACGATCAGGTGCGCTATATTGATTTTGCAGCTGCAATGGGGTATGAGTATGCCTTGATCGATAACTGGTGGGATACGAACATCGGCCGTGACCGCATGAAATCTTTGATAGAATACGCACGAAGCAAAGGAGTTGAACTCTTCTTATGGTATAGCTCTTCCGGCTATTGGAATGATATTGAGCAGGGGCCGGTGAATCACATGGACAATGCTATTATCCGCAAACGTGAAATGAAATGGTTGCAAAGTCTTGGAGTGAAAGGAATCAAAGTTGATTTCTTTGGTGGCGACAAGCAGGAAACGATGCGCCTGTATGAAGATATTTTGAGTGATGCTGACGACCACGGTCTGATGGTAATCTTCCACGGTTGCACCATCCCTCGCGGATGGGAACGTATGTACCCGAACTATGTAGGCAGCGAGGCTGTACTGGCCTCCGAAAATATGGTTTTCGGCCAGCACTTCTGTGATGAAGAGGCTTTCAATGCCTGTCTGCATCCGTTTATCCGCAACGCGGTGGGTTGCATGGAATTCGGTGGTTGTTTCCTGAACAAACGGCTGAATCGCAACAATGACGGAGGAACTACCCGCCGTACTACTGATATATTTCAATTAGCCACTACCGTATTATTCCAGAATCCGGTACAGAATTTTGCGCTTGCTCCCAACAACCTGAAAGATGTTTCCCCTGTTTGTGTGGACTATATGAAAACGGTTCCTACCACGTGGGATGAAACACGTTTCATTGACGGATATCCGGGAAAATATGTGGTCTTGGCACGTCGCCACGGTGACACCTGGTATCTGGCTGCTGTGAATGCCGGGAAAGAAATCGTAAAGTTGAAACTGGATTTAGATATGTTTGCCGGAAAAATCGTTTCTCTGTATAAGGATGATAAAAAAGGAGAACCTCAACTTGTGACGTTGAAAGTAAAAGAAAGCGGAAAAGTGCAACTGGAAATCCTTCCACAGGGAGGTGTTGTATTGGTGAACAACTAGATGATATTTCTTTTGGATGTGAGTTCGGGATAAATACCCTTATCCCGAACTCACATTTTTATTTGTTATTTACTTGTGGCTTGGTGGCAACAGTATTTATTGTGCAATAAATAACTGCTGTGTATGAGGAAAATAAACGATTTTTTTGTTGGTCTTTTAGCGTAAAGATGTTATCTTCGTTTATTGTTCAACCTTAAAACGGAAAACCATGCATACAAAACTAGTAAGTCTTTTCATAGCGTTGTTTCTGTGTTTGCCATTGTTTGCACAGAAAGAGTCAGTCCCCAGAATAGATAGTGAGGGAGTTTATTTAATTCCCGATGAGATGCCGAAGTTTCCGGGAGGCATGCAAGCCATGATGAAATACTTGGCAACTAACGTAAAATACCCTGTCGAAGCCCAGAAGAAAGGAGTTTCCGGTCGGGTGATTATCCAGTTCGTAGTGATGGAAGATGGAACACCGGGACAGGGAAAGGTAGTGAGAGGAGTTGATCCGCTGTTGGATGAAGAGGCTTTGCGCGTGGTGAAAACAATGCCTAAATGGTCACCCGGAATGGCGGATGGCAAGGCTGTCAAAGTGCGTTTCACTATTCCTGTAATGTTTAGCCTGTCGAAAAAGCAAAATGGCAATACTCCGAATATGAATATTCCTGAACTTACTGTCCCTAGCGGTCAGGAAGTCACTAATAAGAGTCTGGAGGGAGTATGGCAAAGCTGTCTTGTGCAGCCCGGTGCACATGATTTTCGGATTGCATTATTACCGGTCTTAAAAGTAATTTCTGCCGATAAAACATTTATAAACATCATGACACGTGGCAGGGATGCGAAATCGAATGCCATTATATTTTCCCAGGGAGAGTATCGTTTGCCTTCAGACAGCGTGTATGTCGAGATATTGGGAAAATCGTCCGATCCTGTTTTCGTTCCGGGAACAGAGAATGAAATTAGTGTTGAACGTCTCCACGACAATCTGATTAAGTTATCGTTCTCAATGCCCGATAAAGAAAAACGATGGGTGGAGTATTGGTTCCGTGTTCCGTCGCCTGATGTGAAGATAATGGCTGATTGATAATTTCTCTCTGTATAGATTTGCCATTGTTGAAGGAAGAGTACATTCGTTTTAGAAGACTTATTTGAAACGATAGTTCCCGGAAAGTTCCGTTTTGAATCGTTGCGGGATCTTATGGAAATTCAAGAAAATACCCTTCACCTTTCACAATGCCCTATTCATCGGCATTAGCGGGTGAAGGGTAGGCTTTCACTTTCCTTTCACCTTTCTACCCTGGTTTTCACAGATTGTCTAGTCTGCTAAATCTTTTATCTATAGTTGGCAGAAGAAGTGTTAGCAGATAGCTTCCAGACTATTATAGGAAAACTTCTTTTCTATAAGGGATAAACTTCCTTTGTATAGGAACCAAACTTTCTTTGCATCATAAGAAAACTATAAATGCAAGCTTTGATTATATAAATGAAACTTGCATTTATATAATCAAAGCTTTTGTTTTTATAAACGCAACTTGCAATTATAGATTGCATTTAATGAAAAACAAGTTTACATACTGGTAATAAGAAGTTTACTAGTAATCAAAAGAAAGTTTGTTATTAATGAAAAAGAAGTTAGTTAGTAATGAGTGGGAAACAGGTTAGATATGTTTTTAGAAGTAACAGGTGGAGAAGAATTATACAGGGTTAAGAAAACGGAGGGTGAAAGGCGGATGAAAGAGCAGCCTTCACCCGCTAATGCCGATGAATAGGGCATTGTGAAGGGTGAAGGCTGTACTTGTAAAATTGAAAAACAGGTGTTAGAGGGAAATTTACCGATTGGTTACTGTTTATTTCCCCAGTGTGAGATGGTGGGAATAAAGTTGAAACTTTATAATTTTAAGTCTACTCTCTTTCCCCTATAAGAAACAGATTGATCGAATGTCGTAGCATCACCGTCACCACAACCTTTTCCCGGTTCTACAATGATAATGTTGAATTTACGATTTTTCAGCATTCCTTTGTAGTTACCTTGCCGGTCGTTAATCGTCAGGGTACGGTCTTTATCATTCCATTTCATGGCAATGGTAGTGTATGCTCCCTTTTCGTAATTGTAGTTGTCGAACTCATCTTCGTAAAGAGTAAATTCAGCGTCGGCGCCCGGATAAATGCGAAGTGTCAGATTATCCCATTTCTTTTCGGTGGAATATTGTACAGCCGGTCCCCAGGGTAGGATAGAACCAGCACGGACATAGACAGGCATGATGTCGATAGGCACTTCACGCTGGATGGTTTGTCCGCCTTTCAGGCTTTTCCCGGTCCAGAAATCAATCCATTGGGCACCTGCGGGTAGATAAACATCTGTCTTTCCTATCTTATTCATATTCTTCTGATAGCCGTTCTGTTTGTCGTCCTGCCATGTATAAAGCGAATCAGTTACGGGGCGGACAAGGAAATTACGGCCAAACATATACTCTGTATCCATCTCGAGTACTTTCTTATCTTTAGGAAAATCCATCATGAGTGGTCGGATGATACTGCCCGCTTTGTTGGTAACTTCCCATGAAGTGCTGTAGAGATAGGGCAAAAGGCGATAGCGCAGGTGAGTATATTTTTCGAGTGCGTCATAAGCCCAGTCTCCTTTCTTGCCAAACTGGTATATTTCCACAGCTACCGGACTGGAATTGTGTGAACGCATGATCGGCTGGAATGCTCCCCACTGATACCAGCGCACGTGCAATTCATGATAAGCGATATTGTGTACATTATTGTTATATTTCCGTGCGAAGAAGCCGCCTAGGTCGGTATTCCAGTATGGTATGCCGCATAGTGAGTAATTTAGTCCTGCCGCCAGTTGTTTCTTCATCACTTCCCAGGTAGAGACTACATCACCGCTCCATGAATGTGACGCATAACGTTGCTGTCCTAGGAAAGACGAACGTGTGAGCAGGAATACCCGCTTGTCGGAAGTGGTAGCACGTTGATGTTCGTATACACCCTTGTTGGACATCAAAGGGAAAGCGTTGTGCACTCTGCGGAATGAACCTAGATAAGTGGGGGTGTCGAAATCTTTGTCCTTGATTTCCAGATGATCCGGCTCGGTAGAGTCGAGCCACCAACCATCCATACCGAGATCGAAGATGTTCTTTTTCATTTCTGCCCAATACATATCGCGTGCTGTCGGATTGAACGGGTCGTAAGGTTTTACTCCGGCTTTGGGAGGCCATGTCTCGAAGTGAAGCAATGCTTTCAGGCTATCCATTTTCTGGTACATCTCTGTCCACGGACCGAACGAGGCCCATACTGAAATCATGGTATGTGCATTCTGTTTATGTACATAGTCGATCATTTCTTTCGGACTTTTGATGCGTGGCGTTCCATAATTAGCATTTCTGTCTTCTCCGTTCGGGAGGAATTTCATGTATTCCGGATCACCCATTTTGTTGATATAGCGTGGGTTTTGGAATTTCATCGAGTTCCAGTTTTCGTTGCATCCCCAATATTGCCAGTCTTGGATGATACCGTCCAAAGGTACTTTCAGTTCACGGTACTTATCTACTACTTCGCAGAGTTCGTCCGGACTTTTATAGCGTTCGCGGCATTGCCAGAATCCCAGTGTCCAGAGCGGATAGAGCGGGGCCTGACCGGTCAGCTCGCGCACTCCGGCTATTACACCGTCCGCATTGCCGCCGTAAATGAAATAATAATCAGCGCAATCGCCTACTTCCGAGTCGAACGACATCTCTTGCGGATTGTCGAGGAAAGTAGTAGGAGAGTAATTATCCCAATAAAGGGCATATCCCTTGACGGAATGAATGAATGGAATGCAGATACTCATATTTTGATTGCGGAGAAACAGTTTCTAATTGCGTTGGTTCACTTTACCCGTCTGCTGCTGTCCCAAACCGTAGATTACTTCGTCTTTATCCAGCAAAAAGGCCTGGCGGACATTGAAAGACGGAACACCTGCATCATTGAAAGGAGTGAATTGTGTTCCGTAATCCTTGTCCGTCAACAGACGTTGCCCGGACGAATCGAAAAAATGGATACCACCAGTCTCCGGGTTCACTTCCACTTGGATAAGACGGCTGCTTAATGTCACATTTTTCCCCTTTTCACCGAAAGAAACAGGAGTCGACTCGGGCGTTTTGACAATGACCAGACTTTCTTTATTGCAAGATTTCTGACTGGGCGTCTTATAAACCCTGACAATGGAGGGTGAATAAAACTCTACGTTGACATCCATCCCCTGTGTGGCACACTTGATGCCTTGTGAGGTACGCTGTACATTTTGTGCTGTACCATTGCCTGCTGCAACCATTGTTGCACATACAAGCAAGAAACCGGCTTTTCTAATAAGATTCATTTTCATGGTTTTTAAGTACTTTATGATGCAGCAAAAGTAGGGCAGAGGCAAGCAAAACGGACAACAATCAGGTTGAAACAAACAGTAATCACGTTGATTCCTTCGCTTTTTCGGCATATTCTGACGGGCGGCATCCATACATTTCCTGAAAACATTTGCTTAAATAACTGGAACTGCTAAAACCTGTGTGTTCCGCAATTTCTGTAATACTTAGCTTGCCCTCTGTTATCAGTTGTGCTGCCCGTTGCAGACGAATGTTACGGATAAAGAGGCTGGGAGACTGATCGAGCATAGTCACCAGTTTGCGGTATAATCCCGTTCGCTCCATACAGAGGTCGCGGCTTAGTTGCTCCACCGAATAGCCATTGACGTGCAGATTCTGTTCCACCAGTTTGATGGCTTGTGCCAGAAATGCAGATTCTTCTGTGTCCTGTTGCTGATGGTCGGGAGACGTTTCTTCTATGCCACAGGTTAGAGAATTATTTTGTTCGATCAGGTTGCGGATACGGAGTAATAGAATCTCTTCTTTATGCTTGCGTTCCATTTCCTTTCTGCTCCAATAGATATACAATCGGCTACCGGTGAAAGCAATCAGTAATAAAATGACTGCATACAGGATATAAGCCGTGGTTGTTTTCCACCACGGTGCATGGATGGTTAATTTTATTGCTGTCACTTTGCCGTTCCACTGAAGAGGATTGTCCGAGGCCATGACTTTGAATGTATAATCTCCCGGTGGTAAATTGGTGTAAACAGCTTGAAGAAGACCTTTCCCTACAGTCGCATTTCCCTGTCTTCCTGCAAATGTACTCATCCATTGCGGGTCGATACCTTCCAGTTGATAACGGTAGTATGTGCGTTCATGATTGATATAATTCAATGCCGAAAATTCGAAAGTCAGGAAGTTTTGGTTATAGTCCAGTTCGATTTCGGTTGTATAAGGAGCAGCCTTGGACAGGATGATGCGGTTGCCATATTCTTTTCCAGTATTCACTTTCTCTCCATACAAGCGTAAGGCTGTGAAAACCGGCGGATCAGGAAGCATCGGATGAATGGAGTCCTTGTCGGGATGGAATATGCTAAAGCCATCAATACCACCCAGATAGAGAGTACCGTCGGAAGAACTGAATACGGCATCTTTTATGTATTCGCCGTCCAAAGCACCGTCCAACTGATTGAACCGGGTGAAACTGATGTTCTTATTCTCCGGATTTATGTGGATGCGTGTGACACCGTTACTGGTCGTTACCCAGATGTCTCGATATTTGTCCTCAATAATGCCCTGGATAAAGTTATTGCTCAATCCGTTTTCACGATAGAAGATACGTGGGGCAGAGTCGTTTTCGCTGGTAAAAAGTTCCAGTCCGTCAGGAGTTCCTGCCCATGTCCAGCCGCGTGTGTCGGTATATAATGTATTGTATACTTTATTTCTGAAATGATGGTTCTTGTTGGGGGGCAACCGATTCAGGATTTCAGGAGAATTTGTAGGGATAGCTGCCGGCTTCAATACATGGGATTTCTGCTCATTGACTGTCAGTCGATAAATTCGGGAATGAGCTTTCAGATAGATATTTCCATCTTTATCTTCGGCGAAAGATTCAATATTGATTTCTTCTTCCGGGGAGACGGGAAATGCATTGCGACCTATATGAGTCAGTTTATGCATGGACGGGTGATGATATAATAAACCCCGATTGAAAGTTCCGAGCCATAACCCTCCTTGTCGGTCTTGAAAGACAGTGCTGATTTCGGTAGAGACAATCTGTCCGTTTCCGGTTTCCAATAGGGGGATGTATTTTTGTGTTCCTGTGTGGAGGTCAATCATCCAAAACCCGTGAATGCAACTGATATAGGCTTTCTCACCATTAGGGGTAATGATAAGGGTGTTGAGAGTATAGTTCTGTTCGAAGAGTTTTTTCCATGTGCGTTTGTGGCTATTGAAATAGAATAAACCGCCTTTACGCCCGTTGCGTAGTTGATAGAAGCCGTCTGCACTTTTGACGACGAGAGAAGTATTTTGATATTCAGCCTGTTCGGATGCAGGATAAGCGGCTATATTGTATACAGTTTTTTGGTCGGCTATGTGGTAACAGGACACTTCGCCTGTGTCATAGAATAAATATAGGGAGGTACTGTCGGCATTCAGGTCCTGCAATTTTCCGGAATACTTGCCGGGCAAGGTTATACGGGTCTTGTTGTTTAATTCCAGTAATTCGTTAGCTATGAGTAGCCAGATGTGTCCTGAATCGTCTACAAAAAGGTCTTCTACGGGGGCTTGTATCTCTCTGTTCTTAAAGTAAGCATCTAAATCAGGAATGTATTCCTCTCTGTACAGGTCAATGCACATCAGTTTGTGAGTATCTTTAATCCATAACAGAGAATCCCCACTCTGGTAAATGCGGTAATGCCCGTTATATTGGTTTAATGGATATACGTATTCCGTGGTGCGGTGAAGATAGCTGAAATGTACTCCGTCGTATAAATTTACATTACCGCTGGTGGTGAATACCATTCTTCCATCGGGCAACTGGAGGATATAACGTATTTGGTTATCACTCAATCCTTGCGACGCATTGATGGTGGTGAACAGGAATTCACCGGCATATATGAACGGTGTCATCCTGAAACAGAAAAATAAGCAGAGCAGAATCCGTATGTTTCTCAAACTATTGGTAGTCATGGCTATGTTTCAAGATTACAAAGATAAAAAAAGTCGGCTTATGAAGCACGACTTTTCTATCTGTTAAGGGCAGTTATTTATCATTCAGCTGAAAAAAGTGGCATTTTGACTTAAATTTGGGCTTTTATGAATGATATTCAGACGAATGTTTGTATATAAAGCTTTACTTTTGCGATGAATCTGACATTATAAACATATCATTACCATGAAAGCAAGATTTGCATTATTTTTATTGTTTGCTATTTTATCATTAAAACTCTCTGTGGTCTTTGCGCAGGAAAACATATTCACCGTCCGGCAGCCGGATTATCAGAAAAGCCCTTATACGGGAATGACTCGTCAGCACTGGATACAGGCGGGCGAGTATTTATTAAAAGGTGCATTTAACTATATACATACATTAGACGATCAAATGTATTTTCCGAAACAGCTGGATAAAACATATCCGAGAAATACGGGAGAAATTCCGGTAGCGAAGCTGGAAGGTCTGGCACGAACTCTATTTGTAGCTGCCCCTCTTTTGAAAGATAATCCAGAACTGGAGATGAACGGGATAAAAGTGGCAGACTATTATCGTTATCAACTGATAAATATCTCTAACCCTGAAAGTAAAAGTTATATTCCGCATCGTACGGGAGGTCCCAGTCAGACATTGTTGGAACTGGGCTCTTTAGCAATCTCGATGAAAGCTGCGCAGGAAGTGTTATGGAATCCTCTGACTAAGAAACAGAAAGATTCACTGGCTGCTACCATGTTGAGTTATGGAGAGGGACCGACTATTGGTTCCAACTGGATGTTTTTCAATGTCTTTATCTTGAGTTTTCTGAAAGATCAGGGATATGCCGTGAATGAAAGCTATCTGGAGTCGAACCTGCAAAAACTTCTCGCACGCTATCGGGGCGAAGGCTGGTACAATGACGCTCCGGCTTATGACTATTATAGTGCGTGGGCTTATCAGACTTACGGACCTATTTGGGCGGAAATGTTCGGGAAGAAACAATACCCTCAATATGCAAGGCAGTTTATGGAAAATCAGCATGACATGGTTGATAATTATCCATTTCTGTTCAGCCGTGATGGCAGGATGAATATGTGGGGACGGAGTATTTGTTATCGTTTTGCCGTTACTGCTCCTTTGTCTTTGTATGAATATGACAAAAGTGGTAATGTGAATTATGGATGGATGAGAAGGATAGCTTCTTCTACGTTGTTGCAATTTTTAGAACGTCCGGAATTTCTGGAAGATGGTGTTCCGACAATGGGTTTCTACGGACCTTTTGCTCCTGCTGTTCAGATTTATAGTTGCCGGGGTAGTGTTTATTGGTGCGGAAAAGCTTTTCTTAGTTTGTTGTTGCCGGAAAACTCTAACTATTGGTCGGCTACAGAGAATAACGGTCCTTGGGAGAAAGAACTGAAAAAAGGGGAAGTGTATAATAAGTTCCAGCAGGGAACTAATCTATTGATAACCAATTACCCGAATTGTGGCGGATCTGAAATGCATTCATGGTGTCATGAGACTGTGGCAAAAGATTGGCAGAAATTCCGCAGTACCGAAAATTATAATAAACTGGCTTACCATACAGAGTTCCCCTGGATGGCAGATGGGAAGAATGGGGAGATTTCCATGAATTATGGAACAAGGAATAAAAAAGGGGAATGGGAAGTGTTGCGGTTGTATACGTTCAAAAGTTTCGAAAATGGAATTTATCGTCGTGACGCTGTGCTCGAAACGGATAGCACTGTGAAGTATCAGTTGGCGGATATTCCTCTGCCGGATGGAATTCTGCGGGTAGATAAGGTGACTGTTTCAGAACCGGCGGAGATTTGTTTGGGACATTATTCCCTGCCTCGTCTGGATTCCGATATAAAGGAAACATGTTGCAAGGTGGGTAAACAGAATATTCCGGTACTCTCTAACGGAAAATATGAATTGGCAATGATACCATTGACAGGTTGGGAGAAAACATATACGGTATATCCGGAGGGAGTGCATCCTGTAAGTGAGAAATGTGCATTAAATATGGTTTCCGATCAGTTATCCGGTGAAAAAATATATGTGACACTTCAATTATGGAAGAAGAATGAGAAAAGAGGTTTTACTTCAAAAGAGCTGACACCGGTGAAATCTGTCCATGTGTCAGAGGATAAGAAACAGGTGACGGTTTGTTTATCAAACGGTGAAATAAAAACTATTTCGTTTGAGTAATGAATCCCATTCAAGTAACTGATATTTAATTAAGAAACATATTGCTATCATGAAAGAGAAGATTGTTTGGATTTTTGTCGTTTTATATCTGTGTAGCTTTCATTTGAATGCCCAAAATGCAGAAAATAATCCTACTGGCGGCGGGTATCAAGTTGCAGCTGAAGGAGCTTGGTGTTGGTTTGCCGATCCGAGAGCCTTGCATTATGAAAACAAGGAGGGAACTATAAATAAGACATATATCGGTTACATCGATATTCATGGTAATATAAAGGCGATGCAGTATGACTTTCAAAAGAAGGAACAGGAAGAAGTATTGATCCGTTCGTATTTTCAGCCGGACGATCATAACAATCCCACTTTTCTTGTATTGCCCGATGAAAGAATCATGATTTTCTATTCAAGACATACGGATGAACCTTGTTTTTATTACAGAGTCTCCCGAATACCGGGGGATATTACTACTTTAGGTGAAGAAAAGAGGATTGAAACAAAAAATAATACGACTTATCCTTCTCCGTTTATTCTGTCGGATGATCCTGAACATATTTATTTATGCTGGCGTGGAATCGGTTGGCATCCGACTATTGCCAAGCTTTCATTACCGGACGGCAAAGATGAGGTGGATGTAGTATGGGGACCGTATCAAATCGTACAATCTACCGGCGCCCGTCCGTATGCGAAATACATGTCTAACGGGAAAGATAAGATTTATTTGACTTACACCACGGGACATCCGGATAATGAACTTCCCAACTTCCTTTATTTTAATTATATCGATATCAAAACATTGCAGTTGACTGATGTCAGGGGAACCGTACTTTCTACTATTGCCGACGGCACATTTAAGGTGAACAAGACAGGTGATTATGCGAAACAATACCCGTCTACGGTAGTGGATAATCCTTCTGAACGTGACTGGGTATGGCAAATAGCTTCGGACAGGAACGGAAATCCGGTGATAGCAATGGTACATATCAGCGATAATAAAGAATCTCATGATTATTACTATGCAAAATGGAACGGACACGAGTGGAAAAAGACTTTTCTTATTAATGCCGGTGGACATTTTCATCAGACGCCGAATTTAGAAAAGTGTTATAGTGCCGGTATGGCTATCGATCCGTCGAATGTTAATGAGGTATATTGCTCATTACCGGTAGAGGGAAAATATGGTAAGGTGTATGAGATTGTAAGATTTATCATGAGTGAAGATGGAGAGGTTATTTCTAAGGAGGCAGTCACAAAAGACTCGCAACTGAATAATGTCCGTCCTTATATGATACCGGCTTCAGAGGGTACCCCATTGCGGCTGACTTGGATGTATGGCAACTATTATGATTGGATTGTCAGTTTACAACATCCACAAGGCTATTCTACAGGAATAGCCTGCGACTTCAAAGGATTCCCCGATAGAAAAAAGAAGAAGATGATAGCGGCATCCGGCAAAGAAATACGATTTGATCCTGAAAAACCTTTTGTGCTGGAACAGACGATTACTCTTGGCGCAGATAATTATCAAGGTTGCTTGTTGCAACTCGGTGATCTGGAATATTATCTAAACGGAGAAACGATGAAACCTGAAATCAGATATAAAGGGAAGGTATATACCAGCACAAATGTATTGGGAACATCGGATTGTTGGAAAACACAGGCTCGTGGAACCGGTGGCAAGTGGTATACTCCGCAGAAATATGGGGAGGTTCGTTTGAGGATGGAATATAAGAAAGGTGTTTTATGTGTATATATAAATGACTTGCTCGATCAGAGAATTGACTTTGATTGAAAGCGAGCGAACTCTTTTATGGAGTGGGCTAATAAGTGGAATCCTCGTTTATATCGTATTATATAATAAATGAGGACTAAGTTCGAAGTACAAATTCTCCATAATATCATACATTTAATAGAGAATGATTGTTTTTAGCCCTTTTTTGACATATAAGTAGACCTTTATATTTTATGTATCATCTATCTTTGTAGACAAGAAATCTTATTTAATATCATGAATATGAATAGACATTGTGGAATAATTAAGTTTATATTATTAGGGGTGGTTTGTATATCATTACTGCCTGTATCAGTGCATGCACAGAAGTATACGGAGTTTATCCCCGGTGAAGTTTGGAAAGATACGGATGGAAATCCGATCAATGCCCATGGTGGCGGCCTTCTTTATCACGATGGTACTTACTATTGGTATGGCGAATACAAGAAAGGGAAAACCATTTTGCCTGACTGGGCTACGTGGGAGTGTTATCGTACGGATGTGACCGGAGTAGGTTGTTACTCTTCTAAAGACTTGCTGAATTGGAAATTTGAGGGTATTGTACTTCCGGCAGTTAAAGACGATCCGAATCATGACCTGCATCCCTCCAAAGTATTGGAACGTCCGAAAGTGGTTTATAATAAGAAAACGGGCAAATTTGTAATGTGGGCCCATGTGGAAAGTGCTGATTACAGTAAGGCTTGTGCCGGAGTGGCAGTTTCCGATTCTCCTGTCGGTCCGTTCGTTTATCAGGGAAGTTTTCGTCCGAACAATGCGATGAGCCGCGATCAGACTGTTTTTGTGGATGATGATGGACGTGCTTATCAGTTTTATTCTTCAGAAAATAATGAAACGATGTATATCAGTCTTCTGACTGATGATTATCTGAAACCGAGCGGACGTTTTACACGCAATTTCGTAAAAGAATCGAGAGAGGCTCCGGCAGTATTTAAATATAATGGTAAATATTATATGTTGAGTTCCGGTTGTACTGGCTGGGATCCTAATATAGCCGAGATCGCAGTAGCCGATTCTATTATGGGAACATGGAAGACAATCGGAAATCCTTGTACGGGACCGGATGCGGATAAAACGTTTTATGCCCAGAGTACTTATGTCCAGCCTGTTGTCGGAAAGAAGAATGCATATATTGCCATGTTCGACCGTTGGAAGAAGAAGGATTTGGAAGATTCCCGTTATGTATGGCTGCCTGTGTTGGTAAAAGATGGGAAAATAACTATCCCTTGGCATGAAAAATGGAACCTTTCTATCTTTGACAAATAAAAAATAAATATGAAACGGATACTGCTACTACTTTGCGGAATAATGCTCGTTCCCGTTATTGCCTGTTCCCAGCATTTGGTTGAAGTGGGAAAGGGGTATAGCTGTACTTCGGTCAATACGACGGTCTTTCGGAATAATTCGCTGGTTACACACGGTGATGAACAATATATCAGTTATTACGATAACGATGGCTATCTGGTACTTGGAAAGCGGAAACTGGATTCGGAACAATGGACATTACATCGCACCCAATATCAGGGAAATGTGAAGGATGCTCATAATATAATTAGTATGATGATAGATGGAGAAGGATACATGCACGTATCTTTTGACCATCACGGACATCCATTGAATTACTGCCGGAGCATTGCTCCCGGTTCTTTGGAACTGGGGGATAAAATGCCCATGACCGGAGTTGACGAAGGAAATGTCACCTATCCGGAGTTCTATCCTTTATCCGGAGGAGATTTATTGTTTGTTTACCGCTCCGGTTCTTCGGGTCGTGGAAATCTGGTAATGAACCGTTATTCGCTGAAAGAACACAAATGGACTCGTGTGCAGGATATACTGATCGACGGAGAAAATAAACGGAATGCCTATTGGCAGTTATATGTTGATGAGAAAGGGACGATTCATCTTTCATGGGTATGGCGCGAGACCTGGCATGTGGAAACAAACCATGATATTTGTTATGCCCGTTCTTTTGATAATGGGGTAACTTGGTATAAGACGAGTGGAGAACGATATGAACTCCCGATCAAATTGTCCAATGCGGAGTATGCCTGTCGTTTACCTCAAAACTGTGAGTTGATTAATCAGACGAGCATGAGTGCTGATGCAGGAGGAAATCCGTATATAGCTACTTATTGGCGGGAATCCGACAGTGATGTTCCTCAATACCGCATCGTCTGGAATGACGGGAAGATGTGGCATCAACGGCAGATAACCGATCGCCAGACACCTTTTACCTTGAAGGGTGGAGGTACGAAAATGATCCCTATTGCCCGTCCGCGTATTGTGGTAGAAGGTGGAGAAGTCTTTTATATTTTCCGTGACGAAGAACGGGGAAGCCGTGTGTCGATGGCACATGCGACTGATGTGGGTACGAGTAAGTGGACGATAACGGATCTGACGGATTTTTCGGTGGATGCCTGGGAACCCTCTCATGATACGGAACTTTGGAAAAAGCAGCGGAAACTGCATCTCTTTGTACAACACACCCGTCAGGGAGACGGTGAACGCACAGCGGAAATTGAGCCTCAAATGATATATGTATTGGAAACGAATATGGATACAAATAAATAAAGATATGAAGAAACTATATGTAACTCTTTTTTCTGCACTCTTTCTAGGCGGTGCAATCTGTGCAAGTTGTACGGATAAGAAGGATGCTTCTGCTGAAGAAGTGATAAACACTATTCATAAAGTGAATAATTATTGGCAGACGAATCATCCGGAACACGGACGTTCTTTTTGGGATAATGCCGCCTATCACACCGGAAATATGGAAGCTTATTTTTTGACTAAGCAGCCGGAGTATTTGGAATACTCGAAAGCCTGGGCGGAACATAATGAATGGAAAGGGGCAAAATCAGATCATAAGGAAAACTGGAAGTACAGTTACGGTGAAAGTGATGATTATGTGCTTTTCGGTGACTATCAGATTTGTTTTCAGACGTATGCCGATCTCTATAATATGGAACCGGATACACAGAAAATAGCCCGTGCCCGCGAAGTGATGGAATATCAGATGAGTACCCCCAATCATGATTATTGGTGGTGGGCAGATGGCTTATATATGGTCATGCCGGTCATGACAAAGATGTATAACATTACTAAGAATCCGCTCTATTTGGAGAAACTGCATGAATACCTCGCCTATGCTGATAGTATTATGTATGATGAAGAGGCCGGACTTTATTACCGGGATGGAAAATACGTGTATCCTAAACACAAAAGTGTGAACGGCAAAAAGGATTTTTGGGCACGTGGAGACGGCTGGGTATTGGCCGGATTGGCAAAAGTCTTGAAAGAACTTCCTGAAACAGATAAGTATCGTCCGGAATATATAGATCGTTTCCGTACCCTGGCTAAGTCGGTTGCTGCTTGTCAACAGCCGGAAGGTTACTGGACACGCAGTATGCTCGATCCATTGCATGCACCGGGACCGGAAACCAGTGGAACGGCTTTCTTTACCTATGGTTTACAATGGGGAATCAATAACGGTTTCCTAGATGCTGCAGAATATCAGCCGGTGGTTGAAAAAGCATGGAAATATCTCTCAACAGTTGCTTTGCAGCCTGATGGCAAGATTGGTTATGTGCAACCGATTGGTGAGAAAGCGATACCCGGTCAGGTGGTAGACGCAAACTCCACTTCGAATTTTGGAGTAGGTGCGTTTCTATTGGCAGCCTGCGAACGGGTTCGTTATTTGAATAAATAAATACAGGCACGGATTACACGGGTTTCGCAGCTCTTAGAGGCATGCCTTAATATAAGTCAACAGCGTAATCCGTGTAAGCCGTGCCTAAAATTTAATTCAGCATCAAGCTCATATATGGCTTTAACGGCTGAAGTATTCTATTGGTTAATTCGCTAATATTCATCTGTATATGCGTACCGGGCAGTCGCTCGGTACTATACATGCACTTCCCTTTACACAGGTAATAATAACCGTTATTGACAGATAATTGTTTATCCGATAATTCCAACTGCATTTCATCTTCGGGAAAAGCTGCGGCATAGATTTGCAGCACTTCTTTGGCATTGATGATACGTGCCATGCCTAGCGGATGTTGAGGCTGTTTCTCTTCGGGAGGCAAGATTTGAACCATGCACTTATATCCGGTGTGTTGCCGGATAGCATACAACAGGCTATATTCCACATCTTTATTTTCAGCGCAAAGCTCATTGATAATGATATGTTTGTCTCCTTTATATATAATGGTTATTCCTTTGATTTCGTTTTCCTGTCTGGCTACAAATAAATAACCTCCACTAATGGCAAGATCGGTCATAATAACCTGAAAGTCTTCCGATGTGTGCTGAATACAGCAAGCCCGTTCGGAAAGCTTCTTATTCAAATAGGAATAGACCTCCTCCTGAAATTCTGAAACAACACTGACCGCTATCTCTTTAGAAGGGATAAACTCGGGCAAAACGATCTCTTTAGTTGAATACTTGAATACCGAAGCATATCCCATACGGGCATAATAATCAAACAACCAGGGTTCTGCCGGTATTAATGTGCTGAAGTGTACTCCATTCCGTAACATCCGGGCGAAAGACTGTGATAAAAGCTCGCGCATGACCCCTTTGCTTCGGAAATCGGGATGCGTACAGGCTCCTGAAATATAGGAGGTCTGTACAGTCTCTCCACCAAAAGTCATCGGATAAGGAAGCATCTGAAGCGCAGAGATTACCTCATCGCCACTTTGGATGGCGACATTCACCTCTGTTTTATAGCGCAGTCTGAAGTACATTTCAACGAATTCTTCACTATCGTCAAAACAGATTTTCCACAATGCTTTTACTTGCTCCTTTATCATCATATTTATAATGGATTTACCATTTTACCATATTCATGGGATGCTCTTTGAGGCAAGCCATATATTTTTCCAGAATCGTTGCCGGCTGGTAAGACAGTTTGGCTTTGCGTAAACCCTCAATACCTAAATCCTCTTCCCGGTTGATATAGATATATTGTTCGGGAATCCGGTTGGCAAATTCATAATTAATCATGGCATACGCACCTTCAATACTGGTATCCGCTTTTTCTACATGTACGCCGAATGTTTCATGATTGATAGGCATACCGAATGTGAATGCGACAATTTTACCGTTCACATGCAAGATACCTCCCGTCAGTCCGAGTGCCTCGAAGTTGTGGAGAGCATAAATCAGGGCGCGACGTTCGTTGCCTGTCCCCTCCTGTTGGTCACAGTTATTCACTTTACACCACTCTGCTTCCAGATCCAGACATTCCTGAATACGGTCCGGGGTAATCGGTGTGTATTCGTAATCCGGATAAGTGTTGCGGAACCGGTTGATATGATTTCTTTTCGCTTGGAATTTCTTCCCTTTCAGCGTAGATAGATCACTTCTCAAATAAATATAATCCGCATAGTCGCGGTCTTCTGTGAAAGTGAACTGTTCCGGAAGGATAGCTTCGAGATCAGCGCGCATATTGCTGCACACTCCCAGCATACAGAAATGCTGGTTCTCTTTGCGGGCATCTTCTATCAGTTCCCACAATACTGCTTTCAAATCTCCTGTGCCTACGGGCATCATATAAGCAAGTTGTTCTCCCGCCCAGAACTTGAATACCAAAAAGTTGTCGACCACTGCGAATTGAGTGTCATATAAGAACCTCCAACTGCAAAGATTGGAGAATGAAAGATCGCAATTGCGGCGATCACTTTTCATCGTGAATGAGGTGATTGTGTCTTTGTCTGCTAATGTGATATCTTTAAATGGAATCATAAAATTGCTTTTTGCGTTTAACTCTTTATATAACGGAAAATCAAGAGATTTTGTTTTTACAAGACACCTAATAATCGAAGGATTGTAGGTGTGAGCAGTGCGGTGAAGATTCCATTCAGTGTCAGTCCCAGACTGGCGTATGCTCCATATTTGCTGCTGATATCCATTGCGGTGGAAGTTCCGACAGCATGAGCGGCTGTCCCCATCGAAAGCCCTTGGGCGATCGGACTGCCTACACGCATGATTTTCATGGTCTTAAAACCACAGATCGCTCCTAATAAACCTACTGCCACAACAACTGCCGCCGTCAGTGACGGAATACCGCCAATGGCTTTGGTTACTTCCATCGCAATCGGAGTCGTAACCGATTTGGGAGCCAGAGACAGGATTACTTCTTGGGAAGCTCCCATGAACTTCGCAATCAGCACTACTGAAATAACTCCGACAATGCAGCCTGCCAGTTGAGACAGAAGGATAGGCAGTAACTGCTTTTTTATCATTTCCAATTGAAGATATAAAGGTACGCCTAAAGCAACAACAGCCGGGCGGAGCCAGAACTCGATCAAATGTCCTCCTTTATTATAGGTCTCGTATGAGATATTTGTCATTTTAAGGAAGATGATTAATAGGGCGATGGTCAGCAATATAGGATTTAATAATACCAGTCCTGTTTTCTTCTGAAGCAATTTGGCAAAGAAGAAAATCCCGAAGGTGATAGCCAACAGGAAGAAATTATTCTCTAAGAAGCTCATTTGTCTTTATTCGTTAAGTTGATTTTATCTTTAAGGCGCAGTTTCTCCGACAGATGGAAATCCGTCAGGTGAAGTTTGCGCGCCAGCTTAATCTGACGTGCCAGCCTGAACTTGCGGACGATTTGATGTACCCATCCCGTAACGACAAGTACAAGTGCGGTACTGACAATGGTAGCTATCACAATTGGCCAGAATTCTGCCGCAATAACATCAAAGTACAACATAAGAGCCACACCGGGTGGAACGAAAAAGAATCCCAAGTTAGCAACCAGAAAGTCGGACAATCCCTGTACCCAGTGTAACTTAATCCAACCTAATTTTAAAAAGAGGGTGAGCAGCAGCATACCGATGATGCTGGAGGGGAGCTTGATACCCGTAAGATAAACTATTAATTCACCCAAAGCCAAACAGCCAAATAAAATGGCGCACTGACGTATCATAACTAATAACCTATTGATTTTGTTTGAAAACGCTGCAAAGGTATGAAAAATAGGAGTACAGTGTTAAATATTACAATATTTTAGACTTGGAAGAGAAAAATAGGCGAAATTGTAATGTGGATATTGCAAAATTGAGTACTTTTGCACCGCAAATTACAAATTGTAATGAGGTTTTATAATAACATTCAATATATCTATGCTCAATTTAATCAACCAAATCGTGGCGCGTGCGAAAGCAAATCGCCAACGTATTGTTCTTCCGGAAGGAACTGAAGAACGCACATTGAAAGCTGCCAATATGATTTTGACAGATGAAGTAGCCGATCTAATTTTACTGGGTAAACCGGATGAAATTAATGAACTTGCTACAAAATGGGGATTGGGAAACATCGGTAAAGCTACTATCATTGATCCTGAAACTTCTCCGAAACACGAAGAATATGCACAGTTGTTGTGTGAACTTCGTAAAAAGAAGGGGATGACTATCGAAGAAGCCCGCAAATTGACGAGCGATCCTTTGTTCTATGGTTGTTTAATGATTAAGAGCGGTGATGCTGACGGTCAGTTGGCTGGTGCCCGTAACACTACTGGTAACGTATTGCGTCCTGCTTTGCAGATTATCAAGACCGCGCCGGGAATCACTTGCGTGTCTGGTGCTATGTTGCTTTTGACTCATGCTCCTGAATACGGAAAGAATGGCATTCTGGTAATGGGTGATGTTGCTGTAACTCCGGTTCCGGATGCTAATCAGCTGGCACAGATAGCAATTTGTACTGCGCAGACTGCGAAAGCCGTTGCCGGTATTGAAAATCCGAAAGTAGCTCTGTTGAGCTTTTCAACCAAGGGTTCCGCTAAACACGAAGTAGTGGATAAAGTGGTAGAAGCTACTAAGATTGCAAAAGAGATGGCTCCTACTCTTGATTTGGATGGTGAAATGCAGGCTGACGCTGCTCTTGTACCGGAAGTGGGTGCTAGCAAAGCGCCGGGTTCTCCAGTAGCCGGAGAAGCAAATGTGCTGATCGTTCCAAGTTTGGAAGTTGGTAATATTTCTTATAAATTAGTTCAACGTCTGGGACATGCTGACGCTGTTGGTCCGATTCTTCAGGGTATTGCCTGTCCGGTAAACGACTTGTCTCGTGGTTGTTCTATCGAAGATGTATATCGCATGATTGCTATCACAGCTAATCAGGCCATTGCAGCAAAAGCGAAAAAATAAGTATTAGATATAAAGTATTAAGTATAAATCGACAACGACATGAAGATTCTGGTATTGAACTGCGGAAGTTCATCTATTAAATATAAATTGTTCGATATGACCACCAAAGAGGTGATTGCACAAGGTGGTATCGAAAAAATCGGTCTGAAAGGATCATTCTTGAAACTTACTTTGCCGAATGGTGAAAAGAAAATATTGGAGAAAGATATTCCTGAACATACAGTAGGAGTAGAGTTTATCCTGAACACGCTGATTAATCCTGAATACGGCGCTATTAAATCTTTGGATGAGATTAATGCAGTAGGTCACCGTATGGTACACGGAGGCGAGCGTTTCAGCGAATCTGTATTGCTGAACAAGGAAGTGTTGGAAGCTTTCGCTGCTTGCAATGACTTGGCTCCGCTTCACAATCCTGCTAACTTGAAAGGGGTAAATGCAGTTTCTGCTATTCTTCCTAACATTCCGCAGGTAGGTGTATTCGATACGGCTTTCCATCAGACAATGCCGGATTATGCTTACATGTATGCTATTCCTCACGAACTGTATGAAAAGTATGGTGTGCGTCGTTATGGCTTCCACGGAACTTCTCATCGTTATGTGTCAAAACGTGTATGTGAATTCCTGGGTGTAAATCCGGTTGGACAGAAAATTATCACTTGCCACATTGGTAACGGTGGTTCTATCGCTGCTATCAAAGATGGTAAATGTATGGATACTACTATGGGCTTGACTCCATTGGAAGGCTTGATGATGGGTACTCGTAGCGGTGATATAGATGCCGGTGCAGTAACATTTATCATGGAAAAAGAAGGCTTGAACACAACCGGTGTTTCCAATCTGTTGAATAAGAAGAGTGGTGTACTGGGTGTTTCGGGTGTATCAAGCGATATGCGTGAACTCTTGGCTGCTTGTGCAGCTGGCAATGAGAAAGCTATCCTTGCTGAAAAGATGTACTATTACCGTATTAAGAAATATATCGGCGCTTATGCTGCTGCATTGGGCGGTGTAGATATTATCCTGTTTACCGGTGGTGTAGGTGAGAACCAGATGGAATGTCGTCGTGAAGTTTGTAAGGATATGGAATTCATGGGTATCGAACTTGATAACGAAGTAAATGCTAAGGTTCGCGGTGAAGAAGTAATCATTTCTACTCCTGCTTCTAAAGTGAAAGTAGTAGTGATCCCAACAGATGAAGAACTGTTGATCGCATCGGATACAATGGATATCCTGAATAAGTAATAATTTTATTGCTGATATACAAAAAAAAGATGGACTCGATTTCGAGTCCATCTTTTTTTTGTCTTACTTTGCATATCAAATAGTTATATCCCGTTTTTGATATGCGTTACTCCGTCATAATTCCCGTTTATAATCGTCCCGATGAAGTGGATGAATTATTGCAAAGTCTTACTGTACAATACTTTAAGGGTTTTGAGGTTGTTGTTGTTGAAGATGGTTCTTCCATTCCCTGTAAAGGAGTAGTAGACCGGTATGCAGATCGGTTGAATATAAAATATTTCTCTAAACCCAATTCCGGTCCGGGACAAACCCGTAATTACGGAGCAGAACGTAGCGAAGGCGAATACCTTATTATATTGGATTCTGATGTCATCCTTCCCGAAGGCTACTTCGATGCGGTAGAGAAGGAGCTCACCACTTCTCCTGCCGATGCTTTTGGTGGCCCCGACCGTGCACACGATTCTTTCACTGATATTCAGAAGGCAATTAACTATTCCATGACCTCTTTCTTCACGACCGGAGGTATCCGTGGCGGAAAAAAGAAGATGGACAAATTCTATCCCCGTAGTTTTAATATGGGAGTTCGCCGGGCAGTGTACGAGGCTTTGGGAGGTTTTTCAAAGATGCGTTTTGGGGAGGATATTGATTTCAGTATCCGTATCTTTAAGAATGGGTACACTTGTCGTCTTTTTCCTGATGCCTGGGTATATCATAAACGTCGGACTGACTTGAAAAAATTCTTCAAGCAGGTGCATAACTCCGGCATTGCCCGTATTAATCTTTATAAGAAATATCCGGATTCTCTGAAACTGGTGCATTTGCTTCCAGCCGTATTTACATTGGGAGTGGCGCTTCTATTATTAGGAACCCCCTTCTGCCTCTTCAGTTTCACGCCTATCATTCTCTATGCATTACTCGTATGCATTGATTCTACTATTCAGAATAAAAGTCTGTCTATTGGCGTTTATTCCATTGCCGCCGCATTTATACAGCTTATCGGCTATGGTACAGGCTTTTGGCGCGCATGGTGGCAGCGTTGTATCAGAGGGAAGGATGAGTTTGAGGCTTTCCAAAAGAATTTTTATAAGTAATCCATTTTTTATTTGCCTATTACCATTCCTGTTTTTGTTTAAAAGGAATGTTGTCTGACACCCGGGTCTCAATACGTCTGACACCCGGGTGTCAGACAAGTTATACTTTCATGGAAAAAAAGTAATGGATGCAATCGAAGAAATTTTTATAGGCTATATCTTTTTTCATTTAGTGGAGTGCAAATCACATTTCTTATTCTTCCCTTAAACCCCAGCAATTTGTCGCCTATCTGTTTCAATGGGAAGATAAGTGTTTCCTGATACCAAATGCTGTCTTTACGCAGGCTTTTCTGATTGTAAACTACACCGATTCGTCCTTCCAAACGTTCTTGTAGCTCTCCGTTTATGTAAAGTGAGGTCCCTTTGGCATCTCCCTCTACACGAACCTTTGTCCATTTTTCCACAGGCAAACGATAGGAATGGAAGATGAATTCATAGCCGTCGCGCGAGAATGCGAATTTACCCGTATTTTGCCAGTTCGCGGTGAAAACAGAATGGGGACCTTTGAATAAGACCGCATCGATATTGGGCTTTGGATCTGCGTAGATTTCAAATTCCACACTATATGGATAACCGATTTCGGGTATAGAGGTAAGAACCGAGTCGTTACCTTGCAGGATAATTTCCTGGCCGGAAAGCGTTAGGTCTTTTCTGTCATCTATGCTGGCCTGTAGATTTACGCCCGGTGCTTCCGGTGTTGTCCTGCACCACGTTTCGAAGGTTTCAAACGGTATGTTTCTTGTGTTTTCTCCTTTCCAAAGTTTCTCGCTCATAACCTGCATGGCAGGAAAGGTGCGTATATGTACATCCTGTTGGCTGATTCCATTTCCGACACGGTCGTTCCATACAGCAAACATGGCTCCTAATAAATTAGTAGACTGCTCTATCATTTCTCCCTCTTGCATCATTCGTGGTGACCAACTCTCATATATCCATTGATGATCCAGAAAGTTATGGTAGTAATTCACGGCTGGTACGATATATAGAAATGCATCGCATGTATTAATCGCTTTGGCTCCTTCCTGCAGTGCGGTTTCTAGGTCTAGCCAGCTATAATTCCATGCATTGACCGTTTTTCCTTTCAGATTTACGGGGGTATTTCCTTTCATGTGTTTCAGACTTCCCCATAATCGCGGATTTTTTCCATATTTGGTGATATACTTCAGATAGTATTCAGTGAAATAGCGGAATTGTTCCGCTTCTTTGAGGTTGTACTCATCAGTGCCGATATGTACGTCCGGTCCGACAAATACCGGGTGATCTCCCGAGAGATATTCGTCAAACAAAGTATCAAGGAAATCATATACCTCTTTTTTATAGAGGTCGAGATGATCCATACCATATTCTTTTTTGTCGGCTGCCAGTATCGGATTGTAATGAGTGAAAGCGAGTGAGTGTGCCGGAACATCAATTTCTGGGATGATATTGATTCCATATCGTGCGGCCATTTGCTGGAAGTTGCGGAATTCTTCTTTGGTGTAGGAACCATCTTTGGATGTGAGTCCCGGAAAACGCTCGCTTTCCAATCTGAAGGCGGCGTATGTTTTGTTCCAGTCATTATCGAAAAACTCAACGAAACCATTATCATTCAGATGTATTTGCAGTTCATTCATTTTATAGAACGAGAGAATTTTTACGTAATCCTGCAAATAGTCCATTGTGAAAAATTTCCTGGCTACGTCAATCATCAGTCCGCGGTGAGCATACTGCGGATAATCCAATGCTTTTCCTTTCATGAGTCCAAAAGGCTGGTTATGGATCATTTGCAACAGTGTGCGAGTTCCCCAGAATACTCCTTTTACGGTGGAGGCTTCGATGGTTACATGGTTGCGTATATCCAGTTCATAGCTTTCTTCTCCCAATGATGAAGGCGATTTTTTCACTGACAGATAGATAGAATGATTTTTCGGTTTTCCGGAGGTTACCTGATAATTCCAGCCGAACATATCTTTTAAGTCTTTTGCCATTATTTCCGCAGTTTCTTTCAACAGGCTTTCTGCTTCCGGAGCGATTATAATCTTTCCTGTTTCCGGTAGTGTCAGTTTGCCTTTTGCCCCATTCCAATGTTGTAAGGAGGGAATCACCTGCGGGATATCCGTTTGAGCGTATACTGTCATTCCTAATAGTAGTAAGATGGATAAGATGCTTATTCTCTTTTTCATATTTATTAGATGTTTATATATTAATCTTGATAGCGCAAAACTACGATATTTGGAAGTAAAGGGATTCTAAAAATAGACTTATAGCTTCCAAAATTCATTTTTTCAGTTATATAGGAGTATCTTTGTGACTTAATTTGATTAATAATGGAAAGTAAACACAAACTATCCATCAACCAGTGGGCACTGGAAGACCGCCCACGGGAAAAAATGATGGAGAAGGGAGCAGCCGCATTGAGTGATGCCGAACTACTCGCTATATTGATTGGCTCCGGAAATACGGAAGAAAGTGCTGTCGAATTGATGAGACGCCTGCTCCTGTCTTGTGATAACAATCTGAATTCATTGGCAAAATGGGAAGTGTGTGACTATTCCTCTTTCAAAGGTATGGGACCCGCAAAGAGCATTACAGTGATGGCAGCCTTGGAATTAGGCAAACGAAGAAAGCTGCAAGAAACCAAAGAGAGACTTCGAATCACTTGCTCAAAAGATATCTATGATATTTTCCAACCGATCATGTGTGACTTGGAACAGGAAGAATTCTGGGTGCTCCTATTGAACCAGGCAACCAAACTAATTGATAAGGTACGTATAAGTACTGGTGGCATAGACGGAACTTATACCGATGTGCGCACCATTCTCCGGGAAGCATTGCTGCAAAGAGCTACACAAATCGCGGTGGTGCATAACCATCCTTCGGGAAATATTCATCCCAGCCAACCGGACAGGAGTTTGACAGAGCATATCCATAAAGCGGCGGAAACGATGAATATCCGTCTGATAGATCACGTCATCGTTTGTGAAGACGGATTTTTCAGCTTTGCAGATGAGGGCCTACTCTAATTAGTAATACTACCTTATTTAAGTGAGAATATCTTATTTATTCTCACTCCTGCATTCATTTTTATACTGCGTGGGCGTCAAGCCTGTGTACTGTTTGAATGCAGTACTGAAATAACGTAAAGTAGTGAAACCTATCTGATCTGATATTTCAGTAAATGTCAGATCGGTGGTTTTTATCAGAGTAATGGCTTGCTCCAACCTGAATTTGTTGATATAGTCATTTGCCCCCATATCGGTGATAGCCTTCAACTTGTTGTAAAGAGATGTTTTACTCATTCCGATCTCTCTGCAGATAAAAGGAATATCTAAAGACGGATTGCTGATATTCTCGGAAATGAGCTTGTTAAACTTTAACAAGAACGTTTCATCCGCCTGGCTGAAAGTACTCTCCAGCGGTTGAGGGAAGTTGCCTATATGTTGATAGTGCTCTTTCGTTTGCTCCCGGTTGTATAGCCGGTTCTGTATAATCTTAACAAGAGTGTCTATCTCAAAAGGTTTTCCCAGATAAGCGTCCGCCCCGATTTTATACCCATACAGTCGGCTCTGTTCATCATTGCGTGCCGTGAGCAGAATCACAAGAATATGACTGATGCCGATATTCTCTTTTACCGCTTTGCACAGTTCGTATCCATTCATAACCGGCATCATCACATCGCTCACTATAATATCCGGAACTTGCTTTTGCGCTATTTCGAAAGCTTCCCGGCCATCATGTGCTATATAAATTGCTTTGAATAAGGATTTCAATTCTTTGGAGAGGAAATCTGTCAGGTTATGATTGTCGTCTACCAATAGCACTGTGTAATTCTGCGTAGAGAAGTCGAGTGTCTCGGGAGCGTTGATCTCATGATCTACGTCCGGTGTAATCAATTCATTGATGTAAGGTTTCGGCTGGCAGATGACTTCGCCCGACTCCAATCCCAAAGGTAAGTCGAAGAAGAAAGTGGCTCCTCCCGCTTCGTTGTTCATGGCTCCGATTTTACCTTTATGCAATTCCACCAGCATCTTGGCGTATGAAAGTCCGACTCCGCTACCGCCAATTTCCTGCTTGCCTTGATAGAAACGGATGAATACTTTCTCCATGTCTTCCTCTTGCATACCTTCTCCCTGATCCAAAACGGAAACACGGACGTATGAGTCATTTTTGCTGGTACGGATAGTGACGGTTGTGTTTTTAGGACTGTGTTTCAGTGCGTTCGTCAATAAGTTTGTGACTACGATTGTACACATACCCTTGTCAAATACCACCTCTTTTATGCTGTCGTCGAGCTGATAATCTATTTGCACTTCCTGGGCAGCTCCCTCGTCCGTAAAATCGGCACCAATCTCCTTTATCCATGAGTTAAATGGATAGGCTTGGAGTTTCAACTTGGTTTCTCCTACTTCCATCTTACGTACGTCCAGCACCATGTTGATAAGATCTTTCATCCGTTGAGCCTGTTTATGTATATTCTTCAACGGTGGATAAATGGCATCTGTAGAAGGAAGTGTCTTTAATATGCGGCTTAGCGGGGCATATATGAGTGTGAGCGGAGTTCGCAGTTCATGGCTGATATTAATCAGAAAACGAACTTTTTCTTCATACACATTCTGCTCGTGTTCTTTCATCATCCATTTCATCTTGTTTTCTTTGCGTCGAAGCAGAACGAAAACAATTTGTACCACAATGCCTATGCAAGCAATGATGCAGAGAGAAACGAACCACCAGCTTCTGTACCAGGGTGGCAGTACGTTTAATGTGAAAAGAAACTGGGGAGTTGTTTCATTTCCTTCCTGTGTGTTACAGCTCACCATGATGGGATAACTTCCCGGAGCAAGAGATGGGATCATCAATTCAGGGTTGTAGCCTTCGGTTTTAAGGTCTCCCATTTGGAAATGATAGACTTTGAGCCGGAGAATGTCCGCACCATAAGTCATGACACGGATCTTAATGTTTTTACTGTTCCAGGGGATGGATATCTTGTCTTGATTGAGCTGATACATCCTGTTCTCTCCGTTTATGGTCAGTTCGGCAAGGCGTATTTCCGGAGAGTCACTACTCTTTTCTATTTGAGTGTCTGCATTGATACATAGTAAGCCTTTTACACCTCCCATATAGATGTTGCCTTTGGGGGAAATGAGACGGGGCTCGGCCAAGTATTCATTGGGGGAAATTCCATCCGCTTCTCCGAACCATACAAAACGTTTGGTATCGGTGAGCCATATAAAGAGTTTCTGTTCAGCTCCTATCCACACTTTTCCTTTATTGTCGCATAACACGGTATTTACTTCATTAAATAAGGTGGTAGGAATTCTTTCGAATTTGCGGGTATCAGGGTGATAGGTGTACAGGCCACGGGTGCCTGCAATCCAGAATACGCCCTTGTCATCCCTGGATACAGCATTGAAGAATCCCTGTGGAGCACTTGCAAATATCTCCACTGTGTCTTTTTTACGATCCAGTCTATATATATTATAAGGATCGTTCAGGTAAATGGCAGTGGAATCATATCCAATGGAACTCAACAAGCCTTTTATTTTCACTTCTTTGGCACAAGGGACAGGAGTGAGTTGCCGGGTGGAAGTATGGTAGCGGTAAGGAGGCGAACTTAATATTAAGATCGAATTGGGAGTATCCCGGTATAAGTTGATTGGCTGTCCGCTATAGCGGATGTGATGCTCTAATGAAGGGCTCATAATAGCGAAAGGACGCTTCTTTCCTGTCTTTTTATCGAATATGAAGATACCTTTGGAAAAGGCAGATACTAACAATTCGTTGGGTGTGAAGCCGGTGATGGAGACCATCTTGTCTCCCCAAGTGTCGGGATAGTGCACAAATGTTTCTGTAGAAGGAATGAATTTATTGATACCTCCTCCGTCCATAGCGATCCAGAGTTCTTCGGAAGCCGGTTCCTGATATAGTTGTAATACCGTACTTTGACTTAATCCTTTGTTGTGCCCTAACACAACATTAGTGTAAGTTCTCATGGATACTTCACGAATGTTGATAACCCCTTCACGTTTACTTCCCGCCCATATATTTCCGGCAGAGTCGCTATGCAGGCAGAGTATTGTATTTGTGGGAAGGGAATGATTATCTCCGGAGATATGTTCGAGTACGGTAATATTGCCGGTTGTGGGATCGAGGATATTGATACCTCCCCCGTCTGTTCCCATCCATATTTTTTGTTTGAATTCGGTCATGCACAATACGATGTCACTGCTCAAACGGGAGTTTTGAGTGGTATAGCTGGCTATCAATTTTCCCTGGGCGGAGAAACACTTGACGCCATTGTTGTAGGTTGACAGCCATATTCTTTGTTGGGAGTCTATGATGATTCCTACGTTGTCGTTCCCGTATTGGAAAGGAAATGGGGTTATCTCGAAATTCTTGAGGTTCATTTGCAGTATTCCCTGTTGCCAGCTTAGACACAATATGGTATCGGGTTTCCACATTTGTATGGATCGTATAATGAACGGCTCGTCGGTCTTGAATTCCCGTATGAGAGAAATCGTGTTGGTGGCATAAGAATATTTATATATCTTGTTGATCCCTCCGAACAGAAGCCCGTCTGCTATTTTGCAGATCGATTTGGCAATGATGGGCTGATTATTTAGTTTGGGGATAAAGAAGTTGTCGTGAATAAGAGAATAACGGGCGATTCCTGTGGTGGTCAGTATCCAGGTTGTCTGCTGATTATCTTCAATAATTTGCAGGATACTGTCGTTAGGCAGGGAATTTTCATTATCAGGTTGTGCGGTGTACTTTTTGAGTTCCGTTCCATCAAATCTGATTAGTCCTGTCGGAGTACCGATCCAGATGAATCCCTTTTGTTCGGTATAGATACAGCTGATGATAGACGGCATTCCGTTTTGGGAACCAATCAGTTTAAAGTCGTAATGGTTACCTATACTTATTGCTGGAAATGTGCCTACGATAAGAAAAGCCAGTAAGCAGAAAAAGTGTTTTATCCAAATACTTTTTTTCATCAGTCAAGATTATTAAGGGGAGATTAGTGAAACAAAAGTATGATTAATTCCGCTAAAACAAAAGAAATATTTCCAAAAACCGCCACAAAGACGTTCAAAAACGGAATATGGATGTTTTTGGAAACATTTTGGCGATTTTATGAACTCGCCATTCTGCCAATCAATCTATTTTTGTGGTGTATTTCAATGCCGGATAGTGTGGGCTATTGGCAAATGGAACTCAAAAAAACTTTTAGTATTAACTTTAATATAATGTTATGAAGAAAATGCAGATTAGGATGCAACTGGTGTGTCTCTTTTCAATGCTTTTACTGTTCTTCCCTGTGGAGCTCTTTGCTCAACAGGGCACTATCACTGGTAAGGTGGTAGACGAACGTGGCGAGTCCGTAATCGGAGCAACCGTTATGGTGAAAGGTTCTACTGATGGTACCATTACCGATTTGGATGGAAACTTTAAAATTAACGGTAAAGTAGGTACAACGATAACTGTCAGCTATGTGGGCTATGCTCCTTTGGAAGTGAAAATCACTAAGCTAACAGGAAATCGGTTCGTGATGAAGGAAGACTCCAAAACTTTAGATGAAGTGGTGGTAGTCGGTATGGGAACACAGAAACGTAATACTATTACAGCGGCTGTAGCAACAGTTAATGCGGATGCAATCGCTACCCGTCCTGTGACGGATGTAACCAGCGCCTTACAAGGTAATGTGGCTGGTTTGAACTTTGCTTCGGATGCTTCTGAAAGCGGTACCGGTGGTGAAGTTGGCGGAGAAATCAAATTTAATATTCGCGGTATCGGTTCTATTAATGGTGGAGAGCCTTATGTATTGGTGGATGGTGTGGAACAGAGCTTGCAGAATGTAAATCCTGCCGATATAGAAAGTATCAGTGTATTGAAAGATGCTTCTGCAGCAGCCGTGTATGGTGCTCGTGCTGCGTATGGTGTGGTGTTAGTAACGACCAAGAGCGGTAAACAGGATAAAGCCCGGGTGACTTATCGCGGTTCTGTGGGTATGAGTGCACCTATCAACATGCCCGAGATGATGAACTCTGTAGAGTTTGCCAATTATAAAAATGCGTACCGTTCGGCAATTGGTGAGTCTCCATACTTCTCACAGGAGACTATTGATTTGATGAATCAGTTTTTGCAGAACCCCTATGGTGAAGGTCTGCTCGGTATTACCGCCAATCAGGAGAATACCGGTTGGCGTGGCGGTGAATCGCAGTATGCCAATACCGACTGGTTTGATTATTTCTATAAAAACAAATCTTTGCGTCATTCACACAATCTAAGTATCTCCGGTGGATCGGACAAAGTGACTTATTATGTCGGTCTGGGTTATACTTACCAGGGTGGTTTGCTGGATCGTGTAGAAGACTCTCTGGATAAATACAACGTGAATACCAAATTTCAGATCAAGCCGAATGACTGGTTGAAGTTTAACTTCAATAACAATATCACGTTGAATCTGATTTCCCGCCCGCTCCCCGATATGTCTATTCTTTATCATCAGATAGCTCGTTCGCAGCCTAATATGGTGACTGAAGTTCCTATTTCCGGGCTTTATAATCTTCCTTCATGGAATGAAGCTTTGTATCTGGACAATGTGGGCTATTCGCAGAACCGCATTTCTGATGCCATGACTTTTGCAGCTACTGTTACGCCTCTGAAAGGCTGGGACATTATCGGAGAGATGAAAGTTCGTTTTGATGTGCAGAATGATGAATTCTTGCAGAAGCAGCCCCGTACCACACGGCCCGACGGAACCATAGAGAATGTTACCGCTCCCCGGCAGGGATATTCTTATCCCGGTATCGAATATTCGAATTCTTTGTGGGGATCAATGACTCGTGGAAATCAATTCAACTATTATTTGTCTCCCAGTGTGTCGTCTTCATATACGAATCAATGGGGTGACCATTTCTTTAAGGCAATGGCCGGTTTCCAGATGGAAGTGCAGCAAAACTCAAGCATGTATGCGTATAAAGACGGAGTGATGAGCGATGATACATTCTCTTTTGACAATGCAAACGGAAAAGCCTATAATAGTGAAGCGCGTGACCATTGGGCAACCATGGGATTCTATACCCGTTTGAACTGGAACTACCAGAATGTCTATTTTCTGGAATTTAGCGGACGTTATGATGGTTCGTCACGTTTCGCTTCCGGCAATCGTTGGGGATTTTTCCCTTCTTTCTCTGCCGGTTATGACATTGCCCGTACCGACTACTTCAAGCAATGGAGCTTGCCTGTTTCACAGTTGAAAGTGCGTTTGTCTTACGGACGTTTAGGCAATCAGAATGGAGCCGGACTATATGATTATCTGAACTTCATGACATTGAGACCGGACTATTCAAATGCATGGTTGCTTTCCGGTGTCACTTCGGCTACTCCGGTACGTGGTACAGTCGCTTTAACACCTTCTATGGTAAGCCCGTACATTACATGGGAAAAAGTGGATAATGCCAACTTAGGTTTCGACCTGACTTTGCTTAACAATCGTTTGACGATTACGGCGGATATTTACCAACGTACGACCAAAGACATGATTGGCCCGGCTGAAGCAATTCCTGATATTGGCGGTATTGCTGTTGACCAACGTGCTAAAGTAAATAATGCAACGCTACGTAACCGTGGATGGGAATTGTCGGTTAACTGGTCTGACCAGCTGAAGAATGGTTTCAGTTATGGAATCGGTTTCAATATCTTTGACTACAAAGCAGTGGTAACCAAATACAATAATCCGGAAGGATTGATTTATAACAACCACACCGGTCTGGTTCGTAACAAAGGTTATTACCAGGGAATGGATTTAGGTGAAATCTGGGGATATGAAGCAAATGATCTGTTTCTCACCAACCAGGAAGTGGATGAATATCTGAGAGGAGTAGACATGTCTTTCTTCAAACCGAATAAGGATTGGCAACGTGGTGATTTGAAATATATCGATTCGAACGGTGATGGTAAAATTGATCCGGGTTCGGGTACATTGAAAGATCACGGTGATTTGAAAATTATCGGTAATACGACTCCTCGTTACTCCTTCGGTCTGAACTTACATGCCGGTTATAAAGGTTTTGAAGTTTCCGCATTGTTCCAGGGAGTCATGAAACGTGATTTCCCGATGGCTGCAAGTACTTATCTGTTTAGCGGTGATTCCAACTTCTTTAAAGAACATTTGGATTATTATAATGTGTACAACCCGGGGGCTTACCTGCCGCGTCTGACAAAACCCGACAGTCCTGAATATAATGCGAACGTAGGTTACAACACTTCACGTTATTTATTGAACGCAGCTTATATGCGACTCAAAAACTTGATGATTTCTTATAACTTCCAGCCTAAACTGGTTAAGAAGATGGGATTGGAGAACTTGAAAGTGTATTTCACTTGTGATAATCTCTTCACGATTGACAATTTGCCGGACGTATTCGATCCTGAAACCTTGAATCAGGTAAATACATGGGCTGGGGGTAGTAACGAAACTGCTCCGGGATTGACTTCCCCAATGAAGCAAAATGGTAACGGAAAGGTATATCCGTTGAATAAAAACTACGTATTTGGTATTGAATTTACCTTTTAAACCATAAGATATGAAAAGAATATATATAATGGCTTTTGTAGCCGCTTCAATATTACCATTTTCATCCTGTTCTGATTTTCTGGATAGGGAACCGATAACCAAGCCGGAAGCCGGTAATTTTCTGACAGGTGCTATACAGGTCGAAAACTATATTAACGGACTATATATGACGTTGCCGTCTTTTAGTAAGTTCGGTTTGGGAGTTCGCAGTGAAGAAAAGAATAGTGACAATATTATTGCAGAAAAGTATGATGCCCGTTTGCATGGACAGAATAACCAGTTTAGCGGAGCTTCCGATTGGCAGACTGGTTATCAGAACCTGCGTAAAGTGAACTATTTTTTCCATAATTATAAAGTACCCGAAGCACAGGAAAACGAAGATGTACTGTCGTTGAAAGGGGAGGCTTACTTTTTACGTGCCTATTGGCATTTCGATTTATTGAAGAAATTCGGTTCTATTCCGGTAATGGATGCTTTTTGGGATGAGAATGCGACAATCGCAGGATTACAGATTCCCGCAAAGACACGTAATGAGGTAGCCCGATTTATTTTGAGTGATTTGGTTGAGGCGAAGAATCTGTTGCATTCGCGCGGTAAATATTCCGGAATTCGTATCAATAAAGAAGCTGCCATGGTTTTGGCAATGAATGTGGCGTTGTATGAAGGAACTTGGGAAAAGTATCACAGCAGCGATGATTTTGCATCTTCCACTAACGAATCAAATTATTTCTTGGGTGAAGTTATTAACTGGGGAAATGAACTGTTCGGTTGTGGCATTGATCTGTATAAAACCGGGCAAAATCCGGGAGATGCTTTTGCGGCATTGTTCAATAGCAAAGATTTGTCAGGAATGGGCGAAGTGCTATTGTGGAGGAAATATTCGAGTGATGAAGGAGTCTTTCATGATGTCAACGGTAATCTGAAGGCAGGTGTTGTCGACTCGGAAGGAGCTGCCGGAATTACTCAAAGCCTGGTGGATAATTATCTGAATGCCGATGGAACATTTATTGATCCGACAAATGAGAAATTTAAGGATTTTAAGGAAACATTTGAAGGCCGTGACCCTAGATTGATTCAAACGGTGATGAATGAAGGTGCCAAATTTGCTTCTGCCACTACTGCGACCCCAATGCATCTGGAAGAATATACGGATGAGAAGAAGAATACTATTAGTCCTCCTAAATTGGCAGGAGATGGAAACACACGTTCTTTGACGGGTTATCACATCCGTTTGGGAATAGATACCACCTTTGTAAGTGGTAATGGTGAGACTGCTTTACCTATTATTCGTTATGCCGAAGGTCTTTTGGCTTATGCAGAAGCTGCTGCTGAACTGGAAATGTGGAGCGATGATATAGCGAATAAGACATTGAAAGCGCTTCGTGAACGTGCAGGAGTGAAATATCTGGCACCGGCAAAGGATGCTAATTTCACCGATTTCGGTTATACATTGACTCCTGTTTTACAGGAAATCCGTCGTGAACGCCGTTCTGAACTTGCTTTGCAAGGTTTCCGGCTGGATGATCTCATGCGTTGGAAAGCCGATAAACTGATTGTTGGAAAGCGTGGTAAAGGTGCTTATGTAGGTGATGAATCTATTTTATTCAAATCTTACAGTCCGGATAATCAGAAAAGAATCAGAGAGCGTCTGACCCTTGATGATAACAAATGGGCGGATCCGATGGCCGGGACTCTGCCAAGCGGATATCAATTCCATGCAGATAGGGATTATCTGTTACCGATCCCTCCTTCAGAATTGGAATTGAACAAAAAGTTGAAACAAAACCCGAAATGGTAATCATTAATAATGATATAATAGGATAGATTATGAAGAAATATTTCTATAGATTATTACCAATTTGCCTGTTTATCCTTGTAATGACAGGCTGTAATGACACCGAGACGGTTATCTCTATCGGAGAAGCCCGGAATCTGGTGGCCGAAATCAGTACTCAAAGTGCTGCTATCGGAGATAATGTGACCTTTACTGTGAAGGTAGATCAGCAAGACAATCAGTTGGCACTCGAAGAAGATATAGACGTTGTTCTGACTTTTGCAGGTAAGAATGTAGAAGGAAAGGATGTCCCTGTATCTGATGTCTTTGAAGGCTTTGCCGGTCATCTTTTTATGAAGAAAGGTGAGAAACAGGGATTTACCGAATTTAAGGTAAAGAACGATCTGGCTAAATATCCTATATCGGGTACTATCACCGCTTATGTCAGAGGATACAAGATCAATGCGGCTGAACGTCCGATTGTGGTATCTGATAAACACTACACCATCTTGTCATTGAAGAACAATTCGGACAATACGGTGAAAGAGTATGGCTCATTTATTCTGGTCGCTACGGTAGGAGCGTCAGCTAAGGAAGATGTAGTCGTTCATATTGATGCGGGTGAAGATGCGGATAAATATGAGAATCTGCCGAGCGAATTGGTGGTGAAAGCCGGGTATAAAACAGCTGAATCTGAACTTATATGGGTGAAAGGAGAGAAAGGACCGAATACTTTCACTTCTGTGTCTATGTCTTTTGCTACCGATTCTGAAATTCATCCGGTATATGGGGACGAGTTGGAAATTAAGGTTACTGATACGGATGCAGGTTTGACTCCGGGCACCGAGTTAACCAATGAGCAATGGGTTTATACAGATCCGGATCAGATATTTGTATCAGCCAGCAATAAAAAGGCTGTAGAAAAATGGGATGAGGTCAGAGCTGCGTCAGCACTATTGATAAAGGAGGGTGATCCGCATCCGAATGAAGCGTTAGCTGCTGAAGGATGGACATTCCTGAATTCTTATGAGTTCCATCCGATTGATGCTTTGACAGAAGGTACCGGACTCCCCAATCAGTATGGTAATCGTCCTCCACGTTTTATGGCGGCACAGAATGTGGCTAACACACAGAAAGTACAAGCGGTTGTAAATGAGAAATATGCAACGATGACTCAAGATGGATATTTGAAAATGTGGTGTGCGTATGATCCGGGAATCAGTGTGACAGGGGAAATTACGGGAACAAGAGATTTTGGAGTTTCCTCCCTCTATGCAAGTAAGTTTGATGGTGTGCCTACGGGTGCTGATTCTTGGGAATCCAGCAATGTACGCATTTTGCCGGGCACTCGTGTGGAAGTTAGAATCCGTGTGCGTGGAAAGAAACACTCTTTCAACTCGGCAGTCTGGTTCCAAGGAAATATCAGAGGTGTGCAATGGTCTACCTATGGTGAGGTTGATCTTCTGGAAAATCCGGCTACCAATGCGAATCCGAATGGCGCTTGGCAGACTTTCCACTGGAATGATATATCCACTTCATCCGGTGATAAGTATAAACCGTCCTCAGGACAGTTGATAATATCGGATATGGATGAATTCGATATCTATTGGATGGAATGGAGAGATAATAACGAGATTGCTTTAGGTATTAATGGTAAAGAGAATGTACGCATGAGGACTGACGGCAGCTATACCGGAATAGCTAATGGAACGGCTTCATGGAACTCGTCTACACATTGGCCGTTTACGGACAAATACAATACGGAAGGGTTACATTTACTATTGACATTTGCCGGATGTAATGAATGGGCGCTTGGTGACGCTGCGGCAGAACAGGCTGCTAAAGATGGTAGTTGGGCAAACGACTTTAAGCATATTTCTTATCAGGAAAGTAAGTCTAGCAATGATACGCCACGTATGGAAATCGACTGGATACGTTTCTATAAGAAGCCAACCTACGACTATTTTGGAAGTGGTACTCCAACGCGTAACAAACCAATGTATTAATGGTTGTTGAAATAAAGATATTTAATCGAACAAACTTTTATATAGTTATGAAAAAGGTTTATCACTTATTGAGCGTTGCACTGCTGGGCGCAATGGCACTAACCTCTTGCGAAGAGGACAAGATAGTGAATGAAAATAACGGTGAAGGGAACGAAACCGACAAGAATCTGACTGATTATTCATTTATAGCTTCTATTAAACAGTCCGCCCCTTTGGGTCGCAGCAATTTGCAGAATGGAGTGTATACATGGAATAAAGGAGATGCTGTTACATTATGGAATCGCAACTTCGGAGCCGGCTATGATTTCTCTATCACCCCGGGGTATAATGACAACCAACCTGACAAATCTGCTGAATTCACAGGAAAAGCTGCTGTAGAAAATGGCCATAAGCTGATTGCGGTATTTCCACGGAAAGAAGCAAAAACATTTAATGACCTGGCTACCTTTTCTATGCCGGAGACATTTACTCAGACTGGAAAAACAGCAGAACTGGCAGCTACTACCTATATGGTTGCCACCGGGGATGTGACTGATAATAAGATTCCTGCATTAACGTTTTCACCATTGACTGCATTGATACAGTTTGGTTTGAAAAACACGTCGGACCGGGAACTGAAGATTCGCTATATTACGCTGGAGAGTGATGATGATGTATTTCCCGCAGAGTTGAAGATCGACGAAGACGGAGTGCTACAGAGTCTTTCAGGTATGCGTAACAAACTGACACTTGACATGAGTGGACAAGCATTGGCGCAGAATGAAACATTAAACGGGTATTTGAATATATTACCTACAACCTATGGTGATACCCGGTTGATGAAAAGTACGACCGAACTGAATATTACAGTAAGCGTTTTGAATAATGAAGTGGAACAGGATATTATCCTGCTGAAAAAAGTAAAAGTCAAAGATTTGGAGGATAACATCGGACTTGATATGGATGCTACTGCCAATCAGTTTGCAGCCGGCAAGCATTATAAAATGGATTTTGAGGTAGATTATCGTTTCAGAATTCCTGATGAGGGCTATATGATCGATGATGATGGAAATATTCATATCTATAATAAGACTGGATTATTCGGATGGAATAAAATTGCGGATGAATACCGTAAGGCAACTGTTACTTTAGAAAAAGAATATATCGATGAACCGGCAGGGGATGGAATAAAAGTGATTGATATGGGTAATGAACTTTGGGAACCTATTAGTGCGTTTGGAGGTGTATTTGAAGGTAATGGTGTTACCATCCGCAATTTGCAAATAGCTAATAAAGGTTTTATAGCTACCAATACGGGAACTATCCGGAATTTGACTTTGGAAAATGTAAGTTTCTCTGCTGATATCACAGAGGGAGCAGGAGCATTGGCTGCCGAAAGTTCAACGAGTGTCATTCAGAATTGTACAGTCAAGGGAGTGACTGTAACCGTTATAAAACCGGTAGTTTTTGGTGGTTTGATCGGTCGAAACTCCGAAGGAAGAATAGAAGGTTGTCAAGTTATCAGTGGAACTATTAACCTTAATTTGAGTGGTGCTGGTAATTCTAATTATGGTGGCTTGGTTGGTGAGCATTTTAATGGAACGGCTCTTATTATAAATTCGTATGTCGGTGCAGATGTAACAATCAAGCATCCTAGTAACTCTAGTGGTGCATCCTGTGTCGGCGGACTTGTTGGCTGGAACAACTCCGGTAAAGTCAAAGGTTGTTACTCATTAGCCAAACTTGAGGTTTCTTGTTCCGGACAAGTAGGAGGACTTATAGGGGCTAATAGTAACGGTACGGTTCTGGCCTGTTATGTAGCCGGTTCAATTAGTGGAACTATCTATAATAATACTGGCGGTTTCATTGCACAGAATACCATTAATAATGCTGATGCTACTGTGACGGCTTGCTACTCGACCACGCAGATAAATGTGACTAATAATGCTGGAAGTAATAAATTGGGAGCTTTCGTCGCTTCGAATTCAACAGGAATCAACCAGTGTTATTTCGTAGGCGAGACGGTGACTAATTCTGTAGGAAGCGGATCTGTAAATGGAATTAGTAAGGTAACAGCTACTCAACTCAAGGATAAGAAACGTCAGATGAATCTGGCAATAGAAGCCAAGGATCCAGAATTTGGTTTTAGCTTTAAAGTGAATGAGGATGCCGGAACTAATATATACTGTCCGTTGATTCTACAGGGGGCTGTGAAAGAACCTGGCTTCGGTGGATCAGATTTTGGAGATGGTGGTGATATTTAAATAACTGATAACAGAAAAAAATAAATCATGAATAAAATCTATTCTTTATTAGGGATCGGGCTGCTAAGTGCAGCCACCCTAAGCTCTTGTAAAGAAGATGTTTTCATTGAAGGTGGGGATGAACTGCAACGGGGAGAATCACAGACTTATGTGGCTGTTGCTTCTATCCGGGGGTATGAAAATACGGACAAAGAATCGTCTACACGTGCCAACGTACAAGATGACGGTAGTTCCTTTATGTGGAATGCCGATGATAAGGTTACACTTTGGAATGGAACAAATGGCTATGATTTCACAACCATAAATTATGATGAGAGTGAACCGTCTGGAAATGTGGAATTTGCAGGGAATGGTAACTTTGAAGAGGGAGCTACTGTTTGGGGAATCTATCCGAAAAAAGATGTTCCGACTTCAGGGAATGTTTTCACTTTTACGTTGGGAGATGCTACGCAAAGTGCCCAAAAAGCAGAGCTGCAGAATACGATGCACATGCTTGCTAAAGGCACGGTGAATGGGACTACCGTCACCAATCTTAAGTTTGAACATTTGACAGCTCTTTATCAGTTTAAATTCACCAATCGAAGACCGGATGCCTATAAAGTGACAAAGGTGGTTGTTTCGGCTGATGCTGCTATTTTCCCAAAAACGTTGACAGTTTCGGGAGAAGAGAAAACGTATGGTGATAAAAGTAATAGTCTGACTTTGTCTATGACAAGTTTGGAAATGGCAAAGAATGAAGTTGCATACGGTTATTTGAGTTTCTTTCCGATAGCAGACATGACAAAGGATACAGAATTAACTTTTACTGCTACGATAGAAAAAGTGGGAGATTCTTCCTCTACGGAAACAATAGAGAAAAAAGGAAAGATCAGTGAACTTTATAATGCCGAATCGGTGGTAGCAGGAGATGAATATAAATATGTGGCTGGAAAGCGATATGGTATATCATTTATGCTGGTGGCAGACTTGGGATATGAGGAGACTGAAGCGGGTAAGTATTTAGTCAAGAAAGAAGACGGGTTGATAAATTTGGCAAGTGAACCGACTGTTATGACGAATGCTGCTACGGTAATTACATTAGATGCTGATCTTGATATGTCGACTAAAGAGGCATGGGTACCGGTTACGGAGTTTAAAGGTATATTGGACGGCAATGGCAAGACTATTTCCGGTCTTACAATTGAAGCAACAGGAAACGATGCCGGTTTGTTTATAACTAATAATGGTATCATTAAAAATTTAACCCTTAAAGATGTAACGGTGAAACAAGTGTCAGGCGCAGCTGGAGCATTTGCAGCAATAAATACCGGAACGATTCAGAATTGCGTCATTGATGGAGGAGCGTTGACTGTCAATGGAACAGATGCTAAGTTGGGGGCTATTACCGGACATAATCAGACTGGTGCGTCAATGATAAAGGATTGTAAGGTAAAAGGTAATGTGGTACTGACTGTTGCCGGTGGTAAAGTAAATGCTGGTGGATTGGCAGGTGTGAACGGATGGTGGTCTAAGGCACAAATACAAGGTTCTTCGATTGACAAGGAGGTATCCTTTGTATATAGAGGTAATGGTGAAGGTGCCATCGGAGGACTTGTGGGTTGGAATGTTCAGGGAACCATAACTGGCTGTTATTCTTTGATGACTATTACTGCATTTACAGCTGTGAATGCCGGTGGTCTGGTGGGAGGAAACGAAGGACCTGTAACCGCTTCGTTTGCTGCTAGTGAAATAGTGGCCAAAGCGTCCGGAAATATTGGCGGTTTGGTGAAAAATGGTGGAACTTTGACAGGATGTTATTCAACTTCTGTGCTTTCTGGCACTGCTTCTGTTACCATTTGTGGAATATCAACGGGATCAGTGACAGCAAACGAATGTTATTTTATGTCCGACGGAGTTTCGAATCCGGGTGGAAACTTACCAACTTCAACTAAGGTAAGCGATGCTGCTGCCCTGATTGATAAAATTGCATCCATGAATCAAGCGATAGCTGGCTCTGGTTACAAGTATGTTGAAAATACAGGAACCGACAGTGCCAGAGTACCTTTACTCATTCAACCGGATGAATAATAACTGACAGGTATTAGTTTGAATCCCCTTATTTATCCTTGTTTTGTATATGAAGAGGACAAATAGGGGGATTCGTATCTGGAATATACTATCTTTGTGTGTCGAAGACATCTTTGGGTTGATTGCGACATACAACATGACATTCATCGTAAAATAAAACTTTATATGAGACGAATCTTTGTTAGCTTACTGCTTTTATCTCTGTTTTTTATGGGCTATGCCCATGAGCCGGAATTTTCAACAGCCGGTTTCTTCCGGTTGCCGGATACCGGGCGTGATGTGTACTCGATGAATCCTGCCTGGCGTTTTTATAAAGGAAGTGCGGTGGGTGCCGAAGCAAAAGAATTTAACGACAAAGCCTGGCAGGTGGTGTCTTTACCTAATGGTATTGAGTATCTTCCTACTGAGGCTAGTGGTTGCATCAATTATCAGGGGGAAGTATGGTATCGTAAACACTTTACTCCATCCGAAGCATTGAAAGGAAAGAAACTGTTTCTCCACTTTGAAGCCATTATGGGTAAAAGTAAGATTTATGTAAACGGTAAATTATTGGCAGAGCACTTTGGAGGCTATCTTCCCGTATCGGTAGATGTGACTGATGCATTGAAGTGGGGAGAGGACAATGTGATTGCGGTGTGGGCTGATAATAGCGACGATCCGACCTATGCGCCTGGAAAACCACAAGATGTGTTAGATTATGCCTACTTGGGAGGTATTTATCGGGATTGCTGGCTGATTGCACATAATTATGTGTTTATCACGGATCCGAATTACGAGAACGAAATAGCAGGAGGCGGACTGTTTATTGCCACCGATCGTGTATCGGAGCAATCGACAGATATTCTCTTGAAAGCGCATATACGTAATGAAGACAAACAGGGCTTTGCAGGAAAAATTTCCTATTCTTTAGTAGACCGTGCAGGAAAAGAAGTGGCATCGTCAGATGTGAAACTGAATATCCGTAAAGGGACTGCGACAAGTCATAATGGAAAGATGAAAGTGAAGCAGCCGCATTTATGGACTCCTGAATCACCTTATCTGTATAATCTGTGTGTGCGTATTTATGATAAGAATGGAAATGTAGTAGATGGTTATCGTCGTCGTGTCGGTATCCGTAGTATCGAATTTAAGGGAAAAGATGGCTTCTGGCTGAATGGAAAACCTTATGGTAAACCTTTGATGGGAGCTAATCGGCATCAGGATTTTGCAGTTGTAGGAAATGCGGTTGCCAATAGTATTCACTGGCGTGACGCCAAGAAACTGAAAGATTTGGGGCTGGAAGTAATCCGTAATGCACATTGTCCGCAAGATCCTGCTTTTATGGATGCTTGTGATGAACTTGGTCTGTTTGTTATCGTGAATACTCCGGGATGGCAATTCTGGAATAACGAACCCATTTTTGCCAAACGGGTTTATAATGATATACGTAATATGGTTCGTCGTGACCGTAACCATCCTTGTGTATGGCTGTGGGAACCGATCTTGAATGAAACATGGTATCCGGAAGATTTTGCCGGGCGTGTGAAAGGGATTGTTGATGAGGAATATCCTTATCCGTCCTGCTATTCCGGTTGTGATGTGCAAGCCAAGGGCTCGCAATATTTTCCGGTACAGTTTGCCCATCCGATGGATCTTTCAAAACGTGATCCTAAAATTACATATTTTACACGCGAGTGGGGAGATAATGTCGATGATTGGAGTTCGCACAATTCTCCAAGTCGCACAGCCCGTAACTGGGGAGAACAGCCTATGCTTATACAGGCTGCTCATTACGCTTCTCCTTATTATAATTACATTTGCTATGATGGTTTGTATAAAGAGTCTCCCTGCCATGTGGGCGGATGCTTGTGGCATTCGTTCGATCATCAGCGGGGATACCATCCGGACCCGTTCTATGGTGGATTGATGGATGTATTCCGTCAGCCTAAGTATTCCTATTATATGTTTAAGGCGCAACGTCCGGCTGTCGTTTCCGAGAGTTTGGCAGAAAGCGGACCGATGGTTTATATCGCTCACGAGATGACACCGTTCTCAAGCAGAGATGTAACGGTGTATTCCAACTGCGATGAAGTTCGTTTGACTGTGAATAAAGATGGGCAAACTTATACCTATAAAAAAGACAAGACACGAAAAGGAATGCCTTCTCCGGTAATAACTTTCCCCGGGATATTTGACTTTATGGTTGATAAGAAGATGACTCGTGAAAAGCATGATGCGGACGTCTATTTCCTGGCAGAGGGACTGATGGATGGCAAGGTGGTGGCTACACATAAAGTAATGCCCGCCCGCCGTGCAGAACAGATTCGTTTGAGAGTAGACAACGAAGGAATCGGACTGCGTGCTGATGGATCTGATTTTGTTACTGTTGTGGCAGAAATCACAGATAAGAATGGAAATGTAAAGCGTTTGAATAATTATTATATCAAGTTCTTTGTAGAAGGAGAGGGACGTATTTTGGGCGGAGCTAATGTATTGGCAAATCCTGCTCCGGTGAAATGGGGCAGTGCTCCCGTATTGATCCAGTCGACCACGACTCCCGGAAAGATTAAGGTAAGAGCCAGTGTTTTGTTTGAGGGATCACAGATGCCCGTAAGCGGTGAACTGGAACTAACATCTTCCGCTCCAATGTATCCATTGATATTTGATAAGAAAGAAGAAGCGTTGCCTAAGCCATCCGAATCGTTCTCCATGGACAAGAAGAGTGATGCTGAACTGGAGTTGGAACGCCGCCGTCGTGAACTGAATGAATTAAAACTGAAAGAAGTGGAGCAACAACAGACAGATTTCGGTGAGAAAGTAGATTAAGACTACTCATTACAACAATTTACTGTTCCGGTGTGTTTTTTAGTAACCGGAGATAGAGAGTAAATGATATATTCTTTAGGCACGGGATACGCATTCCGTGCCTAATTTTTTATGTTTCATTTTTTATCTCTATCTTTGCGATACATAATAAATAAGGACGTATGGAAAAAATTGAAATAGAAGAGAAGATTGTAGCTATGCTAAAGACAGTGTACGATCCGGAGATTCCGGTCAATGTATACGATCTTGGACTGATTTATAAGATTGACGTCTCCGATAGTGGAGAAGCGGCACTCGATATGACGCTGACAGCTCCCAATTGTCCGGCTGCTGATTTTATTATGGAGGATATTCGCCAAAAAGTGGAGTCAGTAGAAGGAGTGAATTCCGCCACCATCAATCTGGTCTTCGAACCTGAATGGGATAAAGACATGATGAGTGAAGAAGCCAAATTGGAATTAGGTTTTCTTTAATCGTTCTATGTCAGGCAGTGCTCTGATTTTATAAGTTGTAATTCGTTATTAGATCTCGTAACTGGTAATTAAATGAAGAACATTTATTTTCTTTCCGATGCACATCTTGGTTCTCGTGCTATTGAGCACGGGCGTACTCAAGAACGGCGTTTGGTGAACTTCCTCGATAGTATAAAGCATAAGGCTTCCGCCATTTATCTACTGGGAGATATGTTCGACTTCTGGTATGAATTCCGGCTGGTAGTTCCTAAGGGGTACACCCGTTTCTTGGGGAAGCTCTCCGAACTAACAGATATGGGTGTAGAGGTGCATTTTTTTATAGGTAATCATGACATCTGGTGTGGAGACTATCTCACCAAAGAGTGTGGTGTCATCATGCATCGCGAACCATTGACTACTGAAATCTACGGAAAGGAGTTTTATCTTGCTCATGGTGACGGCTTGGGTGATCCGGATAAGAAGTTCAAGCTACTTCGTTCGATGTTCCACAGCAAAACTTTGCAAACGATGTTTTCTGCTATTCATCCCCGCTGGAGTGTTGAATTGGGTTTAACATGGGCTAAGCACAGCCGACAAAAACGGGCGGACGGAAAGGAACCGGATTATATGGGAGAAAACAAGGAACACTTGGTACTATATACCAAAGACTACTTGAAAAGCCATCCCAATATCAACTTCTTTATTTACGGACATCGTCACATTGAACTGGATTTGATGTTGAGCGCCACCTCCCGTGTGTTGATTTTGGGAGACTGGATTAACTTCTTCTCTTATGCCGTGTTTGACGGAGAGAATCTCTTTTTGGAAGAGTATATCGAGGGAGAGACACAGGTCTAATTATGTTTCAACAAAATAAAAGGTCAGGCATAATACGGAACAAAATATAAAACAAGGGCACAAAGAAGTAGCAGAAAAATAACCTGCCATCTTTGTGCCTTTGTCGTTAGAGAATCTTCAATGCTTATTAGTTAAATCTTCCTTTCTGCTCAAAACACCCGCTCGTTATTCGGCAAAGTTGGTGTATAAGCGGAACTCGTGTGCAGGAACACTGATCTTTTTTTCTCCCTCCACGGGATTCCCATTTTCCAGATATAGATACCATGTACCTTCAGGAATAGTATAATCGATAGATGCATTGGTGAAATTCGCATACACATGAAGTTGTTTCCCATTCACAGCTTTCAATGTCAGTGTACGTCCATTATCCCAATCATTATAACTGACTTTCCAGGTAAATTGAGAAGAAGCGTTGAATAAATCGGAGTGTGTTGTCCGTAGAGTGATTAGTTTTGTATAAATATCTACCAAGCTTTTACGCTCTGTCTGATATTCCCAAAGGACTGGTTTCTTTCCGGTACGTCCATTTTCGTCTATTGAAATATCATACCCCATTTCGCCGAATTGCCAAAGCATTTTCGGACCTGGAACCGTAAAGAAGAATGCGGCGTTGGATGATAACTGTTTGAGCCGTTCGGACAGGTTGGTTTTTAAGGCTCCATTTCCGTATTCAATCTGTTTATAGGCACACCGCTCTTCGTCATGACTTTCCATATAGCCCACAAATTGATTCGGACGGGTGGTGTCATATAATCCGGAGAAATCACTATTATCTTTCCAGCCCATAGCCGACTGACAATAAGAATGGTTCATATTCCTCCAAAAATGAATTCCTTCTGTGGCTAAAGTTGTTTCTTCATTTGCACAGAAATGTTCCATGGTAACCATTGCATCTTCTTTGACAGCTTTTACGGCTTCGTAGTATTCTTTCAGTACTGATACACGAGCAGGGTCGGTTGCCGCCAAATCATCATCACCTGTTGTCTGTTTCTGTGTGAAACCTTTGGTGAAATCGAAACGGAAACCGTCGATGTGGTAAGTATCTAACAGATATTTCAGGTTGCGTTTGACAAAAGCTTTTGTTTGTTCTGAAGTGTGATTGAAATCATCCGGTGAAAAAACATACTTCTGATGCGGTGTTACAGCGTTCAGCCATGGATTCTTAGTGGAAGGGCGGTTATTAAACGTATCCCAGTACATACGGGCAAACGGATTATCATTGTTCGTATGGTTGTAGACTACATCGAAAATAACGGCGATTCCATTCTGATGGCAGGCGTCAATAAAAGCTTTATATTCATTTTGAGTTCCATACGAGGCATCCAGTGCAAAGTATAGTCCGGTGTTGTATCCCCAACTGTCATTACCTGCAAATTCTTGTACAGGCATCAGTTCGATAGCATCTATTCCCAGTTCTTTTAAGTAAGGCAGCTTTTCCATTGCTCCTGCCAGATTTCCACTGGAAGTAAAATCCCGCAACAAGAGCTCATAGATAACCGGATTTTCTTTATTCTTCATCTCAAATTCTCCGGCACTCCATTGATAGGGTTGTGGGTTTGTGCTTACGACTGATACGTAAGGTGCTTGTGCGCCAGTGGGAAAGTTGGTATCCACTCCCTTTTCCAATGCTTGCTCACAATAAGGATCGCACAAGTAAGTACCGCCATCCGAAGCACTGTACACAAAGTACTGGAACTGTGTTTCACCGGCAGTCAATTCCTCCAGAGTGATCCACCAGCAATGGTTTGTTTCGTCATATTTCATCATGTAGCGACTATCCAGTTTCCAGTTGTTGAAATTACCTGTTACAAATACACAATCTTTATGACCGCCCTGACTGTCCTTATCATATAATACAAGCATTATCGAAGTGGCCGAATGGATATGAATACCCTCTTTTTCTTCTCCGGATATGGGGAGAGGGGCTTTTTGCGGTTCTTCCCAGATAAATCCGTTTTGACTATCTTCTACTAAAGTTGCGTAATCGTAGGTTTGTTGGCTACCTTCCGCATCACGTACAATCAGGTTAATGGTCTGTAAGGGAGTAGATGGAGCAACAGAATAGAAATGGCGGATAGATGAGGAAAGGGTGATACTCCACACATTGTCCTTTGTCTTTTTCAGTCTGTATTTATTCTGATTATCTCCCCATGTAGGTGCACCTGTCCAGTTTGCTCCTGTTCCGGAGTGTAAGTACAAGTCGTCAGCGTAACCATAGAAGTTACTTCCTTCGGGTGCTTTGAAGGTGATAGTCAGTGGTTCATCCGCTTTAGGAATAGCCGGATCAAAATTAAATCCGTCGTGGAGAACTTGTTCTTCCGGGGCAGGATCAGTTCCGGACGAAGGACGCTCGCCCGGCATCAACGGATCATCATCTGAACAAGCTCCAAAGCTGTTGAGTATCAGCAATAAAAGGAGCCAAATATATTTAAAGTCTTTCATAAGCCTTATTTTAGAATTCTTCTTCCAATGTAGTGGTACTATATTTAGCTTTGAGTGTGTCAGATTTCGATCATATCTCAAATCTCCTCTTTCCCGAAGAGGGAGACTTGAGATATGATCGTAATTGATTCTACTCGTTGTGCTGTTTAAGAGTGTCTGATAGTTATTCGACTTTACCTTTGCCTGTCGTAAAGTTAATATGGACTTTCTGACCGGCTTTTACATTACATTCGTAGCCAAGTTCGCTTAGATTATCCGATACGTTCTTATTCTCACGGTAAACGATAGTACCATCGCCTTCATTAGCCAGATCAAGTGTAAATTCGCTCTTCCACCAGCCTCCGGCATCTACAGCCGTAGTAGAAATACGTGCCATGCCTGTAACGGTTGCTGCCGGTGATATGAAGTCGCTTGTTTTATCGGTCGGAATCCTGAACAAGGTCGTTTCATCGCAATTCCACGAATTGTTAATCACACCTCCCAACAGGTAAACTTCCGGCAAACGGAATGAAATTGTTTTTCCTTCTGTAGTCACTGCGACAATTACCAGATACCATCCGGATTTACCAATGCCAATATTGCCTCCTGAGGATGTTAATTCGGCGAAATCAATTGCTTCCGGAGATAAGATTTCTTCGTCATAACCAAAGTCTCCTTCCCATTTTCTAACCGGAGCAAACTTGATTTGGTCTCCCGCCGTATAATATTGTATACTCCAGAACATTCCGGGAGTCTGTGTGACAGGAACCATTTCAGGAGCTACTGCCCAATCCCACCCAAGACTGTACGGAGATCCATTGATGTACATGTGCTCGGGTAGATCCTCCTTGATTGTGTATGTATAATCTTCTACATTAATCGTAATTTTCATTTTCTTTCCGCCGGCGCAGGTGAGATTATCCGGGTCGGCTCCTTCTTTATCCCTGAAAGCCAATAATCCCGGATCCGGATCTTCTATTACTTTGGAAGCACCCAAGGCTCTTTGCCAGGCATCCGGAGCTTCTATCGCACTTCCCGGGACAATCTTGAAATCAAACTTCTCTTCCGACTCGACGACTACTGAAAAGAGATACTGATTGTCTTTGTCTACTTCGAGCTTTGTGGCTGTCGATTTGTCCATCTGCCAGCTGTTTAGATCACCTACTATATAGTATTCCGTATCCACAGCCGGAGTTGCGACCGGAGTGATGGCAGATTGCATTTCCGGGTATTCAGTCAGTGAAGTTGCTTCACCGTTGGTTGTCATGACTACCGGTGTCAGCTTTAAAGTGACTTCGCGCTCTAAAGATTTTTGTGACTTATACAAACTTGCCACTTTTTGGTCAAGTTCTGTCAACCTGACTTTTATATTCCCATCTTTTACTTTTGACGGTAGATTTAATATCTGCCCTTCGGCAACTAATTCTATATTACAAGCTGTGAGTGAGAAGTTTTCTGCAATCGAAGAAACAGAGGCGATTACCACAGAATCGCCCGGCTGTTCTTCAAGTTTCATACTGGCAACCGGAGTTATATCTACCATTGCAGTTATAGCTTCTTCCTGGGGATTGGACTGGGGATCAGCCCAGTCCTTAAAATCTTCATCGCAAGCGGTGAAAGCTGCCGAAGCAAGCAACAGACACGCCATATATGATAATCTTTTCATGATATTCAGTTATTAAAGTTAACGATTATTGAGTAACGGAACCTGTTTTCTGAACAAAGTTCAGATTTATTTTCTGCCCTGCCTTAACGTTTATCGCATATTCAGGACCTATTTCCGACCAACTGTCAATCACACTTTTGTTTTCACGGAACACGATTTTTCCATTAGGTATAGCGAACTCCGTACGCCACCAGTCTTCTCCCGGAACTTTGACGGACATACGCAATTCTCCGCCTCCGGTGCATACCGGTGAAACAAAGTCTGCATCTGCCGTTGTTGGTGCTTGGAATTTGCCTTTATCGCCGAATGTCCAATCTCCTATAGCATTGCCTATCAGACAAACTTCGCCCGGAGCAATATCCAGCGTAAAGGCATAATCAGTCCCTTTGATGCTTACAGACATGATCACTGTATACCAGCCTGTGACATTAACGCTGATATTTTGTCCGCCAAATCCATCATCCGATCCGGTGAATGCATCCGAGGCTATTGTCAGACGTGGATCGTTGAATCCGATGTATTCTCCTTCTTTAGTACCGAACTTGAACATATCAGTGCCTCCGAAATAGAATAAACCGAAGAACTTGGACATTCCGTTTACTGCTGCCAAAGGCACCCAGTTGCTCCAATTACTACCTGCCATCGAGCCATTGATAAATATACTGGAAGGTAATTCGAGAGGCGGTACAGCTTTATATCCCAATACTTTGGGAAGTTCAATTACATTCGAAAAAGCGATGCCACGACCACTATTGGTCAGTTCCGCTTTCAGGCGTACATAAACGGGTATGGGAGTGGTCGGAAATTCTTCATCGGAGGATGCACTCCACAAGTCTCCCAGTGCCAATGCAAATTCTAAAGCTTTCACTTCCATTTTGGCAGAAGAATGGGTAGTACCCAAAGTTGTATAATTAGCTTCCGTATTTGTCTCTGCATGAGCGTCAACGAAAATTTCTTCCAGTGAAATTTGTACTGAATAAGTGGTTGCCATCGGAATCCCGTAATCCGGTTGTGTACAGGTTAATTCCAATGATTCGGAGTTTTTAAGGTCGTACACGTTGTTGGAAGCAAAAGCTGGCACATTCAGTACGAACGTATCCGGTTCGTTCAACACAGGGTTGCTGTCACGGTCTGCTTCACAGGCGGACAGAGCTAGTAGCCCCATTGTCAATGTAAATAGTTTATATAGGTTTTTCATTGTTTTCAGTCTTTAAAACGTGAATAAAGGTTCTATCAATATCCCGGATTCTGAGTCATATTTGTATTCGTCAGCGTTTCTGTTTTCGGTATCGGATAGAGATTATAGATCGAACTCACACCGTTTCCTTCAAAGGAACCGCCTTTCCAATCCCAGAGGTAGGTGCTTGAGGTGAAATAGCCATAACGGATCAAATCTGTGCGTCTGAATCCTTCCAGATACAATTCGCGGGCACGTTCATCCAGAATATAATCTAATGTCAGGTTATTGGCAGAGGGTATTTCTGTTGCTTTGGCACGGTCTCTGAGGGCTTTGATATCCAACCAGGCATTTTGTTGTGCATTTGCGCCGCCTGCTCTCAAATAGGCTTCCGCGCGAATCAGATAAGCTTCCGCCAAACGGAAGAACGGAATGTCCGTATCAGGAATTTTAGCATCGTGAGCGGGTTGTCCGTCCGAGCGCAGATTACTCCATTTCATAAATGAAAGTCCGTCGGTGAATTTACCTACACTTTCCAGTTCGGCTTTGCGACCGGTTGTATAGAACAAGGCGCGTTCATCTTTTGCAGCAGCCTGCACATCTCTCACATTCTGCCATTTATTATCGGTATATTCGGTGAAAGGAATATCCTCACTGTTTGCGAAGAACTTGTCAACCAGTGCTTTGCGTGTACGGATACATTCCCAAGGGTCATTTGTTCCGCGATTCGGCATGTCGCTCTTTTGCGTTGCAGCAATCAGGAAGTAACTTCCTCCGTAACTCTTTGCTTGTACACCATCCTGACGGATAGAAAGGATGATTTCTTTTTTAGCATCGGGATTTTCATCATTGTCTGCCATAAAAAGTTGTTCGTAATTTCCACACAATCCGTATCCATTGGAGGGATCGAGCACTTTGCCGGCATAGGTGATAGCATCATTCCAACGCGGTTGTCCGGTGTATACTTCGGCATTGAGATACAAACGGGCACGCAGCAACCAGCAAGCAGCTTTGTCGGCACGTCCGAAAGGAGCTTGACGCGGTTCGCTCATATCATTTTCGATGCTTTCCAGTTCGCTTTCAATATAAGCGAACAGTTCGGAGGCCGTCTTTTGAGGAGGATTCTCTTTGGAGAAGTGTTCGGTGAAAGGAGCTTTTCCGAAGGTGTCCATCAGATAATAGTAAAATAAGGAACGGAGAAAACGGGCTTCGGCACGTTGCTGAACGGAGGTAGCATCCTCTTTTCCGGCGATCTGATCCAGGAAGAAATTGCAGAGTGTGATATTATATGCTAAACGATTATATAATATTTCTGTCTGCTGATGAGAGGAGTTCCAACGCATATAAGTTAGTTCGGGGATACCGGCATTTTCTTGCCAGGTCCATATCATCTCATCAGTGCCATATTCATTGTTAGTGAAAAGAGCGCGATAGAAACAGGATTGACCTTCGTCCTTTACTGCGATATCCGGATCTTCGCTCAATTTTTGTCCGGTAAGTCCCAGTGAAGCGTATAGTTTGGTAAAGTACATATCTTGGTCGAAGGTGGCAGTCATCTGAGGATCGATTGGAGATATATCCAGGTCATTGATACAGGAGGTAATTCCGGTGGTCAGGCTAAGGAACAACGCTGCTGAAACTATTGATTTTATATATTTGAACTTCATAATAGTCTACTTTTTAATAAATTACAATCTTAGAACTGAAGACTTAGCCCGAACAGGATAGTGATCGGATGAGGATAAATGTTCCTGTCAATACCTGCTACTCCGGCATCATTTCCTGAACTGATAACCGATTCAGGATCGAGTCCTGTATACTTGGTGATAACGAAGGGATTCTGTACAGTACCGTAAATACGGCCGTTGATACCTTTATAAGCCTGGGACTTCAGTAAATTTTTGAAGCTATAACCTACTGTTATGTTATCACAACGCAAGAATGAAGCATTCTCAACGAAACGATCGGACAGATAATAGTCTCCCTTTCCTTCAAATCCCAGATTCACGGCAGCTGTCGGGCGGTTGGAATAGTATCCATGATTAAAGATTCCTCCCTTACCGACACTGGATTTACTGGCCAGTACGTCATTGTACACATAGTTATTCAGGCTGGCACGGAGGGCAAAGCTTAAATCCCAATTTTTATAAGTGAATTTGGAAGTCAGTCCCATCAATACGTCAGCGGCAGGTTTTTTATAGATATATTTGTCCGAAGCGTTGATGACACCATCTCCGTTACGGTCTACGAACATGTTTTCAATCGGTTTTCCATCCTTATCATACACTTGTTGGTAAACGAAGAATGAGTTCATCGGATAACCTACTTTCTGTACCTGGCAGGTTGCACCGCTAATACCAGTAGATACACCTCCGGTTTCTACATAGTAATTAGAATCATCTCCTCCGGTCAGTTTAGTGATTTCATTTTTGTTCCAAGTGATGTTATATCCCAAGTCCCAGACAAAATCTTTGGTTACAATAGGTTTGGCATTGATGGTGAATTCAAGCCCCGTATTTTTTAATGAACCGATGTTGCTGATCAGTTGGGTATTAAAGTTAGTCCCCGCCGCAATCTTTACGGTATTGATTAAATCGTCGGTTTTCCGGTAATAGTAATCCATCGAGCCGGAGATACGTCCGTTCAGGAAAGCAAAGTCGAAACCTGCGTTATAAGTCGTTGTCTCTTCCCATTTCAGGTCTTCGTTATAAGCTTTAGGACGCATAGTGCCATAATAGGTATCCCCGAAAGGATAATAACCTCCGGCTGCGTTGACGCGGTACAGTGCCATATAAGGGAAATCATAATCGTCGCCTAAGTTCTGCTGACCCGTGATACCCCATCCGAGGCGGAGTTTCAGATCTGACAATACTTCTACGTTTTTCAGGAAATTTTCTTCTTTCAGTTTCCATCCCAAAGCAACAGAAGGGAAGCTACTCCAACGGTTGTCTTTAGAGAAACGGGAAGAACCGTCCTGGCGGAAAGTGGCTGTCAGCAAATAACGGCTAAGTAATGTATAATTTACGCGGGCAAAATAAGAAACTAATGTACTGTGATGTCCCCAGGCTGTTTGTGAGCGCAGATTCGGATTGTAGGCTTCGCCTGTTAACGGATTTGTTCCTTGTCCGACTTTATATCCGGTATAGTGGAAATGTTGCTCTTCACCACCCAGTATTACGTCGACATAATGATCCCCGATTTCTTTGGAATATTGTGCATAGGCATTCACCGACAGGTTATATTTGTAGCCGTAGTCAGTCCCGTTCCAACCATAGTAATAAGAGCCCGGGGCATAAGGTGAATTTACATTCTTTTCCTTACCTTCCGAGTAGTCACCGCCTACGTTAGCATGGATATGCAGGTCAGGGAGGAAATGGAATTTATAGTCTACTTCTACATTGCTGATAAAACTGGTGTTTCTGGAAGTATGTTTCTTTAGTTTCAGTAGGGAAACAGGGTTGGCGGTTGAATTACTTTCCAGTGTAAGCGGCCATTCCGGATCGTTATATGAACTACCGTCACTGGTCGGTTGGTAGAATCCACCGAAGTTTTTGTACATGTCCGAAGAGTCATATACAGGTTGGGTCGGGTCCATGGTCAAAGCTGCGCCGATAGCCCCGTCGTCAGCATAACGTTGGTTGGCCCACATCATTTTAGCATTGATATTGAACTTCAGGTGATCTTTAAAGAAAGAGGGTGTCAGATTGACGGAGGCGGTATAACGCTCGAAATTAGATGTCATCAGGATCCCATTCTGATTGGTGTAACCGAAAGAAACACGATAAGGCATATTTTTCAAACCACCGCTTACAGTCACGTTATGGTCTGTACTAACGGCTGTCTGGAAAATTTCTTTCTGCCAGTCAGTGTTTGCTTCACCGAAGGGGCTTGGAGCATTTCCTTCACCATAAAGTTTGGATACGTATCCTTTGAATTCATTGGCATCCATTACGTCTATTGTCTTTTGCAGTATACCGGCGGAAACGTTACCTTCATAGTTCACCTGTGGTTTGCTGCCTGCTTTCCCTTTCTTTGTAGTGATGATAATCACACCATTAGAAGCACGTGAACCATAGATGGCGGTGGCCGAAGCATCTTTCAAAACAGTGAAAGTTTCGATGTCATTCGGATTTACCATTGCCAAAGGATTAGTCAAACCTTGCACACCGCTATTATCCATTGCCAGTCCGTCGATAACGATCAACGGATCGTTTTTGGCGTTCAATGATGAACCACCGCGAATACGAATCGTAGCTCCTCCACCCGGAGTACCGCTGGAAATTACATTCACACCGGCTATTTTACCTGTTATCATATCCTGTGCGCTGGTGGTTACTCCTTTGCTGATTTTATCCGGCTTGATGGCAGTAACTGATCCCGTCAAGTCGTTTTTCTTTACTGTTCCGTAACCTACAACGACTACGGCGTCCAATACTTGAGAGTCATCTTCCAGTGTGACCATTACCGAAGGAGCTGCTTTAATTTCTGCTGCTTTGTAACCGACGAATGTAATGGACAGAATAGAATTTTGAGGAACATTCAATGTGAAGTTACCGTCAAAGTCAGTGATGGTACCCGTTGTGGTACCCTTGGCAATGACATTGGCGCCAATCACGGGTTCGCCCATAGCATCTTTCACATGTCCTTTGACTGTGATTTGCTGTGCATAAGCGCCCAATGATAAAAACATCCCTATTAACAAGGGGAGAATCGTTTGAACGATTCTAAATTTAACTTGCTTCATGCATTTAAAAAATTAAAGTTAACAATATAGTAATATTATTTCTCTCTCTTAAAAGTTTCTTTAAAAATACCTATTGAAAACACTTTTTTTAAGACTATCCTTTATTTATAGTCTTTTCAATCCCTTAACCTCTGATTTGTTTTTCACCTCTTTGATACTGATTGCGTATCCACCGCCATTGGCAGCGTGCAGATTCAGTTTGCTTTTATTATTCAAGATACCTTTTTTGATGGTGTATGCCTGCGGGTTATCTTTCCAGTCGGCATCTTTGGCATCTGCGTATACGGTAGCGACGTATTGTTTTCCCGGTTCCAGGAAATCGAACGTTAATTGGGAGTCGTGGCCGTTTTCACCGGCTGTGCAGCCTATGTACCAGTCGTCCGTTCCTTTTGCTTTGCGGGCAATTGTGATGTATTCTCCCGGTTCTGCTTCCAGATAGATTGTTTTGTCCCAGTCGAGAGCGACGTCTTTGATAAACTGGAAAGCATCCATAAAGCGTTCGTAGTTTTCCGGAATATCGGCAGCCATCTGCAAAGGGCTATACATGGTGACATACAATGCCAGTTGGCGTGCAATGGTTGAACGTACCTGGGAGTTGTTTGCCGGATTCATCTGGTTACAGTGAGTCTCGAAGATGCCGGGAGTGTAATCCATCGGACCACCGACCAGGCGTGTGAAAGGCAGAATCGTCGTGTGGTATACTTTATTTCCTCCAAATGATTCATATTCTGTTCCACGTGCGGATTCATTACCGATCAGATTGGGATATGTACGGCAGATACCGGTTGGACGGGTTGCTTCGTGTGCATTGACCATGATTTTATAATCGGCGGCTTTTTTCACGGCATACAGGTAATGATTATTCATCCATTGACCGTAATGATGTTCTCCGCGTGGAATGATATTACCCACATAACCGCTTTTAACCGAGTTATATCCATTGTCTACCATGAATTGGTAAGCTTTATCCAGGTGACGTTCGTAGTTGCGAACAGATGCAGAAGTCTCATGGTGCATCATCATTTTAATTCCTTTGCTTGCAGCATAACGATGGATTTCCTGTACGTCGAAATCAGGATATGCAGTCAGGAAGTCAAATACATAGTCTTTGCTGTTGCCGAACCAGTCTTCCCATCCTTCATTCCAACCTTCTACCAGCACTGCATCAAATCCGTTGGCTGCGGCAAAGTCGATGTAACGTTTCACGTTAGCTGTATTGGCAGAATGTTTGCCGTTCGGTTTGGTTTTGGAGTAGTCTGTAACGCCAAGTTTCACGCTGGTCAGTTCATCTGTATAAGCCCAGGAACCTTTTCCGGTAATCATGTCCCACCATACGCCTATATATTTCACCGGTTTAATCCAGGAGGCGGCGTCTGCAATCTTACAAGGTTCGTTCAGGTTGAGGGTGATGCGGGAGGCGAGAATGTTACGTGCATCATCACTGACGATGATCGTACGCCACGGAGAGTTGCACGGAGTCTGCATGTAACCTTTATCCCCTTTTGCATCCGGTGTCAGCCAGGATTCGAATATCATGTTTTTGTCGTCCAGATTGAGGTGCATACAAGAATAATCAATCAAAGCGGCTTCGTGCAGATTGATGTATAAACCATCATCTGTTTTCATCATCAGTGCCGTCTGTACACCTGTCGGTGAAAATGGGGTTTGAGAAGAATTTGGAGTGATCGCCTGTTGCATCAAACCTCTGATTTCCGATAGACGGGAGATGGTGTAGTCGTACTCTTGAGTGTCGTAATCGCCCGGTATCCAGTATGCGATATGGTTGCCTGCCATGGCAAATTGGGAATGTTCTTCCTTGATAACGAAGTAGTTCAGTGATTTCTGTTGCGGAAATTCATAACGGAATCCCAAACCATCATTGAACAGGCGGAAGCGAACAACGATGGAACGGTCGTTCATTGGCTGAAACAGAATGACTGCCAGTTCGTTATACTGATTGCGGATTTCCTTTTCTTCTCCCCAGACTGGTTGCCAGGTTTCGTCAAAGGTAGTCGTTTGCGCATCTTTCAGCTTGAAGCCATTATAAAGATTGGATTTAGAATCGAGCTTGGTGAGGTCTCTGCGGTCTACCCAGTCAAAGTCGGTTCTGGTATTATCTTCTTTTTTCAATTCCAGTCCGAGAGTGCTCGGCTTAATTACCACCTTGCCTTTGTAAGTCAAGTCGTAGGTTGGTGCGCCTTCTTTGTTAACCTGAAAGGTCAGAACCAGATTGCCATCCGGTGAGGTCAGTTTCTGTTGTGCATTCGCAATGAATGAGATGCAAAGGAATGCGATGATCGAAAAAAACTTTTTCTTTTTCATTCTATTTATGGTATTAAATTGTAAGCTAACCGATATTTCTATTCCTGTTTGTTTCGGATATTGCAAATGTAGCAACCACCTTCACTTTTTTGCTTGATTAGAATAAAAATACAAGTTTGTATAAATGCTAGTATCTTGTTTTATAATTGTTTATCTATCTGATTTCATTGGATAAATATAAGTCGTAGTGAACTTGCTTAGAAGGCTAAAAGGTATATCCCACGGCTTGGAAGTGTTAATTCATTTCTTAATTCAATCTTTTTGTCTGTGAGCAAATCATGAGCAGACGAGGTGGAGAGTATTTCCTGATAAGGATGTAAGTCAATAGTCTGTTCCCGGTCGTTTCCATTCAGAAAGACAACGACTGATTGGTTACCGTATTTGCGTTCATAAACATAAATGCCTTTATTGGGTGCGAAATGTTTTAGTTTGCCTTTGGCGATGACTTCATTTCCTTTTCTCCATTGGAGCAGTTTTTGCATAAAAGAGAAGGCTTCATTTTGTTGCGGAGTACGGTTGGTTGCTTCAAAACAGTTTTTGGCGTCATTCTGCCAACCTCCCGGAAAGTCACATCGGAGTAATCCGTCTCCATTTGCTTTGTCGGCTGCCATCAGGATTTCAGTTCCATAATATATTTGTGGAATTCCACGGGTAGTCAGTAAGAATGTCAAGGCTTGTTTATATCGGTTCAGGTTCTTGGTATCTTCCTCCGAACGGTAGAAACGGGAAGTATCGTGATTATCGAGGAAGGTCAGCAGACTCATTGGATCGGCGTAGACAATATCCTGTGAGAGGTATTCGTAGAGTCTGAAAAGTCCTCCGTTCCATTCGGTGGTTTCTTCGTCGAAAGCTTTATTTATTTCTTCCATCAGTGGGAAATCCATGACAGTAGGAAGATAACTGTTTTTCGGATAAGCAAGTTTACTGTCTTTCTGCCAGTAGGAGATCAGTACATTGCTGCCCAGCCATGTCTCACCGACAATGTTGAATGAAGGATATTCATCATTGACCGCTTTGCACCAATGCGCCATCATTTCAAAGTCGGCGTAAGGATGTGTATCCTGGCGGATTCCGTTGATACCCGCATATTCTATCCACCAGATACTACTCTGTATCAGGTAAGTGGCTACGTGACGGTTTCGTTGGTTGAAGTCCGGCATAGTCAGTGTGAACCAACCGTCAATGGCCAGCTTTTTATCATAATCGGAAGTATAAGGGTCCATTTGGGTGGCAGTTTTGAAACTGGTCTGCATGTAGTTTCCCTCAAAGTTGAACCAATCTTTGGCAGGCATGTCTTTGAATAGATAATTGTTCGAACCGCAATGGTTGAAGATCATGTCCATGACTACCTTTAGCCCTTTAGCATTGGCTTCTTTTACGAGATTGCGAAACTCTTCATTGCTTCCGAGGCGACGGTCTACTTGATAGTAATCGGTGATGGCATATCCATGATAAGAGCCTTCCTTCATGTCATTTTCCTGAATCGGGTTAAGCCATATACTCGTAACTCCGAGGTCTGCAATATAATCCAAATGTTTCTCTATTCCTTTTAAATCACCGCCATGACGGGCGAAAGGTTCGTTGCGGTCTATGTTTGCTTCCAACATTCCGGGAATTATATCATTGGAGGGGTTGCCGTTGGCAAAGCGGTCCGGCATAATGAGATAAAGTACATCACTGGAGTTGAAGCCTTCTACTGCTGAAGCATTCTCTTTGCGCTGTTTAAGTTCGTATGGTATTTTAGTCTGTTTTTTACCTTGTTTCAGGAGAATGTCGAAGTGCTGAGGGATAGCTTTTGAAAGATCTAAATATAAGATCAGATAATTAGGATTTTCCTGTTTCACCACGTCCTGCAGGGTGATGTCATTAGAAGAAATACTTACCTCTGCGGATGATATGCCATCGCCGTATAGAAGTATTTGTAGTTCGGGATTCTTCATTCCTGCCCACCAAAAGGTAGGAGCCACTTTCTTTATATTGGTTGCGGCGAATGCTTGATGATAACCCGATAGAAGTAATAGTAAAATAGCAAATAACAAATTTCGTTTCATGGTAGCTAGATTTTTAACTGTTTGCTCGGAGAACCGATGATGCAAATGTAGGGGGATGCTGTGCACCTTTGTGAGATTAGAATGGAAATATAAACCTGTTATCTGACTATGTTGCTGATAATTAGTTGGATATTCTAATACCTTATGCCGAAAAATACAAGTGAAAATGAAAATAGTTATACCCATATTTTTCGTTTTCATTACTATATTTCTTATATTTGTAACATCTTTAAAAAGGAACCTTATGAAAAATCTAACCCTTTATATGCTATTTCTTCTTTTGCTCTTTCCTTTTTCGTTGTGTGCAATGCATACGGATAATGCGGCTGCTCTTAAAAAGCTGGATGAAGTTATAAGCAAGAAAGAGACTTTCCAGATTCGGAAAGAGAAAGAGATTAATAACTTGAAATTAGAACTTGCCCATTCTACTGATCCTGTTCGAAAATATGAATTATATGCCTCTCTTTTTGGTGCTTATTTGCATTATCAGGCAGACTCGTCCTTATATTATATTAACCGTGAGATGGAAATCCTTCCATTGTTGAACCGCCCGGAATTGGAGTATGAGATCATCATTAATCGTGCTACGGTAATGGGAGTAATGGGAATGTATATAGAAGCCATTGAACAGTTGGAGAGGATTGATCCTAAAAAATTGAATGAGTGGACTCGGTTATCTTATTATCAGACGTATCGTGCCTGCTACGGGTGGTTAGCAGATTATACGACCAATAAGAATGAAAAAGAAAAGTATTTGAAGAAAACCGATTTATATAGAGATTCCATTATTGCTGCGATGCCTCCAGAGGCAAACAAAACGATTGTTTTAGCCGAAAAATGCATAATGAACGGGAAAGCCGATGTCGCTGTGGATATGCTGAACAATGCTTTGAAAGAAATTCAGGATGAACGTCAGAAAGTATATATTTATTATACTCTTTCCGAAGCTTATAGTATGAAGAAAGATATCGAAAAAGAAGTTTACTATCTGATTCTGACTGCCATTGCGGATCTGGAAACTCCGGTGAGGGAGTATGCTTCATTGCAGAAACTCGCGCATCTGATGTATGAATCAGGAGATATTGACCGTGCCTACAAATACTTGAGTTGCTCGATGGAAGATGCTGTGGCGTGTAATGCCCGTTTGCGGTTTATTGAGGTGACGGAGTTTTTTCCGATTATCGACAAGGCGTATAAATTAAAAGAAGAAAAAGAACGTGCCGTTTCCCGCGCTATGTTGATTAGTGTCAGTTTGTTGTCTTTGTTTCTTCTGATTGCTATTTTCTATCTATATCGTTGGATGAAGAAGTTGTCTGTTATGCGGCGGAATCTTAGTCTGGCTAACAAACAAATGTCTGCGGTCAACGCGGAACTGGAGCAAACCGGAAAAATAAAAGAAGTCTATATCGCCCGCTATCTGGACAGATGTGTCAACTATCTCGACAAACTGGAAACTTATCGTCGTTCATTGGCAAAATTGGCAATGGCATCGCGTATCGAAGATTTGTTTAAAGCTATCAAGTCCGAACAGTTTATCCGGGATGAGCGGGATGAATTCTATAATGAGTTCGACAGGTCTTTTCTGAAACTTTTCCCGAACTTTATTTCAGCTTTCAATAATTTGCTGGTAGAAGAAGGAAGAGTGTATCCTAAATCCGATGAACTTCTGACAACAGAACTTCGTATCTTTGCCCTTATCCGTCTGGGAGTAGTAGACAGTAACAAGATTGCTCATTTTCTCGGTTATTCTTTGGCAACTATCTATAATTATCGTAGCCGGATGCGTAATAAAGCTGCCGGAGATAAAGATATGTTCGAGCAGAATGTAATGAACCTATAATGTTATTCACAGATAGCAATATGTTATTACTTCGTAATATACGAGCCAATAATGCTTGTGTATAAAGCAAATATCTACTTTTAGTGTTCAATAATCCACTGTGCATCTCTCTTTTTTTTCTACCTTTGTAGACAACTAATCTAAAATAAATATACTAGAAAATGAAAAAGTTAGTCTACACACTGTTCTTTGTCCTTATCTCCGTTGTAGCCAACGGGCAGGCAAAGTACGTATTCTATTTCATCGGAGATGGAATGGGAGTCAATCAAGTAAATGGTACGGAGATGTATCAGGCGGAAATTCAAAATGGTCGTATTGGAGTCGAGCCTTTGTTATTTACTCAATTTCCGGTTGCTACCGTAGCAACCACTTTCTCTGCTAAAAATTCAGTAACAGACTCTGCAGCTGCAGGTACTGCATTGGCAACAGGAAAGAAAACTTATAATGGCGCTATTTCTGTAGGAGAAGATAAAAATGCTATTCAGACTGTCGCAGAAAAAGCAAAGAAAGCAGGAAAAAAGGTGGGCGTAACGACTTCTGTCAGTGTGGATCATGCTACTCCTGCCGCATTTTATGCACATCAACCCGATCGTAATATGAATTATGAAATTGCTCTTGATTTGCCGAAAGCCAATTTCGATTTTTATGCAGGCGGTGGTTTCTTGAAACCTACCACCACTTATGACAAGAAAGAAGCTCCGAGCATTTTCCCTATTTTTGAAGAGGCAGGATATACAGTAGCACGTGGTTACAATGACTATAAGGCAAAAGCTGCAAAAGCAGAAAAGATGATCTTGATTCAGGAAGAGGGAGCCAATCCTTCTTGTCTGCCTTATGCTATTGACCGCAAAGAGAATGATTTGACATTAGCACAAATTACGGAAAGTGCTATTGACTTTCTTACTAAAGGCAATAATAAAGGCTTTTTCCTGATGGTAGAAGGAGGTAAAATAGACTGGGCATGCCACGCTAATGACGCCGCTACTGTGTTCAACGAAGTGAAAGACATGGATAATGCCATCAAAGTAGCTTATGAATTCTATAAGAAACATCCGAAAGAAACGCTGATTGTGATTACCGCAGACCATGAAACAGGTGGTATCGTGCTCGGTACGGGAAAATATGCGTTGAACCTGAAAGCATTGCAATATCAGAAACATTCTGCTGACGGACTTTCACAACGTATCAGTGAATTGAGAAAATCAAAAGGCAATAAAGTCACTTGGGAGGACATGAAAACATTCCTCGGCGAAGAAATGGGCTTCTGGAAACAATTCCCTCTTTCTTGGGAACAGGAAAAGACGTTGCGTGATGAATTTGAGAAATCATTCGTGAAGAATAAAGTCGTATTTGCTGAAAGTATGTACTCTAAGAGCGAACCGATGGCTGCACGTGCAAAGGAAGTGATGGATGAAATCGCTATGATAGGTTGGGTAAGTGGCGGGCACTCTGCCGGTTATGTTCCTGTATTTGCTATTGGTGCAGGTTCTCAACTGTTTGGTGAGAAGATTGACAATACAGAAATTCCTAAAAGAATTGCGAAAGCTGCAGGATATAAATAATAGAACTGTATGAATATAAAAATAGCCGGAAGTCCTTGGAATCCCGGCTATTTTTATATGTTTTTGCAAATTATGCTTTCACACGTCCTACGTAAGAACCGTCACGAGTATCGATTTCGATTGTTTCACCCTCGCTGATGAACAAAGGAACACGTACTGTTGCACCTGATTCCACAGTTGCAGGTTTCAGTGTGTTAGTAGCTGTATCACCTTTCATGCCCGGTTCTGTATAAGTCACCTTCATCTGAACCTTGATCGGCATGTCTGCATAAAGTACAGTTTCAGTAGAAGCATCAGAAACAACTTCCAATACTGAACCTTCGAGCAGGAAGTCAACACCATTAATCAGATCGTGAGCGATAGGATGTTGGTCGAATGTTTCCTGGTTCATAAAGATATAATCTTCTCCTTCTTTATACAAAAATTGGTATGGACGACGTTCTACACGTACATCTTCCAACTTTTCACCGATGTTGAAACGGCGTTCGAGAACGTATCCGCTAACTACATCTTTCAGTTTAGTACGCATAAAAGTGTTACCTTTACCTGGTTTTACATGCAGGAATTCTACACAGAAATAGAGCTTTCCGTCCATACGGATACAAGTTCCGTTTTTGATGTCTTGAGCATTAATCATACTGCTATTTTTCTTATTATATTATTGTTATTTAATTGTTTTCGCAGGAATTCGACTGCAAAAGTAATCTAAATCGGTAAAAAACACAAAAACTTTTGAGCAAAAATGAGTTATCTCTTGGTTAATTTAAAAAAAGTGCCTATTTTTGCAGCCCGATTACGTAGAATAATAACATAAAAACAAGATACAGTAATGAAAAGAACATTTCAACCCTCTAACAGAAAGAGAAAGAACAAACACGGTTTCCGTGAGAGAATGGCATCGGCTAATGGTCGTAGAGTATTAGCTGCTCGTCGTGCGAAAGGCAGAAAGAAACTGACTGTTTCTGATGAGTACAACGGACAAAAGTGATAATCACTTGTCATCAGGAAACAAAAAAGGCGGAGAATTTAATCTTCGCCTTTTTTGTTTCTCTGTTTTTCAAGGGGATAGTATGTTAAAAAGCGGTATTGTTTGCTCTTATTTATGACTTTTTGCTTTTCTTTGTGAGATTAAATAAAACTCATAAACGAACATACGCGATGGTAGAGTATATCCGGGACATGAAACCCCGTATCATTATAATAAGGTTGTTGAAATCTATAGGAGTGGGGATTATAGTTGCAGCAATTCTGGCGATGATAAGCGTCTTTGCATAATAGGTAGGGACATTTTTCATCGCCTACTTTTTAAAAGTTCAACTATTTTGTCGTATCTTTGGCGCATATTAACAGCAATGCGTATGACTATTAAAGAATTCTTTTCTTTTAAAACCAATAAATATTTCTGGGTGAATATTATCGCCATGATTGTGGTGATGGTAGTGATGATATTTGGTGTGTTGAAATGGCTTGATATACATACACATCATGGTGAAAGCGTGGTAGTTCCCGATGTGAAGGGAATGACAGTGGAAGAAGCTACGAAGATGTTCCGGAATCACGGTTTGGTATATGTGATTTCTGATACCAAATATGTCAAAGATAAAGCAGCGGGTATCATTCTTGAACTGAAACCGGGAGCCGGTGAAAAAGTGAAGGAAGGACGTACAGTATACCTGACAGTCAATACCCTGGATGTCCCTTTACGTGCCATTCCCGATGTGGCGGACAACAGCTCGCTCCGCCAGGCACAGGCCAAGTTACTGAATGCCGGTTTTAAACTGAATCAGATTCAATTGGTAAATGGTGAGAAAGACTGGGTGTACGGCGTGAAGTATCAGGGACGTCAGTTGGCTGCCGGAGAAAAGATTCCTTTGGGAGCTTCTTTGACATTGATGGTGGGAGACGGCTCCGGTGATATGTCGGAAGAAGAGGACTCGGTTGATGTTTCCGTGGATACGGAGAAACCGGTTACGTCGGAATCATCACCTGCTCAAGATGATAGTTGGTTTTAATAGATAAATAACAGAAACGGACTCGCATGATAGAGGAAGAACTTCCGGATGAACTGGAGAATGATTTGGATGATATAGAACCTGTCGGTGACGAATCCCAGCTTTACGAACACTTCCGCGTGGTTGTAGACAAGGGACAGGCGATGGTCAGAGTCGACAAATATCTGTTCGAACGTATTGTCAATGCTTCGCGCAACCGTATTCAGAAGGCTGCCGAAGACGGATTCGTTATGGCTAATGGCAAACCGGTGAAGAGTAGCTACAAAGTGAAACCGCTGGATGTCATTACGGTAATGATGGACCGTCCCCGTTATGAAAATGAAATTATTCCTGAAAATATTCCCCTTACTATCGTTTATGAAGACCCTTATCTGATGGTTGTGAATAAACCGGCGGGATTGGTCGTGCATCCGGGACACGGAAACTATCACGGCACGCTGGTCAATGCGCTGGCCTGGCACATGAAGGATATACCGGATTATGATGCCAATGACCCGCACGTGGGACTTGTTCATCGCATCGATAAAGATACTTCAGGCTTACTGGTGATTGCCAAGACACCGGATGCCAAAACAAATCTGGGAATTCAATTTTTTAATAAGACTACCAAACGCAAATATCGTGCTTTGGTGTGGGGTGTTATGGAACAGGATGAAGGAACGATTGTCGGTAATATTGCCCGTAATCCGAGAGACCGGATGCAAATGGCGGTGATGTCCGATCCGACAGTGGGCAAACATGCCGTTACACACTACCGCGTACTGGAAAGACTGGGATACGTAACCCTTGTGGAATGTATACTTGAAACAGGACGTACTCATCAGATTCGTGTCCACATGAAACATATCGGTCATGTGCTGTTCAATGACGAACGCTATGGCGGTCATGAGATATTGAAAGGAACCCATTTTAGTAAATACAAACAGTTTGTAAATAATTGCTTTGACACTTGTCCCCGACAGGCTTTGCATGCTATGACATTGGGGTTTGTGCATCCCGTCACAGGTGAAGAGATGTATTTTACTTCCGAACTTCCGGATGACATGACCCGGCTTATCGAGAAGTGGAGAGGCTATATAAGTAATAGAGAATTAGAATGAAACGCAACATCGCTATCGTAGCAGGAGGAGATACCTCTGAAATCGTAGTTTCCCTGCGTAGCGCACAGGGTATTTATTCCTTTATTGATAAGGAAAAGTATAATTTGTATATCGTGGAGATGGAAGGCCGTCGCTGGGAAGTACAATTACCGGACGGAAACAAAGTGCCGGTGGATAGAAACGACTTTAGTTTTACGAACGGAACGGAGAAGGTTGTGTTCGACTTTGCTTATATCACCATCCACGGTACGCCGGGTGAGGATGGCAGGCTGCAAGGCTATTTTGATATGATGCGTATTCCGTATTCCTGTTGTGGAGTGTTGGCGGCTGCCATTACTTATGACAAGTTTACCTGCAATCAATATCTGAAGGCTTTTGGAGTGCGCATTGCCGAATCATTGTTGTTGCGCCAAGGACAATCGGTTTCTGACGAGGAAGTAGTGGAAAAGATTGGCCTGCCTTGTTTTATCAAGCCTAGTCTGGGAGGTTCGAGTTTCGGAGTTACGAAAGTGAAGACAAAAGAACAAATACAACCGGCCATTGTTAAAGCTTTCGGAGAAGCGGAAGAGGTGATTGTTGAAGCGTTTATGGACGGAACGGAACTGACTTGCGGCTGTTATAAGACAAAAGAGAAGTCGGTCATCTTTCCACCTACGGAAGTAGTGACGCACAATGAGTTCTTTGATTATGATGCTAAATATAATGGACAGGTAGATGAAATCACTCCTGCGCGTATCTCGGATGAATTGACCAAACGCGTACAGATGCTGACTTCAGCTATCTATGATATATTAGGTTGTTCCGGCATTATCCGTGTAGATTACATTATAACTGCCGGTGAAAAACTGAATCTTCTCGAAGTAAATACTACTCCGGGAATGACTACTACCAGTTTTATTCCCCAGCAAGTGCGTGCAGCCGGACTGGATATAAAGGATGTGATGACTGATATTATTGAAAACAAGTTTTAAGTATTAAGTATCAAGTATAAAGTATTAACCATGCGGTTTGTACGCAGTCTAATACTTTATACTTATTACTTAATACTTGAGCACATAATACTTGAGACTTATGGATCTGACAGAGTTTAATGAAATTCGTCCTTACAATGATGAGGAACTTCCTCAAATCTTTGAGGAACTGATTGCCGATCCGGCTTTTCAGAAAGCTGCTACCGGTGCTATACCGAACGTTCCATTTGAACTTCTGGCGCAAAAAATGCGTGCCTGTAAGACTAAGCTTGATTTTCAGGAGGCATTTTGTTATGGCATTTTGTGGAAGATAGCGGCAGATCATACTGCCGGACTGACACTGGATCATACCGCCATACCGGATAAAAGTAAAGCTTATACGTATATATCGAATCATAGAGATATTATTCTTGATTCGGGCTTTCTCTCTATTTTGTTGATTGACCAGGGAATGGATACGGTAGAAATTGCGATTGGCGACAATTTGCTTATTTATCCCTGGATTAAGAAACTGGTGCGTGTCAATAAATCATTTATTGTACAGCGGGCGTTGACCATGCGGCAAATGTTGGAATCTTCAGCGCGTATGTCCCGTTATATGCATTACACCATTTCAGAGAAGAATCAGTCTATTTGGATTGCGCAGCGTGAAGGACGTGCAAAAGATTCGAATGACCGTACACAAGACAGTGTATTGAAAATGTTGGCAATGGGAGGTGAAGGCGATTTGATAGACCGCCTGATGGAAATGAATATTGCTCCGCTTGCTATTTCATACGAATATGATCCGTGTGATTTTCTGAAAGCGCAAGAGTTTCAGTTGAAGAGAGACATCGAAGGATATAAAAAGACGACACAAGACGATTTGATTAATATGCAGACAGGGCTTTTCGGATATAAAGGCAGGGTACATTTTCAGGTTGCTCCTTGTTTGAATGATGACTTGCAAGGCTTGGACCGTTCGTTGCCGAAACCGGATTTGTTTGCCCGTATTTCTGCCTGTCTTGATCGCCGCATCCATCGTAATTACCGGATATATCCGGGAAATTATGTGGCGTATGATTGGCTGAATGGCACAACGGAATTCGTGTCCAATTACACGGAAGAAGAGAAACAGCAGTTTATGAACTATATTGAACAACAATTGGCAAAGATCAAGATTCCGAATAAGGATGAAGACTTTTTGCGTGAGAAGTTGTTATTAATGTATTCCAATCCGTTAGTTAATTATTTAGCAGCTTGCCGATGAAAAGAAGAAAATTACATGTTGTTTGGTTGTGGGGATTGCTTTTCCTGATGACTGCCTGTGGAGATGATGACTATTATTATCCTTCGGTGAAACTGGAATTTGTGACTGTAGAGGCCGGAGAAGACGGTCGCATACAAACGCTTATTCCTGATAAGGGAGAAGTCTTGACTGTTTCGGAAGACCGTACGGGTTCTACTATCTCTCCAAACACTTCCAGACGTGTAATGAGTAACTATGAGGTGCTTTCCGGTGAGAACACTGCTACTATATATTCTTTGCAATCGCTCATAACGCCGGTACCTAAACCGGAAGATGATCCGATTTACAAGGACGGTATAAAGCTAGATCCGGTAGAGATGGTCAGTATCTGGCTTGGAAGGGATTATCTGAATATGATTTTGAATCTCAAGGTCAGTACGGGCAAGGGACATGTTTTCGGTATAGTGGAAGATGTGTCCGAACTTAAAACAAATGGCATTGTGAATATGTTGTTATACCATGATGCGAACAGTGATGGAGAATACTATAATCGGCGTGCTTACATTTCTGTTCCTTTGGCGCAATATATAGATGAAGAGAATCCGGGTCGGACGATAAAGGTAAAGTTTAAATATTATACGTACGATAAGGATGGTTCTCCGATAGAATCTGATAAGTACTGTGATCCTGGGTTTGACTATACTCCGGGACAGAATTGAATAATGGAGTGTATATGTTTAAATTGAATCAATTAATCGTGGGAATATTTTTATTTCTCTCTTCCCTTTTCTCTTGTCAGCAGAAAGGGGATTTTCAATCAATGAATGTAGAGGAGTTTGATTCTCTTATTCAGAATGAGGATATACAACGTCTGGATGTTCGTACACTTGCGGAATATTCGGAGGGGCATATCACGAAGACGATCAACATCAATGTGATGGATGACTCTTTTGCTTCAATGGCTGATTCTTTGTTGCAAAAAGACAAACCGGTGGCTGTATATTGTCGCAGTGGAAAACGAAGCAAGAAGGCTGCGGCAATTTTGAGCGAGAAGGGATATAAAGTTTTTGAGCTTGATAAGGGATTTAATTCCTGGCAGGAAGCAGGTAAAGAAATAGAGAAATAAAGTGCTGATTTATCAGCACTTTATTTTTGGGGGTTATTTCAGTCCTTCCAATAACCTTTTCAGAACGACAGTTGCCGAGATTTCACGGTTGGCAGCTTCCGGAATCACAATAGATTGCGGACTTTCAATGACATCGTCTGTCACAATCATATTTCTACGAACCGGAAGACAATGCATGAAATAAGCATTGTTGGTAACTGCCATTTGGCGGTCGCTGACAGTCCAATCACGATCTTTGCTTAATATCTGTCCATAGTTGTCGCCAGAATAAGCAGCCCAGTTCTTGGCATATATGAAGTCGGCTCCTTCGAAGGCCTTCATCTGGTCATATTCTACTTTTGCATTACCTACAAATTGCGGATCAAGCTCATAACCTTCGGGATGAGTGATGACAAATTCGTAATCCGTTGCATTCATCCATTCAGCAAAGGAATTAGGGACAGCCTGTGGCAATGGACGTGGATGAGGAGCCCAGGTCATAACTACTTTGGGACGTACTGTTTTCTTGTATTCCTCGATGGTAATCAGGTCGGCAAAGCTCTGCAATGGGTGGCGTGTTGCCGCTTCCATCGAAAAGACAGGACGTCCGGAGTATTGGATGAATTGATTGATAATAGTTTCCTGATAGTCAAAGTCACGGTCTTCAAAACGGGCAAAAGAGCGTACTCCAATGATATCACAATAGCATCCCATAACCGGAATGGCTTCTAATATATGTTCCGGTTTATCACCATCCATAATTACGCCACGTTCAGTTTCCAATTTCCATGCACCTTGATTGATATCCAGTACCATTACATTCATTCCCAAATTGATGGCAGCTTTCTGTGTGCTGAGGCGGGTACGTAAACTAGAGTTGAAGAAGATCATCATTAAAGTCTTGTTTCGTCCTAGTTCTGCATATTTGAAGCGCTCTTTTTTAATTTCGAATGCTTCTGCAAGGGCTGATTTTAAATCGCCAATGTCCTGTACACAAGTAAATTTCTTCATATCATTTATTTTTTAATTTTTAATTAGCTTCGCTCAAAACCTTGTTTGATTTTTAACATATAGGTATAGTCTCAATTTCTTCTCGTTTGTCCATCTCCTTCAATGACCCATTTGTAAGAAGTGATTTCCTCAAGTCCCATCGGACCGCGTGCGTGTAGCTTTTGCGTGCTGATTCCGATTTCGGCTCCTAATCCGAATTGTGCCCCGTCAGTGAAAGCGGTAGACACATTGGTGTATACGCAAGCTGCGTCCACGATTCTGGTGAATAAAGCTGCACGTTCCCCGTTCTCGGTAACAATACACTCGCTATGTTTAGAACTGTTTTCCTGAATATGTCCTAAGGCATCTTCGAAGCTCTTTACAGTCTTGACAGCCATTTTATAATCCAGAAACTCCGTGCCGAAGCTTTCTGCTTTTGCATGTTCCAGGAGCTCGGCAGGATAGCGGCCTTCCAATGCCTGGTAAGCTTGCGGATCAGCATAAATAATGACATGGCTGTCTTTTAGTTTCTCGCAAATCAGAGGGAGGTCGGCCAGTCTCTTCTCATGTATAATGGTGCAGTCCAATGCATTACATACGCTAACTCTACGTGTCTTTGCATTATGAATAATGTCTGCTCCCTTGTTTGTATCCCCAAATTCATCGAAGTAAGTGTGACAGATACCTGCTCCTGTTTCAATGACAGGAATCCTTGCATTCTCGCGTACGAAATGAATAAGACTGCTGCTGCCTCTGGGGATAATCAAGTCTACGTAGCCCACAGCATTCAGTAACGCTGCCGTAGCCTCTCTATCAGCCGGAAGTAATTCTACAATGTGCGGATTGATTTTGAACTTCTTCAATACTTTGTGAATCACACTGATGATGGCCCGGTTGGAACAATCGGCGTCACTTCCTCCTTTCAATATGCAGGCATTTCCGCTCTTCAGACAAAGGGAGAAAACATCAAAGCTAACATTAGGGCGCGCTTCATAAATGATTCCTATGACTCCGAAAGGAACGCTGACTTTCGTCAACTTCATTCCATTGGGACGAACACTCTCTTTCAGCACTTTACCCAAAGGAGAGGGGAGTGTTGCTACATTGCGTGTATCTGCGGCAATACCTTTCAAACGTTCTTCCGTTAGTTTCAACCGATCGTACTTCGGATCATTTTTGTCCATCCGTGCGAGGTCTTTTTCGTTCTCTGAAAGAATGAAAGGTGTTTCTGCAATTGCTGCGTCAGCTACTGCATTTAAAATCTGATTGATGACATTATCATTCAGCAGGGCTAATTCCCGACTTGCTACTTGTACAGCGGCAAAGGTCTCGTTTAAATTTGTAGTCATTTGCTCCTTTTTTGCATTAAATGGAAAGATAAACTATGCAAATATAGTGAATGATGTGAATAAAACTTGTTGAAAATAGAAATAAATGTTGCTCTTTACTTATTCACTGGTTTTTTTACAAGATTAATACTAAAAAAATACGAGACTCAATTCTGAATCTCGTATTTTTCATTTATGCACTATATTGGTATAGTGCTTGTTATTCGAACTCCTATTTGGCATTATCTCATTGCCATGGAATGTCTTGTTCAATATCTTCTCCCATTTCTCCTGATTCGACTTCAATTCCTATGTCACTAGGTGTTCCTATATGTTCGATATTGGTTAGTGCGATAGAATGGGTATAGTTTCTCTTGAATGTGATACTGCTACTGATGATTGTCTTTTCTTCTGCTCCTGGAGTCTCTTCCCAAAATACTTCCACTTTTACATTCTCTGTTAAATGTTGATTATCACCAGTAGGTATATTGGCAGTGAGATTTCTCATGCTGACCATTTTTAATTCAGATTCAACAGTCTTATGAATATCTGCATTAGCATTCAAATAGATGCTTGGTGCGTCTTCAAGTTTTATTCTAAGACGTCCTTTCTCTAAACCTGTTTGTTTGAATTTTACTCCGAAAAAACGGCGATAGAGCATGATGTGATTTTGCATGCCATCTGTCACTTCCACTTTATCGTTTAATCCATGATAACGTTCGATGAACGGGCGGTTGCAGGCGTCTTGTGATCCGTTTCTCGTTTGTATTCTCGGGTTTTCAATATTGTATAAGAATTTGATTCCATCTGCTTGTTCGGCAGTCAGGAATTTGTTCAGGCATTCCCCTTTGATTTTTCCGCTACGTTCCAAATCGAAAGGGGCTCCGAAGAAGCCTTTTTCGTCTTTTATGATTGAGTCCTTTGCATTTGCAATCATAGAGCAAGAGATGCGGTAAGTGTATCCATCAATAACTTTTATTTTTAGGTTATTGGGATCTTTCGCCTTGTCTAACTGGAAAATACCATAAGCGTATGGTTTTGAAGATGGATTCTGTCCCTCTTTGGGTGTCATGGTAATGGCGATTCCCACTAATGTTTCACTTTCATTAATTTTGGTTGGAGTTGTAGCGCGTGCCATGGGCAGTTCGGTTGAGAGGTAGTCTCCGTCCAGTTGTAAGTTAAGTTCGGAATACGTAGTAGGAGGTGCCTGATACAGATCTTTCTCCTTAATACATGATTGTAGAGTAAAAGCTGTGAATAGACAGCCTGCGATCATAAGATGTTTGATTTTCATATGAATCTTTTTTAGTAGTTGTTGAGTATGATTATTATTTCCCTATTTCTTGTTCTGATTCTTCCATTTCTGCTTCTTCACCAAAAGAGATAGTAGCATCCCCTATATGCTCATCTATCTTGACTATTTTGACTATGTTCTTTTTGTTTCTTTTCATTTTAATACTTTGATTGGTATATAGAGAATACCATTTCTCTTCATTGGCCGGGCGGTAGGAAATAGTGAAAGCGATTGTTTCTTCTTCCTTAAGTTTGGCCGTATAATAGTCGGATATATCGTACATAGAGATAATTCGTTCCTCCGTCCGGGATGTTCCATCTTTGGAATATAGTAGATAAAATGGAGCAACGTCCGCTGCTTTAATTTTGATGGAGTCACCCGGTGCAAGTTCGTCTGTAACGAATTGTATAGAATAATAAGCACGTTTCAATGTCATTGAAACGGAGGTATTCATATTGGGATTTGAAAAGTCCAATTGCTCACTGCCGAAAAAGCGTTTGACGGTAGGGTGAGTACTAGTACTATCGCATTTTATATGCATTTCTCCTTTGTAAATATGTTGGTGAAATGCCCCATTGATATTCAGGGGATTGATTGAAATCTTTAAATCGTTGTTGACTAACCCGTTCACCTCTTTCTGCAGAGTAGATGAAAAAGGAAGTCCATAAAGTATGCTGTCACTTTGTATTGTATAATATGGGCGGTCTTTATATCCCAGGAAGCTGCAGTCAAAGCGATACACATATCCTTCGATTAACCCGATTTCTACTCGATATGGATTATCGAAAAGGCCTGAAGCATAGGGCTGGAAAGAAGTCAGGCCTTTTCCTTTCCAAAAAACATTAACTGCATATATTCCGTCAGCCACCGTGGAGGTGGAACGGCTTAAAGGTTGTTCGGCTACTTCAAGAAAAGGAGCTATATTTAAACTGACATTAAACTCTCTGCCGACAGGAAATGACGGTGTACTGTTTACTTCAGGTTCATTCTTACTGCTCTCACAAGATATAATTGAGAATGTTAAAAATATGAGTATAAGGTTCCAATGTTTTAGTAGCATGGGGATTATATTGTTTGTTTAGAGGGCAAATATACTGCTATTAATAGTTTTTTGCAAATAAAGTCCCTGTATTTATGTTGCAGATGTCTATCTATAATACATTATATAACTGAAAATAAAAGCGCTTATCTTCACTAAAGAAGCTAATATTCTACCTGAATAAGAGCTTCATTTGGGTGCAGAAATGAGGTAAACTCATACAATTATAATTCAAAAAAACTTCCGTAAACATTCTCAACTATACTTATCCCTATGAGAAAAAATACTCATAGGGATGAGAAGAAATACTCATTACAATGAGAACTTTTTCTCATTGCAGTGAGAATATCCCCTTGCTAGAATAGGATGAAACAGTTTATTACCGTGCAGTCATGAACAAGATTCACCTCTGTGTACTCTGTGGTGAAAACCGTACAGAAACAAGCTAATTTTAGTCTAAAATCGGATAAAACAGAAATTCTTATTATTAATTATTCAATGTATAGATAGTCATAATGTACTACTGGTTTCTTTCCATGCTTGCCAATCGCTTCTTGTGCCTGTTTGGAGTCACAGTTCACTTTTCCAACGCCAACCTGGTTTCCTTGAAAGTCCATGATACGTACAATGTCATCTTTCTCAAATTCACCTTCAATATGAGTGATTCCAATCGGGAGGATGCTGACAGCTTTTTCAGAGTTTAGAACTTCTGTAGCGCATTTATTTATGTGAATTTCCCCTTTGGCAAAACCTTCGCTATGGGCAATCCACTTTTTGACGCTGGATACCGGTTCGTCTGATGGTATAAAACGTGTACAAAGAGTTTCTTCAGGATGCTGTAATAAATCTACCAGAATATTATCCCGCTTCCCGTTGGCAATAATCACTGTAATTCCTTCATCAGCAACTTTGCGGGCAATATTGGTTTTCGTCAACATCCCCCCCCGTCCGAAACTGGACTTAGTTGTCTGAATATAGTTGGATAAGTCTTTGCCGTGACCGATCTCCCGGATAACAGAAGAGTTTGGATCGGAAGGAGAACCATTGTAAATCCCATCAATATTACTTAGGATAATGAGTGCCTGCGTATCCATCATCGAAGCGATGAGTCCGGACAATTCATCATTATCGGTGAACATCAGCTCACTGACGGAAATCGTATCGTTTTCGTTGACAATAGGAATGACATTGTTTTCAAGCATTACCGTCATGCAATTTTTCTGATTCAGATAATGGCGGCGAGTTCCAAAACTTTCCTTCGTTGTCAGTACCTGGCCGACAGGTATATTGTGCTCACGGAAAAGTTCGTAGTAACGGTTGATTAGTTTGGCCTGACCCACAGCAGAAAATAATTGGCGCTGATCTACACTATCGAGTTTTTTCTGCGGATGCACTTCACTGCGTCCGGAAGCAACAGCTCCCGAAGAAATCAAAATGATTTCTACCCCGGACTTATGTAATTCCGCTATCTGGTCAACAAGTGCCGACATACGGGTAACGTCCAGCGTTCCGTCGCGGCGTGTCAATACATTGCTTCCTACTTTTACTGCGATTCGTGTAAATTCCTGTTTCATCCTTACTAACGATTTGAAAGCACAAATATAGAGCTTTTTGCCGATATGCTACCTAAACAGGCTAAAAAGAATTATCTTTGCAGCTAGATAGAGAAAAGATAAACAATGAAACATACAAATCCACAAGTAGAACAGATGACCTCCTTCATCGTAATGGATGTGTTGGAGAGGGCAAACGAATTACAGAAACAAGGTGTTGATATTATTCATTTGGAGGTTGGTGAACCCGATTTTGATGTACCGTCTTGTGTGTCGGAAGCAGCAAAAGCGGCTTATGATCGTCATCTTACTCACTATACACATTCTTTGGGGGACCCGGAACTCCGGCGGGAAATTGCTGCTTTTTATCTACGGGAATATGGAGTGACGGTAGATCCGGATTGCATTGTGGTGACTTCCGGCTCTTCTCCATCCATTCTTCTTGCGTTGATGTTGCTTTGCAACACGGATAGCGAAGTGATTCTTTCCAATCCGGGATATGCTTGTTACCGTAATTTTGTATTGGCTACCCAGGCTAAACCCGTTTTGGTTCCTTTGTCTAAGGAGTATTTGCAATACGACATAGAAGCTATTCGTAAATGTGTGAATCCACATACAGCGGCTATCTTTATCAATTCTCCGATGAATCCGACCGGAATGTTGCTGGATGAAAAATTCTTGAGGGAAGTGGCGGCACTGGGAGTTCCTGTTATTTCGGATGAGATTTATCATGGACTTGTCTATGAAGGACGTGCGCACAGCATTCTTGAATATACCGATCAGGCTTTTGTCTTGAACGGATTTTCTAAACGTTTTGCGATGACAGGTCTTCGGCTGGGTTATTTGATTGCACCTAAATCTTGTATGCGTTCTTTGCAGAAGTTGCAGCAAAATCTATTTATTTGTGCGTCCAGCGTTGCCCAACAGGCTGGGATTGCTGCATTGTGGCAGGCTGATTCGGATGTGGAACGGATGAAACAGATTTATGATGAGCGTCGCCGGTACATGATTACTCGTCTTCGGGAAATGGGGTTTGAGATTAAAGTAGAACCTCAAGGAGCATTTTACATTTTTGCCAACGCACGCAAATTTACTACCGACTCTTATCGCTTTGCATTCGATGTACTCGAACATGCGCATGTCGGCATTACTCCCGGGGTGGACTTTGGTACGGGAGGTGAAGGATATGTACGCTTCTCCTATGCAAACTCATTGGAGAATATCAAAGAAGGACTGGACCGTATCAATCGCTACCTTTCTCGTCTCGGCTTCTGATTAGCTCGGTGGCTGCTTCGTATTCTTCCTCTGTCACGAGGACGGATACGGAAGGAGCGATATAGGGTGCTAATGTCCCCATAATTCCATCTTTGATTACACAACGGATATTATTGCTTTCTAATAACCCTTTAATGATCTCGGCTTCCCAGGGGGATCCGGAGAATACTTCTATTGCCTTGCTATAATCTTCTTCTTTCATGATCTTACTTATTAGGGGTTGTTATCTACAAATATAACAAAAAAGAGAGAGAAATGGTTATTTATTTTCTTAAAAATTATTCGAGTGTGATATGTTTTACGCTAATCTGCTGTTTCAGGAAAGTAGAGGCCGATTCTGAAAACTTTTCTTCCGCTTCGGTCGTGTAAAACTGGCAGTTGCCATTCTTGGTACATTTGGCATCCATTTCGGGATGTCTTTTCAGATAGTCTTTCAGGCTTTCTGCAACATACTCTCCTTGTGCAATTACACTGATATGATCCGGGATGTATTGCCGGATTTTAGGTAGGAGTATGGGGAAATGGGTACATCCGAGGATGACAGTATCTATTTGAGGATCCTTTGACAGTAATTGGTCGATGTACTTCCGGATAAAATAGTCTGCTCCTTCGTCTTGTGATTCGTTATTCTCAACTAAGGATACCCACATCGGACATGCTGTCCCGCTAACCTGAATTTCAGGAAACAGTTTATGTATTTCTAATGGATACGATTCGGATTTGATGGTGCCTGCTGTTGCCAGTACACCGATATGCTGATTCTTGCTAATCTCTCCGATGCATTCTACAGTGGGGCGGATGACTCCGAGCACACGGCGGGCAGGATCGATTTGGGGTAAATCATTCATCTGAATGCTGCGCAAAGCTTTGGCGGAAGCAGTATTGCAAGCTAATATAACCAGATGACATCCCATATCAAACAGTTTGTTGACGGCTTGCCGGGTAAATTCGTATACGACTTCGAAAGAACGTGTCCCATAGGGGGCACGTGCATTATCTCCCAAATAGATATAATCATATTCCGGTAATACTTCTCTAATCTTGTCTAAGATGGTCAGACCTCCGTATCCGGAGTCGAATACTCCGATAGGTCCGGGCGTATGGGATAGATGTTGCTTCATGACACACTTGATTTATATACGCAAATGTACACCAAAAAAAGGGAAAGAGAAAGAAGATGATCCTTCTTTCTCTTTCCCTTTTGGTATTTCTTTATTCTTGGTCAGCTCTTATTTGATACCAAGATTTGCTTTTACCTTGCTAGTCAAGTTGATGCTCTGTGATTCGTTTACATAAGGAATCGAAGTTCTTGCCAGGTCGAAGATATAGATCACCCCTTCAGCAGCACCTACTGCTTTGATAGCATTGTCCAACTTCTGGTAGATAGGAGCCATTGCATCATTTTGAGCTTTCTGCATTTGTTGTTGAGCATCCTGTTGGAATTGCTCTTGTCTCTGCATCATATCTTGCAACTCTTTCTGTCTTCTTTCAGCGATGTTAGGAGGAAGAGAATCCTTAGCGATAGCTTGTTGGAATTCCTGATATTTCTTGTTGAATTCTTCCTGCGTTCTCTGTAGTTCGGCAGTAAGTTGTTTTTCTAAAGTCTGAATATCATTTTGAGCTTTGGTGAATTCCGGCATCACAGTGATGATTTCCTGTGCATTAATGTGGCCGAATTTCAGGTTCTGTGCAAATACACCCATTGGGAGTGCAAGCAACATTACAAGTGCAATTTTTTTTAGCATAGTTCTATAATTTATTTGAATGATTTTTAGTTATTTCCAGCTGCAAATGTATGAAATTAATTTGAATATCCTAATTTTCTTAGGATTTCATCACTAATATCTATGCGTGGATTTGCAAATATTATACCTGTAGCAGAGGCTCTGTCAATTACCATATCATATCCATGTTGCTGTGATATAGCTTTCACTGCTTCATAAATATCATCCTGAATCGGAGTAATCAACTTGTCTCTCATCTTGGCTAATTCGCCTTCCGGACCGAAGTAGTTACGCTTCAGCTCGGCTGCTTCTTTTTCCTTCGCTACGATTGCATCTTCTGTCTTTGTTTTTTGTGCGGCAGAAAAAGTGGAAGATTTTGCCTGGTAATCCTGGAACATCTTCTGTGCTTCTTTAGCCAGAGCTTCTACTTCACTCTGGTATTTCTTCGTAGCTTCTTGCATTTGCTCGTTAGCGCTTTGAGCTGCCGGAATATTCTTCATAATATATTCCGTATCGATCAGTGCAAATTTCTGTGCATTTGCTGCCATGCTGACAGCAAATAGCATCATGATTAATAGAACAGACTTTCTCATAACGTTTAGTTTTTGATGATACATTAGAATTCTTGTCCTAAGATAAAGTGGAACTGGCTTCCTCCATATTGTTTAGAACCAAATACTTTGTCGAAACCGTAACCCCAGTCAATACCCATCATACCAATCATCGGAAGGAAGATACGAACACCGACACCGGCAGAACGTTTCAACTCGAATGGATTGAATTTCTTGATATCATGCCATGCGTTACCTGCTTCAAGGAAACCTAACACATAAATGTTAGTACTTGTTTCCAGCATCAACGGATATCTCAATTCGATACCGAGACGTGCATAGGCATAACCTTCAGAACCGTATGGTGTTAATGAGCTGTTTTCGTAACCACGCAAAGCGATACTTTCAGTTGCATAAGTTGAATAACCGGTCATACCGTCACCACCTACGTCGAATGTACCGAACGGAGATTTCTTGTATTGGTTATAGTGACCTAACAGACCGAATTCCGTACGTGTCATTAATACCAGACATTTAGGATGAGCAACCGGATCCATCAGCGGAGTATATGTTTTGCCTTTGAATTTCCATTTGTGGTATTCTATCCATTTATGAAGTTTATTCATGTTGTCCTGGGTAATGCTACCTGTTTCAGGGTTGCTGTAATATCCCTTATAGTCTTTACCGTCCATCAACGAGTAAGGCGGTGTGAACTGAACTGACAGTGAGAAATCTGAACCCGAACGAGGGAAGATTGGGTTGTCAATAGAGTTACGAGCCAAAGTCAATGAAATGCTAAGGTCATTACATTTACCGTTGGTGACCGGGAAGTATTGCCAGTCGCTCAAGTTATAACGTTGGTAAGCTAATTCTGCAGAAAGAGTGAAATAGTCATCCGGCCATTTCAGACGTTTACCCCAACCTACGGAAAGTCCCCACATCTTGATAGACTTATCAGGGTCATAATAGTTTTCGTAGTTGTTATAGTTACCATAGTTGTACATACCATAACCACCGTAGCCACTATACATACTGTTGTAGTAGTTGTTGAAGTAGCTGGAGTTGTAGTAACGGCTACTGATATCTGTCTGTACAGAAAAGAATGCCGATACAGAGAATGAATTCGGACGTTTGCCGCCAAACCATGGATCGAAGAATGAAATACTGTATGATTGGTAGTATTTAGCGTTCGTCTGTCCGCTGATAGTCAATGTCTGACCATCACCTTGAGGAAGTATACCACGGTAGTTTTCACCCGGGTGCAACAAGTTGGCTACAGAGAAGTTGGTAAACTTCAAGCTCAACTTACCGATAATACCCGTCTGTCCCCAACCTGCAGAGAATTCCACCTGGTCGTTAGCTTTGGAAGTCAAAGGCAAACCTATGTCAACAGTTCCGTTCATCGGATCCGGTTGAATATCTGGTTGCAGTTTTTCCGGGTCAAAGTGTCCCATCTGCTGAATTTCACGCAAAGAACGCATCAAGTCTTCTTTGCTGAACAATTGTCCCGGACGAATACGAAGTTCACGGCGAACGACGTTTTCATACAAACGGTCATTACCACTGATCTTGATCTTATTGATAGTAGCCTGACGGCCTTCATAGATTCTCATTTCGAGGTCGATAGAGTCGCCAACGATATTTACTTCTACCGGGTCAAGGTTATAGAACAGGTAACCGTTGTTGTAGTATAAGTTACCGATAGCGTCATCATCTGTAGAAACACGTTCGTTCAATAACTTCTGGTTGTATACGTCACCTTTCTTCATGCGGAGCAGGAAGTTCAACTGTTCTGACGGATAGAGAGTGTTACCTACCCATGTAACGTTACGCAGATAATATTTTTGTCCCTCGTCTATATTCAAATAAACGTTTACAGTCTTTTCGTCATACTGTGAAACGCTGTCTTTTACAATCATTGCATCACGGTATCCCAACTCATTATATTTGTCGATAATCAGTTGCTTGTCTGCCTCGAAGTTCTCTGGCACGAATTTCTTGGTGCGGAACAGGTTACGAAGTTTACCTTTCTCATTGGTTTTCTTCATAACTTTCTTCAGCTTGGAAGTCTTGATCGCATGATTACCAACGATTTGGATTTCGTGTACTTTGATTTTTTCTTTCTTGTCGATATCAATGTCGACGATCACCTGATTTTCGCTGGATGGATCGTCTTTCTGCGAGATGATTACTTCTGCATTTTTGAATCCCTTATCGTCGAAGTAACGTTTGATTAATGTCTTGGCACGGTCTACGGTATTCGGAGTAATCTGCATACCTTTTACCATTCCCAGCTTGCTTTCAAGATCGGTACGTTCCGACTTCTTCACACCATGATAGCGTACATCTGCGATACGTGGGCGTTGTGTCAGACTGATTTTTAACCAGATTTTGTCACCTTCAATTTTCTCGGCTGTGATTTGTACATTTGAGAACAAGCCATGACGCCAATAACGTTTGATTGCTCCAGTAATTTCGTCACCCGGCACAGTAATTGTCTGTCCTACCGATAGTCCGGATAGTCCAATCAATACATAGTCTTCATAATTCTTTACGCCTTCGACTTTAATATCTGCTATCTCATACTTTTTGGGTGTTCCGGAGTATAAGATGACAGGTTTCGAGTCTTCATCAGTGTTAGCATTTTGCGCAATGCCTGTTGTCGCAAAGCAGCACAGGCAGACAAACGTTATGAATATAAAGGAAATACGATAATGCATTTATGTTATAATTTGATGTTTCGAGTTATATTAGCTGATCTGTTCACTGGTTTTGCCGAATCGGCGTTCCCTTTGTTGATATTCCCAAATGGCCTTGTAGAGTTCTTCTTTATCGAAGTCGGGCCAAAAGGTGTCACAAAAATAAAGCTCCGAATAAGCGCATTGCCATAGGAGGTAATTGCTTAGCCGGATTTCTCCTCCCGTGCGGATCAGTAGATCCGGATCGGGCATAAATTTAGTATCCAGATGAGATGAGATACATTCATCCGTTATCTGTTCGGGAGACATTTCTCCTGCTTTTATCAGTGTTGCTATTTGCCGTACAGCTTCGGTTATTTCCCAACGGGATGAGTAACTAAGAGCTAATACCATATACATACCACTATTTTTGGATGTACGTTCTATGCATGATGCCAAACTTTTCTGGACTTCAACAGGTAACTTTTTGAAATCACCGATTACATTGAAGCGAATATTGTTTTTCATCAATGTCTCTTCTTCAATAGATTCTAGCAATAGATTCATCAGAGCCGCAATCTCATCTTGCGGCCGATTCCAGTTCTCGGTTGAAAAGGTGTACAGTGTCAGGTACTTGATTCCCAAACGGGCGGCATCTTCGGTAATATTCTGTACCGTTTCTGCGCCAGCACGGTGACCGTAAGTACGTTCTTCCCCTCGTTGTTTTGCCCATCGTCCGTTCCCATCCATAATGATGGCCACGTGTTGTGGTATCCGAGTTTTGTCTATTTGTTCTATATAGGACATCTTTTTATTTTAAACGTATACGTTTTTTTATTGACCGGCATATTCCGGATTCAGATCAAACCATAGCTGATTAAGACGAGCACGCCAAACTTCTGAATCATGACTGTAAGGCCCCCTGACTTTAGATTCGGTAGCTCGAGTTTCTTCAGCTTTTTCTACTTCTTCAGTGAAAGTAATGTTTTGTTCTTTACCGAATAAAACATAAATAAACTTATTCTCTGTATCTTGCACTATAGAATAGTTCTTTCTTCCTCTGAATTCTGGTTTTTCTATACTCGGAGTAAAACCAGATTCATTCCAGTCCTGATGGGGGAAGGAGAATTTTTTATTTGCTTTTTGCCAGGCTATTCCTTCGTTTTGAGAAACATAGATTGATTCGAACTCGTTTCCAAACACATAAAAAAGTTCGTTATAATAAATAACGGTTGGATTATCAAATGCCGGACAGTAAGCTGTTGTAGATTTTGTTCCCAACTTAGCCCAAACATTACCGTCATATCCCCATGCAATAGTAATAGGAACTTTCTTATTATTAATATCGATCTCTATTGCAGGTTCATGCTTTCCTACGATGATATTACGATAGTAACTACTTCCTTTACTAAAGGTTGTGTAAGAAATATTGTCCACAGGGAATTCCTTGTCCGCTTCTTCGATCTTTTTTTCTGAATCCGCTGCACCTAGCTCTGATTCTAATATTGAATAGATATATTGTTTTCCGTCTTCAGTTTTGATATAGGTTATTTTAGTATCAGTATCTACAGGTATTTTTGAGATAAATGTTTTTACATTGCCGGAGAATTTATCAGAAATTGTCCAAGCAACACCATCTGTTGATTCATATACCTTATTATTAGCGGTCGCTAATATGATTCCATTCAAAGGAAGTATAGAATTAGGTAGTGTACTGGTAAGATCACCCGTAGTATTGGTCCCTGCCGCTGTCCAATTTGAATAGTTGCTGTTTTGGTATACTTTCAAATTTTTTCCTTCTACTACGGAATAGGTAAGGATTTTATTGTTGAATTCAATCGTTTTTTGTTCTCCAATGATCTCATCCTGCATTTTACCAACGTGATTCCATCTCAACGAATCGGGATCATGCTGATGCACATTTACCTTAATAGTATATTCCTTAGTTTGATTAGGAGATATTCCCGCTAAGGCTTCTGTCGACCATACCTTTATAGTAAGTGGCTCCCGAAGATCGATAGAATCATTGATGTTTATGACAGAATCGTTACCGCTTTTGTCTTTCATTGTTACGACGCCTGATGCCGTAGTTAATGTTTTGATTAAAATCTTGTCAATGATGGTATCGGCATGAACAGGAAGAGAGTCCTCGTTATAAATTTCACGTGATAATTGATCAATAGTGAATTTATAACTCCCAAGGCCTGCTGTGTCAAGTGCAAACGCATGGATAGTTGCATCCGGGCTATATTCGATGTTATTATCGTCATCAAGACATGACGTTATAACAAATGACACCATGAAAAAACTCGCAATGAATGATAAAAACTTTATTTTCATTTGAAAGATTGTGTTTATTTACAAGTTGCAAAAATAGAAACATTTTTTCCGATAATGAACATTACAGGTAAGTTTTATATAAAATTATAGATAATAACACTGTTTTTATCGACGTAAAACCCCCTGAATAGAACTATCTTAGCTATATCCGATGAACATAATGCCAAAATTGTCTTTCGAAGTGTTCTTCTATCGAGTAACTAAAATTATCGTTCATTTGGGGTGCTTGAACACCGGAATGTAGTCTGCTGGGGCACTTCTCGATATACGCCTCATCCCATAGCTCGTCATTAATGAACGATTGCAGCAATTGACTGCCTCCTTCTACCAGTAAGGATTGTATTTTCCGTTGATACAGTACTTCCATAATCTGCTCCAGTGGGTTATGATTGAAGTCGATGGAGATATATGTGATGTTGGTTCTTGCTGGCTGTTTCTTTTCAGTAAAGACTAATGTTGGCACATTCCCATCGAATATTTGTAAATCATTCGGAAGAGATAATGTGCGGTCTAATACGACACGTATTGGATTATGTCCATACCAGTTGCGTACCGTTAGCGACGGATTATCCAATAAAGCTGTTCGCCTGCCTACCATAATCGCATCCGCCTCCGCTCTTTTTTTATGTACTAGCATTGAAGTGAGAGGAGAGGAGAGTATCAAAGGCATTCCACTTGTACGTTCTATATCAATAAACCGATCGGCTGACTCTGCCCATTTTAATGTAATATAAGGCCGATGAAGTGTATTGAAAGTAATAAAACGACGAATCAGTGATTGACATTCTTCCTCTAATATGCCGACTGTAACTTCTCGTCCGGCATCCCGTAGTTTTTGAATCCCCCGTCCGGCTACTTCAGAAAAGGGGTCCTGGCATCCGATAACAATGCGTGGAATCTGTTTCTCTATAATCAGATCCGCACAAGGAGGTGTTTTCCCGTAGTGGGAGCAAGGTTCCAGACTGACATAAATCGTAGAATGTTTCAATAAAGACTCATCTTTGACAGAACGGATTGCATTGACTTCCGCATGTGCCTCTCCGCAGCGAATGTGATAACCTTCGCCGATAATACGTCCGTTACATACGATAACAGCCCCTACCGTCGGGTTTGGAGGCACATTGCATAACCCGTTCTTTGCAAGCTCAATGCAACGCCTCATGTATTTTTCTTCTTCCATTTTGGTGCTCTTCGCCATATTATTCTTACTTTTGCACTCCGAAATTGTGAAAATATGAATCGTATCACCGCTTACATTCGCCAGTCTTTGCAGGAAAGCTATCCGCAGGAAGAGATAAAAGCTCTTTCAATGCTGATTTGTTGCGACATGTTAGGCTTAGATGCGCTTGATATTTACATGGGCAAAGATATAATTTTATCCGAATGCAAACAGCGTGAATTAGAAAACATTATATTCCGTTTACAGAAAAATGAACCGATACAGTACATTCGCGGTTTTGCAGAGTTTAGTGGAAGGAATTTTAAGGTTGCTTCCGGCGTGTTAATCCCTCGACCGGAGACCGCAGAACTCGTAGAGCTAATAGTAAAGGAGAATCCGAATGCCCGTCATCTGTTAGATATAGGTACAGGAAGTGGATGCATTGCGATCTCTCTGGATAAAAAACTTCCGGATGTAGACGTAGAGGCATGGGATATTTCGGAAGAAGCGTTGGCTATTGCCCGTAAAAACAATGAAGATTTGGAAGCCGGGGTGAGATTTCTGCAAAGAGATGTATTGTCTGATGACTGGGAAAAGGTGCCGTCTTTTGATGTGATCGTCAGTAATCCGCCTTATGTGACTGAAACGGAAAAGAATGAAATGGACGCTAATGTCCTTGATTGGGAACCAGGGTTGGCATTGTTCGTTCCTGACGAGGATCCTTTACGGTTTTATAATCGTATAGCCTGTCTGGGAAGTGAATTGCTATTGCCGGGCGGAAAACTTTATTTTGAAATCAACCAGGCTTATGGCCGGGAAACAGCACACATACTTGAAATGAACCAATATCGTGATGTTCGTGTTATAAAAGACATATTTGGAAAAGATAGAATAGTTACAGCTAACCGATGAGTGCACAATTAACTGATGAAGAGGCTTTAAATCGCGTAGCCTCTTACTGCTCCACTGCCGAGCATTGCCGGGCAGAAATAAATGAGAAGTTACAACGTTGGGGAATTGCCTATGATACCATTGCGCGTATTCTTGACCGACTGGAATCAGAGAAGTTCATTGATGATGAACGTTTCTGCAGGGCTTTTGTGAATGACAAGTTCCGCTTTGCCAAGTGGGGGAAAATGAAAATAGCCCAGGGGCTTTACATGAAGAAGATCCCTTCTGATGTGGCATGGCGTTATCTGAATGAAATTGATGAAGAAGAATACCTTTCTATTCTGCGTGACCTGCTGGCTTCCAAACGGAAAAGTATTCATGCGGCAGACGATTATGAATTGAATGGAAAGCTGATGCGATTTGCCATGAGTCGTGGATTTGAACTGAAAGATATTAAGCGTTGTATCGACATTCCCGATGAAGAGGAACAAATTGACTGAAAAAATAAACGGATTCTTCTTTTTATTCTCGTTCAATTTCTGTACTTTTGCGGCAAATAATTAATAGTTAGTTTAGTTATGAAAAACTTAGAGAGACTATTTGCGGAGAAACTGTTGAAGATTAAAGCTATTAAACTTCAACCCGCTAACCCTTTTACATGGGCTTCTGGATGGAAATCCCCCTTTTACTGTGACAACCGTAAAACTCTGTCCTATCCTTCTCTTCGTAATTTTGTGAAGATTGAAATTACACGTCTGATATTAGAACGATTCGGACAGGTGGATGCGATTGCTGGTGTGGCTACAGGCGCTATTCCGCAGGGAGCTTTGGTGGCTGATGCATTGAATTTGCCGTTCGTGTATGTTCGTTCTACCCCCAAAGATCATGGATTAGAAAACCTGATTGAAGGTGAACTTCGTCCGGGTATGAAAGTCGTAGTCGTAGAGGACTTGATTTCTACTGGTGGTAGTAGTTTGAAGGCTGTTGAAGCAATTCGTCGCGATGGTTGTGAAGTGATCGGTATGGTTGCAGCGTATACATACGGATTCCCGGTAGCTGAAGAGGCGTTCAAAAATGCGAAGGTGACTTTGGTAACGTTGACCAATTATGAAGCCGTGCTTGATGTTGCTCTTCGTACAGGTTATATCGAAGAAGAAGACATACAGACATTGAACGAATGGCGTAAAGACCCTGCTCATTGGGATGCTGGAAAATAAGATTCATTTTTTGATCAAACATATTTGGTAAAAAGAACTGTTCGGGCAATATTTGGCCGGATTGTTCTTTTTTTGTTTTATACTAATAGAAAATTATGAGTAATTTTGAGAGTAGTGTCAAGGTAATACCTTACAGCCAGGAGCGCGTATATAATAAACTTTCAGATTTAAGTAATCTGGAAGCAGTCAAAGACCGTTTGCCAAAAGATAAGGTGCAGGATTTGAGTTTTGATTCGGACACGTTGAGTTTTAGTGTCTCTCCTATCGGAAAGTTGACTTTGCAAATTGTAGAGCGTGATCCTTGTAAATGTATAAAGTTGGCAACAACTAACTCTCCTCTTCCTTTTAATATGTGGATTCAATTGGTTGAAACTGCAGAAGAAGAGTGCAAAGTGAAGGTAACTATCGGAATGGATCTTAATCCATTTATGAAAGCAATGGTACAGAAACCTCTCCAGGAAGGTTTGGAGAAGATGGTTGATATGCTGGCAGTTATTGGATATTAAACTTTTTTTTATGGCACAGAAACTTTGGGAGAAGTCCGTACAGGTAAATAAGGATATCGAACGTTTCACGGTAGGTCGTGATCGTGAGATGGATCTTTATTTGGCCAAGCATGATGTGCTTGGTTCTATGGCTCATATTACGATGCTTGAAAGCATTGGGTTGTTGACAAAAGAAGAACTGGACCAGTTGCTGGTGGAATTGAAGAGTATTTATGCCTCGGCCGAAAAAGGCGAATTTGTGATAGAAGACGGGGTGGAAGATGTACATTCACAGGTAGAATTGATGTTGACCCGTCGTTTGGGAGATATCGGAAAGAAAATACATAGTGGTCGTTCCAGAAATGATCAGGTTCTGTTGGACTTGAAACTTTTTACCCGTACGCAAATAAAAGAGGTTGCCGAAGCGGTAGAACAACTATTTCATGTCTTGATCCGTCAGAGCGAACGGTATAAAAACGTTTTGATGCCGGGATATACACACCTGCAGATTGCAATGCCTTCTTCTTTTGGCTTGTGGTTTGGTGCCTACGCCGAGAGTCTTATGGACGATATGCTGTTTTTGCAGGCAGCATTTAAAATGTGCAATCGTAATCCATTAGGTTCAGCAGCCGGATATGGTTCGTCTTTTCCTTTGAACCGTACCATGACGACTGACTTATTAGGTTTTGATTCAATGAATTACAATGTTGTATATGCTCAAATGGGGCGTGGAAAGATGGAACGCAATGTTGCTTTTGCATTGGCTACGATTGCCGGGACGATTTCCAAATTAGCTTTTGACGCCTGTATGTTTAACAGTCAAAACTTCGGTTTCGTTAAGTTGCCTGATGACTGTACCACGGGGTCCAGCATTATGCCTCATAAGAAGAATCCCGATGTCTTTGAACTGACACGTGCTAAATGTAATAAACTGCAATCGCTTCCCCAACAGATCATGATGATTGCGAATAATTTGCCTTCTGGCTATTTCCGTGATTTGCAGATTATCAAAGAAGTTTTCCTTCCTGCTTTTCAGGAACTGAAAGACTGTTTGCAGATGACAACCTATATCATGAATGAAATAAAGGTAAATGAACATATTCTTGATGATGACAAATACCTCCTTATTTTTAGCGTGGAAGAGGTAAATCGTTTGGCACGTGAAGGTATGCCTTTCCGTGATGCATATAAGAAGGTTGGTTTGGATATTGAAGCAGGTAAATTCTCGCATACTAAAGAAGTACACCATACTCATGAAGGTAGTATCGGCAACCTCTGTAATGCAGAAATCTCCGCATTGATGCAGCAAGTGATTGATGGATTCAACTTTTGTGGAATGGAGAAAGCGGAGAAAGCACTGCTTGGAAGATAAAATAGACTTTCGGAGGATAGTTTTTTAAACTTTCCTCCGAAAAGATTTGGCAGAAACAAGTAAACTACTTATCTTTGCACCCGTTGAAAAAACGCGGAAATAGCTCAGTTGGTAGAGCATAACCTTGCCAAGGTTAGGGTAAACAGTAATAATATTTTTTTATTGTGTTATTAATCTTTTATTTTGCTTTCAGATTATAAGTTTATAATGAATTATTATATTACCGCTTCTTTAACCTTATACATGGTACATTTAATTTAACCGTTAACGCTGAAAAATACTAGAGAGATGGAAAATAACGACAAGCAGATTGAATTAAAGTTTCAGAGGTTTTTTACTGTGAATTTTCCGAAAGTAAAGAACTTTGCTCAAATGCTGCTTAAATCTGAAAGTGATGCAGAAGATGTGGCTCAAGATGTTTTCTGTAAGCTTTGGATGCAGCCGGAGTTATGGCTGGATAATGATAAAGAACTAGATAATTACATTTTCATAATGACTAGAAATATAGTTCTGAACATCTTTAAACATCAACAGGTAGAGCAAGAATATCAGACGGAGGTTATAGAAAAAACTTTTCTTTATGAATTGACAGAAAAGGAAGAGATATTGAATAGTGTGTATTATAAGGAGATGCTCTTAATTATTCAGTTGACACTGGAGAAGATGCCGAAGCGTCGTCGGTTGATATTCGAACTAAGTCGTTTCAGGGGATTAAGTCATAAAGAAATAGCTGATAAACTCGATGTTTCTATCCGAACAATAGAGCATCAGGTTTATTTGGCATTGATCGAATTAAAGAAGGTACTCCTCTTTTTTATTTTTTTCTCTGATATTTTTAAGTAGTATGTATGTAGTAGTTGTATTTAGTGTATAAAGCCCAAAAAGAAAGAAAAAGATTCATGAAAGATTATATTCAACAACTCATAGAATTGTTCGGCCATAATAACTATTCAGCCGATACGCATAAGAAAGTGCAACAGTGGTTGGCTGATGAGGAGCATGTTGATGAAAAGAGTGAGGCTCTTCGTGAGCTTTGGAAACAAGCAGGAGAACAGAAAGTGCCTGATGGCATGCAACAATCAATACAACGAATGCGGCAGAATCTGGGAATGCAGTCTATCACTTCACGTAGAAATTACCAGTTGCTTATATGGAGAGCTGCAGCTATTTTATTGTTAGCAGTCTCATCTGTTTCTATTTATTTGATGTTGGAAAAGGAACGGCCGGAAAAAGATTTAGTTGAATGCTATATACCGACAGCGGAAATTCGTGAACTTACATTACCGGATGGTACATATGTCATGTTGAATTCGAAGAGTATACTACTATATCCGGAAAAATTTACAGGAGAGACTAGAAGTGTATATTTGATTGGTGAGGCCAACTTTAAAGTGAAACCGGATAAGAAGCATCCTTTCATTGTAAAGGCCAATGATTATCAAGTTACTGCTTTAGGTACTGAATTTAATGTAAATGCTTATCCGGAAAATAGCGAACTGATGGCTACTTTGCTGGAAGGTAGTGTGAAAGTTGAATTCAATAACTTGCTGTCCAATATTATTTTAAAGCCTAATGAACAGTTGGTGTATGACAAACATACGAAAGCGCACAATCTGCGGATGCCTGAGATAGATGATGTGACGGCATGGCAACGTGGGGAACTGGTTTTTAGTAATATGCATCTGGAGGATATTTTTACAAGTCTTGAACGCAAATTTCCTTATGCTTTTGTATATAGCCTTCATAGCTTGAAAAAGAATACATATAGTTTCCGCTTCTCCAAACAGGCGAATTTGGAAGAAGTTATGAAGATTATATCGCAAGTTGTTGGAAATGTAAACTATGTTATCAAGGGAAATAAGTGTTATGTAACTAGTAAAGAATAAATATATTGTAGAACCTTTTAAATTTAATACGTAATGCAAAAAAATACCCGGAAGGAATGGCCGTTCCTCCCGGATATGAAATCAATCTCTTTTAATATTAGCGTAATATTGACGCTATTCTGAATGATCCTAGAATAATAACCAATTAACTAATACTAAAGATGCTACAAATCTACGAAAAAATAGCAGAAAAAATAGCTCATAAGCGGGTCTTTCTCACTTTTTTAAGTCTTATTCTTATACAGACTTTCGCTTTGGCTCAAAATGATAGTAAAATAACTATCCAACAAAAGAATATTACTGTCATTGATGCCTTAAAGACTGTGGAAAAACAGTCTAAAATGTCTATAAATTATAGTGATTCCGAATTGACAGGAAAAGTAATAGCCCAGTTAAATTTGCAGAACGCATCCCTCGAAACCGCACTTGATACCATCTTAAAAGGGACGGGCTTTTCATTCCAAATACAAGGTAACTACATTATAATAGCTGAAAAGAAGCCTGTAGTTGCACAAATCCTTAAAAATATCAAAGGAAAGGTTACTGATGAGAGCGGTGAACCGTTGATTGGAGTAAATATATCTGTGGATGGTAGTTCTACAGGTACGATTACCGATTTCGATGGTAACTTTACGATCAAGGCAGCAGAGAAATCTATTCTCAAAGTATCTTATATCGGATATGCTGCACAGATAATTCCTGTTTCCAAGAAAGATTTCTATCCGGTTGTAATGAAGCAGGATACAGAAGTGCTCGATGAAGTTGTTGTAACGGCATTGGGTATCAAACGTGCAGAAAAGGCGTTGTCTTACAATGTACAACAAGTCAAGGGAGATGCACTGACTACGGTAAAAGATGCTAACTTCGTAAACTCGCTGAACGGTAAGATAGCCGGAGTGAGTATTAACAAAAGTGCTAGTGGAGTTGGTGGTGCGACACGTGTTGTAATGCGTGGTGCAAAATCTATCGAAGGTGATAACAATGCTTTGTATGTGGTGGACGGTATTCCTTTGTTCAATACCAATATGGGAAATACCGACAGTGGTATTATGGGTGAAGGTAAGGCCGGAACAGAAGGAATCGCCGACTTCAATCCCGAAGATATTGAAAGTCTTTCTGTTTTGAGTGGTCCTTCGGCTGCTGCGTTGTATGGTAGTAGTGCCGCTAACGGTGTAATTTTGATTACCACTAAAAAAGGAAAAGAAGGAAAACTTTCAGTGCAGTTCTCTTCTTCTTCAGAGTTCAGCAAAGCTTATATGACTCCTGAGTTTCAAAATACGTATGGTAACAAAAAAGATATGTATGAAAGCTGGGGTGAGAAACTGTTGACTCCTACAAGTTATGATCCTAAGAAGGATTTCTTTAATACCGGAACAAACTTTATTAATTCGGTTACGTTGACCACCGGTACGAAATCGAATCAGACTTTTGCTTCTGTTTCTTCTACCAATTCCAAAGGTATTGTGCCTAATAATGAATATGAACGTTTGAATTTCACAATCCGTAATACGGCAACTTTCCTTAATGATAAATTACAACTCGATTTAGGTGCGTCGTATGTGAAACAGAAAGACAAGAATATGGTATCGCAAGGACAATATTGGAATCCGGTGATGGCCGCCTATTTGTTCCCTCGTGGTGAAGACTTTGATGGAATTAAGTCATTCGAACATTTCGATGAAAGTCGCCAACTTCCGGTTCAGTATTGGCCGGTGGCAGATCCGGTATATGCTTCACAGAACCCTTACTGGACTGCTTATCGCAATGTAGCTACGAATGAAAAGAGTCGTTATATGTTTAACGTAGGGTTGACTTATAATATTACCGATTGGTTGAATGCGACAGCCCGTTTCAGAATGGATGACACACATGTATTGTTTGAACGCAAGATTTACGCTTCATCCGACGATAAATTTGCGGAAGGAAAGAAAGGACTGTATGGATACAATAACTATGAAGACCGTCAGGAATATGCCGACTTTATGTTGAACGTAAATAAACATATAGCTGATTTCAGTATTTCTGCCAATGCGGGTTGGAACTATTCTAACTATTGGGCATTGGAGAGAGGATACAAAGGGACATTATTGGGAGTGCCCAATAAATTTGCGGCTTCTAATATCGATCCGGCTAATGGTCGTATCTCAGAAAAGGGTGGTGATAGTCGTGTACGTAATCATGCTGTTTTTGCCAATTTGGAACTTGGTTGGAAGAGTATGCTTTATTTGACACTGACCGGACGTAATGACTGGAATTCACGTTTGGTGAATACCGATGAAGAATCTTTCTTCTATCCCTCAATCGGTCTATCCGGGATTATTTCCGAGATGGTCAAATTGCCCGAATTTATCTCTTACCTGAAAGTTCGCGGTTCGTATACGGAAGTCGGTGCGCCTGTATCCCGTTCGGGACTGACTCCGGGTACGGTAACTACCCCTATTGTGGGTGGTGCATTAGATCCTACCGGTATCTATCCGTTTACTGATTTCAAGGCAGAGCGTACAAAGTCATACGAATTTGGATTAAGTCTGAAGTTGTGGAATAAATTAAGTGCGGAGGTAACCTACTATCATTCTAATACATACAATCAGACTTTCTTGGGTGATCTTCCGGAATTTACCGGATACAAGCAGATTTATTTGCAGGCCGGTAATGTGGAAAATCGTGGTTGGGAGGCTTCATTAAGCTATTCCGATCAGTTTAAGTTCGGATTAGGAATCTCTTCAACATTGACATTCTCTCGTAATATAAACGAGATTAAGGAGATGGTTGAAAACTATCATACGGATTTGATGGATGAACCGATTAATATTCCGGAGGTTTTGAAGGATGGTGGTCGTGTCATCTTGAAAGAAGGCGGAAGTATCCACGATATTTATGCCAACACCTTCTTGAAGAAAGACCACTTGGGATATGTTGAGGTAAAGAGCGACGGAACCTTTGGAATGGAAAAGGGGGAACCCGTTTATTTGGGAAAAACTTCTCCTGATTTCAATATGGGATGGAGTAATATGTTGACATACAAAGGCTTTGGGCTCGGATTCCAGATCAACGGACGTTTTGGAGGCGTGGTGACCTCTTCTACAGAGGCATTGCTTGATCGTTTCGGTGTATCCAAACGTTCGGCTGAGGCTCGTGAAGCGGGAGGCGTATTGTTGAAGGGACAAGGTCTGGTAGATGCGAAGTCTTATTATCAGATGACAGGTACGGGAAATTATGAAACTTCCGGTTACTATGTATACAGTGCCACTAATATTCGTTTGCAAGAACTTACCTTTAGCTATACTATGCCTAATAAGTGGTTTGGTAACGTGTTGAAAGATGTTACGGTTTCGTTTATAGCCAACAATCCTTGGATGTTGTATTGCGAAGCTCCGTTCGATCCGGAACTGACTCCTTCCACTAGTACTTACGGACAAGGTAATGATTATTTTATGCAACCGAGTGTTCGTAGCTTTGGCTTCGGTATTAAATTTAAATTATAATACACCTTCTTTATTATGAGAAAAATGAATCATTTTAAACTATTAGCGGTGATATGCGCAATGGCGCTATTTGCCTCATGCAATTTTGAAGAAATCAATACCAACCAATTTGAAATGAGCGACGGAGAAGGTGCGATGGATGGTTTTGAAGTCGGAGGGCTGATTACAGCTATGCAACGGACAGTGATTCCCGTAGGCACACAGGCTGATGATACAGATGTTATCAATGAATATCAAATAGCTTATCATCTATCGGCCGATAATTGGAGTGGATTTTTTGGCGAGAACAACAGTAACGGTTGGAACGCAGGTAGTAACAATACTACTTATTATTTGTTGGACAATTGGATAAAAGCGACCTATACGCAGTCTTATACCAATGCTCTTGATCCTTGGAAGAAATTGAAAATAGCGTCCGAGAAAAATGGTACGCCCGAAGTCTTTGCTTTGGCTCAAATTCTGAAGATTTCCGCTTGGCACAAGACACTTGAAAGTTTCGGCCCGATGCCTTATTCTCATGCGGCGGACGCTACAATGAACATTCCGTTCGATTCGGAGAAAGAGGTGTATACGGCGATGTTTGAAGAATTGACTGCAGCCATTGAAGAATTAACAGAAAAGGCGGAAAATGGGGTGAATGTAATGGGCGCTTATGATGCGGTATATGCCGGAGATGCTACCAAATGGGTGAAATATGGCAATTCGCTGATGCTTCGTTTGGCTATGCGTGTCCGCTTCGCTGATGCGGAACTGGCGAAAAAGTATGCTACTCAAGCAGTAAATCATTCTATCGGCGTGATGACGGCTAAGGATGATGCGGCTCAAATGAGTCAAGGGGCAGGTATGACTTTTCGCAACAACATTGAATGGCTGGCAGGCAACTATAATGAAGCTCGTATGGGTTCTTCCATCTTTTCTTATCTGATGGGATATGAAGACCCGCGTTTAAGCGTTTATTTTTTGCCGATGGATGGTAATGCCTCTTATGGTGTTGAGGCTTTCGATGGAAAAACATATCAAGCGGTGCCGGCAGGGCATGCCAATGCGCAGAATGATATCTATAAATCTTGCTCAAAGCCCAATATTCAAAGTGGAACTCCTACATATTGGCTGCGTGCATCGGAAGTTTATTTTTTGCGTGCGGAAGCAGCTTTAGTGTGGGAAGGTTTCGGCAGTGCGGATTCATGGTATAAACAGGGCATTGATATGTCTTTTCAGGAGAATGGTGTGACTGATCCTGTAGACGATTATATGAATTCCAATTTGTCACCTCGGGCATATGTTCTTTCCCATTATCAGTATGGGCAAACACTTTCTGCTCCGTGTGAGACTACTGTCAAGTTTGAAGGGACAACTGAGCAGAAGTTGGAAAAAATTATGATTCAGAAGTGGATTGCTTTGTTTCCTAACGGACAGGAAGCGTGGACGGAATGGAGAAGAACCGGTTATCCGAAGTTGAATGTCATTAAGACTTTGAAAGGAGCAGTGCAAGGCGCAACTCTTGAGGGCGGTATTCGCCGTATGATTTATCCCACCAGTTTTTCTCAGACTAACGAGGGAAAGGCTATTTATGAAGCAGCCTTGAAGTTGTTCAATAACGGTGCAGGTGGCGAAGATAAGTCTTCTACCCGTTTGTGGTGGGATTGTAAGAGATAACCTACATGTATCATTTTAATACAGATGAAGAATATGAAATCATTAAGAAAATTGTTATATATTATTCCATTGACAGGCATGATGGTAACTTCTTGCATGGATGTGGAGAATATTGAGATAGACCATATAGGCGGGTATGCCACAATGAACAATGCGGAGAGTGAGGCATATTATGCCAATCTGCGCGCCTATAAGGCGACTGCTTGGAATTACAATCGTCCCGTAGCTTTCGGATGGTATTCCAATTGGGCGCCTGCTGGAGCTTATCGAAGAGGATATCTCTCTGCTATGCCCGATAGTATGGATTTTGTTTCTATGTGGAGTGGCGCTCCAGGACGTTATGAAATCACTCCGGAGCAGAAGGCAGATAAAGAGTTTGTGCAAAAGGTGAAAGGAACGAAACTGTTGCAGGTAAGTCTGCTTTCTTATCTTGGTAAGGGCGCGACACCAAATTCGGTATACCTCGAAGTGGAAAAACAAGCGGAGGAAGAAGGCTGGTCGGCGGCTCAATTGGAAACAGCGAAGAAACAAGCCCGTTGGAAATATTGGGGATTTGAAGGTCAGTTTGAAAGTGAAAACCATTATGCATGTCTGGCGAAGTTTGCCAAAGCTCTGTGCGATTCTTTGTATGCAAACGAATGGGACGGTTATGATGTAGACTGGGAAATCGGTAGTGGTGTGTTTGATATGGATGGCACATTGAGTCAGAATAAGCATTTGATTCATTTGGTTAAAGAGATGAACAATTACATTGGTCCGAAAAGCGATCCGGAAGGTAAAGGACATAAAATGATCTGTATTGATGGAAATATTTATGGGCTTACCCGTGAATTGGATGAGTATGTCGATTATTGGATTATACAAAGTTATGGTAGTTCCAATCCCGGTTTTGATGGTTATGGCGTTGATCCTAAAAAAATAATCTGCACAGAGAACTTTGAAAAGTATGCCACTAATGGAGGTCAATTGCTGAAGCAGGCTGCTGCTATGCCGCAAGAAGGTTATAAAGGTGGAGTAGGAGCTTATCGCTTCGATAATGATTATGACAATACGCCAAATTATAAATGGATGCGTCAGGCTATTCAAATCAATCAGCGGGTTTTCAATGAATGGAAAGCGAAACAAAACGAAGCGGAAAATAAACCGCAGAAATAAGTGGACTTATAAAATTCTAAAACAGTAAAAAGATGATGAATAAACATATATTCTATTATTTGATGGTAGGTAGTATGGCGTTATTGTTGGGCGCTTGCAACGACAGCATGAATGACCTGCTGGAGCCTAAGGTTTATTTCGAAAGCAAGGAATATAATTTCTCGGTGGAAGATGAAATGGATGTAATGACATTTGATCTGGTTTCAAGACTCTCGTCAGCAACTTCCTCTCAGGTAGACGTATCATATAGTGTAGCCGAACCAAGTGTAGTAGACGAATACAATGCAAAGTATGGCACAAATTATGAGATGCTTGATGTTTCGCAGGTAAAGCTAAGCAGTACGACATCTTCTATTTCGAGTGGAAAATTGTATGCGGATAATATAGAAGTCGAACTTTCCGGGTTAGAAGCCTTGAAAGCCGGGAACTCATATGTTTTGCCTATGCGGGTGCATTCGTCTTCGGTGTCGACTCTTTCCGGAACAAACATTGCATATTTCTTTTTCTCCAAACCGTTGAAAATTACCAAAGCTGGTAATTTCAGTAACCACTATATTTCTGTGAAGTTCCCTGTCGGTACTTTCTTCTCGTCATTCACTTACGAAGCATTGATTAATGTGGATTATTTCCTCGATAATAATACGATTATGGGAACCGAAGGTGTGATGATTCTCCGTATCGGTGATGCAGGAGGAGGAATTACTCCTAAAGATTATTTGGAAGTGGCCGGAGGACAGAACTACCGTGTAACGAAACCGTTGTTAACAAATCGTTGGTATCATGTAGCGTTGACTTATGATCAACCGACAGGAAAAACAGGTATTTATGTAAATGGTGAGAAATGGGCTGGTTCAGATTGGGGTATTGACGGTTTTGATCCGAATTCGGACATGGGTTTTTATATTGGTAGAATCTATGGTTTTAAATGGGGTGAACGTCCATTCCATGGTAAAATGAGTGAAGTCCGTGTTTGGAGTGTAGCCCGTACGGAAAATCAACTTAAGCAGAATATGCTGGGTGTTGACCCTGCTTCAGAAGGCTTGGCACTTTATTATAAACTAGACGGATCAGAGACTCAGGAAGGTGGAGTTATCAAAGATGCCACAGGGCGTATAAACGGTACTACAAATGGAATTACTATTAAGACGTTGGATGCTCCGATAGCTATCAATTAATGGAACACACAAATTTGTGAGAGTTTTTGCTCTTTGCATTTTTGAATATGAGTGAAAGCCTGCTTACTGAAAAGATAATATTCTTTTGGTAAGCAGGTTTCTTTTATTTATGTTTGTTTTATGAAGAAGTTACTATTTATCCTGTTTATATCTTTTCCATCTAAATGTTTTTGAAGCGTGGTGAAGAACGGGAAGTGAAGTTTATTTTGTCCGAAGAGGATTTCTCGCTTGTCGATCGGAATTTAAAGAGGATTGTGGAGCCGGGAACTTTTCAGATAATGATTGGTGCTGCTTCCGATGACATAAGATTACAGACGAAAGTAGCTATAAAATAGGAGATGCCATCTTTGACTGTTTGATATGTTTTCTAAATACATTCAGTGTGTCGGAAATTCCGACACACTGAATGTATTTGTAGCTTGCACCTATTTTTATTGTCAAACAGTTAGTATAACATTCAAATAAATGAATATCAATGCTCTCTTGATAATAACCTCTGATAATAGGCTGATAATGAAATATAGTCTCGATGCTATCATTTCATTCCACTTGGTTCGCGCTTTATAATTCGATTTTTAGATTTGAATGATCATAGACTATGGGAATACTTTCCCCATTAACAGACACAGATACCGGGCATTGTAAACTTCTGATATAGGCTTTGACTTTGGTGGAGCCATCAATCCATAGCTGCATGCGTCTATTTTCTTCTTTCTGAATAATAAATAGTTTTGCCAGCGAGGAGAAATAAGAGGTAGTTCCTCTTTTTAATGAACTGCCATAACCAATAAAATACTCTTTAGCATCTGCCGGAGCGCTCTTTTCCGGATATGTAACTATAAACATATAAGCATCTGTAGACCAGCCATCGGCTTCAATCCATGAATTGCTATGCATTAATCGTCCGTCTGCTAACTGATTAATATAAATATCTGTAATCTTACCCTTATTGCGGATGCGTAAACCAATCCAGTTTTTACCTTCACGTTTCTCAATCTCAGGAAGCTCTTTTTCATCGGGAGTCTCTTTTAAAATAATAGCAGTCACACCTTTCACTCTATTGACTTCGTCAGGCAAGTGAAAAGAATAATAACTATCTTTACTTTTCAAATCTTCAGTCGGTACTTCTATTACTTCCCAATACAAATTGTCCGGATAATCATGCACAAAATTAGATCGTGCCAACGTGCGAGGATATAATGGACGGACTATTACTGAAGAATTTCCATTTGTAATGTTTAGATCTGTCCCTTTTTTCTCAGTTATTCCTCCCGGATGCCACAACCATTCAAAATGACCGGTTTCATAGGTTTTTAAATCATCAATGATATAGATGACGTTGTCTATCCACAAAAAGTGACGGAAGTTGCGGCTAAACTGGTCCGAATAAGGACCTGTACCATTTGCCAACACATATTTTATATTTCCGGCATCCAACAGATAATGCAGATATCCTCTTAAGGTAGAACCATAATATTGCTGTTCTCGTCTTTGCCCTTTGCCATTGAATAATACGACATTATGTGCCTCGCTTTGAAAGAAGTAGTTGCGGTATTCGGGATTCGCATACCAACATCGTCCTCCATCTTTGATAATATCCTCTCCTTTATGAAAGACTATGAATGAATTGGCATCGGCATGAGAATGATTCCAGGTATATCCGGACTTGACGGCTAACATTGTGGCATCTTTCTCCCAAGAGTTGCGCATGGTTGCCCAACCGAAGTCTTTGAATAATTGTGATTTCTTTAGTTTAGGAACCTTGGGTGCTTTACTCAAATCGGGAGTATAGAGAAATCCTATCGGGCGGTCGATAAAATATCCATCACGGTGTTGCCCTTGCTCTATCTGATTCATATACCAAAGCATATCATCATTTTGAATCCCCATTGCATATAATAACATCAGACTACTTTCGGCAGCCGTGTTTTTATGACTGTCCCCGAAGTTTATATTATAAAGCATACCTGTACGTGGATAACAGATATGTACAAAAAAATCTGATAACTTCTCCAGTTGGGGTATCTCTATTGCTTTATCTTCCTTGTGAGTATTCATCCAAGCTAAGCGGAATAATAAAGCCTCTTGAATCCCGTAGTTTGCATAGTTCAGACATTCATACATTCCACCGGTCTCATCAAAGGTCTTTGGCTTTTGATGAAGCACATCTCCTGCAAACTCAAACCATTCGGGAAGGACTTCGTTGATAATCTTTACAGCATCTCTTGCTTCTTCCAATTCATTCTGTAAGCTTAGTGCAAGTAGACCACCCATACACGTACAAGAAGTCCACCAGTTGTGCCCCATTGAGTTTAGTGAATGAATACGTGTTGGCTCCAAGATCCAGTCACCTAATAGCGGGTCCATTGCCAGACGTTTTAATCCGTGAGCTATTTTTCTTCTTTCAGATTGAGAAAGTTCTTGATAGATGGCGTCATAAGCTATTGCTGCATAAAAAGCTTTATGTGCAATCTCAAGGTCGGCGTTCCAGGCTGGGGTACGAGCCATCATTTCTTGATTGCCCCAAGTTTCGTCCTCAGTGACATCCAGCAAAATCTCTTTTATTTTATCAGCATACTTCTTTTCATCCGTCATTAGAAATGAGAGTGCTAAATAGTCTATCTTATTCAATTGAGTTTTCTGCAATAGGTTATCGGCAGTTTTCCTGATTGAATTCCAAGCTTCAGACATTCGTGTATCCTGTCTGACACTTATTTTTGCCTGCTCAATTCGTTGAGGGGTATAAAGTAAGGCTGGATGCTTTATTTTTTCTGCATGGATAAAAAGTAAATATAAAGCTGCTGAAAGACATAAAAGAATTCGTTTCATATTACATTTTGCATAAATTGGTTCCTTATTTAAATGAAATACGAATGAAACGTCTATCTCGCTTAATCATTTGTGTTTTTTCGAAAATTATAATGTATACCCTTGTTGTATTGATGTTTAATCTCTATTTTTGTCTGGCAAATTAGGCTGGCTTATGAAAAATACAAAGCGTACAAGCATTATCACACTCGTTCTCCTGCTAAGCATTTTTAAGGTATACTCACAATATATGTTTCGGCATTGGGATGTGGTTGATGGGATGTCGGATAATCAAATACGATATTTTACAATGGCACCGGATGGTCGTATGGTCATTCGAACAGCTTCTATTTTAAACATCTACAATGGTGCTACATTCGAACATTTTTATCACGATAGGCGGAAAATCTATAAATGGGATTTCAACCGGAATCAAATATTTAAAGATTATCACGATGCTTACGGACGGATATGGATGAAATCTCCGGGATATTTGTTATTATTCGATTTGAATACCAATCAGTTTATTTATGATATTGATTCCGAATTACGCCGGATGGGAGTAAGTGGAAAATTGAAGAATTTGTTTATTGATGAGAGCAAGAACTATTGGTTTCTTACCGAAGATAATACATTCTATTTTTTTGATATATCCGCAGGAGAATTACAGATAATCGAAAAGGGGAACAGTGACTTTACATATCGGCACGGTATTCCGTACGAGTTAGCTCAATATAAGAATACTTATTATATCGTATATTCGAGCGGGCTAATTCGTCGTTGGGCCAAAACCTTGCGAGATTACACCGGTCAGGATACTTTTTTTGTAGGACGTATCTCTGAAGCTACAGACCGGTTAAAAATACAATCTACCTCCGATGGGAATCTATGGCTGATGTATAATCAGGCTGTTTGCTATCGTGATAAAACTGATAAAGGTTGGCAAGAGATAAGCACCATTAAAGGTATGTCCAACTTCTTTACCTGTATGGATTTGGACAAGCAAGGAAACGCATGGGTCGGTTCTTCGTGGTCTGGATTGCGGAAAATTGAAAACTCTACACATAGAATTGAAACAATGCCCGGATTGAAATTAGGTGACGGCAGTGTGTTAAGTAATGACATACAGTGCATCTTTGCCGATAATAATGGCGGAATTTGGGTAGGCACTTTGTGGCAAGGTATCTGTTACTATAATCCGAGTATGTATAAGTTCAAGCTAATTCAGACTGTTCAGAATAAAACAATGATTACCAACGAATCGGTGCGTTGTTTGTTGGAAGACGAAGACGGAACGATACTCATTGGTACTACTGCATACGGATTGATGCGTTACTCTCCTTCTACGGGAGAAGTCAGCAGGGCATTCAAAGATATTCTGTCCGGTGATCTTTGTCTGACTCTTTATAGAGACAGTAAAAAGAGATTGTGGGTTGGAACGTATTTGAATGGATTTTGCTGCATAGATGGAAAAAATGTGAGATATTACAATAAACAATTAGTTAATACAGAGTTATTCCCGGAGCAGAATATCTCCCGAGCAGTTTATGAAGATCCGGATGGGCGTTACTGGGTCAGTGTCAGTAATGAAGGAGTAGGTGAGCTAGACACCTCAACGGGAAAAATACGATTGTTGCGGGATAAACATCCGAAGATTAGCTTTCATAAACGCGATTATGGTTTTTATCCTGTCAGCAATTCTACTTTTGCGGTGTTTGGGGAAAATGGTATTTACTACTATGATACTCATAAAGATAAAATCTTTGTTCCTGAAATAGACGATCCGGATAATCCTAAATTTATGGGGCCTCAGGTAAGCTATAATTGTGTGTACAAAGATAGCCATTCGCTAGAATGGTTTGGGACGGATATTGGAATTCGTGTATGGGACGAACAAAAGAAGAAAGCTCATACGATAACTACAGAGACCGGATTGGCTAACAATTCTATATCGTCAATCATTGAGGATGATAGCGGTATTTATTGGGTATCAACGGTAAGTGGTATCTCACGAATTGAATTAAAAGAGACTTCTGAAGGATATGATTTTCTCATAGTCAACTTCAGTTCAGAAGACGGATTGCAGGGAGGAAAGTTCTATGAGAATTCATCGTTAAAAACCCGTGATGGAGAACTGTATTTTGGCGGTCATCATGGCATTAATTCGTTTCAACCTCAAAAGATTTATTATAATCATGTCCACAATAAACCTATATTCACTGCATTCCGTCTGTTCAATTCTCCTGTTAAGGAACACACAGAATATAAAGGGCGTGTTATTCTTGAATATCCGATAAATAATACTCGTGAGATTCATTTGAAGTATAATGAGAACTTTGTTACTTTCGAATTTGCCGGGCTTAACTATGTGAATACTTTGCAAACCTACTATAGGTATAAACTCGAGAATTTTGATCCGGACTGGAATGAAATAAAGACCAATGGTCTGGGAGTGGCTACCTATACCGGTTTACATCCGGGGAAATATAAATTAGTGGTATACACAGCCAATAATGACAGAAGTTGGGGAGAACAGGCCGCAGAAATGACTATTGTCGTTTCTCCGCCTTTTTGGGCAACTGTTCCTGCTTACATATTTTACATATTGATTGCAGGTGGAGTCATCTATTTGTTTTTAAAAGCTTATAGGAAGAAAAAACTTAAAAAGCAGTTCGAACAAGAGGCATTGAAACGTGAACAGCAGAAAGAAGAGCTTAATCAGATGAAGTTCCGCTTTTTCACCAATATCAGTCACGAATTCCGTACTCCGCTTACTTTGATAATGACGCCTTTAGGTATCCTTATTCAACAAGCGGAGAATCCAATGAAGGACAAATTGAAGTCAATCTATAACCATGCCGGTAATTTGTTGGAGTTGATTAATCAACTGCTTGATTTTCGGAAACTGGAGATGGGAGGTGAAAGTCTGAAATTACATCAGGCTGACATCGTAGAGTTTGTGCGGTACATTGGTTCAGGGTTTAAAGAACTGGCGACAAATCGATCTATAAAGTTTTCGATAGAGAGTGAATGTCCTGGCATGAATATCTGGTTTGATGATACGAAAATGCAACGGATTCTGAATAATATTTATTCCAATGCATTTAAATTCACTCCTGATGGAGGGCTTATCTCAACGATTGTAGCGACGGAGAAAAAAGATGAAAAGATATTCGTAAGAATCGAAATATCCGATACAGGATGTGGAATCAGTGAAAAAGACTTGAATGTGATATTTGACCGCTTTTATCAGTCGGAGCCAATTCCTGGTGTGACAGGTTCCGGTATTGGTTTGCATATGGTCAAAGAATATGTCTCTTTGCATAACGGAAAGATAGAAGTGCATAGCAAAATAGGAGTAGGAACAACATTTTTGATATATATTCCATCCGACTTGAAAGGAGACGACAGTGAATCCAAAATTCCGGCTATGTCTCCCGATGTGGAAGAAAAGGTGGTATATTCGGACAGGAAAACTATTTTGATAGTGGAAGACAATGTAGAATTCCGTCGTTTTTTGGTGGAACAATTGATAGGTCAATTTAATATTCTGGAGGCTGGAGACGGAGCCGAAGGCGAAGAAGTTGCCATACATAAGTCGCCGGACCTGATAATATCCGATATGATGATGCCGAAAGTGGATGGTCTGGAAATGTGTGTCCGGATTAAAAACAATATTCAGACCTCACATATCCCGATTATCTTGCTCACGGCACGTATTTCAGACGAAGCTCGGATAGAAAGTTATAAAGCTGGTGCTGATTCTTATATATCGAAACCTTTCAATTATGACATATTACTGACGCGTATTAATATGCTTTTAGAACAGCAGGAAAAGCGTAAGGAAATATTTCATAAAGAAATAGAAATCTCTCCTCAGAATATCACTATTACTTCTTTAGATGAAGAATTTGTGGAGAAAGCCTTACGGTTGGTGGAAGAGAATATGGAAAATCCGGAGTTCTCGGTTAATAACTTGTGTGATGACTTGGGGATGAGTCGTAGTCAGCTATACCGTAAATTTGAGTCCATTACAGGATTGACACCGAATGATTTTATTCGTTCTGTCCGATTGAAACGAGCTGCCCAGTTGCTTCGGGGCAGTTCATATAATATTTCGGAGATTTCGGACAGGGTCGGATTCAATTCCATTAAATATTTCAATAAATACTTTAAAGAAGAGTTCGGATTCACTCCGACGCAATATCGTTCGAATGGTAGTGGAGAGACTAAATAAAAAGTCTCTCCATTCCCATTTATATACTGAAAATGCCCTAAAAAGGGTATAATGAGACAAACTAACCTAATAATCGGGACAAATTATCTCAATGGTGTCGATTGGATTCGTCTATTTTTGCAGTGTGATTAAAAATAACTATGAACTGCAAAATGATGGAACCATGAAGAATATTCTATCTAAAAGAACATTTATTGTATTACCACTATTTCTTTTTTCACTTCATCCGCTTTGGGGACAGAAAAGTAACTTTAAAAATGACATTTGTATTCCGGGCAAACTGTATATGCTTTCGGATATAAGGAATGATGTTTTTGTCGAAGCACTAATTAAAAGATGGAGACCTTACAATGACTTTGTGAGATTTTCGGGTGACTGTGTTTATTCGAGAAAACTGAATCGTGTAGCTTCTGTCGATACTCCTGTGGATGGATCGAATATGAAAATCGAATTGGTCAATTCGGATGAGTTTGAAATAATAAAAGAAAAAGCAATTTCTATATGCGTAGGGAAAAAAGGAATAGGAACTCAGGAAGTTACTGTTCAGATACTGGGGGACAGTTTTGTCAACGGAGCTTTTTTCAGGGACGCGTTGCTGTCGAAGAATTATATTCCCGGTATAAAACTGGTCGGACTAAGGAATATAAAGAATGAAGAAGGACAATATGATGAAGGGCGGGGTGGATGGACAGTGAAGAAATACTTCGAGATTCCTAAAGGAGAGATGACATCATATCATGGATATATGCAACCTGTGGGTGAATATAGATATTGGGGGAGTTGTGAGTTTTGGAAAAACTGTTATAAGGTGATTAATGGTGAACTGACAGATACTGAAATAGTCTATAACTGTGGGAGATACGATCAATGCATAACTAAATTCGATAAGGAGACAGGTTATTTGGCAGCTCCGAAGAAAAACGATTTAATGTATGATAATGCACGTGGAAGCTACATGGTTTATACAGGAAAGAAGTGGAAGAATGTTGAGGTTGATGAGAGAAAATGGGCTTTCAATTATAGAAAATATCTGGATATGTGGAATCTTGATGCACCTAAGTTCTTTGCACAGATGTTGGGGCTCAATGATTATCGCGACAGTTTGACGGCCGATTATCGGGAATGGAATAAAAAGATTGCCGAGATGAAAGAGTCATATTACAAAGCTGTGCCCGATGGTAAATTTATAATTCTGATCCCGTGTACAACCTGTGGTTCGCTCAACAATGTCAGAGGAGATTTTACGTTACGGCAGAATGCATCCATGTGGCAACTGCGAAAAAATATCATTGATACATTTGATGGTAGGGAAAGTGAAGGATACTATGTCGTTGACATAGGCATTACCATTGATAATGAAAAAGGGTACAACCGGAATCGTGACGGAATACAGACCGGAAATCCCCATCCATATCCTAATTATCCGACAATGGGAATTCCTCTTGCTGCCTTTATTCAATATTATAGAGAACTTTAAAATAACAATGATGGCTAATACTTTTGATGATATCATAACTTGCTCTTATAAAGAGTATCACCAGATAATTCTCAATTACATAACCTATCGCATCACTCATCGTTGTGAGGCAGAAGATTTGGCTCAAGATGTATTTGTACGTTTATTGGATTATAAACAAATGCTTCGTCCGGATACTGTAAAGTATTTCTTGTTTACCATTGCCCGTAACATCGTAACCGATTATTTACGCAGATACTACAAAAAACAAGAAGTGAATAATTATATCTATGATATGATCCCTTCTTTTACTAATGAAACAGAAGAGAAGATTATTGCCGATGACTTGTGTAAGACAGAACAACGGATACTTGCTGCCTTTCCTGTACAACGGCGTACGGTGTATGCGTTGAGCCGTTATGAAGAAAAAGATACGGAAGAGATAGCCAATATGTTGAATCTTAGTCAGCGTACGGTAGATTATCATTTATTTTTAGGACGTCGTGACATGCGCCGATATATGAAGAATTGCATTTAATATGAACTGAATCAATAAATAGAAGTGAAGCCAATGAAGAAAAAAAGCAGAAAAAGTAAAATGACGGGATGTCTGCACATCTTGCCGAGTCTTGAGAATAAAAATAATAATGTAAAAACCTCAGATTTAATTTCATGAAACTCCGAAAGAAAATGCTATGTATGGTAAAGCAGGTGAAGAAGATAACAATCTTTGCTTGTTTGGTGTGTGTGGTGTATCCCGTTGCTGGGATACAAGCGGCTGTCGGTGAACAGCAGTCGGTAGCACAAACCCTGAAGAAAATTAAAGGAAAAGTGATTGACGTGTTAGGTGAGCCGCTTATCGGCGTCAATGTGAGTGTAGTCGGACAAACGGGTGGTACGATTACCGACATTGATGGTAACTATTCGCTAGATGTTCCTGCGGGTGCTAAATTGAAATTTAGTTATATCGGTTACGAAGACCAAATAATTGATGCAGGTGTAAAAGCGGTACTAAATGTGACAATGAAGGAGAGTACTGAAGTGCTCGAAGAAGTGGTAGTTGTAGGATATGGCGCACAGAAGAAAGAAACACTAACAGGTGCGGTGACCGTAGTTAGTGACAAGATGTTAAAGGATAAGGGAGCTCTCTCTAATCCTGCACAGGCTTTGCAAGGACAAGTGCCGGGAGTCATTATAACCCGTAACTCGGCTGCTCCGGGAGATGAGAGCTGGAATATGAAATTACGCGGTTCATTCTCGAAGAATAATTCAGCTCCGTTGGTGATTATTGATGGTGTGGAGTCTGACGATTTTTCCCAATTAAATCCGGGTGATATAGAGTCCATCAATTTCCTTAAAGACGCTTCTGCAGCTATCTATGGTAGTAAAGCTGCCGGAGGTGTTGTTCTGGTACAGACTAAAAAGGCCAAAGAAGGTAAGGTAAAGGTGGAATATAGTGGTTCGGTAACTGCTAAATTCGTAGGGTTGCAGCCTACACTGATGACATTGGATGAGTGGTGTGATGCTATGGAACAAGCTCGTTTGAATGATAACAAAAAGCTGGCAGACGATCAATGGCTGCAATACGTAGCTTTGGCTCGTCAGAATAAGGGACATTATATTAATGTGGAGCAGTCGGGTAATCCTTTCCCGGATTCTTTCCAAGGTTTATACGACTTCGTCTTTTTTGATACCGATTGGCAAGATATCATGTGGGGGACAGCAGCTTCCACTTCACATGAACTGAGCGTATCGGGTGGTAACGAAAGGTCTGTCTTCCGTCTTTCCGGACGATATATGTATGATGATAGTAATTTGAAATGGGGTAACAATAAGAATCAACGTTATAATTTTCGTTTGAGTAATACATTCCATCTTACAAAGAACTTTGATCTTGAGTCTATCATTTTCTATTATCGTCAGGATCAAGTGTCACCGACGCAAATTGGAGAAGCTTTGACAGCCGGAACGCAACAACCGGGTTTTCCTTCTTCCACGATGGATGGGAAACCTTATGCGTGGGGTAACTGGGCTACGCCCAACTGGCGTTGTGAATTGGGAGGAGACAACAAACTCAACACTTCCGGTATCAATATCAGTGAGACATTTAAATATCGTTTTGACGAGCATTTTGATGCAGTAGCCACTTTGGGGTATAACACCTCTACTGCCATTCGGGACGTGAAAAACCAAACAGTAGATTATTATGACTACACTGGTACAAAACGGGAAACGCGTGTGGAACCCAGGCAAGAGGATACTTATTATATTAAAACAACTGCACGAACCAATCTGTATACGTTAAATTTCTATTTGAACTGGAAGCGGACATTCGGTAGTCATAACCTCGGAATGATGCTTGGTACGCAATATAGCATGAAAGAATATGATTATACTGCAACTAAGGCTTTGAATATTTTACCTTCACTGAATATTATCAACGGAATAGGAGAGATAACATTACGCAACACAAAGAATGAAGGACCTTCCAGATATCAGGAAGCATTGCTTTCTTATTTTGCACGTTTGAACTATAACTATAAATCCAAATACTTGCTTGAAGGAAATTTCCGTTATGACGGTTCTTCTAAATTTCAGCCGGAGAATCGTTGGGCTTTCTTTGGAGGTGTATCCGGAGGATGGCGTATCAGTGAAGAAGAGTTTGTGAAAGGGCTGGGTGTTTTCGATGATTTGAAACTACGTCTTTCTTATGGTACAGTGGGTAATCAGGGAGGTATTGATCGATACGATGGTGTGCAGCTATACGATTTCAAACAGAATGGAGGTGCATTAGTGGGGAGTGGTTTACTTTCCTATGTGGATACAAACGGTAAGCTGTTGAGTACAGACCGTACATGGGAAGTCATCAAGAACTACAATATCGGTTTGGATTTCGGTTTCCTGGATAATCGACTGACAGGTACTGCCGAACTTTTTTGGAAGAAGTGTAACAATATGTTGATTGATGTCACCTATCCTGGAACATTGGGGGATAAAGCTCCTACCGCTAATAGAGGTAGTTTTAAGGCAAACGGTTGGGAAGGCACGATTAACTGGTCGGATAAAATAGGAGAAATTTCCTATCATCTGGGGGGGACTTTCACCTATACCACTAACAAATTGGTAGATAATGGGGGTGACGCTGTGATTAAATCCGGTGTAGTTTCAAATCGTGAAGGCTATCCGTTGAATTCCGTGTTCGGTTTGAAATATTGCGGTAAGATACAAACGCAAGATCAGTTGGATAAATATATTAATCAATATGCCAATGGCAATAACAATATTGCTATGCCTGGTAACTTGCGTTTGGGAGATAATATGTATGAAGATGTCAATAAAGATGGTAAATTGACAGAAGCTGACTATGTATATTTGGGAACTGACGATCCGAAGGTGTCTTTCTCTTTTAATGCCGGATTATCGTGGAAAGGCTTCGATGTCTCGGTTATTTTCCAAGGAGCCGGTAAACGCACAGTATGGCGTGGTGGCGAAAATAATCAAAAGGGAAAGAATGACAATTGGCGGATACCGATGATGTCTTGGTATAATAATTCAACGAATCAGTCGGTTGGTAATGTATGGTCGGCAGAAACGCCGAACGCCCATTATCCCACTTACACACATCAGACACAGATCAATCTGTATAACTATATTTGTTCTTCCTGGTCAGTGGAAGATGGTGCTTATCTTCGTCTGAAGAATGTTACGTTAGGCTACACGTTTCCGGCAAATGTGCTTTCGAAGACTAAATTCATAAGCTATGCCCGTATTTATGTATCGGGAGCTGATTTGTGGGAGAATAGTAAAATCAAGGATGGATGGGATCCGGAAGCGTCGCGCAAAGTAGAGACATTTGGCCGCTATCCTTTTACGAGAAACCTGACGGTAGGATTAAACTTGACCTTTTAAATATTAAATAGTATGAGATTAAATAAAATAAAAAATCTGTTTGTCGTTTTAACCTTGGGACTGTCCACACACTCTTGCCTTGATCTCGAGCCGCAAGAACAGTTGGCGGAAACGAACTACTGGAACACACCGGATGACTATCTGCTATTTGCCAATCAATTCTATGGCTGGACACGTCACTTTTCAGGAGCAATGGAATATAAGTCGACAAAACCGGTACATTCTGATTATACTTCAGATCTGTTTACCAATAAAGATGAACGTAATTTATTTAGCAATGGAAGCAATGCTGTACAGCCTGCGGATGCTAACTATACCAGCAATTACTCGCACATCCGCCGTACGAATCTGTTATTGAAAAATGCAGAGTCATATGCCACTCCGAGTGACATAGCCCAGTATGTGGGTGAAGCAAAATTCTTTCGTGCTTATTCTTATTTCGATTTATTGCAACTATATGGCAATGCTATTTTGGTGAAGGAACCTATGGAGGTAACTGATGCGCGAATGTATGTCAAGCAGAATGATCGTAGTGAAGTGGCTGATTTCATCATTAAAGATTTGAAAGAAGCCGTTCCTCTGTTACCGAAGTTCTCCGAAATACAAGAGTATGGGCGCATAAGTCGGGAAGGATGTCAGGCATTCTTGTCACGAGTGGCGTTGTACGAAGGTACCTGGCAAAAAAGTCGTGGTAACGTAGAACGTGGAAAAGAACTGCTGGATATTGCGGCGAAAGCTGCCAAAGACGTGATCGATAGCAAAACATTCAGTTTGTTCAAACCGGAAGCATTGGGTGACAGTGCACAGAAATATATGTTCATCTTGGAGGATGCGAAGTCTAATCCTGCCGGATTACAGAAAAGTGCTAATAAAGAATATATATTTGCTCGGCGCTTTGATGAAATATTGGCACCTATCAACTGGAATATTACACAAAGTTCATTATATAATGCAATATGGATTAGTCGTAAATTCGCCAATATGTATCTTTGTCAAAATGGACTTCCCATCACTTATGGAGGAAAAACAAACCCTCAATTCAAAGGGTATATGAAAATAGATGATGAATTTCAGGATCGTGACAATCGTATGCGTTATACAATGATGCGTCCTCACGATAACTTTTGGAACAATCAGAAACCACGTACTTCTTGGGATGGAAAGGATAAGAACCCATATATATCTAATTTTGTGCCGAAGACGGGGACCGGATATCACAATCAGAAATGGGCAACAGAGCGTAAGGTGGAAGATAAAAAAGAAGGTTATGATTTTCCTATAATCCGTTATGCTGAAGTTTTGTTGAATTATGCAGAGGCAGTGTATGAACGGGACGACAAGATCTCGAATACTGACCTGAATATTTCCTTGAATTTGGTGCGTCTCCGTGTTAATCCGGCTATGACTCCATTGACTAATGAACTGATTACCCAAAATGCGGGTATGGATATGCGGACAGAAATCCGCCGTGAGCGTACCATTGAACTATTCAATGAAGGCTTCCGCTTAGATGACCTGAAACGTTGGAAGACAGCAGAAACAGAAATGCCGATGGATATTGTAGGAATTCAGTGGAAAGGTACGGAGTATGAAAAAGTGTGGGCGAATTGTCCTTATGAGACCAATGCTGAAGGTTGTATCATTATTGAAAAGGGGCGTAAATGGGAAGAAAAGAACTATCTGTTCCCGTTGCCGAGTGACCAGTTGCAGTTGAATCCTAATTTGCAACAGAATCCCGGATGGGAATAATAATAAAAACAAATAATTGTAAGTGACATGAAAAACAGATATTCATTGTTTAAGAAAGGATATTGGGAGGCTGGTGTATTACTTGGCTTATGTCTGTTAATAGCTTCCTGCGGAGAGAAGGAATTTACTACTGACATGCCCGAGAACAAGTTGATTACAGCTATTTCATTGGAAGTGAGTAGTGAACTGCCTGTGCAGTTGGGAACAGATACAACTATTGTCTATCATATTACTCCCGAAAATGCGGATCATACAGAGTTGAAGTGGACGACTACTAACGAATTGGTAGCTACAGTATCACAAGATGGAACGATTTCTGCTAAATCGTTGGGAAAAACGATGATTACCGTAACTCCATCGGTAGGATTTGGAACAGCATCCACTGTACGGACTATCGAGGTAACAGTGATTCCGGAAGTAATCAAGACTACCGGGATTCAGTTTACAAACATTGAGGAAGGAGTTTACGAAACTGATAAATTACAGTTGAAATATGATATATTGCCTGCTGACCATACTTATTCTTATTTGACTTGGGCAAGTAGCAATGAAAATATTGCGACGGTAGATAAGAATGGAGTAGTGACGGGGATAAAAGCCGGAGATGTGACTATCTATGCATATACGCACGATGGCAGTAATGTAAGAGGAGAATATTCATTGAAAGTGATGAAATATGAACCTGCGACGAATGTTGAGATTGTTCCTCATACGGATGTTCTCTACTGGAAACAGCAACTTGATTTAGACTTTACACTAACACCGGAAGTAGCTACTGTAAGTTCTGTGGAATGGACATCAAGCGATGAGAAGGTATTGACTGTGGAAGGAGGAAAAGTGAAAGCCATGGGCTTCGGAGCAGCCACTGTTACTGCCACTTGTATAGAGACTGGCAATAAATCGACTATCGACTTGACTGTAGCCTCAGGTTTTTATGTATGGGATGCCACAACAGACTTTGAGGGATGGGCTATCAATAGTAATATTGGCTCTATGGAGCGTAAAGACGGAAAACTGGTTATGACCGTGACTGCTGATAATAATAAGCGCGTGTATATGCAAAGAGTCTATAGTACGGTAGCTAATCAGATGGATATGAATTTTAAAGATTATCCGGTGATTGCCATGAAATGCACAGATATACCATCGGGTGCACAATATACTCTTAATCTTGCTAACTTGGGAAATACCGTAAATATCGCACCGGCTATGAAAGTTGAGAAATTGTCAGATGGTACACAACTGGTTTATTATGACGCATCTTCCTTAGCACAGTTTACCAATACAGAAGGGGTTGTTCCGATTAGAGCCTTTATGTTCAAGATATTAAAAGTCGATATTCCTTCATTCTCGGCAGACTGGATACGTACATTTAAGAGTGTAGAAGAAATGATGACGTTTTCAGAGGTTGAGGCTGGGAAATAATATGGACTTATATTCACCTTATAGTTAAATGATTATGAAGATAGATTATATAAAGAATCAGATAAAGGTAGCAGGCATGGTGATTGCCTGCACCTCACTATGCTCGTGTAACAGTGAAATAGAAGATGGGACGACCGATATAGATAGTTGGCCGTTGCCTCGCATAGAAGTGACCTACCCTACGGAATTTGAACACCCGGGAGTTGTTTTTACTGTAGAAGACATCGAGCGTTTTCGTAAGATTGCTACCCAACAGATACAACCACAATATGCGGGTTATGAATTATTGAGCGCGGATAAACTCTCTCAAAGTACATATATAATGAATGGTCCTTATGATGAAATTTATGCCGGTGAAGATGCTTCTCATCCGAACATCATGAATCAATTTGGAAACGATTTTGCGGCAGCTTGTCAGAATGCCATTATGTTTGCTGCTACACAACAAAAAGGCTATGCTGATAAGTCAATGGAGATAATACGTGGCTATTCCGCCAGCCTTAAAAAGCCTGTCTATAGTGCGAGACAAGCCGGTTTGGATCATGTATTGATGGTGGGTAACTTATGCATAAAACTAGTTTATGCTGTTGAGCTTATGCGATATCTTGATGGTTCCGGGATGACGAATGAGGACTTTCAGGGAGCATGTGATATGTTTAAGCGGTGTTTTATTCCCGTATTAGATGATTTCTTCTCTATCATAGAGCCTAAGAATAAGGCAGTCGGTAACTTTGGCGTATCTGCCATTAACTGTTACATGGCCATGGCGATTGTATTGGATGATATGGAAATGTATAAGAAAGCTATAGATATTTATCTTTACGGATATGAAAATGGTTCTATACGTTATTATATAGATGGAGAAACTGGACAATGTCAGGAAAGTGGTCGTGACCAAACACATGCACAGTTGGGATTAGGTATGATGTCCATGCTTTGTGAGACGGCCTGGAAACAAGGTACTGATCTCTACGGTGTGTTAGACAACCGCTTGCCGAAAGGCTATGAATATACAGCTAAATATAATTTAGGGTATGATGTGCCATTCAAGTATATGCCGGAACTCACCGGGAAGTATAATTGGTATGAAATAGACGAAGTAGACAAGAAAGAGGTAGCCAGTGGTCAGAGACCTGAATCAAGACGTGGTAAATTTGCTCCTGTCTATGAGCGGGTGTACAATCATTATGCGACACGTTTAGGATTGGGAATGCCTTATGTGAAAGAAGTCTTAGAAACAAAGGTTCGTCCTGAAAACGCCGGTACTGATATTGCTCATTTGGGGTATGGGACTTTTCTGTATTGTAGCGAAGGTTTTGAATAGTAGTTTATGAAAAGACTGTTTTTTATATTCATTTCTTTCTGCATGGCGGCGGCTCTGTCCGCCCAATTGCAGGAAAGAATGGTTAAAGTGAATGTTGTACCTGATCATGTCGATTGGAAGTACGAACTGGGTGAGAAGGTGAAATTCAACGTTGTGGTGACAAAGAATCGTGTACCTCAAGAAAATGTGACTGTATGGTATGAAGTTGCTCAGGATATGATGCATCCATTACTCAAAGATACCATTGTCTTGGAAAATGGTGTGCTGACATTGGATGCCGGAACCATGAAAACTCCTGGCTTTTTGCGTTGTCGTGTCTGGACAAAATATGACGGTAGAACTGTTGAAGGACGGGCTACGGCTGCCTTTGAACCTGAGAAGATAAAACCGACAGCTGTTTTGCCAAACGATTTCAATACTTTCTGGGAAAGTGCCAAACAGGAGAATGTTCGAATTCCTATGAATGTGAAATTGCGTTTACTGCCCGAACGTTGTACCGAGAAGGTGAATGTTTATGAATGGAATGTACAGAACTACCGTTTGAACAGCCGGGTATATGGTATTCTTTGTGTGCCGGTAAAGCCCGGAAAGTATCCTGCTTTATTGCGGGTACCGGGAGCGGGAGTACGGGGATATGCCGGTGCGATTGTAGAAGCGGAAAAAGGTATGATTACGTTGGAGATTGGCATCCATGGTATTCCGGTAACATTAGAACCGTCCGTTTATGCTAGTTTGAGCCAGGGAGGACTTTATCGATATCAATATCAGAATTGGGACAATCGTGATGAAGTTTATTATAAACGCGTCTATATGGGATGTGTACGTGCGGTAGATTATCTTTGTTCTATGAAAGAATTTGATGGCAGCAACCTCTTGGTGCAGGGAGGTAGTCAGGGAGGTGCGTTGGCCATCGTCACGGCGGTTCTTAATCCGCGTGTGACAGGAGTCGTTAGCTTCTTTCCGGCACTTAGCGATTTGAGCGGCTATGAGAAAGGACGGGCAGGTGGATGGCCGCATTTATTCAGAGACTCCACCGATGCTGTCGAAATCAGAAAGAAGAAATTGGAAGTATCTTCTTATTATGATGTGGCTAATTTCGCAAAGCAGCTGAAAGTCCCGGTCTTCTTCTATTTAGGATATAACGACATGGTATGTCCTCCTACTTCCACATTTTCTGTATATAACGTAATTACTTCCCCTAAAGAGATTGTGATAATGGAGGAAGCCGAGCACTATGCTTATCCGGAACATTGGTCACAGGCTTTGCAATGGATTTATTCTAAACAGGGAATGTGAGAGGGGCTCTTATGATTCGTATGTTACTACTCATATTAGATTTGTACCTGTTTTATTGTCATACTGTCAGGGATACATTCAAGTAGATGAATATCAGCACTCTGTCACCTGACAATAACCATTGATAATAGGCTGACAATAAAATATCCCGACTTTTATTGTCAGCCTTACTTTTATCTCTTATAATACCTTTATAACCTGATAAACAGTACCTTTATAAGTATGCTTCGAAGGAATACCGCATTTTTGCAGCAATCTCCCGAAGTGATATACTTTGTTATCAGACAATGATATACCGCTTTTCTTTTTCAGATAATTTAGTATTTCGACCGGAGTAAGAAATTCTCCTTCCTCTTTCGTTTGCGCAGCTTTAAAATACTGATAAAACAATTGCAGCATAGCCGGTGTCTGCTCAAACTCACGGTTGTTTTCCGTCATAATCTGCTCATCCTCACTGTCAAACCAGTAGCGTTCGCCATGATGAATCTCGTGCATGGCTTGTGCATAAAGCTGTTCATAATCTATCGGCTGTGTAGTGTCGATGTTTCCCGTCACTTCAATACAAATGACACGGCGGCTTCCCGAAGGATCAGTCAGCAAATCCTTCTGATTGCTTGTACCGATAAATGAAGCATACCGCTGCAATTCAAGTACCGAGCGACCGTGCGGTTTCCGTAGATTGACCACAGGCTTTTGAAGAATATGTTTCAGAAATCCCTGTTGTGGCAGAGTTATCTGGTCAAACTCATCGATGTTGATGAGCGCAAACCGATTCAGATACAGTTCTGCATCCCGTTTATGGCTGAAATCAATGCTGTCTGTATAGTAAGCGCGAAGTGCAGGTGGAATCATTTCACGGCAGAAAGTTGACTTATGAGTTCCTTGTGCCCCCACTAATATGGGCGATGTATTATTCGCATGCATTTTATCTACCCCTCTCCAATGTGAAACCATATTCAGGAACCAACGGTGGAAAAGCAATTCCCAATGCGGATTCTTGCAAGGAACCCTGTTTGCCAAAGCATGAATACGGTCTTTGCCGTCCCAATGAGGCAGATGAAACAGAAACTCTTCCAACGGATTGTAGATCGGCACACGGTTGGAATGTAAGTATCGGTCTATATCCCTATCCCATACGCCAATACCTTCGGATTGTGCGTCGAGCATGATGCTGTTTTGTGCCCGTTTGTCAATGGGATGAAAGTAAAACTGAAACGAGAAACGCTCCCGATATTCCACTTCCCCGATCTGCGTATTATAACGGAACTCATAACGACGGTTCATAAATTCATCCATTTGCAGGCTAAGACGTTGTTCTTTAGTCAGGCAGCTGCTTTTGGGCACTCCCTTACATTCCTTATATACGTTTCTTATCATTTCGCGTACCAGCATCGGATTTTTTCTTTTGTAATAACGCATGATGGTTCGTCGGGTTACCTCCTCTTCCGGGATGCCGGAGTAGTAACAATTTTCGGCAAGCGGGACTACTAATGTTTGCAAATCATGATCGTTTCGATGCCAGTCCGTTTCCATTTCTTCGAATGTTTTCCGCAATGCCGCTTCATAAAGCAATGCTACCGTATCTTCCGTGTCATACCCCGGCAGTGCTCGATTCAGCGGAGATGCTTCAGTGCTCGATTTCTCATGATAAGTCATCTCGCCGGGCATACCGATGGGCTGTGAAAGATAGAAAGGTACGGGAGCGGGACGATAAATCAAGTCCGGATCATAACTAAGACGTGAGAATTGTTCCAGTTTCGGCTCTTTTAATAGAATGTTGAAGGGAAGTTGAGGCTGATAACATTTAATGGCAAGCCGGTAAGCATGTGCCTGAAACACTTCGGCTTCTTCCGTTGTTTGCGGTAAAGTGCCGTCCGGACGGGTGAAGCAAGTCCATATCTTGACGCTTTTACCACTTGCTCCCATAAAAGCCAGCATTGTTTGGGGAAGTTCGGCAGCCTTTTGCTTCACGATTTCCACTTCTGTCTTTCCGGCTAGCGGACCGATGGTCAGTTCTACAATGCCATTGTAGGTTTTCATTCGCTTCACTCCGTTCACTCGCCCGAAGGCTGCTGCGGGAATCACTCGTGGTAGTTTGCTGGCGAGGGAACAAGGCTCATCGGGTAGAACAAAATGCAGGGCCTGACGTAATCCGGTTACCGGGCGGAGCTTGGTTTCTTTTTTCATTTTTTCTATCAGCAGGTCGATGTCTGTTGCGCTTAGTGCCTCCGTATCTCCGTTTTCCCTGATTTGTGTAATCTTCATTTTTCTTCTCTTGATATTTAATGAGAGTAAGTGTTTGTTATTGGTTTCAAAGGTACGGATAAGGTATCTGTAAAGCAAACTATTTGCGCTTTATCGCGATAAAGAATGTGCTTTCTTGTTATACTCTATTCAAGAAGGCGGACTTGAAACATTAACAAGCAAGTAAAGATATGCTCGCCACTGTGTATTGTTGCATAAAGACACCGTTATTCTTACGTTAACTTACCGGTATTGGTAGTTCGCCACGGCCGTGACGAGATCTTCCCACGGCCGTGGTAGGAATTCGTCACGGCTGTGGAAAGAAGTAACCACGGCCGTGGGAAGGTAAAGATACCGGTACTTTAGCTGAACAATACTGCTGCTTTAGCCGAACAATGCTGCTGCTTTAACGGAACAATACTGTTACTTTAGCAGAACAATACCTGCTTCTTTAGTGAAAGATACCGGATGTGCAGTACTCATTTAACGGGGCGACATTCGCTTCGTAGCGAGTTTATATTTCTTATAGGCTCTTTGCTAATATTGAACTTCCTCTCTTTCAATACAAAACTTCCTGTATTTATTTCCGTATTTCCACTTTGTTTCGAAAAAAAAGCATATCTTTGTCATACGCTTTCTGTTCACCAGCGTGATGAAACAGGTAAGAAGCGTTTTTTATTTATAAATAGGAATATTATTGCATTATCCCTCGTATTTGAAATCTAGCAAGTTTCTGTCCGTAGAGGGGGGGCAACAGATATTCCACGTGAACGGCCGTATGTCAACATATCGATGAAAGATGTGTTATATATACACAATTAGCGTGGATGTCTGTTGTTATCATTATCTTTCGGACGGGTTTGCTAGGCCTCAAATACGGATAATGATTCAACAGCATTCACGCTTTTTTTTGTATCCGGTTGGTTTCATAACCCTTAAAAATCCCCAACCCCAATCTCCTGTCCGCCCGGAATACAAAAAGCGCGAATGTTTGTTGAATCAACATCAACAGAGCACTATTTATTCCTTGTTGTATAACAAATTAAAAACAAACACTATGTCACAATGGATTAGCATAGAAGCGGCAGCCGAGAAATACCGACTCGAAAAAGAGTATATCTGGCTCTGGGTGGAAATGAAAAAAATCACAGTGTCTTATGAGAACGATACAGTTTCCATAGATGATGATAGTATCCAGCAATTCATAAAACGGACTAAGCTGGGAATTACGTCTGAATATATCGATGAGTTAGAGCAACTTTGCATGGAAAAAAACAAAACCAGCAGATTGTATGCTTCACTCTTGAATATGCGGGATCAGGAATTAATGGCAATTAGAGGACAAAGTTCGCGACTGGACGGTTTATGGAAAATGGTGGAGGAACAATACGAAAGACTGCGATCCTTCGAGAAGAATTCTATGTCGGACAACGCTATTTGTAGCAACTGCTGGATCAGAAAGATATGCAGGAGATTGAAACGAATTCTATAATTCTGCTGTGAATTTATCTATTAAATAACAGGCTGACAATAAAAGTACGATCTTTTTATTGTCAGCCTATTGTCATAGCCTATTGTCAGGGTGCAATGAGTTGCTAGTCACCGTATTATCCAGCCAAAACTCCTGCTGACAATAAGAACCCTCCAATTTATATGTAAACCTAAAACCTATGAAACTTTTCTGTTATTAATTACACGCATGGCCGCAGTATAGTATTCGCAAGGAACAGAAATCAAAATACTGTTTAAACCATTGTCTTTCGTTGACACTTGAATATAAGCTGCATTCAACAAACTCTTTACGCTGGCTACTTCCCAAGGACTACCAGCAAAAACTTTGACTTGAGAAATCTTTCTACTTGTAATCATGATCTTTATAGTGTGTTTTTGTTTTTACTGCGACAAAGATAAGAGAGAAAAGCAACATAGAGGTGCAATATTGTTTCATCTATAGTATACAAATGATTCATTGAATCAGGATTTGTATTAATTGACCAGTTTTTTGCGTTAATAAGAGTTGTTTTCCCTCACATCATTCATTTCTTATTTTGCGTATTTGTTATTGTTTCTACAAGGCTATTGATATAAACCTCTATATTATCATAGGCAGTACTTAGATTTCTTCCGTTTGCATCATATTTGTTTGGGTTCAATCCGTTGGCGGTTTCCCATTCGTCAGGCATGCCGTCATTGTCAGAATCAGTAATTTGTGGCAATGATTTTAATGTTGGCCATGCGCTCCAGTCGCTACCAGCTCCGGAAGGCTTTAGGTCTTTCTGACTATCGATAAGTCCGCCCTTAGGATAATTCTGACTTTTCCAATGGATGATACCTTTGTCGCAATGTTCACAAGGACCGTTCGGGCAGGGGGCATCTCCTAATCCGTTGTGTTCGTTCTTTCCGATGAATTGTGCCGTTCCTGTGCGTGTCTCTTCAACGATACGAGTATCTATATCATCTCGTTTGAGACTGCAACCCGCATATTTCAACACCAGCTCGTAAGCTTTTTGTGCTGTGTGGGTAGTTACCGCATCTACTTCTACCGGAGTATCCCGTTTCAGTTCATCGAGAGAGTGACCGGTGTTGTTACGGATACCAGTCCAGTTGTCTTTGTTCACTTTTGCGGCGGATGCTTCTGTCAGTTGGTTTCCTGCCTCGAAGTGATTCCGGCTGATATGATACTGTCCCAATACCCCTTTGATCGGTGCAAAATCTCCATCAGAAGAGCTGATGTCGATAGCCATCACACGGTTGGCCACTTTGGCATCCGTAGCGGGTCCGGGTTTGTAGTAGTTGTCCACAATGTTAATACCCATTGCTGCGCCGCCATAACATCCGTTACCGCTCCAGTTATAAATAACATTATTACGCATATCAGTACGTTCCTGACCTTGATATTTTACTCCGGAACCGAAACGTGGTGTGCGACTGTCATGGTGTGCCATCAGATTATGATGATAGGAAGCGTTGACTCCTCCCCAAATACCGCCATATCCATGAGGGCCTTTGGTATGTCCCGATAAGCGGAGACTTTCTGAAATAATACACCATTGCATAGTAAAGTTAGTATTATCATAGAATGAAGCACATTCGTCAGTGCTCCAACTGATGGAACAATGGTCAATCATGATATTGTTTTTCTGGCGTCCTCCCAGAGCATCTGCACCGTCGGAAGCCGAAGAGCCCAGCAAATCCGTATCTCCCATTCGGAAACGCAGGTATCGTAGAATTACATTATCGGCCGATACATTTACTGGAAAGTGAGCCAGGCAGATACCGTCTCCGGGAGCTGTCTGGCCGGCTATCGTGACATCACCGTTCCGAATGTCCAGTGTCGATTTTAGATAAATGGTGCCGGATATACAGAAGACAATTATACGAGGCTCCTTTTGTTCGATGGCATACCGGAGGGTACCCGGTGCTTTGGAGTCTTCCAGGGATCTGACAATATATACCTTTCCACCTCTTCCTCCTGTAGTGTTCATTCCTCCTCCTTCAGCTCCGGGAAAGGCATATGCTGTTTCTTCTACTGGTGGAGATACGGAGGGAGAATCCGGTGGAGTCTCCTGTTCTTTATTATCTTCATTGACTGAAGATGTGGAACAGGAGGAGAACGATTCTACTTGTGTGGCAAACAGTAGTGCCACGAAAATGAATTTTACCTTGTTGTTTTTCATATCTTACCTGATTTTTTATAAAATGTGATGATAGTGATACTGATACAAATGTAAGTGGATAGAATTTGATAGACAACTGGTTGCATAGATAGTGCACCAGATTGCACAAAAAGTCCGCAACTTTTGAATGATATTAAAAAAGTCCACGCAAACAAACAAATAGTGAGAAAGTATTCATGTTGTTCCGTATACTTTTGTAACGTGAAATAGTAACTGCTCAAGGCAGGACGACCAAATAATAATGGAATAAGAATCTATCATTAAGAATATAACAAATAATTTATGAAAGCACATTTATTTTCAAAGATGTCCCAAGGACTATTGTTGTTATCAGCTTTGCTGGCAACAAGTTGCAAGGAAAGTAGCAATAACTTTTTTGTTCCCGACCATGAAGCCCCTTCTTTGGTGTCTGTAACTCCTGCAAATGGTGAAACGGCCGAAGAAAACAATACGATTCTGCTTACTTTTAACGAGTATGTGAAAGCGGGAGAAGGGAAAGCGAATTTTAATGGCGAGGAAGTGGAGTTGACTTTCAAAGGTAAAACAGCGTCTTACGCTTATACTGCTTTGGACTATAATCAGGCCTGTCAGTTCAGCCTCCCCAAAGGTGCAGTCATAGACTTTCAGGGAAATGTATTCGAAGGTGTTAGTATTCAGTTTACAATCAGAGAACGTCCTCAACCGGAAGCACGCATATTTGATGCGGTGGTCAGTCCTGACGGAAAAGGAAACTATACCAGTATACAGAAAGCAATAGATAATGTCCCCTCGAAAAGAACAGAACCTTGGCTTATTTTCGTGGCGAACGGAACGTATGAAGAACAAATAATCATTCCTGAAGACAAACCGTATATTCATCTCATCGGACAGGATGTGGATAAGACAATTGTCAAGTTACGAATTAACAGCTCAACCGAAGCCAGTGCGACTGATCCGGATGTGTGGAAGTACTCTTATAAGAACTTAGGAAAAACGGAAGCCGCTATGGTATCAGTGAAGGCTACGGATTTTTACGCAGAGAATATATCTTTTGTAAACGGATATGGCAAAGAATTACAGAAAGGCCCTATGGCATTGGCAATGTATACCCAGAATGACCGCAACTCATTCAATAATTGCAAATTCCTCTCGTACCAAGACACCTGGCAGACCGGGCCTAAATCGGATAACGGCAGACTGTATGCACAGAATTGCTGGATTGAAGGAGCCGTTGATTACTTCTATGGAAACGGGAATTGCTTTCTCGAACATTGCACCTTTTATAATATGAGGGATGGCGCAATTATTGTTGCTCCTTCTCATAAAGTAGGAACACGTTGGGGATATGTGTTGAATAATTGCATTGTGGATGGAAATGAATTGGCTGATACAGAAAGTGTCAAGTTGGGGCGTCCCTGGCACAATTCTCCGATAGCTGTATATCTCAATACGATTTTTAATATAAAGATAGCTCCGGAAGGATGGACGGATATGGGAGCTATTCCTCAAATGTTTGCTGAATATAACAGTAAAGATAAGGAGGGGAATACTGTAGATTTAAGTCAGCGTAAAACGCAATATACCTATCAGGATGAACAAGAGAATCCGGTGACAGGCATTTGTCAGGCTGTCCTTACGGCAGGTGAAGCAGCTCGGTATACGTATGAAAACGTTGTTCGTGAGGGCGATAATTGGGACCCGAAGAAATATATGGAACAAATATCCGCACCGGAAAATCTGAAAAGAGAAAACGGAATATTAAGTTGGGATGCTTCAAAATATGCAATTTGTTATTTGGTAATTGCGAACGATGAAACTGTACAAATAACCAAGGAAACGTCTTGTAATGTTGAGGAAGGAAAGACATATCAGGTGAAGGCCGTTAGTGAGTATGGGTCTTTGAGTGAACCTTCAAAAGAGTGATGACAATTAAAACTTTAAAATATGAAAATGATAAGTAAAGTATTCAGTTGTATGTTGGCTTTTTCTTCTCTGTTGGGGAATGTGGAAGGACAAAACATCTATAGAATATGGTATGACAAACCCGCTTCTTATTGGGAAGAAGCACTCCCGGTTGGTAATGGACGGATTGCAGCAATGGTGTTCGGTGACCCTCAACTGGAACAAATACAGTTGAACGAAGAAACAGTGTCGGCGGGCTCTCCTTACCAGAACTATAATGAAGAAGCAAAAACGGCTTTGCCGGAAATGCGCCGGTTGATTTTTGAAGGAAAGTACGAAGAAGCGCAGAACATGGCGGCAACGAAGATTCTTTCACAAGTGGGGAATGAAATGCCTTACCAGACAGTGGGTCGTCTGAATATTCGTTATCAAGATCACAAAAAGGTAAATAATTACTATCGTGATCTGGATATAAGCAATGCAGTAGCTGTGACTCGCTACGAAGTAGACGGAGTGGAATTTACCGAAGAAACATTTGCATCATTTACCGATCAACTGGTTATCAGGCATATCAAAGCATCCAAACCGGGAACAATCAATTGCGAACTGTTTTTTAATACCCCGATGAGAGATCCGAAACGTAGTATTTATGGAAAGAAAGGTTTGCGGCTGGAAGGTATTACGCATGGCAGCCGTTATTTTCCGGGTAAAGTGCACTATTGTGCCGATTTGGATGTGAAACATAAAGGTGGGAAAGTGATAACTGCCAATGACACGTTGCTTAGCGTTCAAGGAGCCAGTGAACTTACATTGTATATCTCGATGGCGACTAACTTTGTCAACTATAAAGATATATCGGGCGATCCGTATCAACGGAATAAAGCTTATTTGAAAAATGCAGCGAAAGATTATAGTAAAGCGAAAGCCGCTCATATTGCTGCTTATCAGAAACAATTCAATCGTGTAACTTTGGATTTGGGTGAAACTTCCCAAGCCAATAAGCCGATGGATGTACGTATCAAGGAATTTTCTTCATCCTATGATCCGGCATTGATAGCATTGTATTTCCAGTATGGACGTTACTTATTGATTTCATCTTCACAGCCCGGATGCCAGCCCGCCAACTTGCAGGGCAAATGGAATCATAACCCGGGACCTCCCTGGAGCTGCAATTATACAACGAATATTAATGCTGAAATGAATTACTGGCCGGCGGAAATCACCAACTTGGCCGAACTTCATAAACCATTCATCCAGATGGTACGTGAATTGAGCGAGAATGGGCGTGAAGCTGCCAGTCGAATGTATGGTTGTCGTGGCTGGGTGTTGCATCATAATACGGATTTGTGGCGTATGACGGGTGCGGTGGACCGTCCTTATTGTGGGACATGGCCTGTGGCTAATGCATGGCTTTGCCAGCATTTATGGGACCGTTATTTGTTTTCCGGTGATAAGAAGTATTTGGAGGAAGTATATCCGATGATGAAAAGTGCTTCGGAATTCTTTGTCGACTTTCTGGTACGCGACCCGAACACGGGTTATCTGGTTGTCACTCCTTCCAACTCACCCGAGAATTCTCCGCGCTGGATAAAGAAGAAAAGTAATCTTTTTGCAGGAATCACGATGGATAATCAGTTGGTTTTTGATTTATTTTCAAATACATGCGAAGCTGCCAAAGTGCTGAACGCAGATACTGATTTTTGTGATACATTGAAGAATATGCGCCGGCAGTTGCCTCCGATGCAGGTAGGGCAGTACGGACAATTGCAGGAATGGTTTGAAGACTGGGATCATCCTAATGATCGTCACCGGCACATCTCTCATCTTTGGGGGCTATATCCCGGTTATCAGATTTCTCCTTATCGTTCTCCGGTACTCTTTGAAGCGGCAAAAAACACATTGATACAACGGGGAGATCCTTCTACCGGTTGGTCAATGGGATGGAAAGTTTGTTTCTGGGCCCGTATGCTTGACGGGGATCATGCTTATCAGTTGATAAAGAATCAGCTGACTTATGTCAGCCCTGAAATACAAAAAGGACAGGGAGGCGGAACGTATCCTAATTTATTCGACGCGCATCCACCTTTCCAAATAGATGGTAACTTCGGTTGCACGGCTGGTATTGCCGAAATGCTGGTGCAAAGTCATGATGGTGCGATTCATCTGTTGCCTTCATTGCCTTCGGAATGGAAGAGCGGGACAGTGAAAGGGTTGCGTGCCCGGGGAGGTTTTTTGATTGATGAATTGACTTGGAAGGACGGTAAGCTGGTAAAAGCTGTGTTACGTTCGGAAACCGGAGGCAATCTGCGCCTGCGCTCTTACTGGAAATTGGCTGCTGAAGGAGCATTGTTGAAACAGAAGAAGGAAGAGGAAGCGAATCCGAACGCATTATTTAAAGTACAGCAAATCTCACGCCCGATGATTAGTGAAAAAGCGCCTTTAAAAGGAGTGGCATTACGTGATACTTATTTGTATGATGTGGATACACGCGAAGGAGAGGTGATTATTGTTACAGTAAAATAAGACATTCTATATAAAAAGTCCACGCTTTTGCATAAATAATGAGTGGAAAACAGATGTAAAAGTGTGACTTTTGTAACATCAAAAATGAAACAAATTAATCAAGATAATACTATGGATGTACAAAGACATTTATTTTTGAGAAGATGCTTTGCGTATATATGTTGCTTGCTCTTGTGCTTTATAACGGCGACAACAGTATATGCACAGAAGGTATCTGTGAAAGGAACGGTGGTGGATACCAACGGCGATGCTATTATTGGTGCTAGTGTGAAGGTGTTGAAAAAGTCCTCCGTCGGTACAATTACCGACTTGGATGGAAATTTCACTTTGTCTGTTCCCGAAGATGCAACAAAGTTGGAAATTAGTTTTGTAGGAATGAAATCAGTTGTTGCGACTGTGAAACCGGGCAAACATCTGAAAGTTGTGTTGGAAGAAGACAATCAGACTTTGGACGAAGTGGTAGTGGTAGGATACGGAACCTCACGTCGCGGAGATTTGACCGGTGCGATTTCTTCAGTGAGTGAGAAGGTTTTGAAGGATATTCCGATAACTTCTGCGGCTGCGGCTATTACAGGAAAACTGGCAGGTGTGAATGTAGTGGCTACTGATGGATCGCCCGATGCAACAATCCAGATTACAGTGCGTGGCGGTGGTTCTATTACCCAGGACAATTCACCGTTATATATTGTTGACGGTTTTCAGGTGAGTAATATCAATGATATTCCTCCCGGTGATATTCAGAGCATTGATGTTTTGAAAGATGCTTCTTCTACCGCCATTTATGGAGCTAAAGGTGCGAACGGCGTTATTCTTGTTACTACAAAAAGCGGTAAGGCGGGAAAAACAGAAGTCTCATTCAATGCTCACTGGGGTGTCAGTAATGTGTATAATCTGACGGGGGTACTTTCACCTTACGAATACTACTGTTTTCAGAAAGAGCTTGATCCGGGCACCTCTCTGACCAGTAGCATTAATTCGATGTATGGACGTTGGGACGACCGCAATATTTATCGTTCGGTAGAAGGCACGAACTGGCAGGATAAAGTATATGGAAACACCGGATTCAAACAAAGCTATAACGTTGGTATAACAGGAGGAACGGATGCTACATTGCGTTATAATTTGAGTTATACGCGGGATGATGAGAAGTACATTATGCTCAACTCCAATTATGTGAGGGATAACTTGAGTGTGAAGATGGATAAAAAGTTGAGTAACAAATTGAAGTTTGAGTTTTCCAGCCGTTTGACTAGAATGGTGATTGACGGTGCGGGTACCAATGGAGGTAAATTGAGAGATGCCGTTCTTTTCTCGCCAATCAACAGCCTTGCAAGTATAGATGCGGGAGATGCTTTGGGGGGTGAAATTGATTACTCGGATGATGCATTGTTATCATCATTGAATGATCCTGTATATAATACGGTGAATGAGTATAAGAAGCAAAACCAGTTTTCTATGACTTATAATGCCGGCTTTAACTGGGAAATTGTTAAAGGATTGACTTATCAGCTGAAAGGTAGTTACGCATATACTTATAATTATACCGATAATGTCTGGCTAAAGAAAACCGGAGAGTCGAGTTCCAACGCTGGTCAGCCCGTAGCCAAACGTACGGATGAGAAAGGTGCACGATGGAACTTGCAGAACATATTGAGTTACCGGTTCTCTCTGAAAAAGAATCACCGCCTTGATCTGATGGCCGGACATGAAATGGTGAGTAATTACAGAAATCAGATGATTGCCTCATCCAAATATTATCCTATGGATTTTACGGCGAGCGAAGTGTTGGCTATGTGGAACTATGGAGAATCCCAACCAACGTATACCACTCTTGGTGAACCTTCCCGTACGGCATCTTACTTCGGTCGTTTAAACTATGCTTTCAAAGACCGGTACATGTTCACTTTTACAGCCCGTGCCGACGGAACGAATGTGTTCGCTCCTGAAAACCGTTGGGGATTTTTCCCGGGTATGGCATTGGCATGGCGCATTTCCCAGGAAAAATTTATGAAGCAGACGGAAGACTGGCTGGATAATCTGAAACTTCGTGTGAGTTACGGGTCAGTTGGTAATGCGCGTGTCAATTCATACTGGAGACAGGATTATAAAATGGAATCTTCTGCCAATAGGCAATATTATCTGAATGAAACAGTACAGAGTGCCCTGAAATTGCAGAACACCTTGCGGAACGAGAATCTGACTTGGGAGACGAAGTTATCCTCTAATGTGGGAATAGATGCCAGCCTCTTTAATAGCCGTTTGAATGTGACGGTTGACTTCTATAATGATATAACGAAAGATTTAATCTTACGCATGGATCTTCCTTCAAATTCGGGATATGAATATCAGTATCAGAATGTAGGCCGCAGTACGAACAGGGGAGTTGAACTTACGCTTAGCGGAACGATTATCAATAGTAAAGATTTCTATCTGGGCGCTAACTTCAATATATCATTCAATAAAAATATAGTGAATAAACTGGATGGAACGGCAACCGTATTGAGTGCGCAATCCAACTGGCGACCGGATATCGGCTCTGATGATTTTCGTGCTATTGTAGGTCAGGCGGTAGGACAGATTTATGGTTTCGAAGTAGAGGGCTTTTATTCTGTAGACGACTTTACGTTTGATGAGAATACGAAAAAATGGATACTGAATGAAGGGGTAGTAGACGACAGGGCTTTGTTCTCTAATGACCTGCCTAACTTTGGTCCTGGCTTTATCAAACTGAAGGATCAGAATAATGACGGTGTGATCGATGCGGATAATGACCGTAAAGTGATCGGTAGTGTACAGCCAAAGCATATTGGCGGATTCGGGCTGAATGCTGCATGGAGAGGGTTTGACTTTGCGGCAATGTTCAACTGGTCATATGGCAATAAAGTATATAATGCCAATAAGATTATGGCATCCACTCATACGAATCGTAAATATAATAATATCAGAGATTTTATGAGTTTGGAAAACCGTTGGTCGATTATTGATCCGGAAACGGGTGCCAATGTAATGTATGGTAATGACGCCAATCCGGAACGCTTTGTTGAAATCAATTCCAAAGCCTCTATCTGGATGCCTATGATGGGACGTACGCTTGTGACGGACTGGGCGATTGAAGACGGCTCTTTTTTGCGTTGTAGTAACCTGACGTTAGGGTATACGCTTCCGGTTACTGTGACTCGTAAGCTAGGAGTCAAGAACCTGCGCGTGTATGCTACGGCCAATAACCTGTTTTGCTGGACAGCTTATTCCGGACAGGATCCTGAAGTGAGCACACAACGTTCTACCCCTTTGACTCCGGGTGTGGATTATTCTGCATATCCGAAAGCACATTCTTATGTATTCGGTCTTAATGTTACTTTTTAATACTTGAAAAATGAAAATACAGAAACTATTTTTAGCGGTTTTATCCTCCTCTGTGTTATGCACTTCGTGTATGGATAATTTTTTGGATACCGAAAGTCCTTCTATTCCAAGTGATGAGAATCTGTTTAAATCGACAGCTCTGACGGAAGCAGCCCTGATGGGTGTATATGCGACAATGACGGACACCTATATATATGGTCAGAAACTGTGTGTCAACTGGCAGGGAGCTTCTGACGTGGAGGTTGGCTCGGGTGCGTTTTCTACGGAAAACTATAATTCGACACTTCGTGATGAAGGTGCTGGCAATTTTTATGACGATAATTATAACCGGAATACCAGATGGGACAAACTTTATTATCTGGCAGAATCCGCCACTACTATCGTAGATGGTATACGTCGGTCACCGTTGATGCAATCTACTTCGGACAAGGCTGCCATGCGTAGATATTTAGGAGAGGCATTAGCACTAAAAGCGTTAGGCTATTTTGAATTGATCCGTTATTGGGGAGATGTGCCATATAAAGAGCATGCGTCTGAAAGCGGATTGGGAAATGTCTATATAGGAAAAGTGGATCGTGATATTGTTTATAATTATATCATAGAGGATTTGAAAGAGGCAATTGAATATCTGCCTTGGATGGGAGAAGAATCATATACGGTAGAACGCATGAATAAAGGTTTTGCCAAAGGACTGCTGGCAAAGGTAGCGCTATTTGCTGGAGGATGGTCTGTACGGGATGGAAATCAGTTTCCGGACTTGGATGTGGAACATCATCCGACCATTCCGGAAATGAACGGATATTTCGTCGGTCGCCCTAAGAATTGGAAAGATTATTATGAACTGGCTGCCAAACAGTGTGCGGAGATTTTGGGAGCGACTGATAATCCTCATGAGCTTGATCCCAGTTATGAGAATATTTGGTCTACTGTCAATCATCTGGAATACAACAAGTATAATGAAAACCTGTTTGAAGTTGCTTTTGGTGAAGGACAGAATGGAGATGTGGGGGCCACGATGGGATACAACCTGAACAGAGGGGTTTTTAATACCACCCAAGGTATGGGAGGGGCAGGATATGCGGCTACTACTGCTTACTATTTTTATTCATTTGATCCGGCAGACACCCGTCGGGATGTTACTTGTGTTTTCCAGGAATATATCAATGAGAATGGAAAAAATAAGGAAGTTATTCGCTGTAATCCATTAGGAGTGGCTTGTGGTAAATGGCGTTGGTATTGGATGACTGATAATTATATGAAAGTCCGTTTCCCGAAAGCTAATTCACGTATTGCTACTGGTATCAACTGGATTTTGATGCGGTATTCAGATATTTACCTGATGTTTGCGGAGGCTCAAAATGTATTGACAGGACCGGATGCAGTTAGTCCGATTGCCGGTATGTCTCCCCGACAGGCTTTGGAAAAGGTTCGTGAAAGAGCATTTGGTACTGGTGCTCCCGAAATCACGCAGTATGACGCGGATTTCTTCACGGCTATTGTCAATGAACGGGCATGGGAGTTTGGATGTGAATCTATTCGTCGTCAGGATTTGACACGTTGGGGATTGTTGGCGGAGAAAATAGAAGAGATGAAAATAGGTCTTTGTATGTTGTATGACTACAAGCCGGTGACTATTTTCGGGAAGACTTATCAAGTGGATGAAATACCGAGAAAAATCTATTATAAATATGAAGACTCTGATAATCCGGAATACATTGATATGTCGTCTGTTAACTTCAATGAGGATATGGGAACCGGTACTGCTTCTGCATCAAAAGGACAGTATGAGTGCAACTGGATCAGTATGCAGGTGACATTGAATAAGGATGGTGATATAAATGCAACCCTGAATACTAATTATGTGAAAACAATGGCTAGAATATTGGTTTGCGGTACAGGGCTGAATGCGTCTTACGACTATTCGAATTTGTTTGGCAGGCTGAACTGGGGCGGTGAAGCCGAAGCGGAGTTCCGTAAATATTCTGTTGGTAATGGAGTGTGTAATTATCGCCATGTATTCGCTATTTATTATGAGGATGTCAATAAGACGCAAGGGTATGTTTCTAATTCGTATGGTTATAAATAATTAATGGTAGGAAAAGATGAAAAGACTAGTTAATAGATTATCCGGAGCATGCCTGTATGTACTATTGGCTTTGATAGTGGGTATGTCTTCCTGTGAGGACGATGCCAATGACTGGACAGTTAATAAGAACTATGATGCTTTGTTCCGTCCGTTGACGTTCGATAAGTCGGCTACCGATGCGACTTCGGTTACATTAAGATATTCGCAGATTGTGAATGCAAAAGTCTATATTTTTGAGTTTTATACGGACAGCTTGGAGTTTAATGCGGAAAATTATGTAAGGACAGATACGATTCTGAAAGATACATTGACTGTATTTTCAGAGAGTAATACGCCTATGAGGGTGGAATATCGTACTTTGTTTCAGGAGTTCAACGGTTCTACGCAATATTCTGTTCGTATGAAAGGAGAAGATGCGCAGGGAAAGGCAAGCACTTATGTCAGTGTAGCATTTAAAACTCCGGATGAGCAATTATTTACCGGAGTGGAAGTTACAGCTAATTCCGCAACCTTGACATGGGAAGAAACGAACAGGGTAACTCATCTGACGTTGGCTCAAATGGTGGATACGAAATATGGTGAGGAAAAACAGATTGATTTGACTTCGGAAGATATAGCGGCTTGTTCAAAAACACTCTCCGAATTGGAGAATGGAGCGACCTATCGTGTTCGGATTTATAATAATGATGCATTACGTGGTTCGTATGTATTCAAGACACTGGGATTGGGTGGTAGCGAAATCCTTTTTGTGGAGGCTACGGAAACCGGAGTCATTGATTTAAGTACATTGTTATCTAATTTTGTGAAAGAGAAAGAATGTAGCAATGTAACTGTCCAACTTACTCCGGGGGCGGTGTATAAGGTAAGTGAACTAAAGATTCCGGGATTGGATAATATTTTGTTTACCAGTACGGAAGCTAATGAAAATAATCGTCCACAGCTTATTGTGACTAATAAAATATCATTGGCTTCTCCGATACAGTCTCTGTCATTCGAGTTTGTTTGCCTGAATGGAAATGGCGAGGCCAGTTATATGACGGATTGGAAAAATAGTTCTTATGCCCAGTCTATTTCATTTACAGGATGTGCTATACAGAACATAAAACGTACGCTTGTACGTATTAGCGATGGAAGTGGTGTGTTCATGACGGATATTACGATTGATAACTGTGTCATATCCGAAGTTGGTACGGACGGATATGGAATGATTAATTTCGGAAAAAATATCGATCAGTTGGAAAAGGTTTCTATAACGAATAGTACATTGATTAATATTGGTGACCAGTTGATGGACGTGAAAGGGGGAATCGGTGATGTGATATTGGAAAATTGTACTTTCTATAATTCTATGGATGCTAAGAAGGAATTGCCTAAAGTTTTCCGTTTCGATAATGCGGCAAGTACTCCGCCTTCTCCGAAATCTGCGACAATGCGGAATTTGATTTTCTCCGGTCCGAACAAAGGAAAGAAAATGAATAGTGGAAATGGTGCTTATGACATTTTGAACTTCTCTGATAATTGTTATATCACCTCCGACCTGCAGGAAGGCAATAACAGGTTTGAAGAAATAACGAGAATAAAACAAAGCTCGGATGACTTGTTCGTTGATCCATTGAACGGTGATTTCCATATTAAACCGGGAGCCGGGTTCGCCGGAACGGGTAATGCTGGTGATCCACGTTGGTATTAATTGATCCTATACTTGTTAGGTATAAAGAATATCATGAAGAATATTGTATTATCAATTTTATTGATGAGTGCCTGTGCAATGATTTATGCACAGGCGGACTCATCGCCTTATCAGGCTATTGTAGCTGTTGATGGTAGTGGAGATTATAAAACGGTTCAGGAAGCAATCAATGCTGTACCTGACGGACAGACGAAACCTTGGTTGATTCTGATAAAGAATGGCTTGTATAATGAGCAGGTGATTATCCCTAAGAATAAGCCATACGTACATTTAATAGGCCAGGATAAGGATAAGACCATTATTCATTTAAACTTGAATGTTGGTAGTAAACTGACCGGTAAAGAAATAGGTGGAAAAACAGCTTATTGGGAACACTCGGTTCATAATCCTTCCTCTCCAGTTTATAAATACGAGGGATCGGTAGTGGTGGTAAAAGGAGACCACTTTTATACGGAAAACATTTCGTATGTGAATGACTGGGGAGTTTTATCAGATAATGGTCCGCAGGCTTTGGCTATGAATAGTCAGGCAGATTGTGCTTCCTTTTATAATTGTAAGTTCCGTTCTTTTCAAGATACTTGGATGACTGCCAATAATGATGTCAGTCGGCACTATGTGAAAGATTGCTGGATAGAAGGCGCGGTAGACTATTTTTATGGTGGTGGTGATGTGTTGCTGGAAAACTGTACGCTTTATAATGTACGGAGTGGAGCAGTAATAGTGGCTCCTTCCCATAAAGATGCTAAATATGGTTATGCTTTTCGTAATTGCACTATAGATGGAAACAGTGAAGCGGCTGACGGACGTTTGAAGTTGGGGCGTCCATGGCATAATAATTCGAAGACGGTGTATATCAATACCATCATGCTTATCCCTGTCGCTGATGAAGGATGGACGAATATGGGAACGGTTCCCGGAATTTTTGCCGAATACAATAGTCGTGATGCACAGGGTAATGTGTTGGATTTAAGTAAACGCAAAACGGAATATCAATATAAAGACCGCCAAACCGGTAAGGAAGTATCGGGTACCTGTCAGGCAACTATAACGAAAGAGGAGGCGGACAAATATACGTACGAAAATATGATTCCGGGTAATGATGGCTGGAATCCGCGTATTATGATGGAGAAATTAGGAAGTCCGCGCAGTCTGGTTTATCAGCAAGGCACTCTTAAATGGAATCCTGTGAAGAATGCGATCGGATATATTGTATATGATGGAGAACAGATTCTCGGGACGACTACTGATACCTCTTTTCCGGTGTCGGAAGTGAATTATGCTTTGAAGGTATCTGCCGTGAATCAATATGGAACGCAAGGTAAAAAAGGTGTATTGTAATTGAATATAGAAAACTGGTAAGGAAAGGGGAGGTGCTTATGAGGCATCTCCCTTTCTTTCTTTATATTCTGTAGGAGTGACTCCCATGATTTTTTTGAAGCGCCTGCTAAAGTACTTCGGGTCATTGAAACCGGTCATATAAGCAATTTGGGAGAAACTGTATTCACTTTTTTCAATTAGCTGGGCGGCTCGTTTGATGCGCATTTCACATACGAAATCTACCGGAGTCAGCCCAACAATGGATTTTAATTTTCGGTAGAATACCGTACGGCTTAACATTAGTTTGTTGGCGAAGTCGTCGATGGTGATATCTGTATTATCCATTTGTTCCTCCATAAACGCCATTACTTGTTGCATGAATTGTTCATCGTATGGAGTCACTTGAGGTTGTGAAGGCTCCCACCCATTTATATGATCCTCTTCTTGAGTATGCTCTGACAGTTTCGATAAATATAGATCTTGTAGCTGTTTACGCTGACGGAGCAGCGACAAGATTCTGGTTTTTAAGTATGTAGAGCTGAATGGTTTGGTAATGTAGTCATCGATACCTTGTTCCAGTCCTGCTATCCGATCATCTAAAGAAGATTTTGCTGATAGTAATATAATAGGAATATGGCAGGTGTCATGATCGGCTTTGATTGCTTTCACCATGTCTAATCCATCCATGACCGGCATCATAACATCACTGATTATCAGATCCGGAATGTACTGCTGTGCATATTTTAATCCTTCTTTTCCATTTGTTGCTTCGAGAACAGTGTAAGTCTCTGACAGGATATTCCATAGGAAATGACGTAATTCATTGTTGTCTTCGACAATAAGAATGGAAGTTTTTTCATCCTCTGCGTCGGTTTTATTTTCATTCTCTGCGTATGCTGCCTTGAAGGATGTACTATCCGAATCTTCTTCAGTAGCTTGTATCGTCGGTGAATTATTGTCACTGTCGGATAAAATAAATTCGGTTTGTTGATCGTCTGCAAATGCTTTTTCTTCCTTAGGAAGTGTGACAATGAATTCACTTCCACTTCCCGGCTCGCTTTTCACTTGGATATTTCCGTGATGTAATTCTATTAATTCGCGTACTAGTGAAAGCCCAATGCCGGATGAGGGCTGCAGGATATTGTATTGTGCCAGTGTTTCAAATCGATAAAATAGGGATTGTTGCTTTTCGGGAGCAATGCCAATGCCTTCATCAGATACGGAGATGGTGACTTGCTCCGAACCTGTTATCATATTTACCGTTACTTTCTTCCCGTTCGGTGTATATTTGAAGGCATTTGAAAGTAGATTGAAGAATATCTTTTCAAATTTGTCACGGTCTACCCATGCGTATATTTTGTCTGTATTAGTTTGAAGTTGGAAATCAATTCTCTTTTCTTTTGCTATAAGGTGGAAGCTTTCCATTATCTTCTGTAATTGGGAAACGAGTTCTGTCTTTTCTACCAACACTTTCATCTTCTTATTTTGGATTTTGCGGAAATCCAGTAGTTGATTAACCAGACGAAGCATACGTTCTGTGTTTTTATGTACCAAATTTAGATGTTCCCGAACTGTCGGAGAGATTGCTTCATGCGCTAGAATTTCTGATACAGGGCTGGATATTAAAGTTAAAGGAGTGCGTAATTCATGTGAAATATCAGTGAAGAAACGCAGTTTGATATTGGATAAATGTTGTTCCAGATCAACCTGATGCCGCAAACGGTAGATATAGAACAGGATGTATACAATGATAGTGGTGAATAAAACGAACATGACAATATAGAATAACCATGCCCAGTATGTTTCCCAAAAAGTGGGTAAAACATGAATGGGGAGAGTGCGTATATTATCGGTCCATACTCCGTCGCTATTGCTGGAACGGATTTGCAGTTGATATTCTCCGGCAGGTAAATTTATGTATGTTGCAGAGCGGTTATTACCGGCTTCGTTCCATTCTTCTTCCAGGCCTTGCAGGCGATAGGCGTATTCGATGGCATCGGGATTTACATAATCAATGGCTGCAAATTGAAAGGTGACATTACGTTCCGAAGGATTTAGTTCCAGTTCTTTTATGTCATCAAGCGCTACATGAAGTTGACTTCCTTGTATTTTGAGTCCGGTAAATACAATAGGAGGTACATAAGAACTTTTTTTCATTTGTTCTGTGTTGATTTCAAGTATCCCTTGATTGGTTCCGAGAACGATTTTCTTTTGACTGGTTAGTGTGGGAACTGCTTCAGTGAGATTCAGTTCTCTCTGAAAGTAATTACTTCCATAATTCTCAAATGTTCCTTGTTGTGGATTGAATTTGGATATGGAGTTTTCGGAGATTACCCATAATTGTTTTTGAGTATCTTCGAGCATTGAAAGTACCAAATCGGAAGCTAATCCGTCTTTGATTGTATAACTTTTGAATTGTATATCTTCCGTGAGCAGATTTTTAGAGATAACCTGGCTGATTCCTCCGGTGAATGTTATTACATAAGTGTTTTTTCGACTGTCAGTAAATATCTGCATGACATCATTACTGCTAAGGCTGGAATCTACATTAGGGATACGGTTGCTGTGATAGAACTTAATTTCTTCAGGCTGATCGAACTTATTGGAGAATGTAAGTAAACCATTGGTTGTGCCAATCAATAACACTCCGTTGGGGGCTTCTGCGATATGTCTTATTTTGAGTGAAGTAGAAACAGGATAGTTTTTCAGCCGGTTGCCGCTATGGATAAAGTTGGTAGAACCATCAGGTGCGTGTGATAATAGGTTGAGGCCACCTCCATAACATGCGATCCATATATTGTCATGACTATCCTGAATAATACTATAGACACTATTGTTGCTTAAACTGTATGTATCTTGTGGCTGATGGACGAATTGTTGTAAAAGATAGGAGTGCTCATTTTTCTTCTTTAGAAGGATGAGGCCGTCTTTTTTGGTTCCCATCCATATATTTCCTTGTTTATCTTCCATAAAACAGTACACACTTTTTCCGAAAGTAACCTCTTGAGGGGTGATTATGCCCTGTGGAGAAAGGTAGCCTTCTAATGTCCCATCCGGACGGTAAATTCTGACGTTTCCCTTTTTGGAAGCAACCCAGAGACGTTTCTGTTTGTCGGCAAGAAAAGCACGTATTTCCAATCCATTGTCTATGGGACGTATTCTGTATTTATTGGGATAGAAAGATATTTTGTCTACGCCCCGGTCATTGGTAATCCATACATTCTGTTGCCGGTCGGTATAATAATAGCGAATAGAGGGGGCAAATAGGGAAGCGGGATTATTTTCATCTGCAAAGTATAGTTTCAGTTGATTACTGTCGCGGTCATAATAGCACAAATGCCCTTTTTGAGGACTCATCCATAGTGTGCCTTCATGGTCTTCAAAGATCATGTACCGGTTGTCGCGTTCATATTGGATTAGGTTTTGTATAGGAGCTGTGAAGTGCTGCTTATCTCCTGTTTTCAGATTTAGCTTTATCACACCGGAGGTATTGGCAAAGATCCAGACTTCTCCGGTTTTGTCCTGATAAAAGAAATGAGCTTCATTGGATGGCTGGGTGGCTGTTTGTATATTAAAATGTTGGAATTTTTTCTTTTCTGTATCGTATGTTATAAATCCGTTGTCAGTTCCTAAGCCGATCTTGTCATTAGAAGGGGAAATGGAAGATATGGAATAGATATCTGTGACAGGACATGGTAACTCCTGGAATTTTATATTTCCGTTCTTGGGATCATATATTGCGATTTTTCCGGAAGTTGAGATAAGATATATTCTCTTATTATATTCTTTGACCATTTTGAACGGATAATCGCTGTTGATTCGTTTTTTCCCGATGATGGTTACTCCCTTATCTGTCATGATCCATTCGTCCCCGTCGGAATCTTCGTAAATGTCGAATATCTTGTTTCCTTTTAAATTTTGGTTGAAACTGCTGTATAAAATGATATCTTTTCCTTCTTTGCAGGTTTGCTCATTGATTCTGAAAGCATAACCTTGTTCGCAGGTGATCCATGTAATCCCTTTATTTAAGGTATAGATATTGCTGACTGTGTTGGTCTGTTGCAGGGATGATTCAATAGGAAGGAGTATGTCAATAAACTTCTCTGTCTGAATATCAAATAGATATGCACGGTTATCATAAGATTTGCACCATATATCTCCGTCTTTGCTTTCTGTAATATAAGAGAAACGGTTAGTCGTTAAAGTACAGCCGTCTCCCGGAAATGCTTTGTAATTTTTAAATGTGTATCCGTCGAATTTGTTCAGTCCATTCCAGGTGGCGAACCAAAGAAATCCTTTTTTGTCTTGCATTATATTCACTACTACTCCTTGCGAAAGGCCACTATTGACAGAGAAGTGTTTAATCTGGCAAAGAGGTTGAGCTGCTACAGTCAGACTGGTGTATAAGCATAAAAGGAAAACATAGAGTGTCTTCATGATATTATAAATTATGTGTAGAGCAAAAATAGATAAAACTGGATTAAAAAGGAAATATAAAACCGTGATTGAACATAAAATGCACGCTTTTGCATATTTAATCCACCTGTCTATCCTCTATCAAGCACAATTATTACCCTATAAGGAGAGAAGATACCTCGTACTTTTGTTTTGACAATTAGAACTGGTAAAATTTTAAATGAAAACTATAAATGAAACGTCTATTTATTTGTGTAGTGGGACTTGTTATAGCCGTAACCGCATGGTCTCGTACCTTTAATATGAAGGAGCTTGGAGCTGATCCCCGAGGTATTGAATCTTGTACGGAGTTAATAAACCAAACGATTGAAAAAGCATCTTCTGAAGGTGGAGGAACTATTTATTTCCCGGCAGGTGTTTATTTGACAGCCACTATCCACATGAAAAGTAATATAACTTTGTATGTGGAGTCCGGAGCTGTTCTTCGTTTTTCAGATCGTTTTGAAGATTATCTTCCTTTTGTGAAGATTCGTTGGGAAGGTACAGTGATGAATACTTTGTCTCCCCTGATTTATGCGCATGATGCGGAGAATTTGACTATAACCGGGCGTGGAACGTTGAACGGTAATGGATTCAAATGGTGGAGCTGGGAGAAAGAAACACGGGAGCTGATTAAAAAGAACGGAGGAAAATTGCCTGCTTTGAATAAACTACAACGAATGTGGGAAGAGGCTAATGAAGATCTGGAAATTTCGGATTATTATAAACCTTCTTTAGAGCGTCGTATGTTTCGGCCTCCTTTTATTCAGTTTTATGAATGTAACAATGTGTTGATAGAGAATGTGAAAATTGTCAATTCTCCTTTTTGGACCATAAATCCGGCTTTTTGTGATAATGTAACAGTGCATGGAGTGACGATATATAACCCTTCAAAAGACCCAAAAGGTCCCAATACGGATGGAATAAACCCTTCTTCTTGCCGGAATGTGCGTATTTCTGATTGTTTTATTAGTGTGGGGGATGATTGTATTACAATTAAATCGGGGCGTGATGCTGATGGACGGAAATATGGAAAGGCATGTGAAAATATAACGATAACTAATTGTGTTATGCTTTCCGGTCATGGAGGGGTAGTTATTGGTAGTGAAATGTCAGGCGGTGTAAGGAGAGTGACAATTTCTAATTGTGTTTTCGATGGTACGGATTCCGGTATTCGCTTGAAATCTTCTCGTGGGAGAGGAGGAGTTGTTGAAGAGCTTCGGGTAGATAATATCGTCATGAAGAATATTCAGCGGAATGCCTTCATCTTTGATTTGTTCTATGATAAAGAATCAAAAGTGGAACCTGTCAGTGAACGGACTCCTGTTTTCCGGAACATTCATTTGAGTAATATCACAGGTTCTGATATCAAGCAAATTGGTTATATTAAAGGGATTGAAGAAATGCCTGTACAAGGTTTGTCCTTTTCAAATATTAATATGAAGGCAGAGGTTGGATTTATAGTTGATATTGCTGAGGATATTCGTTTTGATAATGTGGATTTCTCTTCGCAGACTGGTTCACCGTGGCAATTCAGTAAGTGTAAGCAGATTGTTCTGAATAATGTTAGATCGAAGTATCCTGTAAACCAACAACCGATTGTTACTTTTGAAGATGTCGATAATGCTATTATTAATAATTGTTTTCAGATGACTCCTGTGAAGGATTTTTATAAAGCTAATAACAGTCATATTATTGAAGGACATAATTATTGGAAAAAAGAGAGTTTTAAATAAACAGGAACTATCATATTATTTCTGTTGAATTTTATTGTTGGGTAGATATGAGAAGAACGATATTACATCATCTGTAATATCGTTCTTCTATTGATTAGAGTTGTTTATAATTTACTTCTTATCGTTTTCGCGAATCTCCACCCGGCGGATCTTACCGCTGATTGTCTTAGGAAGCTCTTCTACAAACTCGATCACACGCGGATATTTATAAGGAGCAGTCACTTTCTTCACGTGGTTCTGCAATTCCTTAATCAGTTCTTCTCCGGCACGTGCTTTATAGTCTTTGGATAGAACAATCGTAGCTTTTACTACCTGACCGCGAATCTCGTCGGGTACTCCGGTAATGGCACATTCCACAACAGCCGGATGAGTCATCAACGCACTTTCCACTTCGAATGGGCCGATGCGGTAACCGGAACTCTTGATAACGTCGTCTGCACGACCGACAAACCACAGGTATCCGTCTTCATCTTTCCAGGCAACATCGCCGGTGTAATAAATACCATCGTGCCAAGCTTCATGAGTACGTTCCGCATCCCGGTAGTATTCTTTGAAAAGTCCGAGAGGTTTACCTTTGCTGGTGCGGATTACAATTTGTCCTTGTTCACCCGCTTCAACAGAGCGACCTTCATGGTTGATCAAGTCTACATCATATTGAGGATTCGGCAGCCCCATGCTTCCCGGTTTCGGTTCCATCCAAGGCATGGTGGCGATGGTGAGGGTTGTTTCTGTTTGTCCGAAACCTTCCATCAGTTTGATACCCGTCAGCTTCTTGAAAGTTTCAAATACGGCAGGGTTCAATGCCTCTCCGGCAATGGTGCAATATTTAAGTGAAGACAAGTCGTACTTTGTCAGGTCTTCGTGAATCAAGAACCGGAAGATGGTAGGAGGTGCACAGAGAGAGGTGACATGATATTCCTGGATTTTTTCCAGAATAGCTGCCGGGGTAAACTTCTCGTGGTCGTAGACGAAGATATTGGCTCCGGCAATCCACTGTCCGTAGAGTTTTCCCCATACTGCTTTTCCCCAGCCGGTATCGGCAATGGTGAGGTGAAGGCTATTTTCATCCAAGTTGTGCCAAAAACTACCGGTAACGATATGACCTAACGGATAAGTAAAGTCATGTGCCACCATCTTAGGTTCGCCGGTAGTGCCGGAAGTAAAATACATCAGAGAGATGTCATCATTAGTATTCGCATGGCGCGGACGTACAAACGGAGCAGCATTTTCGATACCCTGATGGAAATCTTCGAAGCCTTCCGGGATTTCCGGACCGACACTGACTAACTTTTCAACCGTGGGACATTCGGGAAGAGCCTCTTTGATATGTTGCAGGATGATTCCTTCGCCGGCAGCTACGATCATTTTGATGTCGGCAGCATTGCAGCGATAGATAATATCCTTCTTGGTCAGCAAGTGAGTAGCCGGAATGACAGTTGCTCCTAGTTTGTGAAGAGCGATGGTGCTATACCAGAACTCATAACGGCGTTTCAGAATCAGCATCACCATGTCGCCACGGCCGATACCCAGGCTCTGGAAGTAAGAAGCGGTCATGTCCGTAGATCGTTTCATGTCGGCAAATGAGAATTGGCGACTTTCGCCTTTGTCATTTGTCCAAAGTAAAGCGTTCTTGTCAGGTTGTTCGGCTGCCCAGGCATCTACTACGTCATAACCGAAGTTGAAGTTCTCCGGGACGTTTATTTTCAAATTCTTGTTGAAGTCCTCTTGTGAGCTGAAAGAGGTCTGTGATAAAAATCTTTCTACCATGATGTTGTTACATAATTACTGCCAGAAAACGTACCGTTTTGCCATCGAGCGCTTTCATGCCATGTGGAAGTTTAGAGTTAAAATAAATACTGTCTCCTTGATTGAGGATGATTTCTTTGCCTTCGATGTTGATAAGCATACGTCCTTCGATGACAAGGTTGAATTCCTGTCCATTATGTTTGTTATAATGGATCGGCTCGTCGATTGCTTTCGGTTCAACGGTAACGATGAACGGATCGGCGGTACGGTTCATGAATCCTGAAGCCAGTGACTGGTATTTATAAGCTTTGGTACGTTCAATGCTGATACCTTTGCCGGCACGAGTCACAAAGTAGCTGCTCATTTTAGGTTCTTCGCCAAACATCAGAGCGTCGAGGGCTACATTATACGTACGGGCTATTTTTTGTAACATGCTGACAGAGATGTCGTAATCTCCTGTTTCCGCAAGCCGGTATTCTTCAGCAGAAATGTCACTATCGCGGGCGATATCCTCTGCGGTCAGTTCCAATACATCACGTAATCCGCGGAGGCGTTCTGCTATCTGTTTAATTTGTTCATTCATACAAATGGTTAGTATTTTATGATTAATAATTCTATGGTGTTATTTGGAAGCTTTCATGGCTTTGATAATAGCAGAGGTGAAGCCGTTGTGTTCTAATTCATTGATACCCTTGATGGTGATTCCGCCCGGAGTGGTTACTTTGTCGATTTCTACGCTGGGGTGGGTGTCGTTGTTCTGAATCAGTGCGGCCGCTCCTTTTAAGGATTGGGCTATCATCTGCATGGCATCTTTAGGGCGGAGTCCCATTTCGATTCCGGCTTGCATGGCTGCCTGAATGTATTTCAGTACGTAAGCGATACCGCAGGATGCCAATGCGGTGGCTGCCGCTATTTTATCTTCGGGGATAAGCATCACTGTTCCCATCTCGCTAAATAACCGGAGGATGAAGTTGTCTTGTTCATCATTCGTGTTGCGCGCGGCAACAAGCGTCATGCTTTCCAGTTCGCTGATAGCGGTGTTCGGAATCAGACGGAACATGGGCATTTCCGGTGCTACGACATAATGAGCCAGTTCTTCAAAACTGATGCCGGCAGCTACGGAGATGAGTATCTGTTTGCTTTTTAATTTCAACTCGCGCATCACCGATTCCATAAACCACGGTTTGACGGCAAGGATGACAATGTCTGCTCCTGTGGCTGCTTCCAGATTATTGTTGGTGGTGGAGATACCCGGAAATTCTTTTTTCAGTTTCTCTAGTTTTCCGGCACTGGGATTGGATACAATGATATCCGAATCGTCTATCAGACTTCCTTTTGCCAGGCCACGGGCTATTGAACCGCCCATGTTTCCTGCACCGATAATGGCTATTTTCATATACGCTTGTTTTTAATGAGTTGTTACAGACAAAGGTAACAGTTAATTACGAAAAAACAAAAAGCAGCCAGAATAAGAAATAAATTTCTAATAAAGGCTGCTTTTATCGTTGGCTGTTTATTAATCAAATGAGCGGTTAGAGTACTTTTTTGAACCGGGCGAGGAACTCTTTCGCTTCCTCCATGCTGAGACAGAGAGGAGGTAACAGGCGAAGTACATTCGTGCCGCTTGCTCCGGTAAATACATGCTCGTCATAGATGAGACGGCTGCGTAGTTCCTTGATCGGTTCTTCAAATTCGAGGCCGATCATTAGTCCGCGTCCGCGCACTTCTTTGATTTGCGGGAATTTTTTCAGCTCTTCCAGTAAGTAATCACCTACTGCCTTAGCATTTTCTACCAGATTTTCCTGTTCAATGACATCCATCACAGCGAGAGCTGCCGAACATGCCAGGTGATTTCCTCCAAAAGTAGTTCCCAACTGGCCATATACCGGTTTAAACATCGGGCTGATTAAGACACCTGCCATTGGAAAGCCGTTACCGATTCCTTTGGCTACAGTGATGATATCCGGCTTAATGTCATTATATTGATGAGCGAAGAATTTACCGCTACGCCCGTATCCGCTCTGAATTTCATCGAGAATCAGGATCGTTCCTGTTTCGCTGCAAGCTTTGCGGAGTTCCTGCATAAATTCGGTGGTTGGTATCTTGATACCGCCTACACCTTGTATTCCTTCAATGATAACAGCGCATGTGTCTCCTTTAGACAATTCCTGTTTCATCGCTTCCACATCGTTGAGTGGGAGATAGGTGACATGACCGTTATTGTTGATAGGAGCGATAATAGAAGGATTGTGAGTCGCTTCTACTGCAAGAGACGTCCGTCCGTGGAATGCTTTATTGAAAGATACAATCTTAGTACGTCCGTTGTGGAAAGAAGCAAGTTTCAGAGCATTCTCGTTTGCTTCGGCACCACTGTTAATCAGAAACAGGCTGTAGTCTTCGTAACCGGAAATCTTTCCTAGTCGTTCGGCTACCTCTTGTTGGAGCTTATTGATAACGGAGTTTGAGTAGAAACCAAGTTTAGCCACCTGATTACTGATCATCGCTACATAGTGGGGATGTGCATGTCCGATGGAGATAACGGCATGGCCTCCGTAGAGGTCCAGATATTCCGTTCCGTTTTTATCCCATACTTTACAGCCATCACCTTTGACAATGTTGATATTGTATAAAGGATATACGTCGAATAAATTCATAATTCTTCTGTTTTTAAAAAGCTGAAGGCTTCAAACGTAGTCCTACGGTTTCTTCCAGATTGAACATCAGGTTCATATTATGAACGGCTTGTCCACTGGCGCCTTTCAGCAAATTGTCGATACAAGAGATAATCAATAGCTTATCACCATGTTTTTCCAGATGTATCAGGCACTTATTAGTATTAACGACTTGTTTCAAGTCAATATTCTTGTCTACGATGTGTACAAAGGAGTCTTTTGCATAATATTCCTCATACATACGAACGATTTCTTCCAGCGCTACTTTGGTCTTGACTACCAGCGTCGCGAAGATACCACGAGCGAAATCTCCACGGTACGGAATAAAGTCGATGTCCGAATCGAAGCTGTTTTGCAACTGTTTCAGCGATTGCTTGATTTCCGGAACGTGTTGGTGGTCGAATGCTTTGTACACACTCATATTGTTGTTTCTCCAACTGAAATGACTGGTAGCACCCGGTTTCACCCCGGCTCCCGTACTTCCTGTAATAGCATTTACCATTACATCATCAGTCAGCATCAGATTCTTGGCAAGCGGAAGCAAACCAAGCTGGATGCAGGTTGCAAAACAGCCGGGGTTGGCTACGTGCTTCGCCGTACAAGTGGCACGACGGTTCAGTTCCGGCAGACCGTAGATAAAGTCGTGGTCGTCACTTTTGATACGGTAGTCCATGGAGAGGTCGATAATCTTCAGGTTTTCCGGTATGTTGTGACTTTCCATGAATTTCTTTGTATCTCCGTGGGCGGTACAGAAGAAAAGAACGTCGATTTCGTCCAGAGGTAACTGGTCGGTGAACGTTAAATCCGTTTCGCCATACAGGCCTTCGTGAACGTCGGTAATTCTGTTTCCGGCATTACTGCTGCTGTTGATAAATACGATTTCAGTTTCCGGATGGTTGAGCAGCAGACGGATTAACTCGCCTGCAGTATATCCTGCGCCACCAATGATTCCTGCTTTAATCATATCTCTTCGTCTTTGTGGTTATTATAGTAAACACGTAGCGGAGTAGAAGTCACTTTGATAAAGCCTTTTGCGTCTTCGGCTGTCCAGCCTTTCTGCATTTCACCGTATTCTCCGAATTTAGTCTTCACCAGATCATCTTCCGATTCTACACCTACGGTAGAGAAGGAAAGAGGGCGAAGCTCGAGGATAGCTGTACCGTTTACGTTGCGCTGGCTTTCCTGCAACATGGCTTCGATGTCACGCATCACCGGCTCCAGGTATTGACTTTCGTGGAGGAACATACCGTACCAGTTAGCTACTTGATCCTTCCAATATTGTTGCCATTTGCTTAATGTATATTTCTCAAGGAAACGGTGAGCGCCGATAATCAACATCGGGGCGGCTGCTTCGAATCCTACACGGCCTTTGATACCGATAATTGTATCGCCTACGTGCATATCACGGCCGATACCGTATGCTGCGCCAATCTCTTCCACTTTCTGGATGGCTTTGATCGGGTCGTCAAACTTCTCGTCGTTGACAGCTTTCAGTTCCCCTTTTTCGAAAGTCAGGCGGAGCTGTTCGCTACCTTCTTTTTCAACGTGCTTGAGGTAAGCTGTTTCCGGGAGTCCTTGCGCGGAGTCGAGGATTTCGCCACCACAGATAGAAGTACCCCATAAGCCTACGTTATAAGAGTATTTCAGTTTGGTGAAGTCTGCACTGAAACCATGCTTGTTCAGATAGTCGATTTCTTCCTGACGGCTCAATGCCATATCACGGGTTAATGTGATGATTTCCACATTGGGAGCCAGTACGAGGAAAGTCATATCGAAACGAATCTGGTCGTTACCTGCGCCGGTAGAACCATGTGCAATGGCGTCTGCACCAATTTCGTTAGCATAGCGTGCGATAGCCAATGCCTGGAAAATACGTTCGGAACTAACCGAAATAGGATAAGTACCATTACGCAGCACATTTCCGAAAACCATGTATTTCAGGCTCTTTTCGTAGTATTCCTGGGTAACGTCTATTGTTACATATTTCGTAGCTCCCAGTTTATAAGCATTTTCTTCGTTTGTTTTCAGTTGTTCTTCACTGAAACCACCCGTATTGGCACAAGCTGCATATACTTCGTAACCTTTTTCTTTGGCGAGGTACATGACGGTGAACGATGTGTCCAGTCCGCCGCTGAATGCCACCACTACTTTTTTCTTCTTTTCTTCCATAGTGCTGTATCTTTTAAATGTTATTTCTTTCTTGTTCTTTTTTGATGTTCCGCGGCTCTGTCGGATCGTATAGCATGGCTGTACAGATGCAGAACTTGCGGTTTTTCGCTACCAGGATATCATGGTTGATACATCCTTCGCATCCTTTCCAGAAAGCTTCGTCGTCTGTCAGTTCGTTGAAGGTGACAGGCACATAACCCAGTTCGGTATTCATCTTCATGACGGCTGCACCAGAGGTCAGACTGAATATTTTAGCTTTCGGCCATCGGAGACGTGCCAGTTGGAAAGAAGCTTGTTTGATACGTTTGGCCAGTCCTAATCCACGGAAATCGGGATGAACGATCAGACCGGAAGTAGCCACGTATTGTTTGTTTCCCCATGATTCTATATAGGTGAATCCGGCGAAAGTGTCACCACAAAGAGCAATAATCGCCTTACCTTCTTTCATCTTTGTCGCTACGTATTCGTGTGTGCGTTCCGCAATTCCTGTTCCTCGTACGGCGGCAGCATTTCTGATAGTTTCCAAAATAGTGTCAACGTAAACCTCATGTGAGGCGTCGGCTACCATAACATCTATTTGTTGAGTGTCCATTTCTTTATTATATAATAATAGGTATAATTATTCGATATTGGGAATGATGAGTGACAAAAGCTGACGTATTTTACTGGTTGCAACTCCTTCACGCAACACCAACATGATCGTATCGTCACCGGCAATGGTTCCCAGAATTTCACTGAATTCATTGTTGTCGATGTCATAAGCCATGCTGCTGGCATAACCGGGACGGGTGCGGATAACGGCGATGTTACCGGAAAACTGCAAAGAGATAAATCCGTTGTTGCGTAACATTTCACCGGCACTCTGGTCGGTAGAACGTTTATACATAATGTTGTTCGGCAGTACATATACGTACTTTCCATTCATACTGGCAGCCTTGGCTACTTTCAATTGTTTCAAGTCGCGGGAAAGGGTGGCCTGTGTCAGTTCGAAGCCTTCGCGGTTCAGCTCTTGCAGCAGTTCTTCCTGCGAACCGACCTCCTTGCTTGAGATAATCATTTTGATGGCGTCTAACCGATTTGCTTTCTTCTTCATTGTATAATTATTCTAAGAATGGCGCAAAAGTATGCATTATTTTGGAGAAAAGATGCATAAAACCAAAGTTTTTTTGCATAAAAGTGAAAATACTTTAGAAAGGGATAGTGATATAATCAGGATATATGTGGGTATATGTAACAAAGTTGTTTCTTTATTGCTTCATTTTGTGCTGACTTTTTTTATTGTCTATTAAAAAAGATGCAATTGTTTGTTTAGGGATTTTTAAATATATAAATTTGTAAAGTGAATAAGGAGACAAATCGTATGATAGATGAAGATATTGAGCTTTATTCTCTTTTTAGAAAAGGAGATAGAAAGGCTTTTGATACTTTATTTTTGAAGTATTATTCCATACTATGTGCCTTCGGGAAGTACTATATTCCTATAGAAGATGCTGAAGAAGTTGTTTTGGATATCATGACATGGCTATGGGAAAACAGAGAATTCCAGATCATAGAAACTTCTTTGCGAAGTTATTTGTTTATGGCGGTCAGAAACAGATGCTTGGATTTAATAAGTAAGAATCAGACAAAAAGACGTTGTTATGAGCATATGTTTGCTAAAGAAATGCAGACAAGTTTTGAAGATCCTGATTTTTATGTAGTGGAGGAATTGATGGCGAAAATAGAAAAGGCCGTGATGCGATTGCCGGACTCCTATCGTATAACTTTTGAGATGAGCCGTTATCAAGATAAAACATATAAAGAGATTGCGAAAGAATTAAACGTTTCCATAAAATTAGTGGAGTATCGTATCCAGCAAGCATTGAGACTTTTACGTGTAGAACTAAAAGACTATTTACCGTTGATTACAATCATATTCCCTTATTTTCTCTAAGGATAGCCGATTCGTTTTTGAGTCTTAAAATAAAAATGCAGCTTTTAATTAAAAAAGTTGCATTTTTGTTTAGGGGCTAATTGAAGTATTCCGTCTTCTTAATAAAATGAACATAAAAGATGATGGAATTACATGAAAATATAGATGAGGCTCTTTTACTCCTTTATTTTTCCGGTACACTAGGAGAGAAAGAAAAAGAAGAGGTAGAAAATTGGATTTCCCTCTCTGAAGAGAACAGAAAAATAGCTAAACAGATTTGTTACATACACCACGTAACAGATATAATAGATACCGTGAAGCAGATAGATCCTAAACAGGCATTGGTGAAGCTGGATAAGAGATTGTCAAAAAGGAAGAAAATAAACTGGTGGGAATGGGGGATAAGAGCAGCAGCTGTGTTATTTATTCCTTTATTCTTATCTTTCTTCTATTTTGTATTTAATCAAGATAAAAATTATGATCGTTATGTCGAAATTCGGTCTAATCCGGGGATGATGACAAAAGTGGAGTTACCGGATGGTACTTGGGTATGGCTGAATTCTGCTTCTTATCTAAAATATCCAGTGTCTTTTGAAGGAGAATATCGAAAGGTTGAATTGCTCGGAGAAGCTTATTTTTCAGTACAAAAGGATAATGGACGGAAATTCTTAGTCGATGTAGGAAAGGGGATTGAATTAGAGGTTTTAGGTACTGAATTTAACGTGGATGCTTATCCGGATGATAAGTTTGTAGCTGCTACTTTGGTGACAGGTAGAGTAAAATTCCATTGTCAGCAGAAAGGCAGGGAGGTTACTTATAGTATGCAACCCGGACAGAAGGTGATTTATAATTTATTGGATGAGAAACTTTTGTGTACAACTACTTTTGTTGAATCTGATATTGCTTGGAAAAGTGGAAGGATCATTTATCGAGATACTCCTCTTGAAGATGCTTTAAGAACTTTGAGCAAGCGTTTTGACGTAGAGTTCCGTATTGTTAATCCATTATTAAAGAAATATTGCTTTACAGGTACTTTTATTAATCAACGTCTGGATAAGATCTTGGAACACTTCAAAATAGCTTCAGGGGTGAGATACAGATATCTTGAATCGGCATTGGACAACGGTGTTGTGAAAGAGAAAACAATAATAGAAATTTATTAAACAAAAAAGAACTATGAAAACACTCCCTCCTTAAACAAAAAATATGGGAAAAATATAGCACTATTCTTCCCATATAAAAAATCATTTAGCCTTACTTGTTTGCCGACAAGTGTAGTTAACTTTATTTTTAATTTAAATCACAACAAATTTATGCAAAAACATTGTAGTATCCAAATTCTTGGGATTAAAAGGCTACTGAAAGCAACTTTAAAAGGAATTCCATTGCCTATGAGATTATTAATTATTATGCTATGTGTTTCGATAGGATGCATTCGTGCGACAAATACTTATGCGCAAAATGCGATCCTTGACTTGAAAGTCAATAATCAAACGATTGAAACCGTCTTGAAAATAATAGAATCGCGGACTGACTTTGTATTCTTCTTTAACAGTCAGCAGGTTAATGTACATAAACGTGTCTCTATTAATGTCAATAAACAGAATATTTTTAAAATTCTAGATGAGGTTTTTAAGGGAAGTGACGTTGTTTATTCAGTGCTTGATAAAAGCATAATTTTGTCTAGTAAAAGATTTGCGCCTGATGGAAATTTGAAGAAGATTACAGGTAAGGTCGTTGATACGAACGGTGAACCGTTGATTGGTGTTACAATTGCTCTGAAAGGAAGCAATAGAGGAACGGTGAGTGATGTAAACGGAAATTTTTCTTTAAACGGAGAAGAAGGAAAGCTTAATGTGTTGAATATCTCATATATTGGTTATAAAGACCAACAGGTAAAAGTTGAGGATGGTAAAACTTTGATTATTACATTGGAAGAGGATACCAAGGTTTTGGAAGAAGTAGTTGTTGTGGGATATGGTACACAGAAAAAAATCAATTTGACGGGTGCTGTTGCTGTGGTTGACGATAAACAAGTAATCGGACGTTCGGCCGATAATTTGTCTAAACTACTTCAAGGAGCTGTTCCTAATATGAATGTTACTGTTTCTAACGGTCGTCCGGGACAGGGTGGTAGCATAAATATTCGTGGTATCAATTCTATCAGTAGTAGTGCCACGCCTTTGATATTAGTTGATGGTGTAGAAGGTACTATCGATGCAGTGAATCCCAATGATGTGGAGTCTATTAGTGTATTGAAAGATGCTTCTTCTGCTGCTGTATATGGGGCTCGTGCAGCTTATGGAGTAATTTTGGTTACAACAAAATCTGGTAATGATGATAAAACACGTGTTTCTTATAACGGACGTTATAGCTTTGGCTCACCTACAGTTTCCAGAGATTTTGAGACTCGCGGTTATTATTCGGCGGCTATCAATGATATGTTTTATTCTACCTATCAAGGTTCTAACTATACGAATTATAATGATGAAGATTATTATGAAATGTGGATCCGGCGTAATGATAAAACGGAAAATCCGGAACGACCGTGGGTGGTTATCAAAGATGGTGAATATAAATATTATGGTAACTTTGATTGGTATAACTACTTCATGGATGAGTCTCGTCCTACATGGGAACACAATATTAGTGTCAGTGGTGGCAATAAGAAAGTGCACTATTTCCTTTCCGGTGCTTATTATGATCAGAAAGGAGTTATTCGGAAAAATATGGATAGTTTCACTAAATACAATTTCCGTTCCAAGGTAAGTATTGAGATTGCTCCATGGTTGAAGATAAGTAATAATACGTCATACAAAAAGGATTCTTATCCATTTCCGGGGCCAGGTGCTATTAACAATCTTTTTGATGCGATAAGTAAGCATGCCTTAGCTTCTATTGTTCCAATCAATCCGGATGGTACATATATGGGGAATGCAACAGTTATTACAGGAGGATATCGCCCTGCTAATGATCTTAGTGCAATTCTTGAATACGGTAAACACAAGAATGAGGATACTAATTACTTTTTTAATACCACCTTTGAGGCGGTAATGACACCTGTTAAGAATGTAACGGTGACGGCTAATTATTCGTTTGCTCAACATGAATATACGGCAATGAATCGTAGTGCTAATTATCCATATTCACGTGTACCCGGAGAAGTTCTTTGGAAAACAGATGGTTATGGCCTTAATACTCTTTATGAACGTTCTAATCATGATTGGTTTCATTCATACAATATTTATGGAAATTATACAAATACATTTGCCGATGTGCACCATGTAAGTGCAACTGCCGGTGTCAATTATGAAACTAAATTTTTTAAAGACATCAAAATACAACGTAATGATTTATTGTCCGAAGATTTAACTGATTTTAATTTAGCTAATGGTGATGAAATGAGTATTGCGGGTGGTAAAAATAGATATGCTCTTTTCGGTCTTTTTTATCGTTTGAATTATGACTATAAAAATAGATATTTATTTGAATTTAGCGGACGCTATGATGGTAGTTCACGGTTTGCCCGGGGACATCGCTATGGCTTTTTTCCTTCAGTTTCTGCCGGGTGGAGAATTAATGAAGAAAAGTTCTTTGCACCATTACGTAAACAAATTAGTAATTTGAAATTACGCTTTTCTTTGGGAGCATTAGGAAACCAACAAGTCGGATATTATGACTATTTGCAGACTATATCTTCTGGTGGTACAATTTCTTATGCTTTTGGTGATAAAAATAAAGCGTCAGGTGCTAGTATCTCTGCTCCGAATGCTTCTGATTTCACTTGGGAAACGGTTGTTACAAAAAATATCGGTTTGGATCTCGGACTATTGAATAATCGTTTGAATATGACGGCTGATATATATGTACGTGATACGAAAGATATGTTGATGGCTTCCAAGGATCTTCCGAATGTATATGGTGCTTCTTCTCCAAAAACAAATGCTGCTAACTTACGTACGAAAGGTTGGGAAGCATCGATTAGTTGGAATGATTCTTTTAATCTAAAGGGAAAAGCGTTCCATTATTCTGTCGTACTAGGCTTGGCTGATAATACGACTAAAGTGACAAAGTATAACAATGATAACAAAACATTGGGCACTCCATATGAAGGACAACAACTGGGAGAGATTTGGGGATATGTTGTTGATGGTCTCTTCAAAACTGATGAAGAAGCTGAAAACTATCCGGTAAATCAGAGTTACGTAAATAATATATTGAATATTTCTGTAAAATCTCAAGGTCTCCATGCGGGGGATGTGAAATATGTGGACTTGGATGGCGATAATATTATTTCTCCTACTTTATCGGCAAACGATGTGAAGGATCAGAAAGTGATTGGAAATTCTTTACCAAGATATACATATTCTGTCAGATTAGCTGCAGATTGGAATGGAATTGATTTTTCTGCTTTGTTGCAAGGCGTCGGTCGCCAACATTGGTATCCCAATGGTGAAACTAGTCTGTTCTGGGGTCCCTATGCCCGTCCTTATTGTACTTTTATTCCGAAGGATTTCTTGACAGATGTTTGGTCAGAAGATAATCCGGATGCTTATTTCCCACGTCCGAGAGGCTATGTGGCATTGGATGTTAATCCACGTGAGTTGTCTAAACCTAATACTCGCTATTTGCAAAATGTGGCTTATTGCCGTCTTAAAAATGTAACAGTCGGTTACTCTTTGCCACGTACTTGGCTAAAGGCTTTGCATATGGAACGTGTCAGGGTTTATTTTAGTGGAGAGAATCTTTTTACATTCAGCCCTTTACATAGTAATTATATTGATCCGGAACATGCTGGGGCTTCTACGAGCTGGAAAAGTGGTCATACGAACGTGACTTCTTATCCAATGAGTAAGACCTATTCATTTGGAATTGATGTGACTTTTTAATGGAAAATAAAAACTAGGATAATATGAGTAGTATAAAATATAAAATATGGATGCTCTTGCCTCTGATGGCAATGATTTCTTGTGAAAGTATTTTGGATAAATTTCCGGAAGATAAAATTACACCGGAAACATTCTTTACAACAGAAAACGAGTTAGAATTGTATTCAAACAATTTCTATGTCGCTTGTATTTCGGGTACAGGAGTGTTTAAAGATTACGGTGATGTAATTATTCAGCCTATCTTGGAAAAAGCGATTAGCGGGCAACGCACTATACCTGAAACAGATTCTAATTTCGATGGTTGGGGTTGGGGAGCCCTTCGTGATATTAATTTCTGCCTGGAGAACATTTATCGTTGCCAGAATGAGGAAGTACGGAATCATTATGAAGGTTTGGCACGTTTTTTTAGAGCTTATTTTTATTTTGTAAAGGTGAGGCGTTTTGGAGATGTGCCATGGTATGATTATGTGATTGGAAGTGCTGATACGGAAGCTTTGAGTAAACCTAGAGATTCTCGTGAGTTTGTAATGGGGAAAGTATTGGAGGACATTGATTTCGCGATTGATAATTTGAGAAAACAAAAAGATGTATACCGGGTGACTCGTTGGACTGCTTTGGCTTTAAAATCCAGAATTTGTTTGTTTGAAGGTACATTTCGAAAGTATCATGGTTTGAATGATTGGGAAAAGTATCTTCGTGAATGTGCATCCGCATCGGATATCTTTATCAATGAGAGTGGTTATACAGTTTATACGGCAGGTTCTACCCCTTATTTCAATTTATTTGGCTCTTTGAATGCTGAACCCACGGAAATAATCCTGGCGAAAGATTACAATGCAGCTTTGGGATTGACTAATATTGTACAGGCATTTTGCAATTCTCCTGGTGAGGCAAATTCAGGTGTGACAAAGCGTTTTGTTAATTCTTATCTGATGAAAGATGGTTCTCGTTTTACAGATAAGAGTAATTATGAGACTATTGGATTTGTGGAAGAGATGAAAAACCGTGATCCGCGTCTGACACAAACGATTCGTGCAGCAGGATATGTACGTGATGACGGGAAAAAATATCTGCCAAACTTTAAGTTGGCAAAATTAGGGTATCATCTGAAGAAGTACGATTGTGGAGTTAAATATGATATGTCTTCTGAATCTGATTTGCCATTGTTTCGTACAGCCGAAGTTTATTTGAATTGTGCGGAAGCAAAAGCAGAATTGGGGACATTGACTCAGGATGATTTGAATAAAACAATTAATAAGCTAAGGGCTCGTGTAAATATGCCGAATTTATTAATGGCAACAGCAAATGCTAATCCGGACCCTTATTTGAAGGAGTGGTATCCGCACGTGGAAAGTGACGATAATCAGGGGATTATCCTTGAAATTAGACGTGAACGCGCTATAGAACTGGTAATGGAAGGCTTTAGATATTATGATATCATGCGTTGGAAGGAAGGTAAAATATTTGAAAAACCATTTCTTGGTATTTATTTTCCCGGTCCGGGTGAATATGATTTGGACGGTGATGGAACGAATGATGTTTATCTGTATTTGAGTACTGATAAAGGAAACTCTTCTTGTGTAGATCAGTTTGAGATAGGTGGTGAACTTAGCTTGGATCATGAGACAAGTGGTAATTTGATTATTCATCAAAGTATCAAAAGAGTATGGAATGAGGACAAGGATTACTTGTACCCGATACCAACAAAGGATCGTGTTTTAACAAATGGAGCATTAACGCAGAACCCGGGTTGGAATGATGGACTTATTTTTTAATTTTAAATGGAGAAAATAATGAAAATGAAATATTTATATATGTCTTTTCTATTGGCGTTAGTCTATAGTTGTAGTGACTCTGGAGATAATTCAGATTATAGCGAAATGTTGAAAAAAGATTTCAACCAAGAAATTAAATGGGATGTGGATTCATTGGCTCTTATGAGAGCATCTTGGGAAAAAACGGATTTAGGTAACGGGGCAGCTGTTTGTACGGCACAAGCGAGCATGTGGGGGACTACCCAAAGCGTTTCTTATGTGGTATATCCGACGACTATGTTTTCTACCAGAGTTGCTGTATGTGATACTCCTGCCAAAACTAGTATGATTGCTAAAGATAAAAAAGCATTGTTTGCTATCAATGGCAGTTATTCTATTTCCGGAAATCCGTCTACATTTACTATGGTGGATAAGGTGGTGAAGGTTGCGTCTACGATCGAATCTGCCAGTAAAGTGAACGGAGTGATTGCTATTGATGCGGAAGGTTCTGTAGATGTGAAGTCTTGTACGTTTTCAGATTATACGGATGTGGAAGATGAATATGAATCAGCTTTAGCATCAGGTCCAATGTTACTTATGGAAGGGAAAGTGTGTTCGTTTCCTCAAGATGCTATTTATACACAACGTATGGCTCGGTCTGTGATTGGGATAACTGCTCAGGGAAAAATGATGCTGCTTACTATTGATGGTGCTATAACGGGAAATGCTGATGGTGCAACACTTGAGGAGGCAGCTTTTATTGCCAAAACATTGGGGATGAAGAATGCGGTTTGTTTGGCTGACGGAAGTTCTTCCACGCTATGGACATCAGGTAAAGGCGTAGTGAATCATCCGGTTGGAAATGGACAGTATGATCATGAAGGCGAAGGTACAGTGTCTACTGTGATCTATGTTGCAGCTTCTTCTTTATTTGACGGTGGTGATGGAACGGTTGATAATCCTTATTTGATTAGCAATAGGAATCATATGAGGAACATGATGTCTGTTGTAGAACTTGATAAAACTTATTATTTCGAAATGACGAATGATGTTGATATGACTGGCATTGACTGGAAACCGCTGAATACGGGTGAGCCTGTTGACCGTTTTGATATAAAGATTCATTTTGATGGTAAGGGACATACGATTAGAAATTTACATTGTGAGATCAGTTCTCGGTACGCCAGTTTCTTTGGGGTAATGAATGGTTCATGTCGTAATGTGCGCTTTGAAAATGCGGAAGTTATTGGATATGGTTCTTCTTGTACGGGTATTGTTGCCGGTTATTTGGGAACAAATGCTTTGGAGTGTTTGATTGAAAATGTATATGTGTCTGGTACTGTAAGTGGCATACAGCAAGTGGGTGGTATTGGTGGCATTTTTGCTAAAGGTACTGTACGGAATTGTTATGCAGATGTAAAAGTAATCGGGGCTTCTCGTGCCGGTGGTATTGTTGCTGAACCAAGGAATGCTGTAGTTGTTGAAAACTGTTTTGCGACAGGAACTCTTTATAGTACAGGAAATGCAGGTGGTATTGCCGGAGGACTTAATGGCAATAATCCTACAATAAAAGGTTGTATCGCTTGGAATGAACAGATTGATGGTGAACCTGTATCAGGACGTGTTATTGGATGGCAGTCAAATACCTATACGAAGGCTACGGATTGTTATGCGAAAAAAGATATGATTATCGCATGGGGACCCAACAAAGGTATGACGGGGGCCGATGCTAATACTGCCGGAACTTATGATTGGGGTAACAATAAAACTGCAATTTGCCATGGTATTACTACGGAAAATAGTGTAGATGCTGCTAAGAAAATAGGTTGGTCTACAGATATATGGGATCTTTCAGGCGTAACTCCATTATTGAAATCTTTTAATGATAAGTAATGATACGAATAGGGAATCTATATGTTTATTTAAAAAATTATATTATGAAGTTTACGAAGTTAACAATTGCTTTTTTATCCGTATTTTTTTGTCTAGTTGTCGCTTGTGGAAGTGATGGGATCAATGATGACCCCAAAACACCGGATGTTACAGAGCCGGTAACACCAAATGAACCGGACGAACCGGACAACCCTTCCGTTGTAAAAGTTCCGACTCTACAGAAGAATGTCCAAGATGAATGGAAAATTGATTCTATCGATGATGGTTTTATTTATTATAACTATGAACGGTATGACGATGTGAGTAAGGCTCAACAGATTGTAAATGTGCTGGAAATTGATTTACTTTCCAATAAGTACAAAGTTGAATTTACATATAATAATGGAGATTCTCTTTCAACTACAGCACAAGTACGTGGGGCTATTGGTGGTATTAATGGTGGGTATGAACAGGAAGCTATTTATATTCGTATCAATGGAACTAATATCTCTGAAGTGACACTACCGGAGGGACATTTACGATACTGGAAACATGATGGTGCGCTTTATTCGGATGGAAAATCTGATATTGGAATTATATATGGCGGCAGAAATGGAAAGGCTGCAATTGATACATATAAACAACATTCTGCAAAGTATTTGTTAGCTAGTGCCCCCACACTGATTGACGATTACAATCCGTTAGGTGAAACTTTTGTTGGTAATTATACTATGGAACAATTGGAGTCTTTTGACTATGAAGATTATCGCAGACATCAAGGAGTACGTCATCCTCGTACGGTGGTTGCTGTGACAGAGGATAAAGATTTGTTGTTAGTCACTATTGATGGGCGCTGGGCTGGTAAGGCGGAAGGTATGAGCGCAAAAGAAGTAACCTTATTCCTCAAAAAGCATTTCAATCCTCAATATGCACTTAATATGGATGGTGGTGGATCTACTACTATGTATGTGAAGGGGAAAGGAGCGGCAAAAACAGATGTTGTCAATTATCCTACTGATAATGGAGTCTTTAACCACTATGGACAACGTCGTGTAACAACTCATATTATAGTAAAAAGAAAGTAGATCTTAATCATTTCATCATAAAATAGGTATTTTATATATTGTAAACGGTATAAATCCATTTAGCAAAGATGGCTTTATACCGTTTATTAGTACCTATACAGAGGTGTAGGGAAAATGTGAATCTGTTTATATTTGCAATTGTATTGTGTCTTTTGTCTTTTGTGTCAAAATGTATACCCTTTCAATCAAAATACATAAGGAAAAGGAGGAGGGAATCGCCTATCTTTGCCATGTAGGTAAATGGATACCTTAAATATATAGACAGAATACCATGAAACAAAACTTTTTTGCAGTCGACCTGGGCGCAACGAGCGGCCGTACAATCTTAGGAACTTTCATTGAAGGCGGATTAAATCTGGAAGAGATTAATCGCTTTCCTAACCACCTGGTTGAAGTAGGTGGACATTTCTATTGGGATATTTATGCATTATATCGTCATATTCTTGACGGGTTGAAGTTGGTTGCTCACCGTGGAGAGTCCATTGCTTCTATCGGTATCGATACCTGGGGAGTGGATTTTGTATGTGTCGGAAAAGACGGTAACTTGCTTCGCCAGCCTTATGCATATCGTGACCCGCATACAGTAGGAGCACCGGAGGCTCTTTTCTCCCGTATTTCCCGTAGCAAAGTGTATGGTAAAACGGGTATTCAGATTATGAATTTTAATTCACTTTTCCAATTAGATACTTTACGTCGCAATCACGACAGTGCGTTGGAGGCGGCAGATAAAATTCTGTTTATGCCGGATGCGTTGAGTTATATGCTTACCGGAGAGATGGTGACGGAATATACGATTGCTTCGACAGCCCAGCTGGTGAATGCACAGACACGACGTTTGGAGCCGGAGTTGCTGAAAGCGGTAGGATTGAGTGAGAAGAATTTCGGCCGTTTTGTATTCCCGGGTGAAAAGGTGGGAGTATTGACGGAAGAAGTGCAAAAGATAACCGGACTGGGTGCAATTCCTGTGATTGCGGTAGCCGGCCATGATACCGCTTCTGCTGTTGCTGCCGTTCCGGCATTGGATCGCAACTTTGCTTATTTGAGTAGCGGAACCTGGTCACTGATGGGAGTTGAAACGGATGCTCCGGTGATTAATGCCGAAACGGAAGCGTTGAACTTTACCAATGAAGGTGGTGTGGAAGGAACTATCCGTCTATTGAAGAATATCTGTGGAATGTGGTTGCTGGAACGTTGCCGTCTGAATTGGGGAGATACAAGTTATCCTGAATTAATCAGTGAGGCGGATGCTTGTGAACCGTTCCGTAGTCTGATTAATCCGGATGATGACTGTTTCGCGAATCCTGCGGACATGGAAAAAGCTATTACAGAATATTGCCGGGCTACCGGACAGTCGGTTCCCGAGAAACGCGGACAAGTAGTGCGTTGCATCTTTGAAAGTTTGGCTTTGCGTTATCGCCAGGTGTTGGAGAGTTTGCGTTCACTTTCTCCCCGTCCGATTGAAACATTGCAGGTGATTGGCGGAGGTAGCCGGAATGATTTGCTGAACCAGTTTACTGCCAATGCGATAGGAATTCCTGTGGTAGCCGGTCCATCTGAAGCAACAGCCATCGGTAATGTGATGATTCAGGCCATGGCGGCAGGCGAAGCGACGGATGTTGCCGGTATGCGGCAGTTAATTAACCGTTCTATCCCGTTGAAGACTTATCAACCACAAGACACGGAAGCTTGGGATGCGGCTTATATCCATTTTAAAAATTGCGTTCGGAAATAAATAGAACGATCGACAGAATAATCATTTTTAAAACTAATAGAATATCATGAAAAAAGAAGAACTGATTCAGAAAGCGTATGAAATTGCTGTGGAACGTTATGCAGCAGTAGGTGTAGACACCGAAAAAGTATTGAAAACTATGCAGGATTTTCATCTGTCACTTCACTGCTGGCAGGCTGATGACGTTGCAGGATTTGAAGTACAGGCCGGTTCATTGACCGGAGGTATCCAGGCAACCGGTAATTATCCGGGCAAAGCTCGTAACATTGATGAACTGCGTGCTGACATCTTGAAAGCTGCTTCTTATATCCCGGGTACTCATCGTTTGAACTTGCATGAAATCTATGGAGATTTCCAAGGTAAGGTGGTAGACCGTGACCAAGTGGAACCGGAACATTTCAAGAGTTGGATAGAATGGGGTAAAGAACATAACATGAAACTTGACTTCAACTCTACTTCTTTCTCTCATCCGAAATCAGGTGACTTGTCACTTTCTAATCCTGATGAAGGTATCCGTCAGTTCTGGATTGAACATACCAAACGCTGTCGTGCCGTTGCGGAAGAAATGGGTAAGGCACAGGGGGATCCGTGTATCATGAATCTTTGGGTACATGACGGAAGCAAGGATATTACAGTAAATCGTATGAAATATCGTGCATTGCTGAAAGATTCTTTGGATCAGATCTTCGCTACCGAATATAAGAATATGAAGGATTGTATCGAATCTAAGGTGTTCGGTATCGGTCTGGAAAGCTATACAGTGGGTTCTAATGACTTCTATATCGGTTATGGTGCTTCTCGTAACAAGATGATTACGCTGGATACCGGTCACTTCCATCCGACAGAAAGTGTAGCTGATAAAGTATCTTCACTGTTGCTTTATGTGCCTGAATTGATGTTGCACGTAAGCCGTCCGGTTCGTTGGGATTCAGACCACGTTACTATCATGGATGATCCGACAATGGAACTGTTCAGCGAAATCGTTCGCTGCGGTGCTTTGGACCGTGTACATTATGGTCTTGACTATTTCGACGCATCTATCAACCGTATTGGTGCATACGTAATCGGTAGTCGTGCCGCACAGAAATGTATGACTCGTGCTCTGCTCGAACCGATTGCTAAGTTGCGCGAATACGAAGCAAACGGACAGGGATTCCAACGTCTGGCTTTGCTCGAAGAAGAAAAGGCGCTTCCTTGGAATGCAGTTTGGGATATGTTCTGCTTGAAGAACAATGTGCCTGTTGGTGAAGATTTCATCGCAGAAATTGAAAAGTACGAAGCCGAAGTAACTTCTAAACGATAAGTTATGGAAATCTTAATCGGCTTATTGATTATAGCCATCGGTAGCTTTTGCCAGTCCAGTTCTTATGTACCTATCAAAAAGGTAAAAGAATGGAGCTGGGAAAGCTTCTGGTTAATACAAGGTGTATTTGCCTGGTTAGTGTTCCCGTTCCTGGGTTCACTACTGGGTGTACCCCAAGAGAGCAGTTTGTTCGACTTGTGGGGAGCAGGAGGTGCTGGAATGAGCATCTTTTATGGTATATTGTGGGGAGTAGGAGGGTTGACTTTCGGACTTTCCATGCGCTATTTGGGTGTTGCGCTCGGACAGAGTATCTCACTGGGTACTTGTGCCGGTTTCGGTACCCTTCTTCCGGCTCTTTTTGCCGGTACAAACTTGTTTGAAGGTAACGGGCTGATTCTTTTGTTGGGTGTTTGCATCACGTTGGCAGGTATTGCTATTATCGGGTATGCCGGTAGCTTGCGTGCGCAAAACATGAGTGAAGAAGAAAAACGTGCTGCCGTAAAAGACTTTGCATTGACAAAAGGGTTACTGGTTGCACTTTTGGCTGGTGTCATGAGTGCCTGCTTTGCTTTGGGACTGGATGCGGGAACACCTATCAAAGAAGCCGCTTTGGCTGGTGGAGTGGAAGGACTTTATGCCGGTCTTCCGGTTATCTTTCTGGTTACGCTTGGAGGCTTCCTGACAAATGCAGCTTACTGTTTGCAACAGAATGTAGCTAATAAATCGATGGGTGACTATGCTAAAGGAAAAGTGTGGGGCAATAATCTAGTGTTCTGTGCGTTGGCTGGTGTACTATGGTATATGCAGTTTTTCGGATTGGAAATGGGTAAGAGCTTCCTCACCGAAAGCCCGGTGTTACTGGCTTTCTCCTGGTGTATTCTGATGGCATTGAATGTAACCTTTAGTAATGTTTGGGGAATAATTCTGAAAGAATGGAAAGGGGTGTCAAACAAGACCATAACTGTGCTGATAGCTGGTCTGATCGTCCTTATCTTCTCTTTAGTGTTCCCAAATTTGTTTTAAAAAAATCAAGAACGGATTACACGGGTTACGCAGTTTTTTTATAACTTGCGGCAAAATCCATGTAATCCGTGCCTAATTAAAATATATATATAATGAAATCAATTTTAGAGAATCGTCCGGCACTTGCCAAAGAAGTAAACAAGGTAGCAGAAGTTGCCGGATACTTGTGGCAGAAAGGATGGGCTGAACGTAACGGTGGTAATATCACTGTTAATATCACAGAGTTTGTAGACGATGAAATCCGTCAGATGAAGCCGATCAGCGAAGTAAAATCTATTGGTGTGACTCTTCCTTATCTGAAAGGCTGCTATTTCTACTGCAAGGGAACTAATAAACGCATGCGTGATTTAGCCCGCTGGCCGATGGAAAATGGTTCGGTAATCCGTATTCTGGATGACTGTGCCAGCTATGTGATTATTGCGGATGAAGCTGTAGCCCCGACATCGGAATTGCCTTCTCACTTGAGCGTACACAATGACCTGTTGAGCAAAAACTCTCCTTATAAAGCATCTGTACACACACACCCGATTGAACTGATTGCCATGACACATTGTCCGAAATTTCTGGAAAAAGATGTGGCTACCAATCTGTTGTGGAGTATGATTCCTGAAACAAAGGCATTCTGCCCGCGTGGTTTGGGTATCATTCCTTATAAATTACCTAGCTCGGTGGAATTGGCTGAAGCTACCATCAAAGAATTGCAGGATTACGATGTGGTGATGTGGGAGAAACATGGCGTATTTGCAGTGGATTGCGATGCGATGCAGGCATTCGATCAGATTGATGTACTCAATAAGTCGGCTCTGATTTATATCGCAGCTAAAAATATGGGCTTCGAACCGGATGGTATGAGTCAGGAACAGATGAAAGAAATGTCAGTAGCTTTCAATCTTCCTAAATAAGATTTATACTAGTCATTGATTTTAATTACTTTAGAAACCGTGGCATTTTCTACCCTGGAAGGTGCTGCGGTTAACCCTTTAAACAAATAGATAACCATGAATCGTATTATTTTAAACGAAACTTCGTACTTCGGTGCCGGATGCCGTAGTGTCATTGCTGTGGAAGCAGCCAGACGTGGCTTTAAGAAAGCCTTTTTTGTAACGGATAAAGATCTTATCAAGTTTGGTGTGGCTGCCGAAATCATTAAAGTATTTGATGAAAATCAGATTCCTTACGAACTTTATAGTGATGTAAAAGCGAACCCTACGATTGCAAATGTACAAAACGGTGTGGCGGCATACAAAGCTTCCGGAGCCGATTTTATCGTTGCTTTGGGCGGCGGTTCTTCCATCGATACTGCCAAAGGAATCGGTATTGTTGTGAACAATCCGGATTTTGCAGACGTGAAATCTCTGGAAGGGGTAGCCGATACCAAACACAAAGCGGTGCCTACTTTCGCGCTGCCTACTACTGCTGGAACAGCTGCCGAGGTAACGATCAATTATGTGATTATTGATGAAGATGCCCGCAAGAAAATGGTTTGCGTAGACCCGAACGACATTCCTGCCGTAGCTATCGTAGACCCTGAACTGATGTACTCAATGCCCAAAGGACTGACTGCAGCTACCGGTATGGATGCTTTGACTCATGCCATCGAAAGTTATATCACTCCGGGTGCTTGGGTAATGAGCGATATGTTCGAATTGAAAGCCATTGAAATGATTGCTCAAAACTTGAAAGCAGCTGTGGATAATGGTAAAGATGTGGCAGCCCGCGAAGCTATGTCACAGGCACAATATATTGCCGGTATGGGATTCTCGAATGTCGGTTTAGGAATTGTCCACTCGATGGCGCATCCGTTAGGTGCGTTCTATGATACTCCTCATGGGGTAGCCAATGCCTTATTGTTGCCGTATGTGATGGAATACAATGCTGAATCTCCAGCAGCTCCGAAATATATCCATATTGCGAAAGCAATGGGAGTGGACACTACCGGAATGAGTGAAGCCGAGGGAGTAAAAGCGGCTGTTGAGGCAGTGAAAGCACTTTCTGCCAGTATCAATATACCGCAGAAATTACATGAAATCAATGTGAAGGAAGAAGATATTCCTGCACTGGCTGTAGCTGCTTTCAATGATGTTTGTACAGGCGGTAATCCTCGTCCTACTTCGGTAGCAGATATCGAAGCTCTATATCGCAAAGCTTTCTAAAGTTAGTTTTTGCGGAAGTTCTTTTCACCACAGATTACACAGATTTACACAGATTATTTTCTAATCGGAAGCCGATATTTAAGAATTAAATCTGTGTAAATCTGTGTAATCTGTGGTGTTTTTCTGAAAATAATTCCTATTTTTGTCCAACTCAATTGCATGAAAACACACTGGTATGATCGAGGATAATAGTTTAGGATTAGAATTTAAATATCTGATTGTAAATGACATGGACCGTAAATTCGGGCTATGGGTAAATACCGTCGGCTATCAATCCATTCCTCCTGATTCACCTTATCCGTTGAAAGAGCATCCTTCCGGTTACTTCTTTAATGCAGAAAAAGGAAGAGTGCTTCGTGAGTATCAATTGGTTTATATCACCAAGGGACGTGGTTTGTTTTCATCCGATTCTACCTCTGAAAAGCAAGTTTGTAAAGGTCGGTTGATGGTATTGTTTCCCGGACAATGGCATACTTATCGCCCGTTGCGGCAGACTGGTTGGACGGAATATTATATCGGTTTCGAGGGGCCTATGATAGACGCCATTGTTGATGATGCTTTTTTGTCGCAGGAACAGCAAATACTGGAAATAGGCCTTAATGAAGAGTTAGTCTCATTATTCTCCCGTGCTCTTGCCGTAGCCGAAGCGGATAAGATTTCCGCGCAACAATATCTTTCCGGGATTGTGCTCCACATGATAGGGATGATTCTTTCCGTCTCCAAGAATAAGGTTTTTGAGATGAGTGATGTGGATCAGAAGATCGAACAGGCAAAAATCATTATGAATGAAAATGTTTCCGGCAATGTGGACCCGGAAGAGTTGGCTATGCGACTCAATATTAGTTATTCATGGTTTCGGCGTGTTTTTAAGGAGTATACAGGTTATGCTCCTGCTAAATATTTCCAGGAATTGAAACTTCGTAAAGCTAAACAAATGCTGGTGGGAACTTCCCAGTCAGTAAAAGAGATTTCTTTTTTTCTAGGTTTCCAGTCAACCGAATATTTTTTCTCTTTCTTCAAGAAACGTACGGGACTTACTCCGTTGGAGTATCGTTCGTTCGGGCGGGAAGAATGAATAGGATGAAGTCCATATCTATTAGTTATTTGGCTCTGATTTTGGGAATATCATAAAAACTGTTACTTTTGTGGCGAAGATAATGTGCTATAAACCATCATTCTTGATATGCGCGGACAAAAACTATCTAAGATCCATTTTCTTATTCTGTTATCTCTTTTAGGATTTATATCTCCTCTTCAATCACAGGAATATAAGTTCAGAACATTGGGTGTGGAGGATGGATTGTCGCAAATAACGGTGAGCGATATTTGCCAGGATGAGAAGTCGCGTATATGGATTGCCACACTGGATGGTCTGAATTGTTTCGATGGCAATCATATCAAAGTCTTTAATCATTTTCATAACGATTCCATCAGTTATGGTAATCTATATGTCACCCAGATGGTGGAGGACGGCCAGGGGAGTCTTTTTCTCTTGACTTCTACCGGACTTTTCCAGTTCGACCTTGAAACGGAGAAATATTATATTCTTCCGGTGCCTTCTCCTTCCACTCTTGCCAAAGGAAAGCTGGGAGTGTGGATTGCAGAAGGGGGAAAACTCTTCTTGTATGATAAGAATACCCGTTCCGTGAAACCCATGTATGCGGAGGTACATTTGCCGGACACCGGGCCGACAATGGTAGAAGGTTCGGAAGGAAATCTTTGGGTTGCTTTGAAAGATGGCGGGGTGATGCGTGTGGATACTTGTGGATCGATGTCGCTTTATTTGCCCGGAATCAAGGTGATGAAACTGATAAAAAGTAACGATCAGAATATTTGGGTTGGTTCGCAGGATCATGGTGTTTTCTGTTTTTCACCTCAAGGTGCAGTCATACATCATTATGATTATAACGACAAGAGTGTTTACACGGTCCGGGATGATATGGCAAGAGCGTTATGTCAGGATTTGGAAGGAAATATATGGGTAGGTTACAGAAGCGGATTGAGTAAGATTGAGGTGGCTACCGGGAAAATATTTCATTATCAGGCGGATCCTAACCGGGTGGGGGCTATGTCCAATCGTTCGGTGACTTCTCTTTATACGGACAAACAAGGAACTGTCTGGGTGGGGACCTATTGGGGCGGCGTGAATTTCTTCTCACCGGAATATCAACATTTTGTACATTATCATGCTTCGGATACCGGATTGTCTTTTCCGGTGGTGGGTGCTATGGCAGAAGATAAATCCGGAAATATATGGATTTGCACAGAAGGTGGAGGACTGGATTTATATCAACCGGAACAAGGAACATTCAAACATTTTAATGCGCATACCGGATATCATTTTAGTACGGATTATCTGAAAGATGTCGTTTTTGATGAGGCTAATAACTGCTTGTGGATTGCCGCTGACTTTACAAACAAGGTCAACTGTTTTCATCTTGATAACTATCGGAATGATATATATGACCTCGAACCGCTCGGAGAGGAAAGTGTGGGAGAAGCTCTGTTTGCCTTGGCCGACACTCCTCGTAAATTGTATGTAGGTACAACATCTGCAGTTGTTAGTCTGGATAAACAGACCTTAAAAACTGAAGTGTTGTTTCATCAAAAGGAGTTGTTTACACATAATTATAACACTTTGTTGCTTGATTCGAAAAACCGGCTATGGTTTGCTTCCGATGATGGTTGTGTAGCTTATGTGATTGATGAAGGACGGTTTGAAACGTATAGGATAAGTCTGAAGAAGCAGGTCAGATCTCAAAAAGAGCTGGTCAATGTCATCTATGAAGATCGAAAGGGAAACATTTGGGTCGGAACACATGGCAACGGGCTTTTCTTGTTGGATAAGAAAGAGCGTTTGTTTCGTTTGCATACTCCTGAAAGCGTATTGTCGGGAGAAAATATCAGAGTGTTGGGCGAAACTCCTTCCGGGAATTTATTGATTGGTACCGGACATGGATTGTCTGTGTTAGAACAGAAAGACGGGAAAGTGATAAACTTCAATTCTAAAACAGGATTTCCGCTGACTCTTGTTAATAGGAAATCCATGCATGTATCCCGCAATCATGATATTTATATGGGAGGAGCTACCGGACTGGTTGCCATTCGTGAAAGTAGCTTGTCCTATCCTCCGAAAATATATGATTTGGAGTTGGCTCATTTGTATGTCAATAATAAGGAGATTACCACAGGCGATCAAACCGGCATCCTAAATAAGTCCTTTGCCTATACCGACCGGATTAAATTGAATTATTTGCAGAATGTGTTTTCTATCGGTTTCTCGACAGATAACTTTCTGCATATTGGCGGTGGTGAGGTAGAATACCGGTTGATAGGTTCTAATGACGAATGGAGTGAGAATCGTTTGGGGAATGATATTACTTATACAAATATATCTCCGGGCGATTATGTTTTTGAGATCAGATTGAAGAACTTTCCGGAAGTAATTAGATCTCTTCATATAACGATCACACCACCTTTTTATGCCACCTGGTGGGCCTATACAATTTATGTGTGTGTGATTCTGACGATTCTATTCTTTGTGGTGAGAGAATATAGAATTCGGCTGTTCTTGAAAACCTCGTTGGATTTTGAACTTCGTGAGAAACAATACATTGAAGAAATGAACCAATCCAAACTGCGTTTCTTCACTAATATCTCACACGAAATCAGAACCCCTATTACTCTTATCCTGGGGCAGGTTGATCTGTTGTTGAATTCCGGTAAGTTGTCTACGTATGCTTATTCGAAATTACTGAATATACATAAAAATGCCGGTAACCTGAAATCATTGATAACGGAGTTGCTTGATTTCCGGAAACAGGAGCAGGGACTTTTGAAATTGAAAGTTTCTCAATTTGATTTATATTCTTTACTCAAAGAGCATTATGTATTGTTCAAAGAATTGGCAGCTAACAGGAATATTTCGTTTGTTTTGCATGCTGACTGTGAGCAATGCCTCGTGTGGGGAGATCGTATGCAATTGCAGAAAGTGGTTAATAACCTGCTGTCGAATGCTTTTAAATATACTTCAGACGGTGGAAGTATCAGTATGGAATTGGCTGATGGAGCGGATGAATGTATGTTTTCCGTTTCAGACAATGGGGCAGGAATATCCGAGGAAGATTACGTGAAGATATTCGAGCGGTTCTATCAGGCCGAGAATATCGGACAGTATGGAGGAACGGGTATCGGGCTGGCTTTAAGTCAGGGAATTGTGAAAGCTCATCAGGGAGATATAACTGTAGAAAGCCAGTTGGGGAAAGGTTCATGCTTTAAGGTCACTCTGAAGAAAGGAGATGCTCACTTTGATTCTTCTGTTTCCCGGATTGAACCGGAGCAGGATAAGGAATATATTTATTATTCGGAAGATAAAGAACTATTGGTTAAGGAGGTACAGACGGCTCAAAGTGAGAGTGGGACTACTGACTGCAAGCTGTTGGTTATTGATGATAATGAAGAAATCAGAAATATCCTTGTAGATATCTTTTCTCCATTGTACACGGTTGAAACTGCAAGTGATGGTGAGGAAGGGTATGAAAAAGTAAAAATGATGCAGCCTGATCTGGTTATTTCGGATATTATGATGCCCGGAATGCCCGGAACGGAATTGTGTGCCAAAATTAAGAACAATATTGAAACTTGTCATATCCCTGTCGTTCTTCTGACTGCCCTTAGTGCGCCCGAACGTGAGTTGGAAGGATTGAGAATTGGAGCGGATATTTATGTGGTGAAGCCGTTTAATATGCGGCGGCTGGTGATGCAATGCAATAATCTGATTAATACCCGCAGACTTTTACAGAATAAATATGCCCATCAGCTGGATAGCAAAGCGGAGAAGATTGCAACGAATGAACTCGATCAGAGGTTTATCGAACAAGCGACGCAGGTAGTGGAAGATAATATGGAAAATCCCGAATTCAGTGTAGATGTCTTCTCACGTGAGATGGGGGTGGGACGTACTGTCTTATTCCAGAAGATAAAAGGTATCACGGGAAGTACGCCAAATAATTTTATCATGAATCTGCGTCTGAAAAAAGCGGCATATTTTCTGCAGAATTCTCCGGAAATGAATATATCGGATATTGCTTACCGGTTAGGATTTGGAAATCCTCAATACTTCAATAAATGTTTTAAAGAACTTTTTGATATTGCTCCTACGCAATACCGAAAAGCTCATAATACCTCCTCCGAACCCTCTGTGAAGTGATTAAAATAAGTCATCTGGATTTTTAGACTAGATAAAACGAACAATTCGATAGGGTGCAATATATTCAAATGCGATACTTTTGTGGCGTTGGATAATGCCAGCTTGTACTTGAGTTTTCTTTGGTTAGGTGTGTCCGCACACACTTTCATTTGGTAGACCGGGTACTGTGTAATCTTTATTCTAATATAATAATTATTGTGTAGTATTATGAAAGACAAATATCCATGTAGTAAATAAAAGATAGCATTTTATTGGAGAGAATCAATATATTTTTCTCAATTAATTAAGTAGTGAGTAAAACCTTGATAATTAACCAATTTAATTTTATTCTAGTTATGAAAAATTTGCAGAGTAGGACAAAAGTGCGGTTGCTTCAGTCGTTCCTTTTGATTTCCTTGAGTCTCTTTTTCCTTGTCAATCCGGCTTATGCTCAAGGCGGGTTTGCAGTGAAGGGAGTTATTGTGGATAAAACAGGATTTCCTTTGCCTGGCGCCAATGTGATGGAAAAGGGAACATCTAATGGAACAATTACAGATTTAGATGGTAATTTCTCATTGAATGTTTCGAAGAAGGGAGTTACTTTGACTGTATCATTCATGGGATATACCCCTAAAGATGTGGTAGTGAAAGATAAAACAATGAATATTACGCTTGAAGAGAACTCTAAGTTATTGGACGAAGTAGTGGTAGTGGGTTACGGTACGATGAAAAAGCGTGATGTAACAGGAGCTATTACTTCCATCTCAAGCGAGGCCATTGAGCAAAAAATGGCTACTAATGTTTTTGAAGCACTGCAAGGTACTACTGCCGGTGTACAGGTGGTGTCCGGTTCCGGACAGCCCGGTGAATCTTCTTCTATCAAAATTCGTGGTACTTCCACGTTCTCTGCCGAAGGTGTGACTCCTCTTTATATTGTAGATGGTGTTCCTTTGGAAAGTATCGATGGTATCAATACCAATGATATTACTTCTATGGAGATTTTGAAGGATGCCGCTTCTGCAGCTATCTACGGTTCCCGTTCGGCGAACGGTGTGATTATTATCACTACCAAAAGTGGGCAGGAAGGTAAAGCCCGTATTGATATCAAGTATAATCACTCGTGGGGTACATTGTCTCACAAGGTTCCACAAGCAAACCGTAAAGAACGTTTGTTGTACGACCAGTATCGTAAAGAGTATTTTGAAACATACGGCGGAGGTAATCCGGATGAAAGTAGTGATATACTGAATGATCCGTTGAACTCTTTCTTTAATGTGGATAACGATTATCTGGACATGATTACAAGCACTGCACAAAAAGATCAGGTGGATATCAGTGTAGGTGGTGGTACAAAGAAACTGAAATATTTCATCAATACCGGTTATTATAATGAGAAAGGTATTATTTCCAATACAGGTTTCCAGAGATTAAATACTCGTATCAACTCCGATTATTCACCGACAGACTGGATGAATATGGGTAGCCGTATTTCTTTGACTTATTCTAAAAAGAAAGGTCTGAATGAAGGTACTTTATTGAGCGCAGTGTTGACTCGTCGTCCTTATTTCAATACTTATTATCCGGATGGCTCTTTGGTCGGAGTGTTTAACGGTCAGAAGAACCCTATTGCGCAGGTCAATTATACCACCGACTTTACTGATTCTTATAAGGCTAACTTCTTCCAGTTCTTTGAAATCAAATTCAACAAGTATTTGAAGTTTAGAGCTAATATTAATGCCAACTTCTATCTGGATAAACGCAAAAAACTCGAACCGAGTCTTATCACCGATGAATGGCAGAAACAGAATAAAGGTTATTCTTATAATTACCTGAACTGGAACTGGATGAATGAAGACATCCTTACTTATGCACGCAAAATAAAAGATCATAATTTTACGGCCATGGTAGGTGTTAGTGCACAGCAGTGGCGTTATGAAAACGAAACATTTGTGGGGATAAACTCGTCTACAGATTTTATCTATACAATGAATGCTTTTGCCGCAAACCTAGATTTGTCATCTACAGGCTCCACATTAAGCAATCACTCTATGGCTTCCATTTTTGCCCGTGTGACTTATGATTATAAAGGAAGATATTTGCTCAATGCCATTATGCGTCGTGACGGTTCTTCTCGTTTTGCCAAAGAGAACAAATGGGGTAATTTCCCTTCCGTATCTGTGGGATGGCGCTTCTCGGATGAGAAATTCATGAAATTTTCGAAAAAGTTTCTCGAAGATGGTAAGATCCGTGCAAGTTTCGGTATCACGGGTAACGAAGCAATCGGCAATTACGACTATATCTACTCTTATTCTCCGAATTCTATTTATGACGGAGTGGGTGGCGTTATTCCGACTCGTATCGGTAAAGACAATCTGAAATGGGAGGAAACTAAACAATTCAACCTTGGTCTGGACTTGAATTTCTGGAATAGCCGTTTGACAGTCACTGCCGATTATTACGATAAATATACAGACGGTTTGCTGGCAAACTACCAATTGCCTAAAGAATCTGGTTTTGCATATATGAAAACCAATGTCGGTGAAATGAGTAACCGAGGCTTTGAAATAGCTGTTACCGGTGATATTATCCGCACGAAGGACTGGAAGTGGAATGCTTCTTTCAATATCTCCAGAAACATCAACCGTATTGAGAAGCTGTCTGAAGGTAAGGCATATATGGAAGGTGATATCTGGTGGATGCAGGAAGGTGGCCGTGTGGGTGACTTCTACGGATTTAAAAGCGCCGGTGTCTTTGCATACGACGAATCGAATGCTTTCACTGATAAATGGGAACAACTGACTCCGGTGTTTGAGAATGGTGTATTTCAGTACAAATATTTGTTGGATGGAAAAGAATATACAGGTAATATTCGTCAGAAGACGTTGCCGAACGGCAAACCGTTCCGTGGTGGAGATTACAACTGGGAAGAACCGGAAGGAGCCCGTGATGGTGTGATTGATGATAATGACCGTATGGTGATCGGTAATGCCATGCCTGATGTAACTGGTGGTTTGAATACAACGGTGACTTGGAAGAATTTGAGTTTATACTTAGGATTCTATTATTCATTGGGAGGACAGATTTATAATGCAGCCGAACATAATCGTAATATGTTCAAATACACCGGAACTACTCCTTCACCGGAAGTCATCCATAATATGTGGTTGCATCCGGGTGACCAGGCAATCTATCCGCGTCCGTATAATGATGATTACAACAATGCCCGTATGGGTAACTCGTTCTATCTGGAAGATGCTTCATTTATTCGTTTACAGAACATACGTGTAGCATACGATCTTCCTGAAAACTGGATAAAGAAGCTGATGTTGAAGAATATAAATATCTACGCTTTTGTAAACAACGCTTTGACATGGACCAACTATTCGGGATTCGATCCTGAATTCTCTACCAACAATCCTCTGCAGGTAGGTAAAGACTCTTACCGTTATCCGAGAAAGAGAGAATATGGTATTGGTTTTTCTGCAAACTTTTAATTGAAGATATCGTATGAAGAATATAAAATATTTTGTTGGAGCTGTATGCCTGGCTCTATCATTGAATAGCTGTTCAGACTTTCTGAATGAGGAACCGGTAAGTGAAATTCCGGCAGGTGACATGTGGCAGACTGCCCGTGACGCTAAGGCAGGTATAAATGAAATCTATGGATTGTTACGTTCCACTTTACGGGAGAACTATTTCTATTGGGGTGAGTTCCGTTCGGATAATGTAGCTCCCGGAGCACCGGTAATGGCCGATCAGGCACGTGTTATCAACAACCTGATGTCTACGGATGAGAAATGTGCAAAGTGGACGACTCTGTATCAGATGATTAACCAAGCAAATCTGGCTATTAAATATATTCCTAATATCAGTATGCCTGATGTGGCAGACCGAAATGACTATCTCGGACAAGCTTATGCATTGCGTGCTTTGGCCTACTTCTATGCTATCCGTGTTTGGGGAGACGTACCTTTGTTTATAGAACCTACTGAAAAGTATTCGGAGGCCATCTACAAAGAGCGTACGGATAAAAACTACATTTTGGAACATGTCATTCTTCCGGACCTGAAGAAAGCGGAAGGACTGATAAACCGTAACAAGAATTACGAACGTAAACGCATTTCTATCTGTGGCGTATGGGCCATCATGGCGGATGCTTATATGTGGACTAAAGAATATAATCTGGCTGACCAGACCATCGATAAGATGGCAACTATTGCTTCCAAAAAAGGCGGTCGTTTTGTAGACTTCGAACCTAGCATTGCTACTTGGCATACTATGTTTACGGAAGAGCTGACTAATAAACCTTCCGATGATACACCGGAAAATGATGAGTATAACTCCAGAGAGTTTATTTTTCTTGTTCATTTCAATATGGATGAAGTCGGCACGAATGGTTACAGTTATATGTATCAATGGTTTTCCGGTTCAGGGAATCGTGCGGCAGTCATATCTGATAAGTTTATGAGTATCTTTGATGAAAAGGATATGAAAGGTGATTTACGTAAAGATTATACAGTGAAGAATTACCAAAATGGAAATGAATTGCGTAAATATATGGCAGGTGACATCAGTAACTCTTTGAATAAGACATGCGAAGTAGCCTATCCAATCTATCGTTACACAGATATGATGTTGTTGCAAGCTGAAGCTCGTGCTCATCAGGGAAAATGGGGGGAAGCTTTGGATTTAGTAAAAACTGTACGTGACCGTGCCGGATTGAATACACTGACTGAAAATGATTTTGCTTCAGAAGAAGAGGTAGTCAATTATATCTTGCGTGAACGTCAGGTGGAGTTAGCCGGTGAAGGACGCCGTTGGTTTGATTTGTTGCGTACCGGAAAGTGGAAGGAAGTGATGAAACCTATTAACGGTATGGAGCAGGACGGCAATGAACTTTTCCCGATCCATTATTCACATATTTTGGAAAATCCGAAGATTGTGCAGAATACGTATTATGGTAATACTAACAACTAAAAAGGTAGAAGCAATGAAAAAGACAATATTATATAAGACTCTTTTCTTTTGTTGGACAATTTTGGCATTGACCGGTTGTGACCTGGACTTGCAAAAGAACTATGATTATGAGCCTTCGGTGGATGATCCGTATGTAAAAGTGACAGCATGGGAATATTTTCAGGATCACAAAGATATGTTCTCGGAGTTGATAGCAGCTATCGAGTATACAGGTTTGAAGGACTATTATACCCAGACTGATAATAAATATACTTTTCTGGCTTTGAATAATGCCGGTATGCAGCTTTATCGGGAGAATGAATTTGCAGGCGTAGCTTCCATTACAGATTGTGATAAAGAAAAGGTGAAGAATATGTTGCTTTATCATATTGTAGATGGAGAATATAGTTCTTATGGGCAATTGCAGGTAGAACCGATGTTCGTCTTGACTATGCTGAAAGGTGAGACTGGATTGATGACAATGTCTGTATGGAAAAATCCATGGCAGGCTGCAGTAGGTAAGATTCTGGTAAATCAGACCGGAAGCAACGGAAAATCTCCGCAACGGCAAGCTAAGACTAGCAATATTCTGCCGACAAACGGTGTGATTCATATATTTGAGAACTATTGCAAATATTCCAAATAACCACAGTTAATTAAAAAGAGAACTAATTATGATTCGTAAAATATATACCTTATTAATATTAGGACTTTGCTTGGGCTTTGCTGCCTGTGGCGACGATAATGATGGACTGGATCCTAATGCAGCAGCTCCTGTGATTAATTTTCCTATGGAGCAGCTGGACGTTGATTTGAATAAAGTAGACAATCTGCCGGTAGTGGCTGTTATTAAATCACAGGCAGGGCTTCAGAGCGTGACAATGAAATTGCAGACGGTAGAGGGAGTGACAGAATATAAAACTGTAACCGACTTTTTTAACCCCAACTCTTACAGCTTGTCTGAAAACTTGGAGTACAATGCAAATTATGAAGCTTTTATCATTGAAGCTACGGATAAACTGAATCATGTTACGAGTGGGACTTTACCAATTGCTGTTACCGATGTAATGGCACGTCCTGTCATTACATTCGATCCGGAAGAGATTGTATATGATGAGATGGATGAAAATCCGGTAATGCCTCGTACCACTTTTAAAATTGTTTCGGAAGCTGGTTTGAAGAAAGTAGAAAGATTCTTAGTCTCTGCCGACGGACAAACACCGAAAGGCGGAGATGTGCTGAATGGCGACAAAACGTATGAGCACGATGAACTGATAGAATATAAAGAAGGCGATAAGGGTTTTAAAGTGAAAGCGGAAGATATCTATGGTAATATCACAATTTCTACTTTGCAGGTGTCATATAAGACAGTTCCGGTTCCTGTATTGACCTTGGGTAAAGAGCTAATTACTACTGATGAAGGAGTAGATACGGAAGTTCCGATGCACATCGAATCCGTTCGCGGTGTAAAACAGGTAGCTATCTTCCGGGTGGAGAATGGAGTAAGTACAGAAATTTTCCATGAGCAGATAGTGGGCGATAACAAGAATTTTGATTATACCCCTAAGGTGCAATTGACAGAAGAAACATCTCAACTCAAGGTGGTTGTTTCTGATGGTCGGGAAGGCAAGGAAGTTATAGGGATCGTAAAGACCTATGTGAATATGGAAGTTGTCCAACTTAAGGTTGGCAGTCATGTATTGGCCAATGCCGAACCGTTCGCTCTGATTTCGTTGAATGATATGAAAACGTATTCGGTAGATGAAGCTATTTCCAGTGTGGAAAGCGCTAAGAATGTTGATATAAAGTTCTTTATAAATTCTGCTAATAGTGTTCTTTCTTTCCGTTTCTATTCGATGGAGAATGTAGATAGCAAGAATAGTCTGTATAAAGGATCGGGCGGAAAGTCCTTGAGCAATCTGCCGGCTAAGAATATGACAAAATTTGTGTTATTCCCGGCAGGCTTTGATTACGATACGGCTTCTCGTTCCTCTATTAAGAATGAATATTTGGCCGGAAGTGCCGATCAGAAAGTGTATATGACAATTGATAACTTTGTCGGTAGTGTGATTGGATTTAAGACTAGTGGTAATTCAAGTGCTGGTGGAGAAAGATATGGTGTCATGAAAGTTCTTGATGTCTCCGGTAAGATGGATAATAATACGACCAAACAGATAGCAACTGTTGAAATCAAATTCCCTAAGAAGAAGTAAGCAGGGTAGTATTACCTACCGCCTGAAGTCTTAATAGAAAACTTCTTTTCTATTAAGACTAAACTTCCCTTTCATTGGGAGTAAAGTTTCTCTCTGTCCGATACAAACTATAAACGAAGCTTACGTTTTTATAAATGCAAGTTGCGTTTATAAAAACAAAACTTGCAATTATAAAAACAAAGCTTGCGTTTATAGTTTATAATAAGGATAAAAGAAGTTTGCAACAAGGGGGAAGGAAGTTCTCTCCTAGTGGAGGATAACTTTTCTATTAATAGCCGACGCGAGAGTTATTAACAGCTATCCCGGTGAACAGTAGATAGAGTATACGAAAGATGCGATTGATAACAAATACGATGGTTAAGTAATAATGTGCAGTAGCTGAAAGTAATATGAGAAAACATATAATATATAGATATTTCCTCTTTTTATCTTTGGTCGGACTGATGCAGTTGACGCTTAGCTGTTCCTCCTCTTCCAACGAAATAGAACCTTTGAAACCGGAAGGAGAAGATACTCCTTTGGAAAAAGATGAATATACTTTTATGAATGTAGAATACCGGAAGTGGCAGAACGGAACTTTCCAGGCATGGACAACGGCAGATTCAAGGGAAACACGTACCATTGATAATATGAATTGGTATACTCCCTCTTCGGATTATAGCCGGACTGCATGGGGAGGACGAATCGGTTTACAACCTTCATCTGTGGTTGGAAAAGAAGGCTTTTTCCGAGTGGCTAATTGTGGAGGCCGTTCTTATTTGCTCGATCCGGATAATGGAGCTGTTATCATTCATGGAATTCAGCATGTTCGTCCGGGAGAATCTACTGCTCATAAGAAGGCTTTCGGTACTCGATACGGTAGTGAGGCGCGATGGAGTGAAGAGACTGGCAAACTGTTAGCAGACAATCATATAAACTATATTTCGTATGGCTCGAACCGTATTGAAGTATTTCCTGCTGCAGTACGTGGTAACTTGTTGACCCCTAAGACGCAAAAGATTGCTTATGCAGAGAATCTGTATCTGCTTCGTACCTTTATGTGGGATATGAGTAAGAATTTGGGCTACGCGTTTGATGATGACAAATATAATCGCTTAGTTCTTCTTTTTGAACCCACATTTGCTACGTACATAGATCGTCTCGTACAAGAGAAGTCAGCTTTATTTGCCGGTGACCGGCATTTTATAGGTTTCTATCTTGACAATGAATTGCCATTTGCCAGTTATCAGGGAACTGGATATGCTAATACTGAAGGAGGTGGCTGGTTGGTGCATACACAAAAAAATAGAGGTGAGTTTTATCAGAACTTCTGTCTTCGTTTGCTTGAAACTCGAAACTGTGTAGGCTGGGTACATTTTGAGTATAATGATGGTTACGATTCTAACGGAAAAGCTTCTAATAAAGGAGTGGTTTCCATCGAATACGAACCTTATGAATCTTTTCTGTCGCAGATGCGGCAGTTGAATCTTTCAGTTCATTCATTGATCGATTATTACGATATAAAATCGGTTCAATAGATTGACGGAAACTTTAAATAGACAAATTGAATATTTAGAATTAAAATAGTTATGACCATGAAGAAGTTTAGTTTATTTGCAATCCTTTTAGGATTTAATATAGCTTTGGGAGCATGTTCCGATGATGATGCCGCTCCTGTAGTAAAAAATGAAATCTTTCAACTTCCGGAAAAGGCTTATGTACTGGCGGAACAATCCAGACGGGCTATTGTCATCAGAGATGCGGAGACGCACCGCAATATTTGGAGTTGGGATCCTTATACTGCCTGTGTTCCTGCTGCACAGCAGGGTTGGTTTGTCAATCCGAGTGAAGTAAAACCGGTTTTCAATAGACGCTATATCTTGATGACTGCCTCCGGCGGAGCTGTGGCTTTAATCCGTTTGTCCGATCATAAATTAATGTTCTACGCAAATTGCGGACAGAATCCCCACTCTGCGGAGGTATTGCCCGATGGAAATATCGTGACGGCAGAATCTAAATCCGGTGAAATCAATACCTTTGTGGTTGACACGGTTAAGGTATTGGGAGCAAAAGCTAATACGGTGAAGTTGGGTAATGCGCATAATGTTGTTTGGGATAAGAAAAGATCGTATCTTTATGCTACAGCTACCAAAAAAGAGGGAGTGACTGCATTATTCCGTTTTAAGTACGATGGCAACCGGAGTAATCCCAAGTTAATAAATCAGACTACCCTTTATACATTCAGCAATGAATCGGGTGGGCATGATTTGTTCCCGGTATATGGTGAAGAAGATAAATTATGGCTTACTGCTGCTTCGGCTGTCTATAAGTTTGATTTGACTGGAGTTACCGACGCTACGACTAATGACTCTACCGAACCTACTTGCGAGAAAGTTTACAGCATAGCCGATATAAAAAGCATCTGCAACGGACCGGACGGAATCCTGATGCTGAAACCGACTGAAGAGTGGTGGGCAGAAGGACTTGTAAATGAGAAGGGAGAAGAACTTTTCAAAATGGACGAAGCCAAGATTTATAAAGGCCGTTGGATGATAGACAATCTTTTCAGTTATCCGGAAAAGCATGATTTCGTGTTGAGTGAGGACTGATTAAGTATGGTGGAAGATTGATTAAGTACATAAGTTGAATAATTAAGTTTGGAACAATGAGGAAACTTCTTCTTTTTTTATTGGTATCTATCGCATTACCGGCCTTGGCGCAGAATGGAAAGAAAGTGTATGCCGACTTTCACGGAGTGCGCTATACCCGGCAGCATGACGGAAAGCTGGGGCGTTGGGAGATGTATGCCAATACGGAAAAATCAAGTACCGGAAGGAAGTCGCTGTGTTATAATGCCGATCTGATAGACAGCGAAGGACGGCATGAGATAGCGGCAGTGGCTTATCCCCAAGTCGGAATGCAGTCCAATCTCGATCCCGATTATATCGAATATCAGATATTGTCGGCAAAAGCGGCTAAGATAGATGGATTCTTTATCGAATGGGGATTCAAGCCTCACGAAAATGACATCTTGCTGCGTGAGATGCAGAAAGTGGCAGCAAAGTATGACTTTGAAATCGGCGTAAACTGGTGCGACGGTTGGTTGTATTATGACTGGATTACTAAACTTTATCCGGAAATCAATACCCGTGAGGCAAAGACCGAATACATGGCCAAATGTTACCAATATCTGGTGGATAGCGTCTTTACCGGTCCTACAGCTCCTATGGTGAAGGGAATGCCTGTTTTTTATCATTTCGGTCCCGGAGCGAAAGTGGATGAATATAAGAAAGTATTATCATTGGCGAAATTACCGCAAGGAATGAAGCAACCGGTTGCTTTACGCCGTTGGGCAGATTGGGGAAAACTGGAAAATGATAAATATATCCCCGTCACTCGTAGCGATGAAATGGATACCTGGAAAGAAGTGGGAGAAATACCGACTGCATGGCTTCCTGCCCGTGTCCGTACAAGAGATCAGGCACATGCCGAATGGGATAATTACGCCACTCAGGATGATGTTATCGAGTTTATGAAACCTTTCCGTGATTCAATTTGGCATAGTAACAATCCTGCTTATACCATTAAGTCGGGATTTGCCATGCCGGGAATGGATAACCGGGGATGTGCGGGCTGGGGACGTGGACACTTCTATTATATCCCACGTAACAATGGAGAAACTTATCAAAGTATGTGGAAGTTCTGTATGGCAGAGAAGGACAGCCTGGACATGATGTTTATCGCTTCGTGGAGTGACTATACCGAAGGACACGAAATAGAGCCGACCATTGAAAACGGTGACCGTGAACTACGTACGACTTTAAAGTATGCGGCGGAATTCAAAGACGAACAGGCGGACGAGCGTGGATTAACCTTACCTTTAATGCTTTTCCGGCTGCGAAAAGAAGCCCGTTTCCTGGAAAAGACGAAGATGGACGTATCCGCTTGTCAACGTTCGCTCGATAAGGCAGCATTGTTGATTAGCCAGGGACGTTATCCGGTGGCAATAGGCTTGTTGTCACAAATAGAAAATGATGTCAAGACGGCAAAATCCGCTTTGGCGGTTGAGATGATGCGTTTGCGTGAGTCGGACATGAAGATTCAGGGAAAGCGAAAATCCGGTGGTTACAGTGCCGAAGAAACCCTCTCTATTTCTTTGCCAAAAGAGCTGGTTTCCAAACTACAAATGAATAACTATGTAGGCTATCTTTATTTTGAGTATTTGGACAAAGGAAATGAATCCCTTTTTATACGTTCGTCTACGCTGCGTGAACCGAAAGAACCGTTTAAAATTGTGTCCCGGATACGTACCGACAACACGGGTGAATGGAAAAGCGCAAAAGTAGAATTGTATAAGGATAATATCGTGAATGGATTCAATATGCCTACTTTCTATTTAAAAGGAAATGTCGTAGTCCGTAATTTGTCATTGGGCTATACGATCTACACAGTCAAATAAATGCATGGATGAAGAGTTTAAATAATTGGTTATTAGTTTTATCTGTACTATCCTGCTTCGGATGTTCCTCTCCGGTCCATGAAGATGACAGGGGATGTGCTTTCGTATCTGACAGTATTCAATATCGGGTCGAGTTTATGTCGGCGGGGTGCGTGCGGATTCTGTCTTTTCCCGAAGGTGATACGCTGGTAACAAAAAGATTGGTGGTTGATTCGGAAAAGCCGGCTTTCAAAGATTATAAATGGGAAGATACGGGACAGAAGCTGCTCTTTCGCACCCGTGAACTTTCCGTAGTTTTTGATAAGGCAGATGCGGCTTTCATTTTTCAGGAAACATCCACAGGTAAGTTATTACTAAAAGAGAAAGGGGATAGAAAGGCACGGAACTTCAAACGTTCGGTTGCCGGAGGTGAACAATGTCTCGAAGTCACTCAATGCTTTGTTCCTACCGAGGATGAGGCCATTTACGGACTGGGACAGTATCAGAATGGAATCATGAACTACCGGGGGAAATCCGTACTTCTGTTACAGGCCAATATGGATATTGTCAATCCGTTCCTTATTTCGACCAACGGATATGGTGTCTTATGGGATAATTATTCTTCTACGAAGTTTGAAGATACGAAGGAGGGCTACTCATTTACTTCCGAAGTAGGTGATGCCTCCGACTATTATTTTGTCTATGGCAAGAATATGGACGAAGTCGTTGCCGGTTATCGGGAATTGACGGGGGACGTGCCGATGTTTGGAAAATGGGTGTATGGCTTCTGGCAGTCCAAAGAACGATATAAGTCGTTCGATGAATTGAAGGCAGTCGTTAAAGAATACCGTAAACGGGGAATTCCGTTGGATAACATTGTGCAGGACTGGGAATATTGGGGAGACAAACCTCATTGGAACAGCCTGACCTTCCATCCGGCAAACTTTAATCATCCCCGTCAAGTTATTGATGAACTGCATCAACAGGACCATGTTCATTTTATGCTTTCCGTATGGCCCGGATTCGGACCGGAAACGGCTGTCTATCAGTCTTTGGATTCTATCGGTGCATTGTTTAGTGAACCTACATGGGCAGGTTATAAGGTTTTTGATGCCTACAATCCTGCCGCGAGGGATATTTTCTGGCAATACCTCAAGAAAGGACTCTATGATATGGGTGTGGATGCTTGGTGGATGGATGCAACGGAACCATCTTTCCGGGATGGATTCACACAGTTGAAGCAGGAAGAAAAGACCAAATCAGCTGGTAATACTTATCTGGGTAGCTTCCACCGTTATCTGAACACTTATTCTTTAGAAATGCTAAAGGACTTCTATCAACGCCTGCGCGCCGAGAGCGATCAGAAGCGTATATTTATCCTAACTCGTTCCGCCTTTGCCTCGCAACAGCATTATGGTACAGCCGTATGGTCGGGTGACGTTTCGGCTTCATGGGAGAATATGCACAAACAACTGGTTGCCGGCTTAAATTTGTCTATGTCCGGTATTCCGTATTGGACTTCCGATACGGGAGGATTCTTTGTCACAGAACGGGATGCAAAATATCCCGACGGACTGAAAAGTAATGATTATAAAGAGTTATATTCCCGTTGGTTCCAGTTTAGCGCATTTACTCCTATCTTCCGTGCTCACGGTACGAATGTGCCGCGTGAAATTTGGCAATTCGGTGAAGAGGGGACATTATCTTATGATAATCAAGTGAAGTATATCCATCTGCGCTACCGTCTGTTGCCATACATTTACTCAATGTCCCATCAGGTAACCGCCAATAATTATACCATGTTGAGAGGTTTGGCAATGGATTTCACAACAGATACCCGGACATTTGATATTGATAATGCCTATATGTTCGGTACTTCCTTATTGGTGCGTCCGGTATTTCATCCGCAATCGGAAGAAAAGAACATCTGTATTTATCTGCCGGAACACAGCGGTAAATATTGGTATGACTTCTGGACCGGAGAAGCTTTTGAAGGAGGAAGAGAACAAATGCAGACAAATATCCTCGACATACTTCCGCTCTATGTGAAGGCTGGTTCTATCTTGCCTTTGGCAGAAGTGAAACAATATGCGATGGAATATCCCGATCGTGAACTGGAATTGCGTATCTATGGAGGAGCGGATGCTGCTTTTTTATGGTATGAGGATGAAGGTGATTCCTACCGCTATGAAGAGGGCGTATGTTCGAAAGTGCCGATGCAATGGAAAGATTCGGAACGGACATTGACTATTGGACTGCGTGAGGGAACTTATCCCGGTATGCCGGAACAAATAAAAATGCATGTGAAATTATATCTGCCTGAAGGTGCAGCTCTTGATAGCAAAGAGTGCGTCTACACAGGTAGAGAAGTGAAAATAAAGTTTTAATTATAAGTATATATCGATTATGAAGAAGTTTCTCTATATTTTTATTCTATTGTTTATTGTGGGATGGGCACAGGCGCAACAGCGTGTGGTATACACAATCAACGACGGATGGAAATTTACAAAAGGATCTCCGTTTGAAGCGCAGCTGGCCGGCTGTGACGACTCTTCTTGGGAGACGGTCAATATACCTCATACATGGAATAATAAAGATGCAGACGACGAAACTCCGGGATTTTATCGGGGACCGGCTTGGTACCGGAAACAATTGTTTGTAGATAAAAGCCAGGAGGGACGTCAGGCAGTGATCTATTTTGAAGGAGCCAATCAGGAAGTACGATTCTATCTGAACGGTCAGTTCGTGGGAGAACACAAAGGAGGGTATACCCGTTTCTGTTTTGACATCACTTCCCATTTGCGTTATGGACAGGAAAACCTGTTTACCATTTATGTGAACAATGTCTATAATCCGAATATTCCTCCCTTATCTGCCGATTTTACTTTCTTTGGCGGTATCTACCGGGATGTCTATCTGCAGTTTATGAATCCGGTGCACATTGCAACGAATGATTATGCTTCGTCAGGAGTTTATATCCGTACACCCGAAGTGAACAACTCCGCAGCCTCGGTAGAAATTACTACATTACTGACGAATAATACACTCCAACCTGCAGAAATCAGGGTGGAAAATGTAATCTGCGATGCGGATGGTAAGGAAGTGAAAAAGACTCATGCGGAAATAAAGCTGGCATCCGGTGAAACAAAGACAGACATCTCTAAAAAGATAAAAATAGATTCGCCCCGTTTGTGGGATATAGACGATCCTTATCGGTATATGGTATATACGCGTATTCTCGATAAGAAAAAGGGTACTTTGCTGGATGAAGTGGTGAATCCGTTAGGCTTGCGCTGGTTTAAATTTGATTCGGAAAAGGGCTTTTTCCTGAATGGCAAAGGACGTAAACTAATCGGAACTGCCCGGCATCAGGATTATTTTCAGAAAGGAAATGCCTTGCGCGACGAGTTGCATGTACAGGATGTACTACTGTTGAAAGAGATGGGAGGGAACTTCCTGCGTGTGTCACATTATCCCCAAGATCCTGTAATCATGGAAATGTGTGATAAACTGGGTATTGTGACTTCGGTTGAAATCCCCGTTGTCAATGCTGTTACGGAAACTGAAGAGTTTTTGCAGAACTCCGTTGAGATGGCTAAAGAAATGGTACGTCAGGATTTCAACCGTCCTTCTGTTATGATTTGGGGGTATATGAATGAGATTTTTCTGCGTCGCCCTTATACCGAAGGCAAGCAATTGGAAGATTACTACCGCTTTACTGAAAAAGTAGCCCGTGCCTTGGAAGCGACCATCCGCGAGGAAGATCCTTCAAGATATACCATGATGGCTTATCATAATATGCCTCAATATTACGAAGACGCCCATCTGACCGAAATCCCGATGATTCAGGGATGGAACCTGTATCAGGGCTGGTATGAACCGGATATTAATGAGTTTCAACGTTTGCTTGATCGTGCTCATAAGGTATACAAAGGAAAAGTACTGATGGTTACGGAATATGGACCGGGAGTAGATCCGGGACTTCATTCCTACCAGCCGGAACGTTTCGACTTCTCACAGGAATATGGTTTGGTGTATCATAAACATTATCTCCGTGAAATGATGAAACGTCCGTTTATAGCCGGTTCCAGTCTGTGGAATCTGAATGATTTTTATTCCGAATCCCGTGTAGATGCTGTTCCTCATGTAAACAATAAAGGCGTTGTCGGGTTAAACAGGGAGAAGAAAGATGTTTATTGGTTCTATAAGACAGCCTTGTCACGTCGTCCGATACTTGTCATTGGTAATCGGGAGTGGAAAAGCCGTGGGGGAGTGGTGAATACGGCGCAGAAAGAATGTATTCAATCCGTCCCTGTATTCTCTAATGCGGAAGAAGTAGAGCTGTTTGTGAATAACAAGAGTCTGGGAAAGAAAAAGGTGGAAGATAATTATGCTTTGTTCGATGTACCGTTCGTTGGTGGGGAGAATCTCCTGGAAGCGGTTGCTGTGGCTGGTGATAGCAAATTGCGGGATATGCTCCGGATTCAGTTCCAGTTGGTAGGCTCACAGTTGAAAGACGAAGCAATTCCATTTACGGAAATAAATGTAATGTTGGGTTCTCCGAGATATTTTGAAGACCGTACAGCAAATGTAGCATGGATTCCCGAGCAGGAGTATAAGCCCGGTAGCTGGGGATTTGTAGGCGGAACTTCTTATCGTCGTAAAACAGGATTCGGCAGTATGCTTGGTTCGGATATTGACATTCTGGGAACGGATATGAATCCAATCTTCCAGACTCAACGTGTTGGAATAAAATCTTTTAAAGCTGATGTACCGAATGGAGAATATTCCGTATATTTGTACTGGGCAGAATTGGAGTCGGACAAAGAGCGGGAAGCGTTGGTTTATAATCTGGGAGCTGACTCGGAACAGACGTTTGCCGGAAACCGTAGCTTCGGAATTTCAATGAATGGAACGACTGTTTTGGATGATTTCAACATAGCTCGTGATTACGGATATGCCCGTGCTGTTATCAAGAAATTTGTAGTAACGGTGAAGGATGGAAAAGGATTGAGTGTTGACTTTCATAAAAAAGAAGGAGAACCTATTCTGAACGCTATCCGTATTTATAGAAACTATTAATCATAAACACTGTCAATATGCTTAGGTCTATTTATTTACTGTCTTTTCTCCTCCTGCAATCTTTATTTGCTTTTGCCGGGAATGTAAAGGAGAATGTTCCGTCTTCTTTTGACTTGTATGTATGCATCGGACAATCCAACATGGCGGGGCGTGCAACATTAACTCCGGAAGTCATGGATACCCTCCAAAATGTGTATCTATTGAATGATAAGGGGAATTTTGAACCGGCAGTAAATCCTCTCAATCGTTATTCTACAGTTCGGAAAGATTTGTCAATGCAGCGTTTGGGACCGGCTTACGGCTTTGCTAAAGAGATGGCCCGACAAACGAAACGTCCTGTCGGACTGGTAGTAAATGCGCGTGGAGGCTCATCCATCAACTCCTGGCTAAAAGGGAGTAAAGACGGATATTATGAAGAAGCTCTTTCCCGGGTTCGGATTGCAATGAAGCAGGGAGGTGTTTTGAAAGCAATCCTTTGGCATCAGGGAGAAGCCGATTGTTCGAATCCGGAAGCGTATAAACAGAAACTGATTTCTTTGGTGAAAGACTTGCGGGAAGATCTGGGCATGCCGAATCTACCGGTTGTTGTAGGACAGATTTCTCAATGGAACTGGACGAAAAGAGAAGCAGGTACAGTCCCCTTTAATCAGATGATTAAAAAAGTTTCTTCATTTATTCCCTATTCCGATTGGGTATCATCGAAAGGATTGGGATGGTATAAAGATGAGAAAGACCCTCATTTTAATACGGAAGCACAACTGTTATTAGGAAAACGTTATGCGAAAAAGATACTGAAGTTTTATAAACATCAATAGGATACCCTTTTTCGAAGGAACATAAAAGCCGGCTGATTCATGAGGGATCAGCCGGCTTTTGTATGGTGAATAACTAAATACTGCCTTGTTGATAGAAAAGGAATCTATATAGTTAATTGCTTTATTATAAGCAAATTAACCTGTTGATAACTTTGTTGATATCCTTGTTGATAACTGAAATTAGGTTGTGAATAAAGTCAGTAAAGAAGAGTCGTCATAAAAAAGAAGAACCGCATTTCTGCGATTCTTCTTATCTTTAGTTGCGGAGATCCGACTCGAACGAATGACCTTTGGGTTATGAGCCCAACGAGCTACCAACTGCTCCACTCCGCGATGTTTAACGGGTGCAAAGGTACGGCTTTTTTTGAAACAAACAAATAATTAGCCGAATATTTTTCGAATAAATCATCACTTTTTTCTTATTTGGTTGAGAATGAATGAAATAATGATGAAACTTTTTCTTAGCACCTATTAATATACAAATGTTAATATTCTCTCTATTTTCTTGTATGGTCTAAAGAAAAGAATTACTTTTGCTCAAAATATTCAGCAATGTGCAATTTGTAACCTATGACCGTATCCAAGACAAAAGCCAAATTAGTAGATGTAGCCCGTCAGCTTTTTGCGAAGATGGGAGTAGAAAACACAACTATGAATGATATCGCTCTTGCTTCTAAAAAAGGTAGACGAACGCTCTATACTTATTTTAAAAGTAAGGATGAAATTTATTTGGCTGTTGTGGAATCGGAATTGGATATTCTGTCGGATATGATGAAGCGGGTGGCCGAGAAAAATATCTCACCGGACGAGAAATTGTTGGAGATGATATATACCCGGTTGGACGCGGTAAAAGAAGTGGTCTATCGAAACGGAACATTGCGTGCTTATTTCTTCCGTGATATATGGCGGGTGGAAAAAGTTCGCAAGAAGTTTGATGCAAAGGAAGTCCAGCTCTTTAAAGCTGTTCTTCTAGAAGGACAGGCAAAAGGAGTTTTCCATATTGACGATGTGGAGATGACTGCCGACTTGATACATTATTGTGTGAAAGGAATTGAAGTTCCTTACATTCGTGGCCATATAGGTGCACATCTGGATGAAGATACGAGAAATAGATATGTGTCCAACATTGTGTTTGGCGCACTGCATAGAACAGAAATTTAATTAAATAACTTTTAGTATGGGATTATTAGACGGAAAAACAGCCATTGTGACCGGTGCTGCTCGCGGTATTGGTAAGGCTATCGCTCTTAAGTTTGCTGCCGAAGGTGCAAACATCGCATTTACTGACCTTGTCATTGACGAAAATGCAGAAAATACAGCAAAGGAACTTGAAGCAATGGGCGTGAAAGCCAAAGGTTATGCTTCTAACGCTGCTAACTTTGAAGATACTGCAAAGGTCGTTGAAGAAATCCACAAGGACTTCGGACGGATCGATATATTGGTAAACAATGCCGGTATCACTCGTGACGGTTTGATGATGCGCATGAGCGAACAGCAATGGGATATGGTAATCAACGTGAACCTGAAGTCTGCATTTAACTTCATCCATGCTTGTACACCTATCATGATGCGTCAAAAAGCTGGTAGCATTATCAATATGGCCTCTGTTGTAGGTGTTCACGGAAATGCAGGACAGGCTAACTATGCTGCTTCCAAAGCAGGTATGATTGCATTGGCTAAGTCTATCGCACAAGAGTTGGGCTCTCGCGGCATCCGTGCCAACGCTATCGCTCCGGGATTCATCCTGACAGACATGACAGCTGCTCTTTCTGACGAAGTAAGAGCTGAATGGGCAAAGAAAATTCCTTTGCGTCGTGGTGGTACTCCTGAAGATGTGGCAAACATCGCTACCTTCCTGGCTTCTGATATGTCTTCTTATGTGTCAGGTCAGGTGATTCAGGTAGATGGTGGTATGAATATGTAATCGAACAGAATGACTGTTGTATACGAAGACAACCATATCATTGTAGTCAACAAGACCGCTTCCGAGATTGTCCAGGCAGACAAGACGGGGGATACGCCGCTTTCGGAGACTGTGAAACAGTATCTGAAAGAGAAGTATCAGAAACCCGGAAATGTTTTCCTCGGTGTGACACACCGGCTGGACCGCCCCGTAAGCGGTCTTGTTATTTTTGCCAAAACGAGTAAGGCATTAACAAGGCTCAACGAAATGTTTCGCACCAGTGAGGTGAAAAAGACTTATTGGGCGGTTGTGAAAAATGCTCCGCAAGAACCGGAAGGTGAACTGGTACATTTTCTTGTACGTAATGAAAAGCAGAACAAAAGTTATGCATACGACAAAGAAGTGCCGAACAGCAAGAAAGCGATCTTGCATTACCGGTTGATCGGTCATTCGGAGAATTACTATTTGCTCGAAGTCGATTTAAAAACCGGACGTCATCATCAGATTCGTTGTCAGCTGGCAAAAATGGGATGCCCTATCAAGGGAGATTTGAAATATGGCTCTCCACGCTCCAATCCGGATGGGAGCATTTGTCTGCATGCCCGGAGAGTACGGTTCATACATCCTGTCTCAAAAGAACTGATAGAGCTTGAAGCTCCTCTTCCCGAAGGGAATTTATGGAAAGGATTCGCCATAGATTAACACGGATTTCCACAGATTCATTTATTATGTTATTTAGTAGACGGTACGCAGTTTTTCTGTGGAAAACCGTGTAAATCTGTGGTTGGAACTTGCCAAAAGAGTAAACCTGCCTGCCATTTTTCTTGTAAACTCTAGCGACAGTTAGTTAATTCCTAAATAGGTAGTATATTTGCATCATTCGCTAACTATAATTTTCAATCATACCAAAGAAAAATACGAATGAAGGCATTTAAACTACTTGCACTTACTTCTTGTGTCTTGCTTGCAGCGGGAAATGGAGTAGCGCAACAGAACTATTCAAAAAGTGAAGGATTATTGCAGTACGTCGATCCGTATATCGGATCCGGTTATCATGGACACGTCTTTGTTGGGACGAGTGTTCCGTATGGAATGGTACAGCTGGGTCCTACTAATATCCATAAAGGTTGGGACTGGTGCTCGGGTTATCATTATTCCGATAGTATTTTAATTGGCTTTTCACATACCCATTTGAGCGGTACGGGCTGTACTGACTTATGTGATATTCTCATCATGCCATTGAATGAGATCCGTACTCCCAGAGGCAATCAGGATGATATACGTGATGGGTATGCTTCCAGATATTCTCATGCGAATGAAATCGCCCGTCCCGAATATTACTCTTTGCTTCTCGACCGTTACAATATCAAAGCCGAGTTGACAGCTACAGATCGTGTAGGCTTCCATCGTTATACTTATCCTGAAGGAAAACCGGCTTCCATATTAATCGACTTACGTGAAGGAAACGGATCGAATGCTTACGACAGCTATATCCGTAAGGTAGATGATTATACAGTAGAGGGTTATCGTTATGTGAGAGGCTGGAGTCCTTCCCGCAAAGTTTATTTTGTGTTGAAAAGTGATAAGAAGATAGAGCAGTTTACTGCCTATGATGATAATAACCCGCAACCTTGGGACCAACTGAAAGTGGCATCGGTGAAGAGTGTCCTCACTTTTGGTAACGTGAAGGAAGTGAAGATAAAAGTCGCCCTTTCTTCTGTCAGCTGTGACAACGCAGCGATGAACCTGCAATCCGAACTTACTCACTGGGATTTTGATAAGGTGGTGGATATGAGTGCCGACCGATGGAATAAGCAACTGGAGAAGATGACAGTAGAGACTGATGATGAGGCTTCCAAACGTGTATTCTATACCGCCCATTATCATACTATGATTGCCCCTACGCTTTTTTGCGATGTGAATGGAGAGTATAGAGGGATGAATGACATGATTTACACAGACCCGAAGAAAGCCAACTATACGACTCTTTCTTTATGGGATACCTACCGTGCATTAAATCCTTTGATGACTATTACTCAACCTGAAATGGTTGACCATGTAGTCAATTCGATGATTTCCATCTATCGTCAGCAGGACAAACTCCCTATCTGGCCTTTGATGAGTGGAGAGACCGATCAGATGCCGGGGTATAGCTCCGTGCCGGTGATTGCCGATGCATATCTGAAAGGATTTACCGGGTTCGATGCGGAAGAAGCATTGCAAGCAATGATAGCTACAGCTACTTATGAAAAGCAGAAAGGAGTACCTTATGTAGTCAAAAAAGGCTATATCCCTGCCGACAAAGTTCATGAAGCTACTTCCATAGCCATGGAGTATGCAGTGGACGACTGGGGAATTGCCGCTATGGCACGTAAGATGGGAAAGACAGAAGATGCTGAAACATTCTCAAAACGTGCTCATTATTACAAGAACTATTTTGATTCTTCTATCCATTTCATTCGTCCGAAACTGGAAGACGGCTCTTGGCGTACTCCTTACGATCCGGCACGTTCCATCCATACTGTTGGAGATTTCTGTGAAGGAAACGGATGGCAATATACTTTCTTTGCTCCACAAGACCCCTATGGGCTGATTGCCTTGTTTGGAGGTGACAAACCTTTTACAACGAAGCTTGATGGTTTCTTTACCAATACCGACAGTATGGGGGAAGAAGCATCGAGCGACATAACCGGATTGATCGGACAATATGCACATGGAAATGAACCTAGCCATCATGTTGCTTATCTTTATGCGTATGCCGGTGAACAATGGAAAACGGCGGAAAAGGTTCGTTTTATCATGAGCGATTTTTACACAGACCAGCCGGACGGTATCATCGGTAATGAGGATTGTGGCCAAATGTCTGCCTGGTATCTTCTTTCATCTATGGGACTCTATCAGGTGAACCCGTCGGATGGTGTATTTGTTTTCGGTAGCCCTTGTTTTAAGAAAGTAGAAGTGAAGGTACGTGGTGGTAACACTTTTACTGTAGAAGCACCCAATAACAGCAAAGAAAATATCTATATCCAGAAAGTGTATTTGAATGGCAAGCCTTATGATAAGAGTTATATCACTTATCAGGATATAATAAATGGCAGCACATTGAAGTTTGTAATGGGGAAAAAGCCTAATAAGAATTTTGGTAAGGCTCCGGCAAACAGACCGGTTGTTTTGAATAAGATAAATGGATAAAGATGGCTTACTTATAAAAGACAGCTAATTGTTGAAAGGAGGAAGAAGCCTCCGACAATGAAAGAATAAAGCTGGTTCTCAATATTCAATTCAGTTTTCAATAGGTATTATAAGGCTTTCCGATTGTAGCATTTAATTCTGCTTCGGAAAGCTTTATTTTATACTAGAAACGGCTGAAAAGCAAATCCTTAACAAGAACTTACTGTTTTCAGCCGTTTTGGGGAATATAGTTTTAAGAAATAAGTTAGTCCTGATTACATCTTTCCTTTAAAAAAGAATGTAATCAAGACTATTTTTATAACTATGGAAGCGGATCAGCTTTTGCCGGTCGTTTCGGATCATAAACGGCTACTCCTACTTTGGAGTCAGCACAACCATAATACAAATACCATTTGTTTTTGAAGTAGACCATTCCTTCTATAAATACGGTTCCATCCACATATTGCCCACTCTTTTCAAAGCTATCCATCGGACGGAAGAACGGTTCATCGAGACGGGTGATAAAGCGGGTAGGATCATTGGCGTCGAAGAGTGCTTGTCCGGCAGCATAGACATTGGCGGTATAGCGTTTGTCACCTCTTCCTGAATGGTTCTTACCATTATAAAGAAGGACAATTCCTTTCGGAGTGTAGATAGCTGGAGGCCCACATTCGGTGAGATGGCTGTCGAAGTAGCCGTCACGGGGAGAAAACAGCTTCTTTAGGGAACCGTCAATGTTGACAATCGGTGTCCAGTGGATTAAGTCATCGGAAGTAGCTGCGAATACATGCTCCTCTCCCCAGTACATAAAGTATTTCCCGTTGACTTTCTTGATAACCTGTTTCCCTTTAACAACTTCGGTCAGGATAGAGCCGGACTTACAACCCAAGTTGAAGAACTTTCCATCAAATGCTTTGGCAAAAGCAGGACCGTGTTTTGTCCAGTCTTTTAGGTTGCGGGAGGTCGCTACTGCCAGGCGAGGTACATGGCGATTCCATTGGGTGTACATCATTACATATAATCCGTCATCGGTTACGGCAATTCGTGGGTCTTCGCAGCCGCCGGGCCATTCCAACTCTTTTTGTGAATCATTATCCGGATAGAATACAGGAGTCTTTTCCCGTTGGAAATGTGTGCCGTCGGTAGAAGTGGCATAACCGAGGCGAGAAGTCCTGTGTCCGATACCGACACCTGATTTATCCTCTGCACGGTATAACACGACAATCTCACCATTGTAGAGTGTAGCAGCCGGATTGAATGTATCGTTCGATTCCCACGCAATAGAATCTTTGGTCAATGGACAGTAAAACTTGGTGTTTTCTATAGGAGATATTACCGGATTGACATTCTTTGGACGTTCAAAACCACCGAAAGCCCAATCGGGTAATTTGTTCTCTTTATGATTGGAAGACTGTCCGTAGGCAGTACAGGTCATCATGGTTGTAGTAAGTAGGAATAAAAAAGTTGATTTCATATTGTTCATATTATATGGGTCATTTATTTTTTAGGAGTCATATACTCCCTACATATAAATTGGAAAATAAATAAAATGCTGTCATCTGTCACCTGATTGGGCATAAATGATTGATTATAAATATACTGCAGTGTGACAGCATGATGTGACGGCAAGGTGACGACAACTTTGCTGTCACTTTGTTGAAAGCAAGGATTTTATTGTTTCTCTGCTATGTGGGTACTTATTTCTCTATCCGGAGCGGTATTCAAGGATTATCAGACTATTACAGAAGAGAGAGTTTCAGTACTTGAAACTAAAAGTTCTATTGCTTGAAACTTCTGTTTCGTCAGTGGGAAACTTTAGTTTCATCGGTGAGAAACTCTAGTTTCACTTACTTGAAACTATGGTTTCAAAGGCCTGAAACTAAAGTTCTTCAACCTTGAAACTACTTTGGAAGCGTAGGCTTCAAGGTTAGAAACAGTTATCTCATAAGCGGGAATACAATAAAAACATAATAGAAGACTATTGGATACTATTCAGCAAGTCTACCTTTCCTTCATTCACGAGTTTTAGGATTAGTTCTCCGAACAGCGTATTTTGCCATGCAAACCAGGAACGAGTAAAGTTTTTCGGGTCGTTCTTGTGGAAAGATTCATGCATGAACCCTGTTCCGGCATCCGTATCCATCAGCATTTTGATACAGGTCTTGATTTCTGCGTCGTTTTGACTGGTGAATGCTTTCATCATAATACTCATGGGCCAAATCATATCATATCCGATGTGCGGACCGCCAATTCCTTCACCGGCAGTACCTTTGAAGAAGTAAGGATTATCTTCGCTCCATACAAACTTACGGGTATTCTGATAAATAGGATCGTTCACTTTCACATCTCCAAGATAAGGCAGGGCAATGAGACTCGGCACATTGGCATCATCCATTAACAGTTGGTTGCCGAAACCATCCACTTCGAAAGCATAGATTTTGCCATATTTCGGATGATTGTAAACCGCATATTTTTTCAGGGCTGCTTCCACTTCGTTCGACAGTGTAGTACATTCTTTAGCTAAATCAGGTTTCTTGTTGACTGTATTCAGAATTTCGGCAGCTTTGCGCAATGAAGTTACAGCAAAGAAGTTGGATGGAACGAGGAACTGGAAAGTTGTAGCATCATCCGAAGGACGGAAAGCAGAAGCAATCAGTCCGACCGGCTTTACAGGATTACCCCAGCCGTCGTTGGTCATCGTATCGAGTGCACGTTCCGTTTTACGTTGGAAACGATAAGGACCTTTCGGATCTTCTTTTCGTTGCTGTTCCTTAAACGTTTTCAGAACCTTGGCGATGGCTGTAAGCCATTCGTCGGAGAATATACTGGCATCTCCCGTCGTCTTCCAGTAATGATAAGCGAGACGGATAGGATAACAGAGCGAGTCGATTTCCCATTTGCGTTCGTGCAGTTCGGGCTTCATGTCCGTAAGGTCGCTCATCCATTCGCCGCCTTCGGAATTCATGTTGAAAGCATTGGCATACGGGTCGATATTGATACACTTGAACTGACGTTTGATAACGCCGGCGAGCATTTTTTTCAGTTCTGCGTCTTTGTTGGCGAGTTGCACGTAAGGCCATACTTGTGCACCCGAATCGCGCAACCACATGGCGTGGATGTCACCTGTATAAACAAACGTATCGTCTTTACCGTCAAAATGAACAGTAGTATCCAGTGTGTTCGGGAAACAGTTTTCGAACATCCATGCTAAGCGGGCATTCGTCAGCAGTTGCTTGATATGCGCAATCTGTTGTTCCACAGCTTGTGAGACAAACAGACGTTTCGATGTTTCCGGACGGTTCGTCTGATAGTTGTTGATTTTGGTATTATCTTGTTGGATGACAAAATCACTGTTCGTTATAGCCTGCATATTGCTAGCGCCCAAGAGTGCTATGGACAAACAAAAGGCTTTAGTTATATTCATGGTAATAGTCTTTTTTTGTTGATTAGTATTGATTATGAAAGTGTTGCGGAGAAGAAGTGTTAAATCTCTGCAAAGAATTCAATAAGACAGGCATTGTCGAGCAGCCATTTATACTGTTCCTTGTTGTGTCCCGACCAATCCCTGCCTAATAATCCGTTTTCATCCCGGTAGTTTTCCCAGGCGTGAAGCGCATTTTCCACCATCGCATTGACATACGCCGGATTCTTGTCAATCTTATACAGAGCTTTCAGTCCTCTGAATAAGATCACGTTAAACCAGGCCATGTCTTTATGCACTTTGACAGTCGGGTCTTTCTTGTCGGCTTTTGTGCGGAAAAAGGCATCTGTTCCTGCGGCTGTTTGCTGTGCATCGTGCAAATACTGCTCATCTCCCGTTTCCTCATAGAGCAATACACCCGCCTGAATCATCTGTCCACTGTTGTAGGCGTACTTCTCTTTGGAAACTTTCCCTTTCAGGTTGATGTTATCCCAGTAAAGATGGTCGGTAGGGTCGCACAGATGCTTTTTCGTCCAGGCATACGTCTCTTTTGCTTTTTCGAGGTATTTGGCATCCTTCGTCAGCCGGTACAACTTGACACCGAGCACAGTAGACGGTGCATTGGAACAAGTATGCTTCGCTTCCTTCTGCTGTTCACACCAAAAGATGCCACCGCCTATCTCATCGCTCCATCCACTGTAGATATATTGATACAATGCAACGGCTTTTTCCAAAGATGCAGGCTTGTGAGTCAGTTGGTAATAATCGCAGTAATCCAGTGCAATCCAGATGTTATCGTCATAATAACGTCCGTGCTGCCCGTACTTGGTGGGGTATGACTGATAACAGGCCGGCAAGCGACTGTTATCCCAATACTGCTCCATTCCCGGTAGAATTCTTTTCTCGAGAATCTTTTTGTACTTCTTGTTTCCGGTCGCTTTGTATAAAGCCACACAACCCGACATCATCCCGGAATACGGCCATAGAAAAGAAGCCTTCAGCGTTCCGTTCTGCTGCGTTCCGTCCGCCAGATAAGTGATTTTTTGGTTGGGATTGACAGGATACGTTTCTGTTAGTAGTCCGTCATTCGTCTGATAGAGATTCAATACATTAGATAGAATCGAGTCGGCAATAGAAAGATAACGGGTATTTCCCGGTGTCTTTCCCACTGCGGAGGTAAGGCAAAATAACATACAGGCTACAAAACATATATTTCTCATAGGAATATCGGGTTGTGTGGTGAAACTTTCAGGTTATAACTAGATACAAAGATTATTTCTGCTGACGCTGGTCGAACTCCAGTTCCACCTTTACGGGGAAATGGTCTGAAGGAGTGCGCGCCTGATAAGTCTTGATGTCGATTTCTTCCGGGCAATCGTTCGCCTGCTTCTTTTCTCCCTTGCCTACGATGCTGCGGTAAGTATCAGTCAGCACACCATATCTTTTCACTTGGAAAGACGGAGAAACGAATATATGGTCGATACGGCTTTCCGTAAAGCTGTTCGGGTCGAAGTCGTTGAACGTGCCGTTGATAGCATAGCGGAAGCCGGCCTTCTCGTAAGAGTCGCACAACACCCCTTTGCTCACAAAAGCATCATAAGACTGGTGGGTCTGGTCGACATTGAAGTCTCCCGTCAGGATGGCCGGAAGCTCTTTGCCTTTGCCAAGTTCTTTCATCTTGTCCTGTACGAGGAATGCACTTTCCACACGTGCCTTCTTGCCGATATGGTCCATGTGCAGGTTGAAGAAAAGGAATTCGAAGCCGGTATCTTTGCATTTGAAGTGTCCCCAACTGCAAATACGCGGCAACACGGCATCCCATCCTTTGCTCGGCACGTCGGGAGTTTCCGACAACCAAAAATCACCTTTCTCTATCACGTCAAACTTGTCTGTGCGATAGAAAATAGCAGAATGTTCACCTTTCTCTTTGCCGTCGTCGCGACCTACACCGATATAATCATAACCGGGTAATGCCTCTTTTATATCTTTCAGTTGATGAATAAAGCACTCCTGCGTGCCGAAAATATCGAAATCGTGGTATTGCACTATTTGGGCAATGACCGGGTAACGTTGTCCCCAACCGTTTCCGTTGATTGAATCGCCACCGTTGGCGTTTCTCAAATTGTAGGAGGCAACGGTGATAGAAGTAGGCTGATAGTTACTTTGACAACCGCAAAAGACGATCGCAACAAGGGCAATTAGTAAAAGGTTTTTCAGTTTCATGTTTTTATAGTTTGTTTGGTAGATAATTCATTGATCTCCAAAAGTACAATATTTTATTCAAACGAAAGAGAGTAAGGTACATCTTTTTCTGTGGTTCCCCGTTGTTTATTGGGTACGGGGCTCATTTGAAATTGAATATTAGCACCTTTAATCAGCTGGTCATGTGTAAGGAAATTACGGGTTTGTGATTTCCCGTTTACTTTCATTTCCTTGATGTAGCGGTTGTCAAGCTGGTTGTTATCTGCCTTGATTGTGATGGTCTTTCCGTTCTCCAGATGTAACTTCGCTGATTTGAAGAGCGGGGTTCCTATGATATATTCATCCGTTCCCGGGCAAACCGGATAGAAACCGAGTGCGGAGAATACATACCAGGCGGAAGTCTGTCCGTTGTCTTCGTCACCGCAATAACCGTCGGGACCGGCGGTATATAGTTTGTTCATAATCTCACGTATCCAGTATTGGGCTTTCCAGGGCTCGCTCGAATAGTTGTAGAGATATACCATGTGCTGAATAGGCTGGTTGCCGTGCGCATATTGCCCCATGTTCATTACTTGCATTTCACGCATTTCGTGAATCATGCCGCGGCTTTCCATTCCCAGTTTACCCGGGATGACAAAGACGGAATCCATCATCGCGTTGAATTCTTTCTTGCCTCCCATCAGGTTGATAAGTCCTTGCGGGTCGTGGAATACGCAGAAGCTCCAGTGCCAGCTATTCCCTTCGCAAAATTCACCGCTCCAGTCCACTGCATCGAAATTCGGATTGAATACGCCTTTGTTGTCTTTGCCAACCATCAGTTTGCGTTCCGGATGATAGACATTTTTGTAGTTCAGCGCGTGTTTCTTATAAATGTCGATTTCGCTCTCCGGTTTACCGAGTTTCTTGCCTAATGTATAAATTGCCCAGTCGTTATATGCATACTCCAGTGTACGTGCAACGTTTTGTCCTATGCCGATATTGTTGGCAACATATCCCAGTTGGTTGTAAGATTCGTAACCGAGACGACCTGAAGCAGTCCCGCGAAGATGTGCATTTGCTCCATGTTTCAATGCTTCCCAAAGAGTTTCGATATCATATCCTCGCAATCCTTTGATGTAAGCGTCGGCCACTACGGAAGCCGAGTTGTTGCCTACCATACAATCCCGATGTCCCGGGCTGGCCCATTCCGGCAGGAAACCGCTTTCCTTGTAAGTATTTACTAGTCCCTCCTGCATCTTTTGATTCATTGACGGATACATCAGGTTGAGGAAAGGGAACAAGCAGCGGAACGTGTCCCAGAATCCGGTGTCGGTAAACATATAACCGGGACGCACTTCGCCGTTGTAGGGGCTGTAATGCATGACTTGTCCCTTAGCATCTATCTCGTAGAAACTGCGTGGAAAAAGCATGGAACGGTATAAACAGGAATAGAAGGTGCGTAATTTATCGATATTATCGTCTTCTATCTCTATTTTACTCATTTCACGGTTCCAAATCTCTCTTCCGTTCGCTACCAGTTGGTCGAAACTGTTTTTGCCAAGCTCTTTGAGATTCAACTCCGCCTGTTCGGGGCTGATAAAGGAGGAAGCAACACGTGCGTGTACGATTTCTCCCTTTTTCGTGGCGAATCCGATCACGGCCCCTGTGTGGTTTCCTTTTGCTTCTGTTTCATTCGGAAGAATGTTGTTTTCGAAAACTGTGGAAACGAATGTGAACGGTTTGTCGAATTGAATCACGAAATAGTTTTTGAAGTTTTCCGGCACACCGCCGCTATTCTTGGTTGAATAGCCGATAATCTTGTTTTCTTCCGGAATCACTTTCACATAAGAACCTTTGTCGAAAGCGTCTACAATCACGTAGGCATTCTTTGTCTCCGGATACGTGAAACGGAACATGACGGCACGCTCCGTAGGAGCAAGCTCGGTTGTTACATCATGGTCGGCAAGGTATACCTTATAATAATAAGGTTTGGCAACTTCCGCTTTGTGAGAGAACCAACTGGCACGTCGGTCTTGATCGAATACCAGTCCGCCTGTGATAGGCATGATGGCAAACTGCCCGTAGTCGTTCATCCAGGGACTGGGCTGATGTGTTTGTTTGAATCCCCGGATTTTGTCGGCATCATACGTGTACGCCCAACCGTCTCCCATTTTACCGGTCTGCGGTGTCCAGAAATTCATTCCCCACGGCAATGCCGTAGCCGGATACGTGTTTCCGGTAGACAGTTCAAACTTGGATTGAGTGCCCACCAGTGTGCTGACATAGTCTACCGGATTCTTAACGGCAGAAGATTGCAGGCTGTACAACACGGCACCTCCAAGAAATAGCAAGTGTTTAAATGAAAAATGTGTTTTCATGAACAAATGAATTTATTGATTTGAAAATAATTTCTACGACGAAAATAGGGAGAAAAGGAATGTGCTTCTAGTAATAGAGGGGCTAAATCGCCTCTTGTCGCTGAAGTTAACTACTCTGGCACGGAACTTTACTTATATTCCGGCCAAAAAAAAGCTCGGAATGTTTTTTTGTTTACCTTTGTCATATAGCAAATCTAAGAATAATACACTATGGGAAAACAGTCGGTTTTTATTCTATTCTTTTTTCTTAATCTGTTGATACATAACGCTTATGCTTATAATTTGAAGCAAGTTGCAGATAAAGAGTATATGTCTAATAGTTCGATTACATCTCTGTGCCAGGATGAGCGTGGATTGATGTGGATTGGGACCTGCGACGGGCTGAATATTTATGATGGACAGGAGATTGAGGAATTTAAGACTCGTGACAAGGAGGATTACTTATCTGGTAATCTGATTGACAATATTGTGTATACGGGCGAAGATATTTACTGGATTCAAACCTACTATGGGCTGAACCGTTTGAACCGGAAAACCAATACAATCACTCACTATAATGAATTTCAGAAACTCTTCTTTATGAATAAGGATAGTCATGGTAATCTGTTCATTATCCAGGATAGTAACTGCATTTATTATTATCATAAAAAAGAAGGAGTCTTCAAGAAAATCAATATCACGGGAATCCCGATTTCCGATATCGTAAACTTCTTTATCGACGGTAACAACCGGATGTGGGTAGTCATGAAAGGATATAACCGCTGTTATGATATACAGCAGGAAGCCGCATCGGGAGATATCACCCTGTTACCCCAGAAAACGAACCTGATTTATCAGACTTCCTTGATTTATTGTTTCAATGACGAGCAATCTCTTTATTACATAGACAAGGAATTTAATTTCTATGCTTTCCATATTCCGACCCAGAAGAATGAGTTTATTGCCAATCTAGGTAAAGAAATACAGGAACGTGGCAAAATTTCTTCCATCGTTCATTATCATAACAGCTATTTTGTGGGCTTTTTGATGGATGGTATTCTGCTGTTGGAGAAACAGAAGGAGACGAATCATTATCAAATTCAGTCGTTACCTATCAACAGCGGTGTATTCTGTCTCAAGAAAGACCGTTTTCAGGATGTTGTTTGGATTGGTACCGACGGGCAGGGTGTTTATCTTTATTCGAACCCGCTTTATTCTATCAAATCAATGGTGCTTAGCAATTATACCGAGAAAATAGAACGCCCCGTGCGTGCCATCTATCTTGATGATGAACGTACTTTCTGGGTGGGAACCAAAGGAAACGGAATTCTTAAAATCTATGATTACGAATTCGATAAAAACATCTCCGACTGTCGGGCGGAGGTGTTGACTACCTCTAATAGTGCTTTGAGTAGTAATGCCGTTTATTGTTTTGCCAAGAGCCACCGGAATTTGCTTTGGATAGGAGACGAAGAAGGATTAACTTATTATTCATATCGGGAAAAACGTATCAAGAGTATACCAATACGGATCGGTAACGAAGATTTCAAATACATCCATGACATTTACGAAACAGCAGATTCCGAACTGTGGCTGGCGAGTGTCGGCATGGGAGTGGTGAAAGCTCGTATTGCCGGAACACCGGACAATCCGGTGATTGTGGATGCGCAACGTTACATCATCAATGACGGCGAACTGGGATCGAACTATTTCTTTACTATTTATGCGGAGAATGAAGCCAACCTGTTGTTTGGCAATAAAGGATATGGGGTATTCCGCTATAACGAAACGACGAATGGCCTGGAACCGGTGTCTACTCACAAATACGAAAACATGACCCTGAATAATATTCTCGCTATCAGTAAAGACAGCAGCAATAACTATCTTTTCGGAACGAGCTACGGATTGATAAAGTACACATCGGAAACCTCTTATCAGCTCTTCAATGCCAAGAATGGTTTCCTGAATAATACCATTCATGCAATTCTTAGAAACTCGTCCGACGACTTCTGGTTGAGCACCAATCTTGGATTAATCAATTTCGATACGAAAAGGAATGTCTTTCGTTCATACGGTTTTGGAGATGGTTTAAAGGTGGTAGAGTTTAGTGACGGAGCCGCTTTTCGGGATTCCCAGACTGGTACTCTGTTCTTTGGCGGAATCAATGGAGTCGTAGCTATCCGGGCGGATGGCCGTCCGGAGCAGCTTTATATGCCTCCTGTTTATTTTGATAAGCTGTCTATCTTCGGTGAACAATACAATCTGGGCGAATTTCTCACCCGGAAAAAAGAAACTGAAGTCTTGAATTTGCAGTATGACCAGAATTTCTTTTCTGTTTCATTTGCCTCTGTGGATTATCTGAATGGTAATAACTGTACCTATTTCTATAAACTGAAAGGATTGAGTGACCAATGGGTAAACAATGGTTCGGAAAGCGGAGTCTCTTTTACGAATATGGCTCCCGGCGAATATACCTTACTGGTGAAATATTACAATAGTGTTTTTGATAAAGAGAGTGATGTCTATTCTCTGGTGATTCGTATAGGTGATCCGTGGTATGCTTCCTGGTGGGCTTATTTGATTTATGCCCTGTGTCTGCTTTTACTGGCAGCCTTGCTGATACGTTCCTTTATCCTGCGCTCCAAACGTAAAAAGCAGGAATTGCTGAACGAGATAGAGAAACGCCATCAAAAGAATGTCTTTGAGTCCAAACTTCGTTTCTTTACTAATATCGCACATGAATTTTGTACTCCGCTGACTTTGATTTATGGTCCTTGCGGACGAATCCTTTCATCGAAGGGACTTAGTAAATTTGTCGTGGACTACGTACAGATGATTCAGACGAATGCGGAGCGTCTCAACAACCTGATTCATGAGTTGATCGAATTCCGTCGGATTGAAACGGGAAACAGGGAAGTGCGGGTTGAGTCATTGAATGTGTCTTCCATTGTGAAAGGAATAGCCAAAACGTTTGTTGAAATGGCTAAATCCAGAAACATCACTTTCTTGAGCAAGATACCCGAGCAGGTGATGTGGAACTCGGACAAAGGATTCCTGAATACAATTATTATTAATCTGATTTCTAATGCCTTTAAATATACTCCCGACGGACAGAGTATCAAGATTGAAGTGGATACGAGCCGGGAAAATATGCTGGCTCTTCGTGTAGCAAATGAAGGAAGTACCATCAAGGAAAAGGATTTTCAGTATATTTTTAATCGGTATGCCATTTTGGATAATTTCGAGAATCAGGATGAAAAGAACTTTTCACGGAACGGACTGGGGCTAGCCATCTCTTATAATATGGCAAAGTTGCTGAATGGTACGTTGAAAGTGGAAAATACTCCTGACGGATGGGTGATGTTTACACTAACCTTGCCGGTCGTGAAACTGACTACCGGAGTGTCGGAAACCAAGCGGCTCACAGCGGAATACATCCCTAAGATAGATACTCAATCGATACTGAAACTTCCCCAGTATGAGTTTGATAAGATGCGTCCTACGCTTTTGGTTGTCGATGATGAAATCGAAATGCTATGGTTTATTGGAGAAATCTTCTCGGCTGACTTCAATGTGGTAACCTTGCAAGATCCTGAACGGCTGGATCAGGTGATGAATGAGGTTTATCCGAATGTGATTATCTGTGATGTCATGATGCCGGGAATGGGTGGCATTGAACTGACCAGGCGGATTAAATCGGTGAAAGAGACGGCGCATATTCCTATTATTGTGGTTTCCGGACGGCACGAGATGGAACAACAGATGGAAGCCCTTTCTGCCGGTGCGGAAATGTATATCACAAAACCGTTTAGTGCGGAGTATCTTCGTATCTCTGTCTGTCAGGTGATAGAACGGAAAGAGGTGTTGAAAAATTATTTCAGTTCGCCGATCAGTTCTTTTGAAAAGTCGGACGGGAAGTTGACGCATAAAGAGTCGAAGAAGTTCCTTCAGTCGGTTTTGAAGATTATCAATGATAATATAACGAACAAAGATTTGACTCCGCGTTATATCGCCGATCGACTGGCAATCAGTCCCCGGAGTCTTTATCGGAAGATGGAAGAGATAGGAGAGGATAGCCCGACCGATCTGATTAAGGAATGTCGTTTGCACATAGCGAAAGATTTATTGCTGACCACTAAAAAGACGATTGATGAAATTGTATTCGATTCGGGATTCTCGAACAAAGTTACTTTCTTTAAGGTGTTCCGTGAAAAGTATGAGTGCACGCCAAAAGAGTTTCGGATGAAACATTTGGAAGAGGTTCAGCAGTAGCCTGTGGCGGGAATTTTTAAAGAAAAAGAAGAAGTAAATATCCGTGTTAATATAGTAAATATCCGTGCCAAAAGGTAAAAAAGGATAGTTAATTTTCTTTTGGTAGAGTTTAGTGATTTTATCTTTGTCTCATCGAAGTTTTTAAGTAGATAAACTTGAAAAGTATTAATTTATTAATCTTTAATCTAATGAAAAGGAAACTTAGTTTTTTATTTCTTTCAGCATTGACCATTCCATTTTTTATGGTATCGTGCAGTGATGATAAAGAAGAACAGGAAGTGAAACCGGCAACAGATCTGGTTGTCGATAATAATTCGGTGACACTACTACAAGGAGACGAAATTACGGTGAGTATCACCTCCGGTAATGGCGATTATTATGTGAAGCCATTTGATGAAAACGTGGCGACGGCTACAATCAATGGTAATAAGGTGACTATTAAAGCTACCGAAAATAGCCAGTTGGAAGAAAATAACCGTACGGAAACTACTATATTAATAGTAGATGGACGTAAGAAAGTGGCTAGAGTGCTGGTTCGGGTAGCAAAACTCTGGGATTTGACGGTAGATGCACCGGAAGAAGGTTTTGACCTTTTTATCGGTGAAAAGAGACTGGTGAAGATTTTGACCGGTAACGGAGATTATCAGATTTCCATACCGGAAGGTGCTGATAAGTTTTTGGAAGTGGGTGAACTATCCGGACAAGTTATTCCGTTGACTGCCAAGTTCGAGACTGGAGCCGATCCGGTAAATATTACGATAACAGATAAGAAAGGTAAGACAATCACTATTCCTGTGGTAGTGAACATCGTGGATCTGACACTGAAAAGTAATGAAGCCACTTTTGCCGAACCGGATGCCGAATCTCAATATATCTCTATTGAGAGAGGTAATGGCGGATATAGTTTCACTTATCAGGTGGGAGACAGCGAGCCTACTACGAATGCAACGATTGTGGAAGCTACTGAAAAAGAGAACCTGATTACCTTGAAACCCAAAGCTAGAGGTGATGTGAAAGTGATTGTGACAGACCAGAAAGGTTCTGTGGAGGAGATTTCGGTGAAAGTGAATCCATATAACCTTAAACTGGAAAATGAAGCAACTTCTTTAATCAAATGTATATAAACGGGGTGAGAGAAACGTTGACTCCTGCAGATAACTCTTATGAGGATTGTGCCCCTAATTCATCTCTCAATCTGACAGATGTAGGTGGAAATGATAAAGCACTGTTGATTGGACGTTCCGGAGATTCATATCGGGTAGGATATTGCAAAGTTTATCAGGCACGGATGTGGAAGAGAGCGTTGGACGAAAGTGAAATTAAAGCGAATATGTGCAAAATCCTTAATGCAGAAGAACACTCTGACTTGATGGGATATTGGGTATTCTCGAAAGGTGTCGGAGGTACTACAGTTTTTGAAAATTGGGGAAATGGCGGCAGCGGATTGGATGCGCAAGTTTGTTTGCAGAATATAAGCGAAAATAAACCTGCCTGGGGAGCGGAACTTCCTGCAACTTATAATGGAGATAAGAGCCGCTTTGAACCAATTGAATGTCCTCATTCATACTAAAACTAGGAATATAATAATATGAGAAACAATATGATAACAAAAAAACTAATCAAATTTGCCCTGCTGTTTTTTCTTATCGGACTGACGGCTTGTGACAATAAACTGAATCCGGGATTTGATCCGGATGATTATGAACCGATTGTTCCGCCTGAACCTGTTAGAACAATGGATGCAATGGCTAGTGGCGAGCGAGTAGTACTTTCGGGTGCTTCGTTGACGGATATTGTTCTGAAATGGACGCCTACCGAGAAACACGGAAATACAGTATATCGTTATGAAGTATTGATTGATACGATCGGGGGAGACTTTACCAAACCGGTAGAAACGATCTTTTCTGACAATAACGGTTTGGAATCGCAGTTGACTTTAACCCATTATCAGGCAAACACAATAGGTAAACTGGCTAAATTCCGTTGCAATACCAACGGCACACTGCGTTGGAAGGTGCGTGCTTATTGCGGATTGGATCAGGCTCTTAGTAGTCTGGAAGGTTATTTCGTAATTTTTATGATGGACGGCATTGATGATATGCCTTCTGAAAACGAGCCGGTTTATATCACTGGCGTGGGCACGGAAGATGATGGTGATGAAGCGGAAGCACAACAAATGCTCCGTCAGAATGAAGGAATCTATCAGACTTTCACTCAATTGAAAGCCGACCAGCCATTTATATTTATGTCTACTGTAGAAGGTCGCAAATGCTATTATTATGTAGACGACAACGGAGTGTTGCGTGAGCGTAATGATGGTGAAGACTATACAGTTACGGTTCCTCAATCAGGCATCTACCGGATTACCATCAATATGGGTGAACAAACGATCAGTTACGATGAAATAGGAGCTGTATATCTTTATAACCATTCGGGTGGGTATAGACAGGATTTCAACTATCTGGGATATGGCAAATGGGGTGTGAAGAATTATACTGCCCGGAAACAAACGGAAAGTTGGGCAGGAAGCGGTGAAACCCGTCATAGCTTTAAGATGGAAATCAACGGAACAACCTACCGTTGGGGACATAAGGAGAAAGATAAAGGGCAACCGAATCTGACTACCGACAACAGCTATTATAATTTATATCAACTGGCATTGGGCACAGATCCATGGGATTACAGTTTCCGTTTCTGCGACGAATTACTGCAATGGGGCGAAAAGCAGGGAAATGTCTATTATGCTACGGTGAAAACCGATGTAACCCTCTATTTCAATGCTGAGTTTGGAACGTACACCCACCGTTGGGTAGCTTCGGAAACGAATGAAGATTAAAACTGAATAATAATATGAAGAACTATATAGTATCATTATCAAAAAGAGCTTTGTTGTTAAGTGGTGCACTGGCAATATTTACAGCTTGTGACGACGGCGATCTGGGAGACATCTACAAAGGTAATTCATCCGGTGAATATGTGTCGGATGTGAACTGGACAGATGCAGCCGACAAAAGTACGGGAACTTATATCAAATATTTCTATGAGAATGCCAGCGGACGGGATACCTTTTGCGGAAGCATTTACTGGGAAAAACCGAATACACCGGAAACCGGAGAACCGGCAAGCACGGGCGGTAGCGGCGGATGGTCGCAGGGACATGCATTGGACATCGTGATCGATGCTTATATCCGTCACGCAAACAATCCCGAATATCAAGCTCATTTGTATGAAAACATCATGAAACCTTTCCTGCCGGCTTTTGATGACTGGAATGAACATTGCGGTTATGGTGGCAAAGACTTCTGGAATAACTTCTATGATGATATGGAATGGATGGCACTGTCTTGTCTGCGGGTTTATGAATTGACTGGCGATCAGGATTACTACAGTGCGTTGATGAAGATGTGGAACCATATCAAGGGAGCGAAGAATGACTATAAAGGGGTAGGAGGAATGGCATGGAAAACGGATGCGCCGGCTTCACGTATGTCTTGTTCCAATGGTCCCGGTTGCCTTCTGGCTATGAAATTGTATCAACTTACCGTTAAGGAGGCTAAAGACGGCTGGGAAGAGCAGGCTGCTTATTACCTGAACTTCGCCAAAGAGGTATACAACTGGATGACGGCTTATCTGTGTGATATTTCCACCGGACAGGTATATGATAATCTTAGTATTAAAGATGACGGAACACCGGGAGATCCTGATAAAGTAGCCTTGTCTTATAATCAGGGAACATTTATGGCGGCTGCCCTGGAGCTGTACAACGCTACAGGTGAGGATGAATATCTTCGTAATGCGGTTGCTTTCGGCTCTTACCAGGTGAATAAGAAAATGGATTCCAACTATCCGGTATTCAGTGGTGAAGGAAATTCGGGAGATAATCTTTTATTCCGTGGAATATTTGTCCGTTACTTCCTGGATATGGTGAAACAGCCGACTAACAGCCTTTATCCGGAAAAGACCAAGAATAAGTTTATCGCTGCATTGCGCAGCTGTTCTGATGTGCTTTGGACGTTGGCTCATCCCGAAGGCTATTATGTGTGGGAGTACGACTGGGCAAAAGCACCGACCTTCGGTAATCGTGACAACAGGGAAGATCGCCTGACAATCTCCTTGAATGCGGAAGTCCCGGGAGCAACAATGATTGAAATCCGTGCTCGTTATGAAGACTGGGTACAAGGTAAAGCAACGGAAAAGGCCAACTGGGTCGGACCGGATTTCGGTAAGAAAGCAGAGGAATAAGATTGATTTATTACACATAGAAAATCGAAAAGAAAGATGATACATATAAAAAGAAATATTTGTCTGGTGGCTGTTTCTTGCACTCTTCTTGCAGGTATACCTTTGCAGGGTGTGGCGCAAACGGGAAGAACGGCAAAGGTGCAGGCCACACAAAGTAATAAAATAACAGTGTCGGGTACGGTATTGGACAAGACGACAAATGACCCGTTGATCGGTGTGTCTGTTGTCGTGAAAGGGGTGGCCAATGCAGGTACGATTACCGATATGGATGGTAAGTTTACATTGAAGCTGCCTTATGCGGAAGCTCCGTTGGTGTTTTCTTACCTGGGTTACCAGCCACAGGAAATTGTTCCCGGTGCAAAGAAGGAACTGACTGTCTTACTACAGGAAGATACGAAAGCCTTGCAGGAAGTGGTTGTGGTAGGTTATACCAAACAACGTAAAGAAACGATGATCGGTTCTGTTGCTACCATCACGACAAAAGATCTGACGCAAAGTCCTACTGCCAATATCAACAATGCGCTTGCCGGACGTCTGCCGGGGTTGATTGTAAACCAGTATGCGGGTGGTGAACCGGGTGTGGATCAAAGTGAATTGTTTATCCGTGGTAAGGCAACTTACGGTAACCAGAGTGCCATTGTCATTGTCGATGGAATCGAACGTGACATGAGTTACCTCGCACCGGATGAAATTGAAACATTCACTATCCTGAAAGATGCTTCGGCCACTGCCGCTTATGGTATCCGTGGTGCAAATGGTGTAATCGTTATTACTACCAAACGTGGTAAGGCAGCGGAAAAGGCAACCGTGAACCTGAAAGCCTCTATCGGTATTAACCAGCCGATCGGTTTCCCCGAATATTTAGGCTCTGCCGATTATGCAACTTTATATAATGAAGCCAGATTGAACGATGCCAAGATGACGGGCGCAGACATCAGCAGTTTGAACCTTTTCTCTCAACAGGCGATTGACAATTTCCGCCGTGCGAAAGGAGACAATTCCGATGGTTTGGGATATGACTGGGATTATTATGATTTTGCCTTCAAACCCGGTTTGCAGGAAGATGTCAGCCTCTCCATTCGTGGAGGTACGGACAAGGTACGTTATTATGTATTGGCCAATTACTTTTCACAAGGCGGTAACTACAAATATTCGAATGCCGGTGAATATGACTCGCAAACCAAGTTCACCCGTTACAACTTCCGTTCGAACATCGATATCAACATTAATCGTTATTTGAGTACCCGTTTGGATTTGGGGGCCCGTATTACCGACCGTAATGCACCGGGTACAACAGCCGGTCGCCTGATGACCATCTGTGCTACCCAGCCTCCATATCTGCCCATCCTGGTGGAAGAAAATGCGCATCCGCAGAATGAGGAATACATTCAGCAAAATCCTCGTGGAATGCTTTATGGTGACAATATCTACCGTTACAATCTTCTGGGTGAATTGAGCCGTACCGGTTATCTGAATGAAAAGAACACGTATCTGAATGGTAGTTTTGCCATGAATCTGGATATGGAATTTCTGACGAAAGGATTAAAAGCGGAAGTGATGTTCTCTTATGATGCTTCTGAAGGACGCTGGATTAATCGTAAACTGGATACTTACAAAGACGGTTATCGTGAATATCCGAAATATGCGACGTTTATGCCGATCGAAGGTTCGGATGCTTATATGGCAGGCGGACACTATACGGGTGCTTACAAAACGGGTAACAAATATGATATTGACCAGACTATTGGCAACGGATTCAGTCATAACGCTTCTGACGGACGTACTTATATACAGGCACGTTTGGATTACAACCGTTTGTTTAGCAACCGCCACGAAGTGACCGCCATGTTATTGGCAAACCGTGGTAACCGTACTGTTAACAATGAACTGGCTTATCATAGCCAGGGTATCACCGGACGCTTTGCTTATTATTATAATCAGAAGTATCTGATGGAATTTAACTTCGGTTACAATGGTTCCGAAAACTTCGCTCCGGGCAAACGTTACGGGTTCTTCCCAGCTGGTTCAATCGGTTGGGTAGTCTCTGAAGAGGAATTTATGAAAAAGGCTTCCTGGATTGACTTCCTGAAAGTAAGAGCCTCCTATGGTTTGGTAGGTAGTGACAACGTTAGCAGCCGTTTCCCATATCTGGCTTTCTACGGTGGTGGCAGCGGTTATGATTTCGGTAATAACTTTGGTACGAATGTAGGCGGTACTTCCGAAGGTAATCTGGCTAATGCGAATCTGACTTGGGAGAAAGCCCGTAAACTGAATGTCGGTATCGACTTTACTACCCTGAACCAACGTTTGGCATTGACGATAGATGCATTTTATGAATATCGTTTTGACATTATTACAGATATGAATAGTGACGGTATCATGGGATATCCGGATATTGTAGGTAAAGATGCAGCTTTACAGAATCTGGGTGAAGTAAGCAACCGCGGTGTGGATATCGAATTGAGCTGGAATGATAAGATTGGAAAGGATTTCCGTTACTATATTCGTCCGAACCTGACTTTCTCCCGCAACCGTTTGGAATATAAAGCGGAAGTTGCCCGCAAGAACTCCTGGCGTAAAGAAACCGGTAAACGCTTATACGAAAACTTCGTCTATGTGTTCGATCATTTTGTAGCCGATCAGGAAGAGGCTGACCGTTTGAACAAGATCGGTTATCAGCCGTGGGGACAATTAATTCCGGGAGATGTTGTTTATAAGGATTTGGATCGTAACGGAGTGATTGATGATGAAGACCGTACAGCAATGGGAAATCCGCGTAGTCCGGAACTGATGTTCGGTATTCCTTTCGGTTTCCAGTATAAGAACTTTGATTTTAGTGTATTATTGCAAGGTGCGACAAAATCATCTATTCTGTTGAATGGGGCTGCTGTATTTGACTTCCCGCAATTTGAACAAGATAAGATCGGACGTGTGAAGAAAATGCATCTGGACCGTTGGACACCGGAAACGGCTGCTACTGCCAAATATCCGGCATTGCATTATGGAACACATGATAACAACAAGAATGGAAACAGTAGTTTGTTTTTGTATGATGCTTCCTACCTGCGTCTTAAGAATGTGGAAATTGGTTACAATGTATCACCCAAATTATTACGTAAATTCCATGTGCAACAGGCACGTATCTATGTGCAAGGTCTGAATCTGTTGACTTTTGATAAACTGGGTGATGTGGATATAGATCCGGAAACGAAATCCGGAGACGGAGCTTCCTGGTATCCTATTCAAAAGGTATTCAATTTTGGTATTGATATAACATTCTAAATAAGATAGAAATATGAAAAAGTTATATAGATTTTCAGCAATTGCTTTATTGGTCCTGCCGTTGGTCTTTACTTCATGTAGCGATTACCTGGATCGGGACGATGATGATAATATTACGGAAGCGGACGTTTTTGCCCGTTACGAAAAAGTGAACGGACTGGTTTCCGACGTATACGCGGCTGCAAAGAAAGCAGACCGTCCGCTGGTGTTCTTTGAGCACTTCAGCAACAGTGCCATTACGGACGAATGTGAAGGAACCAACGTAGAGGGAAACATTACGAATAACTTCAATAACGGTGCCTGGAACCCGAATTCTTTGCCCGGTAGTGTAGGGCAATATTGGGAAGCTCTTTATGAAGGAATCCGTAAAGCGAACCTGATTATAGAAAATGTACAGAAGTATAACACGCCCGACAACCCACAGCAGGATGGTGATCTTCGCAACCGTATCGGTGAGATGTATTTCATGCGTGGTTATTTCCACATGCTGTTATTGCGTATGTATGGCGAAGCTCCTTATATTGACCGTGTGATTAATGCCGGAGATAATATGGACTTCAAGAAAGAATCTGTTCATTCGATGGTTGAAAAGATTGTGACGGATGCGCAAACTGCTTATGGCATGGTTCCTAATAAATATGTGAAAACTTCCGAGAATTTTGGGCGTGTGGATAAGGGAGCCTGTCTGGGATTGATTTCTTTTGTTCGCTGGGTAGCGGCTACTCCGTTGTGGAACGGTGCTTCTCAATATGGATACAACTTGCGTCGTGTGTTTGAAAATGAGTATGCTTATGATGCTACTCGTTGGAGAAAAGCCAAAGAAGCGGCTAAAGCCGTTCTGGATTTCGAAGTCGGCGGAACCAAGCGTTATTCTCTCTATACGAAACATGATGCAAATGATTTCAAGGATCCGGCTGACGGTAATCTGAATGACAGCCGTGTATATGCTCGTTTGTGGGATATGTTTTATGATATGGATGCCTTTGCCAATGAGTATGTGTTCTTTATGACGAAGAGCAAGGATCAGGCATGGCAGGGTGATATTTATCCGCCCAGCCGTGAGGGAAGTTCGCGCCAGCAACCGGTGCAGGAACAAGTGGATGAATACGAATATATCGTAGGTGATTATGGCTATCCGGTATATTCGGCAGAAGCCCGCAAAGGTGGCTATGATGATACTAATCCGTATGTGAAAGGTACTCGTGACCCGCGTTTCTATCGCGATGTAATTTATCACGGAGCTCCTTACCGTAATAATAAGAACGAGTCGAAAACGATCAATACGGCGAGTGGTTCCGATAAGATTGGTGCTACCAATGCAACTACTACCGGTTATTATTTACGTAAATTCCAACAGGAGTCATGGAACAAATCCGGTAACTTCAGTATCAATGCGCCCGCCATCTGGCGTCTTCCGGAGTTTATTTATATTTATGCAGAGGCTTGTAATGAATTGGGCGAGGATATCGATGAAGCTTATAAATTGGTGAATACGGTTCGTGAACGTTCTTTTATGAAACCGATGCCGCCGGAAGTAAAGACTAATCAACAGTTGATGCGTGAATACATTCAGCGCGAACGTCGCGTGGAACTTTTTTATGAGGGAAAACGTCCGTGGACTTGCCGCTTGTATTTGGAACCCACCAGTAAGGAAGAGCTAGCAAAGGAAAGCCTTTGGAAATCGAGCGGGAGTGACAATTCAAAACGTACACAGAAATACTGGGCTGCCAATAACGGTGCATTGCCCCGTTGCCAGCGAATGATTAACGGAATGCGTCCGGTGCAGGATGAGAATGGGGCCATTACGGTTGACGGTGTGAAATATAGAATGGAGCGTTTCTGCGTGGAAGAACGTACGTTCTCTATTCAGCATTATCTGTTCCCGATTCGCCAGAGTGAGTTGCAGAAGACACCGACCATTGAACAAAATCCCGGATGGTAAACCGGTAGGAATGTATAACTTTAAAAAGAAAATCAGATGAAACGAATCTATACATATATGTGTCTGTTGCTTTTGTCGGTATTATCGTTTGCCGTTACAGGTTGTGATGACGATGACGATGTGGCTAAAGACTTGATAGAGTTGATTGTGAACAAACCGGTAATACGTATCGGGCAGAATGAGGAAGCCAAAGTGAATGTAGTGGTTGGAAACGGAAACTATACCGTGAGAAGTTTCAACACTGCCATTGCAACGGCTACCGTTTCCGGCGAATTGATAACTGTAAAAAGTGGCTCACAGAATGGGGCCACTACCGTCGAAGTAATGGATGGAGAAGGAGTAGTTGCCAATATTTCTGTGAATGTAGGTGTATTTGAATTGGAAGTGAATGAACCGGAGGTGATCTTGGAAGTTGCCGGTGAAAAGCAACTGATTGTTAGCATGGGAAACTTTTCCAGCAATGATGAATTGTCTTATGAGGTGGAGGATGAAACGGTTGTCAGCATGGTTAATACAGATCAGTTCCGTCCTTTCTATACTTTGACAGGTTTGAAGAACGGACATACAACAGTGACTTTTACAGACCATAAAGGAAAACAGGCAGTGGTTCAGGTGACGGTAAATCCGATTTCTATCGATGTCTCCAACCTGACACCGAGAGTGGGAGTCAACAATAAGATCATGATTACGGTAGAAAAAGGGAACGGAGGTTATAGTCTGACAGCAGAGGATGAAGAGATTGTAGCTATTCAGCAGGTGGATGACACTCGTTTCAATTTAATAGGTAAAAAAGCGGGTATCACTACCGTGTTTGTCAGAGACGAAGCGGAACAGGAATTAAGTCTGACCGTTACGGTGGTACAGGCAGATAAAGTAGCGAACCTAGGTAGCGGTAATTACTTTAAAGTACCGTTTGAATATAATGGTACGGCAGATGAATCGCTAAAGAATTTGAGTACGATCACATTTGAGGCTCGTTTCAATATTGAGTCGTTGAATGGCAATGACAATGGAAATGCCCGGATTAATACGGTGATGGGTATAGAGAAGAAATTCCTGCTGCGTGTCGACGTGCATAAGGGAGGAAGCAATGATGAAGAACGTTTCCTTCAGCTTGCTGCAGATGATAAAGGTAGTATTCGCTATGAGGGCTCTACTAAGATAGAAACCAATAAGTGGTATGATGTGGCTGTGGTATTGGATAATAGTAAGAGCGGAAGCGAACGGATTGCATTGTATGTAAATGGTGTCAGAGAAACGCTTCAATTATCAAACGGTACGCCGGATGATTTGAAAGAGATCAATCTTACTTCTGATTTCTACATCGGCCAGTCTGATGGTAAACGCCGGTTGAACGGAGCTATCAGTTATGCCCGTATTTGGACAAAAGCCTTGTCGGATCAACAGATCTCCGAGCAGAGCGGCAAGTTGTTGAGTGAGGATAAGGATGGAATGGTAGCTAATTGGTTATTCAATAATGGAAATGGTAATACCAAGACATTTGTGTCCTTGGCAGGAAAGAGCTTCGAAGCAGAGGCGGCAAATATTGTTTCAAGTTGGAAAACAGATCCGATATTGGAAACAAGTACTCCTACAGAATAATTGTAAGAAGATAGGATAATAAAAAAGCCATCCCCGGAATAGACGAAAGTAGGGATGGCTTTTTTTGTAGTGTGCTTACTATTCTTCGGCAGACTATGTCCTGCATGTTGTTGGCAAGGTTATTCCTTGACAGGCTCAGCCGGTTTGTCTTTTGATGTAGTGTCTGTGACAACTGTATCATTGACATTGGCGGCGAGTGCAACCAGTGATGCCTTTGCAGGCGCGTCTTCTTTAGTTACAGTATCTTTTACTACTGTATCATTGACAACTGTTGCATTGATTTCTGTCGGGGCTGTCACAGCTTCTGCAGAACTCTGAGCCTTTACAAGGAATGAACCACCACAAACAAACATAAACATTGCTACTACTAATACTAATTTTTTCATAATCGTTTGCTTTAATGATTATTAGACATATGTTTTCAATTCTCTACCTTTGTGTTAAGGAATCGGTTATTGCTTTTCGCTAACGTCTAATTAAAGATCAAAGCGCGTGCCAAAATTAGATAATGTATGATAAGTGATTGATAAATAAGGGAATGAGGAAGATGATGCCAATTAGGATAGTGGGGAAGTATGTGTGGAGTGTGTGGAAACTGTGGCGGGGAGTGTGGAATTATTCCACACTCCCCGCCACAGTTCTTTTATTTAGGTAATCTATTTACTTAATTTCATCCGGCCAGGGACAAGGTTTACCTGTCGCTTTGAAAGTCGGTCGTTGTGCATCTACTTTTCTTAGAAAGTTGCCCAGCTCTTTAGAAAGTTTCTTCACGATGTCCGGATGCTGTGCACTAAGGTCGTTGCTTTCTCCTATATCATCAGGTATGTTGAATAACTCTTTCTTGCCTGTTCCATAGTAATAAATCAATTTCCAGTCACCGTTTCGAACGGCACAATTAAAGTTGATTCCGGGACCGTCATTTCCCCAGTTGTTAGGCATATTCCAGAAAAGGCTCCGGCCTTTAGAAGGATTGCCCGTCTGTTTCAACAGAGGGACGAAACTGATACCGTCTATCGGCTGAACTGTTTTGTATTTTTTGATTCCTGCCATTTCGAGGATCGTAGGGTAGAAATCTTCTATCAGTAGATACTTGTCACATTTGCTGTCCGGAGCCACTACGCCCGGCCAACTGACAATCAAAGGTTCGCGGATACCTCCTTCGTAAGTAGAACCTTTGCCGCTATTTAAAGGATAATTCTGTGTATGCAGTTTGCCGTCACGCCATCCCGATTCGGATGCAAGTCCTCCGTTATCGCTCATAAAGATGATGATAGTGTTATTGGCTTCTCCGTTCTTTTCCAGCCAGTTCATTAAGTCACCAAGACTTTTGTCCATTCCTTCGATAAGGGTGGCATAAGCTGCTTCGTGGTCGGTCATTCCTTTCTTCTTGTATTTATCATAGAAACGTTTATCCTTGTTAAGCGGTATGTGGATAGCATATTGAGCCATATACAGATAGAAAGGTTGGTTGTATTTCTTTGCTTTATCCAGTGCTTTAATGGCTTCCAAAGTCAGCGCTTCGGTTACAAAAGTCTCCGTACCCCAGTATTTTTCGAGTCCGGGGACAGCCATCAGTGAAATCGGTTTCCCGTCTTTGGTATGTCCGTAGTTCTCTTCGCCGAGATAGCTGGCGAGTCCGCCGGCAGCGTGTCCGGCAATATTTACTTCGAATCCCCAGTGATGCGGATCTTCTCCCGGAGTATCTATGGCACCGAAATGGGCTTTTCCGCAATGGATGGTGTGATAACCGCTATCTTTTAGGATTTGTACGAAAGAAGTTCCTACAAAGGTATTGTTAGTGCCGGGTACTTGGCTGATACCATTATAATTCCATTCCGGTACAGTAAGCAGCTTATCTTTGCGGTCTGTCATAGTGCTTTTTTTGAGTGTCCAGTTGGTTACCCGGTGACGCGCTGCGTTAGCTCCGGTGAGGAGGCTGCATCTGGAAGGAGAACTGATACTGCTTGCATACGCTTGGGTAAACATCATACCTTGCCGGGCAAGACGTTCCATATTAGGCGTCTCGTACAATTCGTTATAGTGTGTCTTTTGCGTCCAGAATGGGAGAGAGGTGTCTTGCCATCCCATATCATCTACCATAAAGAGAATGATGTTGGGACGTTTGCCCGTCAGTTCCGTCTGTACTTTACTTTGTGCTTGCAAAGCAGTTGCAGCGAGCGGCACAAGTGCGAGGGGGAATAGTTTCTTTTTATTCATGGGGGTAATTATTAAGTGTTATTTACTGATTTCAATTTTACCAGGCTTTTTTATCAGGATACTCCGCAGTTCCTGTTTCCCCTGGGATTCCACCCATATCCTTAGCGTCCCTGCACAAAGAACATTTAATGTCAGTGTTTCATTGGTACGGGAAAGTAGCTGTACGGTAGCAGGTGATAAATATTTTTCCTGTATTCCGATTATTCCCCAACCTTGTCGGATAGGACAAAGGTGGAATAAACAGTCTGTAAAGCCTTTTAATTTCATTTCTTTATCTGTAGCCAGTATTTCAGCTGTTTGTTTTTTCCAGTTGAATACCAATATACTATCAGCAGGAAAATAACCGGTTGTCCTTTTCGGGACAAGGTAGTCTTTAGGGCTCACGAATGTTTTCACTTCTTTATGGATGGGAGAAGTATTGAGGTTATAGCAAATAATAGAAACGGCCTCGTCTCCTGTAGGTGCTGATACCCGGTAGTCTTTACCACTTTGCAAAGGATTAGTCAGAATAGATTCCAGAGTTGGGATTGCCGGTGCGGAAGGGCGGAATATTTTTCCTGATTCATCAATGAGAGGTAGTATGTTGTCCGGAATAAAGTCACTTGGAGAATCGGATAAATAAACGGGTCCGCCGGAAATAGCCTTGGAACGTGCCATCAAGCTACCACAAATCGTATCAGAGGAATGAAACATGTCATGATCCGGCCAAACAGTCTGTCCCAGCAGAAGTGTATTGGTGTATGACTGGAACAGATGTGATTTTGCCATGTTTTCATCATACTTTTTGTAGTCAATGCTGACACGGGTAACGGCGCTATGTAATGTATTGTCTGTGTTTATTATATTCTGTGCCATACAATTCATTAAGCCTATCTGTGCTTTGTCGGTTTGACGTTCCAACGCACGGTTACAGTCTTTAGCCTGTCGGATAACCTGTGTATTACCCATATAAAGTGGAAGAGTGAAAGATTGATTATCTATTTTCAGAAAATCAAATCCGTTCTTTTTCATCGTATTGACAAAATATTCGTAAAAGGTATCGATGTTAGTGGCGCTTGTACCGGGCAGCAGGCTGCCGTTGTAGGAATACAATACCTGCCGGACTTTGGGAGGAAAGTCATTACTGGCAGAAATTCCCGCCCAATAGCCTGAAAGGGCGTACCATAATCCTATCCATTTGATTTTATCTGTTTGTTTCCGCTTCATGATGCGGGTCCAACCATTGGGAAAACGTTGCTTGTTCGGAGTCAGGCTGGTCAACTGGCGGTCTTCATTGGCTATGTGTCCGTCATCAATCAAGACATAACGTACGGGGATGCCGGATGCTTCAATAGCATTCATGTCATTTAATATTTTAGTCTCGTCAATATCATAATGATAATGTTCCCAAGTGCACCATCCCAGATAATCGAATGCCTCGAAGTATTCTTTATCTACTCTTCTTTTTAAGGAAGATACCTTTTTATCTGCAATCAACGCATTATAGGCGTTGCCAAATACATCATATACAGATTGTGACCTTTGAGTTAGAAGGAGAGGTACTTTTCCCGTTAAATGGTCTTCTCCAAGTGTAGAGATATAAAGTGTAAGTGTTCCGTCGGCATTGACTTGAAGCCAACTCAGGCTATTGTCTCCTGCAACGGCTTTAACAAACAAATACTCGCCGTTAGAGAGTTGAAGAAGCAAGGCGTCTCCCAGCGTGGAAGGTTGGGAGTTGGAAGGGATGCCCGGATAGTTATCCCGGGTAAGCTCCTGCAACCGGACGAACATCCAGGGGAGCAACCGGTTGGTATTATTGGGCCATTGATGATCGTCGGTGCGGGAGTCACGGCTGAAGAATGCTCCACAAAGATACGGAGGCAGTGCAACTTTATACGAAAGTGTATTTTGATGTTCGGGTACTGATTGTTCGTATAAGATGGGGGCGGATGGAATATAGGTGTTCAGGTCGATAACTTTTTTCATCCGGTAAGCTGCAATGTCTTCGTATCCTTTTCCTTTATAGTAAGTGAACGGATTTTGAGCAAGCATTGCTGTGGTTGCCAGAATGCTAGCGAAAATACATACACAGATGTGGATTATTCTTCCCATACTCTTGTATTATTTGACATTAAATGCACTGAAATTGATAATGTCCGGCAGTGCGATAGAACCAAGAACAGTAAACCTTAACGCGGATGCTTCTACCAGCTCAAACTTTTCGATACGCTTGTGTCCTACAGATTCCCCGGTGCGGATAGTTTGCCACTTCCCATTTATTTTTGCTTCTATCTTATATTGGCGGATACGTTCACCGTTTTTTATATTTTCCTGGATGATACAGTAATTTACGGTTTGTTTCTTTCCGAGGTTCAGAGTCAGACTTTTCTTTTGCCCCGAAGTATGTGCTACCGGTGAAGAGAACCGACGATTTATTTCTTCTCCCATCTCTTTCAGTCGTTGTGCGTCTCCTGTAGGGATAAGCCCGGTGGGGTCAGGAGTCAATCCGAGGATAAGGGTGGCATTTCGTCCTACGGACTTTTCATATTTATCCATCAGGACGTCCAACGGATAAATGTTATTCTCGTCATCCGGTTCCCAAAACCATTCGTGACGTCCGTTTGCTCCTCTTAGTGGTGTGTCCGCCATGGCAGGAACCCAATACTTACCGTCTTTATCACCATGTTTTAACAACTCTAATTGGTCGGTGTTACTTTCAATACGTTTATGATGTGAACAGGGAACTGGAAAGGTAGACCAGCAGGGATATTCCACCGTACCCGTTTCCGAGCCTCCCCAACGGAAGTCGGCACGGTCGATATTATGATAGAAAAGACACTCCGGTTGGTATTTGTTTACGATTGGTTCTACATCGGGACCGTCACCATGCGGATCATCAGCTCCGCCGTCAAACCATATCATATATAGGTCACCATAACGTGTGCAAAGTTCTGTAACCATCTTTTCGCACAGGCGTTTATACCAAGCCTGACGGTTCCGGGCAAATTCACCCTCACCTTCAGCTTTGAAGTTGTGAATGCCTAGCAGGGAATTCCACCGGATACCTACGTAAATGCCCGGTTGAATACCGTATTTGCGGCAGGAATTGACGAAATCGCGGACTATATCTCCTTTTCCGTCTCTCCATTTCACAGCTTTCAGGCAGTAGGGGTTGACATCGCTTTGCCAGAGTCCGAATCCGGTTTCATGGGTGGCTGTCAGTACGGCAAACTTGCATCCGGCAGCTTTTGCGGCTTCTACCCATTGGTCGGTATTTAGTTCTGTCGGGTTGAATATGTTGTAATCTTCAATAGGATTGATGCGATTGTTGCCTTGTCCGTAGCGGATACCGTCAAAGACATGCAAGTCGTAGTGAAACACGGCTCCCAATTCGGCTTCATGCCATTTCAATTGATGTGGCTTAGGGACAGGAATATCTTGTTGTTGTGCAAAACTGCAAACGGAACAGAAGAGAAAGAGGGAAAGATAATAAAATTTTCTCATGGTGTTTATTTATTATGGTTTTATATAATTTGCAAATGGGTCATCGGTTTGGGTGAGCCAGTCTTTCAGTTGTTTGCAGAACTTCCGGACTAGCCGGGGATGTTGTTTGGCGATATTATTCATTTGATGCGGGTCTTTTGTCCGGTCAAAAAGAATTGTGTCATCTATTACGCCATTGGTGGCATGTACTACAAAAGTATGAGCCTTTGTGCGCAGCCCCCGATATCCGGTGGCATGATTGTCAAACTGCACATAGTAGTATGGCTGTACGACTTCCCGTTTGCTGCAGCCGAGAATCTCACGGGACAGGTCGAACGTCTGCACAGTTTCGGGGATTTCTTTCCGGAATCCCATCAAGGATAGGAGAGAAGGATACAGGTCGGCAAAGCCAATCATCAGATTCTCTTCTTTGCGTGGCTTTATCCGTTCCGGCCATGAAATAATCATAGGGATGCGCATTGCTTCTTCGTAGAAAATATCTTTACCTGCATTTTCGTGGGCACCCATACAAATACCGTGGTCGGAAGTAAAGACTACGATTGTATTGTCAAAAAGTCCATTTCTTTTTAGTTCGTCAATGATACGCCCTACATTCTCATCTACACCCGTGATGCAGGCATAGTAGTTACGGATGTTGTTTCTAAAATAGTCTCCCATTGTTGTTCCTTTAGCAGGAATGTCCGGTCGGTTGGCGCAGAGTGCTTCTACATCCAGATCTTTGTATATGGCTTTGTAATTGTCCGGCACCAGTTCGTATCCCGTATGCGGCGGATTCATCGAAACGACCAGTGCAAAAGGTTGTTGCTTGTTCTTTTGTAATTGGATATATTCGATTGCCTTGTCAGCTTCATAGGCAGGTCCCCATTGGTTTACATAATAGAAACTGTCACGGGGAGCGGTCGTATTCCAATACATTGGTTTCAAATGATAGTCATACGTTCCGTAAGCTATCCAATGTTCGAATCCGTGACGGCGTTCGGGCGGACACCATTCGTTCCATGCTACTTTTCCTCTATTATTATAAGTATCCACATAAGGTTTATATGGAGAATCCAGATGCCATTTGCCGATATATCCGGTCTGATAATTCATGTCTTTCAATACATCACTCCAGCAGCGGGCGTCTTGTGAAAGCTCTACTCCATAGGGGGCTGTTTGCGAATTGCAATTGCCTGTCACTTTATTGTGAATGGGATACATCCCTGTCATTAACATGGCTCGTGCCGGTGACGAAACGGGATAGCTGCTGACGGCATTGGTAAACAAGACTCCTTCGGAAGCAAGTTTGTCCAGGCAGGGAGTTTTTACCAGTTCTTTGCCTATGCAACCGATAGCGTCTCCGCGGTATTGATCGGCCATAATGAAAACTAGGTTGGGAGATGTTTGTGATAAGACTGGAAGAACCGGAGCAGCGATTGCTGCTCCGATTATCCATGTCCGGTGGTATATCATTCTTGGGGTAGTATTCATGAATACAAAAATAGCTTTTAATTTCTAATGGATTATGTTGAATACCTATTTATTAGCATAGAGATTGGAGCCTATCGGCCATCCCGGATTCTGATATACTACCGAAGTGGTTGGATCTCCTCCTTTCACTGGGGTTGACATACGGAAAACGTCATAAGAAATCGGGGTGAGATAGTTAGCCTCTTCAAAGTTATAGCCACCGTTGGCGATAGTTAATGCGTTTTTAGCATGTGGCTGTAAGTATTTTGTTTCAGCTATATCTAGTCCTCCTCTTATTTGTTCTTTGTAATATATTTGTTCCTTGTATTTTTCCCAGTTAAATCCTTCAACTGTATAATCCTTCATTTTATCCAACGAACGCCATCTAAATAAATCGTCCTTACGCATGCCTTCTGCTATAAATTCGCATCGACGTTCGCGTCGGATATTATATAGCATTTTACTGATTTGTTTATTTCCTGACCACACGGCTAAGTCATTTTCTTTATTCAAATCGGTATTGTCTATGGTGAGTTGGTAATTATCAGATACTCCTGCGCGTTTTCTTAATGCTTTCCAGTATTTTTGACTGTTTGCATCTATTGAGTTACCACCGTTTTTCATACAGTCTGCTTCCATATAATTGAGAAAAGCCTCCGATGCTCTGAATATCATGTAAGCTAGAGGTGAATTGTCTGTTGGAGCTACATTGCTATCTCTCCATCCCTTCCGCACTACGTAACCTGTGGCTGTTTTACTTAAATTTTGATATGCTTGGAGTAAATTGGCAAATATCATCACTCTGTTCTCGCTTAGAGTTGCACCTCGGTATACTAAATCACCAGGTTTAAAGGTTGACTCCACTAAACGCAAATCTCGATTCTTCATTACGCTTTCAATGTTGTTGTCGCCTTCATACTGGTCGTTTGAAGCATAGATTGGAAGTCCGTTTTTAGTAAGAAATGTTTCTACCATAGAACGGGTATATCCTCCTCCAATTCCTAGACAGCCTTCAGTGTTTATGCTATGATAGTTGCCTTCTATTAAGCTATTTACTTTGGCATCTGCACTATACATGCGCCACAATAATACTTCCTTGTTAGCAGATAAATCGTATTGGTTGAACATGTTCATGTAATCATTAATGTCATCTGTGATTACTTCGTAAAAGGCCTCTGCTACTGGTTGGGCTGCTTTCATGGCCTGAGACAGGAAGAAATTTATTTCTGTATCCAGATTGTCGCTGAAAGTGCCTCCTGGCCATCCCGGACCTCCCGGAACACGTGCTGTTCCTTGATGGTAGGTTTCCCAACTAGCCTCATATAAGGCAACGCGGGATTTGAAAAGTAACGCTGATTCTTGATTCAACCGATGTTTGGTTAATGTATTGCTGCGTGGAAGTAATCGGTTGATAGCTTCGTCCAAGTCTCCTAGAATGAAACGTGCGACTTCGTTACGGGGTTTACGTTTGTTAGCTTCTACATTAGCAGCATAGTTGTCAGCGATTAGTTCATCTTTGATTATGGGGAAGTCACCAAATTTTCTTAGATATTCGAAATAGATATAAGCACGGAAGAAAAACATTTCTCCTATATATTGCTGTGTTTCTTTATTATCTTCAAGTGTCCCGTTTTCTACATTTTCAAGAGTATAATGTAGGAAGTGGTTACAGTCGCGTAAATGTTCTTGTCGGTTATAACTTCCATCGCTTGCCACTTTGATTCGCTGTGGAAGGAATAGATCTTCCGGATCGTCACCTGCTTGATTATCGCTTTTTTGGTCTTCAGTAAAAAGGTTGATATCTTTGTAATCAGGTAGTAATTCGTATTTTTTGTTACAATATGCTTGAAGTTGTATGGGCTCTGTGAAGAATCCATCATCTACATTATCAGTCAATGGTTTCCTGTCGAGGAAATCGCTGCATGAACTAATTGTAAATGCAGTTGCTATAAATGGTAATAGGATATATTTAAGTTTCATAATCAGTCTGTTTTAAGGTTTATAATGTAATATTGATTCCACAAGATAATGTATAACTTATCGGATAGGTCATACCATTTTGATAGAGTAGTTCTGGGTCAAAATTCTTACTCATTTTACTTCCTGTCCAAAGATTATCCCCAGAGAAAAATACACGCACTTTCTGCAAGTTGATTTTTTGTGTCAATGTTTTGGGTAAAGTGTATCCGATTTGTAGGTTTTTCAGACGGATATATGCTGCATTCTGTAAATAGCGGCTTTGCACTTGTTGGTTCTGCTTGCTATCTATGATTGGGCGTGGATAATAGGCATTTAAGTTGGCACCTAACTCATCACCTTCGGGGCGGAAAAAGTCCCAATGTTCTTCATATCCTGTAGAATCCCATTGTCCTCCGTTGATTCCCCAAAATATCATACCTTTTTGGGTTGCGGTTTTGTCGTCTCCCCCCACCCATATGTCTCGTTTGGCTACTCCTTGGAACATTAGACTAATGTCGAAGCCTTTATAGTCAGCTCCCAATGTGATTCCGAAGCGATAGCGTGGCGTACTGTTGCCTATAATGCAAAGGTCTTTCGGATCGCTTGCTGAAGTCCCTTTTTCAATTGCTGGATTGTCATCAAGATTGGCATACATAATATCTCCGGCCTTCCAAATATTATTGCCAATATTAGGTAATCTGCTTTGATCATGGATAGCAATATAATCTTGAATTTCCTGATCTGTTTTTGCCATGCCAACGGTTTTAAATCCCCATATTTCTCCAAGTTTTTTCCCTTTCCAATAATTATCTACAATATTTCCGTCAGAATCTTTAGTAAAAAATGTTTTGTCAAGATTGGGGTATTCTGTCACTTCAGTTTGTGCATCAGATAAGTTGAGAGATACTCTATAGCCGACTTGCCCTATTCTATCTTGCCAATTTACTTGTAATTCCCAACCTTTGGTTCTTAGAGCTGTGTTATTGAGTTTTGGCGCTGAAGCACCTACAATAGGAGATATTTCTTCTGCAGGTCCTACCATGTCCTTTGTATCACGAATATAGTATTCTGCATAGCCGGTCAGTCGGTTGTTGAATGCTCCAAAGTCTATGCCTATATTATAGCTGGTGACACGTTCCCATGTAAGTAGGGAACTTACGAGTCCTGGGGAAGATGCAATGCTCGATTTATTGGCTTGTTCGAGTAGCCAACGTCCTCCTTCATCGACACTGCCTACTGTAATATTTTGGATAGAATAAGTGGGATAATAATTATCTGCATTCTGGTTTCCTAGACTACCATAAGAAAAGCGAACTTTAAATAGGTTTACATAATCCTGTATTGGTTCCCAAAACTGTTCTCGGGCAATATTCCATCCTACAGAAACAGAAGGAAAAGTTCCCCAACGTTCATCGCCACGGAAGCGTGAGGTGGCGTCCCTTCGAATATTTGCCTCCAATAAATATTTTCCGTCATAATCGTAATTGACACGCGCAAAGTATCCCATTGTTGCCCATTCTTTTGAATACGCTTTCAGGTTACTTGTACCTGTAGCAGTGTTAATACTCGGAACTTTTTCGTTAACAACATCGTAACGTTTGCCTTCCAGATTATTAATATAATAATACTCGGAATTCATACCTGCAGTTGCTTTGAAATTGTGTTTATTCCATGAATGTTCGTAGTCAGCGTATAATGCAGTGGTCATCATGGATGTCTGTTGCGTTTCGCTTTGTACAAATGTCTTTCCGGCAGCCAAATCAGGATCTCCTCCCAGCCATGCTTCTTCTACTGGCTGATTGTCATAAGTATAAAGATATACTTTGTTGACGTTGTATTGATGCCGGTAGCTTTCAGTGCGTAATGTAGCTTGTCCGTGAATGCCTAAACCTTTGATTGGAGTTAAATGGAAACCGCCTTGAGTAAAGTAGGTGTCTTTACTTGAGTTAGAACGTCCACCGGAAGTTAGCTGCATTAATTTAGGGTTACGAGTATAATGTCCATTGTTATCATATAACGGCATTGTGGGATACAATTTAGTCGTTTCAGAAAAAAAACGGTCACCATAAAGTTTCATGAAAGTAGGCATACTGATATCTTCACGGATAAAACGGGCATTGAAATCAAGATTTAGCCACTTAGTCACTTGTCCGTTGACCTTTCCACTAATATTATAACGCTTCTTTTTCTCATCAGAATAATTCATTTGTCCTTCTTGTGAGAGAAAAGCTCCTGAAATATAATATTTTACTTTTTCGCTTCCACCAGAAATACTTAAGTTATGTTCTTGGCCAAAAGATGTTTTGTCTATGAAGTTTCGCGGCCAATTTTGATTGTCGTTAGAGTCCATATTAAATGCAAAAAAGTCTGTTGAACCTTGCCTACCATTTGGATCAGATGTGTATGGATATTCGCCAGCCATATACTTTTGGATGCGGTCAATGGTTTCATTACTAAATAGGAATGTAGCGGTGCTTCCACTGTTTGCTTTTGCTGCATTGAAATATTTGGTGAAGCGATACGAATCAAGCATGTCCGGTATATTGGTTGGACGGGACCAGCGGAAGTTATCAGAATATTGGATAGTTGTCTTTCCGGCCTCTCCGGATTTAGTAGTGATTAATATCACACCGAAGGGAGCTCGGGAACCGTAGATAGAAGAAGCGGCAGCATCTTTCAGTACGGAGATATTAGCAATATCCTGTGGATTAAGAGAATTGATATCTCCTTCTGCTCCGTCGATTAATACGAGTGGTGAAGCACTGGAACCTGTTCCCAGATTTCCTGCGCCACGGATATTCATGCTAGGGCTATAGTCCAGGCGTCCACCTTTGTCATTTATATCAATATTCAGTCCGGGCATAACGCCTTGCAGGGCTTGCGATACGGAAGTGACAGGTCTTGATTCGAGAGTCTTGGTATCTACGGTAGCTACCGCTCCTGTTAGATTCACTTTCTTTTGCGTACCGAATCCTACTACAACCACTTCATCCAACGTTTGTGTATCTTCCGTTAGCATGATTCTGAAAGTAGTTTGATTATCGTCTATCGTTAGACGTTGTGGTTGGTATCCTATATATGATACTACCAGTACATTGCCTTTAGACACGTTTTTTAGAGAGAAGTTACCGTCCATATCGGTAATAGTCCCATTCGAAGTTCCTTCTACTAATACGCTGGCTCCGATGATAGGGTCGTTGAGCCTTTTGTCCGTAACGGTACCCTTAATGCTCAATTGTTGTGCATACATCATATGAATACCCAGCAATAACATAATGAATAATACTGTTAATTTTCTCATTGCATTTTATTTAAAGTTAAACATAAAGTTTTTATAAATATCTAATAAGTACCCTGTGTCGCTTTATAATCATATTTACTACCTTGGTATAAATCATAAAGTTTAGGATCCCATTCTATTCTAGGTATATAGGTATGTGTAGAGATTGTTGTATCTCTTTTTCCTTCAAACTCAGTTATCATGTTTAATGTCATTCTTAAAAAGATTTTAGTTGCGTCAAAGTAAAAATCTTCATAAGTATCAGCTTTTGGTAGAAGAATTGGACTAAGTGGTCCGTAATAAAAGTTGTATGCTGTAAGACTGGGCCGTAGGCTGTCAATGCGTATATAGTCCCCATCCTTATAATCGAAAATGTATTTATAACGACCATCGTACATCATACTATAGGTACGTCCCAATTCTCCATAATCAAAATTAGAGAAAGGATTAGTAGGAGTTTTATTACTTTTATTACCGTAATTTATTACGTCACAATCAACCCATTTTTTTATGATGTGATTCTCCAATTTGGGATTTATAATCAAATTATAACCATATTTGCTGATTCCTCTGTATCTAAATCTAAATGCCTTATCACCATTATAAGATGATAAATCAATTGTACCAAATATATCACCAAGTGGATCCATGTAAATAATAGGCGTCTCTGTTATATTCCAATTTCCTAATTCCCCAACTTTATCTTTATTAAATGGTATTCTAAGTCCTAAGATAGGACTGGTTCCATTGAATGTGAACGTGCCGGTTACTTTACTTGTTCCCTTAGTTGTGAATTGTAAATCACTGGTTGTTGTCGTAATTTTGCTGGCAGAAGCAGTAAAATGGTTAAATATTTTGTTAACTCCTGCTTTGATAAGTGCTCCGCCGACAATCCCTATTATCCCTTTTGAAGTGGGAGCATTTTCTTTAGAATCTTTATTTACTTTGTCATTAATCCATTTTTCAGCTTCTTTTCCAACAAAACTAGTGATATTCTGTGATAAGCTAGATAAAGGATTAGAACTACCATGACTTAAAATTGCTCCGTTAGAATAACTTTGTTCCTCTCCAAATAAGTTCACATTTGTAGTATTTAAAATATTTGAATTGATTGTGAATATTTGATTAGTATTATCTTCAGGGTCATATGCTAGCTGCACTTGGAAACAATTCCATCCCATTTGAAAACCCTTATTCTCTAAACTAATAAGATTTGTACTAGCCCAATAATTTACTTTTCCTAATGCAGTTGGAACAGATACTTCCCCTGTGTGATTTAGCCAATAACGTGAAGGAGTGAAATCAATATTCCATGTACCTGTATTATTTGAGTAATTGTTATTCTCCAGATAGTAAAAGGTTTTTAGTATTCCAGTTCTAAGGTTGTGAAATATCATGTAGTTTCTATTATTTTGGGCACCTTCTGATGCTTTAAAACTATGAAAAATCATTTCCCATCCATCTTCTTTTTTGATATCAAATGCTATATTGACAGGTATATTGCCATCTGTTACACTGCTCCAAGGTAAATTAACTACATTTCCGCTGGCTAGTGTAACACTGCTATGATTTTCCCAATCAGCTTCAAAGGTTGTGCCATTTCTTGTAGTGGGGCTATTGTCTTTGTATTCTTTAGATAGAGGAAATATGTTTCCTTTGGCAAGTTCACTATCACTCGTTCTTTTTTGTTGAATGATATTGTTTAACTCAATTTCATTACTTTGGCAAGAAGCCAATAGTAAGCAGATTAAGTAGAGTTTTGTTTTCATATTGATTCTATTTGAAGTTATACATAAGGTTATTGTATCACAAAGGTAGGTCAATTGGGACTTTGCGGGCATACATGCTTCTTTCATTCATCATACATGTTCAATTCATTTGCCATTTTCTTATTGCTTTCTTTGTATGTTTTAGCTTTATTTCGTTTATTTGCTTTAAATTGATTCTAAAATGAGGAGCTTAAATCTAATCATAATCATATTGTTTATCAGTAGTTATCCTTTGACTTCTGCTTATGCATTCTTTGATAAGGATATTCATCTGCTGACAATGCAGGACGGACTGGTAGACAATACGGTTACTTGTATATATAAGGATGAAGACGGATTTATGTGGTTCGGAACGAATAATGGTTTAAGTCGGTACGATGGCAAGGCGATTAAGAATTTCAGCCCTTTGGAGACATCCATTCCGGTGGAGGAAATAGTGAAATTGTCCGGAGATTATCTTGGAATTGTTGCAGGAAGCCGGCTTTATTGTTTCAATAGAAAACAGGAATGCTTCATCCCTGCAGTTTTGGAACAAAAGACAGAAGGAGTGTCGGCATTGCGTTTATTGCCGGTGGACGATACTTCTTTTTGGGCTATATCCGGAGATAAATTGCAGTTGTATCAATGGGAAGAACATGCGCTTCAGTCGGAGTATCCGGGTTCGCTTCATATAAAACTTCAAAAGGAATTTAAGTTATTATCTGAAAAGGGAGAATCCTTCTCCGCTATTTGTTCTGATGAAGGGGGAGGATTATGTCTGGCAACCAATTCCGGCTATTTATTACTCTTTCATCCTGATAATCCCCAGTCGTATAGTAAAGTTTTGTTGGAAGCGGAAAAGCCTGTAAGAGTGACATCTATATTATGTAAAGATGAAATTGTTTGGATATCCACCATTTCCCGGGGAATCATTCGTTATCACAAACAGAATCGTCGGATCGACCGTCTTTCGTATGACGCAACTGCAAAAGAGAACCAGCTTTCCCATACCGATGTTTATCAGGTCATACCGATCGATAACAACCGCTATCTGGCGGTGACCTGGAGTGGATATACCTTATTGATGCCGGATAAGGAGCATCCGCAGAAACTGACTACTGAGATTTATAATAATACAGCCTCACAAGTTCAGCAAAATCTGGAAACCCGTATGATTTCAGCATATTATGACCCGAACGGAGTTCTGTGGATTGGGACAAACGGAGGCGGAGTGATGTGTTCGGACTTGCGGTCGCAGTTTTATAGCCGTTTCTATCAGGACAGGCATAATGAAATTTGCAGTATAACGATGGACAATGATTGCTTTGTATGGCTGGCTACTTATCATAAAGGCATTATGCGAAGCATGGAACCTTATGAAACGGGTAAGCGGCTACAGTTTTCCACAGTATATTCTGCTGCGGGAGATGCGGATGAAACAGTATTGTGCTCTTTGAAAGATGCGAAAGGTAATTTGTGGTTTGGAAATAAAAACGGTGAATTGGTTGCTTATGATGTAAAGTCCCGCCAGTTCAGTGTTTATACTTTAATTATAGATGGCAACGTCAGTACTTCATGGGTTTGGGCATTGTATATGGATGCGCATGGATTCCTTTGGATCGGTACGGAACAGGGGCTTTTGCTTTTTGAACCTAAAAAGGGAGTTTGTAGGCGTCTGCCGGTTGAACAGAAATTGAATAGCAAGGAAAAGCTAGTTGTACGGGCTATTGTTCAGGCGGAGGACGGGGCTATTTGGTTGGGTACGAGTAATAAAGGAGTATGTAAGGTTACGGTTTCCGCATCCGGTGATATTTCTGCGAAGATTGGTTATGAATCTAAAAAGAATGTCGAATCCCGGTCTGTACGTTCATTGTTAGTTTCTTCGGATGGAAACTTGTATATAGGCTATATGGATGGCTTTGCTATTCTTTCTCCCCGGCAGGATTCAATTCGTGAGTTATATACCACGGCCGATGGCTTGTGCAGTAACTTTATAGGTTGTATAACGGAAGATGGCAAGGGGCATATCTGGCTCGGAAGCAACTCGGGGATTTCCCGTTATAGCCGTCATCAGCATCTTTTTTATAATTATTATATTGCCGGTAGTAACCGTTCAGTTTTGTTTGCTAATAATACGTTGTTCTTCGGGAATAATCAGAGTATGACTTACTTTAATCCGGATGACGTGGATGCTTATCCTGTCAATGAACGGGTATTGGTAACGGGACTGGAGGTTGACAACCGTCCCGTAGAAATAGGGAAAAAGATAAATAATCAGATCATACTCAACGAGGGTGTCTCTTTTATCAATAAAATTGTATTGGATAATGACAACCGCGACTTTTCCCTGACTTTCAACAACCTGTCTTACTCTAAGGAACAGCAGAAGTATAACTACCGGCTTTTGCCCTATCAGGAGAACTGGCTGATATCCGATGATGGAGAAAAGGCTTCGTACACTAACCTGCCTGAGGGAGATTATATATTTGAAGTAAAAAACATCTATCCGGACGGACAGACAGGCGCGGTAACTGCTTTGAAGATAAAGATACTCCCTCATTGGAGCCGTACAACGCTTTTCCGGCTGTTTATCCTACTTGTGGTAATTGGAACGGTGGCTTATCTTGTTCGGTTGGTAAGGGTGCGGCAGCGGCGTCTGGAACGTGAAATGCAGATGAAACATGAATTGCTGACAGTCAATCTGGAACGTGAGAAAGAGCGTCAGATGCGTATGGAACGTGAGAACTTTTTTACGGGCGTTGCCCACGAACTGCGTACTCCGCTGACTTTGATTCTTGCTCCATTGCAGGAGTTGATGAAGCAGTGTAATCCTTTGGAAACCTTTTATAAGAAACTCCAAGTGATGTATAAGAATGCCTCTTCATTACATACCCTGATAGACCATCTGCTGTATGTACAGAAAATAGAGGCCGGGATGGTAAAACTTCAATTGTCCGAAGCCGATTTGGTAGAAGTGATAAAGAGCGTGTCGGAACCATTCCGGCAAATGGCGGAGATCAGAGGCTTGCGTTTTGAAGTTAGTTTGCCTGAAAGAAAGCTCCTGTATTGGATAGATAGAGTCAAAATAGTTTCGGCCATACAGAATCTTCTTTCTAACTCATTTAAATATACATCTCCGGGAGGCAGTATCTTGCTGTCTGTTTCTCATACCCGGAAAGACGGTCAAGGTTATTGCCAGATAGCCGTTTCTGATACGGGAATAGGGATTCCGGTGGATTTGCAGAAACATGTGTTCGAATCATTCATTACAGGAGAAAATGTGCCGGAGATGTCGACAAAGATAGGGATCGGATTGCATATCGTGAAAAATACAATGGATTTGCATCACGGCTTGGTGACTTTGGAAAGTATGCCGGGTGAAGGAAGTACATTTGTTTTATATATTCCTGACGGGAAAGAACATTTTGCAAAAGATGCATACGAAATGGTTGATTGCCAACAGGAGTATACGGCGCAAAATAATGAACCGGAACCATTTCCGTTGAAACCGGAAAACAGCACACAGGAAACGGCTGCTAAAAAGAGTCTGCTGATTGTAGAGGATAATGAAGATGTTCGCGAATACATTCGGAGCTTGTTTATTTCCAAGTATACGGTATATGAAGCCGGCAATGGTGAGGAAGGTGTGCGCATGGCGAAAGAAAAGCTTCCCGATTTGATTATTTCCGATGTGATGATGCCCGTAAAAGACGGTTTTACTTGTTGCAGGGAGATTCGTACACAGCAGGAAACGGCACATATTCCTTTTTTAATGCTGACTGCTAAAGCAGAGGATGTGGATGTTCTGCAAGGTTCGCGTAGCGGGGCGGATGATTATATGATGAAGCCTTTTAATCCTGAAATCCTGAAAGCGAAAGTCGACAACCTGATTTTGCAACGTGAACAGTTGAAGAGGATTTATACCAAAGCTTTGATGCTGAAACAGAAATCTGAAGAGGGGGAACAGGAAGACGCCTTTTTGTTGCAACTTATCCATGCTATAGAGACGAATATTCCTAATGAAAACTTCAATGTCAAAATGCTGGCCGATCAACTGAACATGAGCCAGCCTACACTATACCGTAAAGTAAAACAGCGTAGTGACTTGTCTGTGATAGACATGATTCGGAGTATTCGTATCAGTAAAGCCGCTTCGTTGATTTTGGAAAACCGGTACTCGATTCAGGAGATTACGGAGATGGTCGGTTATTCGGATAGCCGTACGCTTCGCAAGCATTTTACAGAACACTTCGGGGTGTCGCCTTCTAAATATATGGGACCTCCTACGAGGTTTCCATTTAGCTCGTAACGGTACGGATTTAAATTAAATACTACATAGTGAAAAAATATCTATCATAAGTATCATTCATTTTAATAATCATTTTATTATCAGAAGAATAACTATGATAGATACCTTTTAAAAAAGGTATCTATCATAGTTTTATTGCAAAAAACAGCTATCTATCATGCCTATACTTTGTCTATTTTAGTGT